>OCQA01000003.1_pt1 | contig 461386 bp, 411 predicted proteins | sample 1538571 | NCBI WGS metagenome assembly OCQA01 (sample SAMN04571708, study PRJEB22368) | human gut metagenome | biome: human gut; material: stool | host: Homo sapiens | place: Luxembourg | collected 2012-09-28 | reverse complement strand
ATGGCTGGTGGTACCGGCAGTCGTCTCTGGCCGATGTCTCGCGAGCTTTACCCGAAACAGTTCCTCCGCCTGTTCGGGCAGAACTCCATGCTGCAGGAAACCATCACCCGACTCTCGGGCCTTGAAATCCATGAACCGATGGTCATCTGCAACGAAGAGCACCGCTTCCTGGTGGCCGAACAGCTGCGCCAGCTCAACAAGCTGTCGAACAACATTATTCTTGAGCCGGTCGGGCGCAACACCGCCCCGGCCATCGCCCTGGCGGCCCTCCAGGCCACCCGCCACGGCGACGACCCGCTGATGCTGGTCCTCGCCGCCGACCATATCATCAATAACCAGCCGGTCTTCCACGACGCCATCCGCGTCGCCGAGCAGTATGCCGATGAAGGCCATCTGGTCACCTTCGGTATCGTGCCGAACGCCCCGGAAACCGGCTATGGATACATCCAGCGCGGCGTGGCCCTCACCGACAGCGCCCACACCCCGTACCAGGTGGCCCGCTTCGTGGAGAAGCCGGACCGCGAGCGCGCCGAGGCCTACCTCGCCTCCGGGGAGTACTACTGGAACAGCGGCATGTTTATGTTCCGCGCCAAAAAATACCTCTCCGAGCTGGCCAAATTCCGCCCGGATATCCTCGAAGCCTGCCAGGCCGCGGTCAATGCCGCCGATAACGGCAGCGACTTCATCAGCATTCCGCATGACATTTTCTGCGAGTGCCCGGACGAGTCCGTGGACTACGCGGTGATGGAGAAAACCGCCGACGCGGTGGTGGTCGGTCTCGATGCCGACTGGAGCGACGTCGGCTCCTGGTCCGCCCTGTGGGAGGTCAGCCCGAAAGATGAGCAGGGTAACGTCCTCAGCGGCGACGCGTGGGTGCACAACAGCGAAAACTGCTACATCAACAGCGACGAGAAGCTGGTGGCGGCCATCGGCGTGGAGAACCTGGTGATTGTCAGCACCAAGGACGCCGTGCTGGTGATGAACCGTGAGCGTTCCCAGGACGTGAAGAAGGCGGTCGAGTTCCTCAAGCAGAACCAGCGCAGCGAGTACAAGCGCCACCGCGAGATTTACCGTCCCTGGGGCCGCTGCGACGTGGTGGTCCAGACCCCGCGCTTCAACGTCAACCGCATTACGGTGAAACCGGGCGGCGCCTTCTCGATGCAGATGCACCACCACCGTGCCGAGCACTGGGTCATTCTCGCCGGCACCGGCCAGGTGACGGTCAACGGCAAGCAGTTCCTGCTGACCGAGAACCAGTCCACCTTTATTCCGATTGGCGCCGAGCACAGCCTGGAAAACCCGGGCCGCATTCCGCTGGAAGTGCTGGAGATCCAGTCGGGGTCGTACCTCGGCGAGGACGACATTATTCGTATTAAAGACCAGTATGGTCGTTGCTAATTTTTTCGGGACTAAACGCAGAATGACACAGTTAACATGCTTTAAGGCTTATGACATCCGTGGTGAACTGGGCGAGGAGCTGAACGAGGACATCGCCTACCGTATCGGCCGCGCCTATGGCGAATTTCTGAAACCCGGGAAGATAGTGGTGGGGGGCGATGTGCGCCTCACCAGCGAGTCGCTGAAGCTGGCGCTGGCCCGCGGGCTGATGGACGCCGGCACCGACGTGCTGGATATTGGCCTGAGCGGCACGGAAGAGATTTACTTCGCCACTTTCCACCTCGGGGTGGACGGCGGTATCGAGGTGACGGCGAGCCATAACCCGATGAACTACAACGGCATGAAGCTGGTGCGCGAGAACGCGAAGCCCATCAGCGGCGACACCGGCCTGCGGGATATCCAGCGCCTGGCGGAGGAGAACCAGTTCGCGCCGGTGGACCCGGCGCGTCGCGGGACCCTGCGCCAGATATCGGTGCTGAAGGAGTACGTCGACCACCTGATGGGCTACGTGGACCTGGCGAACTTTACCCGTCCGCTGAAGCTGGTGGTGAACTCCGGCAACGGGGCGGCGGGGCACGTGATTGATGAAGTGGAGAAACGCTTCGCGGCGGCCGGGGCGCCGGTGACCTTTTTCAAGGTGCATCACCAGCCGGACGGCCATTTCCCGAACGGTATCCCGAACCCGCTGCTGCCGGAGTGCCGCCAGGACACCGCCGACGCGGTGCGTGCGCATCAGGCGGACATGGGTATCGCCTTTGACGGCGACTTCGACCGCTGCTTCCTGTTCGATGACGAGGCGTCGTTTATCGAGGGGTACTACATTGTCGGCCTGCTGGCGGAGGCGTTCCTGCAGAAACAGCCGGGGGCGAAAATCATTCACGACCCGCGTCTGACGTGGAACACGGTGGACATCGTGACCCGCAGCGGCGGCCAGCCGGTGATGTCGAAGACGGGGCATGCGTTCATCAAGGAGCGGATGCGCCAGGAAGACGCCATCTACGGCGGGGAAATGAGTGCGCACCATTACTTCCGCGACTTCGCCTACTGCGACAGCGGGATGATCCCGTGGCTGCTGGTGGCGGAGCTGCTGTGCCTGAAGAACAGTTCGCTGAAATCGCTGGTGGCGGACCGCCAGGCGGCGTTCCCGGCGTCGGGGGAGATCAACCGCAAGCTGGGGAATGCGGCGGAGGCGATAGCGCGCATCCGGGCGCAGTATGAGCCGGCGGCCGCACACATCGACACAACGGACGGTATCAGTATTGAATACCCTGAGTGGCGTTTTAACCTGCGCACGTCCAACACGGAGCCGGTGGTGCGTCTGAACGTTGAGTCAAAGGCGGATTTTTGTTTGATGGAGTGTAAGACAAAAGAAATACTCAATTTCCTATTATAGGATCATCAAAAATTAATGAGAAATACATGAGTATCATCTAAAAACACTGGATATATTTCAAAATCGAAATGCTCTGAATTCTCATCTCTATATTTGAAAGGGTATACAAAGTGTTATGCCCTTTTTATCTACGAAACTATTTCGGATAAGGTTATTATGAAGATTCTCGTAACAGGTGGCGCTGGTTTTATTGGCTCTGCTGTGGTTCGTCATATCATTGAAAATACCCTGGACGAAGTCCGTGTGGTGGACTGCCTGACCTATGCCGGCAACCTCGAATCCCTGGCGCCGGTGGCCGGGAGCGAACGCTACTCGTTTTCCCAGACTGATATCACGGATGCTGCTGCCGTGGCGGTCCAGTTCAGCGAGTTCCGCCCGGATATCGTGATGCACCTGGCGGCAGAAAGCCATGTGGACCGTTCCATTGATGGCCCGGCCGCCTTTATCCAGACCAACGTGATAGGCACCTTCACTCTGCTGGAGGCGGCCCGTCACTACTGGTCCGGCCTTGGGGAAGCGCAGAAGCAGGCCTTCCGCTTCCACCACATCTCCACCGATGAGGTGTACGGCGACCTGCACGGCACCGATGACCTGTTCACCGAAGAAACCCCGTACGCGCCCAGCAGCCCGTACTCTGCCTCCAAAGCGGGCAGCGACCATCTGGTTCGCGCCTGGAACCGCACCTACGGCCTGCCGGTGGTGGTGACTAACTGCTCCAACAACTATGGTCCGTATCACTTTCCGGAGAAACTAATCCCGCTGACTATCCTCAACGCCCTGGCGGGTAAACCGCTGCCGGTGTATGGCAACGGGGAGCAGATCCGTGACTGGCTGTATGTTGAGGACCATGCCCGTGCGCTGTACAAAGTGGCGACCGAAGGCAAGAGCGGCGAGACCTACAATATCGGCGGTCATAACGAGCGTAAAAATATCGATGTGGTGCGCACCATCTGCGCCATTCTCGACAAGGTGGTGGCGCAGAAGCCGGGCAACATAACCCACTTTGCTGACCTGATCACTTTTGTCACCGACCGTCCGGGACACGACCTCCGCTACGCTATTGATGCCGCGAAAATTCAGCGCGATCTGGGCTGGGTACCACAGGAGACGTTCGAGAGCGGGATTGAAAAAACCGTGCACTGGTATCTGAACAACCAGACCTGGTGGCAGCGCGTGCTGGACGGCTCCTACGCCGGTGAGCGTCTTGGCCTCAATAACTGATATCTGACTGATTAAGGAATAGATTTATGAAAGGTATTGTTCTGGCCGGCGGCTCCGGCACGCGTTTATATCCGATCACTCAGGGCGTCTCCAAGCAGCTGCTGCCGATCTATGACAAGCCGATGATTTTCTACCCGGTGTCCGTCCTGATGCTGGCGGGTATTCGCGACATCCTGATCATCTCCACACCGGACGACATGCCTTCCTTCCAGCGCCTGCTGGGTGACGGGTCGCAGTTCGGGGTGAACTTCAGCTACGCCATCCAGCCGTCGCCGGACGGCCTGGCGCAGGCCTTTATCATTGGCGAGAAGTTCATCGGCAACGATGCCTGCGCCCTGGTGCTGGGAGATAACATCTACTTTGGCCAGAGCTTCGGTAAAAAGCTGGAAGCGGCGGCGGCGAAGACCTCCGGCGCCACGGTGTTTGGTTATCAGGTGCTGGATCCGGAGCGCTTCGGGGTGGTGGAGTTCGACGAGAACTTTAAGGCGCTGTCCATCGAAGAGAAACCGCTGAAGCCGAAATCGGACTGGGCGGTGACCGGGCTCTACTTCTACGACAACAATGTGGTGGAGATGGCGAAGGACGTCAAGCCTTCTGAACGCGGAGAGCTGGAGATCACCACCCTGAACCAGATGTATCTGGAGCGCGGCGATTTGCAGGTGGAACTGCTGGGGCGCGGATTTGCCTGGCTGGATACGGGTACCCATGACAGCCTGATTGAAGCTTCTCAGTTTATTCATACCATTGAGAAGCGCCAGGGGATGAAAGTAGCCTGCCTGGAAGAGATTGGTTACCGAAATAAATGGCTGTCGGCGGAAGGGGTGGCGGCTCAGGCGGAGCGTCTGAAGAAAACCGAGTACGGTGCCTACCTGAAACGTCTGCTCAGTGAAGACTGAACCCGCACGGCCATTAAAGGAAAATAACAAGATGAAGATATTACTGATTGGCAAGAATGGTCAGGTGGGCTGGGAGCTGCAGCGTTCACTGTCCACGCTCGGTGATGTGGTCGCGGTGGATTACTTTGATAAAGAGCTGTGCGGTGATCTGACTAATCTGGACGGTATCGCGCAGACCGTGCGGATTGTCCGCCCAGACGTGGTGGTGAATGCCGCCGCACACACGGCAGTGGACAAGGCCGAAAGCGAGCGGGAGCTCTCCGATCTGCTGAACGACAAAGGGGTGGCGGTGCTGGCGGCGGAGTCGGCGAAGCTGGGGGCCCTGATGGTGCACTATTCCACGGACTATGTGTTCGACGGAGCCGGTAGCCATTATCGCCGGGAAGATGAGGCAACCGGCCCGCTGAACGTCTACGGCGAAACCAAGCGCGCAGGTGAACTGGCGCTGGAGCAAGGCAACCCGCGTCACCTGATTTTCCGTACCAGCTGGGTGTATGCCACCCGCGGTGCCAACTTTGCCAAAACCATGCTCCGCCTGGCGGGTGAGAAAGAGACGCTCTCCATCATTGACGACCAGCACGGGGCGCCCACCGGCGCAGAGCTGCTGGCAGACTGCACGGCGACGGCAATCCGTGAAACGCTGCGTGATCCGGCGCTGGCCGGTACCTATCATCTGGTGGCCAGCGGCGAGACCAGCTGGTGTGACTACGCCCGCTATGTGTTTGAGGTGGCGAGAGCGCACGGTGCAGAGCTGGCGGTTCAGGAAGTGAAGGGCATCCCGACGACGGCCTATCCGACGCCGGCGAAGCGTCCGCTCAACTCTCGCCTGTCGAATGAAAAATTCCAGCAGGCATTCGGGGTGACTCTCCCGGACTGGCGTCAGGGTGTGGCTCGCGTGGTAACAGAAGTCCTGGGTAAATAAACGGATAGCAAAAGATGAACATTATTAAAACAGAGATTCCTGAGGTGCTGATTTTTGAACCGCGCGTGTTTGGTGATGCGCGGGGTTTCTTCTTTGAGAGCTTCAGCAGCAAGGTGTTTAATGAGGCTGTGGGCCGCCAGGTGGAATTCGTCCAGGACAACCACTCACAGTCCCAGAAAGGCGTATTGCGCGGGCTGCACTATCAGCTGGATCCGCACGCTCAGGGCAAACTGGTCCGCTGCGTGGAAGGTGAGGTATTTGACGTGGCGGTGGATATCCGTCGTTCATCGCCAACCTTTGGCAAATGGGTGGGCGCGGTGCTCAGCGCAGAGAATAAACGTCAGCTGTGGATCCCGGAAGGGTTCGCCCACGGGTTTATGGCGCTGAGCGACACGGTGCAGTTTGTCTACAAGGCGACGAACTACTACGCGCCACAGTCAGAGCGGAGCATCATCTGGAACGATCCGGAGATAGGGATTGACTGGCCGGCGCTGAGCGACTGCGCGCTGTCGCTGTCGGAGAAAGATCTGCAGGCACATACTCTGGCCACTGCAGAAGTTTATAAATAATTAGGTTGTTTTTTCCTAAAATGGCGGGTTCCAAATGGAACTCGTCATGTTTATTCGTTTACAAGCTTGGTCAACCGACCGACTTGACTTACCTTCCTTCTCAGCGTAAAACCGCCCACAGAATTATTTAATTTCGTGGCTATCCGCCATTATCCAGTTAACTGATTAAAGTGTAATCTCATGAAAATTACTATTTCCGGTACAGGTTATGTTGGTTTATCGAACGGTGTCCTGATTGCGCAAAACCACGAAGTGGTGGCCCTGGATATCGTGCAGGCCAAAGTGGATATGCTTAACCAGAAGATCTCTCCGATTGTCGATAAAGAGATTCAGGAATATCTGGCAGAAAAACCGTTAAATTTCCGTGCCACCACGGATAAGCACGACGCATACCGTAATGCCGACTACGTGATCATTGCGACGCCGACCGATTACGATCCCAAAACCAACTACTTCAACACTTCTACAGTGGAAGCGGTTATTCGCGATGTCACAGAGATCAACCCGAACGCGGTGATGATCATTAAATCGACCATCCCGGTGGGGTTCACCCGCGACATCAAAGAACGTTTAGGGATTGATAATGTTATTTTCTCTCCGGAGTTCCTGCGTGAAGGACGTGCGCTGTACGACAACCTGCACCCGTCGCGTATTGTCATCGGTGAGCGCTCTGCGCGTGCCGAACGTTTTGCTGATCTGCTGAAAGAAGGCGCGATCAAGCAGGATATCCCAACCCTGTTTACCGACTCCACCGAAGCGGAAGCGATCAAACTGTTCGCTAACACCTATCTGGCGCTGCGCGTTGCCTATTTCAACGAGCTTGACAGCTATGCTGAAAGCCAGGGGCTGAACAGCAAGCAGATTATCGAAGGGGTATGCCTGGATCCGCGTATCGGCAACCATTATAACAACCCGTCCTTTGGCTACGGCGGCTACTGCCTGCCGAAAGATACCAAGCAGCTGCTGGCGAACTACGAATCGGTCCCGAACAATATCATCGCGGCTATCGTCGATGCCAACCGTACCCGTAAAGACTTTATCGCGGATTCTATTCTCGCTCGTAAGCCGAAAGTGGTGGGTGTGTATCGCCTGATCATGAAGAGTGGTTCGGACAACTTCCGTGCCTCTTCTATTCAGGGCATTATGAAGCGCATCAAGGCGAAAGGTATTCCGGTTATTATCTATGAACCGGTGATGCAGGAAGATGAGTTCTTCAACTCCCGCGTCGTGCGCGACCTGGATGCCTTCAAACAAGAGGCGGATGTGATCATCTCTAACCGTATGGCGGAAGAGCTGGCGGATGTTGCAGATAAGGTTTATACCCGCGATCTGTTTGGCAACGATTAATCCTGTTTGTCTGTCACTGGCGGCCTGCCGCCGCCAGTGTGTTCCTTTATCCCTTCCTCATTTCTCCTTCCCCGAGCCTATTTTCCGCTCATTCAGATTAACCTCAATAAATTGTGATGGACATTACGATCCTGCTCAAAAGCCGTTGCGGGTTGAAAACAGGTCCGATAAGTTAAACTTACCTTGTGAAGAGCTACCGTCACTGTGATGTAGATGCCGGAGATAAGCGCCGGGAGGTAAAACAAAGCCTGCAACGCAGGCTTTTGTTATTTATGTCCTATGAAAAAACGAGGGACAGGGCGCGAGTAGCGTTATTTTTTCTTGCCTTAAGGCCATGCCAAAACGCAGAATGAATAGTCATTCTGTCATATCTTTTTTTTATCTCTTAATATTATCTTAATCTAATTGCAATATGGATCGGGCCTTACCACTTGCGTTTATTAAACGTCAGTTTCGTTTTCTTTCTGTCTTTTAAATAAGAAATTAAGAAATAAACGGAAACAGCAAGTAGTATGGCAGCGACCACTAAGAAAAATAGGTTTTCCATAATATCTACCACAGGGCGTATGTTGATTGAATTATTAATTTGATAAGCAATACATCAGTTTTGTGCTGTTGCATGGCTTGCTCTAACATATCCTGGATTTAGGAAAATTCCTACAGATAGTAATGTTTTTTATCAATCAGCATATAATGCTGTTTCCGCTAACCAAATTGGTCTGGATACCAGAAAAGTTTGAGTGCCTGGCGCGCGGATATTTGCTTTTCTGAAAAAGGCTGGATGAAACTGGTTTCAGGCGGGCGAGTAAAAAGGCAAAAATAGCGTCTATAGCACAAAATATTATATAAAAAATAATGAATGTGCATTCCGTCGACACATAGTCAGGATAACGGAGGTTACATAGAAGGGGTTGCCGCAATCAGACGATTGCGGCAGGGCAGGGAGATTAGATCTGATAGTAATCCTTATACCACTCCACGAAGTTCTTCACGCCGTCCTTCACTGACGTTTGCGGCTTAAAGCCCACCAGGTCATACAGCGGTTGGGTGTCTGCGCTGGTGTCCAGCACATCTCCCGGCTGGATCGGCATCATATTCTTCTGCGCTTCCATTCCCAGCGCCTCTTCCAGGGCAGTGATGTAGTCCATCAGTTCCACTGGTGAGCTGTTGCCAATGTTATATACCCTGTACGGCGCGGAGCTGGTGGCCGGGGAACCGCTCTCAACGGTCCAGTCGGCATTGGCCTGCGGGATCACATCCTGCACCCGAACCACCGCCTCGACGATGTCGTCGATATAGGTGAAGTCGCGCTTCATTTTGCCGTAGTTGTAAACGTCGATACTTTTTCCTTCCAGCATCGCTTTCGTGAACTTGAACAGCGCCATATCCGGGCGACCCCACGGACCATAAACTGTAAAGAAGCGCAGCCCGGTGGTCGGGATGCCGTACAGGTGAGAATAGGTGTGCGCCATCAGCTCATTAGCTTTCTTGGTGGCGGCATACAAGGAGACCGGATGATCGACGGAATCTTCGGTGGAGAACGGCATTTTACGGTTAAGGCCGTAAACCGAGCTGGAGGAGGCGTACACCAGGTGTTTCACCTTGGTATGACGGCAGCCTTCCAGAATGTTCAGATACCCCATCAGGTTAGCGTCTGCGTAGGCATACGGGTTTTCCAGCGAGTAGCGCACACCGGCCTGGGCGGCCAGGTGGATCACACGATCAAATTGCTCTGTGGCGAACAGCTTTGCCATACCTTCACGGTCGGCCAGATCCAGCTGCTGGAAATGGAATGCCGGAGATGCCAGGCGATCCAGACGGGCCTGCTTCAGGCTGACGTCATAATAGTCGTTCATGTTGTCGATTCCGACAACATCATGCCCTTCATTCAGCAGGCGCTGCGCGATATGGAAGCCGATAAAACCTGCGGCACCAGTGACCAAAAACTTCATATTTTTCCTCCGGGGTGTGGATATCCCGTTCTACATAAGTGCCGATTTTACACTGGCTTGCGGTTGGGATCACTTGCTTTGCCGCGTCTTACCCGCCAGGCGAGAGGTGAAGGACGTTTTTTCTGGCAAAACTGCGGTGGCAAAGGCTGATAAATAACAACATTTCTCATTTGACTGTTAGCCTCCGAATAATAACCTTGTGACCGGTCGGTGGTTTAGCGATTCGTGGCGATACCCTAAAGGCAGCCCATACCCTCCGGGACGGCGTAATTTTGCTTAAAGTTATATTTTTCGTCAGCGGAATATTTAGTAAATGGGCAAAAATCGCTTCGTACTTTCCTGTGTTTTGTCTTTTATATCAGAGACTTATTTTTGTTTCGTTTGTTTAATGAATGTTTAAGATGTGTATTATTTGAGTAATCCATTAATCAGTAGGCTTTTTTATTTTTATTCCCGGCGTCCAGCGCTATAATCTGCGGACGATTTTCTTTGTGGAATGTGCATTGTAGAGCATGAGTCGTTTATCCCACCTGTCGGAACATAGCGCCGCCGCCGTGTGCAAAGGGCCATCAAGCCTGAACGCGCGCTGTCTCCCTGGCAGCGAAGACGATGTCTCTTCTTCTCTTTCCCCGCATCGTGAACGCTCCCTTTTGCTGCTGGCTCACATCGGCAGGTCGCCCGTTTCTCTTTCATCGGTGGCGAAAAGCGCAGACGTTATACCCTGCGTAAATGAGAAAGTCCTGATGGTTAATTCGGCGGCAAATGAGGAAAGTGTGGTGCGTTTGGCGGCCAGGTGAGGAACAGATGCATATTAAAAGCAGAGATATGTCTCAAGGCATATCTCTGCTTTTAGGTTTTCAGGCCCCCCGTTCTGTCAGACTGGCTTTTCAGGCCGCTGAGTGAACGATCTGCCGACAGCCTGAAGCGAAAGCGGGTGGCGTTTAGCCTGGAGCACGGGAGCAGTACGCATTTTGGTTGCGACAGCCAATGGCGGTAGCGTGCCTGAAAAAGGCCATTCCACCCGACAGTCGATTGATTGATAGTAAAATAAAGCAATTATTTATTTAAGGATTTCACTATGTTACTTCCTGTAATTATGGCTGGTGGTACCGGCAGTCGTCTCTGGCCGATGTCTCGCGAGCTTTACCCGAAACAGTTCCTCCGCCTGTTCGGGCAGAACTCCATGCTGCAGGAAACCATCACCCGACTCTCGGGCCTTGAAATCCATGAACCGATGGTCATCTGCAACGAAGAGCACCGCTTCCTGGTGGCCGAACAGCTGCGCCAGCTCAACAAGCTGTCGAACAACATTATTCTTGAGCCGGTCGGGCGCAACACCGCCCCGGCCATCGCCCTGGCGGCCCTCCAGGCCACCCGCCACGGCGACGACCCGCTGATGCTGGTCCTCGCCGCCGACCATATCATCAATAACCAGCCGGTCTTCCACGACGCCATCCGCGTCGCCGAGCAGTATGCCGATGAAGGCCATCTGGTCACCTTCGGTATCGTGCCGAACGCCCCGGAAACCGGCTATGGATACATCCAGCGCGGCGTGGCCCTCACCGACAGCGCCCACACCCCGTACCAGGTGGCCCGCTTCGTGGAGAAGCCGGACCGCGAGCGCGCCGAGGCCTACCTCGCCTCCGGGGAGTACTACTGGAACAGCGGCATGTTTATGTTCCGCGCCAAAAAATACCTCTCCGAGCTGGCCAAATTCCGCCCGGATATCCTCGAAGCCTGCCAGGCCGCGGTCAATGCCGCCGATAACGGCAGCGACTTCATCAGCATTCCGCATGACATTTTCTGCGAGTGCCCGGACGAGTCCGTGGACTACGCGGTGATGGAGAAAACCGCCGACGCGGTGGTGGTCGGTCTCGATGCCGACTGGAGCGACGTCGGCTCCTGGTCCGCCCTGTGGGAGGTCAGCCCGAAAGATGAGCAGGGTAACGTCCTCAGCGGCGACGCGTGGGTGCACAACAGCGAAAACTGCTACATCAACAGCGACGAGAAGCTGGTGGCGGCCATCGGCGTGGAGAACCTGGTGATTGTCAGCACCAAGGACGCCGTGCTGGTGATGAACCGTGAGCGTTCCCAGGACGTGAAGAAGGCGGTCGAGTTCCTCAAGCAGAACCAGCGCAGCGAGTACAAGCGCCACCGCGAGATTTACCGTCCCTGGGGCCGCTGCGACGTGGTGGTCCAGACCCCGCGCTTCAACGTCAACCGCATTACGGTGAAACCGGGCGGCGCCTTCTCGATGCAGATGCACCACCACCGTGCCGAGCACTGGGTCATTCTCGCCGGCACCGGCCAGGTGACGGTCAACGGCAAGCAGTTCCTGCTGACCGAGAACCAGTCCACCTTTATTCCGATTGGCGCCGAGCACAGCCTGGAAAACCCGGGCCGCATTCCGCTGGAAGTGCTGGAGATCCAGTCGGGGTCGTACCTCGGCGAGGACGACATTATTCGTATTAAAGACCAGTATGGTCGTTGCTAATTTTTTCGGGACTAAACGCAGAATGACACAGTTAACATGCTTTAAGGCTTATGACATCCGTGGTGAACTGGGCGAGGAGCTGAACGAGGACATCGCCTACCGTATCGGCCGCGCCTATGGCGAATTTCTGAAACCCGGGAAGATAGTGGTGGGGGGCGATGTGCGCCTCACCAGCGAGTCGCTGAAGCTGGCGCTGGCCCGCGGGCTGATGGACGCCGGCACCGACGTGCTGGATATTGGCCTGAGCGGCACGGAAGAGATTTACTTCGCCACTTTCCACCTCGGGGTGGACGGCGGTATCGAGGTGACGGCGAGCCATAACCCGATGAACTACAACGGCATGAAGCTGGTGCGCGAGAACGCGAAGCCCATCAGCGGCGACACCGGCCTGCGGGATATCCAGCGCCTGGCGGAGGAGAACCAGTTCGCGCCGGTGGACCCGGCGCGTCGCGGGACCCTGCGCCAGATATCGGTGCTGAAGGAGTACGTCGACCACCTGATGGGCTACGTGGACCTGGCGAACTTTACCCGTCCGCTGAAGCTGGTGGTGAACTCCGGCAACGGGGCGGCGGGGCACGTGATTGATGAAGTGGAGAAACGCTTCGCGGCGGCCGGGGCGCCGGTGACCTTTTTCAAGGTGCATCACCAGCCGGACGGCCATTTCCCGAACGGTATCCCGAACCCGCTGCTGCCGGAGTGCCGCCAGGACACCGCCGACGCGGTGCGTGCGCATCAGGCGGACATGGGTATCGCCTTTGACGGCGACTTCGACCGCTGCTTCCTGTTCGATGACGAGGCGTCGTTTATCGAGGGGTACTACATTGTCGGCCTGCTGGCGGAGGCGTTCCTGCAGAAACAGCCGGGGGCGAAAATCATTCACGACCCGCGTCTGACGTGGAACACGGTGGACATCGTGACCCGCAGCGGCGGCCAGCCGGTGATGTCGAAGACGGGGCATGCGTTCATCAAGGAGCGGATGCGCCAGGAAGACGCCATCTACGGCGGGGAAATGAGTGCGCACCATTACTTCCGCGACTTCGCCTACTGCGACAGCGGGATGATCCCGTGGCTGCTGGTGGCGGAGCTGCTGTGCCTGAAGAACAGTTCGCTGAAATCGCTGGTGGCGGACCGCCAGGCGGCGTTCCCGGCGTCGGGGGAGATCAACCGCAAGCTGGGGAATGCGGCGGAGGCGATAGCGCGCATCCGGGCGCAGTATGAGCCGGCGGCCGCACACATCGACACAACGGACGGTATCAGTATTGAATACCCTGAGTGGCGCTTTAACCTGCGCACGTCCAACACGGAGCCGGTGGTGCGTCTGAACGTTGAGTCCAGAGCGAATACTGCGTTAATGAATGAGAAAACCGCCGAGCTGCTCAACCTGTTAAAAGAGGAATCGCTTTGAGTCCTATGTTTTCAGCGATCTATCGCTACCGTGGCTTTATTATTGACAGCGTCAAACGGGACTTTCAGTCCCGTTACCAGACTAGCTTCTTAGGCGCGGCATGGCTGATCTTACAGCCGATCGCCATGATTTCCGTATATACATTAATCTTTTCTGAGTTAATGCGTGCCCGCCTGGCGGGCATGGATGGCCCTTTTGCCTACAGTATCTACCTCTGTTCCGGGGTGTTAACCTGGGGGCTGTTTACGGAAACGCTCAATAGTCTGGTCAACGTTTTTCTGACCAACGCCAACATTCTTAAAAAGCTTAGCTTTCCGCGGATCTGTTTACCAATCATCGTCACTGCTTCGGCGTTCATTAACTTCCTGATCATTTTTGGTCTGTTCGTGCTGTTTCTGATCGTTACGGGCAATTTCCCGGGCATGATTTTCTTTGAAATCATTCCGGTGCTGATCGTTCAGATGCTGTTCACCCTCGGCCTCGGGATCATCCTCGGGGTGCTGAACGTTTTTGTCCGCGACGTCGGGCAGTTCGTGAATATCCTGCTGCAGTTTTGGTTCTGGTTTACGCCCATTGTCTACGTGTCCAAAACGCTGCCGGAGTGGGTCTCTGGTCTGCTGGCGTATAACCCGATGGCGACCATTATCGGTTCATACCAGAACGTGATGCTCTATCACCAGAGCCCTAACTGGCTGGCGCTGCTTCCGGTCACGGTGCTGTCCGTCATTCTGTTTTTATTTGCCTGGCGTTTATTTAAAAAACATGCCGCTGATATTGTGGACGAGATTTAATCATGAGTATCAAAGTTCAGCACGTCGGCAAGGCGTATAAATATTATCCATCCAAATGGAACCGGGTCATTGAGAAACTTCTGCCGGGCGATAAGCCGCGGCACAGCAAGAAATGGGTATTGAAAGATATCAATTTCAGTATTGAACCCGGTGAAGCGGTCGGCATTGTTGGGGTGAACGGCGCAGGTAAAAGTACGTTATTGAAGCTGCTGACCGGCACCACTCAGCCGACCAAAGGCAGCATTGAGATCCAGGGGCGCGTCGCTGCGCTGCTGGAGCTGGGCATGGGCTTCCATCCTGACTTTACCGGTCGGCAGAACGTGTATATGTCCGGGCTGATGATGGGCCTGAGCCGGGAAGAGATTGAGCGCTTAATGCCAGAGATCGAAGCCTTCGCCGATATTGGCGACTACATTGAAGAGCCCGTGCGCATCTATTCCAGCGGGATGCAAATGCGCCTGGCGTTCGCTGTCGCCACGGCGTCCCGGCCGGATATTCTGATCGTCGATGAAGCGCTCTCCGTGGGTGACTCCCGTTTTCAGGCGAAATGCTATGCTCGCATCGCGGACTTCAAAAAACAGGGGACCACGCTGCTACTGGTCTCCCACAGCGCCGGGGATATCGTCAAGCACTGCGACCGCGCCATTTTCCTCAAAAATGGTGACATCTGCATGGACGGAACCGCCCGCGACGTGACCAACCGTTACCTGGATGAGCTGTTTGGCAAACCGGATAAAGACAGCGCGACAAAAAGCGCAACGGCTATCTCGTCAGCCAGTGGCGAAAGCCAGATGTCTCTCGATGAGATTGAAGATGTGTACCACACGCGCCCAGGCTACCGTCCGGAAGAATATCGCTGGGGGCAGGGTGGCGCGAAAATCATCGATTATCATATCCAGAGCGCCGGGGTTGATTTTCCTCCCTCACTGACGGGCAATCAGCAGACCGATTTTCTGATGAAGGTCGTATTTGAATATGACTTTGATTGCGTGGTACCGGGTTTGTTAATCAAAACTCTGGATGGCTTATTTCTATATGGTACCAACTCTTTCCTGGCCTCGGAAGGCCGGGAAAACATTTCGGTATCACGTGGGGACGTTAGAGTATTTAAATTCAGTTTTCCGGTTGATTTAAATAGCGGTGACTATCTTCTGTCGTTTGGTATTTCAGAGGGAAGCCCGCAAACCGAAATGACGCCGCTCGATCGTCGCTATGACTCCATCATTTTGCATGTAACTAAGAGCATGGATTTCTGGGGAGTGATTGACCTGAAGTCGACTTTCAATAGTTACCAATGAAGATGAGAAAAAATCATTCCATGACTACTAATACACATAAATTGGTTAGCGAATTACCTGAAATTTATCAGACTATTTTTGGGCATCCTGAGTGGGATGGCGATGCTGCACGAGACTGTAATGAACGGCTCGCGCTAATTAGTGAACAATATGACAGCTTGTCCAGAGAGTTAGGAAGGCCACTACGGGTTCTCGACCTGGGCTGTGCTCAGGGGTTCTTCAGTTTAAGTTTGGCAAGCAAGGGTGCCAGCGTATTAGGTATCGACTTTTTGCAGCAGAACATTGATGTTTGTCAGGCGCTTGCTGAAGAAAATCCACATTGTGATGTTAAATTTCAAGTCGGGCGGATAGAAGACATTGTCAGCACTCTGGAAGAAAACCAATTTGATCTCGCCATTGGACTAAGTGTTTTTCACCACATTGTTCATCTGCATGGGGTTGCTGAAGTCAGATCGCTGTTAGAGCGTTTGGCAAATCTGACGCAGGCGATGATTCTCGAGCTCGCTGTCAAGGAGGAGCCACTCTATTGGGGGAAATCTCAGCCTGAAGATCCGCGTGAACTTATTGACCAATGTGCTTTCTATCGATTGATTGGAAGATTTGACACTCATCTGTCTAATATTTCACGTCCGATGTATATTATCAGTAACCACAGGGTTATTCTTCCGGAATTTAATCAGCCTTTTACTTCATGGCGCGACAGTCCTTACACCGGAGCAGGCTTTGCGCATAAACAGAGCCGTCGCTATTATTTCTCTTCGGAGTTCATATGTAAGTTCTATCGTTTTAGTACAGTAAGTTGCTTACTAACTGATAAGGAGAGCGAGCGTAATCGTACTGAACTCGCCCATGAAGAAGCTTTTCTTAAATCTCCACCATCTGGCTTAAAAGTGCCGGCGTTGTTTACTGCAGGGGGGAATGGAGAAGCGGGATGGTTGGTAATGGAAAAAATTCCCGGAGAGCTGTTAAACGACGTTCTGGCCAGTGAACGGCATATTGATCGGGAAAAAGTTATTTCCGATCTCCTCGACCAATTAGTTATTTTGGAAGAACATGGTCTATATCATGATGATTTCAGAACATGGAATGTTTTAATTGACGATAATGACAGCGCTCGTTTAATAGATTTTGGTTCGATTGGCGATGTACAACAAGACTGCAGCTGGCCAGTTAATATTTTCCAGTCGTTCATTATTATTGTAAATGAAATATTTTGTGAAAATAAATCCTGGAGGGGCTTCTGGCGTTCCGCACCATTAAGTCCTTTCCAGTTGCCTGAACCGTATTCAAATTGGTTGACAGCATTCTGGAAACATCCTGTTGGTGAGTGGAGTTTTGCTTTACTCCAACAACTCTTTTCAACCAAAGATGCTCTACCGGCTGCGAGCTCCATTATGGACGCTTCTGATCTATGGGTCCGGGCTCAGGAGCCCGTATTGTTGGAAAGTCAAACGCAAATACGCAATACGGATGCGCGGGTAGTCCGTCTCGAGTCGCAAATCAATGAACTCACCTCCCTGATTAATATTATGGGTGAGAGCATTCAGACGTTTGAGAAGCGTGAGTATCCGCCACAAGACGTTACTACTAATGTACAGCCGCGTATCGAGATTGAGCAGAGTAAAGCCGTTGATTCAGAAGAGATTATGCGACTTCATACGCAGCTCAATGATGCTCAGCAAGAAATAGAGAATCTACGTCATGAGATTGCTAAAATTCATTATAGTCGCTCATGGAAAATGACCAAGTGGTATCGGTACGCTGGCTTACAGTACTATCTGCTTCGTCAGTACGGCTTCAAACAGCGTTTTAAGCATTTACTCAAACGAGTGCTTAGCAACGTATTTTATTTTTTGCGTGCACATCCACGACTAAAGCAGAAGGTGATCAATCTACTGCGTACAATTGGAATTTATGACTTTGCTTATCGTATGCATCGTCGTATGAATCCTGGTTCACATAACCCTTATCCAAACGACCCACAATACCAGTCGCAGACTGAAAAGCAGATCTTACATCCAGAGTTATTGCCTCCGGAAGTTAACTCAATTTTTAGCGAGCTTAAAAACAAAAGATAAGGTGAGTCACTTGCATATTTTGATTGACGTACAAGGATATCAATCGGAAAGTAAATTCCGTGGAGTTGGTCGCAGCACCTATGAAATGAGTCGTGCGATCATAAAAAATGCGGGCCAGCATCGAGTAAGCATTTTAATGAATGGCATGTATTCGATTGATAGTATAAATGAAATTAAAAAAAGCTGGGGTGATATATTACCGCAGGAAGAAATGTTTATTTTTTCAGCTGCTGGCCCTACAGCTCTTCGCGACTGTGAAAACCATCCCCGGAGTGTTGCCGCCACACTAGCTCGTGAACTTGCTATTGCTAATATCAATCCCGACGTTGTTTTTATTATTAATTTCTACGAAGGTTTTGACGATAGTTATACCGTCTCAATTCCTCAAACTACAGTACCATGGAAAACAGTTTGTGTTTGTCACGATCTAATTCCGTTACTGAATAAAGAACGCTATCTGGGCGAACCAAACTTCCGTCAGTATTATTATGATAAACTAGCTCAATACGAAAGGGCGGACGCTATTTTTGCTATTTCCAGATCATCCATGCAGGAAGTTATCGATTACACATCGATTCCGGCAGAAAAAATTATTAATATTTCATCTGGAGTAAGCGATTCATTTAAAATTAAAGATTATACTCACGATGAAATCAAAGACTTACGTAATAAATATCATCTTCCTCAAGAGTTTATTCTTTCTTTGGCAATGATAGAGCCACGTAAAAATATTGAAGCGCTGATTCATGCATATAGTTTATTACCGCATGCCCTGCAACAGAGTTATCCCTTAGTTTTGGCCTATAAAATTAGCACCGATGAAAAGGAAAGGCTGTACCGAGTTGCAGAGAACTATGGTTTATCTCGTAATCAGCTTATTTTTACAGGCTTCTTAAACGATAGTGACCTTATCGCACTTTACAATTTGTGCAAAATTTTCGTTTTCCCCTCTATACATGAAGGGTTTGGCCTGCCGCCACTAGAAGCTATGCGTTGTGGTGCAGCAACGCTGGGTTCAAATGTGACCAGCTTACCCGAGGTCATCGGTATGGAAGAGGCTTTATTTAATCCTCTGGATGTCCCCGACATTTGCCGTGTTATGCAAAGGGCCTTGACTGACAGTGAGTTCTACTCAGCATTAAAAGCTCATGCTCCGGCGCAGGCTGCAAAATTTACATGGGATCACACCGCGCAGCTTGCGTTAAAGGGATTTGAGAGGCTTGTAGATAACGCTTCCACATCAGAACCTCTGGATATCACCAGCTTTACCGCATACACCATTAATAGAATTAAAAATATTGCAGAATTAAGTGAAACCGAACGCTTACAGACAGCCTGGGCAATTGCTCGTAATAGCTTTGCTACACATCAGCGCAAGCTGCTGGTTGATATTTCTGTTCTTGTTGAGCATGATGCGAAAACGGGAATTCAACGGGTTTCTCGCAGTATACTTAGTGAATTACTGAAATCTGGCGTTGCTGGTTATACTGTCAGTGCGGTTTATTATCGACCGGGTGAATGCTATCGCTATGCCAACGAATACCTGAATACCCATTTTAACGGGGCGTTCGGGCCTGATGTACCTGTACTGTTTACCAAAGATGATATTCTGGTTGCTACCGATCTAACTGCCCATCTGTTTCCTGAGCTTACTGTCCAGCTGGATTTTATTCGTCTATCCGGTGCCAAGGTTTGTTTTGTTGTGCATGACATTCTGCCTCTGAGAAGACCGGAGTGGAGCGATGAGGGAATGCAACGCGTGTTCCCCATTTGGTTATCTTGCATTGCGCAGCACGCTGACCGCTTGATTTGTGTATCAGCAAGCGTTGCAGAGGATGTAAAAGCCTGGATTGCGGAAAACAGCCATTGGGTGAAACCGAACCCGCTGCTGACCGTCAGCAACTTCCATCTGGGAGCCGACCTCGATGCCAGCGTACCGTCCACTGGCATGCCGGATAATGCCCAGGCGCTGTTAGCAGCGATGGCCGCGGCTCCATCATTTATCATGGTGGGCACGATGGAACCACGCAAAGGACATGCGCAGACGCTAGCGGCATTTGAAGAATTGTGGTTACAGGGCAAGAACTACAATCTGTTTATCATTGGTAAACAGGGGTGGCATGTTGATGATTTATGTGAACGTTTACGTCACCATCCACAGCTAAATAAAAAACTATTTTGGCTACAAAACATTAGCGATGAGTTCCTTACGAAGTTGTATTCTCAGTCTAGTGCGTTAATCTTCGCATCTCTCGGAGAAGGCTTTGGCCTGCCGTTGATTGAAGCGGCGCAGAAAAAGCTGCCGGTGATTATCCGCGACATTCCGGTGTTTAAAGAGATTGCTCAGGAACATGCGTGGTATTTCTCCGGGGAAGCGCCGGCCGACATCGCGAAGGCCGTCGAAGACTGGTTAGCCCTGTATGAGCAAAACGCGCATCCTCGTTCCGAAAATATCAACTGGTTAACCTGGAAACAGAGCGCGGAATTTCTCCTGAAAAACCTGCCGATTATCGCGCCAGCCGCGAAGCAATAATCGCTATCAACAGGGCTACTCCGGTGGCCCTTGTGATGAGTTCGTTATGAAAATTATTTTTGCTACTGAGCCAATTAAATACCCGTTAACGGGCATCGGTCGGTATTCCCTGGAGCTGGTTAAGCGGCTGGCGGTCGCCCGCGAAATCGAAGAGCTGAAGCTGTTTCACGGCGCGTCGTTTATCGATCAGATCCCCCAGGTGGAGAATAAGAGCGATACCAAAGCCAGCAATCATGGTCGTTTGTCGGCGTTTCTGCGCCGCCAGCCGCTGCTGATTGAGGCGTATCGCCTGCTGCACCCGCGGCGCCAGGCGTGGGCATTGCGCGACTATAAAGATTATATCTACCATGGTCCCAATTTTTACCTGCCGCATCGCCTGGAACGCGCGGTGACCACGTTTCATGACATCTCCATTTTTACCTGCCCGGAATATCATCCAAAAGATCGGGTTCGCTATATGGAGAAGTCCCTGCATGAGAGCCTGGATTCGGCAAAGCTGATCCTGACCGTCTCTGACTTCTCGCGCAGTGAAATCATCCGCCTGTTCAACTATCCGGCGGAGCGGATCGTCACCACCAAGCTGGCCTGCAGCAGCGACTATATTCCGCGCAGCCCGGCGGAGTGCCTGCCGGTCCTGCAGAAATATCAGCTGGCGTGGCAGGGGTATGCGTTATATATCGGCACCATGGAGCCGCGTAAAAATATCCGCGGTCTGCTGCAGGCCTATCAGCTGCTGCCGATGGAGACCCGCATGCGCTACCCGCTGATCCTCAGCGGCTATCGCGGCTGGGAAGATGATGTGCTGTGGCAGTTAGTCGAGCGCGGTACGCGGGAAGGGTGGATCCGTTACCTGGGCTATGTCCCGGATGAGGACCTGCCTTATCTGTACGCGGCGGCCAGAACCTTTGTTTATCCCTCCTTCTATGAGGGATTCGGTTTACCTATTCTTGAAGCGATGTCTTGCGGTGTGCCGGTAGTATGTTCCAATGTCACTTCTTTGCCTGAGGTGGTTGGCGATGCCGGCCTCGTTGCCGATCCTAATGATGTAGACGCGATTAGCACGCATATTTTGCAGAGCCTGCAGGATGATAGCTGGCGGGAAATCGCCACCGCGCGCGGTCTTGCCCAGGCGAAACAGTTTTCGTGGGAGAACTGTACGACCCAGACCATTAACGCCTATAAATTACTCTAAGGGTGTCAGTTGAGAGTTCTACACGTCTATAAGACCTACTATCCCGATACCTACGGCGGTATTGAGCAGGTCATTTATCAGCTCAGTCAGGGTTGCGCCCGCCGGGGGATCGCAGCCGATGTTTTTACTTTTAGCCCGGACAAAGAGACAGGTCCTGTCGCCTACGAAGACCATCGGGTCATTTATAATAAGCAGCTTTTTGAAATTGCCTCCACGCCGTTTTCGTTGAAAGCGTTAAAGCGTTTTAAGCAGATTAAAGATGATTACGACATCATCAACTACCATTTTCCGTTTCCCTTTATGGATATGCTGCATCTCTCGGCGCGGCCTGACGCCAGAACGGTGGTGACCTATCACTCGGATATTGTGAAACAAAAACGGTTGATGAAGTTGTACCAGCCGCTGCAGGAGCGATTCCTCGCCAGCGTAGACTGCATTGTCGCCTCGTCGCCCAACTACGTGGCCTCCAGCCAGACCCTGAAAAAATATCAGGATAAAACGGTGGTGATCCCGTTTGGTCTGGAGCAGCATGACGTGCAGCACGATCCGCAGCGGGTGGCGCACTGGCGGGAAACCGTCGGCGATAACTTCTTCCTCTTCGTCGGCGCTTTCCGCTACTACAAAGGGCTGCACATTCTGCTGGATGCCGCCGAGCGTAGCCGGCTGCCGGTGGTGATCGTCGGGGGCGGGCCGCTGGAGGCGGAGGTGCGGCGTGAGGCGCAGCAGCGCGGACTGAGCAATGTGGTGTTTACCGGCATGCTCAACGACGAAGATAAATACATTCTCTTCCAGCTCTGCCGGGGCGTGGTCTTCCCCTCGCATCTACGCTCAGAGGCGTTTGGCATTACGTTACTGGAAGGCGCGCGCTTTGCCAGGCCGCTGATCTCCTGCGAGATCGGCACCGGTACCTCGTTCATTAACCAGGACAAAGTAAATGGCTGCGTGATCCCGCCGAATGACAGTCAGGCGCTGGTGGAGGCGATGAATGAGCTCTGGCATAACGATGAAACCGCCAGCCGCTATGGCGAAAACTCGCGTCGTCGTTTTGAAGAGATGTTTACAGCCGACCATATGATTGACGCTTACGTCAATCTCTACACTACTCTGCTGGAAAGCAAATCCTGAGGCCAGCTACCCCCGCCGTTGCGGCGGGGGTCAACGCGTTAGTGTCGACTCTTCAGATTATCAATCACTTCCCCGAGATCCAGACCCTGATCCTGCAGCAGCACCAGCAGGTGATACATCAGGTCCGACGCCTCATTCTTAAGCTCGAAGCGGTCGTTCACGGTGGCGGCCAGCGCGGTCTCCACGCCTTCTTCCCCCACTTTCTGCGCAATACGCTTGGTGCCGCTGGCATACAGCTTCGCCGTGTAGGAGCTCTCCGGGTCGGCGTGCTTACGCTCGGCCAGCAGCTGCTCCAGCTGATAGAGGAACAGCCACTGGTGGCCGGTTTCGCCGAAGCAGCTTGTGGTGCCTTTGTGGCAGGTCGGCCCGATCGGGTTTACCAGCACCAGCAGCGTATCGTTGTCACAGTCCGGCGTGATGCTCACTACATTGAGGACATGGCCCGAGGTTTCACCCTTGGTCCACAGCCGCTGCTTGGTGCGCGAGTAAAAGGTGACCTTGCCGGTGGCTTCGGTTTTCTCCAGCGCCTCCTTGTTCATGTAGCCGTGCATCAGCACTTCGCCGGATACGGCGTGCTGCACGATGGCCGGCATCATGCCGTCCGTTTTTTCCCAGTCCAGCTGTTCAGTCAACATACCCTTATCTCCACGCCCTGTGCCGCCAGGTACGCTTTCAGTTCGCCAATATTAATAATCTGTTTGTGGAATACCGAGGCCGCCAGCGCTCCGTCAACGTCGGCGTCGCGGAAGGCTTCGAGGAAGTGTTCCATAGTGCCCGCGCCGCCGGAGGCGATCAGCGGGACGTGGCACACCGCGCGAACCTTCGCCAGCTGCTGCAGGTCGTAACCGTTGCGCACCCCGTCCTGGTTCATCATATTGAGAACGATCTCGCCTGCGCCGCGCTTCTGCACTTCCTCCACCCAGTCGAGGGTTTCCCACTGCGTCACCCGGGTGCGGCTCTCGTCGCCGGTATACTGGTTGACGTGATACTTGCCGGTCTCTGCATCAAACCAGGTATCAATCCCCACCACGATACACTGCACGCCAAAGCGGTCGGCAAGGCGGGTGATCAGCGTCGGGTCGGCGAGAGCAGGGGAGTTAATCGAGATCTTATCGGCGCCGAAGGAGAGGATCTGCGCCGCGTCTTCCAGCGACTTGATCCCGCCCGCCACGCAGAAAGGAATATCAATCACTTCCGCTACCCGCGACACCCAGCTCTTGTCGACCACCCGACCGTCGCTGGAGGCGGTGATATCATAGAACACCAGTTCGTCGGCCCCTTCGTCGGCATAGCGCTTGGCCAGCGGGACGATGTCGCCAATGATCTCGTGATTACGGAACTGCACGCCTTTCACTACCTGGCCGTCGCGGACGTCGAGGCAGGGGATTATCCGTTTTGCCAGCATTGAATGGCCTCCGTTACGTTGAATTTACCTTCCAGCAGCGCGCGACCGACAATCACGCCGCGCACCCCGGTGCCGCGCAGGGCGGCAATATCATTGAGATCGCCGATGCCGCCGGATGACTGAAACGCCACCTGCGGGTAGCGGGCGCAGACTTCCTCGTACAGCGAGACGTTAGAGCCTGCCAGCGTGCCGTCGCGGGAGATATCGGTGCACAGCACGTGCTGCAGGCCGACCGGCAGATAACTTTCCACCAGCTCCTCCAGCGTCACGCCGGAGTTTTCCTGCCAGCCGCTGACCGCCACCTGCTTGTTGCCGTCGGCGTCAATGCGCACGTCGAGCGCCAGCACCAGCCGTTCAGGGCCAAAGCGTTTAAACCAGCCTTTCACTTCCTCCGGGGACTTCACCGCGGTGGAGCCGACCACCACGCGGGCGACGCCGGCCTCAAGCAGGGCCGCGACATCCGCTTCGGTCCGCACGCCGCCGCCGACCTGCACCGGGACGTCAACCCCGGCGACCAGCGATTTCAGCAGCGGGATTTGGCGTTTCGCCGGATCCTTCGCCCCGGTCAGGTCGACCAGGTGCAGGACTTCCGCCCCCTGAGCGGCATAGGCCTGCAGGCGCGGCAGCGGATCGCTGCCATAGTCGCGCTGCTGGCCGTAATCGCCCTGATGGAGACGAACGACGGTGCCGTCGATTAAATCTAAAGCAGGAATAATCATCACATCTCCAGGAAGTTTTTCAGCAGCTGCGCCCCGGCGCTCCCGGAGCGCTCCGGGTGAAACTGCACGCCAAAGAAGTTATCTTTCTGCACCGCGGCGGTGAACGCCTCGCCGTAATTGCACTGGGCGATGGTGTACGGGTTGACCGGCATGGCGTAGCTGTGCACGAAGTAGAAATACGCGCCTTCTTCAATGCCGCGGAACAGACGATCGCCTGCTTTGGCATACACCCGGTTCCAGCCCATGTGCGGCAGCGGCAGACCGTGGTCGGTCATCTTCGGCACCTCTTCTTCGATAATGCCCAGCAGATCGACGCCGTTGTTCTCCTCGCTGCGCTTGCCGAGCAGCTGCATGCCCAGGCAAATCCCCAGCACCGGCTGGGTACAGGCTTTGATCAGGTCGATCAGATCCCGGTCGCGCAGCTGATCCATCGCCGCCTGGGCGGTGCCGACGCCGGGAAGAAACAGTTTATCGGCACGCAATACCACTTCCGGATCGCGGCTGACCACCGGCTCATAGCCGTGGCGGCCAATCGCCGATTTCACCGAATTGAGGTTGGCGCAGCCGGTATCAAGGATCACCACATTCATTACAGCACCCCTTTGGAAGACGGCAGGGCATCGCCCTGGACGCGGATCGCCTGGCGCAGCGTACGGCCAAAGGCTTTGAACAGGCTCTCCACGCGGTGGTGATCGTTCTTGCCCTTGGTTTTCAGGTGCAGGGTCACCGCCATGGTGTAGGAGAGCGAGCGGAAGAAGTGTTCCACCATCTCGGTGCTCAGATCGCCGACGCGCTGATAGGTGAAGTCCGCCTTATACTCCAGGTGCGGACGGCCGGAGATATCCAGCGCGCAGCGGGCGAGACACTCGTCCATCGGCAGCACGAAGCCGAAGCGATTGATGCCGCGCTTGTCGCCAAGGGCCAGCTTCAGGGCTTCGCCGAGGGCCAGGCCGGTATCCTCCACCGTGTGGTGGTCGTCGATGTACAGATCGCCGCCGACGTTAACCTCCATGCGGAAGCCGCCGTGGGTGGCGATTTGGTCGAGCATATGGTCAAAAAAGCCGACGCCGGTATGGATCTTGCTGCCGCCTTCGCGGTCCAGCCACACTTTCACATCCACCTGGGTCTCTTTGGTGACGCGCTCGACGTGGGCATAGCGGTCGCGGCGGGTCAGCTGCTCGCAGATGGTCGGCCAGTCGAGCGTCTCGCGGTCATAGCGCAGACCGGTAATTCCCATGTTATCCGCCAGCTCAAGGTCGGTGGCCCGGTCGCCAATCACATAGCTGTGGGCTTTATCCAGCACGCCCTCTTCCAGCCACGGCAGCACCAGCTGCGTTTTTGGCTTGCGGCAGGCGCAGTTGTCGCCCGGGAAGTGCGGACAAATCAGCACCTCTTCAAAGTTAACGCCCTGCGAGGCGAAGATCTGCATCATCAGGTTGTGCGGGCCATCAAACGCTTCCTGCGGCAGACTGTTGGTTCCCAGGCCATCCTGATTGGTGATCATCACCAGCTTATAGCCTTCCTGCTGCAGCTTAAGCAGCGCCGGGATCACCTGCGGCTCAAACGCCAGCTTGTCGAACCGGTCCACCTGGAAATCCTCCGGCGGTTCGGAAATCAGGGTGCCGTCACGGTCAATAAAGAGATACTTCTGGGTCATACATTCTCCGCAGTCAAGGCGTCAATCACGCGCTGGCTCTCGGCACGGGTACCGATAGTGATACGCAAACAGCCGCTTAATGAAGGTTGTTTATTCTGGTCACGTAAGATAATGCCCTGATCCCACAAAGATTTAAACACTGCGCTGGAGGCGGTTATCCGCGCCAGCACATAGTTGGTCTCGGAATCGAAGACCTGCTCCACGCAGGCGATGCCGCGCAGCTGTTCCACCAGGTAGCGGCGCTCGTCAAGGATCTGCGCCACGCGCTGGCGCATCGCGGCGATCCCCTCCGGGCTCAGGGCCTGGGCGGCGATATCGGCCACCGGCGTGGAGAGCGGGTACGGGGCGATCACTTTCAGCAGCACGTTGATCACCTCGGCATTGGCGAGGGTGAAGCCGCAGCGCAGGCCGGCGAGGGCGAAGGCTTTGGACAGCGTGCGCAGCACCACCAGGTGCGGATAGTCGCTGAGCCAGCCGGCCAGCGTCGCCTGCGGGCAGAATTCAATATAGGCTTCGTCGGCCACCACGATGGCTTTGCCGCGGGTCGTCTCCAGCAGGTCGCGCATCGACTGCGGGTCGATAATCTGCCCGGTCGGGTTGTTCGGGCTGCAGACGAAGACCACCTTCACGCCGTCCAGCCGCGCTTCGATGCCCGGCAGGTCGAGCTGCCAGTCGGCCAGCGTCGGCACAGTGCGGCACTCGACGCCGATGGTCTCGGCGCTGACGCTGTACATGCCGTAGGTCGGCGGGCAGTAGAGCACCGCGTCTTCGCCGGGCTCACAGAAGGCGCGGATCAGCAGCTCGATGCCTTCGTCGGCGCCGCGGCTGACCAGCACCTGCTCCGGTTTGACCTCGGCGTAGCGGGCGTAGCTCTCAATCACGGCCTTCGGCTGCGGCTCCGGATAGCGGTTCAGCGTCTGTTCGGTAAGCTGGAAGGCTACGGCGGTAGGGAATTCGTTGGCGTTGAGCCAGACGTCGCCTTTGCCGCCCAGCCGGCGAGCGGATTGATACGGGGTCAGCGCGCGGACGTTGGCGCGGGCTAAATCTTCAATGCTCATGCTTGCTCCTTCAGGGCGGCAACGCGCAGCGTTACGGCGTTTTTGTGGGCGTCAAGGCGCTCGGCGGCGGCCAGGATCTCAATCGTTGAGGCGAGGGCGGCAAAGCCGTCGCGCGACAGCTCCTGCACGGTCATCCGCTTCTGGAAGTCGGCCAGACCGAGGCTTGAGCAGGTGGCGGTATAACCATAGGTCGGCAGGACGTGGTTGGTGCCCGAGGCGTAGTCGCCCGCGGATTCCGGTGACCAGTCGCCAAGGAAAACGGAACCGGCGCTGGTGATGCTGTCCACCAGCTCGCGGGCCTGACGGGTCTGAATGATCAGGTGCTCCGGGCCGTACTGGTTGGAGATAGCCACGCACTGCGCCAGATCGCGGGCCACGATGATCCGGCTGGCGGAGAGCGCCACGCGGGCGGTTTCCGCGCGCGGCAGGGCGGCCAGCTGGCGTTCCACGGCTTCGGCGACGCGGCTGCCCATGTCGGCGTCCGGGGTCAGGAGGATCACCTGCGAGTCCGGGCCGTGTTCCGCCTGCGACAGCAGGTCGGAGGCGACAAAATCCGGGTTGGCGCCGCTGTCGGCGATGACCAGCACTTCCGACGGGCCGGCCGGCATGTCGATGGCTGCGCCGTCCAGACGCTGGCTGACCTGGCGTTTGGCTTCCGTGACGTAAGCGTTGCCCGGGCCAAAGATTTTATCCACCTTCGGCACCGACTCGGTACCGAGGGCGAGGGCGGCGATGGCCTGGGCGCCGCCGACGTTAAAGATGGTTTTTACGCCGCATAACTGCGCGGCATAGAGGATCTCATCGGCAATCGGCGGCGGCGAGCAGAGCACCACCTGCTGACAGCCGGCGATGCGCGCCGGCGTCGCCAGCATCAGCACCGTGGAGAACAGCGGCGCTGAGCCGCCGGGAATGTACAGTCCGACGGAGGCGATAGGGCGGGTGACCTGCTGGCAGCGCACCCCCGGCAGCGTTTCGACATCCACCGCCTGCAGCTGTTGCGCGTTGTGGAAGGTCTCGATGTTTTTCACCGCCACCGCCATCGCCTGCTTCAGCTCATCGCTGAGGCGCTCGCCGGCGGCGGCGATCTCCGCCTCGCTCACCTGCAGCGCGGCGACGGTGGTTTTATCAAACTTCGCGCTGTATTCGCGCAGCGCCGCGTCGCCGTTGGCTTTGACGTTATTCAGGATCTCCGTCACCGTTTTACTGATGCTGTCGGAGGCGGAAATCGCCGGGCGCGTTAAGAGTTGCTGTTGTTGGTCTGCGCTACAGCCGTTCCAGTCGATGATTGTGTTGAAGCTCATGATTGTATTCCCCTGTGTGTCCCGTGACCGGCTGGCCGATTACTCCATCATTTTCTCAATCGGCAGCACCAGAATGGAGCTGGCGCCCAGCGCCTTCAGTTTTTCCATGGTCTCCCAGAACAGGGTTTCGCTGCTGACCATGTGCATCGCCACGCGCTGCTTGTCGCCTGCCAGCGGCAGAATAGTCGGCCGCTCGGCGCCCGGCAGCAGGGCAACCACTTCTTCCAGGCGTTCGGTCGGGGCGTGCATCATGATGTATTTCGACTCGCGGGCCTGAATCACGCCCTGAATACGGGTCAGCAGGCGGTCAATCAGCTGCTGTTTGGCGTCGGCCATTTCGCCGTCGCGCTGGATCAGACAGGCTTTGGAGCGGTAGATCACTTCCACTTCGCGCAGGCCGTTGGCTTCCAGAGTGGCGCCGGTGGAGACCAGGTCGCAGATAGCGTCGGCGAGGCCGGCGCGCGGCGCCACTTCCACGGAGCCGTTCAGCAGACAGGATTTAAAGGAGATACCTTTTTGATCGAGGTAGCGCTTCAGCAGGTGCGGGTAAGAGGTGGCGATGCGTTTGCCGTCCAGCGCCGCCGGGCCGTTCCAGGCTTCATCCACCGGAGTCGCCAGCGACAGGCGGCAGCCGCCGAAGTCGAGACGGCGCAGGGTGAAGTAGCGCGGGTCTTCGCCCTGGGCGCGGCGGCTGAGCAGCTCTTCTTCCAGCACGTTTTCGCCGATAATACCGAGGTCGACAACACCGTCCATCACCAGGCCCGGGATATCGTCATCACGCACGCGCAGAATATCGATTGGCATATTTTCCGCCAGCGCAATCAGACGCTGGGTGTGCAAATTGACTTTAATGCCGCAGCGGCTGAGTAATTCGCGTGAATCTTCGCTTAAACGGCCTGATTTCTGAATAGCTATGCGTAAACGGGTGTTGTCTAACATTGTTCTTTTCCTCTGAATACCTGTCTGAATCTGTCCGAATTTGGTCCAAAAAAAAGCCCCCGGAAGTGAATCTTCCGGGGGCTCTCTGCGCGTTCATGCACCACTGGAAGATCCAAACGTCTTCCAGCACACATCGCCTGAAAGACTAGTCAGGATGATGGTGATGATGGTGGTGTTTAAATTGAACGCGGTTCATAAAAATTCTCTGTGAATGACTATGCATTTGATGTCCTTTAACCTAAACCACTTCCGCCGCAGAAAGCAAGGGCTTTTTTCTATCATTAATTCATTTCATATTGAGCGAAGAAATTGTCAGTTGCCGCTGGCTGGCGTAGCCTGTAATCAGCACAGCGAAAGAGTCAGGAGCCCGGGATGAAAAAGGTCGCGATAGTCGGTTTGGGATGGCTGGGGATGCCGCTGGCGCTGTCGTTGACGGCGCGAGGCTGGCAGGTCACCGGCAGTAAAACTACGCAGGATGGCGTGGAGGCGGCGCGGATGTGCGGGATCGACAGCTATCCGCTGCGCCTGGAGCCGCAGCTGGTCTGTGATACCGAGGACCTCGACGCGCTGATGAACGTCGATGCGCTGGTGATCACCCTGCCGGCCCGGCGTACCGGGGCAGGGGAAGGGTTTTATCTACAGGCGGTGCAGGAGATCGTCGATACCGCGCTGGCGTACCATATTCCGCGGATCGTCTTCACCAGCTCCACCTCGGTGTATGGCAACGTCAACGGTACGGTGAAGGAGAATTCCCCGCGTCTGCCGCAAACCGCAAGCGGACAGGTGCTCAAGGAGCTGGAGGACTGGCTGCACAACCTGCCGGGGACGTCGGTGGATATTCTGCGCCTGGCCGGGCTGGTGGGGCCTTCCCGCCATCCGGGACGTTTTTTCGCCGGCAAGTCGGCGCCGGATGGCCAGCACGTGGTCAATCTGGTGCATTTGCAGGATGTGGTGGCCGCTATCGAACTGCTGCTGCAGGCCCCGAAGGGCGGGCACATCTATAATTTATGTGCGCCCCGCCATCCGGCGCGCGGCCTCTTTTATCCGCAGATGGCCCGCGAGCTCGGTCTGCCGCCGCCGGTGTTCAGCGACAGCCCGGACGGCGGCCAGGGCAAGATTGTGGATGGCAATCGTATCTGCAATGAGCTGGGGTTTGAGTACCAGTACCCCGATCCGCTGGTGATGCCGATGGAGTGATCCGCCAGCGGTGATTCGCATACCGTAAGGGGGGTAGCGATGAAACCACTGCTGGATGTCCTCGTGATCCTGGATGCCCTGGAAAAAGAGGGGAGCTTTGCCGCCGCGTCGGCAAAGCTCTTTAAAACGCCCTCGGCGCTGAGCTACACCATTCACCGCCTGGAAAGCGATCTCAATATTCAGCTGCTCGACCGCAGCGGCCATCGCGCGCGCTTTACCCCCAGCGGACAGATGCTGCTGGAGAAAGGGCGGGAGGTGCTGCATATCGCCCGCGAACTGGAGATCCGGGCGGTTAAGCTGCAGCAGGGGTGGGAGAATAGCCTTCGTCTGGTGGTGGACAGCACCTTTCCCGTGGCGCTGCTCTCGCCGCCAATCGCGGCATTTTATCAACAACAGCCGCTGACCCGGCTGCACTTCACGCTGAACCCCTCACTGCTGGACTGGCGGCCGCTGACTGACGGGCAGGCCGATCTGCTGCTGGGGGCGCTCGGCGAGCCGCCGCCGCTGAGCGGTTATGACTATCTCCCCCTCGGCGAGCTGGAGCTGCTGCTGGTCGTTGCCCCACAGCATCCGCTGGCGCGACACCGCGCACCGCTAAGCTGGCGAACCCTGCGCCGTTACTGGGCGGTGGCCACCGGCGAGGGCGGGGCGCTACTCAGCGATCAGGAGACCCTGACGGTGTGTGACGCCGCGGGGCAGCTGGCGCTGCTGCGCCTGGGGCTGGGCTGGGGGTGCCTGCCGCGCTATCAGGTGCAGGGTCTGCTGGACAGCGGCGAGCTGGTCTGCATGACCGTGCGCGGGCTTTCGCCTCGTCAACGCGCGTGGATCGCCTGGAATGACGCCACCTGCGGTTTGGCTGGCAAATGGTGGCGGGAAACGCTATTAGCAAATAGTGCTATTTTTACAATTTATCATACGGAAACCGTATAGATATTAGCACGTTAAAAATTATGCTTACGCAATGAACTTCATAACATCTTGTCAACGCCGTTGAATTTGTTGCAAAATATGCGGCCTGAAAACCAGAGACTAGCCGACGCTTTTTTTTAAAGTGTCGGTTATTTTTTTGGTCGAAAGACACATCATTCAATACCAAGAGGCCGGGCTTCGTACCGGATAGATATTTACTAAAAACCGACAGTCGTTGTCGCTGAGGAATAGAAAGAAATGGGGCAATTTTTTGCTTACGCGCTGGCGTTCACCGTAAAAGGGGATAACTATGTCGCATAACGCTACTCCAAATACCTCTCGCGTGGAATTACGTAAAACGCTTACGTTAGTTCCGGTTGTAATGATGGGCCTGGCCTATATGCAGCCGATGACGCTGTTCGATACGTTTGGTATCGTCTCTGGTATGACCGACGGTCACGTGCCGACGGCCTACGCCTTTGCGTTAATCGCTATCCTGTTTACTGCCCTGAGCTATGGCAAGCTGGTACGTCGTTACCCTTCTGCCGGCTCGGCGTATACCTATGCGCAGAAATCCATCAGCCCGACCGTTGGCTTTATGGTGGGTTGGTCCTCGCTGCTCGACTACCTGTTCGCGCCGATGATCAACATTCTGCTGGCGAAAATCTATTTTGAAGCGCTGGTGCCTTCGATTCCGTCGTGGGTGTTTGTTATCGCGCTGGTCGCCTTTATGACCGCCTTTAACCTGCGCAGCATTAAATCCGTGGCCAACTTCAACACCGTGATCGTGGTGCTGCAGGTGGTGCTGATTGCCGTTATCCTCGGCATGGTGATTTATGGCGTGTTTGAAGGCGAGGGCGCCGGTACGCTGGCCAGCAGCCGTCCGTTCTGGTCCGGTGACGCGCACGTGATCCCGATGATTACCGGGGCGACGATCCTGTGCTTCTCGTTTACCGGTTTCGACGGCATCAGCAACCTGTCTGAAGAGACCAAAGATGCAGAGCGCGTCATTCCGCGCGCGATCTTCCTGACCGCGCTGATCGGCGGCCTGATCTTCATCTTTGCCACCTACTTCCTGCAGCTGTACTTCCCGGATATCTCGCGCTTTAAAGATCCGGATGCGTCACAGCCGGAAATTATGCTCTACGTGGCAGGTAAAGCCTTCCAGGTTGGCGCGCTGATCTTCTCCACCATCACCGTACTGGCGTCCGGTATGGCGGCGCACGCTGGCGTGGCGCGTCTGATGTACGTGATGGGCCGCGACGGCGTGTTCCCGAAAAGCTTCTTCGGCTACGTGCACCCGACCTGGCGTACTCCGGCGATGAACATCATCCTGGTCGGCGCGATTGCGCTGCTGGCGATTAACTTCGACCTGGTGATGGCGACGGCGCTGATTAACTTTGGTGCGCTGGTGGCGTTTACCTTCGTTAACCTGTCGGTGATTTCCCAGTTCTGGATCCGTGAGAAGCGCAACAAGACGCTGAAAGACCACTTCCAGTATCTGTTCCTGCCGATGTGCGGCGCCCTGACCGTTGGCGCGCTGTGGGTCAACCTGGAAGAGAGCTCGATGATTCTGGGCCTGATCTGGGCCGGTATCGGTCTGGTCTACCTGGCCTGCGTGACCAAAAGCTTCCGCAACCCGGTGCCGCAGTACGAAGATGTGGCCTAAGGCATAGCGTGATGTAAATAAGAAAAGCCGGAGGGAAACCTCCGGCTTTTTTTTCGTTTGGCTCGGTGCGATATCTTTTGCCCGGCGGCGCTGCGCTTGCGCGGGCCTACGGTGATGGTTAACCTTCTGAAATTTAATGGTTATGTAGGCCGGGTAAGCGAAGCGCCACCCGGCAGAAGAGCTTATCCTGCCTGCACCATAACTTTCAGCAGCGTATCCAGCAGGCCGGGAAAACGGGCGTCCAGATCTTCCCGGCGCAGCGAAATCATGTTCTCCCGTCCCTGAGGCCGTTGCCAGATCACACCGCTGTCGCGCAGGACGCGCCAGTGGTGGGTCATGGTGGACTTGGCCACCTCCTCCTGGCGCAGGGCGTTGCAGCTCAGCTCGCTGCCGTCGGCCAGCGTACGAATGATCTCCAGTCGCAGCGGGTTTCCGAGCGCGGAAAGGACATTTTCCAGGCGAATTTGTTCTCGTTCGGGGTGATTGGCGATCATAATAATCCTGTGTCGGCGGTGGCGCGGCGCATGGTAGCCGCAGCCCATATCGGCGGCTGGCGGCTACTATACCCAAACTCCGGTTCTGATACCACGCGCGCCTCCGCAACCTGCCCAATCGTAATGATAGCAAAAATAGTTCGAATATACTCGTACAGTTGTACTAAGATAGACGCAGTTAAATGAACTGCGGATCATTCCGACCGCAGACTGACCGTCAAAACGACTAAGGACGCATCATGCCCCGACCCATCCCTCTCGAACGTTATCGCAACATCGGTATCTCCGCGCATATCGATGCCGGTAAAACCACCACCACCGAGCGCATCCTGTTTTATACCGGGATGAGCCATAAGCTGGGTGAAGTACACGATGGCGCGGCAACCACCGACTGGATGGCCCAGGAGCAGGAGCGCGGGATCACCATTACCTCGGCGGCGGTAAGCTGCTTCTGGCCGGGGATGGACCGCAGCTTCGAGCCGCACCGGATCAATATCATCGACACCCCGGGGCACGTGGATTTCACCATTGAGGTGGAACGTTCCATGCGCGTGCTCGACGGCGCGGTGATGGTGTACGACTCCGTCGGCGGGGTGCAGCCCCAGTCGGAAACCGTCTGGCGCCAGGCGAATAAATACCACGTTCCGCGGCTGGCCTTCGTCAACAAGATGGACCGCCCGGGGGCGGACTTCTTCCGCGTGGTGCAGATGATGATCGACCGCCTGAAGGCTAACCCGGTGCCGATTGTGATCCCCATTGGCGCTGAAGAGCATTTCACCGGCGTCGTCGACCTGGTGAAAATGCGCGCCATCCTGTGGGATGACGCCACCCAGGGCATGACCTTTAGCTATGGGCCAGTCCCTGACGATCTGCTGGCGACGGCGCAGCAGTGGCGGGAGAAAATGGTCTCGGCGGCGGCAGAAGCCAGCGATGAGCTGATGGATAAATACCTGGAAACCGGTGAGCTGGACGAGGCGGAGATCGTCGCCGGTCTGCGCCAGCGCACGGTGAAGGGCGAAATCCAGGCGGTGCTCTGCGGTAGCGCCTTTAAAAACAAAGGCGTGCAGCGCATGCTCGACGCGGTGGTGGAGCTGATGCCGTCGCCGCTGGATATTCCGGCGATACAGGGCGTTGATGAGCAAGGCCAGCCGGCGGAACGCCATCCGAGCGACGATGAGCCGCTGTCGGCGCTGGCGTTCAAACTGATGACCGACCCCTACGTCGGCCAGCTGACCTTTATCCGCGTCTACTCCGGGACGCTGAAGAAAGGCGATGCGGTGTGGAACCCGGTGAAGGGCAAGAAAGAGCGCATCGGGCGTATCGTGCTGATGCAGGCCAACGACCGTCACGAAGTTGACGAACTACACGCCGGGGATATCGCGGCCTGCGTTGGGCTGAAGGATGTGACTACCGGCGATACGCTGTGCGATCCGGATGCGGTGATTACCCTCGAACGGATGGAGTTTCCGGAGCCGGTGATTTCGCTGGCCATCGAGCCGAAGACCAAAGCGGACCAGGAGAAAATGGGCATCGCGCTGCAGCGGCTGGCGGCGGAAGATCCGTCGTTCCGTCTGCATACCGATGAAGAGTCCGGCCAGACGATTATCTCCGGCATGGGTGAGCTGCATCTGGAGATCATTGTCGACCGGATGAAGCGCGAGTTTGGCGTCGAGGCCAACATTGGCCGTCCGCAGGTCACCTACCGCGAAACCCTGCGCAAGAAAGTGACGGACGTGGAAGGCAAATTTGTGCGCCAGTCCGGCGGCAAAGGGCAGTATGGCCACGTCGTGCTGACCCTGGAGCCGCTGGAGCCGGGCAGCGGTTTCGTCTTCGAGGACGCCACCAAAGGCGGCGTGGTGCCGCGCGAGTACATCCCTTCCGTGGAGAAAGGGCTGCGCGAAGCGATGGGCACCGGCGTGCTGGCGGGTTATCCGGTGGTTGACGTGAAAGCGACCCTGACCTTCGGGTCGTACCACGACGTGGACTCCTCGGAGATGGCGTTCCGCATGGCGGCGATCTTCGGCTTCCGGGAGGGCGCGCGCAAAGCGGACCCGGTGATCCTTGAGCCGGTGATGCACGTCGAGGTGGAGACGCCGGAAGAGTACGCCGGGAATATTATGGGCGATCTCTCTTCCCGTCGCGGGATGGTGCAGGGGATGGAAGAGCGCTTCGGCAGCCAGATCATCCGCGCCGACGTGCCGCTGGCGGAGATGTTTGGTTATTCCACCACGCTGCGCTCGATGTCGCAGGGACGGGCAACCTACAGCATGGAGTTCCACCATTACGCGGAAGCGCCGCGTAATGTGGCGGATGAAATCATCGCCAGCCGCGCGAAAAGCTAAGCAACGTTCCCGGGTGCGACGCGAGGCGTCTTACCCGGGCTACTCTGGTACCAGCGCCCAGGCCCGGTAAGGCGAAGCCGCCACCGGGCAAAAAGGTAAGCACGAACTGGGGACGAAATGCCCGGCGGCGCTGCGCTTGCGCGGGCCTACGGTCAGGCGTCCTCCCCGGTCATCGTTTGTAGTCCGGGTAAGGCGTTAGCCGCAACCCGGGAATTTCAGCCAATCAGACAATATCCTGTGCGTACTGCCACAGCGCCTTCAGCTGCGCCAGCTTCTCTTTATCATCCGCATACTGCTGATACAGCATCTGCAGCTCATCGGCATAGGCTTGCAAAAAAGCCGGCGTAAACACCTGACGACGGTGCTCTAACCAGCGCTGCTGCTCATGTTCATCGAGCGTGCCGGGGAAGTTGCGCGCCCGGTAGTTAAACAGCAGGCGTTCGATACGCTGGTCGGCGAAGGTGATATCCAGCGCCGGCAGATTGCGCGGTTCGGTTTCCAGCACGATTTTCATCGCCGCGCGGTCGGCATCGCTAAAGAACCCATTGTACAGCTGGGCGTCGACGTTTTCGGACGGCACGAAGGGTTCGGCTTCGGCATAGACCGCCACTACCTTCTCGCGCACCTGCGGATTCGCCCGCAGCAGCTGGGCGTTCTCCAGACAGCGCTGAATGGAGATCCCCAGCCGGTCGGCATCCTGCGGGCGCAGGGTATTGGCCTGGGCCAGTACCGGACATTTATTTAAATGCACCAGCTTAATCGGCGCCGCCGGCAGATCGCCAAGCTCGGCGCGCGGGGTGTAAAGCCGCTCGCGCAGGGCATCGGCATCCAGTTCCAGCAGCGGCGCCATATCGCCCGCCAGATCGACCATAATCACCGCATTGCGGTTTTCCGGATGCCAGGCCAGGGGCGCCACCAGGCTGGTGTTGCCGCGCGCTGCGCCAAACATGCCGGAGACATGCACCAGGGGCTTCATCTGCGGCACGTCGATAAGCGTCGCCAGCTTGCGCTTATTGCGGTGGCTGTAGAGATAATCAAACAGCCGCGGCTGCCGGGTTTTCACCAGTTTCGCCATGGCGATGGTGGCGTATACGTCGGCCATCGCGTCATGGGCGTTCTGGTGTTCAATACCGTTGGCGACGGTCAGATGTTCAAGCCGGAAGCTGGGCAAACCCTCGTCATTCTCCGGCCAGGCGATCCCTTCCGGACGCAGGGCATAGCAGGCGCGCATCACGTCGAGCAGATCCCAGCGCGAGTTATCGTGCTGCCAGCTCCAGGCATAAGGGTCATAGAAGTTGCGATAGAAGATATTCCGCGTCACTTCGTCATCAAAGCGCACGTTGTTATAGCCGACGATGCAGGTTTGCGGCACCGTGAACAGATCGTGGATGCGGCGGGCAAATGTGGCCTCATTATCCCCTTTGGCCAGCGCTTCCTGCGGCGTGATCCCGGTGATCATCACCGCCTGCGGCTGCGGCAGGTAATCGTCAGCGGGTTTGCAGTAAAACACTTCGGGCTCGCCGAGCACATTCAGCTCCGCGTCGGTGCGGATGGCGGCGAACTGCGCCGGCCGGTCGAGGGAAGGGCTGGTGCCGAAGGTTTCATAATCGTGGAATAAAAATCCGGGCTGGTTGACGCTATCTTGCATAGTCTGTTCATTATCCGTGGTGGCGTGCGACCGGTATGGTAAACGATTTGCCCGGTCATCAGAAGGGTCGCGGCAAGCAACTTCCTCTGCTGTGTCATATTTTCTTGCAATTAAACCCTGATATGAAACGCGAAGTTCCGTAAAAAGGACGGCGGATCTGTAAATCTAGAGGATATGCCGTTGAAAGGCCGTTTGTTTATTGCTGTATCTTTGCTCGCTTCGAGCGTTTCCTGCGCATTTGCCGTCGACTTACCTGCTACGGTCGCGCCGCCTTCCATTCAGGCTGGCTCCTGGGTGCTGATGGATTACACCACCGGTCAGGTCCTGACCGCGGGTAACGAACATCAGCAGCGCAATCCTGCCAGTCTGACCAAACTGATGACCGGCTACGTGGTCGATCGCGCCATCGACAGCCATCGTATCACCTTTGACGATATCGTCACCGTGGGTAAAGACGCCTGGGCGAAGGGCAACCCGGTGTTCGACGGGTCATCGCTGATGTTCTTAAAGCCAGGGGATCGCGTCAGCGTCCGCGACCTCAGCCGCGGGCTGATTGTCGACTCCGGTAACGACGCCTGCGTCGCGCTGGCCGACTATGTCGCCGGCGGCCAGCCGCAGTTTGTCGCCCTGATGAATCAGTATGTCGAAAAACTGCACCTGCGGGACACCCATTTCGAAACCGTCCACGGCCTCGACGCTCCGGGTCAGCACAGTTCGGCCTATGACCTCGCGGTGCTCTCGCGGGCGATTATTCATGGCGAACCAGACGTCTACCACATGTACAGCCAGAAAAGCCTGACGTGGAACGGGATCACCCAGCAAAACCGTAACGGTCTGCTGTGGGATAAAACCATGAACGTCGATGGCCTGAAAACCGGCCACACCTCGGGGGCCGGGTTCAACCTGATCGCCTCGGCGGTGGATGGCCAGCGCCGGCTGATCGCCGTGGTGATGGGGGCGGACAGTCCGAAAGGCCGCGAGCAGCAGGCCGCTAAACTGCTGCACTGGGGGCAGCAGAACTTCGACACCGTGCAGGTGCTGCAGAAGGGGCAGAAGGTCGGCACCGAGCGTATCTGGTACGGCGATAAAGAGCAGATTAAGCTCGGCACCGATCAGGATTTCTGGTTAGCCCTGCCGAAGGCGGAAGTGTCGCGCATTAAAGCGAAATATGTGCTGGATAAGAAGGATCTTGAGGCGCCGATCGCCGCCAATCAGCGGGTTGGCGAGATTTCACTGTATGACGGCGACAAGGTGGTGGGGCACTATCCGCTGGTCACCCTCGAAAGCATCAATAAAGGCGGAGTGTTCTCGCGAATGAGCGATTACCTGCATCACGAGCTGTAACCACGCCAACCGCCTCTTTGCAGGCGGTTTTTTTTCGTCTGTCGCTCGTGCTGGCGGGGCGCCTGTTTTTACAGCAGTGTGGTGGCGACTCTGTGAATTCGCGCACATACTGAAGGGGGATCTCCTGTTAAATTAGCTGTATATTCATACAGTAATTTATCTCCAAAGGAGGCAAAATGAACTACAGCATCACCACCCTCGGCAAGAAAACCATCGCCGGTTTCCATCTGGTCGGGCCCTGGGATCACACGGTCAAGCAGGGGTTTGAGCAACTGATGATGTGGGTTGAGAACCACCAGGTGCCCGCCCGCGAATGGGTGGCCGTCTACTACGATAACCCGGAGGAAGTGCCGGCGGAAAAACTGCGCTGCGCGACAGCGGTCGCCGTGGATGAGGATTATGTCATTCCCGCCAACAGCGAAGGGGTGATCCTGGCGGCGATTGCCGGCGGGGATTACGCCTGCGCCCGCGCGCGGGTGGTGGATTACGACTTCGCCACCCCGTGGATGCAGTTTTTCGACAGCCTGCAGCAGAGCACGGCGTATCACATCGCCCCCCAGCCCTGCTTTGAGGTCTATCTTAACGACGGCAACCACGACGGCTACTGGGATATCGACATGTATGTTCCCGTTGAGCGCGTCGCGTCGTAGCGGTTTACCCCTGTTCCGGACAAGGTTTTTTACATTCCCGGCATGCTCCGGGCGAAAAAGCAGTTACAATTGGCCTTTTCGTTTTGCCGGAGAGGGTTGTGCGCGCTGATAAATCACTCAAGCCATTTGAGATCCGCTTGTATCGCCATTATCGGGTGGTGCATGGTGTGCGGATTGCGCTGGCCTTTGTGCTCACCTTTTTGCTGGTGCGGCTGCTGAACGTGCCTGAGGGAACCTGGCCTCTCATCACTCTGGTGGTGGTGATGGGGCCGATCTCCTTCTGGGGTAACGTCGTGCCGCGGGCGTTTCAGCGTATCGGCGGCACGATCCTCGGTTCGGCGCTGGGGCTGGTGGCGCTGAAGCTTGAGCTCATCTCTCTGCCGCTGATGGTCCTCTGGTGCGCGGCGGCGATGTTCCTCTGCGGCTGGCTGGCGCTGGGCAAGAAACCCTATCAGGCGCTGCTGATCGGCATCACTCTGTCGGTGGTGGTCGGGGCGCCGCCCGGCGATATGCATACCGCGCTGTGGCGAAGCGGCGACGTGATCTTCGGCTCGCTGCTGGCGATGCTGTTTACCGGCATCTGGCCGCAGCGGGCGTTCATCCACTGGCGCATCCAGATGGCCAGCTATGTCACCAACTTTAACCGCCTCTACCAGGCCGGCTTCTCGCCAAATCTGGTGGATCGACCGCGGCTGGAAAAGCATCTCCAGCAGGCGCTGAACGACGTGGTTAAAATGCGCGGGCTGATCACCCCCGCCAGCAAAGAGACGCACATCCAGAAGGCGATCTTCGAGGCTATCCAGACCGTCAGCCGCAACCTCGTCTGCATGCTGGAGCTGCAGATAAACGCCTGGTGGGCAACGCGTCCGGGTCACTTCGTGATGCTCAATGCGCACACCCTGCGGGAGACGCAGCAGATGACCCAGCAGACGCTGTTGTCCATCGCCCACGCGCTGTACGAAGGGAACCCTCAGCCTGTGCGCGCCAACAATGAAAAGCTGACTGAGATCGTCCTCGAACTGCGCCAGCTGCTGAAAGAGCAGGGTGATGACGGCCTGGCGGAAACCCCGGTCCATGGCTATGTTTGGCTCTCAATCGAACTGGCGCGCCAGCTGGAGCTGCTCTCGCATCTGATCTGCCGCGCGTTGCGCAAATAAACATCAGATGCACCGGGTAACCACATGGGTTGTTTCGATTCAGCAGCGTTTAGGGTTATGATAAACGCAAAGGAAAAAACATTGTCATCAGCGGCTGCTAGCAGTTATGTTAGCCCTATAACGCAGTCGCTTTACGAATCCGAATCTCAATTATTAGGGGTGTAAAAATGGAAACAACTAAGCCTTCTTTCCAGGACGTACTGGAGTTTGTTCGTCTGTACCGTCGTAAGAACAAACTGCAGCGTGAAATTCAGGACGTTGAGAAAAAGATCCGTGATAACCAGAAGCGCGTTCTGCTGCTGGACAACCTCAGCGACTACATCAAACCGGGCATGAGCGTGGAAGCCATCCAGGGCATCATCGCCAGCATGAAGAGCGATTACGAAGATCGCGTTGATGATTACATCATCAAAAATGCCGAGCTGTCCAAAGAGCGCCGCGACATCTCGAAAAAACTGAAAGTGATGGGCGAAGCCAAAGTCGAAGGCTAAACCCTGCCGGTCCGGCGGCGTTAAGCGTCGCCGGGCTGTTCCGCGTTTCCCTCTCTTCCCTGCTTTTTTCTGCGAAAACTTTGTTCCGGCAACTGCCTCTCCTCACCGACACTTTGCTATACTGGCCCGCGAAAAACGTATTGATATCGGAAAGGTTTCTCTCATCCTGGCCGGGCATCTGACGCAGCGGCGTCAGGGCGATATCTCAACACCTCTCACCTCTCCGACGATCGATTCGCCAGAAGACAAACTCAGGTGCTGACCGGGCGCGACAGAACTCTTCCGCTGCTTTCGCCGACAGGAGTCAACCTCACGTGATTAAGTCATTCTTTGCTGCACTCTCGTTTATCAGCCGCCTGCCGGTCCCGGCGCGGTTATCTCAGGGCCTGGAGATCGAACAGTACCAGCGCAGTATCGTCACCTTTCCGCTGGTCGGTTTACTGCTTGGCGCCATCGCCGGCGCGGTGGCGCTCCTCCTGCAGCCGTGGTGCGGCGTCCCGCTGGCGGCGCTGTTCGGCGTGCTGGCGCTGGCGCTGCTCACCGGCGGATTCCACCTTGACGGGCTGGCTGATACCTGCGACGGCATTTTCTCCGCCCGCACCCGCGATCGGATGCTGGAGATCATGCGCGACAGCCGGCTGGGCACCCACGGCGGGCTGGCGCTGATCTTCGTGCTGGTGGCGAAAGTGCTGGTGGTTGGCGAGCTGCTGCTGCGTGATATCCACCCCATCGCAGCCCTGGCGGCGGCCTGCGCCGTCGGTCGCGGGATGGCGGTGCTGCTGATGTATCGTCATCGCTATGCGCGGGAAAAGGGGCTGGGCAATCTGTTTATCGGCAAAATTAGCCTGCAGCAGACGCTGGTGACGATGGCGATGGCGATCGCGCTGGCCACCGCCCTGCTGGGGCTGCAGGGGCTGCGCGCCGCGCTGATCACCCTGGTGCTGATCTGGGGTCTGGGATGGGCGCTGAAGCGAACCCTCGGCGGGCAGACCGGGGATACCCTCGGGGCGGCGATTGAGCTGGGCGAATTACTCTTTTTACTGGCGCTGCTGTAAGGCCTGACGCCAACGGTGAGGAACAGAATGGAAACATTTTCGGCGTTACTGGCTGCCATTCCGCAGCCCGATGTGGCGGGCATGGCGCGCGCTCAGCAGCATATAGATGGCCTGTTAAAGCCGCCCGGCAGTCTTGGCCGTCTGGAGACGCTGGCGGTACAGCTGGCCGGTCTGCCTGGCTTGCAGGGGCAGCTGGCGCTGGCGGAGAAAGCGATTGTGGTCATGTGCGCCGACCATGGCGTCTGGCATGAAGGCGTGACCCCTTCGCCGCAGGTGGTGACGGCCATTCATGCCGGCAATATGGTGCGGGGCAACACCGGCGTCTGCGTGCTGGCGGCGCAGGCCGGGGCCAGGGTGCAGGTAGTGGATGTCGGCATCGATGCCGACCCGCTGCCGGGCCTGATTAACCTCAAAGTGGCCCGCGGTAGCGGGAATATCGCCCGGACGGCGGCGATGAGCCGCCAGCAGGCGGAGACGGTGCTGCTGGCCAGCATGCAGCTCACCCGCCAGCTCGCTGCCGACGGGGTGAAAGCCTTCGGCGTCGGCGAATTGGGAATGGCCAATACCACCCCGGCCGCAGCGACGATCAGTGTCCTGACGGGCAGCGACCCTGACGCGGTGGTGGGCTGTGGGGCCAATCTGCCGCTGGCGCAGCGGGGCCATAAGGTGGCGGTGGTGCGCCAGGCGATAGCCCATAATCAGCCGAACCCGGCCGACGGGCTGGATGTCCTGGCGAAGGTGGGGGGTTACGATCTGGTGGGCATGACCGGGGTGATCCTCGGGGCGGCCTCCTGTGGCCTGCCGGTGGTGCTGGATGGCTTCCTCTCCTATGCCTCTGCCCTGGCCGCCTGCCGCATGGCCCCGTCGGCGCACCCTTATCTTATTCCTTCACACCTGTCGGCGGAGAAAGGAGCGCAGATCGCCCTCGACGCGCTGGGTCTGCGGCCGTATCTCGATATGGACATGCGCCTGGGAGAGGGCAGCGGCGCCGCGCTGGCGATGCACCTGCTGGATGCCGCCAGCGTGATGTATAACCAGATGGGAACGCTGGCGCAGAGCAATATTGTGTTGCCCGATAGCGCGCCGTCATCCTGATGGTGGAGCGCATCGTCCCGCGATGGGGGCGATGCGCCGGGTTTACAGGGCCTGCTGCCAGACCGCCTGGGGCAGGAGATAAACCTTCGCCGGGGCGCGCATGCCGTCGGTGACAATATGGCGGATGCCGCTGGCCATCACCGCCAGGGTGACGTCAAAGGCGTTCAGGCTGTCGCCGAAGCCAGCGGTCAGATTGAGCATTGAACCATTGGCCAGCAGATAGACGGTTTTGTCGGCCATGCGGTAGGCGTTGATATACGGCATCACCTCTTCCTGGGGGTACTGGCGCAGGTAATCGCCGTCGATCTCTTCCGCCACGTGGCCGACGTTAAGGATAAATACTCCCGCTTTCGCCCGGTCCAGCGCCTGGCGATTAACCACGTTTTTACCGCCTGTCGCCGTGGCCACCACGTCCGCCGAGGCGATAGCCTCCTGGAGGTCCACCACGTGCCAGCCGTCGTAGGCCGCCTGCAGACGGCGGGCAGGATCGATCTCCGCCACCATCACCTGACCGCCAAAAGCTTTTGCCGCCGCCGCGACGCCCTGGCCGACCAGGCCGTAGCCGATCACCAGCACTTTTTTCTCATGCAGGGTGAGGTGAGTGGTCTGGAAGAAGGTGTGCCAGGCGGTGAGACCGACCATATGGCGGTTGTGCAGCCCCTCTTTGACCGGCAGATCGTCCCAGTTAAAGATCGGATAGCCTGGCTGAATATCCCCCAGCCGATTGACGCCCGAGCCGGTGGCTTCCAGACCCGCCACGATGTTCCCAAACTCGCCGCGCTGGTGGAGCAGGGTGGTGATATCGGCGCCCATCTCGCACAGGTGAGTGGGCTGCCAGGCAATCGCTTTTTCCCATGACTGTTGCCAGTCGGCATCGCTCATATTGCGCCACGCGCAGGCCTCGGCGCCGCGCTCCACCAGCCAGGCCACCACGTCGTCCTGCACGGTGGTGGGGTTACAGGTGGTTAAAAAGACCTGAGCGCCCTTGTCGAGGATCCCCTGCACCAGCGGGATCATTTTCATGTCGAGGTGCATACAGCAGGCCAGACGCACGCCGCTGAGGTCGGGCAGCGCGGCGACCTGACGCAGGGTACGCGGCATATTCTGGCTGGCCCATGCCACTTCTTTCGCTAAAGAGATTTTATTATTCACTGGGTTATGACCTTCAATTCGCAAAAGGGGTATCCCCCTGACCGAAAAGGGATTCTATCAGCCCCCGCGAGAATTCACAGCACAATGCCGTCGGACATCGCCGCCCGCGCTATCCCCTGCGAAAGACAGGGTTGTTAATTTAAGGTTAAAAAAAGAAAATAAAATATAAGTAATTCCTATGATTTGAGCGATGAAGCGATGTTGAGTGTTATTCCTGCGGGGATATTTTCACGGCTGCGGATTTTCCTTGGCCGCCTGAAGCCGCACGCGCTGCCGGTGGCCCGCCGGCATATCGTGCTGGGATCCATTGGCGCCGGCACCGGACTGGCGGTGACCAGCATGTTCAGCCACTGGCTGCTCGGCGAAGTCAATCTGTGGTTTATTGCCCCGATGGGGGCCTCGGCGGTACTCCTGTTTGGCGTACCGAGCAGCCCGCTGGCGCAGCCGTGGTCGATTGTCGGCGGCAACGTGCTGTCGGCGCTGATCGGCGTCACGGTGGGTATGCTGGTCCCCGATGCGGCGCTGGCCTGCGGTCTGGCGGCGGCTCTGGCCATCGCCGGGATGTATTTTCTGCGCTGTCTGCATCCCCCCGGCGGCGCGGTGGCCCTGACGGCGATTCTCGGCGGCGCCGGGGTGCACAGCGAAGGCTATCACTTTGTGCTGACCCCGGTGCTCCTCAACTCGCTGATGCTGGCGCTGCTGGCTATTGTGTTTAATAACCTGGTTGGCCGCCGTTATCCGCATCCGCTGGCGGCAGAGGAGGTCAAATCCAGGGCGGTGCCGCTGGGTATTTCGGTCACCCGGGAAGATATTCACGCCGCGCTGCTGGAAGGCCAGTTCCTCGACATTGATGAAGACGATGTCCAGGAGTTGCTGGAGAATATCGAGCAGCAGGCGCGGCAGCGTATCGCGACGGCAGCCCGCCGCTAAGGGTGTACTGCGGGCTGCGGGTTACAGATCGCCGGTAAGATACTGCGCGACCCCGCGGCCAAAGCTCCAGTCGCCTTTCTGGTTACTGATAATCGACACCATCAGGTCATCGCCGCTCAGGCCGCAGTGTTCCGCCAGCTCCTCCTGCAAAATGGCGAAGAAGCGCTGCTTCTGCGCCTCGCTGCGCGGGCTGGTATAGACCCGCACCACCACCAGATCCCGCGTGCGGGTCAGTCCGAGGCCGGTATCTTCAATCACCATATGGTGGGCTTTGTTTTCATGAACAATCTGGTAACGGTCGCGTTCTGGTACCTCGAAGGCGCGTAGCACGGCGCGATGGGCGGCATCCAGCAGGGTTTTGACCTCCTGTTCCGTACGGCCTTCAATCAGGTCAAATGTCAGTAATGGCATGCAGGTGCTCCTTATCGTTAGGGAATAATGATGGGCTCAACAAGATGCTAGCCGATGCCGCCGTCGGCAAAAACCGCTATAGTTGAATACATTGTTTTTACTGGTGAACAATCACATGAGCGAGAGTCGTCCGGAGAGTTACTGGCTCCATCTGTACTGGCTGACGGTGCTGGAAGAACAAAAAAGCTATACCCGGGCCGCGGAAAAGCTGGGGATCAGCAAGTCGGCTATCAGCCAGAAAATCAGCGAGCTGGAGCGGGTGACCGGTAAAACCCTCGTCCATCGCACCACCCGCAGCGTGAGCCTCAGCGACGACGGACTGCGGCTGGTGGCGGAGCTCAACGAGCCGTTTGGTCAGCTGCGGGATATTTTCACCGGCGCCTGCGATGAGGGCGGGCCGCTGCGGGGAACGCTGCGCCTGACCGCGCCGGTGGCCTTTTCCCGCCAGCAGCTGGTCCCGGCAATCGCGCCTTTTTTGCATCAGCATCCCCAGCTGCATCTGCAGCTTGAGGTCACCGACCGGCTGGTCTCTCTGGCCAGCGAAGGGTTCGATCTCGCCATCCGCCACTGTCGGCGCGAGGCGCTCCCGGATACCCATGTCGCCTGGCCGCTGTGTCACACCGCGACGCTTACCGTCGCGTCCGCCGACTATATTCGCCGCCATGGCCGCCCGGAAACCCCCGAAGATCTGCGCCACCACCAGTGCCTGACCTATCCCCGTGGGCCACAGCGCCCGCAGTGGACGTTCGCCTCCCGTCAGTCGCCCGATGCTCGGGTGACCATCAACGTGCAGGGGCCATTCGCCACCAATAACAGCGAGTCGCTACGTGATGCGGTGCTGGCGGGGCTTGGGGTGGCGCTGTTGCCGGATTTCAGCGCCCGGGAGGCCATTGGCCGCGGGCTGGTGCAGGAGCTGCTGCCGGCGTGGCAGCCAGTAGAGGTGTTTGCCGATCGGCTGTACGTCATCCGGCCCTATACCCCGCGCGTGTCGCGCGCGGTGGAAACCTTCAGCCGCTACCTGAAAGCGACCTTCAGCGAGACGCGTCCAGCTCCTGCGCCAGCGCCTCGCTAAAGCGGGGCAGCAGATGGCGCTCGCCGGGAAGCAGCTGCGCGAGAGTAACGGTCTTGTCAGCGCAATAGACCCGCTCGCTGCCGAGCTGCGCTTCGAAGGCGTTCGCCGCCTGATGCGCCGCGCTCAGATCGGCGTCAATAAGGATCACCGCATGGGCCAGCACCACGTGGCCGCCGCCCGCCGCCAGCGGCCGCCAGTACTGGGCGGTACCGACAATCTTGCGCGCCTCCGCGCCTTCTCCGCAGGCAAGATTATACCGTCCATCGCAAAAGGAACCGCTCACCGCCCGGGCGTGGCTGGCAACGCCGAAGCGCGCGAGGGTGCGCTGCAGCACAGCGCACAGCGAATGATAGATCGGTTCGGCGGCTTCGCCGAGCGGCTGCTGCACCGGCCAGGCGAGGCTAAGGTTGATAATGCCCGGCCCCTGGGGCACCAGACCGCCGCCGGAGCGGCGAAGCCATACCGGCCAGCCGCGCGCGGCAAAATGCGCGCTGACCGCCGGCAGATCCGTAAACTGACGATAGCTCCCCGGCACCACCAATCCCTGCGGCGCCTGCCAGAGCTGGGCGACGGCCTCGCCGGCGCTGGCTTTAGCAAACAGCGGCTGTTCCGCCTGGGTGGGATCCTCGCAAAACTGCAGCGCCAGCGAGGAGGGGGAAAAACGGCGAGGCCAGCAGTCGGCCAGGGTTAACTGAGACATGCATTCTCCTTACCGGAGGGCGCGGGTTACGCCCTCCGCTGGTGGGTCAGTCGACGGGGTGCTTTTTCATCAGCAGCGCGGTGAGCGCTGACAGCAGGCATCCTGCGGTCAGATAGAGGGCCACGCTGTGCCACGATCCGCCGGAGAAGGTGACCAGCGCCGCGGCAATAAACGGGGTAAAGCCGCCGCCGACCACGCTCGCCACCTGGTAGCCGACGCCGGCGCCGCTATAGCGATAGCTGGCGCCGAACAGCTCGGTAAACATCGGCTGCTGGACGCAGACCACCATATCATGGGCGATATTGGCCAGCATCAGGGCGAAGAACAGGATCCAGAAAACGGACTGACTCTCCAGCGCCATAAAGAACGGGAAACCGCTCAAAGTGCCGATCAGCGCCCCGGTGATATAGATCCGCCGACGGCCAAAGCGGTCTGCCAGCCAGGCGAAGCAGGGGATAGTCAGGCAGCTAAGACCGCCCACCAGCAGGCCAATGTTGAGAAACAGCTCGCGCGGCAGGCCGAGGTTTTGCGTGGAGTAGTTGAGGGCGAAGGCGGTGACGATATACATCGTCAGCAGCTCACACAGACGCAGGGCGATAATCAGTAAAAACGCTCCCGGATGGCGAAGCAGCGCTTCCACTACCGGTAGCCGCTTTTTCATCTGCGGCGCGTTGTCCTGGCTCTGCTGCGCTTCAAACTCCTGCGATTCCGCCATGCCGTTACGGATCCACAGCGCAATAAGGACCAGCACCACGCTGAACAGGAACGGTAAGCGCCAGCCCCAGCTGAGGAACTGCTGGTCGCTGGTCAGGCTGCTAATCAGCGATACCAGACCGGTAGAGAGCAGGAGGCCGACGCCGTAGCCCACCTGCACCCCGCTGCTGTAAAAGGCTTTTTTCCCCTGTGGGGCATTCTCCACCGAGAGCAGCGCCGCGCCGCCCCATTCGCCGCCGACGGCGAATCCCTGAACCGCTCGCAGGAACACCAGCAGCACCGGCGCCCACCAGCCGATCTGGTTGAACGAGGGGAGCAGGCCGATGCAGGCAGTGGCGATACCCATCATCCAGACGGTCATCATCAGCATCCGTTTCCGCCCGAGGCGATCGCCGAAGTGGCCAAAAATAATTCCGCCGAGCGGGCGAAAAAGAAACCCAACGCCGAAGGTGGCAAAGGCGGCAAGCGTTCCCATCGCCGGGCCGATTTGCGGGAAAAATTCGCGGTTGAACACCAGCGCGGCGGTAATGCCATAGAGAAGAAAATCGTACCAGTCGACCACCGCGCCGGCAAAACTACCCCAGGCCGCCCGCCGGGCCCGATGTAGTGAATCTGGCGCCTCGCCGGGCTGCACGCTTATTGTTGAATCCATACCCTGTCCTGTCAGTCACGTACTTCGTTGTTATTGGAATGAGACGCTTTTACCGTTGCGTCTGCTCTGAGACTACCGCGCAGTGGCCGTGGAGGAAAGTAGTTTGCCTGCTAAGCGGGGGAGATGGCGCAAAAAAGAATCGATGGGAAAGGCGGGCGAAATCACACCCTGGACTTAACATTCTGGCAATTTGCCATCCAGCTTATACTTTTAATTAAATCAACGGATAACAAAGATGGACACCTTTTAAGAATCGACGTAAATGGTTTACACTTAACGTGTCTCCCTCTCTGGAATGGTGAGTAAAATGCGTCTACTTCTTGCAGTTTTATTTTGTTCTGTCATGTTGCCTTCTGCTTATGCTGAAAAACTGCCTGCGCCGACAGGAAAACCTGTACTGACCATTTCCGGAAAAATCGGAAATATGAATGTCGGCGACAAGGCCGTTTTTGATCTCGCAATGCTGGAAAAACTGGGGATGAAGACGGTAGAAACCACCACCCCCTGGTACACCGGCAAGGTTCGTTTTGACGGCATTCCCCTTAATAAACTCATGGATTTAGTCGGCGCGAAAGGCACATCGGCCCGCGTGCTGGCGCTGAACGACTACACCACCATTATCCCGATTGATGATTTTTATAAATTCCCGGTCATTATGGCGTTAAAAATGAACGGTCAATATATGCGCATTCGTGATAAAGGCCCGTTATTTATTGTCTACCCTTACGACAGCAGTGCTGAATTACAGAACCAGATCTATTATTCCCGATCGGCCTGGCAAGTTTCAAAGATGATTATAGAATAAGGGTTGGATCTTGAATCGAATACTCACGGCTATTATTTTGTCGTTATTTGTTGTCACCGGATATATTACTTATCTGGTGCATGAGCGACAAAGTGAGTTGCAAAAATTTACCCGCTATACGGACTCGTGGTCAATGTCGCAGATGGTGTCGGAATATATGCGGCTGGAGTCTCGTCTGGCGGGAATGGCGATTGGGGCCGAAGGGGCGGACCACGATGAGGTGCGCCTGCGTCTTGAGATCATGATGAGCCAGATCGAGCTTCTGCAGGAGGGCGATCTGGGTAAATTTATCAATAAAAGCGAGCAGCGGAAGACGGTGGTTGCGACGCTGATTCGTAATCTTCATCTGCTCGATAAACAAGTTGATACCATGACGCCGGAGCAGGTCAGACAGATCCTGCCGGTGTTAAGCGAGCTGGATGGTCCGCTGACCTCAATGGCCGCCGCCACCCTGACACAAGATATCAATATCGTTAATATCACCCATGATAAAATCCAGCATCTCTATTATATCTACTCGGTGATCTCCATTCTGCTGATCGCCATGTGTATAACTCTCGGTCTGCTGATGCTCCGACAGAATAATAATCTGCGTCGCGCCCATGTTCGTATGAAAACGCTGGCCAACGATCTGCAGGCCTCGAAAGAGAAGCTGCAGGTGCAGAACCGCCGACTGCAGTACGATGCCTACCATGATTCGCTGACCGGAATGCCCAACCGTCTCTCTTTCTGGCAGCGGCTGCAGGAGATCGTCAACCAAGTGCGTCCGTATAAGGGATGCGCCGTGGTGATGCTTTTCGACCTCGACAGCTTTAAGGATGTGAACGATACCCTTGGCCATGATGCTGGCGATAAGCTGCTGCAGGATCTGGCCAGTCGCCTCTCTTTTTTCCGCAAAACCTCCGAGACGCTGTATCGCCTTGGCGGTGATGAGTTTGCGATGCTCTCCTACGATCTCACTGAAGAAATGGCCCTTGAGCGGGCCAATGTTATCCGGGAGAAGATCAGCCAGCCCTATCAGATCTACGATGCGCAGATTAATATCGACGCCTGCATTGGGATCGTGATCTCTGACGGTGAAAGCCGTACCGATTACCTGTACAAGTGCGCCGACCTCGCGCTGTATGAGGCGAAAAAAGAGGGTAGCGGCCATGTGCAAATCTTCCGGCCGGGGATGCTGCAGCGCCTGCAGGAGAATAAATCGTTTGAAGACGATCTGCTGCAGGCCCTGGCCCATGACGAATTCAAAGTCTACTATCAGCCGATCGCCGATACCGTCACGCGCGAAATCTACGGCTATGAAGCGCTGGTTCGCTGGTTCCATCCGGTGCGCGGCGCCGTGCCGCCGACGGTGTTTATTCCGGTGGCAGAGAAAATCGGTCTTATTAATGCCCTTGGCGAATGGGTGCTGAAAACCGCCTGTGCCGAAGCGGCCAGCTGGGCGACGCCGCTGAAGGTCTCGGTCAACGTTTCACCAATTCAGTTGATGAATACATCGCTGACCGACACCATTATCGAGGTGCTGCATCAGACCGGCCTCGATCCGCGACGTCTTGATCTGGAGATCACCGAGTCGGACGTATTCAATGAGAACACCCGTTCGCTGGAAATTCTCAGCCAGTTGCGCGAGCAGGGCATTCAGATCTCCATCGATGACTTTGGTACCGGCTATTCTTCCCTGTCCCGTTTAAGCTACTTCCCGTTCGATAAAATTAAAATCGACCGCTCGTTTGTCATCAATATTCCGGAGCAAAAAGACGATCTGGATATCGTCCGCCTGATTATCAGCATGGGAAAGAGCCTGCATATGCGCATTGTGGCGGAAGGTGTAGAGACCGAAGAGCAGTTGGCTTCGCTGCAGGCGCTGGGCTGTGACCTGGTTCAGGGATATTTAATCGGCAAACCGAGTCCGCTGCGCTAACAAATTTTTAACGCGTTTATTTTTATTCTCCCGGGCGATTTCAGGATCCTGAAATCGCCTTTTTTATTTTCTCTTAGCGCTAATCCCTGCGAGGTATAAAAGGGAGTAGGCGTAAAATTCCACAACAAAATAATATCCTTAACGTTTAAAAGGGGTATATGATATGCATCATATAGGCTATTTCTGAACGTCGCGTTTGAGACGGTAAAGTGAGGCACAATTATGCAGCGAATCATTATTCCCACCCATTACGTTCACACCCGCAGCACGCCGCTGTGGACCAAAGAGACCGCCCCGGCCTCTATCTGGCGCCGCCATCTGGATGCCGGCACCCGTCAGGGCGTCTACCCTCGTCTCTCAGTGATGCAGGGGGCGATCCGCTATCTCGGCTATGCCGATGAAACCAGCCCCGAGCCCGTTGAAACCCTGACTATTGAAGCCGGCCAGTTTGGCGTCTTTCCGCCGGAGAAGTGGCACTGTATTGAGGCCCTCTCAGAGGACACGGTTTTTAATGTCGACTTTTATGTTGATCCAAAAATTCTTATTGAGGGATAACAAGAGATGACCAGTGAAAATAAAGGTTATACCTTAGCGCTAGAGAATGGCCGACTTCACCAGAAGCAGGAAAAAATATTTCTCAAACCAATGGTGTTGTATATTCCACAGCAGGCGGTGGAGGCCGTTAATGACCTGCTGAGCAAGTTGCCGGACGACAGGGAAGAGGGGGAGTTTCTGTTGACGGTCACCAATAACAATAACGGCGTCTCGGTTGATAAAACCTTTTCCTCGCTGGCGGCGCTGCGCGACCCACTCACCGCGGCTGATGCGGTGAAGGATCTGATCAATATCGTTCGCGGCTACGAGTCCGATGAAGAGACCAACGTCTGCGGCTGGTAAGCCTGCTATCCCGCAGTCGGATGGCCGCCGTCGCCCGACGCCATCTGGCTGAGCAGCCACTCCCGCAGAGCGATAATATCCGCCCGCTGCGCTGCCGCTTCGGTAGTGACCAGGTAGTAGCGGGCGCCAGGCAATGCGTTGCTGAACGGCGCGGACAATACGCCGCGCTGCAGCAGATCCCGCGCCAGCAGTTCGCTGGCGATCACCACTCCCTGACCGGCCACCGCCGCCTGCAGGGCATGGGTTTCATCGCTAAAGGTTAACCCCGCATCAATATTCAGCGTCGGCGGTCCATAGCGCCGACGCCAGTTCTCCCAGCTCGGCGAATCAGCTGGCACGCGCCGGTTGGCAACGTGAAACAGCGTCACCCGCTGCAGATCTTCAGGCCGGCTGAGGCCCAGAGTCGGGCTGGCGACCACGATAAAGCGATCCTCATACAGCAGCGTGCAGTACAGGTCCGGCTCCGGCGTTTCACGATAGCGAATCGCGGCGTCTACCGTGCCCAGATGCAGATCCACTCGTTCGACGCTGGTGTGTAGCCGCAGGTCGATAGCCGGAAAGCGGGCGGTGAAATCCGCCAGCCGCGGCACCAGCCAGTGGGTGAGAAAATTGGAGGTGGTGGTGACGGTTAAGGATGGCGGCTGACGGGCATGAGCGATCTGGACGACGGCCTGTTCCAGGGCGCTAAAGGCGCGTTGGGTGGCCGCGTAAAGGATCTCGCCATCAGCGGTCAGACTGACGCCCTGCGCGCTGCGTTCGCAGACCCGGCACTCCAGCACCGACTCCAGCAGTTTAATCTGATGGCTGACCGCCGTCGCGCTGACGCCGAGCGCCTCGGCGGCCTGTTTAAAACTGCGGTGGCGGGCGACGGCATGAAAAGCGCGTAACGCCCCCAGCGGCGGCAGACGGGGCGGTCTCATGGCTGAGTTTTTCTCATCTATGGCTGAAAACTATGCGTTTGTGTAAGGCAATATAGTGGCGATAGGCTACGGGCATGTAAAGACAATGACATGAATTAAATTCATGAAGCTTCGCCTGTCAGGAGTCAACTATGCACGTTGTAAGCCGCTACACCGCCGCGGAAGCCGCGGCAACGATCGACCCCCGCGGCCGCGCTATCGCCCTTAGCGTGGTCAACGCCGCCGGGGCCTTGCTGTTAATCATGCCCCCGGTTATCGGGGTGACCGGCACGCTGAGTCTGCTGACGGCGCTGATTGCGGCCTTTGGCGTCGGGTGGGGATTCACACGCGGACAATCCTGGCTTTATCGCTCACCCCTGGCGGCGACGCGCTGGGCCTTTCTACTGTCAGCGGCCGGCTGGCTGCTGGCGCTGGTGACCTGGTATGGCGGGCAGGACTGGCCGGCACTGCTGCCGGGCGTGGCGTGCGGTGGGGCGGGAGCGGCTGTCGCCTGGCGTATTGCGGCGGGTAGGACGGCGCTGCCGGGGATGCGGGTCAGCGGCGCCACGGTGCTGAGCGTAGCTATCGCCATCGCGGCGACGCTGCTGGCCTGGCATACTGCGGGAGGAGGACGCCATGGCGTCTGCTTTGCCTTCGCCGTGCTGCTTGACTGGGCGCTGCTCGGCGCGCTGATGGTGCGGATCCGCCAGCAGGAGAGTGCGGCCTGATACCAGACGCGGTCTGGTCCAGGATCGGCGAATCAAGCGAGACAGGGTAAGTTGTCCCGCCCGGCGTTAAATATCTTCTACACTGTTACAGGCATCACATTCCTGTGCGGTCGGCACTCCTGCCAGCCGCCGTCGGCGTTCAGCCCAGGCACGGGCCTGCGGGCTGGTTATCCTGAAAGAGGAGTCTGTAATATGGCATTTGTCACCACCCAAGACGGCGTCAACATTTACTTTAAAGACTGGGGACCAAAGGAAGCTCAGCCGATTGTTTTTCATCACGGCTGGCCGTTAAGCGCTGACGACTGGGATAACCAGATGTTATTTTTCCTTGCCGAAGGGTTCCGGGTCATCGCTATCGATCGTCGGGGTCATGGCCGCTCCGATCAGGTTAGCGAGGGGCACGATATGGACCATTACGCGGCGGACGTCTCGGCGGTGGTGGAGCATCTGGATCTGCACAATGCGGTCCACGTCGGGCACTCCACCGGCGGCGGCCAGGTCGCACGCTACGTCGCCCGCTATGGTCAGCCGCAGGGGCGGGTGGCGAAGGCGGTGTTAATTAGCGCCGTCCCGCCGCTAATGGTGAAAACCGAGCAGAACCCGGGCGGGACGCCGATCGAGGTGTTTGACGGTTTCCGCAAAGCGCTGGCGGCGAACCGCGCCCAGTTCTATCTCGACGTCGCCTCTGGCCCGTTCTATGGCTTCAATCGTGATGGAGCAGAGATATCCCAGGGGACGATCCAGAACTGGTGGCGACAGGGGATGATCGGCAGCGCCAAAGCCCATTATGAAGGCATTAAGGCGTTTTCAGAGACCGACCAGACGGAAGACCTTAAGTCGATCACTTTGCCGGTGCTGGTGATGCAGGGAGATGACGACCAGGTGGTGCCCTATAAAAATGCGGCCATCCTGCAGGACAAGCTGCTGCCGAACAGCCAGCTGAAAATTTATCCTGGCTTCCCGCACGGGATGCATACCTCCCACGCCGATACTATCAACGCCGATCTGCTGGCGTTTATCCGCGCCTGATCTGCCCTATTTGCCGGGCAGAGTGCCGTTAATGGCATTCCGCCAGCGCCCTGGGCGCCAGTCGCCTGGGGCGCGCCGGTTGACGTGCAGAGGAAATCTGCTTAACTCATGGGGTACCTGACGACTATTTTCCCCTCGCAGGATAAAACGCCGGGTTTCTCTGCGGAAACCCGGCGGAATTCTGCGCAAGAGACAAGTGAGAGACAATGAAATTAGCCGGACTTCATCCCGACGAGCAGCGTCGCCTGCAATCGCTACGCTCTTCCGGGCTGTTGAATAGCGGAAAAGAAGAACGCTTCGATCGCCTGACCAGGCTTGCCCGTTCGCTGTATAACCTGCCGGTGGCGTCCATCAGTCTGGTGGGGGAAGATCTCCTGCATATCAAGTCCTGTGCCGGTCTCGATGTGGACACGGTGCCGAGAGATATTTCATTTTGCGCCCATACCATTCTGCAAACCGACCCGCTTATCGTCAACGACATGCAGCAGGACGAGCGCTTTCACGATAACCCGCTGGTCATTGAGGCGCCGTTTATCCGCTTTTACGCCGGGTATCCGGTGCAACTGCCGGATGGCGCGACCGTAGGGTCGTTCTGTCTGATGGATCACCAGCCGCGATCGTTTTCCGCCCATGAAATGCAGATCTTAAGCGATCTGGCGGCGATCGTGGAGGATGAGTTCAAGGTGCTGGATGCGGCAACCTCGGATGAGCTGACGGGACTGTTTAATCGCCGGGGGTTCCTCACCCTGGCAGAGTATGCCCTGCTGACGGCCCAGCGCCGCCATGAGCCGGTGAGCCTGGCGTTTGTCGACCTCGATCGCTTCAAGCACATCAATGATACCTGGGGGCATGAAGAGGGCGATCGCGCGCTGATCGCCATCGCCGACTTGATGAAAGCGGCCTTCCGCGAGTCCGATATCCTCGCGAGGCAGGGGGGGGACGAATTTATCATTCTGTTCGCCAATACCAGCCGCCACGATGCCGCGGCGGCAATGGAGACGCTCAGCCACAACGTGGCGCGTTTCAACCAGCAGGCGGCTCACCCCTGGCAGCTGGCGTTCTCCTGGGGCTGCGTCGAGTACGATCCCGCCCACCACCCCAGTCTCAACGCGCTGGTGGCCACCGCTGACCGCCTGATGTACCAGGCGAAGCAGAAGCAGGGACGCGAGCGCCGTTAATCCTTCGCGGCGGCGGCATTCAACAGGTACTGCTGCGCCTGCTGCCGCTTCTGCGCATAGCTGCTGAGCAACGCCTGCTGCGATTTCCCTTCGTTATCGTAAAACAGGCCGCCTTCCTCGGCGATAAAGCGATAATGCTGTTCCAGCTGGTTTATCACCCAGTCAATGCGTTGCAGGGTGAGTAAGGTACAGGACTGACCATGCAGGTCGTCTTCAATATCCAGCACATGTGAGCGAAAGGCCTCTACGGCAAACAGCCGGCTCAGCGCGGCAGGGTCCGCCAGCGCCGACTCCCAGCGCGCCGTCAACTGCTGAAAGTGAGCCAGCACCAGCGGGTCAGCGCGCCGGGCGCGAAGCCAGACCAGCTTCCGGCGGTAGCTTTCGACCGCCAGCCGCTTCATCTCGCGATATTGCGCCAGCTGCTGTTCGGTGTCAGGGATCCGGGTCATCAGCCAGCTAAAAAAGAAGCGAGTCTCAAAACGTTCGACAAAGTGGAACAGCGGGTCGGCCAGACCATTGCTGTTGAATTCTCTCAGCGGGTCGAAGGGATACATATAGCCAAAATCGAACAGCCACAGCTGCTCCTGCCGGTCCACCAGCAGATTCCCGCTACAGAGATCCCACTCCATCAGCCCCTGTTCTTCGCAGGCTTCCAGAGTAGTAAATAGCTGGGCGATCAGCGGCGGGGTTAACTGGTGTATCGGCTCGCCATCGATCCAGGGGGAGAGCAGGATGCCGAGGCGATAATCGGCATACAGCGTTGGGACGATGTGGGTGAAGCGCGGCGCGGTGACCGGGTCATCCTTCAGCTGTTGCAATGCCTGCCGACGCTGTACCTCATTTAAAAACGACAGCTGGCCGTTGAGGTTGGCAACGCCGGCGACGGCGCGACGTTTCTTTAAATTGTACTCCTTGCCGGCGATGCGCAGACGATAAACCTCGCCGGTCAGGCCTGAGCCGTATACCTGCACCACATAGGGGGAATCGGGGCCCAGTGCGGCGAGGGTCTCCGGCGGCAGCGGGCAGTGGCTGACGTTGCCGACGATAAGAGGTTCCCCGCTGCGATCGAACGCCTGCTGTTGCTGTTGTCTGAGGTTCATGGTGCCTCCGGGTATAACGTTAGACAGAGTGGATAATCCACGCTATCTCACCCGCAAACGGTAGTGAATTCATCCTACTGGCAGGCGCTTTTTCAGGCTGAGCTGGGGTGCGTTCACGGAGGACACGCGGGGCGTAGGGAGGCGGTAGGGAACGGCAAGCGTCTGGAACGCATACCTGACGTCGTTGTCAACGAGGTGCTTGCCAGGCTGGATGCGATGCTGAGTTAACGTCAGCGACGCAAAAAAGCAAAAAGCCTGCTCGAAAGCAGGCTTCTTAAATTTGGCTCCTCTGACTGGGATCGCCTTAGCCATTAACTGGCTGATTGGTAAGCTAAACCTAAAATTGGGCTTGTCAAGACCACCAGAATGACCACCTTTTTGTGCATGGGTCATTCTGGTCAAAGAGCCTTGGTATGACATCATGATTGATACGCTTGTGTACTTACTATTGAGCATGTTTTTCTAAGATAACCAGTACGAGAGGTCCATGTGCCGTTGTATTCACTACCTGTCGTTTAGTACCTTTACTTTAACATCCATAGTGTTAGCATGGCTTTGTTTGTCTTAGGAGAATGGTTATGGTCAACAGGAAGTCAAAAAAGAATCGGAATAAGCAACAACGACAGAAGAAAAATGAAAATCCCCAACGAAGAGGGAATAGTGAATATTTATTCAACAATACTATACTTCCAACTAATATTCCATTGATTGACTTTTGTTCACTTGTTATTGATCAGGTTAAATTAAACCCAGCACTAGAAAATAGTCCAGATTATCATTTCTCTAATATGATTGTTCATTGGGAAAATAAAGATTATGAGTCACACAGGATATCTGCATTTTTATTACTGATGACTATTTATGATGAAGTCCCCTCATATATAACAAGACTGATGACTGAAGAAAATGAATTTATTTTATCAGAGAGACTTTTATTTATTCATTTAGATAACATAAGTGAAGGGTTAAAGTTAGCACATGTATATTATAAACTAATTGATTGCTTTATACGTACGGGGGCTAAAGGACGTAACTCAACGTATTTTAAGACCTTTATGAAAGTGATTGCAAATAAAAAAGAGAATTCCAACTATCCTTTACATCATTATGACGATATTTTATTATGGTTTTATGAGTACTATCATCGAGTATTGATTAAAAATGATAATGAGTTGAATAACCTCACACTTTTTATTTATCAACATCTTGAGGGCGAAGGGAGTCAGTCATTATATTTCTTTTTGTCTTATTTCTGTCTTAATAAAAATGATCAACAAGCAATAGACTATGCTTTAACGTGTTTGAACTCAAGAAATTATGCAGATGGAACATCGTATAATTTTTCATTATGTAAGAATACAATAAGAGCAACTATTCGCTGTAACCTTTGGCATGAATATGATAAGTGGATGGACATTTTAGAATCAGCAGTTGGTGGTGATAATCCGGAGTTGTTACAGTTACGAGAACAAGGTGAATGTGCAATAAATAAAGCATTAGCTAGACATGAACATCCAATAAATCCCACCAATGTAACTCCAATTACCCTGGATTCTGTGAAGACAGAAGAATTGTTGATATTGTTATCAATAATTGATGGATGTGGTGGGGATTGGGGAATTGTTGCTAAAGAAGAACTTTTACGCTATACATTTCCATCAAAGGAAATTGCAAACAAGCAACTAATAAATCTGCTCACTCAGCATATTCTCAAAATTTCAGTTTCTGATTTTTCTTCATTGAAAGATGATGATTTATATAACTTTGACTCATTCATCAACCTCTGCCGTTTCCACTTAAATATAATTGGAATAAGTGATACGAAAACTATATCGTTAAAAGTTTTACAAGAAGAGGTTTTAAAGAGGGGGGATATAAAAGATAGTATTATCAATCTTTGGCGTAAAATTAACCTAGGGTATTTTTACAATACGTTAGAATATTATCTTTCCAAAATATCTGAGCGATGGGCTCAGGAATTTCTTCTTAACGAAAATACTAGGCAGCGACTAGAGAATATTATAACCAGTGCTAGGCGATTGTCTTTTTCAGCATATAAATCGGTTAATTCGACAGTAGGGTTTCATGAATTACAAAGTACGGGAACGAAACACACACAAAATATGCTTTTGCATGAGGTAAATAAATATATCAGTTTTATTGAGCAAAGTGATGTTGATTATTCAAAGCCACGTTATGATAAAATGCCTATACTTTCAGTAGAAAGGCAGTTATATGATTTGTTTAATCTTGAGCCAGCAATTTTGTATAATGAAGTTCCATCTATAGGTATTGTTGAAAACTGTATGCTGCTTGATGAGTTTTGATAGTTGTCTATGGATGGTCTCAATAATCTCCATTTCAGTAGTATTAGATTTAGATGAAAATATTTTGGGGAGTATTACATGTTAAACAGGCAAGTCAGGCAGATTCACCCCAAGAGGATAAAGATAGCCAAACTAAGACATTTGGCGATTATTCGGAGTCCCCTAACATTGTTATGCTTGGCGATCCTGGTGCTGGAAAAACCCATCTTTTCAAACAGTTTTCGGCATTTCATAGGGCAAACTATCTGACGGTACGGCACTTTCTAAGTGGTGTTCCGATAGATAACCAAAAAGCTCTATTTATTGATGCATTAGATGAAAAAAGGAGCAGTCATAACAGTAGCGATGTTATAGATGTCATAGTCCGAAGGCTTTTTTCCCAAACACCGCAAAAAGTCAGAATCTCCTGTCGCTCTCAGGATATTTACGAATCTTATCAACGAATCGAAAATGTTCTTTTCATAAAAGAAAGTGATTTTATTCGCCATTTCGAACATTTACTTCAGATAACGCGTTCAGCAATTTTTTCGTTTACTTTTATGGTGAGGCATGAGGGGATGAAAGAGAAGAAAGAGGATATCCACTATTTGACCAGAGAATTACATGCGAAAAAATATCCAGAAGATTGGGAGTAAAGTTACTATATGTGCCGCCTTGGTCAACAGTAACTATTGTGCATATTTATAACAATTTGCGATCTGTATTCCACCACTTCCTATTGCTGTTTTTGACCGAAAGCGGAATCTTTTACCCGCACCTGCAAAATCAGGCGCCGGGATTGGAACCCTGAGAAATGTTACAGGCGACATACGACGCGCCCCGCGTCTTTTTTTATGTCGTGCGCTCGGCTATACCTCAATGGATGAGATTGGAACCTCTGGTGGTGGGTTTTAAACCCGTTACAGGAGGCTGCCTCTATGGCTACTATCCCAATCCAGACATATCCGTTACTTGCTGTTCCCTTTAATGCTGCCACGGATTTCACCGTACTCGCTGGTCATTGCGAAACCTTTGCCGAAACCCTGATTGAAAGCAACGATCCCACGCTGAAAATGGCGCTCTGCGGCAGACTAAACGCCTGTCTGACGCTGCTCCAGCCCACGCTGTTAGAGCCCGTCCCGCCCCATCTTATTGAAAGCCTGACTGTTGATGCCCTCCCTGCAAATTCCCCCCGTTTCGAGCCTGAATGCACAGAGCTTTGCCGCTACTGTCTCTCCCTGACGCAGATGCTGGCAGGGCAAAGCTTTTACTCTGAAATGGAAAAATACCTTAGCTGCCTGCTGTATGAACTGATTAAGTATTTTGCTGCGGAAATGATAGCCCCGCGCTGGCTGCGTACCGCCGATGGCGTTAAATTTATTGACGAGGTGACGGCATGATGCAACAGGACTGGCAACCCGCCGACATTATTGCGGCGCTGAAAAAGCGGGTAACGTCGCTGACGGCGGTTTCCCGTAACGCCGGGCTGGCGTCCTCCACGCTGACCAACGCCCTTAACCGCCGCTGGCCCAAAGGCGAAAGATTAATAGCGGAAGCGTTAGGCATCGCACCTGAGCAAATCTGGCCTTCGCGCTATCGCTGATGTTCCTCCAGCGCAACCCGGATACGGAAGCCGCGCCGCATTTTATTTATCTGATTCGCCATAATCCTTTGAACCCCAGAATCAGTTTTCTATTATCGCCTTCTTACAACGAAATCAGTTCTCGCCTGCACACAATGCTTCCTGACCTACGAGAAGTGCCCGATGTATCCTGATGGTCGCCGTTTTACGGGTCATCACACCACTGAAAACTGTTGGATCTGTCGTTCGATGGATGACGGTTTATTACGCTAAGGAAATCACCATGAATCTGATGAGTAATTGTGCACAACCCACCCTGGATGTTATATTAAAATATAATATTCGGAGATCCTCTATGTATACAACTCGCCTGAAAAAGGTCGGCGGATCCATCATGCTGGCGGTTCCTCCCGCCGTGCTGAAAACGCTGGAGCTGTCGACGGACAGCGAAGTGGGTATGACCATTGATAATGGCTGCCTGATTATTGAACCCCAGAAACGGCCCCGTTATTCGCTTGAGGAGCTGCTGGCGCAGTGCGATCCGCACGCCGAAATGAGCGAAGAGGACCGGGAATGGATTGATGCGCCTGCGGTGGGCAAGGAGATTCTGTAAATGGACAGAGGGGAAATCTGGCTTGTTTCACTGGATCCGATTGCTGGCCACGAGCAAAGTGGAAAACGTCCGGTACTCATTGTATCGAAGGCATCGTTTAACAAGCTGACCCGACTACCGGTCGTGGTTCCCGTCACCAGCGGCGGAAACTTTGCACGTACAGCAGGTTTCACGGTTTCACTGGAAGAGGCGGGGACCAAAACAACAGGCGTTATTCGCTGCGACCAGCCCAGGACTATCGATATAGCGGCCCGGAAAGGCAAGCGTCTGGAACGCATACCTGACGTCGTTGTCAACGAGGTGCTTGCCAGGCTGGATGCGATGCTGAGTTAACGTCAGCGACGCAAAAAAGCAAAAAGCCTGCTCGAAAGCAGGCTTCTTAAATTTGGCTCCTCTGACTGGACTCGAACCAGTGACATACGGATTAACAGTCCGCCGTTCTACCGACTGAACTACAGAGGAATCGTGTGGAGTCGTATCTTAGCGGCGAAAAAACTTTTGTCAAACATCAATTCGCCTGTTCAGGTGCAACTGCCGCTTCCATCGACAATTTGTTGTCATTTCCGACAATTATTACGGAAAATACTTTGCAGGATATCCATTTCTCAATCATCATTTGAAATGTTGTTTCAACATCTCTCACTAAGGTCTCTCTTGAACGTCACCTCCGCCGTACGCCAGGCTGTCGAACGGACATCCTGGTTTAAAAAACGTCAGCGTTATCGTGTGCTGTACTGGCGCGAAATCAGCCCTCTCGCTGTGCCCATTCTGCTGGAAAATGCCTGTGTGCTGCTGATGGGGGTGTTGAGCACCTTCCTTGTCAGCTGGCTGGGAAAAGAGGCCATGGCCGGTGTGGGGCTGGCCGATAGCTTTAACATGGTCATCATGTCCTTCTTTGCCGCCATCGACCTGGGCACCACGGTGGTGGTGGCCTTTAGCCTCGGCAAGCGCGATCGGCGGCGGGCGAGGGCGGCCGCGCGCCAGTCGCTGGCCATTATGACCCTGTTTTCCATTTTGCTGGCGGGGGTGATCCATGCCTTTGGCCAGGAGATTATTGATTTTGTCGCCGGCGATGCCACCGCCCAGGTCAAGGACCTGGCGCTGACCTATCTGGAACTGACGGCGCTGAGCTACCCGGCGGCGGCGATTGCGCTGATCGGCAGCGGGGCGCTGCGCGGCGCCGGCACCACCAAAATCCCGCTGCTGATCAACGGCGGGATGAATATCCTCAATATCTTAATCAGCAGCGTGCTCATCTACGGCATCTTCTCCTGGCCGGGGCTGGGGTTTGTCGGCGCCGGGCTTGGGCTGACCATTGCCCGCTATATTGGCGCGATAGCCACGATCTGGGTGCTGATGGTGGGCCTCAATCCGGCGCTGCGGCTGTCGCTGAAGGGTTACTTCAAACCCTTTAACTTCGCCATTATCTGGGAGGTGATGGGGATCGGCATCCCGGCCAGTATCGAATCGGTCCTGTTCAATGGCGGCAAGCTGCTGACCCAGATGTTTGTCGCCGGGATGGGCACCAACGTTATCGCCGGCAACTTTATCGCCTTTTCGGTGGCCTCGCTAATTAACCTGCCGGGCAACGCCCTCGGCTCGGCCTCGACGATCATTACCGGCAAGCGGCTGGGAAAAGGGCAGATTGGTCAGGCTGAATTCCAGGCCTGGCACGTATTTTGGCTGTCGACGATCATTCTGACGCTGATCGCCTGGGGCAGCGCCCCCTTCGCCGGCTTTATCGCCTCGTTCTACACCCATGAAGAAGATGTAAAAGAAGTGGTTAAACAGCTGCTGTGGCTCAACGCCCTGTTTATGCCGATCTGGTCGCTGTCGTGGACTTTACCCTGCGCTTTTAAAGGCGCCCGTGACGTACGCTACACCATGTGGGTGTCGATGCTCGGCATGTGGGGCTGCCGGGTGGTGGCGGGCTATACCCTGGGCATCGTGCTGGGGATGGGGGTGATTGGCGTCTGGTTAGGGATGGTGCTCGACTGGGCGGTGCGCGGCGTGCTGTTTTATTTCCGCATGGTGAGCGGCCGCTGGCTGTGGAAATACCCGTGCGTGAAGGCTTCGTCGGAGGAAAGCTGAGCCGTATGCGAGGCTAAACGCCATTTTTTGCGCAAAGTGAAGAATAATTCGGCAAACGATTCATTTTATTGAAAACAGGCTTTGACAGCGCCGGGCGTCATCGATAATATGCGCCCCGTTCACACGATTCCTCTGTAGTTCAGTCGGTAGAACGGCGGACTGTTAATCCGTATGTCACTGGTTCGAGTCCAGTCAGAGGAGCCAAATTTAAGAAGCCTGCTTTCGAGCAGGCTTTTTGCTTTTCTGTCTACCACCTTTCTTCCGTGGACAAACACCGCCGGGTCGTTTGTTTCGCTTATCCGGACGCTGACGCTCCCCAGCGGGTAACGTCAGCGTTTATCTCACGATTCCCACGTCATCGACGATTAACGGAACGGCGGCTCGTTGAAGGTGCGCAGCTTACGCGAGTGCATGTGATCTCCCTCGGCGCGCAGCAGGTCAATCGCCCGGATGCCTATCTGCAGATGCTCGGAGATAGCGCCCTCGTAAAAGCGGTTAGCCTGGCCCGGTAGCTTGATTTCACCGTGCAGCGGCTTGTCCGAGACGCAGAGCAGCGTGCCGTAGGGGACGCGGAAGCGATAGCCCTGGGCGGCGATGGTCGCGCTCTCCATATCGATAGCTACCGCCCGGCTGAGATTAAAGCGCAGCGCCGAAGCGGAATAGCGCAGCTCCCAGTTACGGTCGTCGGTGGTGACCACCGTCCCGGTACGCAGCCGCTGCTTAACCTCTTCGCCGGGCATCCCGCTCACCTGCTTGGTGGCGTCGTAGAGGGCGCGCTGCACTTCGGCAATGCTGGGGATCGGAATATCTGGCGGCAGCACCGCATCCAGTACATGATCGTCACGCAGATAGGCGTGGGCCAGCACATAGTCGCCGATGGCCTGGCTTTCGCGCAGGCCGCCGCAGTGGCCGATCATTAACCAGACGTCCGGCCGCAGTACCGCGAGATGATCGCAGATGGTTTTGGCGTTAGCCGGGCCGACGCCAATGTTAATCAGGGTGATCCCTTTGCCGTCGTGGGTGATCAGATGCCAGGCCGGCATCTGGTGCTTCTTCCACGCCAGATCGGAAATGGCCTGTTCCGGCGCTTCGGTCTCGGCGGTGATCCAGATCCCGCCGGCGCAGGAGAGAGCGATATAGGGGCTGTCGGGATCGAGGATCTGGCTGCAGCCCCAGCTGACGAACTCATCCACGTAGCGGGTATAGTTGGTGAACAGCACGTAGGGCTGGAAGTGTTCTGCCGGCGTGCCGGTGTAGTGACGCAGACGCGCCAGCGAAAAATCGACGCGGCGGGCGTCAAAGTGCGACAGCGGATAGAACTCGGTGGGATGGAACAGGCCATCCGCGGTCTCATCGCCAATTTGTGACAGCTCGGTGGTAGGGAAATAGCGCGTCAGACCGGCGCTCATCGAGCGGTCGAGTGTCAGGGTGGAACCATCTATCACGTAAGGATAGGGGATCTCATGCTGCGACAGCTCGACGCTGATATGTGCGCCATAGTCCTGATACAGCAGGGTCAGCTGTTCCAGCAAATAGTTGCGGAACAGTTTCGGATTCGTAATGGTGGTGGTATAGCAACCGGCATGGGTGAAACGTCCCCAGGCGCGCGTTTTGAGGGCTTTATGATCGGCGCCGTCCCAGGAGACCGACAGCTGCGGATAGACAAAAAGACCTTCCGCGCGGGCTTCGGTATCGGGGAGCGTATTATGGTCGATATAGTCGCCGATGGCTTTGCGTAACGCCGTGACCGAGGCTTCATAGCGTGCTTCCAGCTCGGCAAGCGCTTGTTCCGGGGTCAGACTGGCGGCCTTGATATTCATGATTCGCTCCTTGTTTCAGGTCTGCTGACATTCCCGATAGTATGTCACAGCGGGAAAAGGGCGAAGGAGAATTTATCTGTCAAATGCGACGATACTCAGACCATAACCAGTAAAGGGAGCGGGCTCGTGTTATTTGCCGGCGTTTGTCCAACGCTCGCTGCTATAATGAGTGGCGTTGCGGATCTTCAAAGTTTGCGTCGGATTATTATTCAGACAATAGCGCGCATCGGCCAGCGGAGTGAGTTTATCCCCTTCCCGCAGGCGGAGGCGACAGGCTTCAATCTCTGCGATCATCTCCAGCGCACCGCTCTGAAGCACGACGCGGCAGAGGCTGGCCGAAGCGTTGTCCTGTACTTTTTTTACCCACCACTCCATCTGTTTTTTATCCTCTCATAGCGACATGTGCGTCGATAATTCATGTTTCTTAAAAATCTGACAATAAGATTATCCCCTTGGTTTATGCAGTGTTTAAAAATACGCAACCGATTGTTGATCTGTGCGCTAGGTTTTTTTATGCCGGGGGGCAATGATCTGCCGGGTTTAATTTGCAGGAAGCGATGACTATGCTGAAAAGCAGTCCGTGAGAATAGCCTGTCAGGAAGAGGGCTGATAAGTCCGGCTACGCAATAAATATAAGAGAGAGCGTCATGAAGCATCTATTTCGACACTGGCGAACGTCGGGCGCCGTTATCGGCTCACTGCTGAAAAAAGGGAGCATTGCGGTACTGGCGCTGCTGGTGGTCTTTCTCGCCGGGCGGATCTATGAGTCCCAGCGCGGCCCGGCCCTACATCGCTGGCATACCTGGAGTGGCAACGAGATGTCGGCCGAAGAGATAGACCAGGCGACCTTTGCCCAGTATCTGGCGCGGGAGAAGACGATTTTCGCCGATCTCCAGCGTGAGGTGACAGAGGCTTTGCCGGAGGAAGATAAAACCCCGGTCAACCGCTTTTATCGTCACAGCCGGGTCTGGCCGGGGCAGTTTCAGCAGGACTGGAACCGTTCTTTTGTGTTGATGCCGCTGGGCAAGCCGCGCGGCAGCGTGGTGCTCCTCCATGGCCTGACCGATTCGCCCTACAGCGTGCGCTATCTGGCGCAACTCTGGCAGCAGCGGGGTTATGTGGCGGTGGCGCCGCGTTTGCCGGGACACGGCACCGCGCCGGGGGCGTTAACGGCGGTTGACTGGGAGACCTGGCTGGCGGCGACGCGTCTGGCGGTACGCGAAGCGACCCGCCTTGCCGGGGCGGACGTGCCGCTGCATCTGGTCGGCTACTCTAACGGCGGCGCGCTGGCGCTCAAGTATGCCCTCGATAGCCTGGAGGATAGCCACCTGCGTCAGCCGCAGCAGATTATTCTGCTGTCGCCGATGATCGGCGTGACCGCGTTTGCCCGTTTCGCCGGCCTCGCCGGGCTACCGTCCGTCTTCCCGGCGTTCGCCCGCGCGGCCTGGCTGAACGTGGCGCCTGAGTTTAATCCGTTCAAGTACAACTCCTTTCCGGTCAAGGCGGCGAGACAATCGTGGTTATTGAGCCAGGCGCTGCAGCAGCAGATTATCCGCGCTGCCCGGCAGGGCGAGCTGAAAGCGCTGCCGCCGACCCTCACCTTTCAGTCGGTGATGGATTCCACGGTCAGCACCCGCGCGGTGGTGGAGTCCCTGTATCGCTATCTGCCGGATAACGGCAGCGAGCTGGTGGTGTTCGATATTAACCAGGCGGCGGATCTCCGGGTCCTGTTTCGCCCTGCGCTCTATGCGGCGGTGAATACGCTGCTGCCCCCGGCGCCGCGGGCCTATACCACCACGGTGGTGACCAACGCGACGGCGCACACGCTGCAGACCGTCGCCCGGACCACGCTGGCCCAGGAACGGGAAGAGCATCGTTATCCTTTACACCTGGCCTGGCCGGCGGATATGTACTCTTTGTCGCATGTGGCGGTGCCGTTTCCCCTGAGCGACTCGCTGTATGGTCGCGAGCCGGACGAGAAGAACCGCTACGGCATTAGCCTGGGCACCATTTCACTGCGCGGAGAGACCGGGACGCTGAGCGTGGGGCTGGAGACGTTAATGCGCGTCACCTCCAATCCATTCTTTCCATGGATGATGACGCGCGTCGATGAGCGCATCGCCTGCGGCGAACAGGCGGCGGTGGCGGCCTGCCTGAAAGCGCAGGCCAGAGCAGAGGCATTAAAACAGGATCAGGTGCAGAACGGTACGCAGCAGGATACCGACGATCGCCGCGGGAGCCACGAAGCGGAACAGGCGGACAAACCGTGAGCTGATGCCAAGAAAAATGCCGATACCGGGAAGATCAAAGGTCTGGATCAGTAGACCTGCCGAGGCGTTGACCTGGCCCACGGTGACTTTGCCCTGCTGGATCAGCTCGGAAATGACGCCAAAGTAGGCGGTGCCCCCGGCAACGCACTTCACCAGCGCCGGCAGCACAAAGTTCTGGGGGATGTGCAGCCAGCTGAGAAGCGGCTTCAGCAGCTGCTGCAGCAGGTCGATAGCCCCGGCGCCCTGCAGCAGCCCGACGATGGTTAACGACAGGATCAGCATTGGCACCGCGCCGAGCGCCAGGCGGATGGCGTCGGAGCCGGCGCTGTTAATCACGGCCAGAATTCCCTGGCTGTTCTGCTCGGCGTTCGGCAGCGCTTCCGCGCGGGGGTTCTCGGCGACCGATAAGCGCCGTCCGGTGACGTGCCAGGCGACGGCGGCCGCGCACAGGCCGCCGACCACCGAGATAACGATCGAGGCCAGCCAGTGCAGACCAAAAGGGGTAAGAGGATAGAAGACGTTGCCTTGCCCCATGGCGAACACCATGGCCAGCGTGGCGGCCATTTGTCGGTCCGAGACGCCGCGTTTATCCATAATCGACAGCGTGGCGAGCGGGGCGGCAAAGCTGACAAAGTTAATCTGGATCAGGGCGAAGGCGCTCATCCCGGTTAAGCCGAAGGGCTTCAGCAGCGGGGCCACCCAGCGAACAATCACATCGAGGATACCGCGGACCTCAAGGTATTTCATGATGATCAGCATGATCACCATGATCGGCAACAGCGTATACAGCGCGACGTCAACGGACGACTTGCCCGCCGCCATAATGATGCTTATGACATCCATTTACTTTTTTTACCACTCGCAGAGCTATTTGTTCGCGTCATCATAATCCCGTGGGGAAGGAAATGATATGCCTTGATCCCTCTCGGGATCCGGCGCCGCACGGGCGCCGGGAGAAGAGGATTACTGGCCGATATTGACCAGCGTCCGACCATGAATATTATTGCTGAGGAAATCTGCGGCATACGCTGGCGCCTGCTCCAGCGTGATTTCAGTGGCCGCCTGCTGGTAGTAGCTCTCCGGCAGAAGCTGGGCCAGACGCTGCCAGACGGCGTCGCGTTCAGCGGTCGGCACCATCACCGAATCCACCCCCTGCAGACGCACATTGCGCAAAATAAACGGCATCACGGTGGTCGGCAGATCGAAGCCCCCGGCCAGACCGCAGGCGGCGACGCAGCCGCGATATTGCGTTTGCGCCAGCACTTTGGCCAACACCGGGCCGCCAACGGTATCCACCGCGCCCGCCCACAGCTGTTTCTCCAGCGGACGGGTCTCCGCGAAGTCGCTGCGCGGCAGGATCGTATCGGCGCCCAGCTGGCGAAGGTAATCGTGTGTCGATTCCCGGCCCGATACGGCCGTCACCCGGTAGCCAAGGGCTTTCAGCAACACCACGGCGGTGCTGCCGACCCCGCCGCTGGCGCCGGTGACCAGGATATCCCCGCTGTCAGGGGTGACACCCGCACTAACGAGAGCATCAACGCATAGCATCGCGGTAAAGCCGGCGGTGCCGATGATCATTGCCTGGCGCGCGCTGAGCGTCTCCGGCAGAGCAACCAGCCAGTCGCCTTTAACGCAGGCTTCGGTGGCCAGGCCACCCCAGTGGTTTTCGCCCACGCCCCAGCCGGTGAGGATCACGGCCTGGCCGGGAACAAAGCGCGGATCGCGGCTTTCTTTCACCTGACCGGCAAAATCAATGCCCGGCACCATCGGAAACTGACGGATAATTTTGCCTTTGCCGGTGATCGCCAGGGCGTCTTTATAATTGAGACTCGACCAGTCGATGGCGACCCGGACGTCGCCTTCGGCAAGAGCGGGCAGGTCGATATCTTTGACGGTGGCGACGGTGCGGTTGTCGATCTGGTCCAGAACTAATGCTTTCATGACAGAGTATTCCTCGTCGGAAGGGGGTTATCGGCGCTAGCGCCGTCCTGTGCAGGTGTTTTTGTTGTCATACTGTGCGCAAAAAAATCCCAGTACTGGTTAAGCGGTGCGGCAGACTGGACCAGCCTGGCGCGCATCACCGCGCCTTCCCAGCCGATCCAGAACACCTGGGCCAGCGCCTGCGGTGAGGCGTCGCTGGCGATGGCCCCGGCTGCCTGCGCTTCGCGCAGGCAGCGCGCCACGCGCGACTCCCATGCCGCCAGGATAGCCATCAACCGTTGGGGAAACGTCTCGGGTAACAACGGGGCTTCCTGCAGCAGGTTGCCCACCAGGCAGCCGCGGCGAAACTGGAATTTCTCCATTCCCTGACCGGCATGACGCACAAAGGCCGCCATTCGTTCCAGCGGCGGCACGGCGTCGTCCAGCAGGAATTTATCTAATTTATGCGCAAAGAAGTCGCCATAGGCGGCAAGCACGGCGAGGCCAAAAGCCTCTTTGCTTTTAAAGCAATGATAAAACGACCCCTTTGGCACGGCGATATTCTTGATCACCGCATCAATACCCGCCGCGAGATAGCCCGTTTCGGTCAGCACTTCAAGGCCTGAGCGAATCAGCGCCTGACGCGTATCGTCAAACTGGCGATCGACCTTGGGTGGACGGCCGCGGCGGGGCTTCAGGACGGTGGAGGTATTGGGATTCATGATTTAGACCGTGTGGTTTAATTGTTTGTCAGGGTACGCCCAATTCAGGGGTAGGGCAAGCATTGCGCGCAGCGTAAGGCTGGTTGACGAATCATTCTGGGCTGGGGGGCGTTAAGAATTATTTATCGCAAATACGTGGTTCGCACTGCCGGCGGGGGCACGAAATATAACGCTGTCGGGTATATTAGACTGGTCATTAATATCCATATTCACAATGCATAATACGAATTAATAATATTGGGAATATATAAACAGCGGGGGGCTGGAGCGGTTGAGTGGTTTTGTCCATGTGAAGAGGCTAATTTGCGAAGTACCCGGTCGACAGTCCCGTGAGGACTTCTCCCCGGAATGCCGGCCGGGGATGATTTGCAGACGATAGCGGATTGACAAACGCGGCTTGATAAAAGACATTGTCACCCCTGATCCGGCACCGGTTGCCACCTCAGTTTAAATATTATCGCCGGCAGACAATGACGTCTGTCTTTAATTATCGGTGACTGGGTAAATAATCTGTTACCGAAACAACACCTGCGAAAAAGGATTAACAGCCTGATGTACAGAATGAATATTGCCGTCAGAGGAGGGGATGAATGTCGCTAATTGCTATCGTGCTGGTCTTTATCATGGCCATCGTGGTGACCGTGTTCCTGTCCCATCTTCTGCCCGTTAAAGTGCCGCTACCGCTGATCCAAATCGCCGCGGGCGCCGCGCTGGCCGCCAGTGGCTTTCAGGTCGATTTTGACCCGCATATTTTTTTACTGCTGTTTATCCCGCCGCTGCTGTTCCTCGATGGCTGGCGCATCCCCAAAGACGCTTTTTTCCGCGATATGAAGCCGATTTTATCGCTGGCGATAGGCCTGGTGATGGTGACTATTCTCGGTATTGGCCTGTTTATTCACTGGCTGATCCCGGCTATCACCGTGGCGGCAGGGTTCGCCCTCGCGGCTATTCTGTCGCCTACCGATCCGGTGGCGGTATCGGCAATGACCGCCAGCTCGCCGCTTCCCTCAAGGATGGCGCATATTCTCGAAGGGGAGTCGTTGTTAAACGATGCTTCAGGGCTCGTCGCCTTTAACTTCGCCATCGCCGCGGTGCTGACCGGCAGCTTCTCCCCGGGAGACGCGGTGGTGAAATTTTTCCTGATGGCCTTCGGGGGCATCCTCAGTGGCCTCGTGGTGGTGTGGGTCACCGGCAAATGTAATAACTTTCTGGTTCGGCGCACCCGCGAGGAGCCAGCCATCCAGATCCTGATCAGCCTGCTTATCCCTTTCGCCGCCTACCTGCTGGCCGAGGCGTTCCATGTCTCGGGCATTCTTGCCGCCGTCGCCGCCGGCATTGCGATGCATTATGAGCAGCTGTCGGGGCCCCGGCTTCCGGCGACGCGCATGAAAAGCAGCGCGGTATGGTCCATGCTGCAGACCACCCTCAACGGGATGATCTTTCTGATGCTGGGCGAGCAGCTGCCGCGCATGCTCAGGACGCTGCCGGCGGTAGCCAGCCAGGCCGGCGTCTCTTCGCCCTGGTATCTGCTGCTGTACGCCGTGGCCATCACCCTGGCGCTTGGTCTGATGCGCTTCGCCTGGGTATGGCTGTCGATGAAGCTGACAATTTTTCGCCGCAAACGTCGGGGCAAGGCCATCACCGTCCGTCCACGCTTCAGTATCCTCGCCGTCATGGCGCTGGCGGGAGTGAAGGGCTCTGTGACCCTCGCCGGTATTCTGACGCTGCCGGTGGTGCTGGCAGATGGTTCGCCGTTCCCGGGCCGTGAACTACTGATCTTTCTTTCGATGGCGGTGATCCTGATGTCGCTGGTGGTGGCGGCTATCGGTCTGCCGTTTATGACCCGTTATCTTGCCGATGATCTTCCGCATGATACCGGTAAGGACGACATTGGCGCCGTGATGACCGAGGTGGCCATTAACCGTCTTAACGCGCTACTGGACGAGCCGGTGGAGGATCCCAGTGAGCAGGCCCTGCGGGCCGATGCCGGCAATATGCTGCTCGAGACCTATCAGCGGCGGCTTCACTATAACGACAATGACGAGGGGCAGGATGTCGGGCTGGAGCTGGCTAAGCGCGCCAGGCTGGAGAAATATATGCAACGAGAGGTCATTATCGCCCAGCGTCAGGAGCTGTTCCGGCTGCGCCGCGCCCATAACATCAGCGATATCACTTTTTATGAGGTGCTGCGGGAGATAGATCTGAAGGAAGAGAGTTTACGCTAAAGCCGCAATCGCCGGAGGGTGGCCATTCGCCTTCCGGCAGAAGTACCGGCGCTGAAAAGCAAAAAGCCTGCTCGAAAGCAGGCTTTTTTAAATTTGGCTCCTCTGACTGGACTCGAACCAGTGACATACGGATTAACAGTCCGCCGTTCTACCGACTGAACTACAGAGGAATCGTGTGAACGGGGCGCATATTAACGATGCCATCCGGCCTTGTCAAAGCCTGTTTCAAAGAATTGCGTTCGACTGCTGACAATTTCAGCAATCGCCATCCATGCGCTGTTTTTTTCACCATGTTGCACCGTTGTAGTGCGAATGTACCCCTAATGGGGCATACCACAATCTGCTTACCGGGCAAATAAAAACCGAATTGCTATCACTATCCCTTATAACACTGCCTGCGGCGGGCGACAGCCGAGGAAATGCAAAGCTGGCAAGCAAATTGCAAAAGCCAGTGCATCATACTCCCAGCGTTGACGCTGGCGTTCCTTACAGGAGGCAAAATGAACTTAAGACGACTGAAATATTTTGTGAAAATCGTCGATATCGGCAGTCTGACCCAGGCCGCTGAAGTCTTGCATATCGCCCAACCGGCCCTCAGCCAACAGGTCGCGACCCTGGAAGGTGAAATGGACCAGCAGTTGCTGATACGCACCAAGCGAGGGGTCACGCCAACGGAAGCCGGTAAAATTCTCTACACCCATGCGCGCACTATCCTGCGCCAGTGCGAGCAGGCGCAGCTGGCGGTCAATAACGTCGGCCAGACGCTGCGTGGTCAGGTGTCGATCGGCCTGGCGCCGGGCACCGCGGCCTCCGCCATTACCATGCCGTTGCTGCAAACGGTGCGCAATGAGTTGCCCGAGGTGATGGTCTATCTGCAGGAGAGCAGCGGCACAGCGCTGAATGACAAGCTGCTGGCGGGCCAGCTGGATATGGCGGTGCTCTATGAGCGTTCGCCGGTGGCAGGCATCGTCAGCCAGCCGCTGCTGAAAGAAGACCTTTACCTGGTCGGCACCCGCGACTGTCCGGGGCAGAGCGTGGATCTCACTGCGGTGGCGGAGATGAACCTGTTCCTGCCGCGCGATTACAGCGCAGTGCGGGCGCGGGTCACCGAGGCATTCACCCTGCGTCGTCTGTCGGCGAAAATTATCGGCGAGATCGAATCCATCACCACCCTGACCGCGGCCATCGCCAGCGGCATGGGGGCGACGGTGTTACCGGAATCCGCTGCTCGTTCCCTGTGCGGGGCGGCGAACGGCTGGATGGCGCGGATCAGCACGCCTTCAATGAGCCTGTCGCTGTCGCTGAACATGTCGGCTCGCGGCAGTCTGTCGCCGCAGGCGCAGGCGGTGAAAGAGATCCTGCTGTCTCTGGTGAGCCGCCCATCGCTGGAAAACCGTGAACTGCAGCTGGTCAGTTAGGGTATATTCTCTTAAGGAATAAGTTGCTGGTTTTTATTATTTGTTACCTGGGACAACAGACTTTAACAATAGCAGATACGTTAAGTCCATTGGCCCGGAGGAAAGGGTGAACTTCCAGCAGCTGAAAATTATCCGTGAGGCGGCCCGTCAGGATTACAACCTGACGGAAGTCGCGAATATGCTCTATACCTCGCAGTCAGGCGTCAGTCGCCATATCCGGGAACTGGAAGAGGAGCTGGGGATTGAGATCTTTATCCGCCGCGGCAAACGCCTGTTAGGCATGACCGAGCCGGGTAAAGCGCTGTTATCGATTGCCGAGCGGATCCTCAATGAAGCCAGTAACGTTCGGCGGCTGGCGGATCTCTTCACTAACGATGCGTCAGGCGTCTTAACTATCGCCACCACCCATACTCAGGCGCGCTACAGCCTGCCGCCGGTCATTAAAGCTTTCCGCGAGCTGTTCTCAGATGTTCGCGTCGAGCTGGTGCAGGGTACCCCGCAGGAAATCGAAGCGCTGCTGCATAACGGCGGAGCGGATATCGGCATCGCCAGCGAGCGCCTGAGCAACGATCCGACGCTGGCGGCTTTCCCCTGGTTCCGCTGGCATCACAGCCTGCTGGTGCCGAAGGATCATCCTTTGACGCAGGTTTCTCCCCTGACGCTGGAGGCGATCGCCCGCTGGCCGTTAATCACCTACCGCCAGGGGATCACTGGCCGTTCGCGCATTGATGAGGCGTTCAACCGCAAGGGGTTGATGCCGGATATCGTGCTGAGCGCGCAGGATTCCGATGTGATCAAGACCTACGTGGAGCTGGGGCTGGGCGTCGGGCTGGTCGCCGAGCAGTCCGGTGATGCCCGGGAAGCGGACACCTTTACGCGTCTTGATACCCGCCATCTGTTCGATGCCAATACCGTGTGGTTGGGACTGAAGCGGGGCCAGCTGCAGCGGAATTACGTTTGGCGCTTTATCGAATTGTGCAATGCCGGACTGTCGCTGGATGAGATTAAGCGTCAGGCGATGGAGCCGGAAGAGGCCGCAATCGACTATCAGATTTAAGGAAATGCTGGCCAGCGGGTCGGGGAGTGGAAATAACGCTATAATTCACACACGTGAGTCGCGACTGAGGAAGGGAAAATGACGATGCGGCGTGTGAAATTACTCTGTACGGCGCTGATGCTGCTTGCCAGCCACGGCGCGCTGGCCGTCAGCTATCCGCTGCCGCCGGAGGGGAGCCGTTTGGTGGGCAGCGCATTTACCATTGCCGTTCCGGACAATAACACCCAGCCGCTGGAAAGTTTTGCCGCCCAGTACGGCCAGGGGTTAAGCAATATGCTGGAAGCCAACCCCGGGGTCGATGTCTATTTGCCGCACTCCGGTTCGACGCTGACTATTCCGCAACAGCTGATCCTGCCTGACACCGTGCGGGAGGGGATCGTCATCAACGTCGCCGAGATGCGTCTCTATTATTATCCGCCGCTGGGCAACAGCGTCGAAGTGCTGCCAATCGGCATTGGCCAGGCCGGACGCGAAACGCCGCGTAACTGGGTGACGGCAGTAGAGCGTAAGCAGGAAGGCCCCACCTGGGTGCCAACCGCCAATACCCGCCGCGAGTATGCGAAAGAGGGCAAAACCCTGCCGGCGCTGGTGCCCCCCGGGCCCGATAATCCGATGGGGCTGTATGCGATCTACATCGGCAGGCTCTACGCCATCCACGGTACCAATGCCAACTTTGGTATCGGGCTGCGCGTCAGCCAGGGATGCATCCGCCTGCGCAATGACGATATTAAATTCCTGTTTGATAACGTGCCGGTTGGGACGCGGGTTCAGCTGATCGATCAGCCGGTGAAGTACAGCGTGGAGCCGGACGGCAGTCACTGGCTGGAGGTGCACGAGCCGCTGTCGCGCAACCGCGCGGAGTTTGAATCCGACAGAAAAGTCCCCTTGCCGATGACCTCGGCGCTGCGCGACTTTACCCAGGGGCCGGGAGTGAGCCCTGCCCAGGTCGAGCAGACCCTGCAGCGCCGCTCCGGCATGCCGGTGAATATCAGCGCCACAGCGGCGCAGGGAAGTTTGTAGCGGGTCGTTTAGTCTGATTAACGGCTATTGTAAGAAGGCTCTTTTGCTGACGATGCATTCAACGTTGTTGGGAATAAGGATCGGGAAACCGATCCTTAACTTATCAATAGCGGCTGTGATGGCGTTTTAATGAGGGCGCCAGGAGATGCTCAGGAGGGGATGATAAAGTCTGCAAATATATCTATGGACTTAATATTGTTACTGAGGATCTTTTTTTTGGCTGCCATTGTCCATGAAAGCGAAGATCCCCTTTATGATAGCCATTATCCAGAATATAAGACGGATGAGTTCTGCTGAATCCCTATTGTCAAAACACGCCTGACCACAGTCACTACCGCTGAACCCCATCTTCGTTGATAAGCGAATCAGGGAGCTGGGATGTCGTTACTTATTGTTGGTAATGGGGACATGCTGCTGCATCAATTCAACGATCCAGTCAATAAAAACGCGCAGCTTGGCGTTGACATGGCGGTTCGGTGGAAACGCCAGGTACAGAGGCATTGGGCTAATCCGCCATTGTGTAAATAATGGAATCAAAGCGCCAACGGCCTGATGCGCTGCCGCCATATAGTTGGGCAGCGCAATCACGCCTAAGCCAACTAACCCAGCTTCGAGGTAAGCATTGCCATCATCCACGGCAAGTACGTAGTTGCCCGTGATTTCAATACGTTCATTCTCACTGCACAGTACCAAAGGATCAATCTTACTGGTGCGTGAGGACAAGAATCCCACTATGCAATGGTCAGTATTTTGCAGCTCGCGCGGGTGTGCGGGAGCGCCAAGGCGTTCCACATAGCTGGGGGCGACGTAGACGCCGATTTGCAAATCGCCGACATGGCGTGCGATTAGGGACTGGTCGGTGATTTGACCACCGCGCAGAACGCAATCCACGTTGTCGCCGATCAGATCCACTACCCGGTCGCTCACACCCATGTCGATCTGGATATCAGGGTAGCGGGCGTGGAAAGCCGGTAGCGCCGGCACCAGAATAAGGCGGGCCAGCGGACTCGGTACATCCACCCGTAGCCGTCCCCTGGGCGTCATCGCCGCACTGGACAGGCTGTTTTCAGCATCCTCCATGTCCGCCAGCAGACGAATGACGCGTTCGTAGTAGACCGCGCCATCGGGAGTCACACCGAGCTTGCGGGTGGTGCGATGGAGCAATCTGACGCGCAGGCGCGATTCCAGCTGCTGAATGAGTTGCGTCACCGTGGTTTTGCTCATATGAAGCGTTTGGGCAGCCTTCGTGAAGCTCCCTGCCTCTACCACCCGAGCAAAGGCGCGCATTGCATCGAAACGATCCATTTCTTATCCTGTCTTTCATCGATTGTTTGGATATTACAAACAATGAGGGACAAAGTCGCTTGTTTATCCGCCCGATCTCGTCGTTGTACAGTGTCTTTACATTCACCGGGCTGATTTCGCCCCAGCATAAAGGTACAAACATGACAGCACGCGAAGCCGTTTTTCCCTTCGGTCGTCAGGCGCTCTTTGAGCGCAATCGTTATTCACCGGCCATCAAATCCAATGGTTTCTTGTTTGTTTCGGGGCAGGTGGGTAGCCACGAGGATGGTTCGCCTGAGCACGATCTGAAAGCACAGGTCAGGCTGGCGTTCAAAAATCTTAATGCTGTGCTCGCAGCGGCGGGCTGCACGTTTGAGGACGTGGTTGATGTTACCCTCTTTGTCGTCGATCCTGAGTCAAATCTCGACGCTATCTGGAGTATCCTGCCAGAATATTGGGGAGAAGCGCCTTACCCTACGCTGACCGGGATCGGCGTGACGTGGCTTTATGGATTTAAGTTCGAGATTAAGGTTATTGCCAGGCTACCCTAAGCGTTACGGGTCTTTCCGCCAGTGGAAAATGCATTTGGGCAGCCCGCGCTGTCTGTAATGGTAACTGCCGGATCGGGATCGTCTGCTACGCAGCGGCAGACCCAGCGGTTACCGCCGGATCGAAAGTCTGTAGCCATAAGGTTGGGAACAGCATCGCTGCTTTTCACCTGCGGGGATCACATACGGAACCTTGGACGGTACCTACGGTACGATGCTGCTTATACCCGCTGGCGGAGAGATGTCAGAAGCGGCGGTGTTGCCGATCTTTTTTGGAACCGCGCATGATTGCCTTACACCCAGGTATGGTCCGGCACGGTTAAACCGCCTTTATTTAAGCCTTTGCGGGAGCGTGGGGCTCACGGCCGTTCAGCTTGCCTCATAGCAAGAAAATAGCACCTACACCAGGATAAGATTGCATGCTTGGGGAGCGGAGAGGATCACGGAAAGCAAAAATCCCGCTCAGGTTTCCCTGAGCGGGATTTTTAAATTTGGCTCCTCTGACTGGACTCGAACCAGTGACATACGGATTAACAGTCCGCCGTTCTACCAACTGAACTACAGAGGAATCGTGTGAACGAGGCGCATACTACTGGCCTCGCATTTTTGTGTCAACACTAAAATTAACCTGCTGATTCAAATGGCTAAATTTAGCTCAACACGTTGTTTTAGTGAACAATGCGCCGATCGCCTTCGTCCTGCAGGCCATTCTCACGTCTACGCGCCAGCGGATCCTGGCGGTAAAAGTGGCAAAAACGCTGCCACAGGGCCGGGAAGCGAGGCGCGAACAGTTCAGGCGCACTGAAAAAATATTCCGAGAGGACTGCAAAGCATTCTGCGGGATCGGTGGCGGCATAGGCGTCAATACTGGCGGCGCTTTCGCCTACCAGATCGATCTCATCCTGAATGTTGTTCATCGCGGCGTGGAGATCGTGCTCCCAGCCGGCAACTTCACGCAACGGGATAAGCGGCACGCCGCTGGCCCGGTCGCCGTTCCGCGTATCAAGCTTATGCGCCACTTCATGCACCACAAGGTTAAAGCCTGACGCATCAAAAGAGTCTTGAATATCCAGCCAGTTCAGCACTACAGGACCCTGTTGCCAGCTTTGTCCCGACTGTACCACCCGCTGATTGTGGACCAGACCAATATCATCCTCCCATTCATCATCGACGATGAAAGGGGCAGGGTAGATCAGCACTTCATGAAAGCCATCCAGCCACTCAATGCCCAGCTCAAGCACCGGCAGACAAAAGAGCATAGCAATGCGCGCCTGATGCAGCGGGGTCAGCTCCAGCCCCTGCAATGCCACCAGCCGCTTTTGCTGTAAAAAACGGGCAGCCATCTGCGTGAGCTTGTGCTGCTCAGTGGACGAAAGATGGGCTAAAACCGGAATGGCAAGCGCTTGCTCCCAGGGCATCTCTGCGTTGCCGGACTCATCATCTGCTTTCCAGGGCCATTTAAACATCATATTGCTCGCAAAGTCGTCACTTGAACACAATTACCGAAACGGGAGCTATTAAAATGCCAAAGATCCTGGCATTATAGCAACCATCACAGCGGAGAGATGCCGGAGCGGCTGAACGGACCGGTCTCGAAAACCGGAGTAGGGGCAACTCTACCGGGGGTTCAAATCCCCCTCTCTCCGCCACTTTTCTTGCTCTAACCTTCCCTTCAATAACACCGTTAGCTTCAGGTATAACGCCTGCGCTGGGGTATCACCATCATCATCGTCCTGGTTTCAGCGTAGAGTCGCGGTAGCGCGCTTTATCCTTTTGGCACCTTATCGCCGCTTTTAGCCCGAACGAGCTTAAACGCATCATAAAGAGGGAAGGTACGCCTGGAAAGCGGCAATGTCGAAAAGAGTGATCTCAACGGAGCGGGAACATAAAAAAGCCCGCTGAACGCGGGCTTTGACGGGGATCAGAACTGATAGACCAGGCCGAGGGCGACGATATCATCGGTCGCGATACCGCTGTTTTTGTAGAAGCGGTCGTCTTCATCCAGCAGGTTAATTTTATAATCCACATAGGTGGACATATTTTTGTTGAAGTAGTAGGTCATGCCCACGTCGACATACTTGACCAGATCCTTGTCGCCGTAGCGAGAATAGGCGTAGAGATCTTTACCCTTCGACTGCAGATAGGCCACGGACGGACGCAGCGGTAAATTAAAGTCGTCGAACTGATACTGCGCGACCACTTCGAAGTTCTGCGTTTTGTTGGCAATTCCGCCAAAACTATCGTTGCCATAGAAGGTCATGTTGCGGGTCTCAGCATACATGGCGGCCAGATAGATGTTATTGGCGTCATATTTCGCGCCGACGGTCCAGGCATCGGCTTTATCGCCGTTGGCATAACGCTGGCTGCTACGCGCGGCCGCCAGCTGGTTATGGGTACGGTCAGAAGACGAATACGCTGCCCCGAAGCTGATGCCCATATCGAGATCGTAGTAGCTGGAGATACCAAAACCGTCGCCATTTTCCCGCGCCAGCTTACGTTTCCCACTGTTATTAGTGCCTTCGCCAGAACCGGCGTTTTCATTATTACCCTGATACTGCAGGGCGAAATGCAGGCCGTCGACGAGGCCGAAGAAATCGCTGTTACGGTAGGTGGCCACGCCGTTAGTACGGCCGGTCATGTAAACGTCGGTCTGGGTGTAGGTATCGCCGCCGAATTCCGGCAGCATATCGGTCCAGGATTCAATGTCGTAGACCACGCCGTAGTTACGGCCATAGTCCAGCGACCCGCAGTCGGCAAACTTCAGGCCGGCAAAGCCGAGACGGGTCCAGGAATTCGCGCCTTCTTTTTCGCTGGTGTTCGCCTGAATGTTGTATTCCCACTGACCGTAGCCGGTTAACTCGGAAGTAATCTGCGTTTCGCCTTTCAGACCAAAGCGAACATAGGTCTGGTCGCCGTCCTCTGAAGCGTCGTCAGAGAAGTAATGCAGGCCGTCAACTTTCCCGTAGAGGTCCAGTTTATTACCGTTTTTGTTATAGATTTCGGCGGCATTAGCGGCGCTAGCCATTAATAATGCCGGAACCATGAGTGCCAGTACTTTTCTTTTCATTATATATTCCCTTTTAATAATAATTACTATGAATTATGACAATCCCTCCGGAATGACGATCCGATACTAACGACTAAGTTCATCTTTATTTAAAATAAAATATGTAAATAAATAATGTTAAACATTTCAAAATATTTCTAAGTGGTTCTTTATATTAAATTTTGATGTTTGTGCAAAATTCATTATTTTCTTATATAGCAATGCTTTATTGTATATTTGGCAGGTCGTTGTTAATTTTATGAAATAAATTGCACAGATAATAATCAAGTACATTATTCATTATGGGAATTTATTTTGTGTGAATGTAAATATCCAGGGGATTATCAACCCAGCTTGCGATAATTAAGGAATGAATAGCTTTAAGCGTACGGGAGATAATAAGGACATCTCTTCAGCCTGTGCGCATTGGCAGCATAAGTCGCGAGAAGGCGCAGAAGACGAAGATGAAACTGCTGCCTGTGACGCAGGTTAGCGGTATAATGTGATGCGTGTCACGTTTTAAGTGACAATAGTCTGTTGTGTCACGGAGAGGAATGAGATGGAAGAGCAGGCAAAACGCAGCCCGGGAGGGAAACTTGCGCTCTGGGCGTTGTATGCTTTTTGCGGATATTGTGTCTGGGTCATTGTGCGTTACTGGTGGGTAGTGGGAAAAATTCACAGCGTTCCCGGCGCCAGCGTGGAGGGTGATTTTGGAACAACGGCCGGGAAATGGCTTGGCGCCCTGTTGGGCATGCTGGTCCTCGGCGGCATTGGCTCTATTCTCGGCGCGGTCGTCTGGTATACGCGTCCATCCCGCGGCGAGCAGGATCATCAGCGCTAAAATTGCTATGCTCGAGGCTGACCCTCAGATAAAGGAGAGCCTATGGACCTGGTTGACTGGCAGCAACGATTTGAGCGCTGGATACTGACGCACCATGCGCAGGATGACGCCGCACACGATCTGTCCCATTTTCGTCGCGTCTGGGCGACCGCCACTCAGCTGGCCGCGGGGGAGGAAGTCGACCGGCTGGTACTCCTCACGGCCTGCTATTTTCATGACATCGTCAGCTTGCCAAAAAATCATCCGGAGCGAAGTCGATCCTCGATGATGGCCGCCGAGAAAACCCTCGCCATTCTGCAGTCGGCCTTTGCTGATTTTCCTGCGGATCGTTACCCGGCGGTCAGCCATGCCATCGAGGCGCACAGCTTCAGCGCGGCGATCCCACCGCACACGCTGGAGGCGAAAATAGTTCAGGATGCCGATCGACTCGAGTCGCTGGGAGCCATTGGTCTGGCGAGGGTCTTCGCTGTCGCCGGCGCTCTGAATACCATCTTGTTTGATGCCGAAGATCCTTTTGCTGATCGGCGGGCGCTGGATGACCGCAAATATGCCCTCGACCATTTCCAGTGCAAACTTCTGCGCCTGCCGGAAACCATGCAAACTGACAAGGGGAAAGCGATGGCGCAGCATAATGCCCGTTTTCTCGTCGAATTTATGGCTAAGCTCAGCGCGGAGCTGCAGGGGGAGCCGCTGGCGCTGGATGAAGCGGTTTTGCGCCGCTTTGCACCGCAGGCGTCAACCGACCGGTGATTTATGGTACTCTCTGCCAAAATCGTCCGCGTTGGTTGAGGATATGCCGCAAAAGTTAAGCAAGGAACACAGGTCGTTGTCGTTGGCTGAACAGGCCGGGGAAGACGCTGAGGCGCTGCTGCGTCAGCTGATGACGATCTACGATGTAAAAACGCTGGTTGCCGAACTGGTGAGCGTCGGCGAACAGCACTGGAGCGCGGCGATCCTCAAGCGCGTGGTGGCGCTTGGCCGCGTGGCGGAGCGTTTGCGCCCGCAGGAAGTTGCTCATCTGGCGACGCTCCTGCCTTCGCCGCCGGCCCATCATCCGCACTATGGGTTCCGTTTTATCGATCTGTTTGCCGGTATTGGCGGGATCCGCAGTGGTTTTGAAGCCATCGGCGGGCAGTGCGTTTTCACCAGCGAGTGGAACAAGCACGCGGTACGCACCTATAAGGCCAACTGGTACTGTGATCCGCAGCAGCACCGTTTTAATGAAGATATCCGCGATATTACCCTCAGCCAACGCTCTGACGTTAGCGACGAGGAGGCGGCGCGGCATATTCGCGAATCTATCCCTCAGCATGATGTGCTGCTGGCTGGCTTCCCCTGCCAGCCTTTCTCGCTTGCCGGCGTCTCTAAGAAAAATGCGATGGGCCGTGCGCATGGCTTTGCCTGCGAAACCCAGGGAACGCTGTTTTTTGACGTGGTGAGAATTATCGCGGCTCGTCAGCCAGCGATTTTTGTGCTGGAGAATGTCAAAAACCTCAAAAGCCACGATCAGGGGCGCACCTTCCGTATCATCATGCAGACGCTGGATGAGCTGGGATATGAAGTAGCTGACGCGGGGCATACCGGGCCGGATGACCCGAAGGTGATTGACGGGCGCCATTTCTTGCCTCAGCACCGGGAGCGCATCGTGCTGGTGGGTTTCCGTCGCGATCTGCAGCTGCATGCTGGATTTACGCTGCGCGACATCGCGGCGCAGTACCCGGCGGTGCGGCCAACATTTGGTGAGCTACTGGAGCCGACGGTCGATGCGAAATTTATTCTTACGCCGGTGCTGTGGAAATATCTTTATCGTTATGCCCGCAAGCATCAGGCGCGGGGCAATGGCTTTGGTTATGGCCTGGTTGACCCCGCCAATCCCCACAGCGTGGCCCGGACGCTTTCTGCCCGCTACTATAAAGATGGTGCCGAAATTCTCGTCGATCGCGGCTGGGACCGGCCGCTCGGTGAGAAGCATTTTGACGATCCGCTGAATCAACAGCGGCGCCCTCGCCGGTTAACGCCGCGCGAATGCGCCCGGCTGATGGGCTTTGAATCCCCGCAGGGGGCGCGTTTTCGCATCCCGGTATCGGATACGCAGGCCTATCGTCAGTTTGGCAACTCGGTGGTGGTTCCGGTCTTCGCCGCGGTGGCGAAACTCCTGGCGCCGCGCATCGCTCAGGCGGTGGCGCGCCGCGAAGCGGATGATAATGATGGCGGATGTTCACGATAAAGCGACGCGCAGTAAAAATATGCGGGCGATCGCCACGCGCGATACGGCGATCGAAAAGCGGATAGCGGCGCTGCTGACCGGGGCGGGATTCACCTTTGTCGCCCAGGATCGCGCGCTGCCGGGACGTCCCGATTTCACTTTACCCGACTACCGTTGCGTTATCTTTACTCACGGCTGTTTCTGGCATCACCATGACTGCTATCTGTTTAAGGTGCCGGCCACCCGCACGGCATTCTGGCTGGACAAAATCGCCGGTAACGTGGCGCGCGACGCCCGCGACCGGCAACAGCTGGCTGAGCAGGGCTGGCGGGTGCTTATCATCTGGGAATGCGCCCTGCGCGGGCGCCTTAGGCTGAGTGATGCGGCGCTCACCGAGCGTCTGGAAGAGTGGATCTGCGGCGCCGGACACGACGCGCAGATCGATACGCAGGGGATCCGCGAACTGACGACTACTTCGACGCCTTACAAGGAGTAGCCTCGCTGCGGACGGGGAAGAGATATTTCCCCAGCGTCACCAGCACTACGGCGAAAATAATCACCGCCAGCGCCAGCCACTCAATGAGCGACAGGCTCTCGCCGCCGAACCCAGTACCGAGGAGCACCGCGACCACCGGATTAACATAGGCGTAGCTGGTGGCGACCGCCGGGGTGACATTGCGGATTAAAAACATGTAGGCGTTAATGGCGATCAGCGAGCCAAAGATGGCCAGATAGGCCAGGGCGGCGATCCCGGACCAGGAAGGGACGCGGGTTAAGGTTTCACCGCTCAGCCATGAGGCCGCCAGCAGGACGATCCCGGCGGCGAGCATCTCGATTGCCCCCGCCATCATGCCGGTCGGCAGTACGATTCGCGAACCGTAAACCGAGCCGAAGGCCCAGCTTAGGGAACCAATCAGGATCAGCAGTGCGCCCCAGGGGTTGCCGTTCAGGTTGCCTCCGCTGTTGAGCATCACGATACCCGCAAGGCCAATGGCAATGCCCAGCCACTCCAGTTTACGGGTGGCGATGCCGAAAAAGCGGCTGAAGCATAAGGTGAACAGCGGTACGGTGGCGACCATCACCGCCGCGATGCCGGAGGGGACGTGCTGATGTTCAGCCAGCGTCACGAAGCCGTTGCCAACCGCAAGCAGCAACACGCCGATCAGCGCAGCGTTAAGCAGCGGACGACGCGCCGGTAGCTTATGGCCGGTGGCCAGTAGCCACCCCAGCAACAGCACGCCGGCAGCGAGAAAACGAATGCCGGCCATCATTAGCGGCGGCCAGCTGGCGACCCCGACGGCGATAGCGAAATAGGTAGAGCCCCAGATGATATACAGCGCAAACAGCGCCCCGATGAGCGGTAAAAGCTGACGGGTAGACATACTTCCTCACGACGGTGCAGAGATAGAAAGGGGACATATAGTAAACGTGAAAACTATCGTGCTGGCGAGTGGTTAATTTGCGTCAGGTTGTTAAATTTATATTGACTAATTGTACCTTGGGCACCGGCCGTTTTTTAACGCATACTCGAGGGAGACATTGATGAAAAGAGAAGGAAAATCATTTTGGCAGGAAGTAGTCTTTTAACATTACTTGATGATATCGCCACGCTGCTGGACGATATTTCCGTGATGGGCAAGGTAGCGGCGAAAAAAACGGCGGGGGTGCTGGGCGACGATTTGTCTCTCAATGCCCAACAGGTTACCGGCGTGCGGGCGAATCGCGAGTTGCCCGTGGTCTGGGGAGTGGCGAAAGGGTCGTTCGTTAACAAAGTGATCCTCGTGCCACTGGCTTTGTTGATCAGCGCCTTCATCCCCTGGGCGATTACGCCATTGTTGATGCTGGGCGGCGCGTTTCTCTGTTTCGAAGGGGTGGAGAAGGTACTGCACAGTCTGGAAGCGCGGAAACACAAAGAGGATCCTGAACGGCGGCAGCAGCGTCTCGCCGCGCTGGCGGAGCGCGATCCGCTGGCCTTTGAGCGTGACAAAGTAAAAGGCGCGATTCGCACCGATTTTATTTTGTCCGCGGAAATTGTCGCCATTACCCTCGGCATCGTGGCGGAAGCTCCGCTGCTTAACCAGATCCTTATTCTCTCGGGGATTGCGATTCTGGTCACTATCGGGGTGTATGGCCTGGTGGGGGTGATCGTCAAGCTGGACGACATGGGTTACTGGCTGGCGGAAAAACGTAGTGCGCTGGCGCAGTGGCTGGGTAAAGGGCTCCTGGCCGTCGCTCCCCGCCTGATGAAGGTGTTGTCCATCGTCGGGACGCTGGCCATGTTCCTCGTCGGCGGGGGGATTGTCGTTCACGGTATTGCGCCGCTGCATCATGCCATCGAGCACTGGAGCGCGGGGTTGGGTGGGGTGATGGCCTCCACGCTGCCGGTCGTCGCCAACCTGGTGCTGGGTTTTATCATCGGCGCGGTGGTGCTGGCGGGCGTTAAGGCGGTGAGCAGCCTGCGTGGCGCTGGAAAGTAGCATGGCGAAACGCAGCGTAACGGCGCCGCGTGTTCTACCCTGAAAACGCCCCGGGTATCGACAGAGACCGGGGCGCTGACGCCGCGAGGTTTGCGCAACGTATTGCGAGAGAAAGATGGATAAGCCACTGCGGTTGAAGTTAAAAAAGTGCTACCACCTGGCTCGCCCGGCGCATGTGGTTAACGCTTGTTTTATCGCAGTGCTGTTTTTCTCCACGCTGCTGATCTGGCGTGAAATCAATGTCCTGGAAGAGGCCTACGTGGCCAACCAGCGTAACAATCTGGCTAACGTCGCTCATGAAATGGATGGACTGTTGCAGTTCAACATCGACAGAATGATGTTTTTTCGCCATGGGATGCAGGCGGCGCTCGAACAGCCGCTTGATATCGATGTATTGCGTAAGGCCAGCCAACGCTATCTGAGCCAGCGCCATCAGCAGGCCTGGCGGGTGGCGCTACCGAATCGGCGTACGCTGCCGGTGTTTGGCATCTCGGGCAGCGTCGCTGGCGACAACCCTATCCTGCTGGTGGACGATCCGCTGGCGGCTGATGAACTAATGGCGACGCTCGAGCTGGGTTATCTGCTAAATCTGACGCAGCACGATCGCGATTTCGCCGAGCGGATGCAGTATATCTCTCGTAGCGGCTTTTTTACCTCGACCCTGCCGCTGCGGGATGAGTCGCAGGTGATAACGCACTATTCCCAAGCCCTCGGCGCTCCGTGGTTTACCCGCCAGACCCAACGAAATAATCCGGGGCGAGGCGTTATCTGGCAAACCTTTCCTGACGATGACCCGCAGCTGGAAGAGCAGGTGGTCACCGCTTCGATACCGTTGGATTTTGCCGGTTACTGGCGCGGCGTGCTGGCTATGGATTTCTCAGTCAGTGAAATCAAAGCGTTTTTGGTTAGCGCCATGCAGGGGGGACAAGAGGGAGAGTACCAACTTTATGATAGCCATTTGAACCTGCTGGCTTCTTCCGCGCCGGGGAATGTCCTGACCCTGCTGTCGCCGCGCGAGCAGGAGCTACTGAGCCGCGCGTTTGTCCATGATAACCAGGGAGGGCTGCGTCTGCTGACGCGCTATATCAGCTGGGCCAAACTGCGCAATTTTGACGGCGTGCTGCTGCGGATCCACACTCTGCGGGAAGGCGTCCGCGGGAACTTTGGCACCATCACCATCGCCCTGACCCTGATGTGGGTCCTCTTCACCTTGATGCTGTTGCTCTCCTGGCTGGTGATCCGCCGCATGGTCCGCAACATGAGCGTTCTGCAAACCTCTCTGGAGTGGCAGGCATGGCACGATGCCTTGACCCGCCTGCTCAATCGCGGGGCTCTGTTTGAACAGGCGATGGCGGTAGCCAGCGACTGCCAGCGCAGCGGACGGCCGCTGGCGGTGATCCAGCTCGATCTGGATCATTTTAAGCACATCAACGATCGCTATGGTCATCAGGCGGGGGACAGGGTGCTGTCGATGGTGGCCAGTACGCTGTCCAGCGCGGTTCGGCAGGGCGATCTGCTGGGCAGAGTGGGCGGAGAAGAGTTTTGTATCGTGATGCCGAATACCACCCTGCAGGAAGCAGCGGCGGTGGCGGAGCGATTGCGCCAGCGTATCCAGGGACGGGAAGTCTTTTTGCATAACAACGTGACGCTGCGGGTTAGCGCCTCGTTAGGGGTGAGCGCCAGCGAAGAGCGGGGGGAGTATCAGTTTGAAGCGCTGCAGTCGGTGGCCGATGGGCGACTCTATCTGGCCAAGCAAAATGGGCGTAACCAGGTCTGTTTTCGCAGCGCAGCGTGAGTAAAACGTTTCGATGCCGATTGGCAAAATGAGAATTATCTTAAAGTGATCGCAGGCGATCGCACTATCGAATGAAACCGGTTTGCGGCTAAGCCTTCTCACATCAGCCTTGCAGCCCGATAAGTCATCAAGCGCCAACATTCTCAATATTTTGCGTCATGAATATCTCTTGTCATGCAAAATAATTGAGGATAATGTTTCAACGCATCGGATTTCCCGGTGTAACGAATTTTCAAGTGCTTCTTGCATTAGCAAGTTTGATCCCGACTCCTGCGAGTCGGGATTTTTTTCGCCTGCCGCTAACGGTTGGCTTCACTGGCGCTGAAATCGTGAATATCGAGTTCGAATGCCTCCGCCAGCTCACGCCAGGTATGTGACCCGCGGCCATCGATGCTGGCGCGCTGCGGGTCGTCCAGCGTGCGATGGACTTCGCTTTCGCTGATCTCATTTATCGCCGCCAGCAGGGCATCTACGTTGACGTCAAGGTCGTCCCCGGTCTGGCCTGTTAATTGGTGCTTCATCATTACCCCCTCGCTGAGCGTCGCTCAAGCCTCTCTAAGTATAGCCGGTCTAAAAAAGCGCCAGTCACGTGCCGCGACGCTGCGAGTTGCGTGGTTTTGTTCTACACTGGCTGAAAATATAGAGGAGATGATTATGCAGGTGAACGATCGTGTCACGGTGAAGACCGACGGTGGCCCACGTCGATCGGGGGTAGTGCTGGCGATTGAGTCGTTTAGTGAAGGAACGATGTATCTGGTTTCACTGGAAGACTATCCTCTGGGGATCTGGTTTTTTAATGAAATAGGCCACCCGGATGGGATTTTCGTGGAAAAAGAGGTCTCGTAAAACTGAACTGGCGGGAGCGCCGCCAGTTTGTTTCAGCGCATATTTACCTGAATACCGGAGGTGATGTTTTCGGTCAGCCGAACGATATGATAAATCACCTGCTTATTATGCGTTTGTATTTTCTTTTTAATATTGCCTTTATGCGACGATACCGTCTTCGCTTTGATGTTCATTTGCGTTGAGATTTGCGAAGTACCATGCCCGGCCATCCACATTTGCAGCATATTTGATTCTGTTTTACTCAGTGACAATGTCGGTAAAGTTAACTGCCCTACACTGGTGTTTTTGTATTTAAGATAATTAACCAGAATAACATCAAGGTCTTTTGGGGTTATCGATTTTGAACTGATTAGCAGATTCTTCCGTACCCGCAAATAGCGGTCAAAATGGATGTTCGCCAGCGACATAAAGATAACAAACAGCGTCGCCGGGTTTTGCGTAATGATCTGGCGAATAATGCCATTACTTTCATCATCATGCACGAAACAGTCTTCATTCAGAAACACCACCGCCGGGCAACACGACGTACAGTGTTTCTGCAGATCCGCAGCACTGTTGACCTCAACGATTTCCTGTTTTTTAATTCCCCGACTGGTCAGATATCCCGTCAATCCCAACCGGGTATAGCTGCACAAATCCATAATCATCGTTGACATGACCCATCCTCAATCAACACGTAACGATATACACTTCGCACTGGCTGTGCGAAGCAGTCCTTGCGGGCGATAATAATAGTAGGTTTAGAAAGAACCCATTAGCTCCATTAAACTATTCCGCATCTATGCATATAATTTGCCAGGAAAACTCTTAAAGTAAAGTCAAGAACCGGTAGTGTGACCGAATTAAAAACAAAAAGTGCCCATAGATGCTATGGTTACGCGCCCAGTATTCTTTTACTTTCAGAATTTCCTTACTTCAAATGAAACCCACGTTAGCGGTTGCTGGCTTGCTCGCTTATCCCTTTGCGGTGGGGGTGGAAGGCTTAACGCTTTAATGCCACAATACTTTTTTATCGGCTTGTGGGATGAATGATGAAAAAGTTATTTTTTGCTGGCATGGTGGTGGCGCTGGCCGGTTGCGTACAGGTTGATCGTTATGAGGACGTCGTTAAAGCGCCGGCGCCGGCTGGCCTTGCAGGTTTCTGGCAAACGAAAGGGCCGCAGAGCGCGATGATGAGTCCTGACGCCATTGCCAGCCTGATTGTCACCAAAGAAGGGGACACCTTCGACTGCCGCCAGTGGCAGCGCGTGATTGCGCAGCCGGGGAAACTGATGAATCGTGACAGTGAGATCTACAACGTGACCGCTTCCCTGGACATCTATCCTGTCGAGCGCGAGGGCAACACGATCTCCTACGATCGGATGACGTTGTCCCGTGTTGAACGTCTCACTCCGGAGTGCGAGAAGGCGTGGGCCAAAGCGCGAGCGACGGGGCCCGTCAGCGCGCCGGCCTCCACGCGCTGAGATTTTGGCGGGCCATAGCTGGCCCGCCCGGCGTCAGAGGACTACAATACCTCCTCTAACACCCACACGCTCACGCTCCCCCCGTTACATGTAAAGGTCGCGCAGCCTTCGCCATCGGTTTCGACAATCTCTTCCCGGTTACCGAGAAAATCCCGCCAGCGTTTGTTGCCATAGTTTTCGCCCAGCGTCAGCGTCTTTTCGCCCTCATCGCCATTGGACATGATCACCACGCAGCCTGGATCGTCGTCAGTACCGCTACGACTAAAGGCGATGCAGTTAGGATGATCGAACCAAAGGGTTTGCACGCCATGGGCAAAACGCTGACGGGCGTCGATCAGCTCGTGGAGTTGTTCGATAACGGGCATCTCAATGGCATAGGTCTCTCCGTCGCCGCCGGTATCCTCATAGGAAGCGCCGAAGAGATCGGCATAAAAGACCGAGGGCACGCCATTCTCCCGCAGCAGGATCAGCGCATAGGCGAGGGGCTTGAACCAGGGTTCAACCGGCGCCTCGAGGGCCTGCAGCGGCTGCGTATCATGATTGGTGACCAGAGTGACGGCATGGAAAGGGTCGGCTTCGACCAGCGTCCCGCTGAAAATCTGGCTCATGTCATAATCGCGGCCCTGGCGCGACGCTTCATGAAATTTCATCTGCAGTGGGGCATCAAACAGCATCGTTTTGCCCTCGACCAGGTCGATATACTGCTGGAGCTTCTCCACTTCATGGGACCAGTATTCCGCTACAATAAACAGCGGCTGCGGGGCCACCTCCTGAACATGCTCGATCCACGCTTTATAAAACCAGGCGGGGATATGCTTGACCGCGTCAAGACGAAAACCGTCGCAGCCGGTCTGCTCCATTACCCAGCGCGCCCAGTATTTGATCTCCTCGGTCACTGCATGATTGCGGAAATCGATATTGGCGCCCATCAGATAGTCAAAGTTGCCGAGCTCATCATCGACCTGTTCATTCCAGCCTTCGCCGGTGTAATCGTTGACGATTTTAAACACACCGTCTTCCGTCGGGTTCTCGATGTGGTCAATGCCGCTAAAACATTTGTAGTCCCAGACAAACTGCGAATACTGTCCGGCGCGCACCGGGAAGGTGTAGCGCGTCCATGCCTCGCACTCAATGATCTCCTCGTCAATTTGCGTACGATCCTGCTCATCGACGCGCTGAACGCGCAGAGCCTCTTTTTCATCAGCGCCCATTTTATGGTTTACCACTACATCCAGCAGCACGGCGATATTGTGCTCCTTCAGGGCGTTGATCGCCGCCAGCAACTGCGCTTTGTCGCCATATTTTGTGGCGACAGACCCTTTTTGATCAAACTCGCCGAGGTCAAAGAGATCGTAGGTATCATAGCCGACGGAGTAACCGCCCGAGGCGCCTTTGTAGGCGGGTGGCAACCAGACCATATTGATGCCGATTTCATTCAGGCTGGGCGCCAGCGCTTCGACCTCAGGCCACAGCTCGCCGCCGGTGGGGTAGTACCAGTGAAAACATTGCAATAAGGTGGGGTTTTTCATCTTCCATGCTCCAGACGTCAACAGGCTGACCTTTGCAGTATGGGAGATATCCAGCAAAAAGGGTGAGGAAAGCCCTGATTTTCGCTATACCCTAAAGCGGATCATATATAATAAATTTGCATAAGATGTAGCGTAACGATGTTGGTGTCAGGGCGTTAAGCGCCTTACACTACAGGAAAATCCTAACCTTCGGGGTATCTATGAAATTAGCACTTCTGGGTCGTCAGGCGATGATGGGCGCGATGGCCGTTGTTTTGATGGCTGGCGTCAGCGTGAAAACTTTTGCGGCGGAAAACCTGCTCAATCAGATTAAAGAGCGCGGCACCCTACGCGTGGGCCTCGAAGGCACCTACCCTCCCTTTAGTTTCCAGGGGGATGACGGCAAGCTGACCGGGTTTGAAGTGGAATTTGCTAACGAACTGGCGAAACATCTTGGCGTGAAGGCCGATCTCAAACCGACCAAGTGGGACGGTATGCTGGCCTCGCTGGACTCCAAGCGTATCGACGTGGTGATTAACCAGGTCACTATCTCTGACGAACGTAAGAAGAAATACGATTTCTCCACCCCATATACCGTCTCCGGCGTGCAGGCGCTGGTGAAGAAGGGTAACGAAGGCGTGATTAAAACCGCGGCGGATCTGAAAGGCAAGAAAGTGGGCGTCGGACTGGGCACTAACTATGAAGAGTGGCTGCGTCAGAATGTCCAGGGCGTGGACGTCCGTACCTATGATGACGATCCCACCAAATACCAGGATCTGCGTGTAGGCCGTATTGACGCCATTCTGGTAGACCGTCTGGCGGCGTTGGATCTGGTGAAGAAAACCAACAATACGCTGGCGGTAACCGGCGAAGCCTTCTCTCGTCAGGAAGCTGGCGTTGCGCTGCGTAAAGGCAACGACGACCTGCTGAAAGCGGTAGATGGCGCGATTGCAGACATGCAGAAAGATGGCAGCCTGAAGGCGCTGTCCGAGAAATGGTTTGGCGCTGACGTGACGAAATAACGGACAGCGGTGAAAAAAGGCGCTCCTGGAAGCGCCTTTTTTTATTTAGCGCGTAACTGTGTGCATAATGAAGCATAACTGAGTCAGGAGGGGCCATGTCACTGCAAAACTTAACCCGCTTTCCGCGCCTGGAATTGATCGGCGCGCCGACGCCGCTGGAGTATCTCCCGCGTCTGTCCGATCACCTTGGGCGCGAAATTTTTATTAAACGTGATGATACGACGCCGCTGGCGATGGGGGGCAACAAACTGCGTAAGCTGGAGTTTCTCGCCGCCGATGCGCTGCGCGAGGGCGCGGATACCTTAATCACCGCCGGCGCGATCCAGTCTAACCATGTGCGTCAGACGGCGGCAGTCGCTGCGAAACTGGGACTGCATTGCGTGGCGCTACTGGAAAATCCCATCGGCACCCGGGCGGAGAACTATCTGAGCAATGGCAACCGTCTGCTGCTGGATCTCTTTAACACCCAGGTTGAGATGTGTGATGCCCTGACCGATCCCGCCGCCCAGCTCGATGAGCTGGCGACCCGCATTGAGGCGCAGGGGTATCGTCCGTATGTTATTCCGGTCGGCGGCTCCAATGCCCTCGGCGCGTTAGGCTATGTGGAAAGCGCACTGGAAATCAGCCAGCAGTGCGAAGACGCGGTGGCGATCTCGTCAGTCGTGGTCGCCTCCGGCAGCGCCGGCACCCATGCCGGATTGGCGGTCGGCCTTGAACAGCTGATGCCGCAGGCGGAACTGATTGGGGTGACCGTGTCGCGCTCGGTCGCTGACCAGTTGCCGAAAGTGGTGGCGCTGCAGCAGGCCGTGGCCAACAGTCTCGAGCTACAGGCGAAGGCTGAAATTATACTGTGGGATGACTACTTTGCCCCAGGATACGGTACGCCAAACGAAGATGGGATGGCCGCCGTGAAGCTGCTGGCGCAGCTGGAAGGTATTTTGCTCGACCCGGTCTATACCGGCAAAGCGATGGCCGGGCTTATCGACGGCATCACGCAGAAGCGCTTTAAGGATGAAGGGCCGATACTGTTCGTCCACACCGGCGGAGCGCCGGCGCTGTTTGCCTATCATCCTCACCTCTAATACAGAAACGACAGCATGCAAGAAAGTATCCAACTGGTCATTGATTCCGCCCCTTTTCTGCTGAAAGGGGCCGTCTTTACGCTGCAGCTGAGCATTGGCGGGATGTTTTTCGGCCTGGTGCTGGGCTTTATCCTGGCGCTGATGCGCATGTCGCCAGTCTGGCCGGTAAAATGGCTGGCGCGCATGTATATCTCCATTTTCCGCGGCACGCCGCTTATCGCCCAGCTGTTTATGATCTACTACGGCTTGCCGCAGTTCGGCATTGAGCTTGATCCGATCCCGGCGGCGATGATCGGCCTGTCGTTGAATACTGCGGCCTATGCGGCGGAAACGCTGCGCGCGGCCATAGCCTCGATTGATAAAGGGCAATGGGAAGCGGCGGCCAGTATCGGTATGACGCCCTGGCAGACGATGCGTCGGGCCATTTTACCCCAGGCGGCGCGGGTCGCTTTGCCGCCGCTGTCGAACAGTTTTATCAGCCTGGTAAAAGATACCTCGCTGGCGGCAACGATCCAGGTGCCGGAGCTGTTCCGTCAGGCGCAGCTAATCACCTCGCGAACCCTGGAGGTCTTCACTATGTATCTGGCGGCCTCCCTGATCTACTGGGTAATGGCGACAGTGCTCTCCTCGCTGCAGAATTATTTTGAAAACCAGCTGAACCGCCAGGAGCGTGATCCGAAATGAGTGCGATAGAAGTGAAAAGCCTGGTAAAAAAATTCCATGGCCAGACGGTGCTCCATGGTATCGACCTGGAGGTACAGAAAGGGGAAGTGGTGGCGATCATCGGCCCCAGCGGCTCGGGCAAAACCACCCTGCTGCGTAGCATCAACCTGCTGGAGCAACCGGAGAGCGGCACTATCCGCGTCGGCGATGTGACGATCGACGCCGGTCGCAGCCTCGGGCCGCAGAAAGGGCTCATTCGCCAGCTGCGCCAGCACGTCGGCTTTGTCTTCCAGAACTTTAATCTGTTTCCCCACCGTACGGTGCTGGAGAACATTATTGAAGGGCCGGTCATCGTAAAAGGTGAAGATAAGCAGGAGTCCATGGCGCGGGCGCGCGAACTGCTGGCGAAGGTGGGGCTCAGCGGAAAAGAGAATAGCTATCCGCGCCGTCTCTCCGGCGGGCAGCAGCAGCGAGTGGCTATTGCCCGCGCGCTGGCTATGCGTCCGGACGTGATCCTGTTTGATGAACCCACCTCGGCTCTCGATCCTGAGCTGGTGGGGGAGGTGCTCAACACCATCCGTCAGCTGGCGCAGGAAAAACGCACCATGGTGATCGTGACCCATGAAATGAGTTTCGCCCGCGACGTAGCCGATCGGGCGATATTTATGGATCAGGGACGCATTGTCGAACAAGGCGAGGCAAAAGCGTTGTTCGCTTCGCCCCAGCAGCCGCGTACCCGTCAGTTCCTTGAAAAATTCCTGATGCAGTAAAGCATGGGCTGGCGTGGCGGCTCAGCTTCGCGGGAGCCGCCGCGTTTAGCCCACTCTCGCGGCGGGGTAACGCCCCCGCGACACGTCTTTGCGCTATTGACTCCCACGGCCGTATACACCGCTTCCCATCGCCCTTGGCAGGGTGTAGAACATGATGGGAGAAAAACGCTATGTTTCTGTGCGGCGAGCGGGAAAATGGCAAGCCTTCAGACTAATAAATGCGACAGCTACGATATTTTATACATATAAATAAGATTTATGTGTTAGTTTTCTGTATTTATAATAATGATTATCAATCAGGAGTTATATGCACAGCTATGAGGGACAATGATTTTTTCAGCTGGCGGCGGGATATGCTGCACCAATTTCAGTCCATGGCCACCGGCGAGGAGGTTTATAATCTCCTGCAACGTGAAACCGAAGCGCTGGAATATGATTACTACACGCTTTGTGTGCGCCACCCGGTGCCTTTCACCCGCCCCCGCGTTACGTTCCAGTCGACTTACCCCCGCGCATGGATGTCGCACTATCAGGCAGAAAATTATTTCGCGATAGATCCTGTGTTACGGCCGGAGAATTTTATGCGTGGCCATCTGCCATGGAACGACAGCCTGTTTCGTGATGCGCCGGCATTGTGGGACGGGGCGCGTGACCATGGTCTGCAAAAGGGCGTGACGCAGTGCCTGACGTTGCCAAACCATGCTCAGGGATTTCTCTCTGTCTCCGCGAACAATCGTCTGCCGGGCGGTTACCCTGAAGATGAGCTTGAGCTGCGTCTGCGAACGCTGACTGAACTAAGCTTGCTGACGCTGCTGCGTCTGGAAGATGAGATGGTGATGCCGCCGGAGATGAAGTTCAGCCGCCGCGAACTGGAAATCCTCAAATGGACGGCGGAAGGAAAGACTTCGGCGGAGGTGGCGATGATTCTCTCGATTTCGGAAAATACGGTGAATTTCCATCAGAAGAATATGCAGCGGAAATTTAATGCGCCGAATAAAACGCAAATTGCCTGCTACGCCGTGGCGACTGGGCTAATCTGAATGCGCCTGCCGTTCTGCGTGTCAGACGTGATACCGGCTGTCAGTGATACTTTCAGCCGGCACAGGATTACTGCCGATAGGCTTGTTTAATCTGCTTAACGGTGCTGGAGAATACGGCGGCCTGAGCCTCATCTTCCATCTGTGAAATCTGCTTTTCCATTTTAATAATCACGCGCCCCGCATCCGCCTGGCCCATCGCCTGCAGCATCAGCGTAATCATCGCTTTCAGGCAGGAGACTTCCTGCGCCAGTTCCTGCTTATTTTCTGCAGTGGAAAAATCTGGTGTGCTCATCGATATCCTCGTTTACTCGCTGCGCTATTGCGCTCTACTCAATGTGAAGGCCGCGCAGTATACCACAAGCGACAGAAAAAAAAGGTGTGCTTAATTTCTGTTCTCTCATCTGAGCTGTGAATGTTTTTATGCTTCGGATAATACGTAATAGCCGTCGGCAAGCCAATAATTTCCCCAATCTATTTAGCTCGTTAATAATTGTTACATATTTTGCTTCGTATTTATGCGCTACGTAATCTGTTGTGTTTTTTGTGCCTTCTGTATGAGTATTGTTAAAAAATAAGAGCCGGGCAACTGACTGTTCTCAATGACTTTCCACTTAGTGTGCACAGACATTGCCATAAATGAGAGCCAAATCGAGGCGAGGGCATTTTTTTGCCTTTTAAAATAGCAATAAAACCCGGTAATATGTGGGAGATAAAGTATCAGTAGCGTTATCCCTCATTCTGGAGATTATTCCTTTGATCAACGTTCTTCTTGTTGATGACCACGAACTGGTGCGCGCAGGGATACGACGCATTCTGGAAGATATAAAAGGGATTAAAGTCGCTGGCGAAGCCTGCTGCGGCGAGGACGCCGTCAAGTGGTGCCGGGCTAATTCCGCAGATGTCGTCCTGATGGACATGAACATGCCTGGGATCGGTGGTCTTGAAGCGACGCGCAAAATCGCGCGCTCCGTGGCGGGCACCAAAGTGATCATGTTGACCGTGCATACCGAGAATCCTTTACCTGCCAAGGTCATGCAGGCGGGCGCGGCGGGCTATCTCAGTAAAGGCGCCGCGCCGCAGGAAGTGGTGAATGCCATCCGCTGCGTCGCGTCCGGGCAGCGCTATATTGCCTCCGATATTGCCCAGCAAATGGCGTTAAGTCAGATTGAACCCGAAAAGACAGAATCGCCGTTTGCCAGTTTGTCTGAACGCGAATTGCAGATTATGCTGATGATCACCAAAGGTCAGAAGGTGAATGAGATCTCAGAGCAGCTAAATCTGAGTCCTAAAACGGTTAACAGCTACCGCTATCGGATGTTCAGTAAATTAAACATTCATGGCGATGTCGAGCTGACCCACCTGGCAATTCGCCATGGCCTGTGTAATGCGGAGTCGTTAGCAAGCCAGTGAGTGATGTTTTTGACGCAAAAGCTTTCCTGAAAACGGTGACCAGCCAGCCCGGTGTGTATCGGATGTATGATGCTGGCGGAACCGTCATCTATGTTGGCAAAGCCAAAGATCTGAAAAAGCGGCTCAGTAGCTACTTCCGCAGCAACCTTGCGTCGCGTAAAACGGAAGCGCTGGTAGCGCTGATCGCGCAAATCGACGTGACCGTCACCCACACCGAGACGGAAGCGCTGCTGCTTGAGCACAACTATATTAAGCTGTACCAGCCACGTTACAACGTGCTGTTACGTGACGATAAATCGTATCCTTTTATTTTTCTCAGCGGCGATACTCATCCGCGTCTGGCGATGCATCGCGGCGCCAAACATGCGAAGGGCGAATATTTTGGTCCTTTTCCCAACGGCTATGCCGTGCGCGAGACCCTGGCGCTGCTGCAGAAAATCTTTCCCATCCGTCAGTGTGAAAACAGCGTCTACCGCAATCGCTCCCGCCCCTGTCTGCAGTATCAGATTGGTCGCTGCCTGGGGCCGTGCGTGGCCGGGCTGGTCAGCGAAGAAGAGTATGCTCAGCAGGTAGAGTATGTGCGGCTGTTTCTCGCCGGCAAGGATGACCAGGTGCTGACCCAGCTTATCGCGCGGATGGAGAAGGCGAGCCAGAACCTGGAGTTCGAAGAGGCGGCGCGCATCCGCGACCAGATTCAGGCCGTCCGCCGCGTGACGGAGAAACAGTTTGTCTCCAATACCGGTGACGACCTCGACGTGATCGGCGTCGCCTTCGATGCCGGCATGGCCTGCGTGCATGTGCTGTTTATCCGTCAGGGCAAAGTGCTGGGCAGCCGAAGCTACTTCCCGAAAGTGCCGGGCGGCACCGAGCTGGGAGAGGTCGTGGAGACCTTTGTCGGCCAGTTCTACCTGCAGGGCAGCCAAATGCGCACGCTGCCGGGGGAGATTTTGCTCGACTTTAACCTTGGGGATAAGACGCTGCTGGCCGACTCGCTGTCGGAGCTGGCGGGTCGTCGAATCAATGTGCAGACTAAGCCGCGCGGCGACAGAGCGCGTTATCTTAAGCTGGCGCGGACCAACGCCGCGACAGCGTTAACGACCAAATTGTCTCAGCAATCGACCATTCATCAGCGTTTGCAGGCGCTGGCCAGCGTACTGGAGCTGCCGGCCGTCAAGCGAATGGAGTGTTTTGACATCAGCCACACCATGGGCGAACAGACCGTAGCATCCTGTGTGGTGTTTGACAGCAATGGCCCACTGCGCGCGGAGTATCGGCGCTACAACATCACCGGCATTACCCCTGGCGATGACTATGCGGCGATGAATCAGGTCCTGCGCCGTCGCTATGGTAAAGCGATTGATGACAACAAGATCCCGGATGTGATCCTGATAGACGGCGGCAAGGGACAGCTGGCCCAGGCGAAAGCCGTGTTTGCTGAACTGGACGTCCCCTGGGATAAACATCATCCGCTGCTGCTGGGCGTGGCGAAAGGTAGCGATCGAAAAGCGGGTCTGGAAACGTTATTCTTTGAGCCGGAAGGGGAAGGGTTTAGCCTGCCGCCGGATTCGCCGGCCCTGCATGTGATCCAGCATATTCGCGATGAATCGCACGATCATGCGATCTCCGGGCATCGCAAAAAACGGGCGAAAGTGAAGAGCACCAGCTCGCTTGAGACTATCGAGGGGGTGGGGCCGAAGCGTCGTCAGATGCTGCTGAAGTATATGGGTGGGCTGCAGGGGCTACAGCAGGCCAGCGTCGAAGAAATTGCTAAAGTACCGGGCATCTCTCACGCTCTGGCAGAAAAGATCTTCTACTCGTTGAAACATTAGGGGCTCTGTAGCAACATAGGGCTAATTTTTACTTACAACAGATAGTTACCCGTCACTATGCAATTTAATATCCCTACGTTGCTTACTCTGTTTCGCGTCATCCTGATCCCGTTTTTTGTGCTGGCGTTTTATCTGCCCTTTAGCTGGGCGCCGTTTGCCTGCGCGCTGATCTTCTTTGTTGCCGCGGTAACCGACTGGTTTGATGGTTTCCTCGCTCGTCGCTGGAATCAGAGCACCCGTTTTGGCGCCTTCCTCGACCCGGTTGCCGATAAAGTCATGGTGGCTATCGCCATGGTGCTGGTTGCCGAACACTATCACACCTGGTGGGTCACGCTACCGGCGGCGACCATGATTGCCCGTGAGATCATTATCTCCGCGCTGCGTGAGTGGATGGCGGAGCTGGGGAAACGCAGCAGCGTGGCGGTCTCGTGGATTGGCAAAGTGAAAACGACCGCCCAGATGACCGCCCTGGTATGGATGCTGTGGCGTCCTTATCCGTGGGTGGAGTGGGCCGGGATCGCGCTTTTCCTCGTGGCGGCGGTGCTGACGCTGTGGTCGATGCTGCAGTATTTGAACGCGGCGCGCGGCGATTTGCTTGATCAGTGATCGTTTCGCCGTTATTTTCAGCAAACGATACAAAGTTGCGAAAAATACCGTTGACTCACCGCGAGAGATAAGTAGAATGCAACGCATCGAACGGCGGCACAGTCTTCCAGACGATAAGAAAATCAAGTGATTAGCAAATAACTTGATGATGCGGGAATAGCTCAGTTGGTAGAGCACGACCTTGCCAAGGTCGGGGTCGCGAGTTCGAGTCTCGTTTCCCGCTCCAGATTAACAGCATCGGCAGTTGCGGGTGCTTCAGTATTAAAGGCGCGTTAGCAAAGCGGTTATGTAGCGGATTGCAAATCCGTCTAGTCCGGTTCGACTCCGGAACGCGCCTCCACTTTATATCCCGAGCCCGGATGGTGGAATCGGTAGACACAAGGGATTTAAAATCCCTCGGCGTTCGCGCTGTGCGGGTTCAAGTCCCGCTCCGGGTACCATTGGGAAATACAGAATAATCAAAGCAATAAGCAGTGTCGTGAAACCACCTACGGGTGGTTTTTTTGTTTCTGTACTTTCGCTTTCTGATACCATTCCCGCCAGCCTGACGCCACGGCGTTTTTCGGTTAACTCTTGCCTTACAGTCAATTTCTCATTTGTCCCAGGACAAAACGATCGCGCCTTGCTACTATCAAACGGACTCTCAGCCCAGCCTGCCGGAGGCAGCATGTTCAGTGGACTTTGCGCATTTCCTTTGACACCTTTGCATCAGCAAAATTTTGATGAAAAAGCGTTTATTCGTATTCTGGCCCGTCTTACCGATGCCGGAGTCGACTCTCTGGGCATCTTAGGTTCAACCGGCAGCTACGCTTATCTCAGCCGTGAGCAGCGCAGACGAGTGGTGCAGGTGGCGAAGGCGCATGCGGGGTCGATCCCGATGATGGTCGGCGTCGGCGCCATTGCGACTAACGAGGTGCTACGCCTGGTGGAGGATGCTCAGGAGGCAGGGGCGGATGCGTTATTACTGCCGATGCTGTCCTATCAGCCGCTTTCCGCGGAGGAGATCTTTGCCTTTTACGAAGAAGTCTGTCGGCATGTCTCGGTGCCGGTTTGCCTGTATGACAATCCCCGCACTACCCACGTAATGCTGGCGGATGAGCTGCAGGGGCGCATCGCCGCCTTGCCGGCCATTGCCTCGATTAAAATTCCCGGCCTGCCCGCGCCACAGGCGAGCGAACGTGTAGCGGCCCTGCGTCAGTATCTTCCCTCTCGCGTTACGCTTGGCGTCAGCGGCGATGCGTGGGCCACTGCCGGGTTGCAGGCCGGCTGCGAAGCCTGGTATTCGGTCTGCGGCGGACTCTTTCCCCGCTGCTCACTGGCGCTGGTAAGAGCGATACGTAGCGGCGATGTGGCGCAGACTGCGGCACTGAATGAGCAGCTGGCCCCCCTATGGCGATGCTTTGATCGCTATGGTGGTAGCCTGCGAGTGATAGCCAGCGCCGCAGCGGTGCTCGGACTCTGCGATCCAGACTCGCTTCCCCGTCCTTTGCTTTCGTTAGGGGAGGAGGGCTGTCGTGAGGTGGCGTCGGCGCTGCGCGGCCTGGCCTGATCGCGTATCGTTGACACCGGCGCAATAGGTATCGCCGGGTGGCTTTCTGTCGGCAATTCGGCTACTGTAGGCCCGATTTTTACCATGCGAGCCTGTGAATGAATACCGGACCTTTGAACGAAAACGAACTGGAATGGCTGGATGACACTCTGGCGAAATACGCCGCCGAAGGCGCCATTCTGGATGTCTCTGAACTGGATGGCCTGCTGACGGCGATCCTCTCTGCCCCGACCGACATCGAACCCGCTCAGTGGCTGTTGGCGATTTGGGGCGGGGCGGATAATGTCCCGCGCTGGGCTAACGATCGCGAGCGCGATCGCTTTGTCAATCTGACGCTGCAGCATATGAGCGATATCGCCGAACGGCTGGAGTCTTATCCCGATCAGTTCGAACCGCTGTTCGGCACCCGCGAAGCGGAAGGTCAGGAGCTGACCATAGTCGAGGAGTGGTGCTTTGGCTATCTGCGCGGCGTGGCGCTGAGCGACTGGTCGACGTTGCCCGCTGAACTCCAGCCGGAGCTGGACGCTATCGCGCTCCACGGCAGCGAAGAACAGTTTAGCGCGCTGGATAATCTGACGGCGGATGAATTTATCGCCAGCATCGAGCGTATCACGCCGGCGGCGCTGGCGCTTTACCAGTACTGGATAGCGAATCCGCAGCCGGTGGAGGCCCCGCAGCCAATAAGAAATGAAGCGAAAGTCGGACGCAACGATCCCTGCCCATGCGGCAGCGGTAAAAAGTATAAGCAGTGTTGCTTAGCGAAATGAACAAGGGGCCAGCAGGCCCCTTTTTTATCCCACCGCGGGCAACAACCCGGCAGCGATGCTGAACTGAATAGCCACGATGCCGATCCCGCACAGCAGAACCAGCCATAGCGTCGGTGCGCCGCCGGCGACCCGCCAGGTAGCCTGCGGATGCTCTCGGCGACTCTTCATGACCAGCAGAGCCGGCATTATCAGCGCCAGCACGGCTAATGCCACCCCGGCGTAGCCGAGGGCCATGACGAAACCGCGGGGATAGAACAGGGCGAACGCCAGCGGCGGCAGGAAGGTGATTATCCCGCTCTGCAGACGCCCGCCGACGCTGTTTTTACGCTGAAACATATCCGCCAGATAATCAAACAGGCCGAGCGAGACGCCGAGGAATGACGTCGCCAGCGCAAGGTCGGCAAACAGGTGAACGGCCAGCTCCACATGCGGTGACGCCACCACTTCGCGGATCGCCTCCAGCAGGCCGTTCAGACCAGCGTTATTTGCCAGCAGGGCGGTAAAGGCCGGGGCGTCGATACTGCCCAGCGTCGCCAGCTGCCAGAAAATATAGGCCACCAGCGGAATAAAGCTGCCGATGATAAATACCCGGCGCAATTTGCGAATATCCCCCCCCAGATAGCTGACGATGCTCGGGACGCTGCCGTGAAAACCAAAGGAGGTGAAAATCACCGGAATGGCCGACAGGGCCAGGCCTTGCTCAACCGGCAGCGTCAGCAGGTTCACCTGATGAATGTGCGGCATCAGCAGGGCCAGCATAATCACCAGGAAGACGATTTTGGCGCTAAACAGGAAGCGATTGAACAGATCCACCAGCGCGGTGCCAATGCACACTACCGCCCCGCCGAGGAGGGTGAAGATCAGTACGCCTGCGGCCGGCGGTAGCTGCCAGTCCAGCCACTGGTTGAGGCTGGAAGCGAGTAATTCACCGGCGCCACTGATATAGGCTGCCGTGAGGGCGTACAGCAGAAACAGCATGCAGAATCCGGTAACCCACTGCCCATAACGGCCCAGATAGCGCGCCGCCAGAGAACCGAGCCCCATATCGGCAGGGACATGCTGGTAGACTTCCAGCAGCAAAAGGGCGGTATAGCACATCAATGCCCACAGGGTGAAAAGTAAACCCAACGTGACGGTAAAGCCGACGCCTGCGGCGGCCAATGGCATTGCCAACATTCCTGCACCGATGGTGGTGCCAGCTACGATTAAAATACTGCCCAGAGTGCGGTTTTTCACGCTTTTCGCTATCCCTACAGCAAATAACAATAAATTATGCCGCGCAGAGTAGGGGATATTACGGCTTTCGTCAAATCGGGATTACAAGTTGTGTAATGAAATGTTTACATAATAAGAGGGCGAAAGCCTGCGCTGGCGCAAGGCGCGGGTTGACGGTCTGGCCTAAGCTGGCGGTTTTTGCAGGAGGGGTTATGTCTTCTATTCATGGTCATGAAGTTTTACAGATGATGCTCGCCTCGGGTGAGTCCTGGACGGTTGCCTCGCTGGAGGCCGCCATTCGCCGCCGCTTTGGCGAAGAGGCGCGGTTTCACACCTGTTCAGCAGAGAATCTAAGCGCCGCACAGCTGGTGGCGTTTTTAGAGAAAAAAGGCAAATTTATTGCCAGAGAGGAAGGTTTTACTACCGCAGAAAATAAGATCTGCCGACATTAAGAGGGCCGCGACACGGACTGTCGCGGCGCGGGGGATTAATTCTGCGCGTCGAGGGTAGCCAGCTCTTTATCGATAAAGTACAGACCTTCGCCGCTTTTTCCAGCGAGGGTCAGTTTATCGATCACCGATTTAAATAATTTCTCTTCTTCATGCTGTTCAGCAACATACCACTGCAGGAAATTAAAGGTCGGGTAATCCTGGCTGGTCATGGCCGCGTGCGCCAGTTCATTTATTTTTTGCGTGATCAGCTGCTCATGCTCGTAGGTCTGGCGGAACAGCTCGTCGAGTGAGGCATATTCGGCAAACGGGGAGGCGATAGCGTTGATCCGCGGCAGGCTGCCGGTATCGGTTAGATAGTCGAACAGGCGCTGCATATGGGTCATCTCTTCCTGAGCATGGCGACGCAGGAAGGCCGCGGCGCCTTCAAAACTGTGGTAACTGCACCAGGCGCTCATCTGCTGATAAAGAAGAGAAGAATAGAGTTCAAGATTCATCTGTTCATTGAGTTTGTCAATCATGTCCGTTTTCAGCATCGTTGCACTCCTGGAATTAAATAATAGATGTTATTGGCTGCCACTATAATTTGTTATTTAATTATTTGCAAAAAGTAAATTTAAAAATGTTTTATTTAAAATGCTAATGGGAATAACACGCATTGGCAGTTTAATAATAAATGAGAATGCTTTTAATTTATTATTCATTGTTGCCAGGGGCGGTCAGGACTTTGTCGCCGGCGGGTGGTAAGGGAGGACGAAGCGGATGCGCCAGCATGCAGAGGGCTGAGGTCAACAGACAGGGGGAGTTTGCGAAAGTGTGAAGCACTGCGTAAATTTTAAAACAACTTTTCATAAAATTTGAAAGTTTGTTTTCAAGGTAGTAGAGTGCAGTCAACGCCAATGACATTCTGCGGGCAGGCCCGCACAGCATTCAGGAGAGTAAACCATGAAGATTGCACTGATGATGGAGAACAGCCAGGCGAACAAAAACGCCATCATCCTCAAGGAGCTTAACGCGGTTGCCGACGAAAAAGGATTCCCGGTCTATAACGTCGGCATGAGCGATGAGAACGATCATCATCTGACCTACATCCATCTTGGGATCATGGCCAGTATTCTGCTGAATTCGAAAGCAGTTGACTTCGTGGTCACCGGCTGCGGTACCGGTCAGGGGGCGCTGATGTCGCTGAACATCCATCCGGGCGTGGTCTGCGGCTACTGTATCGATCCGGCGGATGCGTTCCTGTTTGCCCAGATCAACAACGGTAATGCGCTGTCGCTGCCGTTTGCCAAAGGCTTCGGCTGGGGCGCCGAACTGAATGTGCGGTTTATCTTTGAAAAAGCCTTTACCGGCCGCAACGGCGAAGGCTATCCGCCGGAGCGCAAAGAACCGCAGGTGCGCAATGCCGGGATCCTCAACCAGGTCAAAGCAGCAGTAGTAAAAGAGAACTACCTCGATACCCTGCGCGCCATCGATCCGCAGCTGGTGAAAACCGCAGTCTCCGGCCCACGCTTCCAGCAGTGCTTCTTCGAAAACTGCCAGGATAAAGCAATCGAAGACTTTGTTCGCCAGATCGTCGCTTAACCGTCATCAGGGCCAGCGCCGCTGGCCCTTCCGTCGTTTATTTTTTCTTCTATTTCTTCTTCTCCGACACGCTGCTGCCGGCCGTTTTGGCCAGATGCAGGCTGTCGATCATCCCTACCAGACAGATCAAGGCGATAAACACAAACGACAGGCGGAAGCTGATCCCCGGTAGTTCAGTAAGATGCAGCCAGTCGCCGACCTGCTCGCCCAGGCGAATGCCAATCGCCCCGAGCGTGATCCCCAGCCCTACCGCCAGCTGCGACGCGGTACTGAACAGCGTATTAGCATCACTCATCTGCGCGGCGGGGACATCGGCGAAGGCCAGCGTGCTTACACCGGTAAACTGGATTGAGCGAAACACCCCGCCGAGATAAAGGATCAGCATGATGGCCCAGACCGGCGTCTGCGGCGTAAGCAGCGCGCAAGCCAGCAGCGAACAGACGTTCAACGCGCCATTGATCAGCAGTAGCCGACGAAAGCCTAGCCAGCGAATGAGCGGTGTGGTGGCGGGTTTAATGGTTAAATTACCGACAAACACCGCCAGCACCAGCAGGCCGGAATGAAAAGGATCCATACCGAATCCCACCTGGAACAGTAGGGGGAGCAGAAAAGGCACCGCGCTGATGGAGGCCCGGAACAACGAGCCGCCGTACATTGTCACCCGGAACGTCGGCACCTGCAGGGCGTCGAGACGAACCATAGGCGCCGCCGCCCGGCGGAAATGACGAATGGAATATAACAGACAGCCGAAGCCAAGCGCGGCGAGAGCCAGCGTCGGCCAGATCTGCGGCTGGCGATCGCCGAGCCGCTCCATCGCGGTCACCAGACTGACCATCGCGACCGAGGTAGTGATAAATCCGCTGAGATCGAAGGAGCGCCGTTCCGTTTCGCGAATATCAGGGATAATGCGCAGCGAAAGGATGATGGCGGCAAGGCCCAGCGGGACATTGATAAAGAAGATCCAGTGCCAGCTGGCGTAGCGGGTTATAAAGCCGCCCAAAGGCGGGCCGATAATGGGGGCCACCAGCGCCGGCCAGGTCAGGGTGGCGATGGCCTTGATCAGCTGGTGTTTCGGCGTGGTGCGTAGCACCGCAAGGCGACCAACGGGGACCATCAGCGCGCCGCCGACTCCCTGAAGGATACGCATGGCGACAAAGATATGCACCTCGGTGGAGAGGCCGCAGAAGACCGAGGCAAGGGTAAAGATCGCCAGGGCGAGAGTAAAAATAGCCCGGGCGCCGAAGCGATCGGCGATCCAGCCGCTGGCCGGGATCAGGACCGCAAGGGTAATCAGATAGGCGCTGATGCCGATATTCAGTTCGACCGCGGTGACGCCAAAATCCCTCGCCATATCGGGCAGGGCGGTGGCGATCACCGTCCCGTCGAGAAACTCCATAAAAAAGGCACCGGCCACCAGCAGCGCCGGCGCTGAAAAAGCACGTTCATCGCGGGAAGAGATCGCGGTATTCATGTTGTCACTGCCATCAAGAGTGTGATCCTGTGCAAAGCGGCAGGAGACGACCCGCCAGCCAGTAGGGTAGATAAAAAAACCTGCGACGGCAGGTTTTATTATCGTTAACGATTTAGGGTACTATTACGCTCCTGAAAAAAGGAGTAATTAATGTCTCAACATCTTACCGAACACGACGAGCTGGTTTCCGATGTGGTTGCCTGCCAGCTGGTTATCAAACAGATCCTCGATGTCATTGACGTCATTGCGCCGGTGGAAGTGCGTGAAAAAATGACCACTCAGCTGAAAGCTATCGACTTCGCCAGCCATCCGGCTTCTGCCGATCCGGTGACCCTTCGCGCGGTGCAAAAAGCGATCGCGTTGATTGAGCTGAAGTTTACTCCACAGGAAGAAACGCATTAATACCAGGCCTCGCCGGATACCGGCGGGGCCTTCTTCTTTAATGGGAAACGACGGTCTGCGCAGGCGCAGGGGCAGCATCTTTGAACAATTTGCTGTTGCCCCAGCACTCTTCGTAGCGATGGCCGACCAGATCCTCCACGATAACCCGCACGTCCGGCGCAATATCGCTAATTTTGCCGCCCGCTTTTATCCGCGCGACTTCCTGCAGCACCACCAGATGGGCCTTCCGGTCCAGCTTCATCTGCTTGCTGAAGACGATGGCGGCCAGGGCTAATGCGATCACCCCGACGCAGAATACCACTGCGATAGCGGTCACCGCGCTTTCCGGTTGGCTGTGCGCTTTTGACTGGAAACCGTAGAAGCTCAGGATCGCCCCCATCGAGAACACCACAATCGAGCGCAGAATTTTTCCCGAGAAGGTCATGGCGCCGGCATAGATCCCTTCCCGCCGGCGTCCGGTGTAGATCTCATCGACATCGGCCAGGAAGGTGTAAACGGTCCAGGGTATATAGTAAACCCCGCCGGTACCCAGGCCGAACAGCACGGTAATGCCGAACATCAGCACTGTCGCCAGGCCGGACGGTAGATGGAAAAACCACAGCGAGGTATACAGCAGAACCGCGAAAATGACGATCCCCAGCGCCAGGATATAGGGTTTGCTGAAGCCCTTTTTCACGCACAGGCCGATAAACAGCGCCGTAGAGATCAGCTGCAGAATCGAGTTCAGGCTGTTCAGCCCGGCCACCATCGCTGGATCGTGTTGTAGAACGAAGATCACGAAATAGGTGAAGATGGAGGCAAACAGCCATTCCGCGCCAAAGCCGCACAGGTACATACCAAGATGTTTGCGGAATACGCGTAGATAAAAAGTCGAACGCATATCTTTCGCCAGCGACAGCAGGGTGCTCAGCAGTCCTTTTTTCGCGCTGGTTTCCACCTCTTCCCCGCGCTCACGCTCCCAGCTGCACAACCACAGGCAGGAAATAGCGACGATCAGGATCGCGCCATAGGTCAGACCGGTGAGGAAGAAAGGGGTGGCAGAATCTTTGCCATACAGCAGAATGAACTGGCCGGGAATAAACGCCGCGAGGAAGTTGGCCAGCTTACCAAAGATAGCTTTATAGCCGGTCAGTTTTGAACGCAGTGAGAAATCATCGGTCATCTCTGTCGCCAGCGTTTCATAAGGCACCATGATAGAGGTGTAGATGATCTCAAACACCACATAGGTGCTAAGGTAGTACCAGAAACTCAGGCCTTCCACCCACAGCAGCGGGTAGAACATCATCAGCGGAATACCGATTAGCAGAAAGAAACGCCGGCGGCCGAAGCGCTTGCCCAAGCGCGTTTTGCCAAAATTATCCGTCAGATAGCCCATCAGCGGGTTGCTGATAGCGTCAATGATGCTGGCGACGGAGAAGATAAATGAGGCCTCGATCAGCGTCAGGCCGCAAAAGGTCGTATAAAAATAGAGTAGCCATGCGCCGCTTATCGCCAGTGCGCCGCTCCCTAACAGATTTCCGCCGCCGTAGGCTAACTGATGGCGTAACAAGATCGGTCTTCCCTGCAGCCCTTCAGAGGCTGAAGCCGTGTATCTAGCCATAAAAAATAAACCTCGTGTTTTATATTTTTGAAACACTGTTTTTATATTTCTTTATGGTTCGTCAAAAAGTGACCGCGCTCACTAATCCCCCTTATGGGGTAACGGTGATGAGGGAATGGGATCGAGTTAAAACTTTTTTATTCTTGAAAGGAATAATAGGGGAGAAAAAATAGACGTAATGGATTAATAAACCGGGCGGGGCAGCGCAGACGCGCTCCCCCTGGCAGAGCGATAAAGGCTTGATTAATGCGCTTTCTGCGCTTCTCCAACGATAGCCATCAGACGCCGATCGGTCTGCTCCATCCCGAGACCGGCTTTATCGGCATTACGAATTTCCTCAAGCACGCTTTGCAATAGCAGGCCATCCTGCTGCTGCTCTTCCGCCAACAGCGTGAGAAACCGCCAGGTGCTGTCATCGCTTTGCGCTTTGGCTTCCTGAGCGAGACCGCTCAGCAGACGACTGCGCTGTTGGTAATCGCTCAGGGTTTGGGTAAACAGATCTTCCAGCGAGGTGCACTCAGGGTTACAGGCGTGGTCGGGATTGACGATCGGCCAGCTGCCGGCTTTTTTCAGGTAGTCAAATACGCGCATAGTGAGGGTGATGCTGCTTTGCGCGCGGGTGCGCAGAAACGTCGCGGCGCCGTCGAAGCGATGTCGGGCGCACCACTCACTTAAGTTCAGGTAAACGTTAGAGGCGTGAAACTCAAGATTCATTTGGGTGTTTAGCTTTTGTGCCATTCCTGGAACTGCCATAAAAAATATCCTTATTAACCGGGAAGGGGTTACTGGTGCGCGTCAGCGGATCCTGCGGATAACTACAAGATAAAATAGTGACACGCGGCACTGTTGCAGAATAATAAAACTCTACACATTCCGTATGAGTCGGGTATTTTTTCCATTTGCCGACGATTTAAGAATACTCGCTCAACGAAATTAAGAAAACTCTCAAGCGCGGTAATTTACGTTTTGTTACACCATTATTTGTGCAAACTACCAGGGCTGAGATTGTGCGCCGTTGGCAGGGGCTCGCTGGTTTCAGATTGGTTATAAGATATAAGTATTTGACTACGAGATTCGTCGTAGAAGAGAACGGAATAAGTTATTTCATTAGTAATGTTTCAGGTTGATGATCATTATTTTTATTTTTTGTTGCAGGCGCTTTTATCAAGAGGAATATATTTTTTCTATTCGGAATAAATTACGCCAAAGATCCGTTTTTTCGCGATATTAAGCGGGCCATGTGGCTCAGCGGTGCGAGGTGGGTTGCCATTTGAGTGGCGCACAGGCGATCGCCCGCAGCAACGCCGTCAATCGCTGATGATAACAGTGCTGTAACCCACCGTTAAACATCCTCTGACAACACAAGGATAAGCCTGCTGATGGTATAGATGATCCTGCTATGCCCCGGTAAAATTGTATGACAATTGTGTCATTTTTTATGTCATTTTTTGCTAAATGTATGTACGCAATTACTGTAATTCCGCGATGTGATAATGCTCTCGTATGGAGAAATAATTTCCGGGTATTACTACTCTAACAACGGCAGTGGGGAATGCGATTTTTCTAATGCCTTGTTTTGATGCCGATTAAATTGTTAATTCCGATTTTTCCCTACATGAAAGCGAATTAAAGCTGGAGTTTACCATGCACAAATTTACTAAAGCGCTGGCGGCCATTGGTTTCGCTGCGGTTATGTCACAATCAGCTATGGCGGAAAATCTTAAACTGGGTTTTCTGGTGAAACAGCCGGAAGAGCCATGGTTTCAGACTGAGTGGAAATTTGCTGATAAAGCAGGAAAAGATTTAGGCTTTGACGTTATTAAAATTGCGGTTCCGGATGGGGAGAAAACCCTGAATGCCATTGACAGCCTGGCGGCCAGCGGCGCGAAGGGCTTTGTCATCTGTACCCCCGATCCCAAGCTCGGGTCGGCGATTGTCGCCAAAGCGCGTGGCTATGACATGAAGGTGATTACCGTCGATGACCAGTTCGTCAATGCGAAAGGCAAACCGATGGAGAGCGTACCGCTGGTGATGATGGCGGCGAGCGAAATTGGCGCCCGTCAGGGGCAGGAACTCTATAAAGAGATGCAAAAGCGCGGCTGGGATGTCAAAGACACCGCCGTAATGGCGATCACCGCCGATGAGTTGGATACCGCGCGCCGTCGCACCACCGGCTCCATCGATGCCCTGAAGGCGGCCGGCTTCCCGGACGCGCAAATCTACCGCGTGCCGACAAAATCCAACGATATCCCGGGAGCGTTCGACGCCGGTAACTCGATGCTGGTCCAGCATCCGCAGGTTAAACACTGGCTGATCGTCGGGATGAACGACAACACCGTCCTCGGCGGCGTGCGCGCGACCGAAGGTCAGGGCTTTAAAGCTCCCGATGTGATTGGCATCGGCATCAACGGCGTGGATGCCGTTAACGAACTGTCGAAGGCGCAGCCGACCGGCTTCTATGGTTCTCTGCTGCCAAGCCCGGATATCCACGGCTACAAAACCAGCGAAATGCTCTACAACTGGGTCACCAAGGGCGTCGAGCCGCCGAAGTTCACGGCGGTGACCGATGTGGTGTTGATTACCCGCGATAACTTCAAAGAAGAGCTGGCGAAAAAAGGGCTGTAACAGCCTGATTAAACTGGCCCCCGCCGCGGCGCGGGGGCTGAGTGCAGAAGAGCGGAGTCGTTATGCAACAGTCTACCCCTTATCTCTCATTTCGCGGCATCACCATGACGTTCCCTGGCGTAAAGGCCTTGTCCGATATCAGTTTTGACTGCTACCCAGGACAGATCCACGCGCTGATGGGCGAAAATGGCGCAGGCAAATCGACGCTGTTGAAAATTCTCAGCGGCAACTATATCCCGACCGCGGGCCATCTGCAGATCGGCGGCCAGCAGATGGCATTCGCCAATACCATGGAGGCGCTGAATGCCGGCGTGGCAATTATCTACCAGGAGCTGCATCTGATCCCGGAGATGACCGTCGCCGAAAATATCTATCTCGGTCAGCTGCCGCACAGAGGCGGCATAGTCAATCGCTCGCTGCTCAACTATGAGGCCCGCCTGCAGCTGGAGCATCTGGGTCTGGATATCGACCCGGAGACGCCGCTGAAATATCTCTCCATTGGTCAATGGCAGATGGTGGAGATTGCCAAAGCGCTGGCGCGTAACGCCAAGATTATCGCGTTCGATGAGCCGACCAGCTCGCTCTCCGCCAGAGAGATCGACAACCTGTTTCGCGTCATCCGCGAGTTGCGGGAGGAGGGAAGGGTCATCATCTATGTTTCACACCGGATGGAAGAGATTTTTGCCCTCAGCGATGCCATCACCGTCTTTAAAGATGGCCGCTACGTTTGCACCTTTGACGATATGCCGAGCGTCAGCCACGACGCCCTGGTCCAGGCGATGGTAGGCCGCAATCTGGGCGATATTTATGGCTGGAAGCCTCGCCCCTATGGCGAGGAGCGGCTGCGCCTGGAGGAGGTCAAAGCGCCGGGCGTGCGCACGCCGGTTAGTCTCTCGGTGCGCAGCGGTGAAATTGTCGGTTTGTTCGGACTGGTGGGTGCCGGGCGCAGCGAACTAATGAAAGGCCTGTTTGGCGGCACGCAGATAACCGGCGGTCAGGTGTATATCGATGGCCAGCCCGTCTCCATTCGCAAACCGGCCCAGGCCATCCAGGCCGGGATGATGCTGTGCCCGGAGGATCGTAAAGCGGAGGGGATTATTCCGGTGCATTCCGTGCGCGATAACATCAATATCAGCGCCCGGCGCAAGCATATTCACGCTGGCTGCCTGATCAACAACGCCTGGGAGGCGGACAACGCCGATCAACATATCCAGTCGCTGAATATTAAAACGCCGGGCCCGGAACAGCTGATTATGAACCTGTCGGGCGGCAACCAGCAGAAAGCGATCCTTGGCCGCTGGCTGTCGGAAGAGATGAAGGTGATCCTGCTTGATGAGCCAACCCGCGGCATCGACGTCGGCGCCAAACATGAAATTTACAATGTGATCTATGGCCTCGCCGCCTCCGGTGTCGCCGTGGTGTTTGCCTCCAGCGACCTGCCGGAAGTGCTGGGCGTCGCTGACCGCATCGTGGTGATGCGCGAAGGACAAATCGCCGGCGAACTGCTGCATGAAGAAGCCAATGAACAGCAGGCGTTAAGCCTTGCGATGCCAACAGTGAGCCAGGCTGTCGCCTGAGTAAGGAGTAAATGATGTCATCAGTGACTACGTCCGGGGCTACCCGCTCAACCTTTAGCTTTGCCCGCATCTGGGATCAGTTTGGCATGCTGGTGGTGTTTGCGGTGCTGTTTATCGGCTGTGTGATTTTTGTGCCCAACTTTGCTTCATTCGTCAATATGAAAGGGCTGGGGCTGGCGATCTCGATGTCCGGGATGGTGGCCTGCGGCATGCTGTTTTGCCTGGCCTCCGGCGATTTTGACCTGTCGGTGGCGTCGGTTATCGCCTGCGCCGGGGTCACCACCGCGGTGGTGATTAATCTCAGCGAAAGCCTGTGGCTGGGGATCGCCGCAGGCCTGTTGCTGGGGGCGCTTAGTGGTCTGGTTAACGGCTTTGTCATTGCGCGCCTTAAGATCAACGCGCTGATCACCACGCTGGCCACCATGCAGATTGTCCGCGGCCTGGCCTATATTATCTCCGACGGCAAAGCGGTGGGGATCGAAGATGAACGTTTCTTCACCCTCGGCTATGCCAACTGGTTTGGTTTGCCGGCGCCGATCTGGCTGACCGTCGCCTGCCTGGTGGTTTTCGGATTATTACTAAACAAAACCACCTTTGGCCGTAATACGCTGGCTATTGGCGGCAATGAAGAGGCGGCGCGCCTTGCCGGCGTCCCGGTGGTGCGCACCAAGATTATTATCTTTGTGCTCTCCGGTCTGGTATCGGCCGCAGCGGGTATCATTCTGGCGTCGCGGATGACCAGCGGCCAGCCGATGACCTCGATTGGCTATGAGCTGATTGTTATTTCGGCCTGCGTGCTGGGCGGAGTGTCGCTGAAGGGCGGGATCGGCAAGATCTCCTACGTGGTGGCCGGGATCCTGATCCTCGGAACCGTGGAAAATGCGATGAACCTGCTGAATATCTCGCCATTCTCACAATACGTCGTGCGCGGGGTGATCCTGCTGGCGGCGGTGATCTTCGACCGCTACAAACAAAAAGCCAAACGTGCGGCCTGAATTTAAACCGAACTTTTTAGTTTACAGAGTAATTGCCGCCAGCGCCCGTTTCGCTGGCGGTAACTATCAAAAATGGCGAGGTTGGTCACACTGTCTATACTTACATGGCTCACATATAATTAACAACCAGCTTCGGCTGGCCATGATAAGGAGGAAACAGGGTGGATAACCAGATATCTGTACCGCCTGCGCTAACCGGAAACTACGCTTTTTTCTTTGACCTCGACGGTACTCTTGCCGATATCCAGCCGCACCCCGATCAGGTGGTGATACCCGACAGCACGCTGCAGGCGCTCAATGCGCTGGCCCAGCAGCAGGGGGGCGCGGTGGCATTGATTTCAGGGCGCTCAATGGCTGAACTTGACGCGCTAACCCATCCCTGGCGGCTACCGCTGGCCGGCGTTCACGGGGCCGAGCGCCGTGATATCAATGGTAAAACCTACATCGTCTCTCTGCCGACAGCGCTGCGCGATGAGATCGCGGCTGAGCTGACGTCGGCGCTGGAAGCGCTCCCGGGATGTGAGCTGGAGAGTAAAGAGATGGCTTTCGCGCTCCACTATCGCCAGGCCCCGCAGCAGCAGAGCGCCGTGCTGGAGCTGGCGCAGCGGATTGTTCAGCGCTATCCGCTGCTGGCGTTACAGCTTGGCAAGTGCGTGGTGGAGATTAAACCCCGCGGCGTCAACAAAGGGGAGGCGATTACCGCGTTCATGCAGGAGGCGCCATTCGCCGGCCGCGAACCGGTTTTTGTCGGCGATGATTTGACCGACGAGGCGGGATTCAGCGTCGTTAATCAACTGCAGGGAATGTCGGTAAAAGTTGGCGCCGGGGAAACTCAGGCGCACTGGCGGTTGGCGGATGCCGCCGCTGTAAGGACGTGGTTGCAACATCTGGCGTATGACGCGCAAACCGAAAGGAGGGATGACCATGAGTCGTTTAGTCGTAGTCTCTAACCGTATCGCCTTACCGGACGATAAAAAATCGAGCGCTGGCGGTCTGGCCGTCGGCATCCTGGGGGCACTGAGAGCGGCGGGGGGTCTGTGGTTTGGCTGGAGCGGCGAGATTGGCGATGACCAGCAGCCGCTCAAGCAGGTCTCCCGCGGGAATATTTCCTGGGCGTCGTTCAACCTTAATGAACGGGACCATGATGAATACTACAACCAGTTCTCTAACGCCGTGCTGTGGCCGGCTTTCCACTATCGTCTTGATCTGGTCAGCTTTCAGCGCGAAGCCTGGGAGGGATATCTGCGGGTTAACGCCATGCTGGCGGACAAGCTTCTGCCGCTGATTGAGCCAGACGATACGCTGTGGATCCATGATTACCATCTTCTGCCCTTCGCCAGCGAGCTGCGTAAGCGCGGGGTGAACAATCGCATCGGGTTTTTCTTACATATTCCGTTCCCGACGCCGGAGATTTTTAACGCTCTGCCGCCGCACGCTGAGCTGCTGGAGCAACTGTGCGATTACGATCTGCTGGGCTTCCAGACCGAAAGCGACAGAACCGCTTTTCTCGACAGCATTGCTATGCAGACTCGCCTATCCGACCTCGGCGATAAACGCTATCAGGCATGGGGTAAGGCGTTCAGTACCGAGGTTTATCCGATAGGGATCGATCCGGACGAAATTACGCGCAACGCTAAAGGTCCGCTGCCGCCGAAGCTGGCCCAGCTGAAGAACGAGCTGAAAAATGTGAAGAATATCTTCTCCGTGGAGCGTCTTGACTATTCGAAAGGGTTGCCGGAGCGATTCCTCGCCTACGAGACGCTGCTCGAGAAGTACCCTCAGCACCACGGCAAAATCCGTTATACCCAGATCGCGCCGACCTCCCGCGGCGATGTGCAGGCCTATCAGGATATCCGCCACCAGCTGGAAACCGCAGCCGGACGCATCAACGGACAGTTTGGTCAGCTTGGCTGGACACCGCTCTACTATCTGAATCAGCATTTTGATCGTAAGCTGCTGATGAAGGTCTTCCGCTACTCTGACGTCGGGCTGGTGACGCCGCTACGCGATGGTATGAATCTGGTGGCGAAGGAGTACGTCGCGGCGCAGGATCCGGATAACCCTGGCGTACTGGTCCTGTCGCAGTTTGCCGGGGCGGCGCAGGAGCTGACCAGCGCCCTGATCGTCAATCCTTACGATCGCGACGAGGTTGCCGCCGCGCTGGATCGCGCGCTCAGCATGCCGCTGGCGGAACGTATCGCCCGTCATTCAGCGATGCTGGACGTGATCAGAGAAAATGATATTCATAACTGGCAGGCGCGCTTTGTCGAGGATCTGCAGCATATTTCACCGCGCAGCGAGGAGAGCCGTCTGCGGGGGAAGATAGCCACCTTCCCTAAACTGGCCTAGTTCAGGAAAAGGGCTAACCGGCGTTAGCCCTTTTCAAGGGAAACCAACAGGACATCAACGCCGCAGCTGCCGACGATACTTTTCGCCGAGCAGGTGGCGCGTGAAAAGAGGGAATGGTTGTGATTGCCGCAGATCACCAGATCAACACGGTGCGAGCGGCAGAAGTCCTTAATATGATGGCCTAGCTCGCCGCAGGCGATGGTCATTCTTTCTATTGGGTAGTCCGCGTGGCGAGCCAGCTCATTGAGAAACTCCCGCGTCTCTTCCTGCATCACTTCGCGCAGATTTTCCATCATCGGTGCGGCGAACTGGTTATACAGCTCCGGATCCGTAGCGAGAGTGATTAAGCTCACCTTCGCGTTAACGGGGCGGGCAATCGACACCGCTTTTTTAATTAATACCTGACTCTCCGGCGTTGGCGCGACGGCAACCAGCAGATGGGTATAAGGCATCTGGCCTCCTTGAGATACGCGGAATAACCCTTTCTTCCATTCTTTACTCCTGTTTCCCCGACTGCGCAAGGGCCGATCCCGGGATTTGCGAGCCTGTTCGTTAGTCGGCGACCTTCCAACCAGATCACATCAATGAACCTGTCTTTTGATTAAAAAGAAATGCTGTTTTATAAATGAGTGAAGTGGCGACGTCATCTCTTTGTCATTTTGCCACCGGCGACTGTTCCGTGGCAAAAGTACAAAGGTAACCTCCTTTCACAGCTTTTAGTGTAGCCAGGTACCCACTCCCTTCCGGTGGCAAATCCGGAACGATTGTCGGCGTTCTTTTAAAAAAAAGACACAGGATCACGGCGATGAAAACACGAAAAATTGGACTGGCTAACTATCTGGCCTACGGCGCGGGCGATTTTCTCGGTGCCGGCACGACGGCGTTAACCGCCGCATGGCTGCTCTACTTTTACACGACCTTTTGCGGACTGACCCCGATTGAGGCCACGCTTATTTTTGCTGCCGCCCGCGTGCTGGACGCGGTGGTAAGCCCGCTGATGGGCTTTCTCACCGATAACTTTGGCACCACCTGGCTTGGTAAGCGCTTCGGCCGCAGAAAATTCTTTATTCTGCTCGGCATCCCCTGCGTATTCAGCTATTCAGCGATGTGGGTCGGCGAGATGGGCTTCTGGTACTACCTGGCGACCTATCTGCTGTTTGATATGGTCTATACCATGATTCTGGTGCCCTATGAGACGCTGGTGCCGGAGATGACCGATGACTTTAAACAGAAAACCAAATTCTCCGGCGCGCGCATTTCGATGGCGCAGATGTCGGCGATTTTAGCCTCCTTCCTGCCGGGGATCCTTCTCTCCTGGCTCGGCAAAGATAATGCCAGCTCGTTCTTCTATGCCAGTCTGGTGTTCTCGGTGCTGTGCGCGGTGATGCTGACTCTGGTCTGGTGTTTCACCTGGGAACGACCGCGGGAGGCGTGGTCGGAAGCGGCCCTGCGGGCGGAAGCGGAAAAACAAAACTTAACCCTTGCTCAGAGCCTCAATCGCCTGGTGATTGAGCTGAGTTCTACGCTGCGGATAAAAATTTTCCGCCAGCACCTCGGCATGTATCTGGGGGGCTATATCGCCCAGGACGTCTTCAATGCCGTGTTTACCTATTACGTGGTCTTTGTTCTTATGCAGGAAGCCGCCGTCGCCTCGAACCTGCTGGGGACGATGGCCATCTTCCAGTTTATTGCAGTAATCGCCATGATCCCGCTGTGCATTCGTTTTGGCCCCGCGCCGTCGTACCGCATGGTGGTGGTCCTGTTTGGCCTGAGCTCACTCTCCTACGCGCTGCTCTATTACGCCGGACTGAGCGACGTCTATTCCTTATTGCTGCTCATCTCTGCTGTCGCCGGACTGGGACGCGGCGGGATAAATTACGTACCGTGGAATACTTACACCTATATTGCCGACGTCGACGAAGCGATCACCGGCCAGCGTCGGGAGGGGATTTTTGCCGGCATCATGACCCTGACCCGCAAAGCCTCGCAGGCGGGGGCGGTGATGCTGGTGGGGATCATTATGCAGTTGTCGGGGTTTGTTTCCGGGCAAAAAATACAGCCTGAAGGGGTCAGCCATACCATTCTGCTGATCCTCAGCGTCGGCACTCTGGTGGTGTTAGCCTGCGGCTTCCTCGTCTCGCTGCGCTTCAAGCTCAACCTGCACACCCACAGCGTCCTGCGCAGCGAGACCCTCAGAATGCGCGAGCTCGGCTACGCTCAGTCGGAACAGACCAGTGCGGAACACCGCGCGGTGGTCGAGCTGCTGGCGGGGATGCCTTACGACTGTCTGTGGGGCAATAACAATATTGGCTATCTGAATCGTCATAAACCTGCTGCCCCGGCGCTCATTAAGGGCGGCGCTTTGAATTCGACATATACCCGAGGTTAACAACATGAAAGTTTGGCCGGTCAAACATAGCCCATTACTGCGTCAGCCTGAGCGTTTTATCGCCCGCAGCGAACTGCAGGCGCTGATCCGCAACGTGACGCAAAACCTGGTGAATATTAAGGATGAGAGCGGGCAATTTTTACTACGCCTGGATGACGGGCGCGTGATCGATACCAAAGGCTGGGCCGGCTGGGAGTGGACCCACGGCGTTGGGCTGTACGGCATCTATCAGTATTACCAGCAAACCGGCGATATCGAGATGCGTGATATCATCGATCGCTGGTTTGCCGACCGTTTCGCCGAGGGGGCAACGACCAAAAACGTCAATACTATGGCCCCGTTTCTGACCCTGGCTTACCGCTTTGAAGAGACCGGCCGTATGGCGTATCTGCCGTGGCTGGAGAGCTGGGCGGAGTGGGCGATGCACGAGATGCCGCGCACCGAGCAGGGCGGTATGCAGCACATGACTCTGGCGGAGGAGAACCATCAGCAAATGTGGGATGACACGCTGATGATGACCGTGTTGCCGTTAGCCAAAATTGGCAAGCTGCTTAACCGCCCGCAGTATGTGGAGGAGGCAACCTACCAGTTCCTGCTCCATGTGCAGAACCTGATGGACCGGGAGACCGGGCTGTGGTTTCACGGCTGGAACTATGAGGGGCGGCATAACTTTGCCCGGGCGCGTTGGGCGCGGGGCAACAGCTGGCTCACCATGGTGATCCCGGATTTTCTGGAACTGGTGGATCTCCCCGAGGGGAACGCGGTACGGCGCTATCTGATTACAGTCCTCGACGCACAGATTGCCGCCTTGGCAAAATGCCAGGACGACAGCGGCCTGTGGCATACCTTGCTGGACGACCCGCACTCTTATCTTGAGGCCTCGGCGACCGCCGGCTTTGCCTACGGCATTCTCAAAGCGGTGCGCAAGCGTTACGTCGGGCAGCACTACGCCGGGGTGGCTGAAAAAGCGATTCGCGGAATTGTGCAGAATATTTCGCCGCAGGGGGAGCTGCTGCAGACCTCATTTGGCACCGGGATGGGGTCAGACCTCGACTTTTATCGCCAGATCCCGCTTACCTCGATGCCCTACGGTCAGGCGATGGCGATCCTTTGTCTGACGGAGTATCTACGCAAGTACTTCTGAGCAGGGCGCCCCGCTGGCGAGGCGCCGAATAAAACTAACCCGGCTTTCGCCGGGTTGCTTGTTACATACGCTCGACGGTTTCGATACCGAGGGTATCGAGACCCAGCTTGAGGGTTTTCGCCGTGAGCAGCGCCAGCTTCAGACGGCTGTTGCGGGTCTCTTCGCTTTCCGCGCTGAGGATCGGGCAGTGCTCGTAGAAGCCGGAGAACAGGCCCGCCAGATCGTAGAGGTAGGCGCACATCACGTGCGGCGTCCCTTCGCGAGCGACCACCGAGAGGGTCTCTTCAAACTGCAGCAGACGCGCGGCCAGCTGAGCTTCGCGATCTTCGGCGATGACCACCGGCGCGTCGATCATCGCGTTTTCGTCGATGCCGGCTTTGCGGAACACGGAGAGCACGCGGGTATAGGCATACTGCATATACGGCGCGGTGTTGCCTTCGAACGCCAGCATATTATCCCAGTCGAAGACGTAGTCGGTGGTGCGGTTTTTCGACAGGTCGGCATATTTAACCGCGCCGATACCCACCACTTTCGCCAGATTTTCCAGCTCGTCAGCCGACATATCCGGGTTCTTCTCGGCCACCAGGCGACGGGCGCGCTCCAGCGCTTCGTCCAGCAGATCCGCCAGCTTCACGGTACCGCCGGCGCGGGTTTTAAACGGCTTGCCGTCTTTCCCCAGCATCATACCGAACATATGGTGCTCCAGCGGCACGGAGTCCGGCACGTAGCCTGCCTTGCGCACGATGGTCCACGCCTGCATCAGGTGCTGGTGCTGACGAGAGTCGATGTAGTAGAGCACGCGGTCGGCGTGCAGCGTTTCATAGCGATACTTCGCACAGGCGATATCGGTGGTGGTATAGAGGTAGCCGCCATCCTTTTTCTGGATGATGACGCCCATCGGTTCGCCTTCCTTGTTTTTGTACTCATCAAGGAAGACCACGGTAGCGCCTTCGCTCTCAACCGCCAACCCTTTGGCTTTCAGATCGGCGACGATCCCCGGCAGCATCGGGTTGTACAGGCTCTCACCCATCACGTCATCGCGGGTCAGGGTGACGTTCAGGCGATCGTAGGTGATCTGGTTCTGCGACATGGTGATGTCGACCAGCTTACGCCACATCTGCAGGAAGTACTCATCACCGCCCTGCAGCTTAACCACGTAGCTGCGCGCGCGCTCGGCGAAGGCTTCGTCTTCGTCATAGTGCTTTTTCGCTTCGCGATAGAAACCTTCGAGGTCGGCCAGGGCCATTTCGCCGGCGTTTTCCTGCTGCTGTTTTTCCAGATACGCGATCAGCATCCCGAACTGGGTGCCCCAGTCGCCGACGTGGTTGGCGCGGATCACCTTATGACCCAGGAACTCCAGGGTACGGACTGAAGCATCGCCAATGATGGTCGAACGCAGATGGCCGACGTGCATCTCTTTCGCTACGTTGGGTGCCGAGTAGTCGACGACGATAGTCTGCGCCTGCGGTTTCGTGACGCCCAGGCGCTCAGACTGCAGCGCGCGGTTGACGTTGTCCGCCAGAAACGCGGGGTCGAGGAAAATATTGATAAAGCCCGGCCCGGCGATTTCAACCTTGTTGGCAATGCCGTTGAGGTCAAGATGAGACAGTACCTGCTCTGCAAGTTGTCGCGGCGCCATACCCAGCTTTTTGGCGACAGCCATCACGCCGTTGGCCTGATAGTCGCCGAACTGAACTTTTGCTGACTGGCGGACCTGGGGTTCGCAATCGGCAGGCGCGCCTGCCGCGATCAGGGCCTGGCTGACTTTTTCTGAGAGAAGAGCCTGAATATTCACCGGAATACCTTACGTGTAATGCGCCTGCCCCCGAGGGAGGCGGCGCCATAATGTGGACAAATTAGGGCGGGAGTATACTGCATTTGTCCCCGTCCGTCAGCATTGCGCGCGGCGCGCCGGCGTGCGCAATCCATCGCCGGTCAGTTGCCCATCAGCGGGGCGGTGGTTGGTCCGCAGGCCGAAACACGGTAAATTACCTTTTCATTACTGACGAGCATTATTGACGAGCAAACCCATGGCAAACTGGCAGCAAAATGAACAACTGGCCGATATTACGGCGGATCTCCCGCGATTTTCCGATGCGCTTGAGCGCTTCACTGCGCGACTGGGACTGGAGATCGCCGGGCTCGACGCCGACCATATCTCCCTGCGCTGTCATCAGAATACCACTGCGGAACGCTGGCGCCGCGGTCTGGAGCAGTGCGGCACCCTGCTGTCGGAGAATATGATCAACGGCCGGCCCATTTGCCTGTTCAAACTGGCGGAGCCGGTCTGCGTGGCGCACTGGCGCTTCCATATCGTTGAGCTGCCGTGGCCGGGTGAAAAGCGTTATCCCCATGAAGGCTGGGAGCATATCGAAATCGTCCTGCCCGGCGATCCGGCAACCTTAAATGCCCGCGCTCTGGCGCTGCTGGCCGATGACGGACTCAGCCAGCCGGGGATCGTGGTCAAAACCAGCTCGCCGAAAGGGGAGCATGAGCGCCTGCCGAATCCTACCCTGGCGGTGACCGACGGCAGCGTGACGGTCAAATTTCATCCGTGGTCTATTGAACAAATCGTCGCCAGCAAGCAAGCCGATACGTAACAGTGTGAAGCCGCGCGGCGTCTGCCGCGTGAAATCGTGACATGCTGCAAAGGTTGTCTGGATCAGGGAGAGAGGAATGGCGGTACTGGAAGTGTGTTGCTACAGCATGGCGTGCGCCCGGGAGGCTGAGCGCTGCGGCGCCGATCGTATTGAGCTCTGCGCCGCGCCGCAGGAAGGGGGATTAACCCCCTCTTATGGGGTGCTGGTCTCGGCCCGCGAGGCGATTACTCTCCCGGTGCATCCGATCGTTCGCCCGCGCGGCGGCGATTTCTGCTACACCGAGGAAGAGTTCGCCGCGATGCTTAACGATATTCGCATGGTGCGGGATCTGGGCTTCCCCGGGCTGGTGACCGGCGTGCTGGATGCTGATGGCCAGGTCGATATCCCGCGGATGAAAAAAATAATGGCCGCGGCCGGGCCGCTGGCGGTGACCTTTCATCGCGCGTTCGATCTGTGCGCCGACCCGCGTCAGGCCTGGAAAACGCTGGGTGAGCTGGGGGTCAAACGTATCCTGACTTCCGGTCAACAATCCTCGGCGGAGAAAGGTATTTCATTAATTACGGAACTTATTGCCGCAGGGGATACTCCAATCATTATGGCCGGTGCGGGAGTCCGCGCCGCGAACCTGCCGCTGTTTCTGCAGGCGGGGGTGAAAGAGGTCCATAGCTCTGCTGGCCACTGGTTGCCGTCGGAAATGCGCTTTCGTCATCCGGGCGTTTCGATGTCAGCCGATCCCGATGCCGATGAATACAGACGCTACGCCGTGAATGGCGCAGCGGTGGCGGAGATGAAAAGGATTATCTCCGCCAGGAGAAGTTAAACGGTTTTTTGCTGCACATCATGTCGCCCAATATGATGATTGCCCGTACCAGGCCCCTGCCCATTAAACAGGGGCCTTTTTTTATCTCGCTTTTTTCGCCAGCGACTGCTGGGTTTCCGGTTTGGTGGCAATGATCACAGCTCGTAATGGCGCCGGATAGCCTTCCACCGTTTTGCGCTGATCCTGTGGGTCGAGGAAATCGGCCAGCGATTCGGTCGTCATCCATTCGGTGCGTCGCTGCTCCTCTGTCGAGGTGACGCAGGCGTCGACGATGCGCACGTCAATAAACCCGCACTTCTCCAGCCACATTTTCAGGGCCGCCGCCGAGGGGATAAAATAGACGTTGCGCATTTGCGCATAGCGGTCGCCCGGAACCAGCACCGTATTTTCATCTCCTTCAACCACCAGCGTCTCCAGCACCAGCTCGCCCCCTGGCGCCAGCTGATCTTTCAGCTGCCACAGATGGTCCAGCGGCGAGCGGCGGTGGTAGAGCACGCCCATCGAGAACACGGTGTCGAAGGCCTCCAGCGCCGGCAGCTGCTCGATGCCCAGCGGCAGCAAATGCGCCCGCTGGTCGTTACCGAGCAGCTTACGCACCGCTTCAAACTGGCACAGGAACAGCTGGGTGGGATCGATACCGACCGCCAGATGTGCGCCGGCGCCGATCATCCGCCACATGTGATAGCCGCTGCCGCAGCCCACGTCGAGGATAGTCCGGCCAGTGAGATCGGACAGGTGCGGCAGAACGCGCTCCCATTTCCAGTCGGATCGCCATTCGGTATCGATATTGATGCCGTACAGCGAATAAGGGCCTTTGCGCCACGGCATCAGGTTTTTAAGCAGATTTTCGATCCGCCGCTGATGGCCTTCGCTGAGCGGCGTTTCGCTCTCGGCGGTGACGCTGTGCAGAAGATCCAGACGCCAGGGCGTTAGCTCCGGCAGAAATTCTACGGCGCGCTCCCATTCACGAAACTTGCCGTGCAGGGCATCGCGCTGCCAGGCGGCTACCTGGGCAGGCAGCGTCTCCAGCCAGTGAGACAGCGGGCTTTTGGCGATCAGCTGATAGAAGTTACTGAAGTCGATCATGCCTGCTCCCCGGCTTTCACGGCCACCAGCGAGCCAAAGTTAAAGCACTGGAACCACAGTTCGGCATGTTCAAACCCAGCCTGACGCAGGCGGGCTTTATGGGTTTCGACGGAGTCCGTCAGCATCACATTTTCCAGCATGCTGCGTTTCTGGCTGATCTCCAGTTCGCTGTAGCCGTTGGCGCGCTTAAAGTCATGATGCATATTGAACAACAGTTCGCCAACGTGGGCGTCTTCGAAGCTGAATTTTTCCGAGAGCACCAGCGCGCCGCCCGGATTCAGCCCCTGATAGACTTTATTGAGGATCGCCTGGCGATCGCCCGGCTCAAGGAACTGAATAGTAAAGTTCAGGATCACCAGCGAGGCGTTTTCAATGGTCACGTCGCGGATATCCCCTTCAATCACTTCGACCGGCGTCGGCGCTTTATAAGCGTCAATATGGCGACGGCAGCGCTCCACCATCGCGGGAGAGTTATCGATGGCGATAATGCGACAGCCCGGATGGCTAATATTGCGGCGCACGGAAAGGGTGGCGGCGCCCAGCGAACAGCCAAGATCGTAAACCTGAGTGTTGGGCTGAACGAAGCGCTCGGCCAGCATGCCGATCATCGAGATGATATTGGAGTAGCCGGGCACAGAACGCTGGATCATATCGGGGAAGACTTCAGCAACCCGTTCATCAAAGGTCCAGTCGCCGAGGCTGGCAATCGGCGCGGAAAAAAGCGTATCGCGGTGAGACATAACGTTAAACCCGAAAAAACGAAAACGGCGTATTGTGCGCTAACGGAGGGAGAAAACCAACTCCCAGGGCATATACCAAAGATTGGCCAGCACCATTAGCAACAACGCGCACCAGGTGGCGCTCATGCCGGAGCGGCGCCAGTAGTAGACGCGGTGATGAAAGCCCCAGGAGTGCATCAGTCGCCCGACAATCAATAAAATCCCGCAAACGTGCACCATCCAGGTCTGAGCGCCGTTCATCTCCATAAATAACAGCAAAATGAGGCCAATCGGCACATATTCGACGGCATTGCCGTGAACGCGGATGGCAACCTGCAGCTCGCTAAAGCCGCCGTCACCGTAGCCTACATGGTATTGGGTGCGCAGACGCACCACGTCAAATGAGAACTTCACTAACAATAACGCACCTAAAACGGCATACAGCGCGCTGACCATACGAAAACTCCCTTTAACTCTGGCAGATGGCTCCGGATATGATAGCAGGATATCAGAAAAGAGAAGATTGCTGCGGAATCGACGGCGCATTTCCTGCCGCCGGCAGGGCAGCGCGCAGGTTACCCCACAGGGTATCCACCAGCGCCGGGGCGAAAGCAATGTCCGGGGTATGCAGGAACAACCACGGGGTCCCCGACTGATGCCACTTCGCCAGGGTCTGAAGCCAGACGCGAAACAGTTCCCGGTTATGGGCCATATCGTCACCGCCGATAAACCGCACCATTGGCTGTCGGGCGGTCATCACCGCATGTACCGGCACCTTCGGTTTCTTTTGTTGGGCATCGATCATCGCCGGACTGGTGGCCGCAGCGCTATGGACCGGGCGGCTGTCGAGGATCACGCGGTTGACGTTACGCTCGTGCAGCCCGCGGTTGAGCTGCTGTTCCGCTTCCCCTTTGGCGAAAAACTCGGGATGACGAACTTCGACGCCGTAGGTGAAATCCTTCGGCAGTCCGTCGAGAAAATGCCATAGCGCGGGGAGATCGCGAGGACCGAACGTCGCCGGCAGCTGCAGCCAGTACTGGCCGATGCGCGAGGCCAGCGGCGCCAGGCGGGCAAAAAATTCGCTGCTTAACTCGTCGCAATGGCGCAGGGCGGCCTGGTGCGAGATGGTGGCCGGGAATTTGAAGCAGAAGCGGAAGTCATCGTGGGTCTGTTCGTACCAGCGGGCGACAATCTCCGGCTTCGGTAGCGCATACAGGGTGGTGTTGCCCTCCACGCAGTTAAAGTGGCGGGCGTGATGCGCTAACTTACTGATCTTTATCATTCTCACATTCCTATCACCATGCCGTGGGGCATGGATGGGGCAAAGTCCGATAATTTCTGGTTCAACATGGCAATCTGATCGCTGCTGCTGTCGGCCATCCAGGCGCCGTAGACATTGAAAACCATCTGAGCGCTGGCGTGTCCCATCTGGCTGGCAATGAAACTCGGGTTGGCCCCGGCAGACAGCGACCAGCAGGCATAGGTATGTCTCGACTGATACGCCTTGCGGTGTCTTAAACCTGACCGTTTAAGCGCCGCATCCCATGAGTCACCAACTGAATCGGCTTTGTACAGGTAACCCACGCTGCCACTTTTTTTAACCAACTGAGGATTGAACACAAATGTACAGTCGTGAATAACCGTTCGGCCATACTCCCGCAACGCCACCTCAATCTGATATTGCCTTCCCAGCCTGGTCATTTCCGCCTGGTTCCTCAAAGCGTCTATGGCAGGCTTGATCAGGTGCACGACCCTGTCGGTACCGGCTTCGGTTTTTGGTAGAGTGAAATCACCGAGTTTCGTATAATTCCGGCGTATAGTCATCGTTCCAGCTTTCAGATCTATGTCTTCCCATGCGAGGGAGACCAGCTCGCCGTGACGCAATCCTGTGTATACCGCAATTGACCACAGGTTTTTCGTTTGCTGATGCTTGCAGGCATCTATGAAGCGAACGAATTCATCACGCGAAAGCGGATCTGGTTCCACCCGGGCCCTCTTAAGCGGCTTGATGCCGCTAAACGGGTTTTCACTCACATAGCCATTATCAACAGCAAACTGAAACATCCCCGCAATCGTGGTCATGTAGTAGTTTACCGTCACCACACTCAGGCCTTTCTCCCCCGACAGCATATCCCTCCTGGCATAGAGCAGTTCTTCCCTTGTCACACCCGAAACCAGCTTATTTGCACCAATCCTCGGCAGCATGCTTTTCACCACTGATTCATACCGGTTTAAAGCATTTGCGCAGATCTCCAGCCGCTTCAGGTCCAGCCATTTTTCAGACAACTCTTTCACGGTGATATCTTTCTTGCCGATCCCGAAAGTTTTCAGGTTTGGTGAGTTGGGGAACTGCGCCGCATAGTCAAAGGTCCCCATGCGGATAGCAAAACATACTGACGTTCGCAGATCCCCGGCCACCTTCCTGTTTTTAGCGGTGTCAGGGACACCGAGGTTTTCCCTGACACGCTTACCTTTAAAAATGAACCATATGCGGAGTGATTTTCCGTGGTTCTCAACGCCCGTTGGGTATGATTCTTTACTCATTTATCCCTCCCGACGTCCAGGAGCGTTGCAAGCTTACCTGTTTCATACCGCACGATCACCCAATGGTTGCTTTTGGGCCTGAATCCATGCGTCCACCGCTTTGCGGTTGTACATGCATTCGCTGGTAGGCTTTGGGTCACCTTCGGGGGAAACGTGCTTATACTCACGCCCAAGCAGCCAGGATGATTTGCGGGCCCGTGTAATGGTGCCTCGCTTCATCCCTGTGACCGCCATCAGCAAGTCCTCTGAAACCCATTCATTTGGCTCGATCTGGATTATTGTCTGCATGCATCACCTCAGGTGCTTACCACGTTCTTCAAACTCTCCTTGGCAATCAGCACAGCGCTGACAGCCCGCCACCAGTTCCCGGCGCCGCTCGGGGATCTCTTCACCGCAGTCGCAGCAGTGAGTGGACGAAACTGCCGCATGGTTGATGCGGCATTTCGCAATTGCGGCTTCCCGCTGGAGTTCTGCCAGCTCGTTGGCCTGATCGATGAGTTCTGCGCTCATGCTGCAGCCCCCTTCACGAAAATTACCCAGTGCGTTTTGTCCGATTTCCCGGTGCGTTGCCAGATGGCCGGTTTCTCGTCGGTCAGCGCCAGAATCTGGCTCACCGGTATCTGGGTCTCATTCCATTTGAAGATGAGTACGCCGTGTGGCCGCAGCACTCTGAACGCTTCTTTGAAACCCGCACGCAGGTCATCGCGCCAGGTGTCTTTGTTCAGGCGCCCATATTTCTTACCCATCCAGGCGTTTTCACCTACACGCTCCAGATGAGGCGGGTCAAACACGACAATCGGGAAAGAGGCATCAGCGAACGGAAGCGCGCGGAAATCGGCGATAATGTCCGGGTTAATAACCAGGCTGCGCCCGTCGCACAGAGTGTGCTGCTCTGCGCGGATATCAGCGAATACGGCGCGCTCGTCCTGTTTGTCGAGCCAAAACATGCGGGAGCCACAGCACATGTCGAGAATGGTTTGCTCAGTCATTCCAGGCCTCCAGCTCGTTCTCGATCTCTTCGTCGATTTCGTCGTTGGTAGCGTCTTCGTCCAGGTAGTCACGCGCCTCTTTAAGGTATTTATTCCGGCGCAAGCGATACCAGAGAGAAAACTCATAGCTCCAGCCGTTCGGAGCACCGTCATAGTCAACCTTGGCATTGCGTTCAGCCATGCTCTCGACCATGCTGTAAGCTGTGGTAAGAGCCGCTTCGCGGATATACCCGCGCAGATCACGCTTGCGCCAGTAGGGATTAACTTTTGAATCGCAGAAAGGTTTGAACTCCACTTCCCAGCGACGAATGCAACGCGCGTTTAATGACTTGCTCATGATTCCACTCCATACCGCCCATTCATGCGGCCAATAACACTGACAAATTTCACCAGGCTGACGCCCATCGGCTTTACCTTCTCGTAGTGCTTGCGAAGGATGGGGGGGGCATACAGCGTTCCACTTCGGTTTAGGCTTTACGCTCATCGCTTTGGTTATCTCTTCTGCGCAGCGACGAGCCTGGGCGCGGAGAGCGTTTTCTTTTTCTTCTGGCGTCATGCTGCCTCCGTCGATTTTTTGAAGGAGTAAGCGATCCGCGCGGAAGCAATGGTTACGTAATCCGGGTTCAGGTCGATTCCGATGAAGTTAAAACCCTCCTCAATGGCAGCCCGGCCAGTACTCCCGCTTCCCATCCACGGATCAAGCACGGTTCCACCTGGAGGGGTTATTAGTCGGCAGAGATAGCTCATTAGAGCGATCGGCTTAACGGTAGGGTGGTTGTTCTTAGCGCCATTTGTACGCCCTGCACCGGCCCGCGGGTCGTTAATGCCGACGCTTCCCTCTTTGCGGCCTCCGGTCATATCGCTGGCTGATGTCGCTATGAATCGCTCGAGGCCTTCGTCGCGCTCCTTCGGTTTGACCTTCGCGCAATAGAAGAATCGTGCTGCGCTTCCCTTATCGCCATGGTGGACGGTGGCCACACGCTTGCGCATTCCAAGTACCTGACCTGTTGATGCTGCAGAAGGTTCGTTGCCGGTTACTGGTGCTGCAGCTCCAGCATTAGCAGGGAAGCAGGCGATCACCTCTTCGCTGCCGTCGTGAATAATGTTGGCCGGCCAGCGTCCTTCCGGTGCCTGCTCGTAGTCGGCAACCGGTTGGGTACCGTCACGCTGATGCGAAAGCAGGCCGCCAGTGCCTCCATTAAGCGCCTCATCGGTCGGTATCCGGCAGGCGTCGATGTTAATTGCTCCGGTACCGTGCTCGTTCATGTTGGCGGACACGGTTTGCTTGAATGGCTTTCGAGCCATTACGATCGGTTCATGCGCAGGCTTCAGCGCCGTTCCCCAGCCATCAAAATCACCATCAAGGTTATGTGACTTAGGGAAGCCGCTACCGTAAATCCATAGGATTTGATCCCTGATTTCGAAGCCGGCATCCTCAGCGTTAACAACAAGTCGGTGATAGGTCCGTGATCCACCAAATGCCAGCAGGTGTCCACCAGGTTTGAGAACGCGCAGACATTCCCGCCACTGGTCGACGGTCGGGACGTCGTAATCCCATTTTTGGTTCATGAAGCTCAGCCCATATGGAGGATCTGTAACGATGGCATCGACTGAGTTATCCGGCAGCGTCTTGAGAACTTCTTCACAGCGTCCGACATGTAATTGATATGTCATTGCGCACCTCTTTTCGTGTCTGCCTTTCTCATGCGGCTTAAAGTTCTGGATACCGACGCAACGCTTCGGCCAATCTTCATGGCGATGCTTTTATGCGACTCGCCTGCATCGCGCATTTCAGCGGCGATCTGCTTCTCTTCTGGCTTCCAGGGCTTGTAGACAAACGCTGTGCTGATGGAATAGCTCTGTGCCAGTCGGTAGAAGTTCGCCTGGCTGATCCCCAGCGCATCCGCTGCGCGACAGGCAGGCATGGTTCCGGCGACGGCGAGGAATTGCTCTGGTGTGATGCTCTGCTTATTCATTGGGCCTCCCGTGGTAAACGGTAAATTTCTCCGCCAAGCGTCCCGTTTCCCCAGCGCTCGACGGCAAGGAATGGCTTAACCATTTCCAGCTCCGGCGCCGAGATGAACACTTCTTTCATCTCAAGTGCTGGCGCCCACCCGGCGTAATAAGGTTCATGAAAATTCAGGGTTATCCCTGCGTTGTGCCCAAGGGCGCCCGCTGCGGTCTGCCAGCGATGAAATACCGTAATGTTGTTCCGCGCGTCCTTGCGCAGGATGGACAGGATTGACTCAGCTGTGACTTTCATGGCTGCCACCACTTGCGGCTTGTTTCAGCTCTCTCAGGCGGATGCCGGTAACGTCTCTGCACTTCGTCTGATGTTCAGGGAAGCCATGAAGGCTGTTCCATGCTTTCCCGTAGTTATCCTGCAGGGCCTTAGGATCGTTCTCTGAACCTGCGTAAGCAGTGAAATCAGCGAGAATCTGATCTGCGTCTGCTGGCCTTACCTGGTGAGCCTCATAGTCAGGGTCCACAGTCGTCTCTTCTGTAGGGATGCAGAAGGCCTGAAAAGCTGCATATTTGTACGCAATCGACATGGCCTTGTTCGTTGCTTTATCGCCGCTGTCCATCGCCTCGCCGTAGGTGACGACGGTATGAAAGCTGCCGTCCTCCGTGCTGACAAAATCGAACTCAGCCCGGACGGTTACATAAAACAGTGCGCCACCATTTTTACTGGTTCGTTCACAGCATGACCGCTCAGTACACCGCGGGAGGATCAGCAACCTGTGTTTCACCAGGGCGGGGGCCAGAGCGTTGTAAACGTCATCGATCCCACGGAATGCGTAGTTTACCTGGCTGCCCTGTTTTCTGGCCTTGCTGATGCCTTTCTCTGCCAGCTCTCCGGACACAGCGCTGATAGCGGCGTATACTTTTTTCTCCGTCATTGAAAATACCCCGCGAATTCATCCCAGCTGATCACCGGGTTCTGCCGTTCCGCAGAAAGGTTTACTGGTTCGTCATCGTCGAAATCACGTTCGCCGATCGCATCGCTCATCAGCTGAATGAATTCGTCGTCATCCCATTTTTCCGCAGCGCTCATGCTGCTTTCTCCCTATGAGTAATGACGTAGCCATGTTCCGCCAGACATTCGATCACCACGTCCCAATCCAGTTGCATGAGGACTTCACGACTGTTAACCGTCCCCGACAACACAACGTCTTCCAGCTCGACGGTTAACGTGTTATGCGGGCCTACAAATGTGCGCATGTCTGTGCATTCGCATTTGATATTCATAAGAGCCTCAAAAAAGGTTGAAAGAATACCGGCGCGATAAAAGCCGCCTGATAGCTCAGTTAAATTCTTCGTTTCGATTACCGGCTGAGACCTTGTCCCAACCCGTTCAGATAAACTTCAACCAGCAAGTCGGTTGTGTAAGTCCGCTCAATCCCGCGATGCAGGTACAGGCGGCCGCGTTTATTTGCTGATGCTGTCCAGGTGCTTTCCCGATGCTTAACGAGCATCCCTGGCAGAACGGCGCCGCGGTTAACGGTCTGTGTCCCGTAATGATGACTAACCATTGAACACCCCCGTAGCGTGCAGAATTTTGATAATCAACGCTGTCCAGATAACGCCGCAGATCAGCAGGCAGTAAATCAGTGAACGAATGCCTTGTTTGCTCATACTTCCTCCCGCGCTTTCAACATTGCATCAGCCATCAGGTAAGAAAGCTCAGCAACAATGAAACCTTCTTCACTTCTCGCAGGGTGCTCAATGCCCGCTGGATAACCTGCCAGCCAGCCCTGCATCGCTTTTGCTGCAAAGTAATCACGAACAGTCAAACCTTCGTACCCTTGCGTTGGATATGCAGGGCCGCCATTGTTTTCTTTGCTCATTTTCCACCCCAGCATGCGAAGCTAAAAAAGAGGACAGCAACCAAAAACGGAACGACCTTTAACCAAAAATTACGCCATGCAGGCTTGTCTTGTTCTCGTATCATCTCTTCACCTTTGCCTTATCGCGGCTAACGGAGCGTTGTTACCTATTTCCGGCGCCAACGTTGTTGTTTGGATGAGTTGATAATAGCAATGAGTATTAACCATAGCAATACGTATTGATATTAATTGATAGCAATTGCTATTAAATGATTGATAGCTAAATGAATTTATTTTTTGTTATTGTGCTGTTATGCTCAAAAAAAACACAGGAGGCTACATGAGACCGCCGATCACAAAGGAAGAAGTCGAGTTACTGATGCAGGATATGGAGATGCTGGCAGAGCGGCAGCTAGTAGGACTGGAGGCGTTAGAGGCTCTGAGACTGCTGGAGATGCGCAGACAGACCGGTAAGCTGGAGGCTATAAAGCGATTGATATCGCATGGAAAGGAGCAGGGCAGTAAAAACCCGGCGCGGTGGCCGGGTGCTAGATATCTCTCTACGAATTAATCATCAAACATCAGGACCGGGATATTGATTTTGTCATGTCCGGCAAGTTTAAGAGTCGCTATAGTGAAAGCGCGCAAATAGGGATAGAGCAGCTTAGCAGAACCTACATTTGATATTGCTTTGGTTGCTTGTTCTAGATCCGTATCTTCTTCGAAGCTTATGATTGCCATTTGACAGGCTTTGAATATGAATTTCTTGTCTTTATGGAGCTCTATCGAAAGTGTTAGCCGGAAATCTTTCTGATTTTTGTCTGAGTAAAATACACTCGATGTTGCATCAAGATGAAACTGCTGCCCCGTTTTCGTGGGGACATCAGTTGGAGTGAGCTCAAAGCTATCAATCCAAAAATTTACAAGATCAAACTTTTTCCCGTTAATCAATGCGATGTCTCCGCAAAATCTGGTTCAGCTGACATTATTTCAGCACTTCCTGACCATGAAAAAGATGATTGCTGAACCCGTATAATCGTAACGAGCGCCCCTGGCTGAGAAACCCCGGCAACACTACAAAGCTCAGAAAAAACCTGAGGGAACTTGACAGCAGTTCTAATCAGCTTGTCCATAGACTCCGATTGCGCAACATCATCTGTTTCATATTTTGAAAAGGCCTTTTGTCCCCCGCCGAAAATGCGTGAAGCTTCATCCTGAGATATGCCCCAATTGTTTCGTATAGAACGCATTTCATCCCCGGTAAGGAGTCCATCAATGGTTTTTTTTAGCCGAATCACAGATCGTTTATTGGCACGCATTTCCTCTGAATCTACTTGTTCAACAAGGCACAAGTCGCACACGCTGAAAATGTGAGCATAACTCTTAGTAAAACCTTTGTAGGTGATACTTTCTGTCGTCGACCTTCGAGTCAAATGCCCAGTTCCGCAGACAGGGCATAATTTTTTATTGCTCATGCTGTTACCCTAATGTCTTTGCCTTGGTGGGTGGAATGACACAATCAAAACAACTGCGCCGCTTTTTCCAATGCAGAATTTAATATAGATCTCACAATCCATCTCTTTGTGAGCGGCCTCTATCCAGGCCTTCTCAGTGAAAGAGTAAGCATCACAGGCAGCCCAAACGTTATTGGCGTTTATTTGGCACCATTCAGAGCCAAGGAAGCGCCCCCTGGATACCGCCAGCGAAATCGAACTCTTCAAGGAGTCTTCATCCTTGCCAAGCTCAGCAACATCTTTACTACACTGCTGCGTTATTGCCGAAATTTTCGCTGATTCGATTATTGTAAGTATGTTTTTATAGAGAGGCCCGCCAGATATTTTTGAAGCCGAGCCTGAAAAGCCTGTATCATGCGAACTAACTATAGTTACCATTATGGTAAGTATGCTCCTTATGTCAATACCAGTAGCACTATTAGCCCGCCATCATCGAATCAACTGCGCGCAGACCAGAACACCACTCAAATCACACCATAGATACGCGTCACTTAAGCTTTACTGCCCTTCTGGGTTGCAAGCCACCGGGCAACAGTCTTACCCATGCTTCCTGTACGTCTGCGGCATGCTGCCGATCACCTTGCCGAACACGAATACCCGGTTCATCTCGTCTTTCTCGATCGGGTCCCAGGCTGCATAGCTCTTGTTGTCTGAGATAACTAGCAGCTTGTCTTTCATCTTCTGCAGGCGCTTGACGTGAGCAGTGTCGTCGTACAGGAACGCGTATATTCCGTCGCCGTCGAAGCTCTTAACGCTGATGTCCACGAACAGCAGATCGCCCGGCTCAATCGTGCCGGACATGCTGTCACCCCGGACGTTGATGATCCGGATGTTCTCAGCCTTGCGCCCGTCGAACATGTGGCGAGCTTCCGCTGGCGCATATTCAACCGAGTGGAGGATCTCCACGAACTCCTGGTTCACAATACCCGGTCCCGCGCTGACCATAAGGTCCAGAACATCAATCCTGAATGCATCGGTATCCTGGCTTTTAACCTGGGAAGCGCGAGGTAGTTGGCCATCATCGCGCATCGGTCCATTTCCGGTTGATAACCATTCAGACCTGACGCCCAAAGCATTAGCTATCTCGACAATTTTTGTTGACCCCCTGGCGTTTCCACTCACCAGGCGCCAAATGGTCGGCTGAGCAATACCAGAGGCCTTCGCAAGCGCCCCTTGTGACATTCCGGCCGAAGCCATGGCCTCGTTTAAACGATCTGCAAGAGTTTCTTTTTTCATAATCTCAAATTTATACGCTTGCGTATTACTGGTCAAAACACGTTTTGCTATTGCTAAAACCAATACGCATTGCTATTATCACATTGCACCAATACTTATAGGAATTGGAACATGACGAACAAAACCATCCAGAAGGCAATTGATATCGCTGGCAGTCAGAAAAAATTGGCCGATCTGTGTGGCGTAGCGCAGCCGACAGTTTGGCGCTGGCTGCATGGCGGCGGAATTGATGCTCGCTATGTAATGAAAATTGTGTCTGCGACTAACGGCAAGATTAAGGCGGCAGAGATCCGGCCTGACCTTGCACAGTTGCTGAGCGCGCATTCACCGGCCGCCTAACCCGCGGCCTTTCAATCAACACCAGAGGAAGTATCACAAATGGAGAGTTCAACGACACGCAACAAAGTGGAGGCTCGCAGGATAGAAAGCTGGTTACACAGCCAGATAGCTGAACTGGGAACCACGAATATCGCCAAAGTGGCCGGAGTGAATAAGTCGACGGTGAGTCGCTGGCGGGAAAGTCTGCTGCCGAACATGTCGCTGCTGCTGGCCATCCTGATTTCTAACAGGCCGGGAGAGAAAGGTGATTTTGAAGCATAAGTGGGAACAGAAAGGCGAAAGCCGCAGTGCGGGAACACTAACGGCTTTCTACGCGAATTAACTGGATCAATTCACAGGAGTAATTATGCATCTTGATGCCATTACAAAGCAAGTCGGCGTAATGACGACTATGGAAGTCCCTCAGCAATTCAGGATGGAAGGGTGGGTCTATGTCTTAAGTAACCCATGCATGCCGGGGATCTACAAAGTCGGCATGACAACGACAAGCCCAGAAGTTCGGGCTAGGGAGCTGTCGTCCGCAACTGGCGTTCCGGCGCCATTCAAAATTGAAGCTGCTTTTTATACCCATTCCCCACTGGAATCAGAAAAAGAAGTCCATGAGGTTTTATCTGAGTGGCGCGTAAATGATTCCAGAGAATTTTTCGAGCTTTCTTTAGGGGAAATCATTCACGCCTGCTCTCAGAGCTGTGAAGCGCAAGTAGGGGAGTCCGTTGAAAGCATCGCTGTTTATAACGACTTCATCACTTTCGAAACCCTTGGGAAGCTCAACGTCAATAGTCTCTTCGATGACATTGGCATTAGCGTCTTTGGTGACAAATTAGCGGCGGCTGAGCGGCTGATCCGCATCGGCGCAGATACCGTATTGAACATCAGAAAAAAACACGGCGTCGTCATTGCCATGCATGACTCGAATGCGTACGCCATTGAGCCAGCTGATGAACAGGAACTCAGGAAGCACAGAGAAGAATATGAGTCTTTTCGGGCTGAGCGTGAGTCCCAGGGCATTTACGGCCCGACACAACCTGTGGAGTTTTAAATGGCCAGATCCAGAAATATCAAACCAGGCTTTTTCACTAATGATGAGCTTGCAGAATGCCATCCGCTGGGGCGACTTCTGTTTGCTGGTCTTTGGACCATAGCTGATAAAGAGGGGCGCCTTGATGATCGCCCGAAAAAGATTAAAGCGATGCTTCTCCCTTTTGATGAGGCTGATTGTGACGCTCTTCTTCAGCAACTCAATGACCATAAATTCATTATCCGCTACCGGGTTAATGGTGAGTGCTACATACAGATATCGAACTGGAAGAAGCACCAAAACCCTCACTGCAAAGAAGCTGCAAGTGAGATACCAGCACCTGTTGAGAACGATAAAAGCACCGGACAAGAACAGTGCAAGGAAGATGCAGAGGAAGAAAAGAAGGACACAGAATCACTCCAAGACGTTGAAAATAAAGGAGCACCAGAACTGCACGGTACAAGCATGGTGCAAGAATCAGTAGAGAACAGTTTAAATCCTGCTGATTCCCTTAACCTGATTCCTGATTCCCTTAACCTGATTCCTGATTCCTTGGATAACACCCAAGCCGCGTCCGCGACTTGCGAAGGTGACAAAGGGGCCGAGCAGGCAACTGTTCATCAGATGGCTAGTCGATATGCATTCGAAGGTTCTGTGGTTCGTCTTAATCACAAAGACTACCAGGCGTGGTTAACCCTATACCCGCTGATTGACCTGCAGTACGAGCTGCAAAAGCTGGATATCGAATTCAGTCACGAAAAGCCGAAAAACTGGTTTATCACTGCCAGCCAGAAACTGAGCTACCAGAACAAGCAGGCTGCCTCAAGGGCGCCACGCAAGGTTTCAAATAGCCGGCAGACAGAAAACTTTTCCGCTAAAGACTACGGGCAGACTGAAATCCCATCATGGGCGAGGGACTGATCATGGAACTGGAAGAAAAAATCACTGCCATTGAGCGGATGCTTGATCAGCTGAGTAAGCCACCGGAAGACATCCCGAATTGCGAGGTGGTTATCGAGCGCGTCTGTTGTGAAAAGCATGGCGAGTATGAGCAGCGCAAGCGGATCCTGACCAGCAGCATCATCAATCTGCCATCACCGCCGACACGCTGCCCGGGCTGCCTGGAAGACGAACTGAATTTTCTGAAGGATGAAAAGGTTCGCTGGGATAAGCGAGTTCGCCAGCAAACTGCAGAAAGGCTGCTTCGCCAGCTGGATATACCAGAGCGATTCTCCACGTGCACTCTGGACAGCTACAAGCCTGTTGGGAAGGATTCTGAGCGAGCATTACGGGTCTGCCAGGCCTACGCATCGAAATGGACTGATCGCCTCCAGCAGGGAGGTGGGTTGGTTATGTGTGGCAAGCCTGGTACCGGTAAAAACCACCTTGCGCTGGCCATTGCCCGCCATGTGATTGAGCACCACCAAAGCTCAGTCATTTTCACGACGGCGCTCAAGATTGCCCGGGAGTTTAAATCGACCTGGTCAAAAACAGCCACGCGCACTGAGGATGAGGTGATCCGCTACTTCACGAAGCCAGACCTTCTGATTGTCGATGAGGTTGGCGTGCAGTTTGGCAGCGAAGCCGAGAAGATGATCATGTTTGAAATCATCAACACCCGCTACGAGCGCCTGAAGCCGACGATCCTGATCAGCAACCTGCCGAAGGATGAGCTGACGCAGTTTATCGGCGAGCGCGTCATTGACCGCATGAACGACGGCGGCGGCTGCACGATTTCGTTTACCTGGGAGAGCTATCGGGAGAACCGGTCATGAAAAAGAACTCTGGCAAACAAGCCGTTATTAACTTCATCGGCCAGCATCCTGGCTGCAGCTTTCAGGATATCCGCCGCGGTACCGGGCTTGACTCTTCAGTGGTCAATTCCTCCCTGTGGCAGATGCACCGTGACGGCCAGGTTAATCGTGAAGGGGAGTGCAGGAGCTACCGCTACACCCTGATCGACACGACAGCCGTAACCGAAAGCGAACCATCTGCTCAGTATCGCCAGCGTCCTGGCGGCGTAAACCCAATGACCAACCTTTTTAACCAGTGCCTGGCGGGAGTAAGAAAATGACTATCACACTACAGGCAGTAAACGAGCTCATCGCCTCCCTGGAGAGCGCAGGCGAGCTGTCGATCAGAGAGCAGAAGTTCCTGAAGCTGGCGAAAGCGTACCAGCAGCTGGCAGCGGAGAATGTGGAGGCAAAAAAAATAATCAGCGAATGCCGGGAGTATTTCATCGCTGGGGTGATGAACCGTATCAGACCAACGAATGAAGGCTACCTGCATATGATTTGCGACACGTTTGCAGACGAAACCCCCGCCACCGATAGCATCTATGCCGGGATTAAGGCTGATGGGGTGGAGGAGTTCGCGGTAAAACTTCGTATTCCTGGCGATGACCAGTTTTTTGACGCTTTAGCAAAAGGGGTTGCACTTGCTGCTGACGACTTCGCCAAGCAGCTGCGCGAGGGGGCCGACAAATGATCCACTTCCACGGAGGGCCAATCACGCCAGATACCTGTGCGTTGAAGGCGTGGAAGGGGCGCCATGCGTTCATTAGCTTTGCAAACGCTGGGCAGTTAGCACTGGCCAGCGAGGTTACTCAGTCATTTGCTCTGGATAACGGCGCATTCAGTTTCTGGACGAAAAAACGCGTGGTGGACTGGAACGAGTATTACCGGTTCGTCGAGCGTTGGGCTAATCACCCGCGGTTCTCATTCGCCATTATCCCTGACGTTATCGGTGGTAGTAGCGAAGAAAACGATGCGCTGATAGCAGAGTGGCCGCACGGAAAGTTTATTGGGGCGCCAGTGTGGCACATGAACGAACCAGACGAGCGGTTTATTCAACTCTGCAATGAGTTCCCCCGCGTGGCAATCGGCAGCATGGGCGAATACGACGCAAAGCGGCCGCGCCGCTGTGTGGCTCGCCTGCGTGACTTAATCCGGCATGTTGTGGATGAGAACGGCTACCCGATTTGCAAGCTGCACGGCCTACGTATGCTCAATGCCGATATTTTCCGGCATATACCGCTGTCATCAGCTGATAGCACAAACGTGGCCCGCAATATCGGTATCGATAAATCATGGCAGAAATCAGCCTATGCACCGGCCAGCAAAGAAACCAGAGCCGCTGTACTCGTTGAGCGTATCGAGTCAATGAACAGCGCCAGTGCGCTCAACTATAACGCCGAACGCGACCGCTTTATGCCGCAATTGGCCTTTGAGATTTAGGGAGTCAACCATGACTGATATCACCGAACTGGCGCTGATAAAGGGCCAAAAAGTTGAAGCTCCGTATTACCTGGCTGAGTGCACCGAATGCGGGAAGATGTATTCAAGCTCGAAATTGATTGTATCGCGCAACTATTTTGATGGCGACGCAGATTGTTATTGCCCGCACTGTAACGCTGATGATGCTGATATAGCGGATTTAGGGAGCAGCGAACAGCCTGCTGCAATGGCCTGGAACTATCAGCAGGCTCGCATTGACGCTCTGGTAGAGGCGCTGGAATCAGAGAAAAGGATTTGCTCTACGTGGAGAAAAACAGCTGAGTCGACCAGTGAAAAGCTGGAGAAGGCGCAGCAGCGGATTTCTCAGCTGGAGTCCCGCACCGTCACCGTGAAGTTGCCAGACTTCAGGCATGAGCACTTCAATAGCGATTGGGGTGAGCACGATGCAGAGGCTTATCAGGTTGCTCTCCGGGAAGCGCTGACCGCCTCTGGCATCAAGGTGGAGGCTAAATGATGTGGGTCCTCATAATCTGGATGTTCGGCGCTTATGGAAACCCGACCATCACCACTCAAGAGTTTCAAACAGAATCCGCCTGTCGAGCAGCGTTTGCCGAAGTAAAAAAGGTAAACAATGCCGATGTTTCACTACGTGGCGTATGCACGCCTAAGGGTGACCAATGACCAAATCAACCATAACCAGAGAGCGCATTCAGCAAATTATCCGAGTCATTGATGGCGAAGCTTATGACGAGGAAGAAATCAGAGAGTGGTTAAGTTCTGATGAAATCATGGAGCTTTCCCGCATGGCGCTGGCCGCAATGGACAGCGAGCCGGTTGAGATGCCTCTCGACTACCTACAGGGACACAAAGACGGCCTGGAGTGGGCCTCCCAACTGGCAGAAGCCAATCACCCTGAGACCGGAGACTGGCTTTACGATGACCCTATCGAACTGGCAAAAGCTATTCGCAAAGGTCCAGATATGCCGCCAGAGCAGCCGGTAGAGGACAGCGAGCCGGATCGCAATCCTGTGCTGGCGTATGCCGACAGTTATCGTGATATGGCGAAACAAGGCGTCGAGTCAGTCCCAATATGGAGCGTCATTACCGACCTCGAGCGAAACATTGCTCCGCTCTATCGCCACGCGCGGCCGGCGCCGGTAGTGCCGAAGGAATGGACTATTGCTGATGCCGTGAAGTTTTGCAAAGAAACTGGTAGGCAAGATGCCGGATCTGCAATGGACGCCTGGAACGCCTGCCGCGCCGCCATGCTCGCAGCCGCCCCGCAGTCACCCGGCAGTGAACCCGCTACCGTGCCGGGTAAATGGATTCCGGTAAGCGAGCGGATGCCGATAGAGTTTGAGGCAGTTATCGCTTTCGATGGAGATCAGGTTTATGGCGAGGCAATGTATAGCTCTGATGATGGATTTACCATTGATGGCTATGAGCCATGCGACAGATTGAATTTGCAAAACGTAACTCACTGGATGCCGCTGCCGGCCGCCCCGCAGGAGGTGAAGGGTGAGTAACTTACGCGATGAAATCCGAACCTTCGACCTTGACCAGTTACGCTCTCTTCGTGAGTTCGTGGGCGACCTCATAGCCAGAAAGGAGAGTGAGACACGTCGCACGGTATGGCGTGTCTGCTCTGACGGTATTTGCTACGGAAATTTCAGGGAAGAAGAATACCTCAAGGCAGTAGCGTTTCTGGCGGAGAAGGCTGCCGAAATTGATGCTGATCCGACATCGGACAGGCGGGACAGGCGCATAGAGATTTTATCTCATCGCGTCATCGAGTCAGAATACGAGGGGTGGTTTGATGCCTAAATCCCCCGCAGAACGCAAAGCCATCCGCTAATCTCAACCCCTCTCCGGAGGGGTTTTTATCGTATATGCTCATTTTGCTTTTCTCCCCGGGAAGGGCGATAATTACCTCGTCAGCCTGAGCAACTGACACGATTATCCGGCGCCAAGTGGGGACACATGGCGCACAAAACCTTACAGCAATCCCTGTCACCGATGGCGAAAGCCACCGGCGATTTTCTGCATTCAGCGTTTGACCTCTCCGGAGGTGAAGCGTGAACATCCCTCAATGCGGCATCAAACTGCACAGCGGCAACTTCAGCGCTATAGGCAAGATTCTTCAGGAGCAGCTCTCTGACGGGAAATGCCTGCGCCTGCGGGTCAAAGAGTGGCGCGAAAAACGCAGCCTGAGCCAGAACGCACTCAGTCACATGTGGTACACGGAAATTAGCGAATACCTGATTAACTCAGGACGTACCGACGCAACTCCCGAGTGGGTTAAGCGCAATCTCAAAAAGACCTATCTCGGCTGCGAGGAGGTGACCTACACCGACTTCATCACCGGTGAGAAAACCACAATCTGGGAACCCCGACATACCTCCGATCTTGATACCGGCGAAATGCACATCTTTCTGACCAAAGTAGAAGCCTGGTGCGCTCAGTTTGGTCTGGCTCTCACCATTCCACACGGTTGCGAATATCAGCAACTGCAGCAAAAGCAGGAGGCCTGATGAGCAGCCTTCTCGTCAAAGTGATGGAGCGCGGCATCTTCCGCGTACCGGCGCGCCGCAAGCGCAAGGTCGAAGTTAAACCTTCCGATATCCCCACCTTTCACTATACGGCTCACCTGGCAGATGTCCGCTGGCTGCGCCACGCTGCCAGAAGGAAAATCGCATGAGCATCTATCAACGCATCAACGGCGCTGACTGGCGCAATATCTGGGTAGTCGGCGATCTGCATGGCTGCTACACGAACCTCATGACCCAACTCGGCAGGGTGGATTTCGACCCGGAGCAGGACCTGCTTATCTCCGTTGGCGACCTCATCGACCGCGGATCAGAAAACGTTGAGTGCCTGGAGCTGATCACAATGCCGTGGTTCCGCGCCGTTCGTGGAAACCATGAGCAGATGATGATTGATGGCCTGTCAGCGCATGGCAATGTTAATCACTGGGTGGCAAACGGCGGCGGGTGGTTCTTCTATCTGGACTACGACAAAGAGATTCTGGCTAAAGCGCTGGCTCACAAAGCCACTGAGCTGCCGCTGATCATCGAACTGGTGACCGGCGACCGCAAAGTGGTCATCTGTCATGCTGACTACCCGCACAACGAATATGAGTTCGACAAGCCAGTACCAGAGGAAATGGTCATCTGGAACCGGGATCGGGTGAGTGATGCGCAGGACGGAAACGTTAGTGAAATCACTGGTGCCGACCTGTTTATCTTCGGTCACACCCCGGCGCTCCAGCCCCTCAAGTTCGCCAACCAGATGTATATCGACACTGGGGCTGTGTTCTGCGGCCGCCTGACCTTGGTGCAGATCCAGGGTGGTGAGCATGCTTAAACGAACTCAGCGCCGGTGCAAAATCTGCCGGGCAAAATTCACCCCATTATTCGAAAACCATCGTTGGTGCTGCCCTGAGCATGGCGCTCAATTTGCCATGCAGGAACTGGAGAAGAAGCGCGAAAAGCAGGCACAGGCGAAAGCGAAGAAAGAACGCGCAGCCTGGCGCAAGCGCAAAGCAGCGGTGAAGCCTCTCCGGCACTGGGAAGACATGACTCAGCGTGTCGTTAACGACTATATCCGCGAGCGTGACCACGATATGCCCTGCATCAGCTGCGGCACGTTCGACACGGTTCAATGGGAAGCCGGCCACTACCGCTCCCGCGGTAAAGCATCACACCTGCGCTACAACGAGGACAATATTCACAAGCAGTGCCATCACTGCAACGTGCAGATGTCAGGTAACCAGCAGCAGTACCGCATCGGCCTGGTAGAGAAAATCGGCGCTGAGCGCGTCGAGGCCCTCGAAAACAACAACACCCCTCACCGATACACCATCGAAGAACTGGAAGGCGTCAGGCGCCATTACAGCGCGCTACGCCGTGCGCTCATAAAACAACGGGAGGCCGCATGAAGATCACCTATAGCGACGAAGGGGCATATTCCCGCATCTGGCTGACGGGACCATTTTGGCAGTTTGCTACGGCTCGGCGCATTGCTGATGCCGGACTGGACGCTTCCCCGGTCAATACCTGGGAGTCTCGCGGGCTAACCTTCCAGATCACCTTATACGGAAAAAGCGCGTATGTGCTCAGGGCATATAAGGCGATGGCCAAGTCTATGGCGAGGACTGGCAAATGAGCCGAGACGTTATCGAACGCATCCGCGACCGCTGGCAAAAGCTCCGCCTCTGCCGGCACCGCGGCACCGTACTGGTTGACTATTTAATTTTGCGCAATTTCATCGCAAGTCTCTCAAGGGGGAGTTATGAGTAAATCAGAAAAATCAATAACCCAAGAGCTGTTAAGGACTCTCCTTGAATACGACCCGCAGACCGGCATTTTTAGATGGAAAATAAAGGCCTCATCTAGTGCGCACCCTGGCGATATTGCAGGATGCATTGATGGTCAGGGATACAGAGTTATTCGTATCTATGGAAAGAACAGAAAGGCCCACAGGCTTGCCTGGCTATATGTGTACGGGGATGGGCCTGAGGTTATAGATCACATTGACAGGAATCGTTCGAATAATGCCATTGAAAATTTAAGGGCCGTTACATTTTCTCAAAACTCGGCAAATAGAGCAGCTAAAAGCAAAAATAAGTCTGGATTTACCGGGGTGTACTGGAATGAGTTAGGGAAGAAATGGCAGGCAAGCATAGTGTCCAAGGGGAGAACACATTACGTTGGTCTTTTTGCTACTGCACAAGAAGCGGCGAAAGCCCGGACTGAGTATGCCAAACAGCTATATGCAAATTTCTATATTCCTTCATTTCACGACCAAGAGGCTGCCAAATGAACACCCAATACCTCCAGTATGTTCGCCAGCAGCTGATAGTGGCCACTTCCGATCTGAGCGGTGCGACGAAGGGGCAACTGGTAGCCTTTGCAGAGAACGCGCAATTCACCGCTACGGCGCGCAGCCGGGGACGGAAGAAGGTGTATAGCGAGGAAAAGCAAAAAATGGTTAACCCGGATGGCCCACCGATGAGCGGCAGCCAGTCCCGCGCTAAGGGTTCATCAATCGCTCTGGTTCTGCCCGTTGAGTATTCGACGGCAAGCTGGCGCCGGGCTCTGCTGTCGCTGGAAGAGCATCAGAAAGCCTGGTTGCTCTGGAACTACGGTGAAGAAACAAAATTCCCACACCAGACAACCATCTGCCAAATATCATGGCAGGAGTTCAAGCGCCAGATAGAAGGGGAGAAAATTGCTGCAAAAACGCTGGGTAGGCTGAAAGCTATGATATGGCTTGCAGCGCAGGACGTAAAAGCTGAGTTAGCCGGGAAGCGCGTATATCAGCAACAGGAGCTTGCATCCCTTACCGGTACCACGCCGAATAACTGGAGCACAAACTACGCATCCCGCTGGCGGGCAATCAGAGAGATATTTCTCAAGCTGGATCGTGACTCGCTTCTGAGTGTGACAAAAGCACGATCGCAGCAAAAGTCGACAAATTACCATTCAGGTATTGCAAAAATGAATTAATTGGCATATATTTCGTGTAAATCTGATATCGTCGCCATAGCTTCGATTGTCGACACACCAAGAATTCAAGCCCGAGGTTAACACCTTGGGCTTTTTCATTTCAGGGTCAGAAGCACAGCGGTTGTGCGTTCGGCTGTTAACCGAATGGTCGAAGGTTCGAATCCTTCCTGTCCCGCCAGATAATGGCCTGACCTGATGACGGGCTCATAATCCAATCCATCAGGGCGTTGTTGGCGCAACGCAACAGGCCGCCATATCCCTCTACCTTGGGACCATTACGGCTACCGCGCCGTCGCTTTTACCCTTGGTATTCCTTCCCGCCTTGAGCGGGTTTTTTATTGAGCATACCCAGACCCTCGGGAATCATCCCCGACGTGCTTTGTTGATAAATCAGCCCGCAGGGTCTGGGCCTCTTTTCCCCTTTACGCACAGCGCCATCCGTCATCAACGGAGGTGAGGTTATGACAAAAATGAGCACCATTTACAGCAGACTTTCATACGGCACCGGGACCGCACTGACGGGCTGCGGTGTCTCAGCAAAGGCGTATGCCGGGGCAGTCAAGGCAGAGGTATGGATTTTGGCCGACAAAATAGCGGGGATGACCCTGAGTGACTGGGCAATTATTGTCGGTATCGCCTGCACCATTACCACCTGTGGTGTGAACTGGTACTACCGGCGGAAAGAACGCGAGGATCGGCTCAATGGCTATGACACCAAAACTGAGGAATAGCGTTATCGCTGCCGTCGGCGGTGGCGCCATAGCCATTGCTTCTGCGCTCATCACTGGGCCAACTGGTAATGATGGTCTTGAAGGTGTGCGGTACGATCCCTATCAGGATGTGGTAGGCGTCTGGACGGTCTGCTATGGCCACACAGGCAAAGACATCATGCTCGGCAAGAAGTACACCGAGGCTGAATGCCGTGCGCTGCTCAGCAAAGACCTGAACACCGTTGCTCGCCAGATTAACCCATACATCCAAAAGCCGATCCCCGAGACAATGCGTGGGGCGCTTTACTCATTCGCGTATAACGTTGGCGCTGGCAACTTCCAGACCTCCACACTGCTGCGCAAAATCAACCAGGGCGACCAGAAAGGCGCATGTGACCAGTTGCGCCGCTGGACTTACGCCAAGGGCAAGCAGTGGAAAGGCCTGGTAACTCGCCGCGAGATTGAGCGCGAAGTTTGTCTCTGGAGTCAAAAATGAGCCGGTTAACCGCCATTATCAGCGCCATTGTGATCTGCCTGATAGTCAGTCTCGGATGGCTGGCTAGCCACTACCACGACAACGCCACCGAGTACAAAAGGCAGCGCGATAAAGTGACTGAGCAACTCAGCCTGGCGAAAGACACCATCGCTGACATGCAGGTAAGGCAGCGCGACGTCGCAGCGCTCGATGCCAAATACACGAAGGAATTAGCCGATGCAAAAGCTAAAAATGATGCTCTGCAGCGCAAGCTTGATAATGGTGGTCGGGTGCTCGTCAAAGGCAAGTGTCCAGTGTCAGCCGCAACCCAAACCGCCGGCGCCGCCAGCATGGGCGATGATGCCACCGTCGAACTCTCTGCAGTTGCTGGACGAAACGTTCTCGGTATCCGATCCGGAATCCTCAGCGACCAAACAGCCCTGAGGGCGCTGCAGGAATACATCACCACGCAGTGCCTGAAGTAAGGCATTACAGAGCCACTTCAAGAGGTGGCTCGATAATGTCACAACGAGGTAAGGACTATGGCAAAACCTGACTGGGAGGCCATCGAGACGGCGTACCGGGCCGGGGTGATGTCCCTCCGTGAAATTGCATCGCAGCACGGTATCAGCGAAGGCGCTATCCGTAAGCGGGCAAAGCGTGACGACTGGTCGCGTGACCTCGCCGCAAAGGTGAAAGAACGTGCTGACGATCTGGTACGCAAAGCAGAGGTACGCAAACAGGTACGCAGTGAAGTCACTTTGAACGAACGCGTACTGATTGAAGCGACTGCAGAGGTAATCGCCAGTGTCCGCATGGAGCATCGCGGTGATATCAAGCGCGCCCGGCAGATAACGAACGCGCTGTTTGATGAGCTAGGCGCCGAGTGTGCTGATGTTGCTGCACTGGAGACGCTCGGAGAGTTGATGTTCAACCCTGACGATAAGGGACAGGATAAGCTCAACGAGATTTACCACAAGGTCATCAGCATGCCGGAGCGCGTTAAATCGGTGAAAGCTCTCAGCGAAGCGCTGAAGAACCTGATCGGACTTGAACGCCAGGCCTACGATATCGACGGGCCGGAAGGCGACAATTCTGTTAAGCAACTCTCTGAACTGATGGATTCCTTGTCTCAGGGGGCGTAATGAAGCCTGAGCATCTCAAGCTGCTAGCTGATAAAGACTGGCGGCTGAACAATCTTTACTGGATCACCGACAAAGAAGGCAAGCCGACTCGCTTCAGGATGACGCCTGAGCAGCGGGAATACTTCGAGGGGATTCACACCCGAAACATCATCCTGAAAGCTCGTCAGCTCGGCTTCACCACAGAGGTGTGCATCATCCAGCTCGACGCTGCTCTGTTCGAGTCGGCAAAGTGCGCGCTGATCGCCCACACGCTGAATGACGCAAAGCGCCTGTTCCGGGAAAAGGTGAAATATGCCTACGACAAGCTGCCGGCCGAGATAAAGGCGGCCAATCCGGCGAGCAACGACTCAGCCGGTGAGCTGGTCTTTAAGAAGGGCGGATCACTATACGTCAGCACCTCATTTCGTGGCGGTACGCTGCGTTACCTGCACGTCTCCGAGTTCGGGAAGATATGCGCCAAATATCCTGATAAAGCCCGGGAAATCGTCACTGGTGCGTTTGAGGCGGTATCGACAGGATGCTTCGCTACTATCGAGAGCACCGCAGAGGGCCGGGCGGGTTACTTCTTCGATTATTGCCAGACGGCAGAGAAAGCACTGCTGCAGGGCAAGCCGTTATCTGCGCTGGACTGGAAGTTTTTCTTCTTCTCATGGTGGAAGAATCCGCAATACGCAATTGACCCGGTAGAACCTCTGCCGGCGCGCCTGCTTGAGTACTTCGCTGAGATGGAGGCGAAGCACGGCATAGTCGTTAGTGAACGACAGAAGGCCTGGTATTACGCCAAAGAAAAGACGCTCGGCGACGACATGAAGCGCGAATACCCGACCATTCCGGCCGAGGCGTTCCAGCAGTCGGTCGAGGGCGCGTACTACGCCAAACAATTCCGCTGGCTCTACACCAACAAGCGGATCGGCCAAATCCCGGATAACTCACATCTACCGGTTCACACGTTCTGGGATATTGGTGTGGGCGACTCCACGGCGATCTGGTTCGTTCGCGAGGTCGGCGAAGAGTTCCACGTCATCGACTACTACGAAAACTCTGGCGAGGGGCTTAGGCACTACATGAAGGTGCTCAAAGACCGCGGCTATGAGTACGGTGAGCACTGGGGGCCGCACGACATCGAGAACCGCGAGTTTGCAGCTGATGCGAAGTCTCGCAAAGAGCTGGCGCGCGAGGGCTACGAGATTGACGGCAGGATGTATTCGATGAACTTCCGCGTTGTGCCGAAGGCTGGGATCGACACCGGCATTGAGTCGGTGCGTGAAATCCTCAAGTCCTGCGTTTTCGATGAGGAGAAGTGCGCTGTTGGCATCTCCCACCTCGAAGGTTACCGCAAGGAGTGGGACGACAAGCGCGGCTGCTGGAAAGACAAGCCCCTTCATGACTTCACATCGCACGGCGCCGACAGCTTTCGCTACTTTGCCGTAGCGAAAAACAACCGCAAGCAGGTCGGCACAGTATTCTTCTAAGGAGCATCGCCAGTGAGCGAACAAGATAACGGCCTTCAACTGGCTGTGAACAATCTCGCCACTGAAATGCGGCGAGCGAATTACCTTAACGCCATCGGTATCGGCGGGGGTAATACCAAGCGCCCGACGCTCTATCAGGAGTTCGGTTATCCGCGCACCATTACCTTCCATGACTTCTACAACATGTACCGGCGCAACGCCGCAGGCTTCGCAGTGGTGCATCGCCTTCTGGATGGATGCTGGCAGGACTATCCGGTAATCGTTGACGGTGATGAGTCACAGGAGGCGAAGAAAACCAACCCGTGGGAAAAGAACGTCACCAGGTTCATGAAGAAATGGTGGCCGAAGGTGAAGGATGCCGATCGCCGTAATATGGTGGGGCGTTACTCCGCACTGCTGCTGCAGGTGAAAGATAACAAGCCATGGAGTGAGCCAGTAGATATCCAGCTGGTGAAATCCCTGGGAGAGTCAGCGCTGGTAAAACTTATTCCGGTGTGGGAGCCGCAGTTAACTGTCGCCGAATGGGATAACGATCGCCAGTCCGAGACGTTTGGCCAGCCGAAGATGTTCAACTTCAACGAGCAGCCTGTTGGAGACGAGGCTTTCGTCGGACCGACGCGCGGTGAGCCTGTGCATCCGAGCAGGGTGATCCTGTTCTGCGAAGGCTCAGAGGATGACAACGTTCTGTCGGGTATCCCCCTGCTTGAGGCCGGATACAACAAAGGACTCGACCTTGAGAAGATTTCCGGCGGTGGCGCTGAGGGCTTCCTGAAAAATGCCAGCCGGCAGATCGCGGTCGAGTTCAGCAAAGAAACAGACATGGCTACGCTGTCCGATCTGGCGAAGAAGGCTGGTTATGCCGACCTCGGCGAAGCGATGGGGGACAAGGTCAACAAGCTTAACCGCGGCACCGATGCGGCCGCCGTGATGCAGGCCGGGCAGATGCATGTTCTGAGCGTTACGCCAGGCGACCCGGGGCCGACGTGGGAAGTCACTGCGAACGAACTGGCCGCCTCCGTACAGATACCATTCACCATCCTGTTCGGTCAGCAGACCGGGCGCCTGGCAAGCGATGAGGATAAAACCGACTGGGCCATTCGCCGCAATACCCGCCGCAACGGCTTCCTGACTGACAGAATCACGGCTTTGCTGGAACGCTTCTGGACCCTGGGCATTATCGATCCGCCGACAAATGGAGAGGTCACCATTTCATGGACTGACCTGCTGGCCCCGGGCGAGAAAGAGAAAATCGAGAACGCCTCGAAACTGGCTGATATCGTCCAGAAAACGTCGGGCTTCTATGGTGGCGAGCCGCCATTCACGGCCAACGAACTACGCGAGATTGTAGGCCTCGACCCTCTGCCTGAGCCAAAGCAACCACCTAACCCGAATGACAAGGTGACAACCAATGATCCACTGGCCGATGACACCGGAGCAGACGGCAAAGGTGGGGCTGCCGATAGTTCCGCGCAGCAAGGTTGACCCGACTCGATCAGCGAAGCAGGTCAGCGCGATGTTCCGGGATATCGAGGACCGTTATCTCGGCATCAAGCGTGCTCTGAAAGCACTGTTTGACCAGCGCCTGACCGGGAGAGAGCGAGAGGTTAACAGCCACAACTGGCATTTCCTGTGTCACGTTAACGGTGCAGAGCCAACGCTCTACCAGGTCAACGCTGGCAAGTTCATCTACGACATGTCAGCGCAGGAACTGGCCGACCTGCTCGAAGCGGTACAGGTTATTCTCGACGATTACCTGCTCGAAGGCGGCGAACAAAGCCTGTGGGCGATGGATTACGTCGCCGCTGAGGCGCAGCGCGGAACGCTGGAGGCCTTCAACAACCTCTCGCAGCAGTCGCAGGTGTACGCCAGCCAGACGACGCTACAGCAGCTTTTAAGCAGCCCTGCATACCAGAACCAGATCGCCAGTGCCTACATCAGCACGTATAGCGACTGGAAGCTGGAAGCTGACCGGGCGCGCGGTGACCTGGCGAACATCATCGCGGATGCCGTTGGGCGCGGTGTGAATCCCCGCGAAACGGCGCAGGTGATAAGCAAGCGCCTTGATGTCTCTATGGGCCGCGCAAAGACTATCGCTCAGACTGAGCAGGTCGGCGCGCTGCGCCAGGCTCAATGGAACGAAACGGACTGGGCGGCGGATCGGCTTGGGCTGAATACCGGCCTGCTGTGGCTGTCGGCGCTCAAACCGACGACGCGCAGCTGGCATGCCAGCCGTCACGGAAAGGTCTACACCACCGAAGAGGTGCGTGACTTCTACGCCGAGAACGGCAACCGGTACAACTGCTATTGCAGCCAGATCCCGGTGCTGCTCAACGACGACGGCAGCATTTTCAATCAGGGGTTAGCTGAGAAGCTGGAGAAAGAGCGCAAACAGTGGTCCCCGGATAAAAAGGCAGCATAGTTATTTTTTGCATGGATATTTAGCATTCAGGTAAATCATGATTATGGAACTAGCCTGTTTATCTCGGATGCCAGGGTTGCTTTTAAGATATTCACCGACCATGTCGCCGATTTGCCCTCTTGTGATTTTGTCACCAGTGCAAACGGCAAAGCCTTCGAGCGCGTCCCACACGCCTGTTACGTAGCCCAAATACTCATTTGCATCTATTAAATCTTTTTCGCTTGGCGATGCTTGTTCGGCACGAATTGACGCTTTGTAGAGTTCATAAAGCTCATTGCCAGTTATGAAACCTGCCTTGGCTGGGAGAGCGACTACAAACACTAAGGCCAATAACCATTTTTTCATTTTAATAATCCAAAGGGTTAAACATGAACCTTACCAGTATTCATGTTAAATCTCTCGCCATCAACGCCTCCAATATCTCAACGACAACGATCAACGGCCAGGAACACTACGTCATTCGTGGTGCGGTTCCGATCGTCGATGACATTGTTATGAATGGCGGCCTGTACCCGGCGGAGGAGATTAACAACAGCTACAAGACGATGGAAGGCAAGCTGATGCCTCTGCCGCATCCGATGGTAGATGGCAAATATGTCAGCGCCAATGACCCGCGGGCCATTAACAGCTATCACGTCGGAGCATGGGCGCAGAACGTCAGCAAGTCTGGCGACCAGGTCGTCATGGACGTTTATATCAATAAGGCGGTCGCCGAGACAAAGCCTGACGGTAAGCGTCTGATTAATCGCCTAGATGAGATGATCGCCGGCACCAACACCGACCCGATCCACCTGTCTACCGGATTACTCACGAACAAAGAGAGAAAGTCAGGCGAGTCGAAGCAGAAGAAGTACTCATGGATCGCTCGCAATATGCAGTTCGACCATATCGCTATCCTGCTCGATGAGCCGGGTGCCGGTACTCCAGAAGAAGGCGTCGGCATGTTCGTGAATGCCGATGGTCAGGAAGGCGAAGTCGAAACTGCAAGCCTCGTTGAAGCCGCAAATAGCCTCAAAGATGGCCTGCTGAACAAAGTGAAGTTCTTCCTCACCCACAACTCAGATGCCTCATTCGATGAAATCTACCAGATGCTGCGTGAAGCCATTCGCGCGCCGTCAGGCAGCGATGTGTATCGCTATGTCGTGACCGTGTGGCCAGACAAATTCATCTTCGAAGAGGGCAATAAGCTCTTCCAGCAAAAATACCTCATCGACGACAGCACAGTCACGCTGGTCGGCGAGCCAGTAGAGGTCGTGCGCAAACCCACTGAGTACGAAGTCAAAACCAACGGAGAAACAAACCCGATGAAAGAGAAGATGATCGCCGCGCTCAATGCCGCAGGCGTTAAAACCGAGGGGCTGACCGACGATCAGGTCTGGGATGCCTATAACCAGCAGGTTCAGAAGAAAGCAGGCGACCAGCCGGGTACTCAGATTAACTCTGACGCGATTACTGCGGCAGTAAATCTGGCAATTAAGCCGCTGACTGACGAGATCAGCACGCTGAAAACTCAGCTGCAGGCCAACGCTGAAAAAGACCTCAAGACCAAGCGTGAAGCGGTCAAAGCGAAATTCCCGTTCATGACCGAAGCGGCGATCAACTCGCTGGCCGGCGAAGCGCTGAACGACATGTATGCACAGTGCCAAACCAGCACAGGTTTGAACCCATCTTTCCAGCAGGTCAATGCTGAAAATGACCAGTGGAAAGACTATGACCTCAACGCTGGCATCGATCAGGAGAAAAAATAATGGCTAACGTCATCTATCGCGGCCCGGTCGAGCGTGAGCCGGAAACCATCAACCTTCCTGTCGCATCTGCTCTCAATCCGGGGGTTGCCGTAAAAATCTCTTCCGGCAAGTTGGCGGCATCTGCAGACACTACAGGCCGCTGGTTCATCCTCGGAAATCGGCGCTTCATCGGTCAGGCGATTACTACTGCCTACGCAGCTAACGAGACTGGTGTGGCATATCGCGTGGAAGGGGAGCAGGAATATAACGTTCGCCTGGCAGCTGCAGCCTATACGGTAGGGCAGGAGCTGACTATCGGTACCGGCGGCGTATTCAAAGCGGCCGCAACCGGCAACCAGGTCGTCGCAACGTTCGACGAAAAAGCAGGGCGCACTCTGGCGGCGGAAGGTTTCGCCGACGTGGTGATCCTCTCCACTCCGTACGCCAAGGCATAAGGAAAACCAGAATGTTAAAGTTTACTCCACAGCAGCAAAAGCTGATTCTCAATGCCCGCCGTCGCTGGGACATGATGCAGCGCAATATGGCTGCACAGCATGGCTTTGCGGTCAATGACGCAAATGGCCAGTTCATCGCCTTTGATGAGCTTGTTGGTAACGCCTCCGTGCTGCCGAAAGATGTCTGGGGCGAATGGGACCGCTCTGCGATTACCGTTCAGCGTGACGTGCTGTCAGTGTTTAACGACCTGGCTGCCAGCGTTTCCCGCCCTATGGCGCTCGGTAAGATCGTCCATTACTTCATGACTCTGTCAGACTCCGGTGATGTGAATATCAGTCTGGACGGACGCGGCAAGGCGAAGGGCGATCAGCCGGTAATGGATTACGAAGGTACGCCGCTGCCTATCATCGACAGTGAGCTGACATTCGGCTGGCGCCAGATGCTGGCTGCTCAGACTGAAGGTTATTCGCTGGACAGTGACGCTATTTCTAACCATCAGCGCAAAGTCGCTGAGAAGCTGGAAGACATGGTGCTGAACGGCGATCCGAGCATCAACGTAGGAGGCGCAACCATTTATGGTCTGCGTACTGCTCCTAACCGCGGAACCGGAACCCACGGCCTGACCCTGAACGGTGCCAGCGGCGCGCAGTGGGTTGCGGCAATCTCCGATCTGATTAACCTGCTGCATAACGAAAACTTCTATGCGCCGGTGACGATCTATCTGAACTACAAAGACTGGTTCTACGCGTCGGTTAACGACTATGCCGCGAACTATCCGAAGACCATCCTGTCCCGCATCATGGAAATTCCAGGCGTGGCCTCGCTGGTTCCGGCCTCCAAAGTTCCGACCGATGAACTGCTTGGCGTTGTTAAACGCCCTGACGTCGTTCAGATCCTGAATGGCATGCCGATGACCATGCGTCCGAAAGCACGCCTTAACCCGGAAGATGATTATGTCTTCTCGGTACTGGCCGCCGCGGCTCCGCAGTTCAAACACGATGCAAATGGCCAGGCTGGTTACGTTCAGCTGACCAAAGCATAACCTGTGGGGCTCCGGCCCCATCTTTTTTACGGAGGCCGCATGGCTGGTAAAGAACAACAATGGCTGCTCACCCATGACAGCCACGAACTTAAAAAGGGCGAAGTTTACAAAGGTGAAATTCTCCCGCTTTGGCTGGTTGGTAAGGCAATCCCCGTGGGAGATCAGGTGCTGGAGGTAGCGACCCCGGCCGATCTGCAAAAGCTGCAGGCTGACCTCGACGAGGCTAACGGCAAAGTAGAATCGCTAACCGCTGGTAATGCCAAGCTGCAGGCTGACCTCGACGAGGCTCAGAAACAAATCGACGAGCTGAAGAAAAAGGCGAAATAACCATGGCTGACCCAATCACAGCGGCAGACGTGCAGGCGTTCCTCGGTGAATTGGGTTATTCCATTCCCGGAGCTCTTCTCGATCCGATTCTCTGCGTGGTGAACAAGATTATCCCGTGCCTCGATGGTGCGGGATATGACGACTGTTCGGCAAAGCTCATCTTGATGTATGCCGCTGCGCTCATGGCGACGTCTTCCGGTGCCCGGCGAATAAAATCGCAGGGGGCGCCATCAGGAGCGTCGCGCTCGTTCGATTATGGAGATGACGGCATTACCTGGCTGCGTGACTCGCTGGCGAAACTGGATACCAGCGGCTGCACCAGTGAACTTCCGATCAGCGCCGGCAACAGTGTGGGCCTGTTTATGGTGGTCGGGGGCTGCTAATGGCATGGGTTTCAGTTCAGCAACGGCTGCCGCGGACGTTTACCCGGGTGTGGGTTATCACCGATACCGGCCAGCAAACGACGGCGTACGTGAAGAGCGACGGCGAGTGGTTCATCAACTGCGACCTCATACGCGCCACAGGCGCTGTTGTGCTGCGATGGAGGGATGACTGATGTCTTCGGTAGCAAACTGGAGCTATACCGCGACGGCGACTATCTGGCGGCGCATACGCGATGCTGACGGTAGTGATACCGACGGCGGAGGTCAGCCGTACGGGTGGGAAGCGCCGATCGCTATCCTCTGCGACTACCATGGCGGGCTCTCTGCAAAAATCGGTGACCTTGGCCGGGAAATTGTGGTTAAAAACACGATATGGAGTGAGTACGCAACGGCGCGGGAGGGAGATTACATCCTGATTGGCGCGTCAACTGATGCGGCTCCGCCGGATGAAGCCGATGAGATACGGCAGGTTATTCGCTACGCCGATACGTTCGAGCGACTGGAAGATGACTATGCAATCATTACGGGAGTCTGATTATGGGCGCTAAAGTTCGCGGCATCCGCCAGGCCAAGGCCAACCTAGATCGCATTATCAAAGACGTCCAGGGGCGTAAAGTCGTGCGGGCAATCCAGTCTGCGATGCTTATCGGCAGCGCGCAGGCAGCACTTTACACCCCGATCGATACGTCGACGCTCATCAACAGCCAGTTCCGCGAAATCATGGCTAACGGCACCAGGGTGACCGGGCGCGTTGGTTACTCCGCCAACTATGCGGTGTATGTTCACGACCCGGCAGTGAAACAGAACTTCACGCGAGCAACGGCCCGCAAGGAGTTCTTAACGAAGGGCTTCGAAGATACCCGCAGCCAGATTGACGCGGTGGTGAAGAAGGAGCTTTCGCTATGACCCCCCCCATGTATATGCGCCTAAAAGACCTGTTTGTGGCTGAGGGGCTTACCGCGGGGTTTAAGGTCCAGTGGCGGCAATGGCGCGATACCGGGAAAGATACTGATCAGTTCATCGTATTCCGGTCTTCAGGCGGTACTGATATCACCTTTGACCTCGGAGGAGACTGGTATGTGATGGTTGATGTGATCTCCTCGAAGGCGAATCCCGATGCTGCTGACGCCGCGGTAAACGCCATTGTCGAGTACATCAGCGCTCAATCTGGCGCCGATGATTGCGTTGGCGCGCTGCGGCTTGTCGGTAATGTTCCGGCGTCGATCCCCACCGAAGAGGGCCGGTTAGTAACCCGGCTGCTCGTATCCTGCACATACGGCGAATAATCGCCAGAATCACCCATCAGGCTGCCATATGGCGGCCTTTTTTAATTGAGAGGCATACATGCAAGGCTGCGCTAATGACACCGGCAAGCTGATTGGTAAGGTAGCCGTGCTCCGCATGGCTTTTGGCTGTGCTGATACGGTTCCTGCGCTTTCCGAATGGAAGCGACTCGGCGCCATGACCACCAAGGGCTTCGACTACTCCATGAATACCGTCTCCTCTGAGGCTGACGATACGAAGGGGCTGGTTGAGAACCTGGTCAACAACATGGACTTCACCATCTCAGGCGAAGGTGAGTTCCGCAAGAAAGACAAGACGACGGAAGTCGGCGCTATTGCCATCTCGAAATATATTTTCGATGAGGTACAGGCCGGCCGGCAACCGACAGTCTGGGTCCGCTTCGACTTCACTGGTGAAGACGCTGGCACTTATATCATGGGCTACTTCAACACCACTTCCTGGTCTGGTGATTTCGGCACCTCTGATATTTCCACCTTCTCCGGAGAGTGGAAAGTAGCTGATGCAGACACGGTGGTATTTGAGGTCGCTCCGCCGGCGCTGGCGTTTACCACCAACCTGCCGACGACCAAGAGCGTGGCGTCCGGATCGGCTCTGAATATGTCGGTCGTAGTTGAGGGTGGCACTTCGCCTTACACCTACGTCTGGAAGAAAGACGGCACGGTTGTCAGCGGGCAAACAACGGCGACCTTCAACAAGGCCAGCGCTGTTTCTGGTGATACCGGGGTTTATACCTGTGAAGTCACCGATTCTTCCGCGACACCAGTCAAGATCACGTCGGCATCCTGCACGGTCACTATCAGTTAACCACCAGGCTATTTCGTGAATAGTACAAAGGGCGTTCTGCGCCCTTGATACTGTTTATGGAGCGACTATGACCCCGATTAAAGAATTAGGCGAATGCGTTATCGGTACCGGTGACCGGGAATTCTTTTTCCGACCGTCGTTTCGCAACATGGCGCGAATCGGTGAGCCCGAGGAGATTGTTCAGGCGTTCTATGACCTGTGCAATGACGAGGCGACGCCATTCGCGCAGCGCGCAGCCGAGGCTTATATCCGCGATGAGTACAGCCGGCTTCCTGATTGCGTCCTGCGGTTTATGCAAAGTGGGCTCCTGTCACGCAAATCGATCATGGCCGCGCATACGGTACTGACAGCATGTTGTGACGATGATATCGGCGATCTGGTTGGATGGATGAAGCCGGGGAAATCACGCAAGCGTGGCTTCGTCTGGCGCCCGGGCAGCATGCCGCCGGAAAGCATGGTCATCGTCGCGCAAAACCTGATGATGCACGGCATCATCGGCAAAGCGAAGGTGCGTAAGCTGCAGCGTTACGAAACGAACGAGACAACCGCAGAATTCCGCGCAGCCGACTACATCATGGCGGCCCGCAACCATTTCGGCATAAGCCGGGAAGAGGCTGAGAACCTCACGATGACCGAATTTGCATTACTGCTTAACGCTAAATACCCAAATCAGAAAGGATTCACACGCGGCGAGTACGACGCAGTTATGGAGGAAGACGATCGCCGCTGGCAGGCGATGATGCAGCAGGAACAAGCCAGCAAAACCAGATAAACCAGCCTCGGCATCGTCCGGGGCTTTTTTATACCCAAATTTCACCGCGCATCTCACGCGCACTTTACACAGAACCTTTCAGGATGACCCTTGAGGATACCGGCTGGCTGTCGGTGCCTTTCTGTGGGCCGGATTCCTGTGAGACAAGGTTCATCACTAAAAGGTAATACCGATATGTCTAATATCATCCCCATGAATTACGATGACCGTTCATTCCCTTTTACGGCAGATTGCTGGTTCAACGCCACAGTTGCTGCAAAGCATCACGGCAAGCTTCCAAAGGACTGGCTAAAGACCGAGACGACGAAAATTTATATCGCCGAACTGGCGGAGGAGCTTGGTATTGCTGCTCCGGAATAAAAGAGGATTTTTCTCCCCTTTTAGTCAGGGTGGAGAAAGGGCGAAACGGCGGTACCTGGCTTCATCCTGAGTTAGCGGTGGAGTTCGCCCGCTGGTTGTCAGTCAAATTCGCCCGCGCCTGTGACCGACACATTAAAAATCTGCTGCTGAGTAAAAACTTCCAACTCACCGAAGATCAGATTGTCGGCCTGATGGTCTGCCAGCAACCAACGTCGTGGGAGAAGCGCTTTAAAGACCCGTTCTACCAGGCTCTGTCGAAAATGTCCGGTCTTCCTTACTTCGGTCATGTCGGCGGTTGTCCGGCGCTGTTCGGCCAGATCACCGCTCGTTGGGTGTATGGTGTCGCGCTTCCTGATTATGTCTATCAGGCGGCAAAACAGGCGGCGGGCGACAGCAAAGAGAAGATTCACCAGCACCTTAAGCCTGATGCGCTGGAGAAGGTCGAGTTGCAACTGATCGCCGTTACCAACATCGCCAGTTGCAGCATTGACCAGAAGGACTTCGAGGCCCGTTGCATGGCTGCGTTTCCTGTCAAAGGGCAAATGAAGTTGTTGTATGCGGCGGCCTGATCATGAATAACCGAATCGTTGAGTGCGCCTCCAGAGCGGGGCGCGACTTCTCGGAGTTCATGAAAGGCGAGAAGAATATGATGGAGGCGCTGCGATCGGCTGAAGAGTTCACCGAGCAGTTACGCCTTCACGGCTGCGTTAATCACCACTTCGTCAATTTCATGATGATGAAGGCGATAATGAAGGTCTTCGACGATATGCAGCGCGAGGAGCAGCGTGAAGAACGCCGACGCAAGCGTGCAGCAGCCAAGAGTAAATAGCCCACTCAGGTGGGCTTTGTACTTGCTGTCAGGCTGATATCAAGCTGATATTGCTAACCTGTAGACACTGACTGTATACTCACTTGACACAGGTAAGCACTTGTAGCCCATTCAACTATCGGAGGAAGCATGAAAGCAACAGTACGCCGCTACTTACGCGCTGCCGGAAGCATTCTTGATATCGCTCCGTCAGCCAGATATACAAGGGATGTCAAAAAAACCAGCGATATGCAGGAAATCGAGAAAGATTTCTATCGCATCGGTGGTGATTTCAGGCGTTCACTTGCAAGCACCCACAGATCAAAATAGCTCGCGTCTGCGGGCTTAAAGATCCAGCAAATCAACACTCTTTCCGCTGCCCCAGCCTTCGCGCGCCATTTTGTCTTCAATGTAAGCAATTTGATTGGTGTTCCCTTGCTTCTTGAGGATGATGCAAAGTTGGCGTGCCGCTGCGTGGTTGGGGTAATAGAACTTTGAATTAGGCGATAAGCGGCCTACGAGGCGCGCATACTCGTCACATTCAGCGCGGTGCTTCTTCTTCATGGCCTCGATGACGATTCCTGATATGGCGACGCATTTCTCACAAAGAGAAATGGCGTTCTGCAGGTTCTTAGGGTTAGCTCTCAATTTATACTGCTTCTTGATCTCCTCCTGCATGGCGAGGTGCAGATCAATGATTTCCTTGTTGGTCATGCCGGAAATTATGGCAATCTTTGAGGAGAATTTATCCATGATTACTTCTCCTTGCTGTAGATACCTTTAAGCGTATCGAATACCACCTTCTTAAACTGCTCTGCCTGCTGGTCGGCCAGGCGCTCGGCGTCGTCGCGGTAGCCGGATACTGGCGATGGCTGTTCCAATGCATCCTGTACGATTTGCAGGAGCTCGGCATTCATAGAGCGCCCATTAGCCGCAGCACGATTTTTTATTTTTTCTCTTACTTCCAAAGGCATGCGGAAATTGAAGTGCGGATCGTCTCTAGCCATGAATTCTATCCCTGCTCAAATATTGACATGATAGAAGCAGTCTATTATATTCTCAATAGGTCCACGGTGGACCCATGACGAGGAGGCTAAATGAAAGGCATGAGTAAAAACCCGCAGTTTAATCTGCGATGGCCGAAAGAGATTTTGGATATTGTCCGTAAGGCGGCGGAAGAAAACGGACGCTCTGTCAACTCTGAGATCTATCAGCGGGTAATGGAAAGCTTTAAAAGAGAAGGGCGCATTGGTGCGTAAAAGTTGAAGCCCCAACTGCTGTAACAGTCAGGGCTTCGGTATCAACAAACCACCTAGGAATATTGACATGACAAGTATAGCAATTCTTGAAGCAGTTAACACCTCTTACGTACCGTTCAACGGCCAGCAGATTATCACTGCTATGGCTGCCGGTATCGCTTATGTAGCAATGAAGCCTGTCGTTGAAAATCTCGGTATGAGCTGGGGTACTCAGCAGCAAAAGCTGGCGAGATCTAAGGAAAAATTTGGGTGTATTCATATGAATATACCTTCTGCTGGCGGCATCCAAAAGATGCTTGTCCTTCCACTGAAGAAACTCAACGGCTGGTTGTTCAGCATCAACCCTGAGAAAGTCCGCGCTGATATCCGTGACAAGCTGATCCAGTATCAGGAAGAGTGCTTCACCGTTCTGCATGACTACTGGACGAAGGGGGCGGCTGTGAAAACCTCACCTGAAACCACAGTTGATGATCGCACACCATTGCGCGGAATCGTGAACCGTATTATGGGTAAGTACGGCATGACGTACCAGGCAGTGTACAAACTGGTGCATAAAGAGTTTGGCGTGAAGCATATAGAAGAGCTTTCACCAAAGCAGACGGCGGAGGCGGTGGAATATCTTGCCACCAAGGTAATCGAGGGTGAGTTCATGGGTAAGCAGCAGCCAGCTGCAACTCCACGCTATCATTTCCCTGTGGAAACGGCAGATCCGCATAATCGTACCTTCGCTAACGACTGGATTTCAGCTCAGGTCATATTGGATGAGAGAAACCGCGCACCTGAGCTTGAGCTGCTGGAAGCTCTGCAGAAGGACGGCTGCGACGTGCAGGGAGCAAGAATCCGAATTCACGCGATGTACGACATAGCGAAGCAATTCATTCACATGCAATCTGAACTCGCAGAAATGAAAAAATACCTCAGAGTCATTAACGACATTGTTAATAACCAGACGGTAGAGCGTGGAATGAATGTCTGCTTCACGGGCAATTCAAAGGGCCACGCTGTTGGCGGGTATGCCAAACGCTGCTTACCAAGATAACGCTGCAGCCAAATCAAGATAGCCAAACCCGCTTAAGTGCGGGTTTTGTCGTTAGAAATGGTATGAACATGAAAGAAAGAATGACTCGCATTGAGACAATAGCGGAAAACGAAGAGAAACTTATCTCCGATACTCGCAGTGACCTGCACGGCACAAGCCCTGATATGCAATCCATGGAGCGCCGGATAGTCGATAAGATGGACAAAAATCAAAAACAGTTGGTTTGCTTGCTTGTTTTGGTAATCATCGTGCCTATCTTCACCGCATTGATTACTAAGTAGCGCCCAGTTGCGGGTTTCTTGCTTTCCATTGCACCGCTTACCCGCTAGGATTAGTCCGAACAATACCAACGGGGATAGGGATATGAAGAAGCTTATTGTTTTCGGTTTGTTAGTTGTAATGGGGGGCATTGTTGCCGGAATCGCATTGGTACCGACTCAGGATGCTCAAAACGCAGCAATGACAGAAGCATGTAGCTCAATAATCAAATCGAGAATGAAATCACCATCCTCCTACTCGATGGAAAAGGCCATTATCAGCTCTGAGCAGTTGTCAGGAGAAGAACTTAACAAAAAGATTGAAAGCCTTCAGGTTGAGTCTTTGCGCGAGGGGGTGAGAAATGGGCTTTTTACGCTTAAAAATGCCGATATATTTGTAGATTTCCAAGCAAGCAATGCTTTTGGGGTGCAACTAAAAGGTTTGGGTAAATGTGAATACAATATTTTCAGTGATGATTGGGCATCTCTTGAGTCTGTGATAATTGATGGTAATGCATTGCCTTCCGTTGACGTTACTATCGAATCAGTAGGTAATAAAATTAACTCTGGATTCTCCTCAAAGTTAAAATATTTACAATACAAACTTCAAGGCAAGATATAACTTTCTAAAAATAAAGCAAACCCGCTCCGGCGGGTTTTTTAATGCCCGGAGGAAACATGGCTAGCGCTGAACAGGTTGGCAATATCGTTTACGAAGTCGAGATGAATGTCGCCAGACTTATCGAAGCCCAGCAGCAGGTTAATAAGCGCCTTGATCAGATGGACTCTAAGTTTGAGCAATCATCACGATCTGCCGGGCGGTTCGAAGGTGCTTTAAATAAAGTTGGCGTTGCCATTGCAGCGGCTTTCACCATTGATGCAGCGAAGAAGCTTATCGCTATCGGCGACGAGATGGTTACGCTACAGGCGAGGATAGCCAGGTTAAGCCCCAGTATTGATGCAGCTAAAGATACTTTAGCCTCTTTATCTGCTATTGCATCACAAACAGGAAGCGGGCTTTATGAGACGGAAAAATTATGGGAATCTTTAACAACCTCTCTCAAGGAAACAGGGGCAACCAATGCTCAAGTTCTATCTTTGACAGCCACTCTTCAAAAGATTGGGACGATAGGAGGGTCATCTGCTGAAGAGATGAGTAACGCTTTGCGCCAGTTTGGCCAATCGATGGCGAAAGGCGTTATACAAGCGGAAGAATTCAACTCAGTAATTGAGCAGATGCCAGAACTGGCAAGGCAAATAGCAGCTGGCTTAGGGATATCAATCGGCGATCTTCGCAAGAGAATGCTGGAAGGTAAACTGACGGCTCAGGATGCCCTGAACGCCATTCAACGTCAGTCGCAATCGGTCAATGAAGAGTTCGATAAAATGCCGGTCAGCATTGATCGCGCAAAGAACAGCCTCGATGTTGCCTTCAAAAATGCTATTAACGACCTGAACCAGGCAATAGGCCTGACCACGACCCTTGCAGGATTAATGCAGAGCGTCGCGGATAACCTCAATTACTACAACAACAATGTCGGCGATTCTTCAAGAATGCCGAAGCTGATCAAGCTCCAGCAGGATCTGAACAATGAGCTGAAAGACGGCCAGAGATGGTATGAAACTGACTCAGTTTTTCAGGCCAGAAGGGCGCAGGCAGCAGTGCAGCTGAAGCAGATCGAGGGGGAAATAGCCCATATTCGAGCAAAGGCTCAGAGGGACGCCGGAAGCAACCAGTTTAATGCGCCGCCGACCAAAGGCGATGACGCAGCAACCAAGAAGCTGGTTCAAAACTCTGAACGCCGGCTTGCGTTGGCCAAACTTGAAGGCGAGGCGCGAGCCAGGCTTCAGGCCCAATATGATGCTGCTGATGCCGGTGTGACCGATCCTAAGCGAATAAAAGCGCTGCAGGATGAGTACGCCGAAACTTATCGGGTTACGGAGGCAAGGAAGGAAAGCGACAAAGCCGGGAAACAGTCTGCGTCTACCGCAGATTCTATTGCCCAAAAACTCGAAAGTCTTCGCCAGGAATCAGAGCTTGCAGCAGACTCAACTGAAGGGTTAACGCGAGAGCAACAACTACTCAGGGCTGAGCAATCCCTTGGTGCGCATGCTACGGATGAGCAAAAGCGTCAAGCCAGAGAGTATAAGGCAGCTGCCATTGACGCAGCCGCAGCAGCAAGGGGCGTAACCGAAGCGCTCAAGGCCATGCCGGAGCAGGCGGAGAATAAATCTTACGCTGAATCCATGCAGAACCTGAAAGCCGCGCTGAACGCGGGGAAGATTGATCTGCAGGAGTACAATGCAGCCACTGAGCAGATGGAGCAGCAGCATCAGGCCAACCTTGCCAAAATACGCTCGCAGCAGGTGGTTAATCCCACCCAGCAGGCCCTTGCCGAAGTTGACCCTGTGCAGCAACTAGCCAACCAGCACGCTCAGGAACTCGCGCTTATCCAGCAGTTTGAGCAGCAGGGTGTCTTGGCCCATCAGAATGCGCTGGCCCTCAAAAACGCAGCCGACACGCAGTACGAGCAGCAGAGGACCGCAGCTCAATGGGAAATACTCAGCCAGCAGAGCCTCGGCTATAACATGCTGACGAGTGCGGTGGATGCCTTTAGCGGGAATGCCTCCAATGCAATCACCGGCCTGCTAACCGGCACAATGTCAGCGCAGGAGGCGATGCAGTCACTCGGCAATACCATCCTGAACAGCGTGATCAACAGCATTGTCCAGGTTGGCGTGGAGATGCTGAAGAACTTTATCATCGGGCAGACAATCGGTGCGGCATCAACTGCAAATGGGATGATACAGGCAGCACTACTGACAAACGCATGGACCCCAGCTGCTTACGCCGCATCAGTGGCAACTGGTGGCGCTGCTGCAAAAGTGGGTGCCGTGGCCTATGGCTCTGGTCTGGCAACATCAATGGCCCTAAGCACAGTATCAGGCGCTCGCTACAACGGCGGCCCGGTAAGTGCCGGCGGCCTGTATCAGGTCGGCGAGAAAGGTAAGCCAGAGATTTACCAGGCCAGCACCGGCAAGCAGTACATGATCCCTGGCGATAACGGGAAGGTCATCAGCAATAAGGATATGCAGTCAGGAGGAGGGATCAGCGTGCAGGTGAACGTCATCAACCAGTCTACTGGTGCCACCGTACAGAGTGCCGACGGCTATATGCAGGACGGTAGTGCGGTGGTGGACTTGCTGATCACCGACATGGAAAGAGGCGGCCCGGTATCCTCTCAGATGCAGCAGACATTTGGACTAAGCCGCAAAGCGCAAGGTGCTTACTAAACCAAACCCGCTCCGGCGGGTTTTTTAATGCCCGGAGGAAACGTGGCAACAGTTCAATACCCTCCGTTCCTGCCGCTTCCCCAGCGCGCCGATCAGAACATGACGCAGGATACAGCCTGGCAGACGACGCAGACGGCAGTCGGTCCATTGATAATCACCCCGATCACCACGGACCTTAAGGCGACATGGACGCTGCAGTGGATATTCACGCTGGCCCAGGCCGAGCGGTTTAAGTCATGGCTTCGTTCGCCGACCTACTGCGACCGCGGGCGCAACTGGTTCCAGATGCCGATCGACCTGGGTGATACGCAGGGAGTTCAGCAGCAAACGCTGCATTTCGTCGATATGCCGGTGCAGACCAGCAAAAACGGCAACATTGTCACCTGGACAGCAACGGTTATCAGCAACGGCATCAAGGACATTACCGAGGACTATGACGACTGGATTGTTGAGGCCCAGCCTGGCTACGGATACTGGCTGGATTACCTGATAACCGAAGTGATGCCGAGGGCCGACTGATGCCGACATTGAGAGAGTGGAAGGAGCGGCGGCCAGCCAGCGATATCAAACAGACGGTGGAGTTTTATCACCCTGCGTTTGGTTATTACCGGGTGGTCAATAACCTGTTTCGCCCGGCGATGTTTGGCGGAAACTCATTCGAGCCTGCGCGGTTCAGCGTAACAGAACCGGCGCAGGACGGAACGGCAGTGATATCCATGACCATAACCTTTGTCGCCGCGACGGAGCATGTTCGGCAGACACTGAAAAGCTGGCGCGGGGCGGCGCGAATGACGCCGATAAAATGCCTGTATCAGCAGTGGGATGCGATCGGTGATGCATCATCCCTGAAAGACTGGACGCTTTACGTGAACGACATTTCAGCCGATGCCAGCAACGTCACTGTGACCGCCGGCAAGACCAATCCGCTGACGCTGGCCAACTCCATCATTTACACCACGAAAGACTATCCCGGGCTAATCACCGTATGACACAGAGCGACTTTATCGGGCTTGTTAACGGCAAGCCCTGGGCTAATCGCGCCTGCAGTTTTGAGCAGATGGACTGCTGGGGCCTGGTGGTTCTCTATTACCGGCATGTGCTGGGTCTGGAGCTACATCACATCGCCGGCTACGAATCTGGCGCGGATTTCATCACCTGCTACGAACAGGAGCGCGCCCACTGGCGGAGAGTGCCGGTGGCGTCCACCGGATGCATCGCCGTTTTTTACCGCGGCGAAGTGCCGGCGCATATCGGTGTGATGATCAGCCCGGTTAAGTGCCTGCATGCCCGCGGCGAATTCGGTTTCGTGCGCTGCGACAGCCCGCTGGCATTACTGAAGGTTTACAGCAAACTGGAGTACATGGTGCATGGTGCGATATGAGTTACAGAGGCTGCCTGGCGCGCCGCTGCAGCGGGGAACGGTAGATGCCGGCACCACACTGGTGAGCCTGCTGGATTCTCTGCAGCTGCACCGCGATGTTATCGTGAAACTGAATGGCCGAGCACTGCCGGACGATTACGACATCAGCCGGCCACTGCGATCTGGCGACGTGGTGGCTGTGTTCGACCAGCCAGAGGGCGGGGTAGGCAAACTCATCACCACGATATTGCGTCCGGTCACGAAAATCCTCTCTGGCGCACTGAAGGTGTTCGGCCTGTCAAATAAGCCCAGCGCGTCAGTATCGGTGGCGACAGGCGAATCCCCCAATAACGACCTGACAGGCCAGACGAACCGCGCGCGGCTCTACAAGGGGCGCCCAAACATTTATGGCCAGTGCCGCGTATTTCCCGATTTGATTCAGGAGGCGCTGTTCGAGTTCGTCGACAATAACAAACAGCTTACGGAATGGTTCGAGGTTGGTTACGGCCGGTACACCATCTCATCGATCCGCTATTCGGAATCGAACCTCGGCAGCCTGGCGGGCGCCAGTTCCGCGATTTATAACCCGGGTGACGTGATCGGCACGATTGAAGTCGGCTATCAGTTCGATGACGTCGATAACGAGACAGTCCCCGGCCTGAACGAAAGCCAGGACTTCCCGGCCCAGACAGCGACCACGACGGCGCCGACATCGGTAGCGATCGAGAGTAATCAGCTAAAGGCTGTTGTGCTGTCGAACGATGACAACTTCAGCTATTTTGCTGCGCTGGCGGTACCTCATCCCGTGTCATTCGTCATCAATGCCACCTGGAACGATGGTGGCACAAGCGTCACACGGAACGTCACTGGCGCCGGGAATATCATCTCCTCGGAGAGCTTTATCGGCGACGATACGCTTTCTTACACGACGTTCTATATTGGCGAGCTATCCGGAGAGATTACGTCTCTGCCGGGCAATGCGGTTATCAATGCGACGCTGTTCACACTGAACGACCAGACCCCACTTGTTATCGGACCGTCAGTGTCGCCGATCGTCTCCACTCAGGTCTGGGTGCATGTGCTGGTTCAGCTCGGCGCGACGGCCGGCACAACGCAATACCGGATCAAGTTCTGGCAGGTCGATGACGACAACAATCAGGTGCCGGGTACATCCGAGCAGCACGATTATTTCTTCGACAATGATTTCCAGGTGACAACCCGGTATTTCCGCACAACGCATAAGTTCGTCCCGGCGGCCGGAGCGGGGCGCTATGCGGTAACTATCGAGCGCCTCGATAACAGCAATGACGCCAACGTCGTGACTCTGATGGCGATCCACGCGGTGAACGTACGCGAAAACGTAGTATATCCGGAAGATACGATTGCCCGCATCACGATTAAAGGCTCGAATGACAGCAACAGCAACCGCGAGCAGAAGTACAACATGCTGGCGCAGCGGCATACCATCAGCTACGACCGGACAACCGGTGCGGTCGATTATACACTGCGGCCGAGTCGCTCGTTTGCTGATGCAATCCTGCATGAGTGGGTGGTTGTCGGTAAACAGGACGTGGCCAGTATTGACGTCGCTGCTCTGTATGCCATTGCCGATTCGCTGCCGGATGAGGCGCTTGGGTATTTCGATTACACCTTCTCGGATGAGAAGCAGCCGCTGGGTGAGCGCATAGCGACGATCGCCAATGTGGCCCGCGTTGACGGCAATAACATCGGCGATGTGCTGACGTTCTGGCGTGATGAGAAAGTGACAAATCCCGATGCGGTATTTGCGCGCTCAAACATGTTCTGGGACGAGTACAAAGTCGCCTGGCAAATGTCTCTGCCTGGTGGTTATGACGGCGTGGCGCTGGACTACGTCGACCCGCTGACGAACAAGAAGGCATACATCTACCTGCAGATCGACAGCAGCGGCATCACTGAGGTTGAGGATGCTACCGTTAACGCGATGCAGATCAGCCTTGATGGCTGCCGCAACGCCACTCAGGCAACCGATCGGGCCTGGCTTGAGGCGAGAAAAATCCTTTACTCACGCCTGACCATGACGGTTAAAGTGCTGGAAGAAACGCAGGTCGTGCGCGGCACGGTGGTTCAGTGTCCGGACATGTACGATAACGCGCAGCAGACCGGATACATCACCGGGCGCTCCGGGGATGTGTTCTCGACGTCAGAGCGTATCGACTTTTCTTTGGGCGATATGTGGGTGGTTATGACCGACAGCCTCGGCAATTACCGCGGGCGCTGGCGAGCTTATCCGGTAAGTGGCAAGCCCAAAGCATTCCAGGCTGCAGCCGATACCTTCGATCTGAACATTTATGACCGCGAAAATGTGCAAAACCCCAGCCGGTATTTCATCGCTACCGACTCGGAATTGAACTCCACAATCTGGCGCGTCGATAGCGCCAAGCCAAACGGTGACGATACTCAAACCCTCTCACTCACTGAGTATTCAGACTCGATTTATCCGTAACACACAGCAGTAATTACCAACCTTCGCGCACACCATCAGATTCACTTCTGAGGGCTTCGTGCGCCTTTTATAGGGCGACATGCACAATGGCAGAAGTACCGTTACCAACTCCCACAGATAACGCTGTTTCGAGCACGGATATCCGGGATGCAGTTTATGCCGGCGCCATGCTGGATAAGGTTGTTACCAGCACCGAACTGAAATACACCGATCGCCTGGGAGGTGAGCACTACACCGTAGATGGAATCAAGGCTGAAGGGGACAAGGTTGTCGAAGAGACCAGACGGAACCTGATCCCTCTAAGCCGCCAGTACATGACCCTTTCGGCAGCTCAGGCTGATATAGCGAACATTCCAGAAGGGAGCACTACTTATTATCGCAGTCCTGACGATAGTGCGCTTGCTATTGAGGTTATAAATAATTCCGGCACGTTGGAGCCAACTGGCCGGAAAATGCCTTCTCAGAAGTCCGTTGAGAAAGTGAAAGCATACACTGATCTGCGCACGGGTAGCCAACTTTCCTACATCGATAGCCCCTCTATAAAGTCTTTTGAATTGATTGGGGACAGTGGCTGGACTCTTGGTACAATAGGCGCGTGGGCTGTGGGATTCATCTCAGCAACGCAGTTCATTAATCGGATCGAACTTGCAATCAACTGGGGTGTTAGACCAGACCATGTTAGTCTTAAAATCTATCAGCGAACCGTTGATGGTCTGACCGATTTTCCTGGTGGAAGCGGTGACACGTTACTCTATAGCTCTACAATCGCCGGAACGGATCTTCCACTTGACCCGATTGTTTTTGGAGGCTGGCAGAGGGTTCCATTTAGATTCCCAACTATTCAGGTAGATACAGAGCATACCGTCATGGTTGTTATCGAGGCATTTAATGCCGATGGCACCCATATGCCTTTCAGTATCGGGCGTAAGAACCTGTCGAGCACAGATGGGCTTTCCGGCTCTCAGCGTGGGTTTTTCTCTTATGTAGCAAGTGATCCATCACTTGTATGGAATTTAACCAGCGCAGGTCGCGTTTCTGTCTCCGCATGGTACGACAGCCTATCTGCTGAAGTTGCAATAGACAATAATGTCAATATTAACGACATAACACCACTAGTCAGTGTCAGCCAAAATTCAGGAGGCTGGTTTGGTGTTGAGCCAACAGACCCGGATCATTTGTATTACGGTTGGCAAAAGGGATTCCCCGGGCGCGTCGGTACTTTCAGTTGCGTGAAAGTTATGCTTTCAAACATAAATCTGAACCGCAGGCTAACGTATGCTATCACGCTACGGGCGCAGAGTTCATCTACGCTGGTTGCAGCTGCACGTACACAGCTTACTGATGTTCTCATCCACTCGGGGGATATCTACCCAGAGGATTTACTGGATACTGCTGAGCCACAGGAGGTTTGCTTCACTTTCCCTCCCGTTGTTGTGGCTTCTGATTATTTTCTTATTTTCGAGGTCGTAGCAGAAGGTGGCGGGAATGTTGCAGGCCATCTTGGAATCGGACGTCACCAGTATTCAGATTCTGAGGGGGATGTTCGCCCAAGCTCAGCTATCGAATGTGGCTTTTTCCGTAAAAGTGGTAGCGGCTGGAATACTATCGCAGCTCCCTATGGGATTGCGGCAGATTTGGGGGTGGTGGATATTAAAGCTGCCCGTGTCGCCATTAAGGAGGTAGAGCAAGAAACGTCTGCTCTTGCCGGGCAGTTGCAGAGCCTGGAGGGGGATATGAATGTATCTCAATCCTTTGAAGCAAGTCGCCTGTCAGATAACTCAGGGGACTGGTCAACTGCGGCACAAACCGGGGATCAGATATTCACTGACTGGTGCGCATGCATACCATCAGTAAATGGTGAGATCGCCTCAATAAAACTGAATCTGCAGGGTGTTCTACAAAATACCGAACTGGCGCTTTCTTGTTATTCCCGCCTGGACTCAAATCTGGGAAATGCGTCTGGGCCGGGTGTGTTGTCAACTGATGTATTGCTATACGCGAACACTTACCAGCCAGCATCGCTGGCGTCTGATAATTCAGCTCAGTGGATATCATTTGATGTCACCCCATTCACTGTGCCATCAGGCGCATTTTTGCTTGTAGCTGTCGCCGGGGTTAGCAGTGGAACTCCTGGAACTCTCGGTTCAGGCAAATCGAAGACGGATGTACCAGCGACAGGTCGGCGAGGGTGGTTCCGTCGCAGAAATAGTCGTTCGTGGGTTAACATCACAGACAGCGGAGCTGTTCCATACGATGTTTCTTACGTAGGGAATTTATCTCTGAAAGTTTTTACAGAAAATCTGGCTTCAGAAGTTCAGTCTGGGGTGGCACTTCGTAAAAGCAGAGGGATAAACCGTTATTATCCAGAATATTCTGTTTCTGGTTTGTCTGTTGACCTGTCCGGGTCTGTTGCCTATCAGGAGGGTTTGGAAAAATCATTCTCAACTCAATCTGTTACGCTGGAAGCTGCTGCATCTGGCTCGGCAACAATCAATGGCTATACTCTCAAATACTCGTCCGCAACATCTGTGTGGGGGTCTAATTTGAATGCCTATATGGGCCATCGCCATATCAGTAACGTAGTCGTTACTCGGGCTTCAGATGGCGTGGTGCTGGAGTATGGTGTGGACTATAACTATGATGCTGATGGCGGGAAACTGCGTGGATTGAAGAATGTAGCGGATTTTGCAGTAAACGTATCGTTCTCATACAATATGGAGCGCTACGACCTAATCTGCATCAACCCGGTTACGTTAATGGTAAGCGTGTCAAAAGGTACTGACCGTGACTTTGACGCAACTGAGTACATCCCTGCCATCCCTGCAATGATGGACCTCCTCTATACAGCGAGAGTGCTGGGTGGTTCAGTGACTTTGGTCCCATCGTACAACTTTTATAAGCTCGGAGGGGATATTTTTGGCACTGGTGATGACATCACGATTCTGAATGCCGCCAACCGCAGGGCGCTAAGAAAGACGATATCCAGAATCAATAATCGAGAGCCAATAACCCTGATCGGCTACGGGGATTCGATAACAGCAGGAGCAGTTGGCGCATCCCCACAGGAGACCCCTAACGGTGACACCAGGGACCACAGAGCATTTCTGGGCAACACATACCCAGCGGACACGATGAGCAGTAAATATCCCGCTGTGACGCCAGATTATGGGGATGGTTCCAGTCCGGGATCAAACCATCTAACCATCTTTTGGAACTGGAAACTGAAGTCGTTTATCGAGCAGGCTGGGTCAACCGTAAAATATCTCAATTACGGTATTTCTGGGAGCACATCAGCCGGAGGTGCGGCGGCAGCCCGGCTGGGATATGTTCTGGCGGCCGGTGGACACCTGATGGTGCTGTGTTTCGGTATGAATGACCTGGTAACGCCTAATACATATATCAACATGGTCAGTATCATCACACAGGCAAAAGCAGCCGGAATGGACGTTATTGTGATGCCAGTACCCAGAACGCCTGAATCGCTAAATTCGGCATACTCGGGTTCTGAGTGGCTGACAATTAACAGGTACGTCTATCTGGCCGCTCGTGATGCTGGGGCAGCTTATGTGCCAGTAGACTGGCTGGTCAGGCCGGATGTAGGTGGATTTGGTCTCGCAGATGTTTCGTACTGCAACGCCAATCTGCGCAACCATCCAGGAGGTTATGAATTGCAGATGTACGGAGAGGCACTGGTGAACTGTATCTCCAGTATTTTATAAACACACCCGAATAGCGGCTTCTGCGCGGGAAGTTGTTGGGCCGTGCGTTCATCTCCATGGACGGAGAGACGATCGAGGGCGAAGCCCTTGACGATGTTACTGTCATCGGTGTAGTGACGTTTACTATCTGCGATGTGCGCCAGGACGACAACGCGGTGGTTTAGTTGCTGTCGCTTTGGTGGGATTGAGCATGACAAGACGTGATGGGGCATGGATGGGGCATGTGAAATCAGTGATATTCGCCAAATATTGCAAACAACGCATGTTGGATGCTATCTCCAGCCATCAAAAATGGCGCTCCTGGACGATATTTGTCGATTTTTAAATTTACCGCGTCACGCAGTTAAAGTGGCGGGCGTACTCTTCAAGGCTGGTGATGCCAAGGCGCACCCATTTCGGGTGCGACCACTGGGGAAGCCCAATATAAATCATAGCGCCGTGAGGATCTCCTCGGTACTGCGCACCCGGCCGATGCGCGGGAAAATATGCGTCATACTGCCCTGATGCTGCTCGGCGGAGGCGGCGCTGCAGGCATCTTCGGCGATGACCAGGTTAAAACCCAGCTCCCAGGCATTGCGGGCGGTGGATTCGACGCCGATGTTGGTGGAGATGCCGCAGAGAATAATGGTGTCGATCCCGCGGCGGCGCAGCTGAAGCTCAAGGTCGGTGCCATAGAACGCGCCCCACTGGCGTTTGGTCACTTCGATATCGCTCTCCTGCTTACCCAGCGTGGCCGGGTAGGTCCACCAGTTTTCGGGCAGCGTATGCGCCCCGGCCTGAGCGTCGACAGGCTGTTTCAGCGCTTCGGCGAAATCGGCCGACCAGCCCACGCGGACCATGATGACCGGCGAACCCTGTTGCCGGCACTTGTCTGCCAGGCGAGCGGCGCGCGCCACCACCTCGTCAGCCCGATGCGGGCCGCCGGCGAAAGGCAGAATGCCTTCCTGCAGATCGATTACCACCAGCGCCGTGTTTTTTGCATTGAGTTCTAACATGGTATCCCCGTATCTTCATCTGTTGTCAGGCGGCTACAATACCTTTGCGGCTTCAGCAAAAGAGTAACAAATTTTGTTAATTTATGTGAGTGTGGACGTTAAGCGCGCAGCAAAGCAGCGTACATCGTGCGTCGGACTTATCGAACGACAGAATTTCCAGTATAATAGCCGCCTTTTTTCATTCAGTTGTGACATCAGCTAAAGCTGCGACCTCGTCGCCTGCAGGGCAGACGACAATCCGCCGACGGCTAAGTTAAGGGATATCTCATGCGTACAGAATATTGCGGACAGCTTCGACAGTCCCACGTTGGGCAGCAGGTGACTCTGTGTGGTTGGGTCAACCGCCGTCGCGATCTCGGTAGCCTCATTTTTATCGATATGCGCGACCGCGAAGGCATCGTTCAGGTGTTTTTCGATCCGGATCGTGCGGATGCGTTGAAGTTAGCCTCTGAACTGCGTAATGAGTTCTGCATTCAGGTCACTGGCACCGTTCGCGCGCGTGAAGAGAAAAACATCAACGCGGACATGGCCACCGGCGCTATCGAAGTGCTGGCTTCCGATCTGACGATCATTAACCGCTCAGAATCGCTGCCGCTGGACTCCAATCACGTCAACACCGAAGAAGCGCGTCTGAAATACCGCTACCTCGACCTGCGTCGTCCGGAGATGGCGCAGCGCCTGAAAACCCGCGCGAAAATTACCAGCTTTGTGCGCCGCTTTATGGACGACCATGGCTTCCTCGACATCGAAACCCCGATGCTGACTAAAGCCACCCCGGAAGGCGCCCGCGATTACCTCGTGCCTTCCCGCGTGCACAAAGGTAAATTCTACGCGCTGCCGCAGTCGCCGCAGCTGTTCAAACAGCTGCTGATGATGTCCGGCTTCGACCGCTACTATCAGATCGTCAAATGCTTCCGCGATGAAGACCTGCGTGCCGACCGTCAGCCTGAATTCACCCAGATCGACGTGGAAACTTCCTTTATGACCGCGCCGCAGGTGCGTGAGATCATGGAGGCGATGGTGCGTCAGCTGTGGCTGGAAGTGAAAGGCGTCGACCTGGGCGAGTTCCCGATCATGACCTTCGCCGAAGCCGAACGTCGCTATGGCTCCGATAAACCGGATCTGCGTAACCCGATGGAGCTGGTGGACGTCGCCGACCTGCTGAAGTCTGTGGAATTCGCGGTCTTTGCCGGCCCGGCCAACGATCCGAAAGGGCGCGTGGCGGCCCTGCGCGTCCCGGGCGGGGCCTCTCTGACCCGCAAGCTGATTGACGAATACGGCAACTTTGTGAAGATCTACGGCGCGAAAGGGCTGGCCTATATTAAAGTGACCGAGCGTGCCAAAGGCATGGACGGGATCAACAGCCCGGTGGCCAAATTCCTGACCGCTGAAATCGTGGAAGCGATCCTTGACCGCACCGGCGCGCAGGATGGAGACATGATCTTCTTCGGCGCCGACAACAAGAAAGTAGTGGCCGACGCGCTGGGCGCGCTGCGTCTGAAGCTGGGTAAAGACCTGAGTCTGACTGACGAGAGCAAATGGGCGCCGCTGTGGGTGATCGACTTCCCGATGTTCGAAGACGACGGCGAAGGCGGCCTGACGGCGATGCACCATCCGTTCACCTCGCCGAAAGATATGACCGCGGATGAGCTGAAAGCCGCCCCGGAAGAGGCTGTAGCCAACGCCTACGATATGGTTATTAACGGTTATGAAGTCGGCGGCGGTTCGGTGCGTATCCACCGCGGCGAGATGCAGCAGACCGTATTTGGTATTCTGGGCATTAACGAACAGGAACAGCGTGAGAAATTCGGCTTCCTGCTGGATGCGCTGAAGTACGGTACGCCGCCGCATGCAGGTCTGGCCTTCGGTCTTGACCGTCTGACCATGCTGCTGACCGGTACCGATAACATCCGCGACGTTATCGCTTTCCCGAAAACCACCGCGGCCGCCTGCCTGATGACCGAAGCGCCAAGCTTCGCCAATCCGGCGGCGCTCGGTGAGCTGGGTATTCAGGTTGTGGAGAAAGAGGCAAAAGCGTCTCTGGAGAACAAGTAATATGTCATTTAAGCTGCCCGTTTCGGTGCTGGTGGTGATTTACGCCGAAGATACGAAACGGGTGCTGATGTTGCAGCGGCGCGACGATCCCGCGTTCTGGCAGTCGGTCACCGGCAGCCTGGAAGCTGGAGAGACCGCGCTGCAGGCCGCCGCGCGTGAAGTAAAGGAAGAGGTCGCCATTGACGTTGCCTGCGAGCAACTGACCTTAATCGACTGTCAGCGCACGGTGGAGTTCGAGATATTTTCTCATTTGCGTCATCGCTATGCGCCGGGTGTAGAGCGCAATACGGAATTCTGGTTCTGTCTTGCGCTGCCTCATGAGCGGGAGATTACTTTCACCGAACATCTGGCCTATCGCTGGGTCAGCGCGACGGAAGCCGCTGCGCTGACCAAGTCGTGGAGCAACCGGCAGGCGATTGAAGAATTTGTAATTAACGCCGCCTGAAAGGGCGCGCTTTTTGGAGAGTTTTTTATGGCAGGTCATAGTAAATGGGCCAACACCAAACACCGCAAAGCGGCACAGGATGCCAAACGCGGTAAAATCTTTACGAAAATCATTCGCGAGCTGGTCACCGCCGCGCGTCTGGGCGGCGGCGATCCGGCTTCCAACCCGCGTCTGCGTGCGGCCGTTGATAAAGCGCTGTCTAACAACATGACTCGCGACACCCTGAACCGCGCCATCGCGCGCGGCGTCGGCGGCGATGAAGACGCGAACATGGAAACCATCATTTATGAAGGTTACGGCCCTGGCGGCACCGCGGTGATGGTGGAATGTCTGTCCGACAACCGTAACCGTACCGTTGCGGAAGTGCGTCACGCCTTCACCAAAACCGGGGGTAACCTCGGCACCGACGGTTCCGTCTCCTACCTGTTCAGCAAGAAAGGCGTTATCTCCTTCGAGAAAGGCGATGAAGACACTATCATGGAAGCGGCGCTGGAAGCAGGCGCAGAAGACGTGGTGACCTATGACGACGGCGCCATCGACGTCTACACCGCCTGGGAAGAGATGGGCGCTGTGCGCGACGCGCTGGAAGCCGCCGGCCTGAAAGCCGACGCTGCCGAAGTCTCAATGATTCCGTCCACCAAAGCGGATATGGATGCCGAGACGGCGCCGAAGCTGCTGCGTCTGATCGATATGCTGGAAGACTGCGACGACGTGCAGGAAGTGTACCATAACGGCGAGATCTCCGACGAGGTCGCAGCCACCCTGTGATGCAGCCGCATCCACGGTTAACCGGAGGCGCGTGATGGCTATTATTCTCGGCATTGACCCGGGGTCGCGCGTTACCGGTTATGGCGTGATCCGCCAGGTTGGGCGGCAGCTGAGCTACCTGGGCAGCGGATGCATCCGCACCAAAGTGGACGATCTGCCGTCGCGGCTGAAGCTGATCTACGCCGGGGTGACGGAGATCATCACCCAGTTCCAGCCCGACTATTTCGCCATTGAGCAGGTCTTTATGGCCAAGAATGCCGACTCGGCGTTAAAGCTCGGGCAGGCGCGCGGGGTGGCGATCGTCGCAGCGACCAATCAGGCGCTGCCGGTGTTTGAATACGCCGCCCGTCAGGTCAAGCAGACCGTTGTCGGGATTGGCAGCGCCGAAAAGAGCCAGGTCCAGCATATGGTGCGCACCTTGCTCAAGCTGCCCGCCAATCCGCAGGCGGATGCGGCGGATGCGCTGGCGATCGCCATCACCCATTGCCATGTCAGCCAGAATGCCGCTCAGATCAGCGAGACCCGGCTCAATCTGGCGCGGGGGCGCTTACGATAATCGCAAATCAGGCTGGATATCTATCCAGCCTTTTTTTATGATACCGCCAGATACTTAGACCATAACGCAGGAGCCCCACGTGATAGGCAGACTCAGAGGCATCATTCTCGAAAAACAACCCCCGCTGGTGTTGCTGGAAACGGCGGGCGTCGGCTATGAAGTGCATATGCCAATGACCTGCTTCTATGAGCTGCCGGAGGCCGGGCAGGAGGCGATCGTCTTCACCCACTTTGTGGTGCGTGAAGATGCCCAGCTGCTGTATGGGTTTAACAACAAACAGGAACGTACCCTGTTTAAAGAGCTGATTAAAACCAACGGCGTGGGGCCCAAGCTGGCGCTGGCGATCCTCTCCGGCATGTCGGCGCAGCAGTTCGTCAACGCCGTTGAACGGGAAGAGGTCGCCTCGCTGGTGAAGCTGCCGGGGATTGGCAAAAAAACCGCTGAACGTCTGATCGTTGAGATGAAAGATCGCTTCAAAGGGCTGCACGGTGACCTGTTCACCCCGGCGGCCGATCTGGTGCTGACCTCGCCGGCAGGCCCAACGGCGGACGATGCCGAGCAGGAAGCGGTTGCCGCGCTGGTCGCGCTGGGCTATAAACCGCAGGAGGCCAGCCGGATGGTCAGCAAGATCGCGCGTCCGGACGCCAACAGTGAAACGCTAATTCGCGAAGCGCTGCGCGCTGCGTTGTGAGGTAAGGGATGATTGAAGCAGACCGGCTGGTATCGGCAGACAGCAGCGGCTTTGAAGAGGCCGCTGACCGCGCCATCCGCCCAAAATTGCTGGCAGAGTATGTCGGCCAGCCGCAGGTGCGTTCGCAGATGGAGATCTTTATCCAGGCGGCGAAGCTGCGCGGCGACGCCCTCGATCACCTGCTGATTTTTGGCCCGCCAGGGTTGGGGAAAACCACCCTGGCCAATATTGTCGCCAATGAAATGGGGGTGAATCTGCGTACCACCTCCGGCCCGGTGCTGGAGAAGGCGGGCGATCTCGCCGCGATGCTCACCAACCTCGAACCGCACGATGTTCTGTTTATCGATGAGATCCATCGCCTCTCGCCGGTGGTGGAAGAGGTGCTCTATCCGGCAATGGAAGACTACCAGCTGGATATTATGATTGGCGAAGGTCCCGCGGCGCGTTCCATCAAGATCGATCTGCCGCCGTTTACCCTGATCGGCGCCACCACCCGGGCCGGTTCGTTGACCTCGCCGCTGCGCGACCGCTTTGGCATCGTGCAGCGTCTGGAGTTCTATCAGATCCCCGATCTGCAGCATATTGTCAGCCGCAGCGCCCGCCATATGGGGCTGGAGATGAGCGACGAGGGCGCGCTGGAAGTAGCCCGCCGTTCACGCGGCACGCCGCGTATTGCCAACCGTCTGCTGCGCCGGGTGCGTGACTTTGCGGAAGTGCGCCACGACGGCACCATCTCCGCCGATATTGCCGCCCAGGCGCTGGATATGCTTAACGTCGATGCGGAAGGGTTCGACTATATGGACCGTAAGCTGCTGCTGGCGGTGATAGATAAGTTCTTTGGCGGCCCGGTGGGGCTGGACAACCTCGCCGCCGCGATTGGCGAAGAGCGGGAAACCATTGAAGATGTACTGGAGCCCTACTTAATTCAGCAGGGCTTTCTGCAGCGTACGCCGCGGGGAAGAATGGCGACGGTGCGCGCCTGGAATCATTTCGGGATTACGCCGCCGGAAATGCCGTAGCGCGTTGCGGTTGAGCAGTTTATGGTGAAGCCCGGTCAGCAGCGTGACCGGGCTTTTTCATTTTCAGCTGGCGGCTTTTTTCGTCATGCTGAGAATAAACAGCACCGCGGCGCAGAGCACCACCGACGGCCCGGCCGGGGTATCATAGAAAGCCGAGAAGGTTAACCCGCCGGTAACGGCCAGCATGCCCACGCCCACCGCCACGGCGGCCATCTGCTCCGGCGTACGGGCAAAACGGCGGGCGGTGGCGGCAGGTATAATCAGCAGGGAAGTAATGATCAGCGCCCCGACGAACTTCATCGCCACGCCGATAGTCAGGGCGGTGACCAGCATCAACAGCAGCTTGACCCGCTGCAGCTTCACGCCGTCGACAAACGCCAGGTCCGGACTGATGGTCATCGCCAGCAGATTTCGCCACTGCCAGAGTAGAATGCCAATCACAATCACCACGCCAGTGGCAATGGCGATCAGGTCCTGCGGCGTAACCGCCAGCAGATCGCCGAACAGATACGCCATCAGATCGACGCGGACGTTAGACATCAGACTGACCACCACCAGCCCCAGGGACAGCGCGCTGTGCGCCATGATGCCCAGCAGGGTATCGATCGCCAGATGCGGTCGTTTTTCCAGCCACACCAGCCCGCCGGCCAGCAGCAGGGTCACGACGATCACCGCATAGAACGGATTGACGTTAAGCAATAAACCGAAAGCGACGCCGAGCAGAGACGCATGCGCCAGCGTGTCGCCGAAATAAGACATGCGGCGCCAGACCACAAAGGAGCCCAGCGGACCAGCGGCGCAGGCCAGCATCATCCCGGCAAGCCAGCCAGGTAACAGAAGTTCAATCATTAGCGGCTGTTTCCCCGACGCAGTACAATTCGCCCCTGAAGGTCGTGGCGGTGATTATGGTGGTGGCGGTATATCCCCAGCTGTTCCGCGCCGCGCGGTCCGAACATGGAGATAAACTCCGGGTGCATGGAGACCACCTCCGGTGCGCCAGAGCAGCAGATATGCTGGTTCAGGCACAAAACTTCGTCGGTTTTGGCCATCACCAGATGCAGATCGTGGGATACCATTAGCACCGCGCAGTCCAGTTCATGGCGCAGCTGGTTGATAAGATCGTAGAGCGCCACCTGGCCGTTGACGTCAACACCCTGGGTCGGTTCATCCAGCACCAGCAGCTGCGGACGGTTGAGCAGGGCGCGGGCCAGCAGTACGCGCTGCGTTTCGCCGCCGGAGAGCTTTTGCATCGGCGCATCGATCAGATGCCCCGCCTGCACGCGCTTCAGCGCCGGCAGGATGTCGTCTTTACGGGTGCCCGGGCGCAAACGCAGGAAGCGGCTAACGGTCAGCGGCAGCGTGGCGTCCAGATGCAGTTTCTGCGGCACATAGCCGATGCGCAGGCGTGCGTCACGCTTGATAACACCCTCTGTCGGTGCTACCAGCCCGAGAACCACCCGCACAAGGGTCGATTTGCCGGCGCCGTTGGGGCCCAGCAGGGTTAAGATTTTGCCTGGCGTGAGAGCCAGCGAGATGTCAGACAACACGCGGCGTTGGCCAAAGGCCACCGAGACATTTTCCAGCGTTACAAGGTTTGTCATAGTAATTTAGGGGTTGCACAAGCTAGTGAATGTTATAATATCACATCACACTCACTTATTTCGATGACTAGACGCATTATGTTACATAAAAATACGCTTCTTTGCGCTGGACTTGGCGCTGTTTTTTTGTTCGCGCAGGTACCGCTGGCCAGCGCCGCCGTGGTGACTTCTATGAAACCGCTGGGCTTTATTGCGGCGGCCATCGCCGATGGGGTGACCGAGACCCAGGTGCTGCTGCCCGATGGCGCCTCCGAGCATGATTATTCCCTCCGTCCTTCTGATGTAAAACGCTTACAGAACGCAGACTTAGTGGTGTGGATTGGTCCGGAAATGGAAGCCTTTATGGATAAGTCGACGCAAAGCATTGCGGCGAATAAAAAGGTGACGATTGCCGAGCTGGATGGGGTCAAACCGCTGCTCATCACCGGGGCGGACGACGATGACGATCACCATGGTCATGGCCATGGCGCAGCAGAAAAAGGTGACGGCGATCACCATCACGGTATTTACAATATGCATCTGTGGTTATCCCCAGAGATAGCGCGGCTTTCGGCGGTTGCAATCCACGATAAATTATTGGAACTTATGCCGCAGAGTCGAGCCAAACTCGACAGCAACCTGCAGCAGTTCGAGACCGCGCTGGCGGCGACCGACAAGCAGGTGAGCAATGAGCTGGCACCGCTGAAAGGGAAGGGCTATTTCGTTTTTCATGACGCCTACGGTTACTTTGAAAAACACTACGGTTTGACCTCGCTGGGGCACTTTACCGTCAACCCTGAAATACAGCCCGGTGCGCAGCGTTTACACGAAATCAGAACACAACTGGTTGAGCAGAAAGCCACTTGCGTTTTTGCTGAGCCACAGTTCAGGCCAGCGGTTATCGAAGCTGTTGCCCGGGGCACGTCTGTGCGCATGGGGACCCTGGATCCACTGGGGACAGGAATTACGCTGGGTAAAACGAGTTACCCGCAATTCCTCACCCAACTGGCGAATCAGTATTCGAGCTGCCTGAAAGGAGATTAACGAGGAAGTGAATACGTGCAACAGATAGCCCGCGCTGTCACTCAGGCATTCAACAATCTGCCACGACCTCATCGCGTCATGCTGGGGTCGCTTAGCGTTCTTACCTTAGCGGTCGCCGTCTGGCGACCCTACATTTACCACCCGGAATCCGCCCCCATCGTCAGAACCATTGAACTGGAAAAAAGCGAGATCCGTTCCCTGCTGCCGGAAGCCTCCGAGCCGATCGACCAGGCCCCGCAGGAAGAAGAAGCCATTCCTCAGGATGAGCTCGACGAAAAAGCCGATAGCGATGCCGGCGGGCACGAATACGTGGTGTCGACCGGCGATACGCTCAGCAGCATCCTGAACCAGTACGGTATCGATATGGGCGATATCGCCCAGCTTTCCTCCGCCGATAAAGAGCTGCGCAACCTGAAGATTGGCCAGCAGCTCTCCTGGACCCTGACCGCCGACGGCGATCTGCAGAGCCTGACCTGGGAGATGTCCCGCCGCGAGACCCGCACCTATACCCGTGTGGATAACGGTTTTAAAATGAGCAGCGAGCTGCAGAAAGGCGATTGGGTCAACAGCGTGCTGAAGGGCACCGTCGGCGCCAGCTTTGTCTCCAGCGCGCGTGATGCCGGGCTGACCAGCACGGAAATCAACGCGGTGATCAAGGCCATGCAGTGGCAGATGGATTTCCGTAAGCTGAAGAAAGGCGACGAATTCTCGGTATTGATGTCGCGCGAAATGCTCGACGGCAAACGTGAGCAAAGCCAGTTACTCGGCGTGCGTCTTCGCTCTGACGGTAAGGATTACTATGCCATCCGCGCCGAAGACGGCAAATTCTACGACCGCAACGGGACGGGTCTGGCGAAGGGCTTTATGCGCTTCCCAACGGCGCGTCAGTTCCGCGTCTCCTCTAACTTTAATCCGCGTCGTCTGAACCCGGTCACCGGCCGCGTCGCGCCGCACCGTGGCGTCGATTTCGCGATGCCGCAGGGAACGCCAGTGCTGGCGGTGGGCGATGGTGAAGTAGTCGTGGCCAAACGCAGCGGCGCTGCCGGGTATTACGTCGCGATACGCCACGGTCGCACCTATACCACTCGCTACATGCACCTGCGTAAGCTGTTAGTGAAGCCGGGGCAGAAAGTGAAGCGCGGGGATCGCATTGCGCTGTCGGGGAATACCGGACGCTCTACCGGGCCACACCTGCACTACGAAGTGTGGATCAACCAGCAGGCGGTCAACCCGCTGACGGCTAAGCTGCCGCGTACCGAAGGGCTGAGCGGTTCCGACCGGACCGACTATCTGGCGCAGGTCAAAGAGGTCGTTCCGCAGCTGCGGTTTGACTAACCACCGGTCAGTGGAAAGCCGGTGCCCCAGGGCGCCGGCTTTTTCTTTTGTAGGATACCCGACGTCTCGCTACACTATCCCATTATCTTGATTAAGCAGTCGATCTGCGGATTGGGCATGGAAACGAAAAAAAATAATATTGAGTTTATCCCTAAGTTTGAAAAATCCTTTTTACTGCCGCGCTACTGGGGCGCCTGGCTGGGGGTCTTTGCCTTCGCCGGTATTGCGCTGACGCCGCCATCCTTTCGCGATCCGCTCCTCGGCAAACTCGGTCGTCTGGTAGGGCGTCTGGCGAAAAGCTCGCGCCGCCGGGCGCAGATTAATTTGCTGTACTGCTTCCCGGAAAAAAGCGAGTACGAGCGGGAAGCGATTATCGACGCCATGTATGCCTCGGCGCCGCAGGCGATGGTGATGATGGCCGAGCTGGGCCTGCGCGATCCGCAGAAAATCCTTGCCCGCGTCGACTGGCAGGGGAAAGCGATCATCGACGAGATGCAGCGCAATAATGAGAAGGTTATTTTTCTCGTTCCGCATGCATGGGGTGTGGATATCCCGGCGATGCTGATGGCCTCCGGCGGGCAGAAGATGGCGGCGATGTTCCATAACCAGGGTAACCCGGTGTTCGATTACGTGTGGAATACCGTGCGTCGTCGTTTTGGCGGGCGTATGCACGCGCGCAACGATGGGATCAAACCGTTTATTCAGTCGGTGCGCCAGGGCTACTGGGGCTACTATCTGCCCGATCAGGATCACGGCGCCGAACACAGCGAGTTTGTGGATTTCTTTGCCACCTACAAGGCCACGCTGCCGGCGATTGGCCGCTTAATGAAAGTATGCCGCGCCCGCGTCGTACCGCTGTTCCCGGTCTACGATGGCAAGACGCACCGCCTGACGGTGCTGGTGCGCCCGCCGATGGACGATCTGCTGGACGCTGACGATACGACCATCGCCCGGCGGATGAACGAAGAAGTGGAAGTGTTTGTTAAGCCGCACACCGAGCAGTATACCTGGATCCTGAAGCTGCTGAAAACGCGCAAGCCGGGTGAAATCGAGCCCTATAAACGCAAAGAGCTGTTCCCGAAAAAGAAATAAAAAAAGCCTCCGTCAGGAGGCTTTTTTATCTCTACCGTGCTTACTCGACGGTGAGGATACGGGTGGTGTTGGTGCTGCCGATGGTGCTCATCACGTCACCCTGGGTAACGACCACGAGGTCGCCGGAGACCAGATAGCCTTTGTCCCGCAGCAGATTGACGGCGTCGTGCGCGGCGGCCACCCCGTCATTCTGGCTGTCGAAGAACACCGGCGTCACCCCGCGGTAGAGGGCGGTCAGGTTCAGGGTGCGCTCGTGGCGGGAGAGGGCGAAAATCGGCAGACCGGAGCTAATGCGCGAAGTCATCAGCGCGGTACGGCCCGATTCGGTCATGGTGATGATGGCGGTGATGCCTTTCAGGTGGTTGGCGGCATACATCGCCGACATGGCAATCGCTTCTTCCACGTTGTCGAACTGGACGTCCAGGCGGTGTTTGGAGACGTTGAGGCTAGGGATTTTTTCCGCGCCCAGACACACGCGCGCCATCGCGGCCACGGTTTCCGAAGGATACTGACCGGCGGCGGTCTCCGCGGAGAGCATCACCGCATCGGTACCATCCAGCACGGCGTTGGCCACGTCCATCACTTCCGCGCGAGTCGGCATCGGGTTGGTGATCATCGACTCCATCATCTGGGTGGCGGTGATGACGGAACGGTTCAGCTGACGGGCACGACGGATCAGCGCTTTCTGGATGCCCACCAGCTCAGGATCGCCGATCTCGACGCCGAGGTCGCCACGGGCAACCATTACCACATCGGAGGCGAGGATCACGTCGTCCATCGCATCCTGATCGCAAACCGCTTCGGCACGCTCAACTTTGGCGACGATTTTCGCATCGCAGCCGGCCTCGCGCGCCAGGCGACGGGCGTAGTTCAGGTCTTCGCCGCAGCGCGGGAAAGAGACGGCCAGGTAGTCGACGCCGATTTTAGCGGCGGTGACGATATCAGCTTTATCTTTGTCGGTCAGCGCTTCGGCAGACAGGCCGCCGCCCAGCTTGTTGATCCCTTTGTTGTTGGACAACGGGCCGCCGACGGTCACTTCAGTGAAAACTTTCATCCCCTGAACTTCGAGGACTTTCAGCTGCACGCGACCATCGTCGAGCAATAAGATATCGCCCGGCACGACGTCCGCCGGCAGGCCTTTATAGTCGATCCCGACTTTCTCTTTGTCGCCTTCGCCTTTGCCAAGGTTTGCGTCGAGCAGGAATTTATCGCCGACGTTGAGGAAAATTTTGCCTTCTTTGAAGGTCGATACGCGAATTTTTGGTCCCTGGAGGTCGCCGAGGATGGCCACATGACGGCCCAGTTTTGCCGCAATCTCACGCACTTTGTCGGCACGGAGCTGATGATCTTCCGGGGTGCCGTGAGAGAAGTTCATACGTACTACGTTTGCGCCCGCGGCGATAACCTTTTCCAGGTTGTTATCGCGGTCAGTTGCCGGGCCTAAGGTAGTAACGATTTTGGTTCTGCGAAGCCTTCTGGACATGTAATACTCCGTTGACTGATACAACTTTGGTGTTGCGTGAACATGGATTCGGTAGCGCCAGCCTGCAACGTCGCACAGCCGGATCGTTATCGAAGGTGTAATGGGGTACTGCTTGTTATCAACTTTTATTGATTATCACTGGGTACGAATGGTTCTTTATCAAAACGCGATTCCTTCAGCGCTTCCTTGACCCTCTTCAAGTTATCTCTGAATTTTGCCCCCCGACGCAAGGTAAAGCCAGTCGCCAACACGTCAATGACGGTCAACTGGGCCAAACGGGAGACCATCGGCATATAGATGTCGGTATCTTCCGGCACATCAAGGGTAATGGCGAGCGTGGCTTCCCTGGCTAGCGGCGTACCGGCGGAGGTGAGCGCGATCACCATGGCATCGTTTTCACGAGCCAGCTGCGCCAGCTCCACCAGGCTCTTGGTTCTTCCGGTATGCGAGATAATCACCACCACATCATCGTCATCGCAATTCATACAGCTCATCCGTTGCAGGACAATGTCGTCGGAATAGATGACCGGCACGTTAAAGCGGAAAAATTTGTTCATCGCGTCGTGAGCGACCGCCGCTGAGGAGCCGAGGCCGAAAAAGGCGATTTTTTTGGCCTGAGTCAGCAGATCCACCGCGCGATTTACCGCCGACATGTCGAGAGAATGGTGCACCTGATCTAAACTCGCCATGGCCGATTCGAATATTTTTCCCGTGTATGACTCAACGCTGTCGTCTTCATCGACATTCCGGTTAACATAGAGCGTGCCGTGCGCAAGGCTCTGGGCCAGATGCAGTTTGAAGTCAGGGAATCCGCGGGTTTCGAGACTACGGCAGAAGCGATTGACGGTCGGTTCGCTAACGCCGGCCTCAAGGGCGAGGGCGGCGATGCTCGAATGAATGGCCTGCTCGGGGGTGGCGAGGATCACTTCCGCCACTTTGCGTTCAGATTTGCTAAGGTGTTCCAGTCGGGACTGGATTTTTTCCAGCATGTTCATTAGTAACAGGGCGCTCATCAATGGAAACGATTTCATTAATGGGTGAAATCATTGGGCGTTTTAGCAAGAATATACCCCTCCGCAAGCGCAAGCGGTGAGGAATGACGTGAAATGATGTTGTTTTTTTTCATTACATGATCAGGGTCGTATTTTACTGACCTGAACCAGGTACAAACAACGAACAATAACGGCCGAATGCCCAAATCATCGCCGAATGTTTTCACCCTGTGCGGTTTTACCGCCGCAAACGAAGGGGAAGGCTTTCGGGAAATACGTAAACACAGTACAGTGCAGTGTAAGAAAATTACAAATATAGCCTGGCAAAAGCACCAGACTATCAACTGAGGAGAATGACATGGCGGTAACGCAAACGGCCCAGGCATGCGACCTGGTCATTTTCGGCGCGAAGGGCGACCTGGCGCGGCGTAAATTGTTGCCTTCCCTGTATCAGCTTGAAAAGGCGGGCCAGATCCACGCTGACACCAGAATCATTGGCGTCGGCCGTGCCGACTGGGATAAAGCGGCTTATACCAAAGTCGTGCGCGAAGCGCTGGAAACCTTCATGAAGGAAAAAATTGATGAAGGTTTGTGGGATACCCTGAGCGGACGCCTGGAGTTCTGTAATCTTGACGTCAATGACACCAGCGGCTTCACCCGCCTGGGTGAGATGCTGGATCAAAAGAACCGTGTCACCATCAACTATTTCGCTATGCCGCCGAGCACCTTTGGCGCGATCTGTAAAGGGCTGGGCGAAGCGAAGCTTAATGCCAAGCCTGCGCGCGTGGTCATGGAAAAACCGCTCGGCACCTCGCTGGAAACCTCCCGTGAAATCAACGACCAGGTCGGCGAGTTTTTTGAAGAGTGTCAGGTCTACCGTATCGACCACTATCTCGGTAAAGAGACGGTCCTCAACCTGCTGGCGCTGCGCTTCGCCAACTCCCTGTTCGTCAATAACTGGGACTGCCGCACCATCGATCACGTCGAAATCACCGTCGCGGAAGAGGTGGGTATTGAAGGGCGCTGGGGTTACTTCGACCAGGCCGGGCAGATGCGCGACATGATCCAGAACCACCTGCTGCAGATCCTGTGCATGATTGCCATGTCGCCGCCGTCCGATCTCAGCGCCGACAGCATCCGTGATGAAAAGGTCAAGGTGCTGAAATCCCTGCGCCGTATTGACCGCTCCAACGTGCGCGAGAAAACCGTTCGCGGCCAGTATACCGCCGGCTTTGCCCAGGGCAAAAAAGTGCCTGGCTATCTCGAAGAGGAGGGGGCCAACAAGACCAGCAACACCGAAACCTTCGTGGCGATCCGCGTCGATATCGATAACTGGCGCTGGGCTGGCGTACCGTTCTATCTGCGCACCGGCAAACGTCTGCCGACCAAATGCTCAGAGGTAGTGGTTTACTTCAAAACCCCGGAACTGAATCTGTTTAAAGAGACCTGGCAGGAGCTGCCGCAGAACAAGCTGACCATTCGCCTGCAGCCGGACGAAGGGGTAGATATCCAGGTACTGAACAAAGTGCCGGGCCTCGATCATAAACATAACCTGCAGATCACTAAACTGGATCTGAGCTACTCCGAAACCTTCAACCAGACGCACCTGGCCGATGCCTATGAACGTCTGCTGCTGGAAACCATGCGTGGCATCCAGGCGCTGTTCGTTCGCCGCGACGAAGTAGAAGAGGCGTGGAAATGGGTTGACTCCATTACCGAAGCCTGGGCAGCCGACCGCGATGCGCCGAAACCGTATCAGGCCGGGACCTGGGGACCGGTTGCGTCGGTGGCCATGATCACTCGCGACGGTCGTTCATGGAACGAGTTCGAGTAAGGCTGGAGGCTAATCCGTCAGGGTTATTTTACCGGTAACATGATCTGACGCAGAAAGTCGCACGCTTTTTAATCTTTTAAGCCCCGTGAGGATTCACCCACGGGGCTTTTTTTATTACACTGCCTGCAGACATTTTGCCCCTGAGCGCTGGTGTTTGTGGCCTTTACCACGTCAACACGTCATCACGCAGCGGCCGGACAGATAAAAATTTGAGGAGCCTTTATGAATTCGACAATGTTACGGGTAACAAATCGCATTATCGAACGGTCGCGTGACACCCGCGCGGCTTACCTCGCAAGGATTAACCAGGCCAAAACCGACACCGTGCATCGTGCGCAACTGGCCTGCGGCAATCTGGCTCACGGATTCGCGGCCTGCCAGGCTGACGACAAAGCCTCCCTGAAGAGCATGTTGCGCAACAACATTGCCATCATCACCTCCTACAACGACATGTTGTCCGCTCACCAGCCCTATGAACACTACCCGGAGATCATCCGCAAAGCGCTGCACAGCGCCAATGCGGTCGGCCAGGTCGCCGGCGGCGTGCCGGCGATGTGCGACGGCGTAACGCAGGGGCAGGACGGGATGGAGCTTTCACTCCTGAGCCGCGAGGTGATCGCTATGTCCGCCGCCATCGGCCTGTCGCATAACATGTTCGACGGGGCCCTGTATCTCGGGGTCTGCGATAAAATTGTTCCCGGTCTGACCATGGCGGCGCTCTCATTTGGCCATCTGCCGTCGGTCTTTATTCCCTCCGGTCCGATGGCCAGCGGCCTGCCGAATAAAGAGAAGGTTCGCATTCGCCAGCTGTATGCAGAAGGGAAAGTTGACCGTATGGCGCTGCTGGAGTCCGAAGCCGCCTCTTATCACGCGCCGGGGACCTGTACTTTCTACGGAACGGCGAACACCAACCAGATGGTGGTCGAATTTATGGGCATGCAGCTGCCGGGCTCGTCCTTTGTCCATCCGGATGCTCCGCTGCGGGAAGCACTGACCGCCGCCGCCGCGCGCCAGGTCACCCGCATGACCGGCAACGGCAATGAGTGGATGCCGCTGGGCAAAATGTTTGACGAAAAAGTGGTAGTCAACGGCATCGTGGCGCTGCTGGCGACCGGTGGCTCCACCAACCACACTATGCACCTGGTGGCGATGGCCCGCGCGGCGGGAATTATCATTAACTGGGACGATTTCTCCGACCTGTCAGACGTGGTGCCGCTGCTGGCGCGCCTCTATCCCAACGGCCCGGCGGATATCAACCACTTCCAGGCGGCAGGCGGCGTTCCGGTACTGGTGCGCGAGCTGCTGAAAGGCGGCCTGCTGCATGAGGATGTTCACACCGTGGCCGGCTTTGGCCTGTCGCGCTACACCCTGGAGCCATGGCTGAATAACGGCGAGCTGGACTGGCGCGAAGGGGCGACAGCGCCATTGGACGACCAGGTCATCGCGACCTTTGAAAAACCATTCTCCCGCCACGGCGGCACCAAGGTGCTGAGCGGCAACCTGGGACGCGCGGTGATGAAAACTTCGGCGGTCCCGGTGGAGAACCAGGTGATTGAAGCGCCGGCGGTGGTATTTGAGAGCCAGCACGACGTGTTGCCGGCCTTTGAAGCGGGGCTGCTGGACAAAGACTGCGTGGTGGTGGTCCGTCATCAGGGGCCAAAAGCGAACGGGATGCCAGAATTACATAAACTTATGCCGCCACTTGGTGTATTATTGGACCGCCGTTTCAAAATAGCGCTGGTGACCGATGGCCGACTCTCTGGCGCCTCCGGTAAAGTCCCGTCAGCCATTCACGTCACGCCTGAAGCGTATGATGGCGGCTTGCTGGCGAAAGTGCGCGATGGCGATCTTATTCGCGTGAACGGACAGACGGGGGAACTGACGCTGCTGGTGGATGAGGCCGAACTGGCGGCGCGTCAGCCGCATATCCCTGACCTCAGCGCGTCGCGCGTGGGAACCGGTCGGGAGATGTTTGGGGCGCTGCGTGAGAAGCTCTCTGGCGCGGAGCAGGGCGCAACCTGCATCACTTTTTAAGACGATTTAATTTCTAGATCTGGCGAGAGAAAATCCTGATGAAAAACTGGAAAACAACAGCAGAAGCAATCCTCACCTCCGGTCCGGTTGTCCCGGTTATCGTAGTGAAAAAGCTGGAACACGCGGTACCGATGGCGAAAGCGCTGGTGGCGGGCGGCGTTCGCGTGCTGGAAGTTACCCTGCGCACCGAGTGCGCCCTGGAGGCGATCCGCGCGATTGCCAAAGAAGTTCCGGACGCGATTGTCGGCGCGGGCACGGTTACCAACGTTGAGCAGTTGAAAGCGGTAACGGAAGCCGGCGCGCAGTTCGCTATCAGCCCGGGTCTGACCGAATCCCTGCTGAAAGCGGCGACCGAAGACGGCACCATCCCGCTGATCCCGGGGATCAGCACGGTATCTGAGCTGATGCTGGGTATGCAGTATGGCCTGAAAGAGTTTAAATTCTTCCCGGCGGAAGCTAACGGCGGCGTGAAAGCCCTGCAGGCGATTGCGGGTCCGTTCGGCCACATTCGTTTCTGCCCGACCGGCGGTATCTCTCCGGCCAACTACCGTGACTACCTGGCGCTGAACAGCGTACTGTGCATCGGCGGTTCCTGGCTGGTGCCAGCCGACGCCCTCGAAGCCGGCGACTACGATCGCATCACCACCCTCGCGCGAGAAGCGGTGGAAGGCGCGAAATAAACCACGCCTACAGGTCAACAACCCGGTCTGCGGCAACGCGACCGGGTTTTTTTGTCTTTACCCTTCGACGATGACCGCCGCGGCTGCGGCTTTAGCCCGCGCCACGGCCTCTTCGACTGAATCGGCGACGGCGAGGGTTACCCCCAGGCGGCGGGTACCGTCAATCTCCGGCTTGCCGAACAGACGCAGCTGCAGGCCAGCCCCGACGGCCGACTGCAGCTGGCCAAAGCTGACGTTCTGGCTGGACAACTGCGGAAGGATCACCGCGGAGGCGGCCGGACCATACTGGCGGATAGCGCCGACGGGTAGCCCGAGGAAGGCGCGAACGTGCAGGGCGAATTCCGAGAGATCCTGGGAGATAAGCGTCACCATCCCGGTGTCGTGTGGTCGCGGGGAGACTTCGCTGAAGATCACCTCGTCGCCGCATACGAACAGCTCCACGCCAAACAGACCATAACCTCCCAGCGCCAGCACCACCTTGCGGGCGATGGTCTGGGCACGCTCGAGGGCCAGGTCGCTCATCTGCTGCGGCTGCCAGGACTCGCGGTAGTCGCCGTCTTCCTGACGATGACCAACCGGAGCGCAGAAATGCACGCCATCGACAGCGCTGACGGTGAGCAGGGTGATTTCGAAATCGAAGTTCACCACCCCCTCGACGATCACCCGTCCGGCGCCAGCGCGGCCGCCCTGCTGCGCATAGCGCCAGGCTTCGCTGAGCTGGTCAGCCGAGCGGATAAAGCTCTGGCCTTTGCCGGAGGAGCTCATCACCGGTTTAACGATGCATGGCAAACCGATCTCGGTAACCGCCGCGCGGAAGCCTTCTTCGCTGTCGGCAAAACGATAGCGGGAGGTGGGAAGCTGCAGCTCTTCCGCCGCCAGGCGGCGAATGCCTTCGCGGTTCATGTTGAGCTTTGCCGCCCGCGCCGTGGGGACCACTTTCTGCCCGGCCTGTTCCAGTTCGACCAGGGTGTCGGTAGCGATAGCTTCGATCTCCGGCACGATATAATCAGGTTTTTCCTGTTCAATCAGGGCGCGCAGGCTCTCGCCGTGCAGCATATTGATGACGTGGGCGCGGTGGGCGACCTGCATCGCCGGGGCATCGGGGTAGCGGTCTACGGCGATGGTTTCAATGCCCAGACGCTGACATTCAATAGCGACTTCTTTACCCAACTCGCCGGAACCTAACAGCATAACTTTGGTGGCTGCCGGGCGCAGCGCGGTGCCTAATACAGTCATAACTCTCATCCGCAGTAAAAAAAGATGGCAGCGATTATAAACGAAAACGTTTGCGTATGTCTTTACGCGCGTAACGCGCGTGAGTTGAGTCCGGGAGGGAAATTTGCTATACTGTATAAAAACACAGTGTTGAGAGGCTGCAGTATGGCGGTTGAAATTAAATATGTGGTGATCCGCGAAGGTGAGGAAAAAATGTCTTTTGCCAGCAAAAAAGAGGCCGACGCTTACGACAAAATGCTCGATCTGGCAGAGGTGCTGAATGACTGGCTGGTGGCATCGCCGCTGGAGATGGATGACGTCCAGCGCGATACCATGGCGATGTGGCTGGCGGAGCGTAAAGAAGCGCTGCAGCATATCCTGCGAGTTGGCCGACTGCCGGAGCAAGAGACGCCCGCACAGGACGCCCCCGCGCCGTCGGCTACCGCTGAGACTTCTCCGGCGGGTGATGACGCCGTGCCGGCGGCCAAAGCGCGCAAAGCCAAGGCAGCCTGAACGCTGGCGGTCAGTCACTGGTCGGTCGGCCCCGATGCTGCCGTCGCACGTACCTTTGCGCATCTTTAGCCATATCTAACATTTCCTGACATCGCGTCGTTTAGGCTGATAACAGTGTTTGTCACCTGAGAGGAAAACCATGGCTAACTGGCTACATCAACTGCAGTCGCTGCTCGGGCAGCAGGGTGCGTCACCGTCCGGCGAGTCGTCAAAAGGGAGCGGCCTGCTGCCCGGCGCCATCGGTGGGCTGGCCGGATTGCTGGTGGCCAGCAAATCGTCACGCAAATTGTTGGCGAAATATGGCACTAGCGCGCTGCTGGCAGGCGGCGGGGCGGTGGCGGGCACGGTGTTATGGAACAAGTATCAGCAGAAAATGCGCGCGCAGAATACGTCCGCACAGGCGCCTGAGACGGCAGCGGCGCCGACGGATGTCGATCCGCGCAGCGTGCGGCTGATCACGGCCCTGGTATTTGCCGCGAAAAGCGACGGTCATATTGATGACCACGAGCGGGCAAATATTGAAACTCAGCTGCGGGCGGTCAATATTGACGTTCAGGCCCGGGTGCTAATTGACCAGGCGCTAGCCCAGCCGCTGGATCCGCAGCGTCTCGCCGAGGGCATCATCGATCCGCAGGAGGCGCTGGAGATCTACTACGTCAGCTGCGCGGTGATTGATATCGACCATTTTATGGAGCGTAGCTACCTTAATGCGCTGGGAGACGCCCTGGCGCTGCCGAAAGATGTCCGGGCCGATATAGAACAGGATATCCAGTCACAAAAACAAGCGCTAAGCGTCTAAATCATCACGTTTCGCTTGCATCGCTCGCGTCTTTTGCCACCCTTATAGACACGTCATCATTCAGGCGCCACCCTGCGGCCTGAATGCTCTTGTGTCACGATAAAGCAGCAGAAGAATAACATGCCACCTAAAGCTAAACGGATCCCTCACGCCATGCCCTTGCATGGCGATACACGCATCGATAATTATTACTGGCTGCGCGACGATGAGCGCGCGCGACCTGACGTGCTGGAGTATCTGCACGCGGAGAACGCTTACGGCAAGCAAGTGATGGATTCGCAGCTCAGCCTGCAGGAGCGTCTGCTGAAGGAGATTATCGACCGCATTCCGCAGCGGGAAGTCTCTGCCCCCTACAGTAAAAACGGCTTTCGCTACCGTCAGGTGTATGAGCCGGGCTGCGAATACGCTATCTACCAGCGGCAGTCGGTGCTGAAAGAAGAGTGGGATGAGTGGGAGATCCTGCTCGACGCCAACCAGCGGGCGGCGAAGAGCGAGTTCTACACCCTGGGCGGACTGGGCATTGCGCCCAACAACCAGCTAATGGCGGTGGCGGAAGATTACCTTTCCCGCCGTCAGTACGGCCTGCGCTTTTGCGACCTCAGCAACGGCGAGTGGTACCCGGAAATCCTCGAAAATGTTACCTCCGGCTTTGCCTGGAGCAACGATTCACGCTTTGTTTGGTATGTGCGTAAACATCCCACCACGCTGCTCCCTTATCAGGTCTGGCGCCACACCGTCGGGACACCGGCGCAGAGCGACGCGCTGGTCTACGAGGAAAAAGATGAGACCTTCTACGTCAGCGTGCATAAAACCACCTCCCAGCAGTTCGTGGTAATTTATCTCTCCAGCGCCACCACCAGCGAAGTGCTGCTGCTCAACGCCGAACTGCCAGACGCCGAGCCGGTCTGCTTTCTGCCACGGCGTAAAGATCATGAATACAGTCTTGATCACTATCAGCACGCTTTCTATCTTCGTTCCAACCGGGAGGGGAAGAATTTCGGCCTCTACCGTACCGTGCTGCGTGATGAAGAACAGTGGACCACGCTGATCCCCCCGCGTCACGACGTGATGCTCGAAGGATTTACCCTGTTTACCGACTGGCTGGTTGTGGAAGAGCGTCAGCGTGGCCTGACCAGTCTGCGGCAAATTAACCGCAAGACCCGGGAGGTGGTGGGGATCGCTTTTGACGATCCGGCCTATGTCACCTGGCTTGCCTATAATCCGGAGCCCGAAACGTCGCGACTGCGCTACGGCTATTCCTCCATGACTACGCCGGATACGCTGTTTGAACTGGATATGGATACCGGCGAACGAAGAGTGATCAAACAGCAGGAGGTAAAGGGGCTGGATACGAGCTGCTACCAGAGCGAACACCTGTGGGTGACCGCCCGCGATGGCGTCGAAGTCCCGGTCTCTCTGGTCTACCATCGCGAACATTTTCGCAAAGGGAGCAACCCGCTGCTGGTCTATGGCTATGGCTCATATGGCGAGAGTATCGATGCCGATTTCAGCGCCAGCCGGCTGAGCCTGCTCAACCGCGGCTTTGTCTACGCCATCGCCCACGTCCGCGGCGGCGGCGAGCTGGGTCAGCAATGGTATGAAGACGGTAAATTCCTGTGTAAGAAAAATACCTTCAACGACTATCTGGACGTCTGTGACGCGCTGCTTGCCCAGGGGTACGGCGATCCGCGGCTTTGCTACGGCATGGGGGGCAGCGCCGGCGGAATGCTGATGGGCGTGGCCGTGAATGAACGGCCAGAGCTGTTCCATGGCGTGATAGCCCAGGTGCCGTTCGTCGATGTGGTGACCACCATGCTGGATGAAACTATTCCGCTGACCACCGGTGAATTTGAAGAGTGGGGAAATCCGCAGGATGAAACCTATTATCACTATATGAAAAGCTACAGTCCCTATGACGGCGTGAGGGCGCAGGCCTATCCCCACATGCTGGTGACTACCGGTCTGCATGATTCCCAGGTGCAATACTGGGAGCCGGCTAAATGGGTGGCGAAACTGCGGGAACTGAAAACCGACGATAACCTGCTGCTGCTCTGCACCGATATGGATTCCGGACATGGCGGAAAATCCGGGCGCTTTAAAAGCTATGAAGGGGTGGCGCTGGAGTACGCCTTTTTCATCGCCCTGGCGCAGGGGACACTGCCGGGAAAAGCGGCAGTGTAGGCGCTATTCCCCGAGGTAATGCCTGAGCGTCAGGCGCAGTTCGGGGCTCATGCGGTCGAGATTGTTGAATAACCAGCGCAGATAGCCTGGATCGTTTTCAGCAATCTCGGCGACGGCCTTACCCCGGTATTTGCCGAAGGTAAAAGTAGTCAGCAGCGCCGGCCGACCGGTGATATCGGCCATTTCGTCAGGGGTCCAGCCGGAAACATGGATGATATCCAGCAGCAGCGCGGCGGTGATATAGCAGTCATACAGCGCCCGGTGGTGATGCAGTCCCGGCGGCGTAGTCACGTTCAGCTTACGTGATTTATATAACCCCATATTGCTGTATTTGATTCCCGGCCACAGGCGTCGGGCCAGCTTCATCGTACAGATCCACTCGCCGTGCATCTCCGGCAACACCCGGCGATCGAAGCTGGCGTTATGCGCGACGTACCACGGGCTGCCATGATAGTGAGGAATAATCTCCTCAATCCACGGCTTATCGGCGACCATCTCTTCCGTGATCCGGTGGATAGCCATCGCCTGCGGGCTGATGGGCCGATCGGGACGCACCAGATGGCTCATGGGATTGGTAATTTGCCCGTCGACTATATCGACCGAGGCGATTTCAACGATGCCCCCCTGCAGGCCGCAGGTTTCGGTATCAATGACGCGCAGCATGGCTCGCTCCAGAGCAAAACAATAAGCGTAATGGAATTGGCCGGGCTTGCCAACCGACGGGGAGGAGGCGAGCGCGCATTATTTCTGTTTCGGCTCCCACGGTAGCCGCGAAAGGGAGACGGAGGCCAACCGATGGGCGATCAGTCGTTCACGGAACCAGTCGCGCAGATGTGCAGGCTGTTCACGCTCGACTAAATCAGCGACCACCGGCATATTGTACCGCTCCTTAAAAGCAACGCCGGCGGCGGCGAGATCGACATTGACTTTATCCATCTCATCTTGCGAAATTTTGGCCAGATTTCTTTCCATCATCCACTCCACTCTGCTTATAAATCCGGTCAGGGCCAGATGCCTGGCTCGACTCTGGCATTATACAGGGTTATTCTCTGTGCTACAGACATAACAAAAGGGAATGACGAATATGCGACTTCTTGCTGGACGCGCGTTGCGCCTCTCCGTTGCGCTTGCCGGGATGTTAACCGCGGCGGGCGCCTTCGCCCACGCTCACCTGCAGCAGCAGATCCCGACCGCCGGGGCGCAGCTTTCAGCTTCCCCACAGACGCTGACGCTCAGTTTTTCCGAAGGTATTGAACCCGCATTCAGCGGCGTGACCGTCACCGGTCCGCAGCAGCATGCGGTGGCTACCGGAAAACTGACCCGCAGCGCCGATAATCCGGCCGAGGTCACGTTACCTTTGGCGGAAGCCTTGCCGCCGGGAGAGTACACCGTGGCATGGCATGTGGTCTCGGTGGATGGTCATAAAACCAAAGGGCAATATACCTTTAGCGTGAAGTAAGCGATGCTGACCGGGCTCTATATTACCCTGCGCTTTGGGCACTTTATCTCCCTGATGCTGGCTTTTGGCTGCGTGCTGTATGGCGCCTGGTGGGCGCCGGTACCGCTGAGACGCGTGCTGATGCTGCGCTTTTATCCACTACTGCGCCCGCTGCTACTGATCGGCGCGATCTCTACGCTGGCGCTGTATCTCCTGCAGGGAGGAATAATGGGCGAGGGCTGGACGGATGTCTGGCGACCCGCCGTCTGGCAGGCGGTGGCCGGGACCCGCTTTGGTGGAGTGTGGATCTGGCAGATCCTACTGGCGTGGATCGCGCTTGCGGTAGTGTGGATCCGTCCCCGTCACGGCGCCCGCCAGCTGGTGGCCCTGCTGGCGGCACAGCTGCTGCTTTCCGCCGGGGTAGGGCACGCCGCTATGCACGATGGTCTCACCGGCGTGCTGCAGCGGACAAACCACGCTGTGCATCTCTTCTGCGTCGCCAGCTGGTTCGGCGGTCTGTTGCCCTTTATCTATTGCCTGCACCTGGCGCAGGGGCGCTGGCGGCCGGCCGCGGTCTATACCATGGCGCGCTTTTCACGTTACGGGCATCTGGCCGTCGCCGGCACGATTGCCAGCGGAGCGCTCAATGCGCTGTTGATCCAGGGAGGATTGATTGGCGCATCGCCGTGGGGACGCATGTTGTTGATCAAATGTGCGCTGGTCGCCGGGATGGTGGTAATTGCGTTAGTGAACAGGTATGTTCTGGTACCGCGCATGTCGGCAAGCGGTTCGCAGGCGGAAAGCCTGATCCTGCGAACCACGCAGGCTGAAATAGGGCTGGGCGCGCTGGCGCTGCTGGCCGTCAGTCTGTTTGCCACCTGGGAACCTTATTGAATTAACTGGCAAAATCATGAAAAAAATTGTTCTGACCATGTTGTTACTGGCAAGCTCCGGGGCTGCTCTGGCAGCGCCACAAATTATCACCGTGAGCCGTTTTGAGGTGGGGAAGGAGAGCTGGGCGTTCAACCGGGAAGAGGTTATGTTGACCTGTCGACCGGGTAACGCGCTTTACGCCATCAACCCGAGCACGCTGGTTCAGTATCCGCTCAATGAGGTGGCTGAGCAGCAGGTCAAAGCCGGCAAAACCACCGCGCAGCCGATCTCAGTGATCCAGATCGACGATCCGCAGCATCCGGGACAAAAAATGAGCCTCGCGCCCTTTATCGAGCGAGCGCAGAAGCTCTGCTAAACTTTCTCGCTATCCTGCTGTAATAACATTAAAAAAACCGCCCTTGCCGGACAACGGCAGTGGCGGTTTTTTCGCTGGCAGGGGCCCCCTTTCCAGGAATTATGCAGCCACTTTGGCCGCGGACTGGAAAAGCTGACGCGTTAAACTATTCTTATAGTGCAAGGCGACTTAGCCTGCATTAATGCCAACTTTTAGCGCACGGCTCTCTCCCAAGAGCCATTTCCCTGGACCGAATACAGGAATCGTATTCGGTCTCTTTTTATCTTTATCTGTCTTCTTTCTCAAGAGCCAGCGACATCCTGTCAGTCAAACACCCGCTGGCCTCTGGATGTCCCGTTATAGCACACCGTTTTTAGCATACACAATTCATTTACACATAAATCGCATCCTGTGGAAGGGGGAGGTGGCAAAGGTGGAACCGTAAACGAGGGCGGAGAAAAGAAAAAACCTGCACCTAAACAGGCCCGGCGTGCAGGTTAACTGGCGGGCCAACATCGGAAGCCTGCTAGTATACATATTTGTATGATAAATAAAATAAGCAAAATCTAAACGATTTGGCAATTCATGCGATTACACCTCGCCGGCTGACGAGGTGGCATAAATAATAAGCACGAGCACTTTTGCGGGCGGCAAATATTATTGCGGAACGCTGAATGTAGGGTATATCTGTCTTTCCAGATAGCAGAGCAATAGCCAAATTTCATCGCTGAAAATAAACCATATGCTCCCGAGCAGAATGACCGCCAGAATAATCAGCAGAAAAATTTCGGTTTTACTCATTATGCAAGCGACTATCCGGTGGCCTTCAGGGACCCTGATAGTAGCGAAATATTGACATAATAAGCAAACGCCATGTTGTAATTCGGCTTCACCGACAGCGCAATTTAGTCACCGGCATGCCGCTGCGTCAATATTGCCACCTGCTCCGTCAGCTGATCCAGCAGCTGGAATCGCCGCCGATATTCAGCCCGTTTTTTACTGGCGATACTCTCCAGCGATTTTCTTTCCAGACATAGCGGTAGCCGCCAGCGCCAGGGGCTTTCCGGGTGGCCGTCGATAGACTGCCAGAACTCGTCGTAGCTGGCGTGGAAATGGCGGCCTTTGCTCAGGCGATAGCGCAGGGCGCGGAACACGTGACCATTATCGCTGACGCCGTAAATAGCCGCGATTTGGCTGCGCGCGGCCAGCTGCCAGATAAACTCCAGCAGCAGGCGCTTCGGAAACAGGCCGTAGCAGGCGCGAGTCGCCTGCTTAATCACCTCATGAGAAACGTGACGTCGTGGCCCCTGCAGACCGCCGATAACCAGCTGCCAGGCATCGTGATCACGGGTTACGCTGAAGGTGGCGCTGGCCAGCAGGGTGTGGTCGCTGTCGCGCAGCCACAGAGTGGTTTCACCCTCACGTTCGGCTTTGCCTGCCGAGGAGGCATAAAGAGTAAACCGGCGGTCCTCTTTTCCGTTTAACGTCAGCAGCGGGACCTCAGACACCGCGGTCATAGCGTGCGCCAGCCGCGATCCGCGTAGGGTGTCGATATAGCGATAATGGTTGATTACCGCCACCGCCCGCTGCCAGGCGTTGAGATCGCGGGTCAGATATTGACGGTGTACTTTGCCCGGCAGCGTAGCCTGCGCGGCCAGCAGCTGATTAAAATCATCCCGAGCGCTGAGCGCTTCCAGCATCGCTCTGGTGGCGTTATAAAATAAGGCCGTGCGCAGCAAAAACTTAAAGCGGTAATTTTTTTGCCGCCAGATGGGGGCAGGTGTCAATCTGCCCATCACCAGATCGGCAATAAGATGCGAGCGCGGCGCTAGCACGCCGGATGAATGCAGGCTATTGTCTGTCACGATAAACACCTCGTTGTGATTTCCCCCTATTTTAAAGCGAGCCACTGACAAGCTTAATCCTCTGGCGGACTATATTTGCCGTCTGTTTAAAATTGATTGAGGTGTAAATTAAATTCCGTGGACCTTTGCTGGAATTACCTATAATTACCGCTGAGAGGTAATTATATGTATCAACGTATTAACGGCAGCGACTGGCGTAATATCTGGCTGATGGGCGATCTGCATGGCTGCTTTGCGCTGCTGATGAATCGCCTGCGTCAGTTGCGCTTTGATCCCTGGGCCGATCTGCTGATCTCGGTGGGCGATCTGATCGATCGCGGGCCGCAGAGCGCCGATTGTCTTGGCCTGTTGCGCTGTCGCTGGTTCAGGGCCGTTCGGGGGAATCATGAGCAGATGGCGCTGGAGGCGCTGGAGAGCGGAGATATGCGGCTCTGGCAGATGAACGGTGGCGACTGGTACGTCAAGGGCGATGCGCGGCAGCGGGCCGACGTCGATCGGCTGCTGGCGCACTGTCGGCGGCTACCGTTGATTATTGAAGTGGAATGCGAGAAAGCGCGGCATGTGATCGCCCACGCCGATTACCCGGCGCCGGTCTATCGCTGGCAGCAGCCGGTGGATCCCCAACGGGTACTATGGAGCCGCCATCGTCTGAGTGAACACCTGGCGGGGCGCCATGGCGCTATTGCCGGCGCAGACCATTTCTGGTTTGGCCATACGCCGCTTCAGGCGCGTTATGACCACGATAATCAACACTATATTGATACGGGCGCTGTGTTTGGTGAGACGCTGACACTGGTGGCGCTGCAGTCGGCAGGCTAAAAGTCGCTGTATTCGCTGGCGGGTTGCCAGAAGCCATCAATAAAATCTTCTATCGGGTAGCAGCCACCGTGGCGGATCCGCTGATCCTCCATCGCCACTAAGCACTGCGTTTCCTCGCGGTAGACGTCAACCACAATGTCCTCGCAGCCGCCATCCAGATAGCAAATAAACAACACTAAGGCAAACATCCTGGCCTCATGCTCGGGTTCACATACTATTTAGTGTAGGGGATGACGGCGGGACGGGGAAATAAATAACCCGTCTCAGGCGACGGGTTCATTGGTGTCAGGCAAGGCGCATGACCCAGGCATCGGACTGGCGGTCGTAATGTTTACGGTAGAGAACGGAATGTTCGCCATTGAGAATCGCGGGCACGCTGGTGTCGGCATCCCAGGCGTCAAGCTGCATACATAAGTCTGGATCGGATTTGCAGGGTATGCTTAACGTTCGCTCACCCTGATGCTCACCGTGCAGTTCGGCATCGTCTATTTCGAACGCGCCGATGCGGACATTGGTTTTACTCATCGCTTCACCCCATTTTTCAGCTTAGTTGTGGTACGACCAGTTATGGCCATTATTTTTCAGCGTAGTCAATGGGGCGAAAAGCGCCAGTCAAAAAGTGCGCATTTTTTGCGCGGCCTCACACCTTGCCGGCAAAAAGTTTTCCATCGCGCACCAGTTCGCGCGGATAGCTGTTCTTCAGTCGGGAGCCGACGCGCTTCGCCAGGCCCAGCGGGACGCCCTGGAAGGTCACAATGGTTTCATCCTGCCCAGGCGCGGTTTGCGGATAGACGTCGCGCCCGCGATACCATTCCTCCGCTTCCTCCTGCGACAGCTCGAAGGCCCGCTGCGGCGCGGCAAAGGCGATAACCGCCTCATGCTGCCAGCGGTACCCCTTATTGTGCAGCTCCGCCAGGCGCACGCCGATGCGAGAAAAGCGCACCTTGCCGAACAGGGGCTCCAAAGCCAGCGGAAACAGCCACAGCTCTTTATCCCGCTGCCACAGCGTATGGCCTGCGTCCCACTCCAGGCCAACAGCCCTGGCGGCGGCAGTTACCGCGGCGGCCTCCCGGTCCTTCAGCGGCGTAAACGGGAATTTACCGACCTTATAGCCTGGCGCCGGGAGTGGATCGATCGCCGCAGTTTTGCGCAACCTCGCGACAAAGAAGCCTTCGCAATCGTAAATTTGCGGAAAAACGTGCAGAAAACCTTCCGCGGTTAAGGCGTCGGCTGCGCCGGGAAACAACTCTCCCAGCGGCAGGATCTCCACCGCCTGCGGATAGCGGGACAGCAGCCACTCAATGACCGATTGATTTTCTTCACGATTCAGGGTGCAGGTGGAATACACCAGCGTCCCGCCAGGGCGCAGAGCATGGAAGGCGCTGTCGATAAGCTCGCGCTGAGTGGCGGCGATATCGAGATTGCTCTCCGGCGACCAGTTTTTCAGCGCGTCGGCGTCTTTACGTACAACCCCTTCGCCGGAGCAGGGGGCGTCAAGCAGGATGGCATCGAAGGTTTCGGGCAAGGCCGCGCCAAAAACCCGGCCGTCGAAGTGGGTCAGAGCGACGTTGCTGATGCCGCAGCGGCTGATGTTGGCATGCAGCACCTTCACCCGGCTGGCGGAGAATTCATTGGCGAGAATGCCGCCCGCGTTGCCCATTCGGGCTGCAATTTGGGTGGTTTTCGATCCCGGGGCGGCGGCAACGTCCATCACCCGTTCGGGCTGCCGGTTATCGGCGAACAGGGCGGCGACCGGCAGCATCGAACTGGCTTCCTGAATATAGAACAGCCCGCTGAGATGTTCGGCGGTACTGCCCAGCGGCAGCGCGTCGTCATCCTCTCGCTCGATCCAGAATCCCTCTGCGCACCAGGGCACCGGCGCGAGCTGCCAGCCGTAGGGGGCAACCAGAGAGAGGAAATCATCGACGCCAATCTTCAGCGTATTGACGCGAATACTGCGGCGTAGCGGGCGCTGACAGGCGGCGATAAAGTCGTCGAAAGAGAGATGCGCTGGCATCGCCGCGCGCATTTGAGCGAGAAACGCTTCAGGGAAATAGACAGTATTTTCAGCCACGGGCAGCGCACCACAGAAAAAAAGGGTGCGCAGTTTAGCACAAACGCCCCGGCGCGTGACACCGGGGCGTGCGGTTTACCCTCTCCCCGCGCCCGGCGTTGCCCGGGGCGGGAGAAGGGGGCATTACTGCGGCAGAGCGGTGCCCCACTCCCGCCACTCTTTCGGCTCGCTCTCCTGCAGCAGGAAGTGCTTGCCATCCTGGGCCTTCGGCGCCAGCGGCGTGCCCGGCGGCGTGGCAAAGGCGATCCCGCCGCGGATAAACTGATTGAAGGTACCGGTTTTCACCACCCCGCCAATCAGGCCGAAGTCGAGGCTGTAACCCGAGGCCAGCCAGAACACCGAGTTATTACGTACCAGGTACTGGTAGCGCTTACTGATGCGCAGCTTAACCATCACCCGGTCAGACATCGACCCCAGCGACAGTCCGGTAACCGTCCCGACTTCCAGTCCGCGGAACAGGACCGGCGTACCGATGCCAAGCGACCCCGCCTCCGGCGCTTCCACCACGATGTTCAGGCCGTCGATATAACGCGAATCGCTGATCGTCGTATCCTGGATCTCAAAATCGCGTCGTGCCGGGCCGCGGCCGGGCTCAACGTTGATGTAGGCCTGGAACAGGGTGTCGAGATGTTCCACGCCCGCGGCGGAGATTTGCGGAGTGATCACCGAGAAGCGGGTCCCGGCGCGGGCGAAGGTGCCGACGTATTCCGGATAGAGCACCGCTTTCGCCTGCACTTCGTTTTTGGCGGTGATTAGCTCCAGCGACTGGATTTGACCGATGTCGATGCCGAGATAACGAATCGGCATCCCGGCCGCCATCTTCCCGGCGTCGTACGCGTGCAGGGTGATTTGGCCGCCCACGGCGCGCGCCGCCGTTTCAGATGCATAAAGGATACGTTTGTTATTCAGCCGTGCTCCGGCGCTGCTGCCATTGAGGTTATCGAAACTGATCGCCCCTTTGATCGCGCGCGCCAGCGGCGAGGCCTGCACGGTGAGTCCGTTACCGTCAAGCTTGACCTTCGCACCGCCTTCCGCCCAGAAGACGCTGTTGTTGGTCAGCAGGTAGCGGTACTCCGGCTTGATATGCAGATCGATATCGAATGCATCCTTGCGCGGTTTGACGGCGATGATCTCGCCGACGGCGAATTTACGATACAGCACCACCGAGCCGGCCTGAACGTCAGGCAGCGTCTCAGCAGACAGGCTCAGGGTAGTGGTCGGTACTTCGCTCAGGCTATTTTCCTGCGCCTTTTCAAGGTTAGCGTACAGCGGATAGCTGCTTTGCATTTTGCCTTTTTCGCCGGGGATCACCCTGATCCCGCCGTTCACCCATTCGCTGGCGCTGGCGCCCAGCACCTGCACGCCGTCGAGCCCCACTTTGACGTCCAGACGACTGTTAACCACAAATTTGCTGTCGCCGTGAATTAGATCGCGGTATTCAGGGTCAATGGCAACCTGAAAGGTTACCCCTTTGGCCGTCAGTTTACGCTCCAGCACCTGGCCGACTTTTACTCCGTGCAGCACCAGCGGCTGACCGCCGTCGATGCCGTAGCTCTCCGGCGCCGAGAGAGTAACGGTGGCGACGTTGGGCTCATCCAGCAGCGCTTTATCCGCCGGCATTACCGAGAAGTGATTGCGTGGCTCGCCTTCGCCGGGCACCAGCTCAAAGGTATTGCCGGTGAGCAGGGTGCTAATGCTGGGGTTATCGAGGGAGAGCTTCGGCTTCTTCATCTGAATCAGCGTTTTCTCCCGCAGCAGCGTCACCACGCTCGGGTCGACGGTCATCTCGCCAGTAACTTTGCCGCCGGGGTTTAGATTCAGTTTGCTTAACTGGCCCACCTCCAGCCCCTGATACATGAGCGGCGTCGAGCCCGCTTTCAGTCCATCGCCATCAGGCAGATCGAGGGTCACCACCACGCCGCGCTGGCTATGCGCCAGATCTTCATACAGGTGATATTCATCGTTTTGCGAGGCGACATGCGAATCGGCGGGGGAGTCAAAGGCGATGGCGCCGTTCACCAGCGCGGACAGGTTCTCCAGTTGCACTTTGGCCCCGCTCAGGCCGACGTCGGCCTTGACGCCTGAGACGTTCCAGAAGCGGCTGCCTTTTTTCACCAGATTGGTAAACCGGCGCTCGATTAGCACATCGATGGTCACCCCCTGATTATTGGCATTCAGGGAATAATCATACACTCGCCCGACCGGGATTTTTCGGAAGTAGACCAGCGAGCCGCTGTTCAGGGAGCCAAGATCCGGCGCCTGCAGGTGGATCATTAGCTCGCCGTTGTTGATGCGGTATTTAGGTTGGGTGTCGAGGGCGACAAAGTGATCTTCGGGTTCACCCTTGCCCGGCATCATGCCGATGTAGTTCCCGCCCACCAGCGCATCGAGGCCCGATACGCCGGCCAGAGAGGCTTTCGGCGTGACCAGCCAGAACTGGGTCTCTTTGCGCAGCGCATCTTTCATATCGCGTTTGATGCTGGCTGAAACCTCAATCTTACTCAGATCTTTACTGAGGCTAATATCCTGGACGGTGCCGACTTCAACCCCCTGATAGCGGATCGGCGTCCGTCCCGGCACGATGCCGTTCGCGGACTGGAAATCAATCGTAATCGTCGATCCGCGGTCGTCAAAGCTGGTCCAGATTAGCCAGGCGGCAATCAGCAACGCGATGACCGGCAGCAGCCAGAATGGCGAAATACGGCGTTTGGTTTTTATTCTGGCTTCAGTCTGCGAAGCGGGCGTTTCCTGACTCATGTGCGTCCCAAAGTAAGCGGCTGTCCAGCCATTCAACTGCAAGAATAGTTAAAATTACCGCGCCGCCAAAGTAAACCGCAGCCGGCCCCATGGTGAAGGCGAGGAGCTGATCGCGATTTATTAGCGACATGGTGAGTGAGATAACAAACAGATCCAGCATCGACCAACGGCCAATCCAGGTGATTAGCCGCAGCAGCAGGATGCGGGTGCGCAATCCCTGCTCGCACTTGAATTGTATGCTGAGCAGCAGGGTAAATAACACTATAACTTTGGTGAATGGCACCAAAATACTGGCGATAAACACGACCCCGGCAATGGCGATATTGCTGCTGGCCAGGGAGATGATCCCCGAGAGGATCGTGTCGTCCTGGCGCGCGCCGTTGACGTAGATGATGGAGATTGGCAACAGGTTGGCCGGTAAGAGGAAAACCAGCGAGGCAATCAGCGCCGCCCAGCTGCGCTGCAGGCTCTGCGGTCGGCGATGATGCAGCGGCGTGTGGCAGCGTCGGCAGCGGCCGCGCGCGTCGCGATAGCCGGTGTAATGGCAGCCGGTGCACACCTGCAGATTATTATCGGCGCGGGTCGCCGGACGCTCGGGATAGAAACGCTCCCATAGCTCTTCGACGTTCATATGAATAAGCGTCAGGATGCTCAACAACGTCAGGGAGATAAACGCCACCAGACCGATGCCCGGCTGCAGGAAGGCGTAATCCTGCACCTTGATGGAGGCGACGCCGATGCCCACCAGATAGATATCCAGCATCACCCACTCTTTAAGCTTGCCGAGCATCAGCAGCACCGGCCGCAGGTTCATCCCCAGCACATTGCCCAGCCAGAGATAGCTGATGGAGACCACCAGCAGCACCGGGGCGACCACCGCGCAAAACAGCACCATGGCGGCGGTAATCGGATCGCCCTGCGCGGTCATCTGCCAGATCCCCTGCAGGACGTTAGCGTCGATGCGTACACCCAACAAATGCAGGCGTAGCAGAGGTTCAGACCAGGCGAAAGGCATGAGCAATAGCATCGCGAGGGCCATGCTGCCCAGGCGGGTCAGCGACCAGTCGCGACCATCGCGCACCTTCGCGTTACAGCGCGGACACCAGGCGCTTTGGTTGCGTTTGAGCACCGGTAAGCGGAAGAGCATGTCACACTGCGTACAGCGCTGATAATGCGCATAGGGAAGCGGCGTGCTGACGGTATGCACGACCATCTTTTTCGCAGGTTTGAGGGTGGGTGTTTTTATCGGCATTTATTACGTACAGGAATGAATGTATCTCACTATCTTAACCTATGAATGAATTCATCTTGAGCCCAAGCGCATTTAATGCTTATTTTAGTAGGCTGTACGTATCAGGCAGTAAGACAACAAAGTGAAGATATAATGAGCAAAACAGAATTTTACGCGGATCTGAACCGCGATTTCCAGGCATTAATGGCAGGTGAAACCAGTTTTCTGGCGATGATCGCCAATACCAGCGCGCTGCTGTTCGAGCGGCTGAGCGAGGTCAACTGGGCCGGTTTCTACCTTCTGGAAGGCGATACCCTGGTGTTGGGACCGTTCCAGGGCAAACTGGCCTGCGTGCGGATCCCGGTCGGGCGAGGCGTATGCGGCGCGGCGGTGGCGCAGGCTCAGGTCCAGCGCGTCGAGGACGTCCACGCCTTTGACGGCCACATTGCCTGCGATGCCGCCAGTAATTCGGAAATTGTCTTCCCTCTGCGCGTGAATGGCCAGATTATCGGCGTGCTGGATATCGATAGTCCGGCTTACGGGCGCTTCACCGCTGAAGATGAGCAGGGGTTGCGCACGCTGGTCGAGCATCTGGAAAAACTCATTGCGGCCACGGATTATCAAAAAATCTTTACCCGTGTCGTGGGATAATCAACGGATAACGTAGCATTTAGCGAGGACGTCATTATAATGTCGCCTGTTCATGCCTGCGGCTTGTTGGCTACGTCCGTTGTAATCAGGAAATTTCATGGAAAATCAACCTAAGTTGAATAGCAGTAAAGAAGTTATCGCCTTTCTGGCCGAACGTTTCCCGCAGTGCTTTAGCGCTGAAGGTGAAGCGCGCCCCCTGAAAATCGGAATTTTTCAGGATCTCGTTGAGCGAGTGGGTGGTGAGATGAATCTCAGCAAGACCCAGCTTCGCGCTGCATTACGTCTCTACACGTCCAGCTGGCGTTATCTGTACGGCGTAAAAGCCGGCGCTATTCGCGTTGACCTGGATGGCAATCCGTGCGGCGAACTGGAAGAGCAGCACATTGCCCATGCGCGTCAGCAGCTGGAAGAAGCGAAAGCTCGCGTTCAGGCGCAGCGCGCAGCCCAGCAGGCGAAAAAACGCGAAGCCGCTGCGGCCGCAGGCCAGCAGGATGAAGGCGTTCGCCGCGAGCGTAAACCGCGTCCTCAGCAGCCGCGTCGTAAAGAAGGCGCTGAACAGCGTAAACCGCGTCCTGTTGCGGCCAAAGCCCCGCGTGAAGAGCGTCTTACTCCGGTATCGGATGTTTCCGTTCTGACCGTCGGCCAGGCGCTGAAGGTAAAAGCAGGCAATAACGCCATGGACGCCACCGTTCTGGAAATCACCAAAGATGGCGTTCGTGTACAGCTGACTTCTGGTATGTCAATGATTGTACGCGCAGAACACCTGGTGTTCTGAAACGGAGGCCGGGCCAGGCATGAACACATTTTTTAAAATCACCGCGCTTGCGGGCCTGCTGGCAATAGCAGGCCATGCATTCGCTGTTGATGACATAACCCGCGCAGATCAAATCCCCGTGCTGAAAGAAGAGCCGCAGCACGCGACGGTAAGCGAGCGCGTGACGTCGCGCTTTACCCGCTCTCATTACCGTCAGTTTGATCTCGACAACGCCTTCTCGGCAAAGATTTTTGACCGTTACCTGAACCTGCTGGACTACAGCCACAATGTGCTGCTGGCCAGCGATGTGGCGAAGTTTGCGGCTAAAAAAGACCAAATTGGCGATGAGCTGCGCAGCGGGAAACTGGACGTCTTTTACGACCTCTACAACCTGGGGCAGCAGCGCCGCTTCGAGCGCTATCAGTATGCGCTGAAGGTGCTTGAACGTCCGATGGACTTTACCGGCAATGATAATTTCAACCTTGACCGCTCCAAAGCGCCGTGGCCAAAAGACGAGGCCGAGCTGAACAAGCTGTGGGACGCTAAGGTTAAGTTTGACCAGTTAAGCCTGAAGCTGGCGGGTAAAGACGATAAAGAGATCCGCGACACCTTAACCCGTCGCTATAAGTTTGCTATCCGTCGCCTGGCGCAAACCAACAGCGAAGATGTCTTCTCGCTGGCGATGACCGCCTTCGCCCGCGAAATCGATCCGCACACAAATTATCTGTCGCCGCGTAATACCGAGCAGTTCAACACCGAAATGAGCCTCTCACTCGAGGGGATCGGCGCCGTGCTGCAGATGGATGATGACTATACCGTCATTAATTCGCTGGTGGCGGGCGGTCCAGCCGCGAAAAGCAAAGCGATCAGCGTCGGCGATCGCATCGTTGGCGTTGGCCAGACCGGGAAGTCGATGGTTGATGTCATCGGCTGGCGTCTGGATGACGTCGTGGCGCTGATTAAAGGGCCGAAGGGCAGCAAGGTTCGTCTTGAAATCCTGCCGGCCGGTAAAGGAGCCAAGACGCGTATTGTAACGCTGACCCGCGAGCGCATTCGTCTGGAAGACCGTGCGGTGAAGATGTCGGTGAAAACCGTCGGGAAAGAAAAAGTCGGCGTGCTGGATATTCCAGGCTTTTACGTTGGCCTGACCGATGACGTGAAAGTGCAGCTGCAGAAGCTGGAAAAACAGAACGTCAGCAGCATCATCATTGACCTGCGCAGCAACGGCGGCGGAGCGCTGACAGAGGCGGTATCGCTCTCGGGTCTGTTTATTCCGTCCGGTCCGGTGGTGCAGGTGCGGGATAATAATGGCAAAGTGCGCGAAGACAGCGACAACGATGGCGTGGTTTATTACAAAGGGCCGCTGGTGGTGCTGGTTGACCGCTTTAGCGCCTCGGCGTCTGAGATCTTCGCCGCAGCGATGCAGGACTATGGCCGCGCGCTGATCGTTGGCGAACCGACCTTCGGTAAAGGGACGGTACAGCAGTATCGCTCGTTGAATCGTATTTACGATCAAATGCTGCGTCCGGAGTGGCCGGCGTTGGGTTCCGTCCAGTACACCATCCAGAAGTTCTATCGTATTAACGGCGGCAGTACGCAGCGCAAAGGCGTGACGCCGGATATCATGATGCCAACCGGCAATGAAGATCGCGAAACCGGCGAGCAGTATGAAGACAACGCGCTGCCGTGGGATAGCATCAACGCGGCCACCTATGTGAAGTCCGGGGATCTGACCCCGTTTGGACCGGAGCTGCTCAAGCGCCACGACGAGCGTATTGCGCAGGATCCTGAATTCCAGTACATCATGAAGGATATTGCCCGTTATAACGCGATGAAGGACAAACGTAACATCGTCTCTCTGAACTACGCCCAGCGTGAGAAAGAGAACGAAGAAGATGATGCGATTCGTCTGGCGCGGATTAACGATCGCCTGAAACGCGAAGGCAAGCCGCCGTTGAAAAAACTGGACGATCTGCCGAAGGATTACCAGGAGCCGGATCCGTATCTTGATGAAACGGTCCATATCGCGGTAGACCTGGCGCATCTGGAAAAAGCGCGCCCGGCGGTGGAACCGCCGGCCAGCAAATAAGTTGCTAACGGGCACCCTGAGAGGTGCCCGTTTTTTTTGTGCGCGTTGTCATCGCCATTCAGCTCATCTAACAAAATGTCAACCTGCGCTGCCGCTGTCAGCAAGATGCTACAAAATGTAAAGTTGTGTTTTTATCGTGACTTAGCGGGGGCTGATGGTTGAAAATTGCAGCCTGACCCATACGATGTGGGTAATCGCATAGTGCGTTTTGTTAAATTGAGGTAAAAAGAAAATTATGATGCGAATCGCGCTTTTCCTGCTGACGAACCTGGCAGTGATGGTCGTGTTCGGGCTGGTGTTAAGCCTCACGGGGATCCAATCCAGCAGCATGACCGGTCTTCTGATTATGGCCCTGCTGTTCGGCTTCGGTGGTTCTATCGTTTCGCTGATGATGTCGAAGTGGATGGCGCTGAAGTCAGTGGGTGGGGAAGTGATCGAGCAGCCGCGCAACGAAACGGAACGCTGGCTGATGAATACCGTTGCGCAGCAGGCGCAGCAGGTAGGTATTGCCATGCCGCAGGTAGCTATCTATCACGCGCCTGACATTAACGCCTTCGCCACCGGCGCGCGTCGTGACGCCTCGCTGGTCGCCGTCAGCACCGGGCTGTTGCAAAACATGAGCCGTGATGAAGCGGAAGCGGTCATTGCCCATGAAATCAGCCACATCGCCAATGGCGATATGGTTACCATGACCCTGATCCAGGGGGTGGTGAACACCTTCGTTATCTTTATCTCCCGCGTTATCGCGCAGATTGCGGCCGGTTTCCTCGGCGGCAACCGGGAAGATGAAGGGGAGAGCAGCAATGGCAACCCGCTGATCTACTTCGCCGTCGCCACGGTGCTTGAGCTGGTGTTCGGTATTCTGGCCAGCATAATCACCATGTGGTTCTCGCGTTACCGTGAGTTCCATGCTGACGCCGGCTCGGCGCGTCTGGTCGGCCGCGAGAAGATGATTGCAGCCCTGCAGCGTCTGAAAACCAGCTATGAGCCGCAGGAAGCCAGCAGCATGATGGCGTTCTGCATTAACGGTAAAGCGAAATCCATGAGCGAACTGTTTATGACTCACCCGCCGCTGGATAAGCGTATTGAAGCCCTGCGTAGCGGTGAATATCTGAAATAATCCATCTTCTGACGCTGAAAACGACAATCCGCAGCCCGCAAGCTGCGGATTTTTTTTACCGTCCGTCAGGCTGCGCGCGGCTGAGTGACCCGCAGACCGCTAATTAGCGCGGCGACGATAGCCAGGGTGCCGGCCAGCAGCAGGGCGGTGTGGGTGCCGTTGTTACCGAGCAAATTGAATAGCAGCGCCACCAGCGCCGCGCCGGTGCTCTGTCCGAGCAGGCGAGCGGTGCCCAGCATGCCGCTGGCGCCGCCGCTACGATGGCTCGGAGCCGAGGCGACGATGGTATGGTTGTTCGGCGACTGAAACAGCCCGAAGCCGGCGCCGCACAGCGCCATGCGCCAGATGATATCCAGATCGGAGGGCGACGAGGGCAGCAGCGCCAGGCCGAACAGGCCGCAGGCCATAATCAGCAGGCCAATAGCCCCCAGCAGCCCGGCATGACATTTCTCGATCAAATAGCCGGCCAGCGGCGCCATCACCATGGTCGCTAACGGCCACGGCGTTAGCAGCAGACCGGTCTCCACTTCGCTGCGCCCCATCATCGACTGCAGAAAAAAGGGCAGGGAGACCATCGCCAGCATCTGCGCGCAGAAGGAGCAGATGGAAGTGCAGATAGAGAGAGAGAAGAGTGGGATACGCAGCAGGTCGACCGGCAGCAGGGGGACGGGCATCGTGAGCTGGCGGCGAACGAAGAAGAACCCCACCACCAGCATAGCGGCGACCTCCGCCAGCACCAGCTGAGTGGACTGCCCCTGGGCGAAACCGCTCAGGGCGGTGATTAGCAGCCCGAAGGTAAGGGCGTTCATAATGGCGCTCGGCAGATCGAAGCGGATGATTTTGCTGCGCGCGCTGTTGGGCGGCAGAAAGCGCATGGCCAGAACAAAGGCGACGATGCCGAGAGGCACGTTAATTAAAAACAGCCATTGCCATGAGGCGAGGGAGAGGATCGCTGCGGCGATAGTCGGGCCGGCCGCCGAAGAGACGGCAACGACAAAGGAGTTAATGCCCATGCCGCGACCAAGAAAGCGCTGCGGATAAATCAGACGGATCAGCGCGGTGTTGACGCTCATCAGCGCGGCGCCGCCCAATCCCTGCGCGACGCGAGCGAAGGTTAGCATTTCGAGGCTACGCGACAGCGCGCAGGCCAGCGAGGTAAAGATAAACACCACCAGGCCTATCTTATAGATACGCCGATAGCCGACCATGTCGCCGAGGAAGGAGAGCGGCAGCAGGGCGATGACAATGGCGATTTGGTAGGCGTTAACGATCCAGATTGAAGCCGCCGGTGAGGCGTTGAGATCGCTGGCGATAGTCGGCAGCGCGACGTTGGCGATAGCCCCGTCGAGCACGGCCATGGTCAGCCCAAGCACGATGGTCAGAATGGCGCCATAGCGTTGCGGCAACGGCACGCCATCAGAAGAATTTTTATCCATGGTGAATATGAGTCTTAAATGAAACGGTTTTTTGAATGATGAGTTTAGCATTGATTAATTCGCAGTATGTCGCAGATTTGTAACGAAGTGGCAGAAGAATGATTGCGGCTCAGAGGCGGCGAATTTATAATAAAAACCGGTTCTAATTTTTATAAAACAGTTACGACGAGGTGATAAATGGCAGGTGCAGATTTGGATAAACAGCCAGATTCTGTCTCTTCGGTATTGAAGGTTTTTGGCATCCTACAGGCGCTGGGTGAAGAGCGTGAAATTGGCATTACCGAACTGTCCCAGCGCGTCATGATGTCGAAAAGCACCGTTTATCGCTTTTTACAGACCATGAAATCACTGGGCTATGTGGCACAGGAAGGAGAGTCTGAGAAATACTCTCTCACCCTCAAGCTGTTCGAACTGGGCGCGCGCGCGCTGCAGAACGTCGACCTGGTGCGCAGCGCCGATATTCAGATGCGCGAACTTTCGCGACTGACGAAAGAGACCATCCATCTTGGGGCGCTGGATGAAGACAGTATCGTCTACATCCATAAAATTGACTCGATGTATAACCTGCGGATGTACTCGCGTATTGGCCGCCGCAACCCGCTGTACAGTACCGCGATTGGCAAGGTGCTGCTGGCATGGCGCGATCGCAGCGAAGTGGAGCAGATCCTCGACGGCGTGGAGTATAAGCGCAGCACCGAGCGGACCATTACCAGCACCGAGGAGTTGCTAAAAGTGCTGGATGGCGTTCGCGAGCAGGGCTATGGCGAGGATAATGAGGAACAGGAAGAGGGGCTGCGCTGCATTGGCGTGCCGGTGTTTGACCGTTTCGGCGTGGTCATCGCCGGGCTGAGCATCTCTTTCCCAACGCTACGTTTCTCTGAAGAACGCTTGCATGAATACGTGGCGATGCTCCATCAGGCGGCGCGTAAGATTTCTGAACAAATGGGATACAACGACTATCCGTTCTGAGGCGGCGGATAACGGGGTTGGCGACCGCGGCGCTACGTCGCGATCGCCGGTTCGATGTTAGCCGTTATCAACCACGGTTGTGCTTTTACGCAGCAAAGGGCAACTGCTGACGCCGATCACTCCGCTGTCGGAATGAACATAAAGTGCGGTGCTGACTCCGCGGGCGGTGAGGTATTGGCACTTAAGACCCAGACCGCCGACGTTTTCCTCACTGTGGAATAACACCCCATAACCGCTCAATAATACGCCAATCCATAAGATAGCCACCAAGATAATAGTACGAATGATTAATCGCATTGATGCCTCATTATTTGTATGATCCCTGGCGTGATTTTGACACGAACACGTTTTGAAACAAGTCGATGATTCCTAAACTTACCTTTCGTAATACAGTTAGCCGCGGTTTAAGAAGGCCGTGCTATCCTGGCGACATTGCGTACTGATGCGGAGAGTGGAGTGAAAAAATTACGGTGGGTTTTACTGATAGTCATCATAGCAGGCTGCCTGTTGCTGTGGACTCAGATGCTTAACGTAATGTGCGACCAGGATGTTCAGTTTTTCAGCGGCATTTGCACTATTAATAAATTTATTCCGTGGTAAGACATTTTTCTGCCGACTGATTTCCTTCTGCGCCGCGGGTGGTAGAATGAACGCCTTCTCTTTGAGGTGGTGAAATGAGTGAGTTACTAAATCCTGGGATTTTAAATCTGGCATCGCTGGCTGTGTCCGTGGCGCTGCTGCTTGTCGGTCTGTTGTTATGGTTCTTCGTCAACCGCGCCAGTTCGCGGGCGAATGAGCAGATAGAGCTGCTGCAAGCGCTGCTGGATCAGCAAAAGCGGCAGAATGCGCTGTTACGTCGCCTGTGCGAAGCTAATGCGCCAGAGAAAGAGGATGTGGCTGAGCCGACCGTCGCCGGCAAGGCGAAAGGGGAGGATGAGTTTATCCGCCTGGTAGCTGAACGTTAAGGCGCCCGACAGGTGTGCATCATAAGATGCGCACCTGCATGATAGCGGGCGGTAATATCTTATTCTTATTCCATTATTCCTTTCTTAGTGCAATATCCTCTTTATTACACGCTGTAAATAAAGTCATTCTCGCCGCGTTTATTGTTGGGTAACGTGACACTGTCATCTTTTTTTCATTATTAAGGTGCAGAATTAGCACTATTTTTAGCGTGACGACTAACAGGTTTTATTATCACTACACTGGCACGGCTTAGCGATTTTTAGTCTGGAGTTATAACGAATTATGCGCATCAATATTCACCGTTGCCCACCAGACGCTTACATCACAGCAGTTCGTGTACGGACATACCTGGACGAAGCGAAGTTGTTGAGCTATGGTAAAAAAGTTGCAGTAATGAGGCAACGAATGGGCGATATTGGCTTATGCTGTAGCGCCTTGCCAGGGGCGGCAAAGACGCATAAATGTGCAGGCGATCAAATGATTACCTTATAATTTGTGCGAACGATCGAGACACGTTTAAAAATGGCTTGCCATTATTTACGTAGTGTGTGATAACACGTTTCGGGTTAAACGAGGTACAGTTCTGTTTATGTGTGGCATTTTCAGTAAAGAAGTCCTGAGTAAACACGTTGTCGTTGAATACCGCTTCTCTGCCGAACCTTAAATTAGTGCCTCATGCAGTTATGTGTCAGTTTTATCTAGGTAAACGCCAGCAGGCGAAGAAAACAGTCTAAGGAATTTTGCAAATGGCAAAGATTAAAGGTCAAGTTAAGTGGTTCAACGAGTCTAAAGGTTTTGGTTTCATTACTCCGGCTGATGGCAGCAAAGACGTGTTCGTACACTTCTCCGCTATCCAGGGTAACGGCTTCAAAACTCTGGCTGAAGGCCAGAACGTTGAGTTCGAAATTCAGGACGGCCAGAAAGGTCCGGCTGCAGTTAACGTAACTGCTATCTGATACAAGACCACTCTTCTTGTATAAAAGCCTCGCCTGCGCGGGGCTTTTGCATTTTTATTGCAAAGCATGTCATTTTTCCCCCTCCCGTCGCGTCTTGTTGCAAATACTCATCTTTATTAGCATTGTGTAGCAGTCTGTTTTGCTAATTTTCTGTTAAATCAGTTGGTTGCAAAACAATGCCGGAGCTATGGTGCTAAAGAAAAAAACGAAGTCCGCCGCCAGTTTCACCCCGATTCGCTTCGGGTTACTGTGTGTGGCCATTCTCGGTTGTCTGGGGCTGCTGCTGGTCCGTGTGGGCTGGCTACAAATTATCTCCCCCGATAACCTGGTAAAACAAGAAGATATGCGCTCCCTGCGCGAAGAACCCGTAGCGGTTGAGCGGGGGATGATCAGCGACCGGGAAGGACGGCCGCTGGCGGTGAGCGTTCCGGTCAGTGCTATCTGGATCGACCCGCAGACCACTATGGAGAAGGGCGGTGTGGGCTATGGGCCCCGCTGGCAGGCGATGGCCGAAGCGCTGCACCTCAACCTCGGAGAGCTGGCCCAGCGGGTACAGAGTCATCCCCACGCTCGCTTTCTCTATCTGGCGCGTCAGATCAATCCCGAGCAGGCAGAGTGGATTGATAAACTGCATCTGCCGGGCGTCTACCTGCGCGATGAATCGCGACGGTTCTACCCGGCGGGCCACGTGGCTGCCAATCTGCTGGGCTTTACCAATGTTGATAATCAGGGCATCGAAGGGGTGGAGAAAAGCTTTAACGCCCAGTTGACCGGTAAACCCGGGCGACGTCTGGTGCGTAAAGATAAACATGGCAATGTCATTGAGAACATTACCGAAGTGCCGCCGGTTCCGGCGCATAATCTGCAGCTGAGTATTGATGAACGCCTGCAGACGGTGACGGAAGACGCCCTCGACAACGCCGTCCGCTGGAACAAAGCAGAGTCCGGGGCGGTGGTATTGATCAAAATTGATACCGGCGAGATCCTGGCGATGGCCAGCTATCCGGACTTCAACCCGAACAATCGCGATAGCGCGACGCTGGATGATTTTCGCAACCGGGCCATCAGCGACACCTTCGAGCCCGGGTCGACGGTCAAACCGCTGGTGATCATGACTGCGCTACAGCAGGGGATTGTCCAGCCAGACAGCGTGGTGGATACCCATCCGTTCGTCCTCGATGGCCATCGTATTCGCGATGTGGGCTATTATCCGGAGCTGAGCCTGACCGGGATCCTGCAGAAATCCAGCGATACCGGCGTGTCCCACCTCTCGCTCGCCATGCCGGTGCAGCATCTGATCGATACCTATAAAGCTTTCGGCTTTGGCGAACCGACGGGGCTGGGGTTGACCGGCGAAAGCGCCGGGCTGATGCCGCATCGCCGCTACTGGGGGCAACTGGATCGCGCCACCTTCGCCTTCGGCTATGGTTTGATGGTCACCCCGCTCCAGCTCGCCCACGTCTACGCCACCATCGGCGGCTTCGGCATTGCGCGACCACTGTCGATTACCCGCATCGATCCGCCGGTGATGGGCACGCGGGTGATGCCGGAGAGTATTGTGCATAGCGTGGAACATATGATGGAGAGCGTGGCGCTCCCGGGCGGGGGCGGTACCAAAGCGGCGGTACGCGACTACCGGGTGGCGGTAAAAACCGGCACGGCGAAGAAAATCGGCCCGGACGGCAAATATATCGATAAGTATGTGGCCTATACCGCCGGCGTGGCGCCCGCCAGTCGACCACAGTTCGCGCTGGTGGTGGTGATGAACGATCCGAGCAATGGTTCCTATTACGGCGGCGCTGTGTCCGCGCCGGTCTTCAGCCAGATCATGGGCGATGTCCTGCGGCTGGAGAACGTCATGCCGGACGGCATGCCGCAAGGGGCGGAGAATCTGATCGTAATGCACGATAGCCACCCACAGGGGCCGGCGCTGTAACAGTGGTCTGCAGGGGCGAATAGCGCTACACTTTCGCCCTTTCAGCAACACCGGAGCCGTCATGTCATACAGTTGCCCCCTTTGTCACGCGCCGCTCAGCCGTAGCGACAACCACTATTCCTGCCCGCAGCGGCACCAGTTCGATCTGGCGAAAGAGGGGTACGTCAATCTGCTACCGGTGCAGTTCAAGCGGTCGCGCGATCCCGGCGATAGCGCCGAAATGATGCAGGCCCGGCGGGCGTTCCTCGACGCCGGACATTATCAGCCGCTACGGGATGCTATCGCTGAGCGGCTGCGACATTACGCCCCTACGGATTTACTGGATATCGGCTGTGGCGAGGGGTATTACACCCACGCGTTTGCCGCCATCGCCAGCCGCAGCTGGGGGCTGGACGTGTCGAAGCCGGCGATCCGCGCGGCGGCAAAACGCTACCCGCAGGTGAATTTTTGCGTGGCCTCCAGCCAGCGCCTGCCATTTTCCGACGCTAGCTTCGACGCGGTAGTGCGCATTTACGCGCCCTGCAACGCCGAAGAGCTGGCGCGGGTGGTGCGTCCCGGTGGTTGGGTGATCACCGCCACGCCGGGTCCCCGTCACCTACTGGAGCTGAAAGGGCTGATTTACGATGAAGTTCGCCTGCATGAGCTGAAGACGGAAGCGATGCCGGGGTTCCGCCTGGAGGCTCAGCAGCAGCTGGCTTATCCGATGATCCTGACGGGAAGTGAAGCGCAGGCCCTGCTGCAGATGACGCCGTTCGCATGGCGGGCTAAAGCCGAAGTGCACGCCGCGCTGCGTCAGCAGCCGACCTTTGGTTGCCAGACCGATTTTATGATCCACTGCTGGCAGCGCGAAGCGTAAAGCTTAACCGGCGAAATGGCTCCAGAGGATTTCGCTGCCGATGCCAATCAGCACGATACCGCCGAGAATTTCGGCTCGTTTGCCAAGCAGCGGGCCGATAAAGCGACCGACCATCATCCCCAGCGTCGACATGATAAAGGTGGCGCAGCCGATCGCCAGCGCGGTGGTCACAATGCTGACCTGCAGGAAGGCCAGACCGACGCCGACGGCCATCGCGTCAAGGCTGGTGGCGAAGGCGGTGGTGACCAGAAGCCAGAAACCATGTCGGTGAGGCGTCTCGCACGCCTCGTCGCTGTCGCCGCGAAAACCTTCGACGATCATTCGCCCGCCGAGAAACACCAGTAAAATAAAGGCAATCCAGTGATTCCACTCGAGGATAAACTGGCTGGCCAGCATGCCAAGCCCCCAGCCGACCAGCGGTGTCAGGGTTTCAATGGCGCCAAAAATCAGCCCGGTGCGTACTGCCTCTGAAAATTTGGGTTTATGCAGGGTGGCGCCTTTGCCGATGGAGGCTGCGAAGGCGTCCATGGACATGCCGAAAGCGAGAAGAATGGTAGCGGATAAATTCATGTGCGTGTCCTGACCGGGGATAATCCATATGACACATCGCTGCCCCCAGTAAACATACGCGGAGCCGCTCAATGGCTGAGCAATACGTACAGCAGTGATGTATCTATGGTCTCGCCTGATTGAATCTCTTCAACCCGTACGTGCCACGTTTTGCAACGAGTATGTTGACACGTACATTTCCTGGCGGGCAGGAAATCGGCTACTCCCCAACGACGGGCGCAACCTTAACATATTTTTAGAATATAAAACAATAACAGAAGAGGGCTATTTTAATAACCAAATGATAACGATTTTCATTTAAATTTATAAGTGAAAAAATAGTTAATAAAAAAGATAAGGTTAGGCGGGAAATATAGCCGTGGCTATAATATTTCTCCGCTGCTAACGGGAATAATATAGCGCTGGCTATATTTTTAAGTCATTGAGTTGTAATGAGAAGTTTGTATATCTTCTCCAGATCGTCGATATTTCGTACGCGTATCAGCAGCCGCCGTTGCTCTAATTGCATCACCAGCACACCGTCCTCGGATAAATTCATCTCTTTAATCCGCTGATATTCTATCCACACGTTGGCGAAGAAAAAGCCGCGCGGTTTAAAAATGATTTTCGGCGTACGGATCCAGAATAAATAGAGTCCCATCAGCGCCAGCGCAGATAATAGCCAGGTGGTGATCGCCGTGCCGTGCTGGGTGATGTTGTTATAGATCAGAATGGCGGTGAGGCCGACAAAGATCATGCCGTCAACGCGACTGCGGCGAAGCAGGGGGATGGCCAGCAGTGCCGGGCCGTTTCGCCTCGGCATAATAAACTGGTCATATATCGCGTAGGCCAGTAGCGCAAGGATAAACAGGATGATCACCAGGTCCGTGAAGGTCATTGCTTTGCGTTTCTCCTGATAAAAAAAAGCCGGGGGCAAGCCCCCGGCGTACAGCCTGGAAATTACAGACCCAGCAGGCCGACCGCATAGCCGGCGATACCGATGACGAAGAAGCCAACGATGATCCACAGCGGGTTAACTTTCTTACGCAGCAGCCACATACAGGCGAAGGTCAACAGCAGCGGCACCAGACCCGGCATCAGCTGATCAAGGATAGTCTGCACCGTGGTGACGTGAACCTGTCCGTCAGAGCCGGTGATTTTTGACACCACCATCGGTATGTTCACATGCGTCCACTTGTTAACCAGCGCCCCCATGACAAACAGGCCGAGGATTGATGCCCCCTCAGTCAGTTTCTGCAGGAAGCCGCCGCCCATATCTTTAACGATATCCACGCCTTTGCGATAACCATAGGCGACGCCGTAGTAACGGGTCAGCAGACGCACCGCGTTGAACAGGATAAAGAACAGCAGAGGACCGAGCAGGCTACCGCTCATCGCTATCCCGGCGCCTAAGGCTGCAAACACCGGACGCACGGTACCCCAGAAGATCGGGTCGCCAACGCCGGCCAGCGGTCCCATCAGACCGACTTTGATGCCGTTGATAGCGCCATCGTCAATCTCTGCGCCATTGGCGCGCTGCTCTTCCATCGCCAGCGTTACGCCCAGTACCGGAGCGGCAACGTAAGGGTGGGTGTTGAAAAACTCAAGGTGACGCTTAATCGCCTGCTTACGCGCATCGTTGTTCTCCGGGTACAGACGACGAATCGCCGGAACCATAGAGAAGCAGAACCCCAGCGCCTGCATACGTTCGAAGTTCCATGAACCCTGGAACAGGTTAGAACGAATGAACACGCCACGAATATCACTCTGTGTGAGTTTTTTCTCGGTGGTATTTTTAGTCATATCAACCATTTCGCTCACCTGTTAGTCCAGTTCGTTATCGAGATCGTTGTTACCAGCCGCCTGAGCCGGCGCACCGGCGACGCGGTTATATTTCGGGCTCAGCTGGATGTAGAGGATTGCCATGACCGCACCAATCACACCCAGGGCCACCAGGTTGAAGTTGGTGAAGGCGGCGGTGACGAAGCCGAGGTAGAAGAACGGCATCAGATAGCCTGCGCGCATCATGTTGATGACCATTGCATAACCGACAACCACGATCATACCACCGGCGATGTTCAGACCGCTGGTGACCACTTCCGGGATAGCATTCAGCAGGCCCTGAACTTCGCTGGTGCCGACGGAAATCGCCACGATAACGGCCGGGATAGCGATACGCATCGCCTGCAGGAACAGGGACGAGACGTGCAGCCACGACAGGGCGGTCAGGTTGCCATTCTCCGCCGCTTTATCCGCCGCGTGCTGGAAGGCCACGGTGATGGTGCGCACGATGATGGTCAGCACCTGGCCTGCCGCCGCCAGCGGGATAGCCAGCGCGATACCGGCGCCGATGCTCTGATGGCCGGCAATAACCAGGACGGTGGAAATAATGGACGCCAGCGCGGCATCAGGGGCTACCGCCGCACCGATGTTCATCCAGCCCAGGGCTATCATCTCCAGCGTACCGCCGATGATAATACCGGTTTTCATATCGCCGAGAACGGCGCCGATCAGCGTACAGGCGATCAGGGGACGGTGGAACTGAAATTCATCAAGTACCGACTCCATACCCGCAATACACGCGACGATGAACACCAGCACAATCTGAAGAAGGGTAATCTCCATTGTACTTCTCCTGTTGATTAAGTCTTAAAGTGAAAACTGGGGCGCGATCCGCCGGGTTATTTATCAACCTTAGCGATCAGATCCATCATTTTCAGTTTCGGGTCGGTGGACACTTTACGTGCCTCCAGCTCGATACCGCGGGCGTTCAGCTTTTTAAACGCCTCAATATCTTTGGCATCGACTGAAATCGCGTTGTTAACCTGGGTTTTACCCTGGCGGAACGCCATACCGCCGATGTTGACGCTGGTGATTTTCACGCCGCCCTCGACGATACGTTCAACGTCGGTCGGGTTAGTAAACAGCAGCATAACGCGCTGTCCGGCATACTTGGGGTTGTTGTAGACGCGGATCATTTTGGCCACATCCACCACGTGAGCGGTGACGCCCGGCGGCGCAACCTGGGTCAGCAGAGTTTTACGCACGGTATCCGCGGCCACTTCATCACTGACAACGATGATGCGGGTAACGTTGGTCTCTTTGGTCCAGCGGGTGGCGACCTGACCATGGATCAGACGGTCGTCTATACGCGCAAGGCCAATTACCATGTAGTCGTTCGGGCCCATGGGTTTGGCCGGTGCGGCGGCTTTTGGCGCTGCGGCAGGCGCGGGCGCGGGGGCCGCTTTTTCCACCGGTTTGGCTTTAAGCGCTTTCACGCCTTCGCTGCCGGTTTCAACCGCTAAGGCGACCAGTTCATCAAAGGAAGGATCGTCGTCGCGGGCCATGAAGGTTTCCACCAGCATCGGGATATTGACGCCGGCGATAACTTCGTAATGCTCTTTATCGACGACAATGCGGCTCGCAGCGTTGAAAGGGCTGCCTCCCCATGTATCGACGAGAAACAGCACGCCTTTACTGGTATCCAGTTTTGCCAACTGGGCGTTGTATTTCTCGATCAACGTTTCGGCATTTTCACCCGGAACGAAATCGATCCAGCCAACGTTTTCCTGCTCGCCCAACAGCATTTCTGCTGTTTTCAGCAGCTGTTCTGCAGCCCAACCATGTGTGCCTATTACAATAGCAATCGTCACTTGCTACCTCCTTTATTATCGTGAATGCATCATCTGCTTTGATACATCCTGAATCACTCTTGAGGACAAAATCGATTCAGTTAGGGTGTAAGATAGAAAATAGTTACTACCGCGAATTATTTTAGACAGTGAAAAAATAATTAATGTGATGAAGATCCGTTAATCACGTATCGTCTGCGAATAATTTTGCAGCGCAAAAAATAGCCTTAGTTATTGCAAATTCAGGTAAATTATTTCCAATTTCGATCTATATTTTGCTATGTTTAACTTCCGTTTAATTACTCAGGAGTATAGGGCATAGCCCGCAGTATGGACCGTCATCGACGTCTTTTCACTTTCTGGCATCTGATTGCCACCTCTACGTATCCCGCATTTCTTTCAGCACCTGGTGTCGCGCCCCTGCATGGCATGGCGATGACTGACCTTGCCGCAAACCGGAGTCGTACATGGAATTGTTAATGGATCCCTCAATCTGGGCCGGCCTGTTGACGCTTATCGTTCTGGAAATTGTGCTCGGTATCGACAACCTGGTGTTTATTGCCATCCTGGCGGACAAACTGCCGCCGAAGCAGCGCGATAAAGCGCGTCTGATCGGCCTGTCACTGGCGCTGGTGATGCGCCTGGGGCTGCTGTCGGTCATCTCCTGGATGGTGACGCTGACGAAACCACTGATTACCATCGCCGATTTCTCCTTTTCCGGGCGCGATCTCATCATGCTGCTCGGCGGGATCTTCTTGTTGTTTAAGGCGACAACCGAGCTGCATGAACGGCTGGAAAACCGCCAGCACGATGCCGGTCACGGTAAAGGCTATGCCAGTTTCTGGGTAGTAGTATTGCAGATAGTGGTGCTGGATGCCGTCTTCTCCCTGGACGCCGTGATCACGGCGGTCGGGATGGTTAACCATCTGCCGGTGATGATGGCGGCGGTGGTGATCGCGATGATCTTGATGCTGCTGGCCTCCAAGCCGTTGACGCGCTTTGTCAACCAGCACCCGACGGTGGTCGTGCTCTGTCTGAGCTTCCTATTGATGATTGGCCTTAGCCTGGTGGCGGAAGGGTTTGGCTTCCATATTCCAAAAGGGTATCTGTACGCGGCGATCGGTTTCTCGATCATTATCGAGTTCTTTAACCAGGTGGCGCGCCGTAACTTTGTTCGCCACCAGTCGACGCTGCCGCTGCGCGCTCGGACCGCGGATGCCATCCTGCGCCTGATGGGCGGCCGCAAACAGGCCTCCGTCAGCCATGACGCAGACAGTCCAGCCGCGGTGCCCGTTCCTGAGGGCGCCTTTGCGGAAGAAGAGCGCTACATGATTAACGGCGTGCTGACCCTGGCCCAGCGCTCCCTGCGCAGCATCATGACCCCGCGCGGAGAAATCAGCTGGGTCGACGCTGAGCAGAGTGAAGATGAAATTCGTCGTCAGCTGCTGTCGTCGCCGCACAGCCTCTTCCCGGTCTGCCGCGGAGAGCTGGATGAAATCATTGGTATCGTGCGGGCGAAAGAGATGCTGGTGGCCCTGGAGTCGGGGGAAAACGTCGCGGCGCTGGCTTCTGCCTCCCCGGCAATTGTCGTTCCGGAAACGCTGGACCCGATCAATCTGCTCGGGGTCCTGCGTCGGGCGCGCGGCAGCTTCGTCATCGTAACTAATGAATTTGGCGTGGTGCAGGGGCTGGTCACGCCGCTGGACGTCCTTGAAGCCATCGCCGGTGAATTCCCGGACGCTGATGAGACGCCAGAGATTGTCATCGATGGCGATGGCTGGCTTATTAAGGGGTCGACCGACCTGCATGCGCTGCAGCAGGCGCTGGGGCTGGATCCACTGATCAATGACGATGAGGATATTGCCACCGTTGCCGGGCTGGTGATCTCCGCCAATGGTCATATCCCGCGCATTGGCGACGTCGTGTCGCTTCCGCCGCTGCATTTTACCGTAGTGGAAGCGAATGATTACCGGGTCGATCTGGTGCGCGCGGTGGTCACTCGCCCGCCGAGCGACGAAGAAGAGTAATCGCCAGGCTCGCCGGCCGCTGCGGCCGGCGAGTTATTCTGTCGTCTCGCTCTCACCCTCACTCTCCTCCCTGCTGGCCAGCCACGCCGGGAACGCCTCCACCGGCATCGGCCGCGCATAATAAAACCCCTGCAGCACATCGACGCCGTGGCTACGCAGGTAGCTTTCCTGCTCCAGCGTCTCCACCCCTTCGGCAACGGTAACAATATGCAGGCGGTTGGCGAGGGCGATAATAATATCTGTCACCGTCGCGTTCACGCTATCTATGCCGACCGAGCTGGTGAACGAGCGGTCGATCTTCAAAACATCCGGGCGCAGCTTTTCCAGCCATGAGAGCGAAGTATTGCCGGTACCAAAATCATCGATCGCCAGCTGTACGCCCTTAAAGTGCAGATGTTCGGCCATATGCTGGTCGCCATCCTGCAGGACATCGCGTTCGGTTAGCTCGACCACCAGCTGCTGCACCGGATCCACGCTGAACCAGTAATTGTGCAGGTCGCGCAGCAGGAGTCCGTTAGCGAAATGGCGCGCGGCGACATTGATCGCGATGTGAAAATGGCGGTCGCGAGGAAAAGCGTCCAGGCGGCGAGCGGTTTCGGCAATCACATAGCGGGTGAGAGGGATGATCAGATTATTGCCTTCGGCGATGGGGATAAATACCTCCGGCGAAATCGTCCCACGGCGGGGATTATTCCAGCGCAGCAGGATCTCCACCCCGCAGCAGCGGCCGCTGCGCGCATCCTGCAGCGGCTGGCACCAGAGGGCAAACTCCCGGGCCGAAATGCCAAGGCTTATTTCCCGCGAGAAACTCATTCTGCCGGCGGTGGCCAGCCAGGCGATGCCGGTCATTAGCAGGCTAAAAATCAGCGCCAGCGGCAGCTCGCCGGGCAGCTCCTCAAGCGCAATCGCCGAGGCGCCAGGGCCGTTAATATTGACAGTAAACGGAAACTCCGTAGAGCGCTGGCGATAAATCACCGTGCCCTGCGGTACATGCGCTTTTTCGAGAAGCCCATGGCGGCTGCTAAAATAACGATCGCCAACCTGCAGGCTGACGTCGCTGATCAGGGCCGATTTTTCATTAAGAATTAAGGTTCCCAACAGCTCAATATTCACCACCAGCATCACGCCGTCCAGGCCGTTCTCCGCGGCTGGATACCATTGGATCAGTACCGGCGAGCCTTTGAGCAAGGAGCTGTCGTTCGAGAAGAGCAGCAGAGGGCGGGGCGCAGGAAGCGCGGGCTGCAGGCGATGTAAGTCCGCCTGTCGCGGGCCAAAAATACTGGAACAGTAAACGATACCTGACGTGATGAGGGCGACGGAACGAATGGTTTGCAACGAGGCCGCCATTTTGCGCAGCGTCAGATGGATATCAGGGCAGGGTTTGCCCACCAGAGGGAGCAGGGTGGCTCGCTGCGCGCTTAGCGGGCGCAAGATGTCATTGAGCGCCGCCACCCGTTGGCTGGCGGCCGTGCGAATATAATCTTCATTTACGCTGCGCTGCGAAATAAATCGGATGGCTAATGTGGCGCCCAGGGTCGCCAGGGCTACCAGCAGGCAGACAATAATGCGTTTGTGACGATAGGCCGTAATGACTTTTTGTGCAGTCTGCATGTGCGACACCCTGTCGACAGGACGAGTGGTTAAGCGTGGCTTATTTTATAGAGCAAGTGTAGTGGCAGAATATCGCCAGGTATAGAAAAAAGAAAATGCGCCGTTGAAGGCGCATCAGGGAGATTTCAGTCACCAGGGTTAACCCCCTGCGCGCTTTGCAGGCGCAGAGGGGCACGAAAAGTTTAGTCACACTGAACTTTAATCGCCAGGCCGCCGCGCGAGGTTTCGCGGTACTTGGCGTTCATGTCTTTACCGGTTTCATACATGGTCTCGATCACCTTATCGAGCGAGACGCGCGGTTCGCTGGTGCGGCGCATCGCCATTCGCGCGGCGTTGATCGCCTTGACGGAGGCGATGGCGTTACGTTCAATGCATGGCACCTGCACCTGGCCGGCGACCGGATCACAGGTCAGGCCGAGGTTGTGTTCCATGCCGATCTCCGCCGCCACGCAAACCTGTTCCGGGCTGGCGCCGAGCAGTTCAGCCAGGCCCGCCGCCGCCATCGAGCAGGCGACGCCCACCTCGCCCTGACAGCCGACTTCCGCGCCGGAAATGGACGCATTCATCTTATACAGCGCGCCGATCGCCCCGCAGGCCATAAAGTAGCGAATATAGATCTCCGGGCTGACGGACTCGATAAAGTGATCGTAATAGGCGAGTACCGCCGGAACGATGCCGCAGGCGCCGTTGGTCGGCGCGGTTACCACGCGACCGCCGGCGGCGTTCTCTTCATTGACCGCCAGCGCGAACATATTGACCCAGTCAACAACGTTCATTGGATCGCTGGAGAGCTTATCGCTGGCCACCAGCAGACGACGCAGCGCTGAGGCGCGACGCGGTACGCGCAGCGGGCCAGGCAGCACGCCCTCGGTGTTCATCCCGCGGTCGATACAGGCGCGCATGGTCTGCCAAACGTTGGCGAAATAATCCTCGATCTCTTTTTTGCTGTGCAGAGCCAGCTCGTTCTGCATCACCATCCCGGAGAGCGACAGGCCAGTCTCTTTGCAGTAGGCCAGCATTTCCTGCGCCGATTTAAATGGGTAGGGCACCTGCAGTTCGTTGGCGTTTTCCTTGCCGAAGTGCTCTTCGTCGACAATAAAGCCGCCGCCGATCGAGTAGTAGGTCTTGCAGTAGATCTCTTTCTCGCCGGCCCAGGCGTGAATGGTCATGCCGTTTTCGTGCAGCGGCAGGTTGTCGCTGCGAAAACGCATGCCGTCATCCGCCGGGAAGTCGACCTCATGCTGGCCGTTGGCCAGCAGCAGACGACCGCGCGCTTCGACGTCACGGATAAAAGCCGGGATCGCGTCAATATCGACCGTATCGGGCTGATTGCCCGCCAGTCCCATGATAATGGCGATGTCCGTATGGTGGCCTTTGCCGGTTAATGACAGTGAACCGTAGACGTCAACCGCCACACGAGTCACTGCATTAAGCAATCCTTTTTCGACCAGGTCATCGACGAACTGTTTTCCGGCCTTCATCGGGCCAACAGTGTGGGAAGATGAGGGACCAATCCCCACCTTGAACATGTCGAATAGACTAATCACGATAATACTCCTGACAGGGTTACCGCGGGTGCGGTAACGATGTAATAACTGCGCATAGTGTAAGAGGGAAGCGCCCTGTCAGTTCAACTATTCACATGAATTAAACTAATGGCTAACCGCGATTTTACTAATAATGAGAGCGCCCTCTCATTATCAGTATAGCTAAGGACGTGCGCCAATTTGCAGCGCCAGCTCGCGAATGATCCCGGCGGTCATTCCCCAGACAAAATAATGCTGGTACCAGGAGAGCCAGACGCGGTGGTCGTTGCCCCGGCGGTGGATATCGAGTGGATGGTAGCGCCCAAGGCGCAGGGCTTCGGCGAGCGGCATTTCAAATACCGCGGAGACTTCGTCCTGGCTGGCGTGGTAGTGCAGATCCGGGGGAATAATGCCCACCACCGGCGTCACCTGAAAGCCGGTGACGCTGTCCACCGGCGGCAGGACGCCGATCACCTCGACCGCCTCCGGCGGGATCGCCACCTCTTCCTGAGCTTCGCGCAGGGCGGCGGCGATAAGCGTCGCGTCGGTATTATCTACTGCGCCGCCGGGAAAGGCGACCTGGCCGGCGTGCTTGCGCAGCAGCGGCGAACGCTGGGTCAGCAGCAGGCCGGGCTGCGGCCGGCGCACGATCGGCACCAGCACCGCCGCCTGCCGCTGATTGAGCGCATGGCGCGAAGGCTGCGGGCGCAGAAGCTGAAAGCGGGACAGAAAATCATCCAGATTAAGGGCGCGATCCGCCATGGTCTAATTCTCCAGTTGCTGCAGGATACGATTAACTTTATCAAAAGTTTCCTGATATTCCGCCGCTTCCTCGCTATCCGCCACAATTCCGCCGCCGGCGGAGCAGTACAGCTGTCCCTGCCATGCCGTCAGGGTGCGAATGGTGATGCTGGTATCCATATTGCCGCAATAGCTCAGGTAGCCAATGCTCCCACACCAGGCGTTGCGACGCTGGGGCTCCAGTTCATCGATAATCTCCATCGCCCGCACTTTCGGCGCGCCGGTGATCGAGCCGCCGGGAAAGGCGGCGCGCAGCAGGTCGCTGGCGTGCAGCGTCATTGGCAGGCGGGCGGTGATGGTACTGACCAGATGATGGACCGCCGGGAACGGCTCCACCACGAACAGCTCGGGGACCCGGACGCTGCCCGGGACGGCGACGCGGCCGATGTCGTTGCGCATCAGGTCGACAATCATTAAATTCTCGGCGCGATCTTTCGGCGAATTCGCCAGCTTCTCAGCCTGCTGCGCATCTGCCAGCGGCGAATCGAGCCGCGGCAGGGTGCCTTTTATCGGCCGCGTCTGGATCTCCCCCTGGCGCAGCTGGATAAAGCGCTCCGGCGACAGGCTTAAAATCGCCCCTTCATCGAGGCGAATAAAGGCGCTAAAGGGGGCGCGGTTGACGGCGTTCAGCTGGCGGAAGGCCTGCCATTCATCACCGACGTAGCTGGCCTGAAAACGCTGGGCGAGGTTGACCTGATAGCAGTCGCCGCTGTGCAGATAGGCCTGTACCTGGCGAAATTTTTCGCCGTACTGCTGGCGGCTCATATTTGACTGCCAGGCAGAGGTCAGGGCGAAGGTTTCACCCGGCGTCGGCGTTTGCGCCTCCAGCCACTGTAGACGCTGCTGCGGGTCGTCATAGCTGAGCAGCGATATCTGTTGGCGCTGGTGGTCGACGATAAGCGCCCAGTCATAGATCCCCACCGCCATATCCGCCAGCGCGATATCGGCCTGCGCGTGCGAAGGGAGACGCTCAAAGCGACGGCCCAGGTCGTAACCGAATAATCCCAGCGCGCCGCCGAGAAACGGCAGATCGTCATGGGGTTGCGGCGTGAACGGCTGACGATCCAACTGCTGCTGCAGGAGCTGCAGCGGATCTTCCGCTGAGACAACAACGGTTTCGCCGTCGTCGACCCACGTCTGTTCACCGCGCGTCAGCAGCGTGGCGCGCGGGGCAGCCACCAGAATATCAAAGCGGTTATGCGGATGGTCGGCAAAGCCGGAATGCAGCAGCATCGCCCAGGGCAGGGCGCTTAACGGCGCAAAATAGTGTTCGGCCGCATCCGGGCGCCAGGGCAGGGTAATAATCGCGGGGGACAACATCTTTCTCGATCCTGAACGTTGCCGCCCCTCTGGCGTAGTTGGGGACGGCGTGAAATAATTACGCCCCACAATGTAGCAGGAGTAAAAGATGTTTGCAGGTTTACCTTCGCTGAGCCACGAGCAACAGCAAAAAGCGGTCGAACGTATCCATGAGCTAATGGCTCAGGGGATAAGCAGCGGCCAGGCGATTGCCCTGGTGGCGGAAGAGCTGCGCGCAACGCATACCGGCGAGCAGATCGTCGCGCGCTTTGAAGATGAGGATGAGGACGAGTAATTACACCGCGGCGATAATTTTGATCTCAACTTTATACTGCGGGTTCATCAGCGTCGCTTCCACCGTGCAGCGCACCGGGGCGTGACCAGCCACCACCCACGCGTCCCAGGCTTTATTCATCGCCGCAAAGTCGCTTTTATCGGCGAGGAAGATGGTGGCGTCAAGAATACGCGACTTGTCGCTGCCCTGTTTTTCCAGCACCGCGTCAATCTGCGCCAGGGTATTGGCGGTCTGCTCGAAAGCGTCGGCATCGAGATTTGCCGGCACGCCGGTGTAGTACAGGGTCTGGTTGTGGATCACCACGTCTGACCAACGGGCTTCGGCATCAATACGCGTAATTGTCATTGCTTTTTCCTCTTTAAGCATTCCATTCGGCTGCGGCAAGACTGCCATAATGTGCCGCTCGCGTCACTACCCGGACTGGCGAAACGCCGTCCTCCCTGACATAATCACTGTCCAAATAACCAGGGGGCAATGTGATCGACGATTTTGCAGCAGACGGCCAGCTAGCCAAAGCCATACCGGGATTTAAACCGCGCGAGCCGCAGCGCCAGATGGCGGTGGCGGTCAGCGAAGCGATTGAGGCCTCCCGGCCGCTGGTGGTGGAAGCGGGGACCGGAACCGGTAAAACCTACGCTTACCTGGCGCCTGCGCTGCGGGCGAAAAAAAAGGTGATTATCTCCACCGGCTCGAAAGCGCTGCAGGATCAGCTTTACAGCCGCGATCTGCCCACCGTCGCCAAAGCGCTCAAATTCACCGGGAAACTGGCGCTGCTCAAAGGGCGCTCCAACTACCTGTGTCTCGAACGTCTTGAGCAGCAGGCGCTGGCGGGCGGCGATCTGCCGGTGCAAACCCTCAGCGATGTGATCCTCCTGCGCTCCTGGTCGAATCAAACCCAGGATGGCGATATCAGCACCTGCGCCAGCGTCGCGGAAGACTCTCAGGCCTGGCCGCTGGTCACCAGCACCAACGATAACTGTCTCGGTAGCGACTGCCCACTGTATAAAGATTGCTTCGTGGTGAAGGCGCGTAAAAAAGCGATGGACGCCGACGTGGTGGTGGTCAACCATCACCTGTTTCTGGCCGATATGGTGGTCAAAGAGAGCGGCTTTGCCGAGCTGATCCCCGAGGCGGAAGTGATGATCTTCGATGAAGCCCATCAGCTGCCGGATATCGCTAGTCAGTACTTTGGCCAGTCGCTCTCCAGCCGCCAGCTGCTGGACCTGGCGAAAGACATCACCATTGCCTACCGCACCGAACTGAAAGACACTCAGCAGCTGCAAAAATGCGCCGACCGCCTGGCGCAAAGCGCGCAGGATTTCCGCCTGCAGCTGGGAGACCCGGGCTACCGCGGCAATCTGCGCGAGCTGCTGGCGGACAGCCACATTCAGCGAGCGCTGCTGCTGCTCGATGACGCGCTCGAGCTATGCTATGACGTCGCCAAACTTTCGCTGGGTCGCTCGGCGCTGCTCGACGCCGCTTTTGAGCGCGCCACCCTCTATCGCGGGCGCCTGAAGCGGTTGAAAGAGATCAACCAGCCGGGCTACAGCTACTGGTATGAGTGTACCTCGCGCCACTTTACTCTCGCGCTGACGCCGCTGACCGTGGCCGAGAAGTTTAAAGAGGTGATGGCGCAGAAGTCGGGGAGCTGGATCTTTACCTCGGCGACGCTGTCGGTGAACGACGATCTGCATCACTTTACCGCCCGGCTGGGGATCGACGAGGCGCAGACTCTGCTGCTGCCGAGTCCCTTTGACTATCAGCACCAGGCGCTGCTCTGCGTGCCGCGCAACCTACCCCTGCCGAACCAGCCCGGCGCAGCGCGACACCTGGCGGCGATGCTCAAGCCGCTGATCGAGGCCAACGATGGTCGCTGCTTTATGTTGTGCACCTCGCACGCCATGATGCGCGATCTGGCGGAGCAGTTCCGCGCCACCATGACGCTACCGGTGCTGCTGCAGGGCGAGACCAGTAAAGGCCAGCTGCTGCAGCAGTTCGTCAGCGCCGGCAACGCGCTGCTGGTGGCTACCAGCAGCTTCTGGGAGGGAGTCGATGTGCGCGGCGACGCGCTGTCGCTGGTGATTATCGATAAGCTACCGTTCACCTCGCCGGACGATCCGCTGCTAAAAGCGCGGATGGAAGATTGCCGGCTGCGCGGCGGCGATCCCTTCGATGAAGTGCAGCTCCCGGATGCGGTGATCACCCTCAAGCAGGGGGTGGGTCGCCTGATCCGCGATATCGACGATCGCGGGGTGCTGGTGATCTGCGACAACCGGCTGGTGATGCGCCCCTACGGCGCGGTGTTCCTGGCCAGTCTGCCGCCGGCGCCGCGAACCCGCGATATCCGTCGGGCGGTGCGCTTTCTCGCCGTACCGCCGGCAAGGTAATCCGCACTAAAATGTGTTAAGCTGCGCGCCATTTTGTTAATTAGCGGTTCCCAATAGACTTCGGGCGGCATGGCGGCGGGTTGGCCGTTTGCCGGAAAGCAGGCTGCCTGAAGGCCTGAACTATGTAACGAGAGCGTGACCACCCATGCGAATTTTGGCTATCGATACCGCCACAGAGGCCTGCTCCGCGGCTCTGTGGAATGATGGCACCCTTAGTGCTCATTTCGAAATTTGTCCCCGCGAACATACCCAACGTATCCTGCCGCTGGTGCAGGAGGTCCTCACCGAGAGCGGCACCACGCTGAGCGAGCTGGACGCGCTGGCCTTTGGCCGCGGTCCGGGCAGCTTTACCGGCGTGCGCATCGGCATCGGTATCGCTCAGGGGCTGGCGCTGGGCGCCGAACTGCCAATGATTGGCGTTTCCACGCTGGCCACCATGGCGCAGGGCGCCTGGCGCAAAACCGGCGCCACCCGTGTGCTGGCGGCCATTGATGCGCGTATGGGCGAAGTCTACTGGGCCGAGTACCAGCGCGACGAGCAGGGCGTCTGGCATGGCGAAGAGACGGAAGCGGTGCTCAAACCGGAAGCGGTAGCCGAACGGCTGGCACAGCTTTCCGGCGAATGGGCCACCGTCGGCACCGGCTGGCAGGCGTGGCCGGATCTGGCGAAAGCGAGCGGACTGACCTTAAGCAGCGGCGAAATTGAATTGCCGGCGGCGGAAGATATGCTGCCGTTAGCCTGTTACCTGCTGGCGGCGGGGAAAACCGTGGCCGTAGAGAAAGCGGAGCCGGTTTATTTGCGAAACGAGGTGGCGTGGAAGAAACTTCCAGGCCGCGAGTGAATCTCAGTAACAAGAAGACTGAGAAAAGGAGTCGCATCATGGCGGGTCAAAAACAGGGCGTTCGCTGGCTGTTAGCCGCGGCGGTTGCCGTTGCGCTAAGCGGCTGCGTGTCAGTGCCGGATGCCATCAAAGGCACCAGCCCGACGCCGCAGCAGGATTTAGTGCGGGTGATGAACGCCCCGCAGCTGTACGTTGGCCAGGAAGCGCGCTTTGGCGGTAAGGTGGTCAATGTGCAAAACCAGCAGGGGAAAACCCGCTTAGAAATCGCCACCGTACCGCTGGACAGCGGCGCGCGGCCAGTGCTGGGCGAGCCGTCCCGCGGAAGGATTTTTGCTGATGTCAATGGCTTCCTCGATCCGGTGGATTTCCGCGGTCAACTAGTGACCGTGGTCGGACCGATCGCCGGGGTGGTTGACGGCAAGGTGGGCAGCACGCCGTATAAATTTATGCTGATGAACGCCACCGGCTACAAGCGCTGGAACGTAGTGCAGCAGGTGGTGATGCCTCCGCAACCTATCGACCCGTGGATGCTGGGTCCGCGCCCCTGGGGCTACGGCTATGGCGGCTGGGGCTGGTACAATCCCGGCCCTGCTGAGGTGAGAAACGTTGTAACCGAATGATTTTGTTGTTTATGTTAGTTCAAAGAAACAGCGGCCGGTCCGCTGTTTCTTTGTTTTCAGTCGAATAAGAAAAAAAATAGTGACGCGCTTCGCAACCTGCTCATTGCCTAATTAATAAACTGGTACGCTGAGTTAATATAATGTTAACAAAATGTATTATCCAGGGGCTGTGATGACGACGAATAACTATTTCAGAGGTGATGCAGTGAAAAAGGTTTGGCTAAACCGTTATCCCGCAGATGTTCCGGCGGAGATAAATCCTGACCGCTATCAATCCCTGGTTGAACTGTTTGAACATGCCACCACCCGTTACGCCGACCAACCGGCGTTTATCAATATGGGTGAAGTGATGACCTACCGTAAGCTGGAGGAGCGTAGTCGCGCCTTCGCCGCTTATCTTCAGGAGGGGTTGGGGTTACAGAAGGGCGATCGTGTGGCCCTGATGATGCCTAACCTGCTGCAGTATCCGGTGGCTCTGTTTGGCATCCTGCGCGCCGGGATGATCGTGGTTAACGTCAACCCCTTATATACCCCGCGCGAACTGGAGCATCAGCTCAACGACAGCGGCGCGGCGGCGATCGTCATAGTCTCCAACTTTGCCCATACCCTGGAAAAAGTGGTGGCGAAAACTCAGGTCCAGCATGTGATCCTGACGCGCATGGGCGACCAGCTTTCCACCGCCAAAGGCACGCTGGTGAACTTTGTGGTCAAGTACATTAAGCGCCTGGTGCCGAAGTACCATCTGCCGGACGCCATCTCGTTTCGCAGCGCGTTGCAGCACGGCTATCGCATGCAGTACGTCAAGCCGGAGATCGTTGCGGAAGATCTGGCGTTTCTGCAGTACACCGGGGGCACCACCGGCGTGGCCAAAGGTGCGATGCTAACCCACCGCAATATGCTGGCTAACCTCGAGCAGGTCAATGCCACCTACGGCCCGCTGCTGCATCGCGGCAAAGAGTTCGTGGTGACCGCGCTGCCGCTGTATCACATTTTCGCCCTGACCATGAACTGCCTGCTGTTTATCGAACTGGGCGGGCAAAATTTGCTGATCACCAACCCACGCGATATCCCCGGGCTGGTGAAGGAGCTGGCGAAGTATCCTTTTACCGCCATGACCGGGGTCAACACCCTGTTCAACGCCTTGCTGAACAACAAAGAGTTCCAGCAGCTTGATTTCTCCTCGCTGCATTTGTCCGCTGGCGGTGGGATGCCGGTGCAGCAGGCGGTGGCCGAGCGCTGGGTAAAACTGACCGGGCAATATCTGCTGGAGGGCTACGGCCTGACAGAGTGTTCCCCGCTGGTCAGCGTTAACCCGCACGATATTGACTACCACAGCGGCAGCATTGGCCTGCCGGTGCCTTCCACCGAAGCCAAACTGGTGGATGATGATGATAACGAAGTGGCGCCGGGTCAGCCGGGCGAGCTCTGTATTAAAGGGCCGCAGGTGATGCTGGGCTACTGGCAGCGTCCTGACGCGACGGATGAGATTATCAAAGACGGCTGGCTGCACACCGGGGATATCGCGGTGATGGATGAAGAGGGGTTCCTGCGCATCGTCGATCGCAAAAAAGATATGATCCTGGTGTCGGGTTTTAACGTCTATCCGAACGAAATCGAAGATGTGGTCATGCAGCATAGCGGGGTGCTGGAAGTGGCGGCCATCGGCGTGCCGTCCGGCAGCAGCGGCGAAGCGGTGAAGATTTTCGTAGTCAAGAAAGATGCTGCGTTAACCGAAGAGGCGCTGATTACGTTCTGCCGCCGCCATCTCACCGGCTACAAAGTGCCGAAGCTGGTGGAATTCCGTGACGAACTGCCGAAATCCAATGTCGGGAAAATTTTGCGGCGAGAACTGCGTGACGAAGCGCGCGCTAAAGTGGACAATAAAGGCTAAGTAACGAATGAGTCGCCTGACGCCGGCTACGCCGGCGTTTTTTATGGGCGCAAGTTAAGAGAGTATGCTTTGAACTATCAGATGATCACCACCGACGATGGCCTGCGCGCTGTCTGCGAAGCGGCAAGCACGGCCTCCGCCGTCGCTCTGGATACGGAATTTGTCCGCACCCGCACCTATTACCCGCAGCTGGGCCTGCTGCAGCTGTTCGACGGCCAGCAGGTCTCTCTGATCGATCCCTTGACGATTAACGACTGGGCGCCGATGCGCGACCTGCTGCTCAACCAGGATGTGACTAAATACCTGCATGCCGGCAGCGAAGATTTAGAAGTCTTCCTTAATGCATTTAACCTGATGCCGCAGCCGCTGATTGACACCCAGATCCTGGCGGCCTTCTGCGGCCGCCCAATGTCCTGGGGCTTCGCTTCGATGGTGGAAGAGTATTCCGGGGTAGCGCTGGATAAAAGCGAATCCCGCACCGACTGGCTGGCGCGCCCGCTGACTGGGCGTCAGTGTGAATATGCCGCGGCCGACGTCTGGTATCTGCTGCCGATCGCCAGCCAGTTAATGGCGGAGACCGATCGCGCTGGCTGGCTGCCGGCGGCGCTCGACGAGTGCCGCGTGATGCAGCAGCGTCGTCAGGAGGTGGTCGACCCGGCCGAGGCCTGGCGCGATATCGGCAACGCCTGGCAGCTGCGTACCCGCCAGCTGGGCTGCCTGCAGCTGTTGGCGGAGTGGCGCCTGCGCAAAGCGCGCGAGCGCGACCTGGCGGTAAACTTTGTGGTGCGGGAAGAGCATCTGTGGAGCGTGGCGCGCTATATGCCCACCAGCCTGGGCGAGCTCGACAGCCTCGGGTTGTCCGGTAGCGAAATTCGCTTCCACGGCAAAACGCTGATTAGCCTGGTCGAAAAAGCGCAGGCGCTGCCGGAGTCGGCCCTGCCGGCGCCGCTGCAGAACCTGATCGACATGCCGGGCTACCGCAAAGTCTTTAAAGATATTAAAGCGCTGGTGCAGGAAGTGAGCACGGAGAAGGGCGTAAGCGCGGAGCTGCTGGCGTCGCGTCGGCAGATCAACCAGTTGCTGAACTGGCACTGGCAGCTGAAAACGCAAGCCGGTGAACCTGAGCTGATTTCCGGTTGGCGCGGGGAGCTGATGGCCGAGCGGCTGAAGAGGCTGTTAAACGACTATCCGCGCTAGTTCGCGGCCAGGTTCAGAGCATTAAAAAACCGGCGGCGCGTGGCGTAGCCGGTTTTTTTTCGCGATAGCGCGACAGGTCAGGATTTCGACTCTTCCGTTTCGGGTAGGGTCACGTTCAGCTCAAGAATGGATATATCCCCGTCCCGCTGCTCCAGCTGCACGCTGACCATCTCCGGGTCGATCTGTACGTATTTACAGATCACTTCCAGGATATCTTTGCGTAACTGCGGCAGGTAATGCGGCTCCGCGTCTCCGCGGCGGCGCTCGGCGACGATGATTTGCAGGCGTTCTTTCGCAATATTAGCCGTGTTCTTTTTTCGCGAGAGAAAAAAGTCGAGTAAAGCCATAATTTATCCTCCGAACAGGCGTTTGAGGAATCCTTTCTTCTCTTCTTCAATGAAGCGGAAAGGGCGTTCTTCTCCGAGCAGACGTTCAACGGTATCGGCATAGGCTTTGCCTGCGTCCGAGGCGGCATCGAGGATCACCGGCTCACCCTGGTTGGATGCGCGCAGGACTGACTGGTCTTCCGGGATCACGCCTACCAGGTTGATGCGCAGAATTTCCAGCACGTCTTCCATGCTCAGCATATCGCCTTTATTAACGCGGCCTGGATTGTAGCGGGTCAGCAGCAGATGCTCTTTGATTGGCTCTTCGCCATTTTCCGCGCGGCGGGATTTAGAGGCGAGAATGCCAAGGATACGGTCGGAGTCGCGAACGGAGGAGACTTCCGGGTTAGTGGTGATGATGGCTTCATCAGCAAAGTAAAGCGCCATCAGCGCACCGGTTTCAATGCCTGCCGGGGAATCACAGACGATGAAATCGAATTCCATTTTCTTCAGTTCTTCGAGAACCTTGTCGACGCCTTCGCGAGTCAGAGCGTCTTTATCCCGGGTCTGGGAAGCCGGGAGAATGTAGAGATTTTCCGTGCGCTTATCTTTAATCAGCGCCTGGTTCAGTGTGGCATCGCCCTGAATGACGTTGACGAAATCATAAACGACGCGACGTTCGCAGCCCATAATCAGGTCGAGGTTACGCAGGCCGATGTCGAAGTCGATAACGACGGTTTTCTTTCCCTTCTGGGCCAAACCTGTAGCGATGGCCGCGCTGGAGGTGGTCTTGCCAACGCCCCCTTTACCCGAAGTCACAACAATAATGCGTGCCATAGAAATTCCTTGTTAAAAAGGGATTAATTTAACGGTTGAATTGCCAAAGCGCTTTCACCTAAACGCAGGCGCGCCGCTTTGCCATAAAATTCGGCCGGGATGTTATCGCTCAGCCAATATTCCCCGGCGATGGAGACCAGCTCCGCCGCAAGGTGGGTACAAAATATCTGGGCGTCTCTGTCGCCACCGGCGCCTGCCAGCGCGCGTCCTCGCATCATGCCATATACATGGATATTTCCGTCAGCGATAAGTTCCGCACCGGCACTCACATGATTTGTAACAATAAGATCACAGTGTGGCGCATAAATGCGCTGACCGGAACGTACCGGCTGATCAATCAAACGCGTTTTTGTGATCTGACTAGCAACTGGCGGCGGCGGGGTGGGTTCGGACGGTGCCGGACGAGAGGCTTTTTCTTTCCCTTCGGTTAATAACGGGATGCCGGCGCGGTCGATTTCGGTTTTCAGGCGCGGAATTTTGCATCCGCTAACGCCCATAATACGTAAACCGGTCGCGGCGATAGCCTCGTTGATGGCGCGCCATTCTACCTCCTCCTCAATGCTGGCGATATTCACCACCACCGGAGCATGACGTAAAAAGGCGGGAGCCTGGGCGATTTTGTCTTCTAACGCCTGACGAATAACCTCGGGGTTTGCATCGTGCAAATGAACGACAGATAACGTGAAGCTACTGCCTTTAAGTTCGATTGGCGTATTTGACATCCTGGCCTTACTCAATTTGCTGTTTATCAACCGCCGAAGTGCGGTGATATTCCGAAGACTAAAAGGCATGTTATAGTCACTCATATATTGAGGCAAGTGACCACGGGTCTAATTCCGAGTAAAACTATGTTTTGTGTGATCTATCGAAGTACTAAACGTGAACAAACCTATTTATACGTCGAAAAAAAGGACGATTTCTCGCGCGTTCCTGACGAGCTAATGCGCAGCTTTGGCACGCCGCAAATGGCGATGCTGCTGCCGCTGGATGGGCGCAAAAAACTGGTTAACGCCGATCTGGAAAAAGTGAAACAGGCGTTAAGCGAACAGGGCTATTACCTGCAACTGCCTCCGCCGTCTGAAAATCTACTAAAGAAACACCTGGCGGAACAGGGGAAACAATCCGATTAACCCACGAGGGAAAATAATGTACCAACATCATAACTGGCAGGGTGCGCTTCTGGATTATCCAGTAAGCAAAGTAGTGTGCGTCGGCAGTAATTATGCGAAACACATCAAGGAAATGGGCAGTGCGACGCCGGAAGAGCCGGTGCTGTTTATTAAACCTGAGACTGCGCTGTGCGATCTTCGTCAGCCGTTGGTGCTTCCTGAGGGGCTGGGCTCGGTGCATCACGAAGTCGAGCTGGCGGTGCTTATCGGCAGCACGCTGCGTCAGGCGACGGAAGAGCATGTGCTGAAAGGGATTGCCGGCTATGGCGTCGCGCTGGATCTCACGCTGCGCGACCTGCAGGCGAAAATGAAAAAAGCGGGACAACCCTGGGAGAAGGCCAAAGGCTTCGATAACGCCTGTCCGATCTCCGGCTTTATCCCGGCCGCTGAGTTCCACGGCGACCCGCAGAATACGTCGTTAAGCCTGAAGATTAATGGCGAAGTGCGCCAGCAGGGCACCACTGCCGACATGATCCATAGGATTGTGCCGCTGATCGCCTATATGTCGCGCTTCTTTACCCTCAAAGCCGGGGATGTGATCCTCACCGGCACCCCGGAAGGCGTGGGGCCGCTGCACAGCGGTGACGAGCTGGAGGTCGGCTTCAACGGCCTGGCGCTCACTACCCGCGTGCTGTAAGCGCTATTTGCCGCCTTTTGGGGCGGCAAAACTTGCATCGGCGTGCCAGACTGGTTATAAGGTGCACCCTTAACTGGCAACGACGGACACTCCGATGAGCGAACAACCTTTCTGGCAACAAAAAACACTGGATGACATGAGCGACGCGGAGTGGGAATCGTTGTGTGACGGCTGCGGCCAGTGCTGCCTGCACAAGCTGATGGATGAAGACACTGACGAGATCTACTTCACCAACGTCGCCTGTCGTCAGCTCAATATCAAAACCTGCCAGTGTCGTAACTACGCGCGTCGCTTTGAGTATGAGCCGGACTGCATCAAGCTTACCCGCGAAAATCTGCCGACCTTCGAATGGCTGCCGCCGACCTGTGCCTATCGCCTGCTGGCGGAAGGCAAGCCTCTGCCGGCCTGGCACCCGCTGCTGACTGGCTCAAAAGCGGCGATGCACGGCGAACGCATCTCCGTTCGCCATATTGCGGTGCCTGAGTCCACGGTGGTCGACTGGCAGGACCATATCCTTAATCTGCCTGACAGGGCGCGCTAAGCGCCGTCACGCTTTCTTCGCGTGGAACAGCCCGTTTTCACCGTCGGTTTCTTCCGCCACCCAGAAGTGAATATTGAAGCGGGCGTCGTCACTGAGTTCGACGCGGTGCCAGTACTGCGGCGGACTGGTAGCAAACTGCCCGGCATGAATCACGACTTTTTTCTCCGGCTCCGTCGCCTGTTCATTGGCAAAACCGTAATAGGTCACCGTGCCCTCCATGACGCACAGCTGGCCGAAGACGCCAGCCGCGGTGTTATGGTGGCTCAGCAGGGCGGCAGGGACATTCTCTTTGGTAAAGAATGGGGTGGAGCGTTTAACTTTCCAGTCTGCGGGGATCAGTAAAGATGACATGTGAGCTCCTGTTGGGTTTTAAAAGATGCATTTAATATGCTCCTTTTGGTGGCTGTGGTCAACCATAGACATGAAACGATTCAGCGATGCACAGGAGGCATAAAAAAACGCCCCGCAGGGCGTTTCATTGTGGGCTGGGCTTGCCGCGGCTTAACGACCAAACAGATCGCGTTTTTTCGCTTTGAAAGGCTGAGCAACGATCACCAGAATAGCGACCAGCAGATAGGCGGCGAAAATCCCCACCAGCCATTGCGGCATCTCCAGCGACAGGAACTGCCACTGACGTACTGAACAGTCTCCGGACGCAACGAAAACCTGCGGCAGCCATTTATCCAGCGGCAGCCAGGTTGGGAAGCGGGCGGCGAAATCGCAGGTCTGGAACGGTGAAGGGTGCAGCTGGATCATCGTATGCTCCCACGCCAGCTGTAGTCCGCGTATCGCGCTGTACAACCAGATTGCCATGGCGACATAGCGCAGCGGCGTTTTGGGGGCGATAGCGCCCACCAGTCCCGCGCCCATGATGCCGAACAGCGCGCAGCGTTCGTAAATACACATGACACACGGCTGCAGCAGCATCACGTGCTGGAACCACAGCGCGACAAGTTCGAGAATAAAAGCGGTCAACGCCATCAGGAGCCAGGCACCGCGTCCTCTTGAGCACTGGTTTAAATATTGCAACATAATCATTTCCCTGGAAGATGCTAAATCATGGCAGTGTAAACGAAAACCGAACCGACGCCAGAGGCGCGGCGGAAAATATTCCGTAACGGGTTATTGATGCGCCCGGGCGAACCCGGGCAAAAACTGACTCAGGGCAGGCTGGGCGTCACCAGCCAGCCGTGCGCCAGCAGCCAGTCGGTGACTGGCATCAGGGTGAACTCGACGCATAACAGGCCGACCAGCGTCAGTACGATGGTGTAGGGCAGCGCCATCCACACCATACGGCCATAGGAGAGCCTAATAAGCGGCGCCAGGGCGGAAGTCAGCAGGAAGAGAAACGCCGCCTGGCCGTTCGGGGTGGCCACCGAGGGCAGGTTGGTGCCGGTGTTAATCGCTACCGCCAGCATCTCAAACTGGGGCAGGCTGATGGCGCCATGTTCGAGCGCCGCTTTCGCTTCGTTGATGTAGACCGTGCCGACAAACACGTTATCCGAAATGGACGACAGCAGGCCGTTGAACAGATAAAACAGCGACAGCTGCCCGTGCGGCGAGGCCTGCAGGACAAACTCGATCACCGGCGTGAACAGCTGCTGATCGATGATAACCGCGACGATGGAGAAGAAGACCGTCAGCAGCGCGGTAAAGGGCAGCGCCTCGGTGAACGCCTTGCCAATGGCGTGCTCATCGGTAACGCCGGTAAAGGTGGTGGCGAGGATGATCACCGACAGGCCAATCAGGCCGACCTCAGCCAGGTGAAAAGCCAGGGCCACGATCAGCCAAACGCCAATGAGCGCCTGGGCAATCAGCCGCAGTCGCTCCTGACGGCTGCGCTGGGCGCGGCTGCGATCGTCAAACTCCTGCAGCACCTTGCGCACCGTCGGCGGTAGCGGTTCGCCGTAGCCAAACAGGCGATACTTTTCGACCAGCAGACAGGTTAACAGACCGCAGACCATCACCGGCAGGGTCACGGGCGCCATGCGAAGAAAGAACTCGCCAAAATGCCAGCCCGCGGCTTTGGCGATAATCAGGTTTTGCGGCTCGCCGACCATGGTCATGACGCCGCCGAGCGCGGTCCCGACGCCGGCGTGCATCATCAGGCTGCGCAGAAAGCCGCGGAACTGCTCCAGCACCTCACGGTAGTGCTGCTCGATATGGCTGTCATCGAGCAGGTCGCTATCGTCCGGGCGCGCCGAGGCGACGCGGTGATAGATGCCGTAGAACCCGACGGCGACGCTGATCACTACCGCCACCACCGTCAGCGCATCGAGAAAGGCCGAGAGGAAGGCGGCCGCCAGGCAGAAGGCCAGCGATAGCAGCATTTTGCTGCGGATCCCCAGCAGCAGGCGCGTAAACACGAACAGCAAAAGCTGTTTCATAAAGTAGATACCCGCCACCATGAACATCAGCAGGAGCAGCACTTCCAGATTGCCGGCGATCTCTTCCCGCACGTGCGCCGGGCTGGTCATGCCGATCAGCAGCGCCTCGATAGCCAGCAGACCACCCGGCAGCAGCGGATAGCACTTCAGCGCCATGGCGAGGGTAAAGATAAACTCGACCACCAGCAGCCAGCCGGCGACAAACGGCGCCACGGCGAACACCAGCGGATTTACGATTAAGAAAATGATTAATGCCAGCTTGTACCAGTCCGGCGACTGGCCAAGAAAATTGCGCCACAGCGCGCGGCCATAAGAAATTTCCACGACAGAATCCTTCCCCGTCAATGAGTGCATGGTTTTGTGCATAACGATTGGCAAGAGTACCAGTTGAGCAAAATGAGAAGCAACTTTCTTCGCGCCGCGCTGGCGGTTTGTGAAGATAAGGAAAAGCGCAAAGTAAAAGCGGAAAATGAAACGGCGATCCCTTTTTAATTCACTTGCCATGCTATCTGCGCTATAGCGGCTCTGGTATGATGAGTGCAATTGTAACGCTGTGTAATGGAAATCTTACTATGGTCATTAAGGCGCAGAGCCCTGCGGGTTTCGCGGAAGAGTACATCATTGAGAGTATCTGGAATAACCGCTTCCCTCCCGGATCGATTCTCCCCGCTGAACGCGAGCTTTCTGAGCTGATCGGTGTCACCCGCACAACCCTGCGCGAAGTATTGCAGCGTCTGGCCCGTGACGGCTGGCTGACCATTCAGCATGGTAAGCCCACTAAAGTGAATAACTTTTGGGAAACCTCCGGCCTGAATATCCTCGAAACGCTGGCGCGCCTCGATCACGACAGCGTACCGCAGCTGATTGATAATCTGCTCTCCGTGCGCACCAACATTTCCACGATTTTTATCCGCACCGCGTTTCGCCAGCATCCGGATAAAGCACTGGCGGTCCTGGACAGCGCCCGGGAGGTGGAGGATCACGCCGACGCCTTCGCCGAGCTTGATTATAATATTTTCCGTGGTCTGGCGTTCGCCTCCGGCAACCCGATCTACGGTCTGATCCTCAACGGCATGAAGGGGTTGTATACCCGCATCGGCCGCCACTATTTCTCCAGCCCGGAAGCGCGCAGCCTGGCGCTCGGTTTCTATCATCAGCTGGCGAAAGTGTGTGAGGCTGGCCTGCATGACCAGGTTTACGAGCTGGTTCGTCGCTACGGCCATGACAGCGGCGAGATCTGGCACCGGATGCAGAAATCGCTGCCCGGTGATTTAGCCATGAATATGCGTTAAGCGGGCTTTTCGCGATCGATATACAGAACAAGGGGGCCAATGGCCCCCTTTGTTATTTTACTCGCCCCGCAATGCTATAGCGCGTTCGGCCGCGCCGGGCAGCGGTCCAACAGCTCAATGCTGCCGTCGGCGTTCTGCTGCTCCAGCAGCACATCGAACCCCCACAGACGATGCACATGCTTCAGCACTTCGCGCCGGCCTTTGTCCAGCGGGACGCGGTTGTGCGGCACATAGCGCAAGGTCAGCGATCGGTCGCCGCGCAGGTCAACGTTCCACACCTGGATATTCGGCTCAAGATTGCTGAGGTTATACTGCGCGGAGAGCTTATTGCGGATCTCGCGATAACCCTCTTCGTTGTGAATCGCCGAGATCTCCAGATAATTGTTGTGATCGTCGTCGAGCACGGTAAAGAAGCGGAAATCGCGCATGATCTTCGGCGACAGGAACTGACTGATAAAGCTTTCATCCTTAAAGTCGCGCATGGCGAAATGCAGCGTTTCCAGCCAGTCAGAACCGGCGATATCGGGGAACCAGTACTTATCCTCTTCCGTGGGCGACTGACAGATGCGCTTGATGTCCTGGAACATGGCGAAGCCCAGCGCGTAGGGGTTAATCCCGCTGTACCACGGACTGTTGTACGGCGGCTGGAACACCACGTTGGTATGGCTGTGGAGAAACTCCAGCATAAAGCGCTCAGTCACTTTCCCTTCATCGTAGAGATGGTTGAGGATGGTGTAGTGCCAGAAGGTGGCCCACCCCTCGTTCATCACCTGGGTCTGTTTCTGCGGGTAGAAATACTGGCTGACTTTACGCACGATGCGCAGGATCTCGCGCTGCCACGGTTCGAGCAGCGGGGCGTTCTTCTCCATAAAGTACAGCAGGTTCTCCTGCGGTTCGGAAGGGTAGCGACGAGCCGATTCAATCGCTTTTTCTTCCTCGCGCTTCGGCAGGGTGCGCCACAGCATATTCACCTGGCTTTGCAGATACTCTTCCCGGCTTTTCTGCCGCGCTTTCTCCTCCTGCAGAGAGATTTTTTGCGGACGTTTATAGCGGTCGACGCCATAGTTCATCAGCGCGTGGCAGGAGTCGAGCAGTTTCTCTACTTCGTCGACGCCATAGCGCTCTTCGCACTCGGTGATGTACTTACGGGCAAAGATCAGATAGTCGATGATCGAGCTGGCGTCGGTCCAGCTGCGAAACAGATAGTTATTTTTAAAAAACGAGTTATGCCCGTAGCAGGCATGGGCCATCACCAGCGCCTGCATGGTGATGGTGTTTTCCTCCATCAGGTAGGCGATACAGGGGTTGGAGTTGATGACTATCTCATACGCCAGACCCTGCTGACCGTGCTTATAGGCCTGCTCGGTCTCAATAAATTTTTTGCCAAACGACCAGTGCGGATAGTTGATGGGCATGCCGACGCTGGAGTAGGCGTCCATCATCTGCTCGGAAGTAATGACTTCGATCTGGTGCGGGTAGGTGTCAAGACGATAGAGCTTGGCGACCCGGTCCACTTCGGCCAGGTAGGTTTCCAGTAACTCGAACGTCCAGTCGGGTCCATCGCTTAAACGGGTGGTGTCCCTGTTCATGGAGTCAATCGTAGCCATTAGCGCGCCCTCGTTGTTGTTGGTTTTCTCTGAACGGAAAACCTCTAAACAAGCATAGAACACGGTGCAGCAAACTGTGCTGTACGCCAATCGCTTTTCTTCGCGATTTCCCCATCTCAAAGCCGTTTTTTTGCCTTGTTTGCAGAATTTAATGCTGGGTAAAAATAAAGCGCAGCATGAGATCGTAAATCTCACAGCGCAGGGCTGGTGCGGTTTGCTGTGAGTTAAGTCACCATAAATAAAGCGTATGTTGAATAATATTTTCAACTGAGTTATCAATTTGTAATTAGATGATTGTTCTTTAACTGTTACGGAGTCGCTATGCGTGTCGTCATACTGGGAAGTGGGGTGGTTGGGGTAGCCAGCGCGTGGTATTTGAGTCAGGCGGGTCATGACGTGACGGTCATCGACCGTCAGCCCGGTCCGGCAGAGGAGACCAGCGCGGCCAACGCCGGGCAGATTTCTCCCGGCTATGCGGCGCCCTGGGCGGCGCCGGGGGTGCCGCTGAAGGCGATCAAATGGATGTTTCAGAGCCATGCGCCGCTGGCGATCGGTCTTGACGGCACCTCGTTCCAGTTGAAGTGGATGTGGCAGATGCTGCGCAACTGCGACACCCGCCACTATATGGAGAACAAAGGCCGTATGGTGCGCCTGGCGGAGTACAGCCGCGACTGCCTGAAGGCGCTGCGCGACACCACCGGCATTCAGTATGAAGGGCGCCAGGGCGGGACGCTGCAGCTGTTCCGTACCGCCAAACAGTATGAAAATGCCACCCGCGACATCGCGGTGCTGGAGGACGCCGGCGTGCCGTATCAGCTGCTGGAAGCGAAGCGGTTGGCGGAGGTGGAGCCGGCGCTGGCGGAGGTCAGCCACAAACTGACCGGCGGCCTGCGTCTGCCAAATGATGAAACCGGCGACTGCCAGCTGTTTACCACCCGTTTGGCGGCGATGGCGGAGCAGGCCGGCGTGACCTTCCGCTTCAACACCGCAGTGGATGCGCTGCTGCACGAGGGCGATCGCATTGCCGGGGTGAAATGCGGCGATGAGATTATCAAGGGCGACGCCTATGTGATGGCCTTCGGCTCCTACTCGACGGCGATGCTTAAAGGGCTGGTGGATATACCGGTCTACCCGCTGAAAGGCTACTCATTGACTATTCCGATCGCTCAGGAGGACGGCGCGCCGGTTTCAACTATCCTTGATGAGACTTACAAAATCGCCATCACCCGCTTCGATCAGCGCATTCGGGTCGGCGGCATGGCGGAGATCGTCGGTTTTAACAAAACGCTGCTGCAGCCGCGTCGCGAAACCCTGGAGATGGTGGTGCGCGATCTGTTCCCGCGCGGCGGCCACGTGGAGCAGGCGACGTTCTGGACGGGCCTGCGGCCGATGACGCCGGACGGCACGCCGGTGGTCGGCCGCACAGCGTATAAAAATCTGTGGCTCAACACCGGCCACGGCACGCTTGGCTGGACCATGGCCTGCGGCTCCGGGCAGCTTATCAGCGATCTGATCTCCGGCCGCACGCCGGCGATCCCTTACGACGATCTGGCGGTTGCCCGCTACAGCCCCGGTTTTACCCCGGCGCGCCCGCAGCACCTGCACGGCGCACACAACTAAGGAGCTTGCATGACCCGTCCGGTAGTGGCCAGCATCGACCTGCTGGCCTTGCGGCAGAATTTACAGATAGTGCGTCGCGCGGCCCCCGGGTCGCGCCTGTGGGCGGTGGTCAAGGCCAACGCCTACGGCCACGGCGTGGCGCGCGTATGGAGTGCGTTAAGCGCGGCGGATGGTTTCGCCTTGCTCAACCTGGAAGAGGCGATCCTGCTGCGGGAGCAGGGCTGGAAAGGCCCGATCCTGCTGCTGGAGGGCTTCTTCCATGCCGATGAGCTGGCGGTGCTGGATCAATATCGTTTAACCACCAGCGTCCACAGCAACTGGCAGATTAAGGCCCTGCAACAGGCGAAGCTGCGCGCGCCGCTGGATATCTATCTCAAGGTGAACAGCGGCATGAACCGGCTGGGCTTTATGCCTGAGCGGGTCCACACCGTCTGGCAGCAGCTGCGGGCGATAAGCAACGTCGGCGAGATGACGCTGATGTCGCACTTCGCGGAGGCGGAGAACCCGCAGGGAATTGTCGAGCCGATGCGCCGTATCGAACAGGCGGCGGAGGGGCTGGATTGCCCGCGCTCGCTGGCCAACTCGGCGGCGACCCTCTGGCATCCGGAAGCGCATTTTGACTGGGTTCGTCCAGGCATCGTGCTGTATGGCGCGTCGCCTTCCGGGCAGTGGCAGGACATCGCCAACACCGGGCTGAAGCCGGTGATGACGCTGCGCAGCGAGATCATCGGCGTGCAGAACCTGCGTCCCGGCGAGGCGATTGGCTATGGCGGCCTGTACCGCACCACCCAGGAGCAGCGGATCGGCATCGTCGCCTGCGGCTATGCCGACGGCTACCCGCGGGTGGCGCCGAGCGGCACGCCGGTGCTGGTGGATGGCGTACGTACCACTACCGTGGGACGCGTATCGATGGATATGCTGGCGGTCGATTTAACGCCTTGTCCGCAGGCCGGGATCGGCGCGCCGGTCGAGCTGTGGGGCAAAGAGATTAAAATCGACGACGTGGCGGCCAGCAGCGGCACCGTCGGCTATGAGCTGATGTGCGCCCTGGCGCCGCGGGTGCCAGTTGTGACCCTGTAACCTATTCCGGGGCGGATCACTCCGCCTCGTCTTCCGCGACCCGCACCCCAACCTTCAGCACGTGATCGTTCTCTTTTTCAGCTACCGTCCACACCATCCCGGCGAACTCCACCTGGTCGCCCACCACCGGCGCGGCGCCCAGCAGCTGCTGCACCACTTCCCCGAGCGACTGCTGATGCTCGCGGAACTCCTCACCGCCGTCGAGACCGTAGATTTGCGCCACATCGGCGAAGCGGGCCTCAGCATCAAGAATGAAGTCGCCGAAAAAGCGCTGATCGAGCGCCACCGGCGGCGACTGGCTGAACATTTTGCCCAGCGCCGGCAGGTCGTGCTCCCGACCAATAACGCACAGGATATCGCCTTCCCGCAGGCGGGTGCTGCCGGTGGGGTGCAGCAGGACATTGTTGCGAAACAGCGCGGCAATCCGCGTCTCCGGTGGCATGTGCAAGTCGCGCAGCGCCGCGCCGATGCACCACTTATCGGCCCCCAGCTGGTAGACAAACTGCTCCCACGGGTTTTCCGGGTGAATATCCAGCCCGACGCGGGAGATGGGCCAGCTGATGGGCGGCACCACCACTTTGGCTTTTTTCGCCGCCCACGACAGCGAAGTGCCCTGCAGCAGCAGCGACACCAGCACCACGAAGAAGGCGACATTGAAGAACAGGCGGGCGTTGTCCAGGCCGGCCATCATCGGGAACACCGCGAGAATAATGGGCACCGCGCCGCGCAGGCCAACCCAGCTGATAAACACCCGTTCGCGCAGGTTAAAGCCGCGAAACGGCAGTAGGCCGGCAAACACCGACAGGGGCCGGGCAATGAATATCATCCACATCGACAGCAGCAGCGCCGGGATGGCGATCGGCAGCAGGTCGGAGGGCGTCACCAGCAGGCCCAGCACCAGGAACATGGCGATCTGCGCCAGCCACGCCAGGCCGTCGAAGTTCTGCAGGATGCCGTGCCGGTTGCGGATCGGCCGGTTGCCCAGCAAAAAGCCGCAGAGATAGACGGCGAGGATACCGCTGCCGTCGAGGGAGGTGGTGACGGCAAAAATCATGATCCCGCCGCTCAGCGCCAGTAGCGGATAGAGGCCGGCGGGCAGCACGATGCGGTTAATCATCTGCAGCAGCAGGTAGCCGCCGCCGAGGCCGATGGCGATCCCGAGGCCGAACTGCTGAATGATATGCACGGCGAACATCCAGCTGAGGCCGGTTTGGTGCTGCTGGATCATTTCGATCAGGGTGATGGTCAGGAAGACCGCCATCGGGTCGTTACTGCCTGACTCTATCTCCAGCGTCGAGCCGACGCGCTCGTTGAGCCCCTTGCCGCCGAGCAGCGAGAAGACCGCCGCGGCGTCGGTGGAGCCGACAATGGCGCCGATCAGCAGGCCTTCGATCAGATCCAGCTTGAACAACCAGGCCGCCATCATCCCGGTCAGCGCCGAGGTGATCAGCACCCCAACCGTCGCCAGCGACAGCGCGGGCCACAGCGCGACGCGAAAGGAGCTGGCCTGGGTGCGCATCCCGCCGTCCAGTAGGATCACCGCCAGCGCCAGGTTACTCACCATATAGGCGAAGGGGTAATTGTCGAAGGGGATGCCGCCGATGCCGTCAATGCCTGCCAGCATCCCGATGGCCAGAAAGATGACCAGAATCGGGATGCCAAGGCGCGAAGAAAAGGAGCTCAATAAGATACTGCAGGTTACTAAAACAGAACCCAGAATAAACAGACTAATGACCGCAGCGGCGTCCAATGTTCACGTACTCCCTGACTGGCGTGAAAAAATGGCTAAAAGTGACACTATTTTAACAATTCGCAGGGGATCCGCCTATGCGTTCGGGAAATTTATTCTGTCAGCACCGGATGGCCGCCGATCGTCAGGGTGGTGGCCGCCGCCTGATTCACCAGGCGCGCGCGGGCGCCCAGCGGCAGGGTCACCGTGCGCTGCTCGTGGCCAAACTCCAGTCCGCTAATCAGCGGCAGGGGGAGCTGTTGGCGCAGATAATCAAAAACCTGCGGCAAATCGTATCCCGCGTCATAGTCGTTCGGCGCGCTGCCGGTGAAGCTGCCGAAGATCACCGCTTTCTGCGCCGCCAGCACGCCGCTGTGCAACAGCTGAAGCAGCATGCGCTCGACGCGGAACGGGTGCTCGTTGATATCCTCCACCACCAGGATGCCGTCGCGGATCGCCGGCAGCCACGGCGTGCCGATAAGCGAGGTCAGCATCGCCAGATTTCCCCCCCACAGGGTGCCTTCCACCCGGCAGTTCGGCCCTTCGCCCGGCCATTCGAGGGTGAATTCCGGCTGGCGTAGCGCCTGCCAGAAATGGTGCTCGGTAAACGGGTCGAGGGTCTCCGCGCCGAAGTTGCCGGCGAGCATTGGCCCGCTGAAGGTGATGACGTTGCCCATGGCCAGCAGGCCCGACTGGATAGCGGTGAAATCGCTGTGGCCGCAAATCAGCAGCGGGTCGCGCTGCTGGCGGGCAACCAGCCCCTGCCAGTCGATATGCGGCAGCAGGCGACTGGCGCCGTAGCCGCCGCGCACGGCGAGGACGATCCGGTTGCGGCCGGGCAACTGGGCCAGCTGGTTAATATCGGCCAGCCGTTCATGTTCAGTCCCGGCGAAACGCTGCTGCCGGCGGGGAATGACCTGCTGGTGGGCCACCTCGTGTCCGGCCTGCTGCAGACGCTCGACGCCGCGGGCTGCCGCCTGCTGGTTGATGCAATACCCGGATGGCGCGACCAGATAAAACTGAGACATGATAATTCCTTGCTATGAATGAAAGGGTTATGATGCCGCCTGGAATGGCGATTGTCATCTCCAGGTGGCTAACTTCAGTCCGCACCCGTCATCCTTCAGGTTGTCGGCAGGCGGGAGACGTACCGCGGCCGTCGTTCTGTAGCATGATGGCGTTTGGGTAGATAAGGATAGATGTGTGAAATTGAGATGGTTGCTTATTTTAGTCGTTTTTCTGGCCGGTTGTAGTTCGAAACATGATTACACCAATCCGCCGTGGAACCCCGAGGTCCCGGTGAAGCGGGCGATGCAGTGGATGCCGATCAGTGAAAAAGCCGGCGCCGCCTGGGGCGTGGATCCGCAGCTGATCACGGCGATCATCGCCATCGAGTCGGGCGGTAATCCTGCGGTGGTGAGTAAATCCGGCGCCGTCGGGCTGATGCAGCTCAAGCCGTCGACCTCCGGACGCGATGTCTATCGGCGGATGGGGTGGCGCGGCGAGCCGTCGGTCAGTGAGCTGAAAAACCCGGAACGTAATATCTCGATGGGGGCCGCCTATCTGAGCATTCTGGAGAACGGTCCGCTGGCGGGGATCAAAGACCCGCAGGTGATGCGCTATGCGGTGGTGGTCTCCTATGCCAACGGCGCTGGCGCGCTGCTGCGTACCTTCTCCTCGAACCGCCAGGACGCCATCGAGGAGATTAACGATCTCGACGCCGATGAGTTCTTCGAGCATGTGGTGAAAAAACACCCGGCACCGCAGGCGCCGCGCTATATCTGGAAACTACAGAAAGCGCTGGACGCCATGTAATCCCTCGTTTGGCCTCCGGTAGTCTCCCGGAGGCCACGTCCTCAGAAATCGTAGCCCACGGTGGCTATAACGCTGCGCTCTGCTCCCCAGTAACAGTTGCCGGTGCCATAGCAGCCGGAAATATACTCGCGGTCGCCGATATTGTTGGCGTTAACCTGCACATAAGCGCCTTTCAGCGTTGGCGACCAGACGCCGAGGTCGGCCCGCATCATGGCGTCCATCAGCGTGACCGACGGCAGCCGCGCGGTGTTGGCATCATCCGCCCACTGTTTACCGATGTAGCGGACGCCGGCGCCAACGGAGATCCCCGCCGGGAACTGATAGCGCGCCCAGAAGGAGGCCATCTGATCCGGGGTCAGCTGCGGCGTGTTATTGTCGGTCCCGTCTTTAGTGTCCTGGAAACGCAGACGATTCCAGGTATACGAGGCGATAGTACTCAGCTGCGGGGTGATCTGGTGGTGCGCTTCCAGCTCAACGCCCTGGGAATGGACCTTACCCGCCGGAATATAGGTGGCGGTGGCGATGTTCGGGTCGCGAGTGGCGACATCCTTTTGCGTCAGGTCGTAAATCGCGATGCTATAGAGATCGCTGCTGCCCGGCGGCTGGAACTTCAGGCCGGCTTCAACCTGTTCGGCGGTGGTCGGTTTCAACGGTTTGCCGTCCGCGCCCGGCAGCATCGCCGGGGTGATCGCCTGGCTGTAGCTCAGGTAGGGCGACAGACCGTTGTCCAGGGCGTACAACAGCGAGGCGCGGCCGCTGATATGGTCGTCTGAACGGCGGTTTGAGGTCCCCTGGGTATCGCTGACCTGCTGGGAAACGATGCGGTCGTAGCGGGCGGAAACATCCACATGCCAGCGGTTCCAGACCATCTCATCCTGCAGATACAGCCCGGTCTGGTAATAGCGGCGATTATTGTCGTCGCTGTAGGTAACGGTATGTCCGGTCTGCGCGGTATAGCCGCTAAACGGGTTAAGGGGCGCCGCGCCGCCGGCGCCGGTCCACAGGTCGTTACGGAAGCGATGATATTCGGCGCCGAGGATCAGGGTGTGCGCCAGGTCGCCTGTATTGAAATCGGCGCGCAGGCGGTTATCGGTTGACCAGCCGTCCAGCGAACCGCGCGAACCGCTGTAGCCCCGGGCCAGCATGTCGCTGTCATCTATCCAGCCGACCTGGTAGACCTGATCGAGGGAGACGTTGGTATGGGTGTAGCTCCCGGCGGAATAGACCGACCAGACGTCGGTGAACTGGTGGTCAAACTCATAGCTGTAGATCTGCTGGCGGCGTTGATAGCCATCTCCCGGATCGCCTTCGTTGGTGCTGGGGGAGAGTTTACGGCCATTGTGCGCGTAGCGGGTGCCGTCCAGCGGCAAAGAGCCGTGGTAGCCGCCGGAAGGATCTTTTTGCAGATAGGCGCGCAGCAGCAGCGAGGTGTCGCTGTCCGGCTGCCACAGCAGGGAAGGCGAAATCGCGTAGCGCTCTTCGCGGGTATGGTCATACTGCGTGTCGCTGCTGCGGGTCATCCCGATCAGCCGCCATGCCCACTGGTCATTGATGGCGTCGGTGTAATCGAAGGCCGCGCCTTTGGTATTTTGCGTGCCGCCGGTCAGGCGGATGTGGCCCTGCTGGCTGAACTGCGGACGTTTGGAAGTCAGGTTGACCACGCCGCCCGGCACGCTCTGCCCGTAGAGCGCGGAGGAGGGGCCGCGGATCACATCCACGCGTTCGATAAACCACGGGTCGATTTGCAGTACGTTATGGCTGCCGCCGTCGCTCATCAGGCGCATGCCGTCGAGGAACAGGTTATCGACGTCGCCGCCGTGGTAGCCGCGCAGGGAGATGGCGTCGAACCGGGTGGCGCCGCCGCCGAAGCTGGAGTAGACCCCCGGGGTATATTCCAGCGCCTGGCTGATGGTATTCGCCCCCTGATCCGCCATCTGCTGGCGGGTGACCACCGACACCGACTGGGCGGTAGTGATTAACGGCTGGTCGGTTTTCGTCGCCCCGAGCGAGGTGCTGGCGCTGTAGCCCTCCGTCGGCGCGCTGGCGGACGCCGGCGGGGTGGCAGTGACCACCACCGTCTCTTCGGCTTGCGCGGTGAAGGGGAGTGCGACCGCAAGGGCATACAGCAGCCCCGGGCGTTTTCGAGAAATAGCCACGTTCATAAGATCATCCTGAACCAACGCGGTCTGGTACTCCTGTACGCCGCCGCGTGAAAAACGAATCTGTCATTATTCGTTAAAAAGTAATGCGAATTATTATTGTTTGTATTTGTGCGATCAAGCGAAAAGGTGACTTGTTCAACGCGAGGGGGTGGGGAAGTGTTTCCCGCGAGCCGCAGAATGGGTCTGCACGGGACGGTAGTGACCAGGGAGACCGCTTCCCCCTACCGATTTTGGTAGGGGGCGGCAAAGCGTCAGGAGCCGGTCTTTTGCGGTTCCGCAGGGGCGGGGTCGTTAGCCGCGGGCGCCGCAACAGGTTTGTCCTGCGGTGAAGGGGTTGTCGCCGGACGGGTAGCGGGCAGCGCATCGCAGGGTTTCTCCTGCGGGCAGATCAGATCCAACATCTTCAGGGTGACGCCGTTGGTCCAGCCAAAGCCGTCCTGCAGCGGATATTCCCCGCCGCCGCCGCCGGTGCCGGTCGAGCTCACGTCATACTTCTCCACCAGCTTTTGCTTACTGTCATAGGTATGCTGCACGTTGGTCAGGAAGCGCCAGGTGACCTCCATGGCGATCTTCTGCTGACCATAGTTTTGCAGCCCCTCGACCGCCACCCACTGCAGCGGCGCCCAGCCGTTGGGGGCGTCCCACTGCTGGCCGCTGTTGACGGTGGTGGTGGTCAGCCCGCCGGGTTTAAGCAGGCGCGACTCGGCGGCGGCGGCCACTTTCGTCGCCCGCTCGCGTGACGCGGCATTGACGTACAGCGGGAACAGCGCCGCCGCGGTCAGTTGATTGCGCACCTTGTGGGTTTTCAGATCGTAGTCGGCGTACCATCCCTCTTTATCATTCCACAGGTATTTCTCGATGGCCTGCTGGCGGGCGTTAGCCAGCGCATCGTACTGCGTAGCGCCAGCGCTGTCCCCGGATGCCTTGCTGGCGCGGGCGAGGGTTTTCTCCAGATGGAACATCAGGGCATTGAGATCGACCGGGACAATCGAGGTGGTGCGAATGGTGGCGAGCTGCTGCGGATTGTCCATCCAGCGGGAGCTGAAATCCCAGCCGGAGGCGGCGGCGGAGCGCAGGTCGCGATAGATCTCGGTTGCCGGACGATTCGGGTTGCTTTTGGCGGTTTTGACGTCGTCAAGCCAGGACTCGGGACGCGGGGTGTCGTTATCGTCCCAGTAGCGGTTGAGCAGCGCGCCGTCCGCCATCCGCACCGCCCGTTTGTCGGCGCTGCCGGGAGCCAGCGCGTCCGCTCCGGCCATCCAGTAGCGATACTCTTTCTCCAGCTGCGGCTGGTAGGTTTTCAGCACCTGGTCGCCATCGTGCGTCGCCAGCAGGCTCACCATAAAGGAGAAGAAGGGGGGCTGCGAACGGCTGAGATAATAGGTGCGGTTGCCGTTGGGGATATGGCCCCAGGCGTCAATTTCCGCGGCGAAGTTGGCGACCATATCCTCGACTTTATCCCAGTGACCGCTTTCGGCAAGACCCAGCATGGTGAAATAGCTGTCCCAGTAATAGACTTCGCGGAAACGTCCTCCGGGCACCACGTAGGGCTTAGGCAGCGGCAGCAGCGAGTCCCATTTTTCCACCTCGACGGTGCTGCGGGTCAGGACCGGCCACAGGCCATCGATATGTTGACGCAGAGTTTGCCCTTTGGGCGGCACATAGGTGTCGTTCTCTTTCGGCAGCGTGAAGTTCAGTTCGACGAAGTGGCGTAGGTCGAAGCTGGCCTGGTTTTTTTGCATCCGGTAATCGGCAAGGATCATCAGCGGATCGCTGTTAGGGATAGCGTCGGCGAAGGTTTTCTGATCGGCAAACAGCTTCGCGCTCTGGACATCATTGAACAGCGGGCCCAGCAGAATATCCGGCGAGGGGGGCGGCGCGGTTTTGCCGTCTTCCGCCTGAGCGTTCAGGCTCATCAGGGCGATCAGAGCGCCGCCGATCGCCAGGCGCAGGGAACAGGGCAAAGCAGCGGGACGACGTGCATCAGTACTCGTCATGGGGAGTTCTCCTTATCATTATCGACTGCGGGCCACGACGTTTGGCCATCCAAAAACCTTAGACGAATATCTGCCGCTGCGCGTGTCAGGGGTAACATTTTGCGCGAAAACAGAGGATTTACCTGCCAGGTCTCCTGAGACCGCCGCGGGCTGGGCCGCCTGGCTGAGGGCGCTGGCGTCCACGATGGCGCAAAAAACGTCGCCCTGCCTCACGACGGTGCAGCCGCCGCCGGGCGCGGGCGGCTGTTTTGGCGATTTTTTGCACAACCAGACGGCGGGGCTGAACCGATTTGCACAACGCCGCGGCGGCAGAGGACCTGGCATAATTAATGCTTATCTCTTAGCGGGATTACCACAAAGTGAGTACAACCGGAGGGGATAGCCATGATTAAAATTACGCTACCTGACGGGCATTATTATGACGAGATGCTGACCGCGCAGGGTGAACAGCGGCCGCACTATAATGCCTGGTGGCAATGGTTTCGCAATACCGATCAATTCTCTATCCGGCAGAAAAAAGCGCAAGCGGAACTGCTTTTTCACCGTATCGGCATCACCTTTAACGTGTACGGCGAGGATGAGGGGACCGAGCGGCTGATCCCGTTTGACAGCGTGCCGCGGATCATACCCGCCGGGGAGTGGCAGCGCATTGACCGCGGCATACGCCAGCGGGTGAAAGCGCTGAACGCCTTCCTCTATGACATCTATCATGAGCAGAATATCCTGCGCGCGGGGCTGATCCCGGCCGAGCAGGTGCTGGCCAACGAGCAGTATCAGCCGTGCATGCAGGGCATCAACCTGCCAAACAATACCTATGCCCATATCACCGGCGTCGATATGGTGCGCAATAACGACGGTCAGTACTACGTGCTGGAGGATAATCTGCGCACGCCGTCCGGCGTCTCCTACATGCTCGAAAACCGTAAGATGATGATGCGTCTCTATCCGGAGATGTTCGAGCAGCATCACATTGCGCCGGTGGAGCGCTACCCGAGCTACCTCCTGCAGACCCTGCGCGAAAGCTCGCTGGTGGATGATCCCTGCGTCGTGGTGATGACCCCGGGTCGCTTCAACAGCGCCTACTTCGAGCACAGCTTCCTGGCGCAGCAGATGGGGGTCGAGCTGGTGGAGAGCGCCGATCTGTTTATTAAAAACGGCGCGGTGTATATGCGCACCACCGAGGGGCCGCGGCGGGTGGATGTGATTTATCGCCGCATCGACGACGCCTGGCTCGACCCGCTGGCCTTCCGCGCCGATTCGATGCTCGGCGTCCCGGGGCTGCTGTCCGTCTATCGCGCCGGCGGCGTAGTGCTGGCCAACGCCATCGGCACCGGGGTGGCTGACGACAAATCAATCTATCCGTACGTCCCGGAGATGATCCGCTTTTACCTCGGCGAACAGCCGATCCTCAGCAATATCCCCACCTGGCAGTGTCGGAAAGCGGAGGACCTGCGCTACGTGCTGAGCAATCTCGAGCTGATGGTGGTCAAGGAGGTCCATGGCGCCGGGGGCTACGGCATGCTGGTTGGCCCGCGTTCGACTAAAGAGGAGCGGGAGGCCTTCCGCCAGCGCCTGCTGGCCAATCCGGCCAACTATATCGCCCAGGACACCCTTGCGCTGTCGACCTGCCCCACCTTCGTTGATGAAGGGCTGTCGCCGCGGCATATCGATTTACGGCCCTACGTGCTGTCCGGGCAGGAGATGCGGCTGGTGCCCGGCGGCCTGACCCGCGTGGCGCTGACCGAAGGGTCGCTGGTGGTCAACTCGTCGCAGGGCGGCGGAACCAAGGATACCTGGGTGATGGAGGATGACGCATCATGCTAAGTCGTACGGCGAGTGAACTGTTCTGGATGGCCCGCTATCTCGAGCGGGCGGAGAGCTACGCCCGGGTGCTGGACGTGACCTGGAAATTATCGATGATCCCCCGTCACAGCCAGCAGTCGCGGGATCTGGCGCTGCCGCTGAATTTGTCGATGACCCACGAGTTGTTTCAGGCGCGCCATGCCCGCTTTACCATGAGCAATCTGCTCAACTTTTTTGCCCTTGATGGCAACAACCCCTGCAGTATTTACAGCTGCGTGGAGATGGCGTGGAACAACGCGCACGCGGTGCGCGGCAGTTTGTCGGCCGAAGTGTGGGAGAGCATCAATGCCACCCGCATTGAGCTGCGAAGCCTGCGCCAGCAGGGGCTGGGCGAGCTGGGGAGCGATGGCTTTTTTGAGTGGGTGAAAGAGCGGGTGCATCTGTTTCGCGGAGCGGTGATAGGCACGCTGCTGCGCAACGACGCGCTGAGCTTTATCGGTATCGGCACCCTGATTGAGCGCGCCTTCGCCACCACCCAGCTGCTGCTGATTAAGGATCAACAGCTGACCAACGATCCGGACCCGGTGCGGGAATACTACCGGCTGGATACCCTGCTCAATGCGGTCAGCGCCCGCGAAGCCTACAACAGCCTCTACCGCCAGCCGGTCAGTCGCGAAACGGTGATGGAGCTGCTGATCCTGCGCAACGATATTCCGCGTTCGCTGCGCGCCAGCATTGCCGATCTGGTGGGCGAACTGGAGAAGATCGCCAACGATCGCTCCTATCAACCGTTGCGCCTCGCCCATCAGCTCAACGTTGACCTGCGCTTCAGCACCCGTGACGACCTGGCGCAGGCGGACCTGCAGACCACCCTTAACGGGCTGCTGGCGAGAATTAACGCGCTGTCCGACAGCATCAGACAAACCTACCTGGAGGCCTTATGAAACTGGTCATCGATCATCTCACCCGCTATGGCTACGATGAAGAAGTGAAGTTTTCCACCCAGTATCTGCGCCTGACGCCGCGCAGTACCGCCCGGCAGACGATCACCGCCTGGACGCTGACCCTGCCGGACGGCGCGGCGGTGACCACTACCGACGGCTGGGGCAATGTGCTGCATGTGCTGACGCTGGATAACCCGCACAAGGAGATCACCATCCGCGCCAGCGGGATTGTCGATATCGCCGACGAAGGGGAGGAGACGCGTGATGAAGAGGCCGAGCTGCTGTCGCCGCTGGTTTTTCTGCGCTGTACGCCGCTAACCCGCGCCGATAGGGCGATCCGTGAGTTTGCCCAGCGCCTCTATCGTCCCGATGCGGCGGAAGAGAGTCTGAATCAACTGATGGCGGATCTGCTGTTAAGAATGCCATACTCCCCCGGCGCGACCCAGGTGCAGGACTCCGCCGCCGACGCCTTCGCCCGCGCGAAGGGGGTGTGCCAGGATCATACCCATGTTTTTCTCGCCTGCTGCCGCGCGCTGGAGATCCCGGCGCGCTACGTCAGCGGCTATGTCTACAGCGATAACGCCCAGCATGTGGCGATGCATGCCTGGGCGGAAGTCTGGCTCGACGGCCGCTGGCTGTCGTTTGATATCACCAATAATACCCGTCGCCTGAATCAGCATTTACGGCTGGCGACCGGGCTGGATTATCTCGACGCCTGCCCGGTACGGGGCACCCGGCTGGGCGGCGGCGGGGAGATTATGTTAACTAACGCTGAAGTGCGCGAACACAGCCAGCAGGCGCAGCAGCAATAATACGGGAATAACCGCAATGACCTACTGTGTGGCCATGTGCCTGGCGGATGGACTGGTGTTTGCTTCCGACTCCCGCACCAACGCGGGCGTCGACCATATTGCCACTTTTAAAAAGCTGCACGTTTTCCATCAGGAGGGGGAACGGGTGCTGGTGCTGCAATCCGCCGGCAATCTGGCCACCACCCAGAGCGTGATAAGCCTGCTCAGCGCGCGCATCCGTACCCAGCAGGAGCCGAATCTGATGCAGGTCACTTCCCTCTACGACGCCGCGATGCTGATCGGTAAAACGCTGCTGGAGGTGATCCAGCGCGACAGCAGCAACCAGCAGACCTGCAGTAACACCAACTTCAACTGCAACCTGCTGCTTGGCGGCCAGATCGCCGGCGAAACCCATCGTCTGTTCCATATTTATCCGGAGGGCAACTTTATTGAAGCCACCCGCGACACGCCTTATTTCCAGATTGGCGAAAGCAAATACGGCAAACCGATCATCGATCGGGTGCTGACCATCGACACGCCGCTGGAGCAGGCGATGTGCTGCGCGTTGATCTCCATTGACTCGACGCTGCGCAGTAATCTGTCCGTCGGCCTGCCGCTGGATACGCTGCTCTACCGCAGCGGCAGCTTCAGCAGTGCCGGGCAGCATCGCATCACCGACAGCGATCCCTACTTCAACCGCATTCGCAAGGCGTGGTCCGAAGGGCTGTTGCACACCTTCCAGACTCTGCCGACCTGGACGCCAGCGGAGCGGGAAGATGAGTAGTCGCTGTGACGCTCCGCCGGTATCGTCGGCGCGAAGGCGGGTAAGGCGCTGGAGTCCTTTAGTATCCTCGACCTGGCGGTAAAATTTCAGCAACAGCGGTAAATAAATTAACGACAGGCCGCACGGATTGTAGGCCGGGCAAGGCGTCGCCGCCGCCCGGCACAAAAGCGGCGCCGCTGTCCTTGTCCGGCCTGGGAAAGGGGCTTCCGGGCTGTGGTAAGCATTTTCCTGCGTTGTATCTGACTACGTGGCGCGTCTGGCAAGGTTCTCTGCATTTAATTGTGGTGCGAAGGCCAACAGGAGGTCAGCCCGCGAACGAAACGTGATATACAACCGAAACGCAGGTTCGGTGAAACGTAATAAGAAATATGTGATACCAGGATAATTAAAGCATTCATGCCATACCGTATTCTGTTGTAACTGAGGAGAATATGTTGCAGGAGGCAGTATGAATAATGAAAATACGTATGGCTACGTATATATACTGGTATCAGATAAAACACCGTATATTAAAATTGGTGGCACGGATTATTTGCCAGAGAAGCGGTGTAAGGAGATTAATACCCAGCCACCCTATTGTTTATATGCCCCATGGCGGGTAGCAGACTACCGTAGCGTACCTGACTGGCATAATGTCGAAACCTGGCTGCACTATCTTTTTCGCGATTCTCGCGTGCGGACTATTGCAAATCAGAAAGAGCTATTTAATGTCACGCCTGAACTGGCTGCCCATCATCTTGCCAGCCTTGATCAACAACCGTTGACGACTAAACCTAAAATCGACCGACTTTTTCATCACCAGGGGTTGAGAGATTACCTGGTAAAACTATTCGCTATCGCCGGTTGTGAAAAATGGCGACATAAAGAAGGGGTTTGGGTGTTTAGTCTGTTCCCAGGGGCGCATAGCGGATGGTCCCGGTATTTTACGCTTAGTATCCATAGCCACGAAGTCGCTTATTCAACGCGGTCCCGCGATTGTCAAATTCATATGTTATTAGCAGATGAGCTTATCATGGACTATCCCGATATTGTTCAGTGGGTAACGGACCATAAAGGAGGGTTTGAAAAACCAATTTATAAAACAGCCTTATCGCACGCGCAGCAAATCTGGTTTGAGGGTGAGTTTGAAGTGGGCCTTCAGTTACTCTCGTTCCCTGAAGTCCAGCTGGCCGTTGCTACCTACTGGGACCGCGCATTAACAAAATACGATTATAGTCTTCAGGCGAAGTATCATAACCGGATGGCAGTTGAGGAGATCTTCAAACAGTTACAAGTACAACGGCAGCGAGAATCGAGCGCAATGTAAACACCGCCAACCTGTTGCGCCATGGACGGTATTCTCTTTGCCCTGTTGAACACAAACGCGCTTTTTGGCAAAGCTAAGTCAATTAAATACTTTGTTATTTAACGTGTTATCTCACATCTTCGGTGGGAATGAGGCAACACGGCAAGGTATCGGAAGTGACGGAAAAGAAGACGGCTGTCTATGTGGATGACCAACAGCGCATCCTGATCCGCCAGCTGGCGCGCAGCTGGCTGTGGCGCAGCGAGCTGCCGACCTGGCTGCTGATTGTGACGGTTTACGGCGGCTGGTTTGCCTGCGTGGCGGGCTGGCGGACGCTGGGACTGTTTCCGGCCACGCTGCTGTTGATCTGGTTTACCGCCTGGTATATGTCCTTACAGCATGAGCTGATCCATGGGCATCCCACCCGGCTGGCATGGTTTAACCAGCTGTTGGGGACGCTGCCGCTGGCGGTCTGGTATCCCTATGGCGTCTACCGCGACAGCCACCTGGCGCACCATCGCAACCATCTGCTGACGCACCCTGAGGATGACCCCGAATCGTACTACGTAACGGCGGAAAGCTGGCAGCGCTTCTCAGCCTGGCAGCGCCGCCTTATCCACCTGCGCAACACCTTCTGGGGGCGTCTGCTGCTGGCGCCGATGATGGATATTATTCACACCCTGAACAGCGCGCTGCGGGCTTTCCACGAGGGCGACCGCCGCGCTATCGCCATGTGGAGTCTGCATCTGTTGCTGCTGACGGGCCTGCTGACCTGGATGGCGGCGCAGGGTTTTTCTCCGCTGTGGTTTGTGCTGGCGGTGAGCTACCCGGCGCTGGCCCTGACCAAAGTACGCTCTTTTCTCGAACACCGCGCCGCGGATGACCCGCTGGCCCGCTCGGTGATCAACGAGGCCGGGCTCCCCTGGCGGGCGCTGTTCCTCAATCTCAACTACCATGCGGTGCATCATGATCTGCCAGGGGTCCCCTGGTACGCTTTACGTCAACTGTATCTGCATCGCCAGGCGGCGTATCTGCAGCGTAATCAGGGGTTCCTGGTGCGCGGGTACGGCGAGTGGCGACGCCATTTTAGCCGCCGGGCGGTGGCGGTGAACGCCCATCCGGGCTTTGGCGAGCAGGCGGGAGGAGAACATGGCTGAACGCATGACCTTTCCGATGTATGCCATCCACCGTCAACAGACCCAGGCCCTGTGGCAGGCGGTGCAGTCGCTGTTGGCCGAACGCGGCGTGATGGTGGCGGGGGACCCTCCGGCGGCTGACCCCGGGGATCTGCTGGCTCACTGGCGCCAGCCGACGCTGTTGCTGAGCCAGACCTGTGGCTACCCGCTGGTGACCCAATTGCCGGAGGTGCAGACGGTGGGCTGCTTCCACTACGCTGCGCCCGGTTGCGAAGGGCGCCGCTATCGCAGCCTGCTGGTGGTCCGCGAAGCGGATAGTCACCGGATGCTGGGGGACTTTTTTGGCCGTCGGGCGGTGTGCAATGCCGAGCACTCGCAGTCCGGCTACAACGTACTGCGTAAAATGGTCGCGCCGCTCTCCCGGGAGGGGCGTTTTTTTTCAGCGGTGATGTTCAGCGGCAGCCATCGGCAATCGCTGCGCGAACTGCAGCAGGAAAACGCCGATATCGCCGCCATCGACTGCGTGACCTACGCTCTGCTGCAGCGCCATCAGCCGCAGGCTCTGGCTGGCCTGGTGGCGATCGGCTGGAGCCCGGCCGCGCCAGGGCTGCCGCTGATCACCGCCGGCGCCACCCCGGCGGCAACGCTGAATAGCCTGCGCGAGGCGCTCCAGCAGCTGGTAAGCGATGATCGCTATCGTTCCCTGTGCGACGCCTTGCTGATCTGCGGCTATAGCGATATGTCGCGGGAGGCCTATGCGCCGCTGCTGGCGTGGCGGGATGAGGCCGCGGCGCTGGGTGTCAGCCAGCTATAGGCGAAATGCCCGGGCCAGCGATCTGCGCCGGGGCGGGCTATAGCGGCTGGTCCCACGGCTGGGCGCTAAGATCCATTCGCAGATAGGAAGAGAGCAGGTCGACAGCCAGCTGGTCGCTCATCAGCTGCTCGTTAAGCTGCTGGCGCAGCCGCGGGAACATCTCTTCACGATAGGCCGGGTCGTTGTTTTATGGATTTGTGATCGGCAACACAAATGACTCTCCAATGGCCGTCGTAAAAGATAAATTACCAGGGTTGATTTTAATCAAAGTATGACCAACTGCGCTATGGCGGAAAAAAGATCGCTGCCTATCGCGACCCAAAAGAAAAATTGTGAATTTAATGTTTCTTTGGTGTAAATAATGACCGTGCATTTTCCCCAACCGCCGGGGATAAAATGTGATGCCCGACCGGCTTGTCGTTAAATAATGGCGTTTATTACGTCTGCTTTTTATTCTTTACAGCATTAATTTAATTTTCGGCTTTCTTCTCACCCTGATAGCGCGGGTCGAATAACGTACAAAAGGCGTATTTTTTATCGCCATTTCGCCGTCGATGTTATCGCCATCAATTATTTTTATCCCCGCATTCGGCCACGGCAAAAGGCGCGCAAATAGCGTTCATGATGCTTTTAATATATTGATTTTACTTTACTTATTCTGGCTCGTGGATCCTGCTTATCCGCCGCGGCGGAGCCTTTGTGAGAGCTCTCACATAACCCGGCAATTGCGATTTGTTACACTTTCCGCCGTCAACAAAGGAATGAAAGTGAGACGCGATGAATACTTTTTCTCTGCCTAAAACACAGCATCTGGTAGTTTTCCAGGAAGTGATCCGCAGCGGGTCAATCGGGGCCGGAGCAAAAGCGTTAGGACTCACTCAGCCGGCGGTCAGTAAAATTATTGGCGACATGGAGAGTTATTTTGGCAGCGAATTAATCGTCCGGCGAAATACCGGCGTCTCGCTCACCGAGGCCGGGCAGGTATTTCTCAACTGGTCAGAAGCGATCACCCGTGAAATGAAAAATATGGTCAATGAAATGAATGCTCTGACCAACAGCGCGGTGGTGGATGTCTCCTTTGGTTTCCCTTCGCTGGTCGGGTTTACCTTTATGTCGGAGATGGTGCATCAGTTTAAAATGACTTTCCCCAAGGCGCGGGTCTCGATGTATGAGGCGCAGCTCTCCGCCTTTTTGCCGGCAATCCGCGACGGGCGCCTCGACTTCGCCATCGGGACGCTGAGCGATGAGATGAAACTGCAGGACCTGCACGTCGAGCCGCTGTTTGAGTCTGAGTTTGTGCTGGTGGCGAACCGGGCGCGGATCGGCAACGGCACCGTCCGCCTGGCCTCGCTCCAGCACGAGCAGTGGGTGCTGCCGGAGACCAATATGGGCTACTACAGCGAACTGCTGACCACCCTGCAGCGCAGCGGTATCCGCCGTGAAAATATCGTTAATACCGATTCGGTGGTGACGATCTATAACCTGGTGCTCAATGCCGATTTTCTGACGGTGATCCCCTGCGACATGACCACGCCGTTTGGCTCGAGCCAGTTTGTCACCATCCCCATTAAAGAGGCCTTGCCGGTGGCGCGCTATGCGGCGGTATGGTCGAAAAATTACCGGTTAAAAACCGCCGCGGCGTCGCTGGTGGAGATGGCGAAACACTATTCCTCGGGGCAGGGCAACCGCCACTGGCAGCCATTACAAATTATTGCGTAACTGAAAGTCGTTAAATAATCCAACACACGTCCTCGCTGTGATCAGCAGGATGACGCCCGGTCATTGACTTTATATTAAGATACAGAGGCCATAATGCATATTACCTACGATCTTCCGGTATCTATTGACGATATTCTCGAAGCGAAACAACGCCTCGCGGGAAAAATATATAAAACAGGCATGCCCCGTTCGAATTATTTTAGCGAGCGCTGCCAGGGCGAAATATTTCTTAAATTCGAAAATATGCAGCGCACGGGTTCATTTAAAATTCGCGGCGCCTTTAATAAACTGTGCGGTTTAACCGCGGTGGAAAAACGCAAAGGGGTGGTGGCCTGCTCAGCGGGCAACCACGCCCAGGGCGTCTCGCTCTCCTGCGCCATGCTCGGCATTGACGGGAAAGTGGTGATGCCGAAAGGGGCGCCGAAATCGAAAGTTGCCGCCACCTGTGATTATTCGGCGGAAGTGGTGCTACATGGCGATAACTTTAACGATACCCTCGCCAAAGCCAGCGATATTGTTGAACTTGAGGGCCGCATTTTTATTCCCCCCTATGACGACCCGCAGGTTATCGCCGGGCAGGGGACTATTGGACTCGAAATATTAGAAGATCTGTATGACGTGGATAATGTCATCGTGCCCATTGGCGGCGGCGGCTTAATTGCCGGTATCGCGATCGCGATTAAATCCATTAACCCGACAATCCGCATTATCGGCGTGCAGTCGGAGAATGTTCACGGCATGGCCGCCTCCTGGTATGCCGGGGAAATCACCAGCCATCGCCACGCCGGCACCTTAGCCGATGGTTGCGACGTCGCCCGCCCGGGGAAACTGACCTATGAAATCGCCCGCCAGCTGGTGGATGACATCGTCCTGGTGAGTGAGGATGACATTCGCCAGAGCATGGTCGCCTTAATTCAGCGCAATAAAGTGATCACCGAAGGGGCCGGGGCGTTAGCCTGCGCCGCGTTATTAAGCGGCAAACTCGACAGCTATATCCAGAACCGCAAAACGGTCAGCCTGATTTCCGGGGGCAATATCGATCTCTCCCGGGTATCGCAAATTACCGGTTTTGTTGACGCTTAATTCAATACATAAGTGAGGACAGGATATGAGTACGACTGAGAGCATTGCATCCAGCCAGACAAGTCTTTCGTCCTGGCGTAAATCTGACACCACCTGGACCCTGGGCCTGTTTGGCACAGCTATCGGCGCCGGGGTGCTGTTTTTCCCGATCCGCGCCGGCTTCGGCGGGCTGATCCCGATCCTGGTGATGCTGGTGCTGGCCTATCCCATCGCCTTTTATTGCCATCGGGCCCTGGCCCGGCTATGCCTGTCGGGGGCTAACCCCTCCGGCAATATCACCGAAACGGTGGAAGAGCATTTTGGCAAAACCGGCGGGGTGGTGATCACCTTTCTGTACTTCTTCGCCATCTGCCCACTGCTGTGGATTTATGGCGTCACGATCACCAATACCTTTATGACTTTCTGGGAGAACCAGCTGCAGATGCCGGCTCTCAACCGCGGGGTGGTGGCGCTGCTCCTGCTGCTGCTGATGGCGTTTGTCATCTGGTTTGGTAAAGACCTGATGGTCAAGGTGATGAGCTATCTGGTGTGGCCGTTTATCGCCAGCCTGGTGGTGATCTCCCTGTCCCTGATCCCCTACTGGAATAGCGCGGTGATTGACCAGGTCAACCTCAGCGATATCGCCTTAACCGGTCACGACGGCATTCTGGTGACGGTATGGCTGGGCATCTCCATCATGGTGTTCTCCTTCAACTTCTCGCCGATCGTCTCCTCGTTTGTGGTCTCCAAACGCGAAGAGTATGAAGCGCAGTTTGGCCGCGAGTATACCGAACGCAAATGCTCCCAGATCATCTCCCGGGCCAGCATGCTGATGGTGGCGGTGGTGATGTTCTTCGCCTTCAGCTGCCTGTTTACCCTCTCACCGCAGAACATGGCGGACGCCAAGGCGCAGAATATCCCGGTGCTCTCCTATCTGGCGAACCACTTTGCCTCGATGTCGGGCACCAAATCCACCTTTGCCACCCTGCTGGAGTATGGCGCGTCGATCATCGCCCTGGTGGCCATCTTCAAATCGTTTTTCGGCCACTATCTCGGCACGCTCGAGGGGCTGAACGGTCTGATCCTGCGCTTTGGCTATAAAGGGGATAAAACCCGGGTCTCCAGCGGCAAGCTCAATACCCTGAGCATGGTGTTCATCATGGGCTCGACCTGGGTGGTGGCCTATGCTAACCCCAATATCCTCGACCTGATTGAGGCCATGGGCGCGCCGATTATCGCCTCGCTGCTGTGCCTGCTGCCGATGTACGCCATTCGTAAAGCGCCTTCGCTGGCCAAATACCGTGGCCGTCTCGATAACCTCTTTGTGACCGCCATTGGTCTGCTGACCATCCTCAACATCGTTTACAAACTGTTCTAATCCGGCTCAGGCCACGCGGAGTACAACATGACTGAATTTCCGGTAGTACTGGTGATTAACTGCGGCTCGTCGTCAATCAAATTTTCCGTCCTGGACGCCGCCAGCTGCGACTGCCTGCTCAACGGCGTGGCCGAGGGCATCAACGCGGAACGGGCGTCTCTCTCGCTCAACGGCGGCGAGCCGGTGGCGCTGGCGCAGCGCGGCTACGAAGGCGCCCTGCAGGCGATTGCCGGAGCATTAGCCCAACGCGACCTCATCGACAGCGTGGCCCTGATTGGCCACCGCGTCGCCCACGGCGGCGACCTGTTCACCGAGTCGGTCATTATTAGCGAGGAGGTTATCAATAACATTCGCCAGGTATCGTCCCTGGCCCCGCTGCATAACTACGCCAGTCTCAGCGGCATCGCCTCGGCGCAGCGGCTGTTCCCGGAGGTGATGCAGGTGGCGGTCTTTGATACCAGCTTTCACCAGACCCTGGCCCCGGAAGCTTTTCTCTATGGTCTGCCGTGGGAGTATTACCAGAATCTCGGGGTACGCCGCTACGGTTTCCACGGCACCTCGCACCGCTATGTGTCCCGGCGCGCCCTGGCGCTGCTCGGGTTGCCGGAGCAGGAGAGCGGCCTGGTGATCGCCCACCTGGGCAATGGCGCCTCGATCTGCGCGGTGCGTAACGGCCGCAGCGTGGACACCTCGATGGGGATGACGCCGCTGGAGGGGCTGATGATGGGCACCCGCAGCGGCGATGTCGACTTCGGCGCCATGGCGTGGATTGCCGGGGAAACCCGGCAGACCCTCAGCGACCTGGAGCGGGTGGCCAACACCGCCTCCGGCCTGCTGGGGATCTCCGGTCTTTCCTCCGACCTGCGGGTGCTGGAGCAGGCGTGGCATGAGGGCCATGCCCGCGCCCGCCTGGCGATTAAAACCTTTGTCCATCGTATCGCCCGCCATATTGCCGGCCACGCCGCGGCGCTGCAGCGTCTCGACGGCATTATTTTCACCGGCGGGATTGGCGAGAACTCGGTGCTGATCCGTCGGCTGGTGAGCGAGCGGCTGACGGTCTTTGGCCTTGCGATGGACGCCGCCCGCAATCAGCAGCCCAATTCGGCCGGCGAGCGCCTGATCTCCGCCGACGGCAGCCGGGTGCGCTGCGCGGTTATTCCTACCAATGAAGAGCGCATGATTGCCCTCGATGCGATCCGCTTAGGCCGGATCCACACCGCGGCGGCGCTGGCCTGACTTTTTATTCTGTAGAGAGACGATGTTCATGAAAGTAGATATCGATACCCAGGATGTACGATACGCCGACGCCTGGCTGGGCTTTCGCGGTACGGCGTGGCAAACGCAGATCGACGTTCGCGACTTTATTCAGCATAACTACACCCCTTACGAGGGCGATGAGTCTTTCCTCGCCGACGCGACGCCAGCGACCACCGCCCTCTGGGAGCAGGTGATGGCCGGGATCCGCGTCGAGAACGCCACCCATGCGCCGGTGGATTTCGACACCAATGTCGCCACCTCCATCACCGCCCACGCGGCGGGCTATATCAACCAGCCGCTGGAAAAGATCGTCGGCCTGCAAACGGACCAGCCGCTGAAGCGCGCCCTGCATCCTTTTGGCGGCATCAAGATGATCAAAAGCGCCTTCGAGGCCTATGGTCGCGAAATGGATCCTGACTTTGAGTATCAGTTTACGGCGCTGCGTAAGACCCACAATCAGGGCGTTTTTGACGTCTATTCCCCGGATATGCTGCGCTGCCGCAAATCCGGGGTGCTGACCGGGCTACCGGACGGCTATGGCCGCGGACGGATCATCGGCGATTACCGCCGCGTGGCGCTGTACGGCATTCGCTACCTGGTCCGCGAACGTGAGCTGCAATTTGCCGACCTGCAGCCGGCCCTTGAGCGCGGCGAGGCGCTGGAGGCCACCCTGCGCCTGCGCGAAGAGCTGGCCGAACAGCGGCGCGCGCTGCTGCAGATGCAGGAGATGGCGGCCCGCTACGGCTGCGATATCGCCCACCCGGCGCGCACTGCCCGAGAGGCGGTGCAGTGGCTCTACTTCGCCTACCTGGCGGCGGTGAAGTCGCAGAACGGCGGCGCCATGTCGCTGGGGCGCACGGCCACCTTCCTCGACATCTATATCGAACGCGATCTGCGCGCCGGTTTATTGAATGAGGAGCAGGCCCAGGAGCTCATTGACCACTTCATCATGAAGATCCGCATGGTGCGTTTCCTGCGCACCCCGGAATTTGATTCGCTGTTCTCCGGGGATCCCATCTGGGCGACGGAGGTGCTGGGCGGCATGGGGCTGGATGGTCGCACCCTGGTCAGCAAAACCACCTTCCGCTATCTGCATACTCTGCACACCATGGGCCCGGCGCCGGAGCCGAACCTGACCGTGCTCTGGTCGCAAGCGCTGCCGGCGGCGTTTAAAAAATATGCCGCCCGGGTCTCTATCGCCACCTCGTCGCTGCAGTATGAGAACGACGATCTGATGCGCAGCGATTTTCACAGCGACGAATACGCCATCGCCTGCTGCGTCAGCCCGATGGTGATCGGCAAGCAGATGCAGTTCTTCGGCGCCCGCGCCAATCTCGCCAAAACGCTGCTCTACGCGATTAACGGCGGGGTGGATGAGAAACTGAAGATCCAGGTGGGGCCGAAAACCGACCCTCTGCGTGATGAGGTGCTGGACTACGACACCGTGATGGCCAGCCTCGACCACTTTATGGACTGGCTGGCGGTGCAGTACATCAGCGCGCTGAACATCATCCATTGCATGCATGATAAGTACAGCTACGAGGCGGCGCTGATGGCCCTGCACGACCGCGACGTCTACCGCACGATGGCCTGCGGCATCGCCGGCCTGTCGGTGGCAGCGGATTCGTTGTCGGCGATAAAGTACGCCCGGGTGAAGCCGGTGCGCGATCACCACGGGCTGGCGGTGGACTTTGTCATTGAAGGCGACTATCCGCAGTACGGCAACAACGACGATCGGGTTGATGCCATCGCCTGCGACCTGGTGGAGCGCTTTATGCGCAAAATTCAGGCGCTCCCCACCTGGCGTCAGGCGGTGCCGACCCAGTCGATCCTGACCATCACCTCCAACGTGGTATACGGCCAGAAAACCGGCAACACCCCGGACGGACGTCGGGCGGGGACGCCGTTCGCTCCGGGGGCCAATCCGATGCATGGCCGCGACCGGAAAGGGGCGGTGGCGTCGCTGACCTCGGTGGCGAAACTGCCGTTTACCTACGCCAAAGATGGCATCTCGTATACCTTCTCCATCGTGCCGGCGGCGCTCGGCAAAGCCCCGTCAGCTCAGGAAAACAACCTGGTGGGCCTGCTGGATGGCTACTTCCACCACGAGGAGACGGTGGAGGGGGGACAGCATCTCAACGTCAATGTGCTGAACCGGGAAAAGCTGCTCGATGCGATAGAACACCCGGAGCAGTATCCGAATCTGACGATCCGCGTCTCCGGCTATGCGGTCCGCTTTAACGCGCTGACCCGCGAACAGCAGCAGGATGTGATCTCCCGAACGTTCACCAGCCAACTCTGAGCGGCCACCGGGCCACAGGAGAGCCTTTAATGGGCTCTCCTGTTATCATCTTCACATTACCGCAACAAAATAATCACCACTGTTGATCATATTCGCATTTTTGCACCACGCCGGCGCGCAGCGACCGCTAACTGCATCTATGTTTAGCTCACGGGCCGGTACGGATACCGCGTTGTCCGGCTCGCCACGTGATGGCAACCGATCTCCTGACCTGAAAGGGAATGCGCCCTTGCCGGATGCGGCACGGGTTGCCGTCGCGTGCGTACCGACCGGGGCGACTGTTCTCCGGTGTTCCACTCCTTCCTGGCGGGATTTTTGCTTCTTCCACCCTGGCCGTCCTGGCGCTGCGCCAACGTCGGCACCACACGGTAAGTGATATTTTCTGCGTCATTCCATGACGCCGGGCTTTACATCGCTGAGGAATATCCGAATGTCTTTGAAACTGAAAACAATGACGCTTCATGTTGTGATAGCAGGTTGTATGAGCATGGCCTTTTACGCCCAGGCAGACGTGAAGATCGGCGTCGCCGGGCCCTTTACCGGCCCCAACGCCACCTACGGCGCCCAGTACTGGAAGGGAGCCTCGCAGGCGGTGGCCGATATCAATGCCGCCGGCGGCATCAAAGGCGAAAAGATTGTGCTGGTGCAGGGGGATGACGCGTGCGAACCGAAGCAGGCGGTGGCGGTGGCCAACCGGCTGGTGGATGAAGCGAAAGTCTCCGCCGTGGTGGGGCACTTTTGCTCTTCCTCAACGATGCCGGCCTCCGAGGTATATGACGAAGCCGGGATCCTGACCATTACCCCCGGCTCGACCAACCCGCAGATCACCGAGCGCGGCATGAAAGATCTCTTCCGCATGTGTGGTCGTGACGATCAGCAGGGGGCGATCGCCGCCAACTATATGCTGGACGTGCTGAAGGCGAAGAAAATCGCCGTCATCCACGATAAAGACACCTATGGTCAGGGGCTGGCCGATGCCACCCGCGCGGCGCTGGCGAAGCGGGGTACGAAAGAAGTGTTGTACGAAGGCCTTTCCCGCGGTGAAAAAGACTTTAACGCCCTGGTGACCAAGATCGGCGCCCTCAAGCCGGACGTGGTCTACTTTGGCGGCTGCCATCCGGAAGCGGGCCCGCTGGTGCGCCAGATGCGCGAGCAGGGGGTGCAGGCCAAATTCTTCTCCGGCGACTGTATCGTCACCGAGGAGCTGGTCACGGCCGCCGGCGGGCCGCAGTTCACCAACGGCGTGCTGATGACCTTTGGTCAGGATCCGCGCACCCTCCCGGACGGCAAAGCGGTGATCGAGAAGTTCCGCGCCAGCGGCTTTGAGCCGGAAGGTTATACCCTCTACGCCTACGCCTCCATTCAGGCTATCGCCGCGGCCTGGAACGCCGTCGGTACCGATAACGCCAAAGCCAGCGACTGGCTGAAGAGCCACGACGTCGAGACGGTGATGGGCAAGAAAGCCTGGGATGGCAAAGGCGACCTCAAGGTGTCCGACTACGTGGTCTATCAGTGGGACGACAAGGGCAAATATCACCAGCTCTGATCGGCCACGACCTGAGGACGCTCTGTCCTTTTGACTTGCGAATTGTCACATGACGGCGGTTGACCGGGAACGGAACCTGGCGGCCGTCTGCCTGGCGGCTGGAGGGGCTATGACGGCGTTTTTTCTGCAACAACTGATCAATGGGCTGACGCTGGGCGCGGTGTACGGCTTAATCGCCATCGGCTACACCATGGTGTATGGGATCATCGGCATGATCAACTTCGCCCACGGCGAGGTGTATATGGTCTCCGCCTACCTGTGCGCCATCGGCCTGGCGCTGCTCTCTTTCTTCGGGATCCACTCCTTTCCGCTGCTGATTTTCGCCATCCTGGTGTTCACCATCGTGGTCACCGGCGTATACGGCTGGGCGATCGAGCGCATCGCCTACCGGCCGCTGCGCAACTCGACGCGGCTGGCGCCGCTGATCTCGGCTATCGGGATGTCGCTGATCCTGCAGAACTATGTCCAGCTGAGCCAGGGGCCGAACCAGCAGGGGATCCCGACGCTGCTTAGCGGCGCGTTGCGCATGACGGTGGGCGATGGGGTGGTGCAGATCACCTGGACCAAGGTGTTTATTCTCGTCGCGGCGCTGGTGGGGATGCTTATCCTGACCTGGATTATTCAGTATACCCGGCTGGGGCGCATCTGCCGCGCCACCCAGCAGGACCGGCGCATGGCGGCGATCCTTGGCATCAATACCGACCGGGTGATCTCCCTGGTGTTTGTCATCGGCGCGGCGATGGCCGGTCTGCCCGGCGTGCTGGTGACCATGAACTACGGCACCTTCGACTTCTATATCGGATTTATTATCGGCATCAAAGCCTTCACCGCCGCGGTGCTGGGCGGGATCGGCTCGCTGCCTGGCGCGATGCTGGGTGGTCTGCTGCTTGGGGTGGCCGAAGCCCAGTTCGCCGGGCTGGTGAATTCGGATTACAAAGATGTCTTTTCCTTTGCGCTGCTGGTGGCGATCCTGATTTTTCGCCCGCAGGGGCTGCTGGGACGTCCGCTGGTGGCCAAGGTCTAAGGAGGCTTTATGGGTGAAATTACGCGCCAGCCTGCGCGGGCTATCCAAAACGCGCTGATCGACAGCGTACTGGCCGGCCTTTGCGCGTTAATTGTCTTTGGCCCGATCGTCGGCGTGGTGCTCAAAGGGTATGGTTTCACCCTCGCGCCTGCGCGGGTGGCGATTCTGGTGGCGGTGGTGATGGCCGGCAGGCTGGCGCTCAGTCTGCTGCTGCAGAGCCACAGGGGAAAAGCCTTTATTGCCCGCTTTGAGGGGGCGGATGACGGGGTGTACGTCCGGCCGCCGGGCTACCGCTCGCGGCTGCGCTGGATAATACCGCTGCTGGTGGGGCTGGCCATTGTCTTTCCGTTTCTCGCCACAAAATATCTGCTGACCGTGGCCATTCTTGGGCTGATCTACGTTCTGCTTGGCCTGGGGTTGAATATTGTGGTGGGCCTCGCGGGCCTGCTCGATCTGGGCTATGTGGCGTTTTACGCCATCGGCGCCTACGGCCTGGCGCTGGGCTACCAGTACCTGGGACTTGGCTTCTGGGCGATGCTGCCGCTGGGGGCGGTGATGGCGGCTCTCGCCGGGGCGTTGCTGGGCTTTCCGGTGCTGCGTATGCATGGCGACTATCTGGCCATCGTCACCCTCGGCTTTGGCGAAATTATCCGCCTGGTGCTCAACAACTGGGTGATCTTCACCGGGGGCCCTAACGGCGTACCGGTGCCATCCCCCACGCTGTTTGGCCTCGAGTTTACCCGCCGGGCGAAAGATGGCGGTATCCCCATCCATGAGTATTTCCACGTCAGCTACAACCCCAACCTGAAATTCATCTTTCTCTACGCCGTGCTGTGTCTGGTGGTGATGCTGGTGCTGCTGGTGAAGCATCGCCTGACGCGGATGCCCATCGGCCGCGCCTGGGAGGCGCTGCGCGAGGATGAGATCGCCTGTCGGGCGATGGGGCTCAACCACGTGCTGGTGAAGCTCTCGGCGTTTATGCTCGGCGCGTCGACGGCCGGCATCGCCGGGGTGTTCTTCGCCAGCTATCAGGGATTTGTTAACCCGACGTCGTTCACCTTTTTTGAGTCGGCGCTGATCCTGGCGATTGTGGTGCTCGGGGGAATGGGCTCCACCCTGGGAGTGGTACTGGCGGCGTTTGTTCTGACGGTCACCCCGGAGCTGCTGCGCGGTTTTGACGAATATCGGGTGCTGCTGTTCGGCGTGCTGATGGTGATGATGATGATCTGGCGGCCGCGCGGCCTGGTGCGCACCAGCCGCAGCGGGGTTGCGTTGCGAAAAGGAGTCGCGCCATGACCGACAGCATCTTACGCGTTGAGCATCTGATGATGCATTTCGGCGGCATCAAAGCGCTGAATGATGTCAATCTGGAGGTGGAGCGGGGGTCGATCACCGCCCTGATCGGCCCCAACGGCGCGGGCAAGACCACGGTGTTTAATTGCCTGACCGGTTTTTATCGGGCGACGGGGGGCAGTATCGTGCTGCGGGCGCGGGAAAAGGTCACCGATGTTATTCAGGTGCTGGGGCAGAAGCTTCACCCGGACGATTTTCTCCACCCGGCGCAGCTGGGGAGGCGGATCTATTACAAGATGTTCGGTGGCACCCATCTGGTGAACCGCGCTGGCCTGGCGCGCACCTTCCAGAATATACGTTTATTCCGCGAGATGTCGGTGATCGAGAACCTGCTGGTGGCCCAGCATACCCAGGTCAACCGCCATCTGCTGGCCGGGATCCTCAATACCCGTGGGTATCGGCAGGCGGAGAGTCAGGCGCTGGATCGCGCTTTTTACTGGCTGGAGGTGGTGGAGATGGTGGACTGCGCCAACCGTCTGGCGGGGACCCTCTCCTACGGACAGCAGCGGCGGCTGGAGATCGCCCGCGCCATGTGCACCCGTCCGGAGATGATCTGTCTGGACGAGCCGGCCGCCGGCCTCAACCCGGTGGAAACCCAGGCGCTGAGCCGGATTATTCGCTTTCTGCGCCAGCAGCACGGCATTACGGTGCTACTGATCGAGCATGATATGGGGATGGTGATGGAGATTTCGGATCATATCATCGTCCTCGATCACGGGGACGTCATCGCCCGCGGCGCGCCGCAGGCGATCCAGGCCAACGCCAGCGTGATTGCCGCCTATCTAGGCGCTGAGGAAGAGGAGACGCGCCGATGAGCCAGCCTTTGCTTGCCTTTAATGAGGTGGATGTCTTCTACGGGCCGATCCAGGCCCTGAAGCAGGTCTCCCTCACCGTCAACGAGGGGGAGACGGTGGCGCTGATCGGCGCCAACGGCGCCGGTAAATCAACGCTGCTGATGTCGGTCTTCGGCCAGCCGCGCATTGCCGGCGGGGAGATTTTCTATCGCGGGGAGGCGATCAGCCGGAAATCGACCCACTTTATCGCCAGCAACGGCATCGCCCAGGCCCCGGAAGGGCGGCGCATCTTTCCCGATATGACCGTCGAGGAGAATCTGCTGATGGGGACCATTGCCATTGGCAACCGCTATCAGGCCGAGGACAAGGCGCGAATGTACCAGCTGTTCCCCCGGCTGGAAGAGCGGCGGGGACAGCGGGCGATGACCCTCTCCGGCGGCGAGCAGCAGATGCTGGCCATCGCCCGGGCGCTGATGAGCCGACCGCGCCTGCTGCTGCTGGATGAGCCGAGCCTGGGGCTGGCGCCGCTGGTGGTGAAGCAGATTTTTCAGATCCTGCGCGAGCTGACGGCCCAGGGGATGACGCTGTTTCTGGTGGAGCAGAATGCCCGCCATGCCCTCGACCTGTCGGACCGCGCCTACGTGATGGTGAACGGCCAGATCCGCCTGAGCGGTAGCGGCCAGACGCTGCTCAACGACCCGGAGGTGCGTAAGGCATATCTGGGGATCAGCGGCTGAGGGGGTTATTCCCGCGGTTCGTTACGGGTTTTAATGTGCTGCCAGAAACGTTCGGCGGCCTGGTTAAGCCGCGAGCCGGAGCGGTAGAGCCAGGCGCCGATCGGCAGCGACAGGCTCTCATCGAGGATCGTCAGCCGGCCTTCGTCCAGCTCGCGCTGAATGGAGTACTGCGGCAGCCAGCCCACGCCGTCGCCATTGAGGATCATGCGCTTGAGCAGCTCGCTCATGGAAGAGACAAAGGTGAGAGAGAAGGTGATCTCCGGCGTGCGGTCGATCACCTGGTTCACCTGGCGCCCCATATAGCTGTCGTTGGCGTATTTCATCAGCGGCAGCACGCCGCGATGTAAATGAAACAGCGGGCGGCCATGTTCGTCGCAGGGGGAGACCAGGTGCAGATAAGAATCAAAAATTTTATGATTAATAAACGGATAGTTCATCAATTCTTCATTATAGAAGGAGAGGATAAAATCGCTTTTTCCCTCTTTCAGGTTAAATACGGCGTCGTTGACGTTAATCGATTCAACATGAAAAGTCTTATTTTTACGGTCGGTGTAACCGGCGATGATCTCCGGCAGTAATAACACCGACAGCGAAGGGGCGGCGTCGATCCTTATTTTCTGGGTAGTGTTATTTAAGCCTTTAATACGGCTGATCTGAAAATCCATGTCATCGAGCATATTTCGCGCATAGCCGACAAAAATTTTCCCGCGGTTGGTCAGCTGCAGGGGGTTGGCGCTACGATCGAAGATGCTGAATCCGAGGGAGGCCTCCAGCGACTGGATGCGTCGGCTGAACGAGGACTGAGAGATGTTGCGGGCTTTGGCCGCCAGGGTAAAGCTGCGCGACTCCTCAAGGGCAATCACATCATACAGCCATTTTACTTCCAGATTTGCCAACACCGATCCAGTCCTCAAAAACGCAATAAAGGCTATGCAATTTTAGCATAGCGCATAGAAACTATGCAATTAACATAATTATCGACAGGTGTTAACATTTTTTGGAAAGTTGAGATTTATGAATGCATATCGGCGACCCTACATGAGCACGATATGAAATCGCGACTCACGGTTATTTATTGCTTTATTTCATTGTCCAGGACTTATCTTATTAAATAGCCGGCGACGATGACGAAAGCAATGAATAACCCAGGCCTCTTACCTTAAATAGTTTGTCAGGAGTTCCATGTCACAACAAATTGAATCAGTAAAAATGGCTCTGCAGGAGCTGGGGATTAATGCAAGCGGCGAATTCTATTACAACCCTGATTACGATTTGCTTATTGCACATGAAACCTCTCCTGAGCTGACCGGCGCGGCCCGCGGCGTGATGACCGACTCTGGCGCTGTGGCTGTTGATACCGGGATCTTCACCGGCCGTTCGCCGCGCGATAAATACATCGTCCGCGACGAACAGACTCGCGACACCGTCTGGTGGGCAGACTCCGGCCTCGGCCGCAATGACAACAAACCGTTATCGCCAGACGTGTGGCGCAGCCTGAAAAGCCTGGTCGCGGGCCAGCTGAGCGGCAAAAAACTGTACGTCATCGACGCCTGGTGCGGCGCCAGCCCGGACACCCGTCTTGGCGTACGCTTCGTCACCGAGGTGGCGTGGCAGGCCCACTTTGTCAAAAACATGTTCATCGTGCCAAGCGCCGACGAGCTGGCCAGCTTTACGCCAGACTTCGTGGTGCTCAACGGCGCGGGCTGCACCAATGCCAACTGGCAGGCGCAGGGGATGAACTCCGAGAACTTTGTCGCCTTTAATCTCAGCGAGCGTATTCAGCTCATCGGCGGTACCTGGTACGGCGGCGAAATGAAGAAAGGGCTGTTCTCGGTCATGAACTACCTGCTGCCGCAGAAAGGCATCGCGTCGATGCACTGCTCGGCCAACCGTGGCGAAGCAGGGGACGTGGCGCTGTTCTTCGGCCTCTCCGGGACCGGGAAAACCACCCTGTCGACCGATCCGCATCGTCAGCTGATTGGCGATGACGAGCACGGTTGGGACGATGACGGCGTGTTTAACTTCGAAGGCGGCTGCTACGCTAAGACCATCAATCTCGATCCGCAGGCGGAGCCGGAGATTTATGGCGCCATCCGCCGCAATGCGCTGCTGGAAAACGTGGTGGTGCGCGCTGACGGCAGCGTGGATTATGCCGACGGCAGCAAAACCGAAAACACCCGCGTCTCCTATCCGCTGTCGCATATCGACAATATCGTCAAGCCGGTGTCCCGCGCGGGCCATCCGTCGAAGGTGATTTTCCTTGCCGCCGATGCGTTTGGCGTTCTGCCGCCGGTCTCCCGTCTGACCACCGAGCAGATGCAGTACCATTTCCTGTCGGGTTTCACCTCGAAGCTGGCGGGCACCGAGCGCGGCATTACCCAGCCGACGCCGACCTTCTCCGCCTGCTATGGCGCGGCGTTCCTGCTGCTTCACCCGACCCAGTACGCCAGCGTCCTGGCGGCGAAGATGGCGGAATCCGGTGCCGAAGCCTGGCTGGTCAACACCGGCTGGAACGGCGAGGGCAAACGCCTGTCGCTGCGCGATACCCGCAGCATCATTAGCGCGATCCTCAACGGCACTACCGGCCCGCTGCGCGAGGAGACCATCCCGGTGTTCGGTCTTGCGATCCCGCAGAGCATTCCAGGGGTAGACAGCGCGGTGCTGGATCCGCGTAATGGCTGGAGTTCAGCGGATAAATGGCAGGAGAAGGCCGAGAGCCTGGCTCAGCTGTTTATGGATAACTTCAAGCAGTACAGCGATACCGAAGCGGGTGCGCGTCTGGCGCTGGCCGGTCCGCAGTTGCAGAAGAGCGCGGTCGAAGCCTGATCCGCGGCCAGCAGGTCGACGCCTGGCGCCGACCTGCTGGCGAGCCGCTTTACTCCGCAAAGGCCCGCAGCGCATCGCCAGTGAGGCGATAACGCACCCACTCATCCTGCGGCTGCGCGCCAATGCTCAGATAGAAATCAATCGCCGGCTGGTTCCAGTCGAGCACGCTCCACTCCAGACGCCCGCACTGACGTTGTACAGCATATTGCGCGATGGTTTTCAGCAGCGCTTTTCCGGCGCCGATCCCGCGATAGTCGGGGGTGACGTACAGATCCTCCATATAGATACCATTGCGTCCAAGCCAGGTGGAGTAGCTGGTGAAGAACACCGCGTAGCCCACCGCTTTGCCCGCCACCTCGCAGATCAGCGCTTCGGTTTTGCTGCCGCTGGCAAACAGTGTCTCTCTGATCTCCTCTGGCGTCGTCACTACCTCTTCGGGGGCTTTCTCGTAGACCGCGAGTTCATAAATCATGTCGTAGATAGCGGTGGCGTCGTCCGGGGTGGCCTGGCGGATTGTGATGCTCATGGGGTGTCCTGTATCCATAGTCAAAAGAGAGCAAAATTGCTGACCCTGAGGATAAGCGGTATTGTGAAAAGAATTAAGTGCAATGAAATCAGCAAACGATGAATATTATGCATCCTGTCCTGCGCCGGATTGACCTCAACCTGTTGCCGGTCTTTGACGCGGTCTATCGCTCCCGCTCGGTACGCCTGGCGGCGGAAGAGCTGGCGATGAGCACCTCGGCGCTGAGCCATGCGCTTTCCCGGCTGCGCAGCGCCCTCAACGATCCGCTGTTCTACCGCGAAGGCCACCGGATGTGCCCCAGCGTCTATGCCAGCCAGCTGGCGCCCTCTATCGCTTCGGCGCTGAAGTTTCTCAACCAGGAGCTGACGCCGCCGGCGGCGTTTGTGCCGGCCGCCAGCACCGACTGCATGCAGATTGCGATCACCGATTTCACCGCGTTCTGCGTCTTTCCGACGCTGATGCATCACCTGCAGCGTGAGGCGCCCGGGCTGCGGTTTGAGCTCCGTTATCTGCCCCACAGCCCGGCGCTGACCGAGCTGCTGGCGGGCGAGGTCGACCTGGCCCTCGGGTTCAATACCCCTGACGAGCCAGCCCATCCCGATCTTGAGGAGATTAACTGGCTGCGGGACGAATATGTGGTCATCAGCCAGGCCAACCGGACGGCGCTGACCCTGGACGCCTACCTTGCGGCCCGTCATCTGGTGGTGACCCCGTGGAATGAGCGGCAGGGGGTGCTGGACTGTGAGCTAGAGCGACAGGGCTATTCGCGGCAGGTGGCGATGAAAACCCCCTCGATGCTGAGCGCGCCCTTTATTATTGAGCAGAGCGACCTGTTGATGGCGCTGCCCCGGCGGGCGGCGGAGACGATGGCCCACGCCGCCCGGCTGACCATTTTCCCGCTGCCGTTTCCGGTTCCGCCGTTTGACGTCAAGATTTACGCCCACCAACGCAGCGGGAAACGCGAGGCTACCCGCTGGCTTATCTCCCTGTTGCAGACGCTGGTGGGGGAGTCCACCGCTTCCTGACGCGCTTTCCAGCCGGCAGGGTATTTCGTTACCCCAGGCCAGGTTTTATGCCTTCAACCCACGGCGACATATCCTGGCCCCGGTCACAAAACGGAAAACTGACTTTTTCGCCGTCACCCGCGGCGTGGTTAGGACGGTGTGTGTTAAATGATTGTATGTAAAAGTAATGTTAATTAGTTAAATGTTATTCATGCGTAAAATGCATTAGTGGATGCGTTTATTACGCTTATTTCGTTCCCGGTTCTGTTTCAGTCTTCAGCGACAGGCGCGCGACAACGCGTGGATAACAAACTGGAGACCTGCATGCATTCAACAACCTCACAGATGAGTACCCGTGACCGGATCGGCGCCATTCTGCGCGTCACGTCCGGTAACTTTCTCGAACAGTTCGACTTTTTTCTGTTCGGGTTTTATGCCACCTACATCGCCCATACCTTTTTTCCGGCGAGCAGTGAATTCGCCTCGCTGATGATGACCTTCGCAGTCTTTGGCGCCGGCTTTTTGATGCGCCCCATCGGCGCTATCGTACTTGGCGCCTATATCGACAAGGTGGGGCGGCGCAAGGGGCTGATCGTCACCCTGTCGATCATGGCCACCGGCACCTTCCTGATCGTGCTGATCCCCTCTTATCAGACCATTGGCCTGTGGGCGCCGCTGCTGGTGCTGATCGGCCGTCTGCTGCAGGGCTTTTCCGCAGGCGCCGAGCTGGGCGGGGTGTCGGTCTATCTGGCCGAGATCGCCACCTCGGGCCGCAAAGGCTTTTACACCAGCTGGCAGTCGGGCAGTCAGCAGGTTGCCATCATGGTGGCAGCCGCGATGGGCTTTGCCCTCAACGCGGTACTGGAGCCGAGCGCTATCAGCGACTGGGGCTGGCGTATTCCGTTCCTTTTCGGCTGCCTGATTGTTCCGTTCATTTTTATCCTGCGCCGTAAGCTGGAGGAGACCCAGGAGTTTACTGCCCGCCGCCATCATCTGGCGATGCGCCAGGTATTCGCCACCCTGCTGGCGAACTGGCAGGTGGTTATCGCCGGGATGATGATGGTGGCGATGACCACCACCGCGTTCTACCTGATCACCGTCTATGCCCCGACCTTTGGTAAAAAGGTGCTGATGCTCAGTGCCTCTGACAGCCTGCTGGTCACGCTGCTGGTGGCGATTTCCAACTTCTTCTGGCTGCCGGTGGGCGGGGCGCTGTCCGACCGCTTTGGCCGCCGGTCGGTGCTGATCGCCATGACCCTGCTGGCGCTGGCTACCGCCTGGCCTGCGCTGACCATGCTGGCGAACGCCCCGAGCTTTTTGATGATGCTGAGCGTGCTGCTGTGGCTGTCGTTTATCTACGGCATGTACAACGGGGCGATGATCCCGGCGCTGACCGAAATTATGCCCGCCGAAGTGCGCGTGGCAGGTTTCTCGCTGGCCTACAGCCTGGCGACCGCGGTGTTTGGCGGCTTCACGCCGGTGATTTCCACGGCGCTGATTGAGTATACCGGTGATAAAGCGTCTCCCGGCTACTGGATGAGCTTTGCCGCCATCTGCGGCCTGCTGGCCACTTGCTACCTCTATCGCCGTAGCGCCGTTGCGCTGCAGACGGCACGTTAATCAGGGAGAAGATGATGCGTAAAACGACAGGAACCCTGCTAGCCACGCTGCTGCTGGCCGCCACCGGCGGCAGCGCGTTGTCCGCTGAGGTCACCGTGATGATCTCCGGCGGCTTCAAAGCGGCGCTGGAAAAGCTGGCCCCGGCGTGGGAAAAACAAACCGGCAACCACCTCGTGGTGATCCCTGGCCCGTCGATGGGAAAAACGCCGCAGGCGATCCCTAACCGTCTGGCGCGCGGCGAACACGCGGACGTGGTGATCATGGTCGGGGACGCGCTGACCAGCCTCGAGAAAGCGGGCCGTACGCAACCGGATTCGCGCCGGGAGCTGGCCGACTCGCCGATCGGCGTGGTGGTGAAGGCGGGGGCGCCGCTGCCGGCTATCCACAACGCAGACCAGCTGCGGGCGACGCTGCTGGCGGCGCCATCGGTCGCGTACTCCGACAGCGCCAGCGGACGCTATGTCAGCTCGACGCTGTTCCACACCCTGGGCATTGATGACGCGATGCAGAGTAAAGCGCAGATGGTGGAGCGCATTCCGGTGGCCTCGGAAGTGGCCAAGGGACGGTATGCGATCGGTTTTCAGCAGGTGAGCGAACTGCTGCCGGTGCCCGGCGTAACCTTCGTCGGCGAACTGCCGGATAACCTGCAGTACATCACCCGCTTTGCCGGGGCGGTGACCATCAGCGCCGACCACCCGCAGGAAGGCAAGGCGCTGCTGACGTATCTGGCGTCACCGGCGGCGCAGGAGACCATCCACGCCACCGGTATGCGAAGCGTAGCCGCCGCCGCGCCGGTCAGCCAGAAGGATACTGTTCAATAATCAGCTTCTCCAGCTCTGCCGCCACGTAGGACTGAATACGGCCGCTGAGGCGGATCAGGCCTACCGTACGCGTGACCACCGGGTCGGTGAGCGGCACAGCGCGGAGAACGGAATGCTCCCCGGCGGGCATCGACATCGCGGGCACGGCGGCAATGCCGATGCCCGCTTCCACCATCCCCAGCATCGTGGTGACGTGGCGGGTTTCGCAGATACTTGGCCGCGCCGGCGTCAGATGCGCCAGCTCCCGGTCAAGCAGCGTCCGGTTGCCGGAGACCCGATCCAGGCCAATATAATCCTGTTCAAAATACGCCTGCCAGCTTAGGTGCGTCTTGCGCGCCAGCGGATGATCGTGCCGACAGGCGGCCACATAGCGGTCGTCGGCAAGAGGGGTGAATTCGATACTGGCTGGCAGGTTTTTGGCAAAGCAGAGGCCAAAGTCAGCCTGTCCGCTGCTGACCGCCTCGATCACATTCCCGACGCTGCTGTCAATCAACCGGATGCGCACCTGGGGATAACGCGCCTGAAAGCTGCGGATTATTTCCGGCATAAAGTAGTAGGCGGCGGAAGGCACTGTCGCCACCGTCACCAGCCCGGTGCGCGCCTTGCTGACCTGGCTGATATCCGCCAGCACCGTCTCGACATGGGCCAGCAGCTGCTCCGAACGTTCGGCAAAATTTTGCCCATACAGCGTGAGGGTCACCCGCCGGGTGGTGCGATCGAACAGCCGGTTGCCCAGCGCCGTCTCCAGCTTTTCGATGCGTCGGCTAAGGGCCGACTGCGACAGGCAGATGGATTCGGCCGCCAGCCGAAAACTGCCATATTCCATCAGGGCGCGAAAGGCGTAGAGATCGTTGAAGTCAAAATTTACGGGCATGGCGGCATCCTTATCGGCTGTCTGGCGCCATCGCCCCGTCCGGCGAGGGGCGATGGCGGGTAGCATATCGGGCAGGACTTCGGGCGCGCGGGAAACCGCGCGCCAGGGCTTACACCTTAAGCAGTTTTACCGTGGCATCGATATCGATTTCGTCTTCCGAAAAGATCAGGGTTGTCCCCTGAAAGGTGGTGATCGCCAGCTTTTTCACCGAGCGCATCTCTCCCGGCTGCACCGTGGCTTTTGGCCGGATGCTGTTCATCAGCAGCCCGACCGACAGCACGGCGTTTTCTTTATCGACGCGGGTCTCGACCGGCTCTTCTTCCCGGTACACCACATAGGATTTGATGGAGGTCAGCTTCAACCGCTCGCCGGCAATATAGATATATTTGCTTTCCGGAATGACCTTCACCGCGTAGGCCGACAGCCCTTTATTGTTGGTGGTAGGTTCGAAAGTCACCGCCGCGTCTTTCTTGATAAGATCAGGATTGGCGACCTTAATCACGTGAAAATAACGATTTTCGCCGTTTTCATCTTTGATAAATCCAAAACCTTTATCTTTAAACCACGTTGTGATTGTTCCGTTCATCGCCATTACCGTATTACTCGTTGGTTAACACAAATTTTGCAGCGCGCAGTGTAAAGCACATTGCCTGTACAGGCCATGCCTTTGCGATAAGTGTGGGTGATAAATGACGCCGCCGCGAGGGCGGATTGTGCGCCAGCATCGTGCCGCTGGGCAAAATGAGGTACTATCGCCAGCCACTCCTTCTTCGGGCCGCCTGATGTCCACCATTATCGATACCTTTGTCGCGCCGCCGTGTCGCGAACAGATCACCCTCTTGTATCAGGACGAACACCTGGTGCTGATCAATAAGCCCGCCGGGCTGCTGAGCCTGTCGGGCAAAGATCCGCGCAACCTCGACTCCGTGCATCACCGGCTGGTACAGCGCTTTCCGGGCTGCACCCTGGTGCACCGCCTGGACTTCGGCACCTCCGGCCTGATGGTGATCGCCCGCAACAAGGGCATTAACGCCTTGCTGTGCCAGCAGTTCAGCCAGCGCACGGTGGACAAGGTCTATACGGCGCTGCTGTGCGGCCACCTGGCGGAAGACGAGGGGATAGTGGAGGCGGCAATCGCCAAAGATCCGGCCCATTTCCCGCGCATGGCGCTCTGCGCCCGCCACGGCAAACCGGCGCGTTCGCGCTATCGGGTCATAGACCGCCTGTATCAGGCGCGAGAAGGCGAGAGGGCGCTGGCGTTAACCCGGGTGACGCTCACCCCGGAGACCGGACGGACCCATCAGCTGCGTATTCACTGCCAGCTGCTGGGCTATCCGATCCTTGGCTGCGATCTGTACGGTGGCCGGGAGCTGCCCGGCACGGAATGCGCTTCGCGGCTGATGCTGCACGCCAGCGAACTGCGTTTTGTCCACCCCGTCAGCCATGAGCCGATGCATATCCAGCAGGCGAGCCCGTTTTGATCGCCCGCGGCGGGAAAGCCCGGGGTTACCACATCAGATCGTCGGGTACCTTAAAGTCGGCGTACGGATCGTCTTCATCCTGCTCATCCTGACTCAGGGCGCTGTGCAACACGATGCTGCTGGCGTCGCGCTGGGCAATTTTCTCAGCCACCACCGCCGGAATAATCGCATATTCACCTTCGGGCTTGTTATCCACCGCCAGGCGGGCAATCGCCAGACGGCCGTTAATCAGCTGGGTCTGGGTGGGCTTGTCGACCATGATTTTTTTGATCAGATTATTATCGGTAAAGTTAAAGCCGATATCGCCCCGGGCGACCGTAATGCGGTTCATCTCGATCAGCTGCTTCACCTGGGCTTTATACTCTTTCGCCAGCACCGCCTGCTTTTGCTGCTCGCTAAGCTGTTTATCACGCTCCAGCTGGGCTTTTTTATTATCTTCCACCGCTTCCCGGGCCTCACGGGCCTGAACGCGGGATTTTTTCGCCGTCCTCTGGACTTTAGCCATTTTTTTGCTGCTGACCAGGCCGGCTTTGAGCATCTGCTCTTGTAAGGTGAGTTTTGTCATCTGCGTGTCTGAAACTGAGGAAACATCTGGCAAGTATACCTGCATTGGCAGAAACGACGCCAGACTCGCGATCGCGCTGGGCTGCTGTACCATGCCGCGCAGCGCGGCGGGGGATTACCCCCGGGGCTGAAGCTGATAAATCCAGGCGCTGATCTGCTGTCCATCGTCGGTGGTCACTTCCACCGGCACCCGATCGTACCCCTCCTCAAAGTCGTCCAGCATGGGCCAGTGCGCCGCCAGCCGATCGGACAGGAACAGATAGCCGTTGACCCGTGGGCCGTGAGCGTCGAGGACGATCCCCGGGAAATCGGTGGCTGCGCCCCAGCCGCGCGCGTAAAAGGTGCCGGTGACGTAGCCGGGACGCCACTCGCCCCCGATCGCCTCCAGAATATGCGCATTGCTGCGACCGGGACAGAGCGTCCCATAGACAAATAGCGGTTTCATTTTCTCTCTCTCGTTCGCCCTGATACCCGCCCACAGCGGAGCGGGAAACCAAAATACGGGGTAATGCAGCGCCTGGCAATGGCCGGGTGGGGCGGGGCGCTCCTCCGGGTATCTGGCAGTTGCCGGGGGAGATTCTGGACTCAGCGCTACTGAGGGTATATCGATTGCGGTGATATTTTTATTATTATTTATATTTAAGGTAAATATAAATATTCCTGACGGAGGGATTAATTCGCTAATTAATATTCAACAGGAAAATAATAAAAGGGTCGCTTATGGAATATTCCTTCTACATGTGATGACCGAGAGCAATAAAGCTACCTTGGGTTGAATTCAGATATTATTTAGGGCCAGGCGTTACCTCCCCCTGACTCTTTCGCTTTATGATAAACATCCCTTGACCAAAAAATATCATCTAACTTCTAAGCTCTCGCGGGCAGGGGAGATATTTCCTTTCCCTGAAGCGGCAGGTAATAAATCCAGCCGAACACACGGCGGATGAGGGATATCCGTCCGGGCATTTGGTCCTGTCTGCAGACCAATGAAAGTGAAAGGCACAGGAGGTGCAATGAAGATTTTCCGCCCATTATGGCGCGACGGGGCTTTTCTGGTCCCGCAGCAGTTTCAGCAACAGGCCCGCTGGGACGCGCACGTCGCCGATACGGTCTCCCGCATGGCGCTCGCCCACCCGTGGGGGGTATTGCGCGCGGAGTTTGACGCGAGCGCGCTCACCCTTTCCCGGCTCAACGCTACCCGGCTGATCGTGCGTTTCGCCGACGGAACGCTGATTGACACCGAGCTGGCGGATATTTTGCCACCGGTCCGCGATGTATCGGACGTGATGCAGGACAGCGTGGAGGTTATGCTCGCTCTGCCGCTGCTCAGCGCCAGCGGCGGCAATCTTGATGACGGCCAGGAGAGCGCCCGCCCGCGCCGCTGGCGCGCCGAGCAGGTGACCGTCCAGGAGCTGGCCGGCCATGAACGCAGCGAGCTGGCCGTTCTGCGGCACGCGCTAACGCTGCGTCTCTCCACCGAGGAAAATGCAGCCTTCCTCACCTGCCCGGTAGCGCGTCTGGTGCGCGACGCCCAGGGGCAGTGGATCGTTGACCCGGAATTCATCCCGCCGCTGCTGTCGCTGGCGGCAAGCCCGACGCTGGTCAGCGAGCTGGGCGAGCTGTTACATCGCCTGCAGGCCCGACGCAGACGCCTGATGGCCATGCGCCGTGAAAGCAATGCGCGGATGGCTGATTTTGCCGTGGCGGATGTCTCCTTGTTCTGGCTGCTCAATGCGCTGAACAGCGCTGAACCGGTGCTCAGCGAGCTGCATCAGTACCCTTCGCGCCATCCGGAGCTGCTCTATCGCGAACTGGCCAGGCTGGCCGGCAGTCTGCTGACTTTCTCCCTTGAACATCATCTGGAAGCAATCCCCCGCTACCGGCATGCCTCGCCAGAGCAGGTATTCCCACCGCTGTTTGCCCTGCTGGATACGCTGCTCGAAGTCAGCCTGCCCTCAAGGGTGATCGCCATCGTTCTGGAGCAGGGCGCCGACCGGGAGATCTGGCGGGGCAGGCTGCACGATGCGCGGCTGCGCGAGGGGGCGGATTTTTATCTGTCGGTGCGCTCTTCACTCCCCCCTCACCAGCTACAGAGCCGCTTTCCGCAGCTCTGTAAGGCGGGTAGCCATGATGATGTCGCCGAGGTCGTCAATATTGCCCTCAGCGGCATCGCGATCAAACCGCTGAGCCATGTGCCGGCGGCCATTCCGCTACGTCTGGAAAACCAATATTTCGCTCTGGATCTTTCCACCGATGCCGCCCGCGCGATGCTGGAGGCTGGCAACTGCACCTTCTATACCCCGGAATCGCTTGGCGACGTGAAACTTGAACTCTTTGCGGTACTGCGCTCATGAATACCTCTGAAAGCGATCTGATCAACATAACTTTTTACCCGGGCTGGCTGATGGTCAGCCAGTTACGCTGCGGCCAGCCGGTGACGGATGGCGAGGCGCTCTATCGCCAGGCCTGTCGATGGGTGACCGAGGCGCGCGAGGCGCTGACGGCGGGGGGAGTCAGTGAAGCCAGCGCTGAGCAGATGCTCTATGCCTACTGCGCGCTGCTCGATGAGAGCGTCCTCAACCGCGCCAGTCAGGATGATGGCTACCGCAGGTGGCGCAAGGATCCGCTGCAGGCGCGCTTTTTCAGCACTCTCAACGCCGGGGAAGAGCTCTGGGAACGGATCCGCCAGCTGCTGCGAGAGCCCACGGCGGATGCGGCAGTGCTGACTTGTTTCTATCGTACTTTGCAACTGGGGTTTGTCGGACAGTACCGCGCCGAGGATGACGAACGGCGTGAGGACGTGGCGCAAGCGCTTGGCGCGCGGGTCCCGCCGTTCAGCATGACCCAGGAGGCGCCGGTGGTGGTTCGTGCCTCCCGGCTGCGCAGCGGACGGCGGATGTACTGGTGCGGCTGGGCGGCTGGCATTGTGGCGCTGGCGGCGCTGTGGTTGACCTGCTCCGCCATGCTGTCACAGATGGTGGCGCAGATAGCAGGGCAGGGATAAGAGATGCGTGATAACGCCCGTCGTCTGCTTACGATACTGACCGTCATCCTGGCCCTGTGGCTGGTGCTGGGCTTCTGGCCGCTGTCCATCGGCAACCAGGTGATCTTCAGTCTGTGCATCCTGCTGGCGGGCGGCGCGGCGCTCTGGCGTCAGCGTCGCCGGGCAGTCAGCCGTCAGCGATCGGAAATCGTCCTGCCGCCCGAGGATTTTCAGGGGGCAGTGGTTCTGGTCTGCGGGGATACCGACGGTCTGTTTCCCGGGCGTTCGGCGCACGGCGAAACCCGTCACGGCTGGTATCTACGGGGAGACAGCGCGGAGCAATTGCCGCGGCTGGCGCAGTACCTGGCGGCGGCGCGTCCGGCGCTGGTATCGCAGGTTTCCGTGCTGCTGGCGGTGGTACCGGAGCACCACCCCTCCGGGGAGCATCTGGCGCAGTCGCTGCGCGCCTGGCGGCGGAGTATCGTTCAGTGCCGAACCTGGCTAAACGGTCTGCCGCCGGTTTGGAGCGTGTTCTGGGTGACGCCGCCAGGCGGCCAGGCCGCGGAAAGCCGCTGGTTTACCGTCACGCCGGAGAGGCCTGGTCTCCAGGTGCAGCAGAAGGGACAAGCGCCCCAGTCGGTTGCCGGGTGGCAGCGGGAGGGCAGCTCTGCCTCACGCCTGCATCAGACGCTGTGGCTGGAGAGCATTCTGACCTTGGCCGAAAACGCTCTTTTCCGGCCATTCCGCGCCCGGCAGGCAGAACTTCCTCCGCTGAACCTGTGTGCCGCGGGCATCTGCCTTACGCCGGTGGCGGCGGCGGCGAATAACCTCTGGCAACAGCAAATCGCCGCGATCACCACGCTCTCCCCGGGCAACGACGCGGCGCCAGGTCCTCACCCGCTGCCGGATCTTCTTCTGTCGTCACTGCCGCACCGCCACGGGGTCAGCCGCCGGATGCGCGATGCCGGTCTTGCCGCTGGGGTGGGCTTCCTCTTTCTGGCGCTGGCGATGCTGGCTTCCTTTATCAACAACCAGCGCCTGGTGCGCAGCGTCGGCGATCATCTGGCGGTGTACCACCGCCTCAGCGGCACGCCGCGGACGCCGAAGCTGCAGGCGCAGCAGCGTCTGCGTGCCGACAGCCGCCTGCTGGATGACTGGTTGCGCCGGGGGGAGCCGCTGCGTTATCGGCTGGGGCTGTATCAGGGGGGGCGGCTGATCCCCTTCGTTGAAGCCGCTATCAATGACTGGGCGCCGCCCCCGCCGCCGCGTCCGGTCATTAAGCAGGTTGTGCAGGGGCCGCAGACGATCCGCCTCGATAGCATGGCGCTGTTCGATACCGGCAAATCGACGCTGAAACCGGGTTCGACAAAGCTGCTGGTGAACTCGCTGCTGGGCATTAAGGCCAAACCCGGCTGGCTGATCGTGGTGGCAGGCCATACCGACAGCATCGGCAACGATAAATCCAATCAACAACTCTCCCTGAAGCGTGCCGAGGCGGTCCGCGACTGGATGCGCGATACCGGCGATGTGCCGGAGAGCTGTTTTGCGGTGCAGGGCTACGGCGCAAGCCGTCCTGTCGCCAGCAACGAGACGCCAGAGGGACGGGCGCAAAATCGCCGGGTGGAGATCAGTCTGGTCCCGCAGAAGGACGCCTGTCTGACGCCGGGCACGGCCAATACCTCAGGAGCAGAGACTAACGGATTAAAAAGCGAAACCGAGTAATCCGCGACCCCGATCGCGGAGGTTGAACAACAATCTGCCTGCCTGACCTTGTGCGCTACGGGTCCCTGATAAACAGGAAACAGCGATGGGCGGTAGCGTGTCTGCAGCCAGTCAAACTTGTCGGCAAAGCGGGGCCTCTGCGGGGATGAAGCGCAGGAAAGGGGATGGATAAAGGAGATCAGTATGGATAGCGCTAAGGACAGTGGCAGAGAAATGCTGGCGGCGATAAACGTTGAAGGCTCCGGTTTCTGGCTGCTTTTTTTATTTCTCAGTCAGTGAATATAAATATCCCTGGGGTTACCTTTTAGTTACGAAACTCCTGGTGGGGTATCTGATATATCGATATGCACATAAATATATTTATGATGAATGAGATGATTATCATTAAACAAAATTAAACAGGGCGTCCTGTGAATTGATTTTTGATGGTCATTACAGCGGAGTAAAACAGGAATATAATGGATACCTCTTCAATAATTACCGGCACCACCCTTAACCGTTACCAGCTGGATATTCCTTCATGTACCGCATCGCTGGATGTGGAAGAATTCAGTGGGGCAGAAAAACTGAGTGAACTTTATTATTACACTATTACGTTTACCAGCGCAGAGAAAAATATTGATGCCGCACAGCTCCTGAGCAAACCCGCCATGCTGACGATGGGCGGCGGCGCACTGCAGCAGCTGGCGGACTGCAAACGCGTCCATGGTGTGATTACCACCTTCCGGCGCGTCAATCGTTCTGAAGATCAGTCGACCTATCAGATAACCCTCCAGCCGTTTCTCTCCCTGCTGGATAAACAGTTTCGCAGCCATCGTTTTTTCGTCAACAAATCGGTACCGGAGGTGGTGGAGCAGGTATTGCAGGAACATCACCTCCATGACTGGGAGTATGAGTTTAATCTCAAGCAACACTATCCGCGGCGCGAGCAAATTAATCAGTATCAGGAGAGCGACCTGGCGTTTATCCAGCGCCTGCTGGCAGAGGTGGGGATATTTTATTTCTTCACCCTGCAGGAAGAGGCGCAGAGCGAAGTGGTTCACTTCGCCGACGCGCAGCGGGCGCTGATGTTCGATAAAACACTTCCTGTAAACAGCCCGTCCGGGATGAGCGACAGCGGTGCGGAATCGATATGGGGTCTGAGCATCACCCATAACGTCGTAGAGGCGAACGTCACTACCCGGGATTATAACCCCCGCGATGCGCAGAGCGTTCTCCAGTCGGCAACAGCGGATATGACCCGGGGAAATGGTGAAGGTATCACTTACGGTGAGGTATACCACTATAAGCTTCGCCACCGGGAGCGTGGCGATAAAATCGACCCGCAGACGGAGACCGCCAACTTCTATGCCCGCCTCGACCATGAGCGTTTTCTGGCTCACCAGATGCTTATTACCGCGATCAGTACTGCAGCCTGGCTGGCGCCGGCCCAGGTGCTGACCGTTACCGACAGCCTGCCATCGACCCTGCCTGCGCCCGTACAGGATCCGCTGTTAATCACCGGCACCGGTTTTACCGCCAGCCGCCGGGAGGCGCTGCGGGTGTCCCTGCTGGCGGTGCCCTACAGCGAAACATTGTGCTGGCGTCCGCCGCTGCTGCCGCGCCCGAAGGTGACTGGCACCATGACGGCGCGGGTGACCAGCGCGAAGGCGAATGATATCTATGCCTGGCAAGATGCGTCCGGCCTGTACCGGGTGAAATTTGACGCTGACAGAGAGGATAAAGGGCAGGGTCAGGAAAGCATGCCGGTGCGTCTCGCCAAACCCTACGGCGGCGACGTGTACGGCTTTCACTTCCCGCTGATCCAGGGCACGGAGGTGGCGATTGCTTTCCACGAAGGCGACCCTGACCGGCCGTATATTGCGCATGCGCTGCACGACTCGCGGCATGTCGATCCTGTGACGGAGAAAAACAGCACCCGCAATGTGATTCGTACTCCGGCCAATAATAAGCTGCGAATGGAGGATAAGCGCGGCGAGGAGCATATCAAGCTCAGCACCGAGTACGGCGGCAAGACGCAGCTGAATTTAGGACATAACGTTGATGCCAGCCGCAAGCTTAGGGGGGAAGGGTTTGAACTGCGTACCGATTCGTGGGGAGGGATCCGCGCGGGGAAAGGGATATTCATTACTGCGGACAGCCAGCCTGAGGCACAAGGGAAAGTGCTGGATATGGCTGCAGTACATTCCTTGTTGACGCAAGCCGTTAGTCAAATGGAGTCTCTTTCACAGGCAGCATCAGCAGCAAAAGCACAGCTCTTGCAATATGAGCAACAACAGGCACTGATGGAAGAGAAGTTACTTGCGCTAAAGCAGGCTGTATTACTGATGAGTGCACCAGAAGGTATTGCTTTAGCCAGTGGAAGTCATCTTCAGGCAGTTGCAAGCGAAAATATTTATATGACTGCAGGGCAAAATGTTGAACTGGGAGCAAAGAAAAATATTACTCTTGCCGCTTCTGAAAAAATATCAATCTTTACCGAAACTGAGGGCATAGAAGCTATTGTGGCCAAAAGCGATCTAATATCACAGGCTCAGTCAGGAAATATTGAAGTAATAGCTAAGCAAAATATTTCGCTGACCAGTACAACAGAGGGTATGACTTTTACAGCGGCAAAAACTTTAACGTTTACCTGTGCTGGCGGGGCATACATTCGCCTGTCCGGAGGAAACATCGAGTTAGGCTGCCCTGGTGATATTATGATGAAGCAAAGTAAGCTTCTCTACAGTGGCCCAGCTTCTATGCAGTCAAATATTCCAGAACTTCCTGATAGTGGTCCACAGTCAATGAGTTTTATGCTCTTAGATGCTCTTGGTAATGCTGCGCCATCTACTATGAAAGTGAGTCTTTTTGATAGTAAATCAAAAGAACAAATATGGAGTTCTGCTTTTAATGATGGAGAGTCAGGTTGTTTTGAACCGCCTGAAAGTGAAAATTTTCATGCAATAATTGGCGATGATAAATGGACGAGCCTTTTTTCTTATAACGATGAGCATGATATTGAGGATGAGACTGATGATGACCTGGATTTCGATGAACATGGTCCGCAATATGATGGTGAATTAAACGAACAAGATAAGGAATAGCCATGGAACAGTATACAGTTCAGAAGGGTGACAGCCTGTGGAAAATCAGTCGTAAATTCGGAATTGATGTTAATGAACTGGCCAATATTAACGGTCTTCTCACTAAAGCAGAGCAGCATATTATCCAGCCCGGTCAGGTATTGAGTTTACCATCAAAAGACAAAGTTTATGATACTCAATTGACTTTGAGGATTTGCGATCTCGTCTGGCGCCCGCTTGGCAATGCAAAACTCAGACTCACTTTTGATGGTAAGACGTATGATTACGTAACAGACAGCACTGGTGTTGTCGCTGGTCTGCTTATTGAAGACAGTACCAAAGGTATAAAGGTTGAACTGCAACATTTAAATAAAAAAGAATACATTCTGATTGCCGACCATAAAAAATTGCCTTTGGGGACGTTAAGCCTGCGGATCTCGTCCAGGGAAATGATAATCAAAGGGAGTACCAGTGTTAAAAAGGGCACCCAACAATCGAGTAAGCAACAGGAAAAAGAAAAAGCGAAACAGAAAGGTGGCTCATCTGCTTCCAGTCCATCAGAAAACAAAACCAAAGAAAGACAGACTCCTTCTGTAAACCAGACCACCAGGACTGAAGGCGGCGCACCCACCAGTGTGAGTAATATCGGTAATGTCAGTGAAGGGTTACGCCTTCCTCCAGAGGCAGAACAATATCGAGATTATATCATTGAAACAGCTAAAAAATATGAATTCCAGCCAGAGGGACTTGCTGCATTAATTTATGCAGAGTCAAGATGGAAAGCAAATGCGACCAATCCTACTGGTTCTGGAGCGGTAGGGTTAGGACAGTTTAAACCTGATACATGGTTATCTTACTGCACTAAACCTGATTCCAAGGTTTATCAGTTTATAACAGAAAAATACTCATACCAAAAATTAATATATAGAGATAATAAACTTTTTGGCGAGTCAGTTGACGGAACTATAACGGAAATCGATACAGATACTGTTTTATCTTTACGGGTTAATGCAGAATACAATATTGATATGATTGGATTGTATGATCGAAAAGGGATTGACTCACTTAGTTTAAAGTTATCAGCAGTTAGTGCTCTTGAATCAGATGAATTAGTTAAAATAGCTTACCTTGTTCATATGAATGGGGCATTTGGCGCATATGACATTATTATGAATGGGAAAGAAACTCCTGGAAAAGGCGAAAAAATCCCGACTAATATTGCTTTCTATAACCGACTAATTGGTAATTTAAAAGATAATGAGATGATAATTAGGTATTATTCTATTGATAGTACATGGAGGACCGCTTTTGTTGCATGGATGGTCAATTATTTCGATTCAATTATCGTACCTGATCATTACCGAATTGAACCGAAGATGAAAAATTACTCCACCAAAGATATTATTCAGAAACTTAATTCTACGTACATTCTAAATACGGATTTACCTCCAGTAACTATTATGAATTCGCAGCCAAGAAATACCCCATCTCCTTCTGTAAACGTTGAGGGGAATACATGGAGTAATCCACTTTCTGTTTGCCGGATTCGTACTCATGCTCTTCCTCGAGTCCGTAGTGCTACTTTTAAGGGATGGAGAACTCGCTCTAATGGACGTCGTTATCAACACCAGGGCTTGGATATAGAAGCTGCGCCAAATACACCAATATTTTCAGTAGCAGATGGTCGCATCGCTTTTATAATTGATCCTCCTCGTAGTGATTATGGCAGACAGTTATGTATTATTGTTCAGGTTGACGATCTTCCACTAGAGAAGGCGTTGCTTTGTAGATGTAATGATAGTGAAATTAGTGAGGTTTATTTTTTCTACGCCCATCTGTCTGCAATTCATTCTGGTTTAGAGAGGGGAGACCATGTACGTTGTGGTGAATTATTGGGAGAAACTGGTTGCACAGGTAATGCCAATGGAATGACCAGTATAGCTTTAGGTGCTCATCTCCATTTTGAAGTTAGAGTAAAAGAGAGACCTGGTCCTGGTATAGCAAACAGGCTTGATCCTGCTCCTTTCATCGATGGGTTTAATTATCCTTAACAAGAAAATGAGAAATGAGAATTTTTATTAAATATTCTTTCATGTCGCTTTTATTTTTAGAAGCGGCAAGCTTACAAATCTGTTATGCGTCAGATAACTCAGTATCCAGCGTCAACTCGGATACAAATTCCATGACATTCTCGGAGATTTTTTCAAGACAGGAACAACAACGTGTTGATGAGGAATATCGCGGTGATTATCGTAATTACAAAAATAAGCAAAATAATTTACCTGATTCTCAGAGGAGCAAAGTTTTTTCAAGTAATGAATATTGGTTGGTAAATAAAGAACAGGATCTATGGCTTGGCTTGTTTGATGGAAAAAATATCAAAGTGCCAGCAAACTATTACAAGGACATTCCTAATGGTGGGTATCATCAACAACGAATATTAAGAGTTAAAAGAAAGGGTAAAATTTCACAATTTCTATTGCAACGTGAAACTAATAATTACCCATCTAAATGTCTCAGTGTAATAAATAATATAGTTTTTGACTCTTCATTATATACATATTTTTACTCTGGATGTACTAGTTTTAGTTTTGAACCTAACTCAACCCGCCATAGCATATTATATGATATTTTACTATATGATAAAATATATGATGCGATAATTGTGCTTGATTCAATACCTTATTCAACTCCTGAAGATCTTAAATATATAAAAGAATCTTTGGTGTCAATAAATGGATACTATCGGTATGATGCGCTTGACGTTGCATTTAGAATAATCGCAAAAGATCAGATCGTTATTGTTGACCCTGACACAGGCAAAGCTTTACCTAAGGTACCAAAAACTGATGACAATGGGAAAATCATCTTGATTAATGGAAAGCCAGTAATGGTTGATGACCCTGATGGCTATAATCCTGTCATTTTAAAAAGGCTTCCTGAAGTTACTATTTTTGATTAATATCTTTATCAATTATTTTGATTATCCATAGGATGGTAAATCATGAAATATTTTGTTTTATTTTATTTTTTGATATCAACACAATTTATCCATGCTAGCGATAGAAATGATGAGATACTCTTTTCCAAGAGTGACCCTGGAAATCTATTAGATCGAGATGCAAACGAAAGATATCATGATCAATTTATTGATTTTAAAACAACTCAAAACAATCTCCCAGATATAAAGAGAAATAAGTCTTTATTTTCCAATCAGTATTGGTTGGTAAATAAAAAACAGGACTTATGGATTGGGGTGTTTGATGGGAAATATGTAAAAATACCCGCAGGTACTTATGTTAATATTCCTGGTGAAACGTTATTTCCTGAAAGCATAATTCGAATGAAAAGAGGAGGTAAAATATCTCAATTTTTATTACTAAATAGTAATTGTACATACCCATCCGTTTGTGTCAATCGAAGAGATGGGATATTATTTGATGCTCATGATTATATGGTTTTTTATACTGGATGTGCCCGTGATGATAGATTAGCCTCTAAAAAATTAAGCGTTTTTTATAATATACTATTTTACAGTAAGACATTTGATACAATATTGCGGCTTGATGAATTCCCTGATTCTGCATTGCAGGGCGAAAGTATCAATGTTTTCAAAACATCTATTGAAAAAGTTAAAGATTACTATATCGATTATAGTATCGAGTCGGCATTTAAGTTTACAGGTCCAGATCAGGTTATCGTTGTTGATGAAAAAACTGGAAAACCTCAGGAGAAGGTTCAGGAAACAGATGATAATGGAAATCCTGTCATGAAAAATGGTGAACCGGTTATGATTGATGATCCCGATGGATTCCAACCTGTCATTTTAAAAAGACTTCCTGAAGTTACTATTGCCAATTAATATATCAGACTGAATAGATTAGAATATGAAAAAAACTATTTGTGTAGGTGATAAAACATCTCATGGTGGATCTGTCTTAACGGGCTCATCTCAGATAATCATTGATGGTAAATCTGTGGCACGTAAGTCTGATCTGGTCTCATGTCCAACACACGGTGTAAATAGTATAAGTGAGGGAGATGAAAAACATTGCGATAACGGGTTAGCTGTTGCGTTAGAAGGGCACCGCTGTTCATGTGGCGCTATTCTTATTTCCGCCGGTTCGCGTGTTTTAAAGGAATGAACTTATGCCAGTAAATATTTTTGATATTCCTTCGGAAGAGAAAACATCCCAAAAAGCATTATCACTATGGGTTGAATTCGGAATTTGTGTTTGTATTATTGCTGTATATGTATGTGTTTTCTTGGTTTATTTTTCTGAGTATTTATCAAAAAATAATTATGTTTTCTGGTCTGAGTTATTGCTGGTGCCGCTACTCTTAAGCGGGGCTGTATTTTTCTTCAGAGTTATAATTTGGAATAATGAGAATATCGAAACAGTTTACTGGAATAAAACTCGCCTGGATTATTATCAGGAGTTGCTTCAAAAAGGAAGGGCCTATCTTGAGATCATTGAGTTACAGATCAGATTGCCTGATTTAAATGGAGATGTGACTAATATCATAGAGGGAGATTTATTGCCTGTTCGCTATGCACCAAAGTTTACGCATATGTCCAGATATCTTAGTTTTAATTCCCCAACAAATGAATTAAATAGCATTCATCAAATACAGGATAGAAATGCTATTTTATTTAATAAAATAATGGGATTTCTGATTAATGATATCCATATGCATATAACCCTTTTGCCTAAATATATTAGGGTAAAAGTGATATGCGCTCTTAATGATAATTTTAAACCTCTGATGGAAAATATTTGGCAAGAACGACTTGATAATATATATCCCGGGGAGAATATTGAGTTTAGTAGAAACTTATCTGAATCCATCGATAAATTGCTGGATAGCTCTTCTGATGAATATATAGTTCTTATTGCCGCCAGTTTTTATGGCGCAGAATTACTTGACGATGAAATCGACGATAAATCTGAATCTGTGATGTTTTTGTTGGGAAGACTGAGAAATGATGGCGAGACTGGTGGTCGCTCATCTTTAGGGGCTTTTTTTCGACCAGAATGTGATTGGGTAGGAATAGATAAATTGCTCCTTTGGGGAAGGGTTAATGAAGGGAGAAGGCTATCTGGTGTTATATATTCTGGGTTGAATGAAGAAGAGCTTAAAAAATTGGTGTTAAAAACAACAGATGTAATGTCGGAAAGTGCACTTTCGTCGTATATGTACGTTGATTCAGACAACTATTTATGTAAATGCCCGCCTCTTACCGAGTTTTTGCAATTGAGTTATGTAAATGAGCATCTCCCCCCAGGACAGTATTTATTGGTAAATAAAAATAATGATGTTTTGAACTGTCATTTATTTAACTCAGTTGCAAGTGTTTAGAGGTTTATTATAACATGAAGAAAATCCTTATTAAATTTTCTGGCGTTTTTTTTGTCGTTATTATTACTGTTATTTTATTTCTAATATATTATCTATGGGGACCATCCCTGGGATGGATGGAACCAGCAGAAAAATTTCGGGTGCTCTGTACTATTTTCGCAGTTCCTGTTTTCCTCTCTTTGCTGCTAGTCAGTCGGTACTCACTTGTTGCGTTTGCATCAAGATTGCGTTTTTTCTGTAAATTAAATGATAAACAGAATACTCGGTCAAACAATAGTGCTCATTTGAAACAGGTAGACATAAGTAAAAAGATAATAAACGAAGTACAACAAGTTCTGCGACATACTTACGGTCATTTCTGGCATAGCAAAGTCCGCATCCTGCTGATGACCGGCTCAGTCAGTGATGTGGAACAACTGGCCCCAAAACTCACTAGGGAACTCTGGCAGGAAGACCGGGGGACTGTGCTGCTGTGGGGTGGCGATCCTGCGACTCCGGCCGATGCAGACTGGCTGGCTGCGTTGCGTAAACTGCGCCGCCGTGCGGTGGACGGAATGGTCTGGGTGACCTCAGGGCTGGACGGTATGCCGGCAACGGAAAACAGCGCAACCTCAGGTCTCACGCCAGATGCAATGGATAGCGTGTCTCATGCTTTAAAGCTTCGCTATGAGGCTCTGGGCTGGAAGCTGCCGCTGTACGTCTGGTCCCTGCATCCGCGCGCCGGAGAACAGGCCGGGCGCGTCACCCAGCCAGTGGGGTGCCTTTTGCCTGCGAATTGTTCACCGCAGACGCTCGCCGGACAGCTTACCGGGCTGATACCGCAGCTGACCGCGCAAGGCATACAGCAGGTCTGCGGTCAGCCACAGCACAATTTTTTACTCGCGCTGGCCGATCAGTTGACCCGTAAACCGGAAACGGTGACGGAGCCGTTATCGGTATTGCTTAATCCTTACCGCCCGCAGCCGCTGGCCGGAGTGGTGTTCAGCGCGCCGTCGGCGGAGGCCGGCCGCAGTATCAGCCATCACTGGGGCCGGGATAACCGCTGGGATATTCTGCCGGACAGGATGACGGAATTACCCGCAGGTCTACGTCCGCGCAAACAGGGAGTCAACTGGATGCGTGGGATGAGCGTGGCCGCCGCCGCCCTGATGTTACTCTGGGCCGCCTCAATGACAGTCTCTTTTATCGCCAACCGCCACCTGGTGGCGATCGCACAGGAGCAGGTGCGGCTGGCCTCAGCGGAGAAACAGCCGCTGGCCGTACGCCTGCATGCGCTCTCCGCGTTACAGAAAACGCTTTCTCAACTGGAATACCGCTCACAGCACGGCGCGCCGTGGTACTTCCGCGCTGGCCTCAGTCAGAACGATGACCTGCTGGCGGCGCTGTTCCCGCGCTACGGAGAGAGGGCGCAGCCGCTGCTGCGCGATGCGGCGGCGCATCATCTGGAAGAGCAGCTCACCGCCTTCGTGCAGCTGCCGCCGGACAGCCCACTGCGTGAGAAGATGACGAAGACCGCTTACGGACAACTGAAACAATATCTGATGTTGACCCGCCCGGAAAAAATGGACGCCGCGTGGTTCGCCACCACGCTAATGCAGGACTGGTCGCAGCGCTCAGGCATCGCCGACGCCGTCTGGCAGGGCAGCGGCCCTTCGCTGCTGGCATTTTATGCCGCCAGTCTGGTGTCGCATCCGCAGTGGCGTCTGCCTGTCGATGACGGTCTGGTCAGCCAGGTGCGCACACGGTTAATTCGACAGATGGGCCAGCGCAACAGTGAGTCCACGCTTTACCAGAAGATGCTCGCGCAGGTGGCGAATCAGTATGCCGATATGCGCCTGGCGGATATGACTGCCGACAACGATGCTTCGCGTCTGTTCAGCACTGATGAGGTGGTGCCGGGCATGTTTACCCGTCAGGCCTGGGAGCAGGCCGTGCAGCCGGCCATTGAGAAAGTGGTCGCGGAACGCCGCGATGAAATGGACTGGGTGCTGAGCGATACGAAGCAGACTGCCGCGCAGTCGACGTCGCCGGAAGCTCTGCGAGCCAGGCTGGCGGAGCGTTATTTCGCTGATTTTAGCGGCGCCTGGCTGGATTTCCTCAACAGTTTGCGCTGGCAGCGCGCGGCGACCCTCTCTGATGCCATTGACCAGCTGACCCTGATGGCCGATGTGCGCCAGTCGCCGCTGGTGGCGCTGATGAACACCCTGAGCGTGCAGGGGCGAACCGGCCAGACCGGGGAAGCCATCGCCGATTCGCTGGTCAAATCGGCCAGGCAGCTGTTCAACCGTGACAACCCACCCGCCATCGATCAGCAGTCCGGCGCGCGCGGTCCTCTGGATGCCACCTTCGGGCCCGTACTGGCGCTGCTGGACAATCGCGACGGCGGGACACCCACCAGCCGTCTTAGCCTGCAGACCTTCCTGACCCGCGTCACCCAGGTGCGTCTGCGCCTGCAGCAGGTCACCAACGCCACCGATCCGCAGGCGATGACCCGGTTGCTTGCGCAGACGGTATTCCAGGGCAAGGCCGTGGATTTAACCGAAACGCGCGACTACGGCAGCCTGGTGGCGGCGGGGCTGGGCCAGGAGTGGAGTGGATTTGGGCAGACGCTGTTTGTTCGCCCGATGGAACAGGCCTGGCAGCAGGTGCTGACCCCGGCGGCGGAAAGCCTCAACGCCCAGTGGCGCAGCGCAGTGGTGGAGGACTGGAATAGCGCTTTTGGCGGTCGCTACCCCTTTAAAAATACCAGCAGTGAAGTCTCTCTGCCGCTGCTGGCAAAATACCTCAACAGCGAGACCGGGCGCATCGCCCGCTTTCTGCAGACCCGGCTGAACGGCGTGCTGCATAAAGAGGGGAGCCGCTGGATGGCGGACAGTATCAATGCTCAGGGGCTGACGTTTAACCCGGCCTTTCTGCAGGCGATGAATACCCTGAGCCATCTCTCCGACGTCGCGTTCGCCAACGGCGAAGCGGGATTGCATTTTGCGCTACGTCCCGGCACGGCGGACGGCGTGATGCAGACGGAGCTGGTCATCGACAGTCAGAAACTTGTCTATATGAACCAGATGCCGGTCTGGCGGCGGTTCAGCTGGCCCGCCGACACCGAAGCGCCGGGCGCCAGTCTGAGCTGGGTCAGTACCCGGGCGGGCACCCGCCAGTATGGCGATTTCCCGGGCGCCTGGGGGTGGATCCGTCTGCTGGATAAGGCGGTGGTCAGCGCTTATCCCGGAACGAGCAGCAGCTGGAGCCTGAGCTGGAAAGCGCCGGATGGTCTGTTGCTGAACTACACGCTGCGTACCGAGGCGGGGGAAGGACCGCTGGCGCTGCTGGCGCTGCGAAACTTTACGCTACCGGAGACGATATTCAGCGTGCGCGCGTCTGCTGAACGTGTTCCGCTGACCGACGATATACCCGGCGAAGAGGGATACTGAACCTTCTCCTTCACTGATTGGCGTTGACCTGCAACGCCAGGCCTCCTTCGCTCATGGCCGCCCGACGGCCAATAATCTGACCGCGCAGCCATGCTGCGTGTCTCCCTGTAGACGAATAATGGAATATTCATAATGGACGATTTAACCCTGCGATATTTTGACGCTGAAATGCGCTACCTGCGCGAGGCGGCAAAAGCGTTCGCGCAGGCTCACCCCGATCGGGCGGCGATGCTGGAACTCGATAAAGCCGGTACGCCGGACCCTTACGTTGAGCGCCTGTTTGAAGGCTTTGCCTTTTCCGTAGGTCGCTTGCGCGAAAAAATTGATGATGATCTGCCGGAGCTGACCGAGGGGCTGGTCAGCATGCTGTGGCCGCACTATTTGCGCACTATTCCATCGCTATCGATCGTGGCGCTGACCCCAACGCTGCCGGCGATGAAGATGGCGGAAACGGTGCCCGCCGGGTTTGAGATTAGCTCCCGCCCACTGGGGCCGAAAAATACCGTGTGCCGGTACCGAACCACCCGCGATCTGACGCTTAACCCGCTGGCGATAGAGGAGGCGGTGATGACGGCGGAGCCGGACGGACGTTCGGCCCTGCGACTACGATTCGCCTGTAGCGAGCTGGCTGACTGGTCGCAGACCGATCTCCGCCGCCTGGCGCTGTACCTGGGGGAAGACGCCGTTACCGGCAGCGCCCTCCATCTGTGGCTGACCCGACGCCAGGCCGCGCTGTACCTGCGTCTGCCGGGTCAGACAGAGCGGGTAAGCCTCGACGGCTATTTTTCCCCGGGGGGATTCAGCGAGGAGGATCGTTTATGGCCGAAGGGGGAGAGCGCTTTCAGCGGCTATCAGCTGCTGCTCGAGTATTTCACCTTTCGCGAAAAATTTATGTTCGTGCAGCTAAATGGCTTGGAAAACATCACCCTGCCGGCGGGGATATCGCATTTCACGCTTGAGGTGGTGTTCAGCGAGGTCTGGCAAAGTGATTTACCCGTCAGCGCAAGCAGCCTGCGCCTGCACTGTGTGCCGGTGATTAACCTGTTTACCCTTGAGGCCGATCCGTTGACCATCAGCGGGCTGGAGAGCGAATACCTCCTGCGTCCGAAGCGCCTGCAGGACGGGCATACCGAAATCTATTCTGTTGACAGCGTGACCGGCTCCGGGCGCACCGGGGAGGCACGCTATGTGCCTTTCACCCGCTTTCGTCACCAGGGGGGAATGATGCGTCGCCATGCGCCGGAGCGCTACTACCACACCCGCGTAAAACGGGGCGTAACCGGCATGCACGATACCTGGCTTATCCTCGGCGGACAGCAATGGGAGGCTGACCGGGAGCTGGCGCGGGAAACGGTCTCCTTGCGCATCACCGGCACTAACGGCCAGCTGCCGCGCCGGGCGCTACAGAGCACGCTGCTGGATCGCTGTGAGTCGATATCAGCCACGCCGCTTACCGTCCGCAATCTCTGTAAGCCCACGCTGCCGGCCTATCCCCCGGCGGAAGACCGCTACCACTGGCGGGTCATGAGCCATCTGGGCACCCGTTTTCTCAACATGATGAGCAGCGCCGAGGTGCTGCGCGGCACGCTGTCGCTCTACAACTGGCGGGAGGATGAGCTCAATAATCGCCGTCTGGACGCCATTCTGGCGGTCAGCCATTACCGAATTCAGCGTTTCGAGCAGGGCTTCCTGCTGCGCGGGCTGGATATCGAAGTGACGCTCGACGGTAGCGGATTTACCGGTGCGGGCGATGTCCACCTGTTTGGCGATATGCTCAACCGCTTTTTCGCACTGTATGCCGATATGAATCAGTTCAACCAGCTGACGCTCATTGTTCAACCTGAAGGGAAATGTATCCGGTGGAAAGAGAATCACAGTCTGCGCCTGCCCGGCTGATGGCGCAGCTCCGGCCTCAGTTGCCGTACATGAATTTTTACCGCTTCTGCCAGTTGCTGGAGAAGAACCATCCGAAGGCGCCGATCATCGGCAGCGGCTGGCTAGTAGGTGATGAACCCATACGCTTTCGCCCGCATCCGGGGATGGGCTTTCCGGCTGGCGAAATCCGTGGAATGGACGATCCTGAACCGCCCCGTCCGCCGGCGGTTCGCGTGACTTTTATGGGACTCTACGGCGTGGAATCCCCGCTGCCGACCCACTATAGCGATGACATTGCGCAACTGCGGGAAGGCGTCGAGGCCACCGAGGATTTCCTCGATATCTTTAACCATCGGCTGATCGCCCAGTATTACCGTATCTGGCGCAAATATTCCTACCCGGCAACCTTTCGGGCGGGCGGCACGGACAACATCTCGCAGTATCTGCTGGGCCTGGCGGGGCTGGGCATACCGGGATGTGCCGCCGTTGCCGCATCGCCGCTGTCGCGATTTCTGGCGCTGCTGCCGGTGATGATGCTGCCGGGGAGATCCGGGGAAGGCATGGAGGCGCTGGTGGCGCTCCTGGCCCCGGGGACCCGGGCGACGGTGTACCACCACGATCCCTGCCGGATCCCCTTGTCGCAGCCGTTAACGATGAGCGTCCGTCAGCCGGTTAGCCTGCAACATAGGCCAGTGATGGGAACCCACGCCACGGATGTGAACGGTCAGGTATTGCTGCAGCTGGCCACGGAAAAGCCTGATGAGGTTCGCGGCTGGCTGCCCGGCGGCGAACTGTTCAGCGACCTGATGGCGCTTCTGCACGTCTGGCTCGGATCTCATCTTGACGTGCGGCTGCAGCTTTGCGTCGCCCGCCATTTACTGCCGGATGCGCAACTTTGCTGCCAGCAGGAGCATGCCGTCCAGCTCGGCCGTACCGCTGTGCTGCGTCCGCTGGATGCGCAGAAGCAGGCTGACGACAGAGTCACGATTTATCTGGGGCGCTATCAGCGCGTCCGGGAAAATATCCACCGCAGGGAGAGCGATGAAGATGGCGATTACCGCAGTTAAACCCTCCGCCAGGTTGCTGGCATTCCTCATGGTTACCGTCTTAACCGGCTGCGGCCTGACGCAGACCGTGAAAGACGGCGCCGTTTCCGTGACCCAGTCCATTTTTTACCCCCAGGTGAAAACCCTGCATCTGGATCTTCGCGCCCGGGAAGGAGTGAATAACAACGCTAAAGGCGCCTCCCTGGCGACGGTGGTGCGTATTTATCAGCTGAAGGACCGGCAAGCGTTCGACAATACTGACTACCCGTCGCTGTTTGCCGGCGATGGCCAGGCGCTGCAGACGGACCGGGTGGCGGAAAAAGATGTTCGCCTGCGTCCGGGCGAATCGGTGACCGTCGATATGCCCATGGAAACCAGCGCGCAGTTTGTGGCGGTGGCGGCCATGTTTATCGATCCAGACCTGACGCAAAACAGCTGGCGGCTGGTACTCACCCGGGACGAACTTGATCCGGCGAGGCCGCGCATTATCGAAGCCAGCCAAAATCAACTGACGCTGCACCCGTTTAAGGAGAAGTGAAAATGCCTCGTCCCTCCCTGTATGACATCCTGTACGGCAATTTCGCCGGCGGGCTTGACCTGAATACTGTCAGCGAAACGGATCAGGTCATCCTGTCGGTGCTCGATAACATGCAGCGCATCCTCAACTGTCGGGCCGGAACGCTGGCGCATCTGCCGGACTACGGCCTGCCGGATATGACCGCTATCCTCCAGGGGATGCCAGCGTCGGCGCACCAGCTGATGAGCACGTTGTCGGCGGTGTTGCTGAAATACGAACCGCGCCTGCAGCGGATCGCGGTGGTGATGCTCGATCAGCATGCGCCCGGCGAACTGCGCTATGCCATTGATGCGGAGCTGAAGGATATTGGCCTGGTGCGTTACGGCACGGAGTTTATGCCCGAGGGCAGGGTGTTGATCCGCCACCTCAAACGTCAGCAGTACCTTGACGCCCGCTCCGCCCTCTAATCTCTCGCTGAAAGACATCATGATGACAACACACCACGACCGTCACTATAAAGCCGGTGGCGACCCGCGCACGCTGGCTGATTTTATGGCTCTGCGTGCGGAAATGAACAAGCTCAGCCACCCGGCGCGGCCGGATATTAACTGGCCGTATGCCGAGCAGCTTGCCCGCGGGCTGTTGGAGCATCACGGCGCGGACCTGCAGACTGTCGCCTGGTATACCCTGGCCCGCGCCCGGCTGGGCGGGGTGGCAGGGATCAATGAGGGGCTGACGCTGATGGAGTCGCTGCTGGTTCGTCAGGGGAAAAACCTGTGGCCACAGGCGCTCCCGGCCCGGACAGAGATCTTCCGCACCCTGAGCAAGCGGCTGCGGCAGGTGATCCGTACCCTGAATCTTACCCCAGAGGATGTTGAGTCGCTTGAGCAGGCTGAACGTTCGCTGCAAAGCTTCGACGCAGTGCTCCAGCGCCTTGAGATCGCTCCTGAAAACCAGCTGAGCGACCTGCGGGCGCTACTGCACAGCACGGCAACTCGCTTCGAGAGCCTCGACCCTGCGCCAGCGCTTCCCACCGCGCCGCCGGTGGCGGTGTCTGACGCGGAACTTCCCGGCACTCTGGTCAGCGAAGAGGATGCGGCGAAGGTTGAGCCAGTGCCAGACCTAAAACGTAGACCAAAGGCTGAGCCGCTGGCTCCGCCTTCACCTGCAAAGCGGCCCGCGCCGGTGGCGGCGTCTACTCCGGCAGCCGCGCCGCGCTGGAAGCCGTTTATCGCCGGGATGGTTACCATGCTGGCGGTAACGGGTATCGCCGTCGGCGGATGGCTGGCGCTGCGTCAGTCCGACTTGCCGCCCATTTCGGTCACCCAAAATGCCGGACCGATACCGGGCCTGCCGGCGACAACGCCCCCGGGGCCGGTTGATCTGCCACAGACGCAGCGCCAGCTTGGCGAGCTTGCCCGCCTGGCGCCGGACTGGGCGGTCAGCTACGGCGACCAGCTGGTCCACCAGGCCCTTATCCGCTGGCCGGATCAGGCGCAACCGCTGGCGCAGCAGTGGCGGCAGCAGCTGAGTGCTGGCGCATTGCCCGCGGAAAATCTTACCGGCTGGTCGGAGGGCATGCAGCAGCTGCAGCGGCTCGCCGACCAGCTCAATGCCCTCGACGAGCAGAAGGGGAAGTACCTGACGGTGAGCGAACTGAAAACCGCAGTATTTGCCATCACACAGTCGTTTAACCGCGCTGTTCCGCTGGAGGAGCAGCTGCGCCAGCTGGCCGCGCTTCCCGTTGATCAACCCTGGCCAGCCGCGCGGGGAAGCCTCGCGGAGCTGCATCTGCAACAGCTGATAGTGGAGTATGCCCTGCTGAAGCGAAAACAGCCGGCGTCGCCGACCGCTGCGCTCCCCGCAACCGGTGAGCCCTCGGTGAGTGAGGCGGTGAAATAAAGTGTGCGCATGGCAACATTTTCTTTACATCAATATTGCAAGAACCGAACGCCCTTCGTAGTCTGAAAATGATTTAAATATACCGTTTGTAGTTGTATTGAAAATTTTATTTCGATCTCTGAGGGCATACTATGAAGCACTGTAAAATCATCCTGTTAGTAGGCCTTCTGGCCAGTTCCGCTTCGGCATTAGCGGAGAAGATCGGCGTCTCAATGGCCTACTTCGATCAAAACTTTCTCACTATTATCCGCCAGTCCATTGAGAAAGAAGCTCAAGCCCGCCACGTCGACGTACAGTTTGAAGACGCCCGCGGCGACACCGGACGCCAGGCCGATCAGGTGCAGAGCTTCATTGCCTCCGGCGTGGACGCGATCATCGTCGACCCGGTGGACTCCGCCAGCACCCCGCAGCTGACGAAGATGGCGCAGCAGGCCAAAATGCCGCTGGTGTATGTGAACCGGACGCCGGGGGATAAAACGTTACCGCCCGGCGTGGTGTTTGTCGGTTCGGACGAGCGGGAGTCCGGCACATTGCAGATGGAGGCGCTGGCGAAGCTGGCGAACTACAAAGGCAACGTCGCCATCATGATCGGCAATCTCACCGACGCCGGCGCGCTGCAGCGCACCAAAGATGTGGAGCAGGTGGTGGCCAAGTATCCGGCAATGAAAGTGGTGCAGAAACAGCCGGCCAACTATTCCCGCAGCGAGGGAATGGATCTGATGCAGAACTGGACGGGCAACGGAGAAGCGATTGATATTGTGGCGGCGAACAACGATGAGATGGCGATTGGCGCGGCGATGGCGCTGGAGAAAAGCCAGAAGAAGCTGCTGATCGGCGGGATCGACGCCACCCCGGACGGGCTGAAAGCCCTGGCCAGCGATAAGATTCAGGTGACGGTTTTCCAGGACGCCGTCGGTCAGGGCAAAACGGCCTTAGCGGTAGCGCTGAAGCTGATTAAAGGAGAAAAGGTCGAGTCTCATGTCTGGATCCCGTTTGAGTTAGTGACCAAAGAAAACATGCAGACCTATGTGGAAAAGAGTCATTAACGGCAAGGCGCAGGTGCGCGAACCTGGCTGATAAAACCGGGCTGATAATGTGACGCCCGGGCAACTAAATCGGAGGAAAAGGCATGGCAACGGCAAGAAGCGGCTATACGCTGCAGGTGATAAAGGCAGGGCAGCAGGGGCATGTTGAAATGAGATGGGGGCATCTCGCAGACATTGATACGCGCGCGGCGGCGGCGGCTATCATGCAGCATATCGGGCATTCTTCGTCCTCGCGGGGCCTGCAGGAGATCAGCCTGTCGCTGACCAATGCCGCCAGCGGTATCTCGGTGGAGCTTCATCACCCGGCCTCAGGGGAAAGCGCCACCCCGGCTTTCATCGAGGGCGAGTTAAAGAAAATTGTGCAGATCGTTGATGGCTACGAGGCGGCAGAAGATACCCATATTGTGGAGTAGCGTGTCGTCCGGGTAAAAAAATCCACGCCGCTGCGTGGATTTTTTATGACGTGGTGGCGGCGAAAACGCCAGTTAGCGGGATCAGACGTTGAACAGGAAGTTCATCACATCGCCATCTTTCACGATGTAGTCTTTACCTTCAGCACGCATTTTACCGGCTTCTTTCGCGCCCTGTTCGCCTTTGTAGGCAATGAAGTCTTCATAAGCGATGGTCTGCGCGCGGATAAAGCCTTTTTCGAAGTCGGTGTGGATCTTACCGGCTGCCTGCGGCGCGGTCGCTCCCACCGGGATGGTCCATGCGCGAACTTCTTTCACGCCCGCGGTGAAGTAGGTCTGCAGGTTCAGCAGAGCGTAACCGGCGCGGATCACGCGGTTCAGGCCCGGCTCTTCGAGGCCCAGCTCAGCCATGAACTCGTCACGCTCTTCATCGTCCAGCTCGGCGATGTCCGCTTCAACGGCGGCGCACACCGGCACCACCACAGACCCTTCCTGCTCGGCGATGGCGCGAACCTGATCGAGGTACGGGTTGTTCTCGAAACCGTCTTCATTGACGTTCGCGATGTACATGGTCGGCTTCAGGGTCAGGAAGCTCAGATAGCGGATGGCCTCTTTCTCTTCTTTGGTCAGATCCAGCGCGCGCAGCATACCGGCGCTTTCCAGCTGCGGCAGGCATTTTTCCAGCGCGGCCAGCTCAACCTTCGCGTCTTTATCGCCGCCTTTGGCTTTTTTGGAGACGCGGTGAATCGCGCGTTCGCAGGTATCAAGGTCAGACAGCGCCAGTTCGGTGTTGATAACGTCGATATCTTCCGCCGGGTTCACTTTCCCCGCGACGTGAATAATATTATCGTTTTCAAAGCAGCGAACCACATGGCCGATGGCTTCGGTTTCACGGATGTTGGTCAGAAACTGGTTGCCAAGACCTTCACCTTTGGACGCGCCTTTCACCAGGCCCGCGATATCCACGAACTCCATGGTGGTCGGCAGGATGCGCTGCGGTTTGACGATTTCAGCCAGCTTGTCCAGACGCGGATCGGGCATCGGTACGACACCGGTGTTCGGCTCAATGGTACAGAAGGGGAAGTTGGCCGCTTCAATACCCGCTTTGGTGAGCGCATTGAACAGGGTGGATTTGCCGACGTTGGGCAAACCGACGATACCGCATTTGAATCCCATGATTTAAATCACCTTAATCTTTGGATAATCAATCTGTTACAAGGAACAGATTGCAGAAAATTGAATAGCTTTGCCTATTATACACGGTGCGCGGCAAAAATGCCGCACGACAACGGCTTATTGCGCCTTAAACGCGTGCAAACGGTTGGTCGCTTTGGTCAGCCCGTCCTTTAACCAGATTTCGGTACAGCGCGCCGCTTCGTCGACAGCGTCATCGATCAGTTTCTGCTCGCTGGCCGGTGGTTTGCCAAGCACAAAGCCGACAACCTTGTTTTTGTCGCCCGGATGGCCGATTCCGACGCGTAAACGGTGAAAGTTCGGGTTATTGCCGAGCTTACTGATGATATCCTTCAGGCCATTGTGGCCGCCATGGCCACCGCCAAGCTTAAATTTCGCCACGCCCGGCGGTAAATCCAGCTCGTCATGGGCGACCAGAATTTCATCAGGGTTGATGCGATAAAAGGTCGCCATCGCGGCCACGGCTTTACCGCTGAGGTTCATAAAGGTAGTGGGGACCAGCAGGCGGACGTCCTCGCCCGCCAGGTTGATGCGCGAGGTGTAGCCGAAGAATTTGCTCTCTTCGCGCAGCGGCGCACGATGGCGATCCGCCAGTAAATCCACATACCAGGCGCCAGCGTTGTGCCGGGTAGCGGCATATTCCGCACCGGGGTTGGCCAGGCCGACAATCAGTTTAATGGTCACGTTTTCTATCCTGCATGGGGCATTCTCTGCCGCGTAGTGTACTGTCTGCGGGCGCGCTTGACAAAATTCTGGCTATTAGACAATACCCGCATTGATGATTTACTCACTAAATCATTAGAATTTGATATGGTTCATAGACTTATTTGTAAATTTTTGTCTATCCGCTGTTCACTAATGTGATCGTGGACGCACTCCGCAGAAGAGACCTTGTCTATACTACACCTATAAGATTTGGGGACATTCCCTGGCAACCCAAAGTCCGGAGGTGACACATGAAACGCAAAAACGCTTCGTTACTCGGTAACGTACTCATGGGGTTAGGGTTGGTGGTGATGGTTGTGGGGGTAGGTTACTCCATTCTGAACCAGCTTCCGCAGCTTAACCTGCCACAATTCTTTGCGCATGGCGCAATCCTAAGCATCTTCGTTGGCGCAGTGCTCTGGCTGGCCGGTGCCCGTATTGGCGGCCACGAGCAGGTCAGCGACCGCTACTGGTGGGTGCGCCACTATGATAAACGCTGCCGTCGTAACCAGCATCGTCACAGCTAACCGTAGCATGATTTCCCGCATCGGCCGCTGAAGGCCGATGCGCTTTTCTGTGTCTCACTTTATCTCTTCCTCTTTTTCCCGCCATATTACGCCCCCATTCCGTCCTGGCCTTCGTGCTGCTATGGTTGCCAGCAAAAATGAATAGCAAGCGCGGTTTTTGCTTGACCCTGACGTTACGTCAGGCTGCAGAGTAGCGGACCTGGCCACAGAGAGGAGCAGTCATGTTAATTCAGGTGGGAGAGCTGGCGAAGCGTGCCGGACTGACGGTACGTACGCTGCATCATTATGAACAGACGGGGCTGTTAACGCCTTCGGCCAGAAGCGAGGCGGGCTATCGGCTCTATAACCTGTCCGCGGTTCAGCGCCTGCATATGATAAAGGCGCTGGCGCAGGCCGGGCTAACGCTCGCCACAATCAAGGACTATCTCGATCGGCAAACGCTGTCGCTGCCCGAGCTGCTGACGCAGCAGATAGATATGCTCAACGCCCAGCTACGCGATGTTGGCAGGCTGCGCGACCGACTATTGGTACTGCGCGAGGCGCTGGCGAGCGGCAATGAACCCGATCTGGAGTCCTGGCTACAGACGCTGGAGTTAATGAAAATGTACGATCGTTGGTTTAGTCAACAGGAGTTAGCCGCGCTGCCGTTTGCGGCACAGGATGAACAGAGGGCGCAGGCGTGGCGCGAGCTAACGGAGGAGGTGCAGACGCTGATGGCGAGCGGCTGCCCGACGGACAGTCCGCAGGCGATGCGTCTGGCGACGCGCTGGATGGAGCGCCTGGAGCAGGATACGGCCGGGCGTCCGGAGTTTCTGACCCGCCTGAACGAGATGCATGCCGCCGAGCCGCAAATGGTTGAACAGACCGGCGTCACGCCGGCAATCATCGCTTATATCACCGAGGCCTTTGCCGAAAGCAAACTGGCCATCTGGGCGCGGTACCTTGACGAAGAAGAGATGGCGTTCACCCGCCAGCACTATTTTGACCGGCTACAGGAGTGGCCTGCGCTGGTGGCGAAGCTGCATCAGGCGTGCCGGGAGGGCGTAGCGCCGGACTCGGCGTCGGGTCAGGCGCTGGCCCGGGCGTGGCTTGAACTGTTTCAGTCCTACGCCGGTACCCGGCCGCAGACGTTGCAGAAGTTTCGTCGGGCAATGGAGCAGGAGCCGCATTTGATGAAGGGCACCTGGATGACGCCGGCGGTGCTGAGCTGGCTGCAGCAGGCGACCGGATCCTTGATGCGGCAGGCGCAGGGACCTGCCGCCGGGTGATCACAGGTCAGCCAGCGCGGCCTGACGATCGGGGTAGAAGCTCAGGCGTCCGGGCAGCGGCTTGACGCCGGCGCGCGCTAGCGTGCGTAGCGGCTGAAACTCGAGGTTAGATACGCGCAATTCACAGCCTTCCGGCAGCTTGTTCACAAAGCGCTGGAAGGCATCCAGGCCACCGGCGTCGAGAACCGGCACCGCGTCCCATTTCAGCACCACGATGCGCTTGCCGGCGATCCGGGTCTCCAGATCGTTGAACAAGCCTTCGGCGGCGGCAAAGAACAGCGGCCCAATTACCCGCAGTACCAGCACATCGTCTGGCACCTCGACGTTGACCGGCGCCAGATGAGTCATGCGTGCGATACGGCGCATAAACAACAGCGAAGCCAGCACGATCCCGACGCTGATAGCGATCACCATGTCAAACAGCACCGTTAGCGACATGCACATCAGCATCACCACGATGTCGTCCTTCGGCGCGTGGCGCAGCAGATTGATGACTTTATGCGCCTCGCTCATATTCCATGCCACCATCAGCAGCAGGGCGGCCATCGCCGACAGTGGCAGCCAGGAGAGCAGTGGGGCGAGGATCAGCAGCGCCAGGATCACCAGCAGGGCGTGGATCACGGCGGCAACCGGCGATGTGGCGCCGGCGCGGACGTTCGCCGCCGAGCGGGCAATCGCCGCGGTGGCAGTGATCCCGCCGAAGAACGGCGCGACAATGTTGCCCAGCCCCTGGCCAATCAGCTCGCTATTGGCTTTGTGCTTGGTGCCGGTCATGCCATCAAGCACCACCGCGCACAGCAGAGATTCAATGGCGCCGAGCATCGCCATTGAGAAGGCGGCAGGCAGCAGAGCCTGCAGCGAGGCCCAGCTCAGGGTAAAGTTTGAGCCCGGCATATCCCAGGGCAATACCAGCTGCGGCAGCAGCTGCGGAATGCCATTGCCCTGAGTGCCGTCCGCCAGCTGATAATGGAACTGCGAGCCGATCGTCGCGACATCCCCGCCGAGCAAGTTGACCACCAGCATGACCGCGCAGCCGCCCAGCAGCGCCGGGAGGTGGCCCGGCAGGCGGATACCCAGCCGCGGCCAGAGGATCAGAATGCCAAGAGTAACGACGCCGATGGCGGCATCGCCAACGTTAATGGTCGGTAGGGCCATCGCCAGCGCCGCCACTTTCTGCAGATAATGCTCCGGCACATGGGGCATCTGCAGGCCGAGGAAATCTTTAATCTGCATGGTGCCGATGGTGATACCGATCCCCGAGGTGAAGCCGAGGGTGACTGACAGCGGGATATATTCGATCAGGCGGCCAAAGCGCGCCAGGCCAAAGAGGATTAAAAAGATCCCCGACATCAGCGTCGCCACCAGCAGTCCCGCCAGACCAAACTGCTGGGAAACCGGATAGAGGATCACCACAAAGGCGGCGGTCGGACCGGAAACGCTAAAGCGTGACCCGCCGGTCAAGGCGATCACAATTCCTGCCACCGCTGAGGTATAGAGGCCGTACTGCGGCGGCACGCCGCTGCCAATCGCCAGCGCCATCGCCAGCGGAATCGCAATGATCCCGACGGTGATCCCGGCGATCAGGTCACGCGTGAAGCGGGCGGTGGTGTACTTTTCTTTCCAACAAGCGTCGATGAGGGCGCGGAAAGGCATCACATGTGAGGAAAATAATCTGTTCACAATAATGTTTCATCCATGAGCGCATCATCTGTCAACTAAATGGCAGGTGAAGGAGGCATTGATCATACAAATAAGGTGCGGAGACAAAAAAACCCGCCGCAGCGGGTTTTTGTGCTGGGCTCGATTAATGTTCGAACATAGCAGAGATAGATTCTTCATTGCTGATACGGCGAATAGCTTCAGCCAGCATACCGGAGAGCGTCAGAGTACGCACTTTATCCAGCGCTTTAATTTCTGGTGCCAGCGGAATGGTATCGCAGACGACAAATTCATCAATGACAGAGTTTTTGATGTTCTGGATAGCGTTGCCGGAGAAGATTGGGTGCGTCGCGTAAGCGAATACGCGTTTCGCGCCACGCTCTTTCAGCGCTTCTGCCGCTTTACACAGGGTGCCGCCGGTGTCGATCATATCGTCGACCATCACGCAGTCACGACCGGCAACGTCGCCGATGATGTGCATCACCTGGGAGACGTTGGCGCGCGGACGGCGCTTGTCGATGATAGCCATATCGGTATCATTCAGCAGTTTAGCGATAGCGCGGGCACGCACGACGCCGCCGATGTCCGGAGAAACCACAATCGGGTTGTCCAGGTTCAGCTGCAGCATATCTTCCAGCAGGATTGGGCTGCCGAACACGTTATCGACTGGCACATCGAAGAAGCCCTGGATCTGTTCTGCGTGCAGGTCAACGGTCAGCACGCGGTCAACGCCGACGCTGGACAGAAAATCCGCCACCACTTTCGCGGTGATTGGCACACGAGCAGAACGAACACGACGGTCCTGACGAGCATAACCGAAGTAAGGGATAACGGCGGTGATACGACCTGCCGAAGCACGACGCAGAGCATCAACCATAACAACCAGTTCCATCAGGTTGTCATTGGTGGGAGCACAAGTGGACTGGATGATGAAAATATCACCACCGCGTACGTTTTCATTGATTTGTACGCTGACTTCGCCGTCGCTAAAACGACCTACAGCGGCGTCGCCAAGAGAAGTGTACAGGCGGTTGGCAATACGTTGTGCTAGTTCCGGGGTGGCGTTACCAGCAAAAAGCTTCATATCAGGCACGAGAAGAACCTCAGGCATGCGTCCAGTGGTGGATGAATGGGCCAATAATGTGCGGGATGGCGCCATTCGATCCAGTCGGTGTATTTAAAGAGCACGATGCAACGTCTGGAACAGGGTGACGTTGTCACCGTAACTCAATTTCCCCGGCTGACTCATTATCAATGTGCCATCACGGCGCAGGATTCAGAGCAGGGCCTGCTTGAGCGGCGAAAGGTTAACTCCGCGCGCCACAAAGCCATTTAGCCATGCCGGGGCAGTGTCCAGCACCTGACGGGCAGCGGATTCGGTGTTAAATTCAGCAAACACACAGGCCCCTGTGCCGGTCAGGCGTGACGGCGCATATTCTAACAGCCAGGAAAGCGCGGCATCAACCTCGCGAAAACGTTTTCTTGCGATAAGCTCGCAATCGTTGCTGAATTCACAATTTAATAACGTATTAATTGACCGGCGCGGGGTATTTCGTGGTAGCTCCGGATCGCGAAAAATGATCGGCGTCGGAATACTGACCCCCGGGTGGGCCACCAGGTACCATTTTTCCTCGGGTTCTACCGGCGTCAGTATTTCACCCACCCCCTCGGCGAAGGCGGCATGGCCGCGCACGAAAACCGGCACATCGGCCCCCAGCTGAAGGCCAAGAGTCGCCAGCTCATCTTCCGAGAGACCGCAGCCCCACAGATGGTTGAGCGCCACCAGCACGGTGGCGGCATTGGAGGAGCCACCGCCCAGGCCGCCGCCCATCGGCAGGCGCTTATCGATACTGATATCGGCGCCGCTGCCCGCCGGCAGGCGATCGCTTTCGCTGGCGGCATGCATCAGCAGACGCGCGGCGCGAACGATCAGATTCTCCTCGTCCGGCACGCCGGCCACCGGCGTCAGCAGGCGCAGTTGGCCGTCAGTACGCGGTTCGATGGTCAACGTATCGCCGTAATCGAGAAACTGAAACAGCGTTTGCAGGGTATGGTAACCATCGGCCCGCTGGCCGGTGATATATAAAAACAGATTCAGTTTTGCAGGAGAGGGCCAGCGGGTCATCATTTCACGATCCAGTTATCCATCTTCAGCTTGATGCGCTGAGCGCCATTGTTCAGCTCGACATTGGACGGTAGGGCTGGCTGGGTATCGCTGGTATAGCCGCCGTAGGTCACGTGCCAGGTTTTGCCGTTTTGCGTATAGTTCAGTTCACGCAGACGGTACCGATCGTCCAGCGAATAGTCGGTGGCGTCGCCCGGCAGGCCGATGATCCACTGGCGCAGGCTGTTCAACGGGATCGGCATCCCGGTCAGACGGCCAATCATCTCTTCGGCATCAGTGGCGGTATAGGTCTGGCCTTTGTTATCGATCAGCTGCACGCTGCCCGGCTGCGCGGTCAGCGACAGCTCGGTGCTGCCCAGCGGGTTGGTCAGCAGCAGGCGATAGCGGTCCTGGCCGGTTTGCTGCCAGAAGAAGCGGGCATAGACTTTTTGCTCATCGGAAAGATAGGCAAACGCCCCGCGGGTCTGGAACTGATTGAGGCTGCGGACAGCCTGCTGGTGCTGACGCCACTGCGGCGAATCCGGGCTTTTGCCAGGCCCTTGCGGCGTATGAAGAGAACAGGCGGTGAGGACGAGGCTGGCCAGCGGCAGCAGGCGGAACAGTCGATTCATAATGATGACAAATCCTTGATGTCTACAGGGAAAAACGGCGACAGGGAACAGCGGGCCGATTTGTGTAGCAGGTTACATTTATAACCCTTAATGCTAGCGTCGCCGGGCGATAGCGTCTACGTTCAAGTTGTCTGAAATCAAAAAATTAACCTTAATGGCGGTCTTGCTTTAACTATTACTCCAAAAGGGGAGCCTCTCTTTTATTGATTACGCGCATCCTGTATGATGCACTCAGACTAACCTTAGCAACGCTGGTACTACTCCCTCACAATGACCCTTTTAGCTCTTGGCATCAATCACAAAACAGCTCCGGTCGCCCTGCGAGAACGCGTCACGTTTTCGCCGGAAACGCTCGATAAGGCGCTGGAGAGCTTGCTGGCTCAGCCGATGGTGCAGGGTGGGGTGGTGCTGTCGACCTGCAACCGCACGGAACTCTATCTCAGCGTCGAAGAGCAGGATAACCTGCAGGAAGCGCTGATCCGCTGGCTGTGCAACTACCACGGCCTCAACGAAGAAGACCTGCGAAAAAGCCTTTACTGGCATCAGGATAATGACGCCGTCAGCCATCTGATGCGCGTCGCCAGCGGCCTCGATTCGCTGGTGCTGGGCGAGCCGCAGATCCTCGGCCAGGTGAAAAAAGCCTTCGCCGACTCCAGCCGCGGCCATCTTAACGTCAGCGAGCTGGAGCGGATGTTCCAGAAATCCTTTTCAGTGGCTAAGCGCGTGCGTACCGAAACCGATATCGGCGCCAGCGCGGTCTCTGTGGCTTTCGCCGCCTGTACCCTGGCGCGGCAAATCTTTGAATCGCTCTCCAGCGTCACCGTGTTACTGGTCGGCGCCGGTGAAACCATTGAGCTGGTAGCGCGCCATCTTCGCGAACATCACGTGCGCAAAATGGTGATCGCCAACCGCACCCGTGAACGCGCCCAGGCGCTGGCGGAGGAAGTGGGCGCCGAGGTGATAGCCCTCAGCGATATCGACGAACGGCTGAAAGAGGCCGACATCATTATCAGCTCCACCGCCAGCCCGCTGCCGATCATCGGCAAAGGCATGGTGGAGCGTGCGCTTAAGGCGCGGCGTAACCAGCCGATGCTGCTGGTGGATATCGCCGTCCCGCGCGACGTTGAACCAGAGGTCGGCAAACTAGCTAACGCCTACCTCTACAGCGTCGACGATTTGCAAAACATCATTCAGCATAACCTGGCGCAGCGTAAGGCTGCCGCGGTGCAGGCGGAATCGATCGTCGAGCAGGAAACCAGCGAATTTATGGCCTGGCTGCGCGCGCAGAGCGCCAGCGAGACCATTCGCGAATACCGTTCTCAGTCTGAGCAGGTCCGTGAGGAGCTGACGGCGAAAGCGCTGGCCGCGCTGGAGCAGGGCGGTGATGCCCAGGAAATTATGCAGGATCTGGCGCGCAAGCTCACTAACCGCCTGATCCACGCGCCAACCAAATCTCTTCAGCAGGCCGCCCGTGACGGGGACGACGAACGTCTGCATATTCTGCGCAACAGCCTCGGGCTGGAATAGCGCACCTTTCTCTTATTTTCAGGACAGGGTGAATTCACGCCTATGAAGTCTTCTATTGTTGCCAAACTGGAAGCGTTGTACGAGCGCCATGAAGAAGTGCAGGCGCTGCTCGGCGATGCCGCGACGATTGCCGATCAGGATAAATTCCGCGCGCTGTCGCGGGAGTATGCTCAACTGAGCGATGTGGCGCGCTGCTATACCGACTGGCGTCAGGTGCAGGAGGATATTGAAACCGCGCAGATGATGCTCGACGATCCGGAAATGCGCGAAATGGCGCAGGAAGAACTGCGTGACGCCAAAGAAAAAGGCGACCAGCTGGAGCAACAGCTGCAGGTTCTCCTCCTGCCGAAAGATCCTGATGACGAGCGTAACGCCTTCGTGGAAGTGCGCGCCGGGACCGGCGGCGACGAAGCAGCGCTGTTTGCCGGCGATCTATTCCGCATGTACACCCGTTACGCAGAATCGCGCCGCTGGCAGGTAGAGATCCTCAGCGCCAACGAAGGTGAGCACGGCGGCTTTAAAGAGGTGATCGCCAAGATCAGCGGTGACGGCGTCTATGGTCGGCTCAAATTTGAATCCGGCGGCCATCGCGTGCAGCGCGTGCCGGCCACCGAGTCGCAGGGGCGGATCCACACCTCCGCCTGTACGGTGGCGGTGATGCCGGAGCTGCCGGAAGCCGAAATGCCGGACATTAACCCGGCGGATCTGCGCATCGATACCTTCCGTTCCTCCGGGGCAGGCGGTCAGCACGTTAACACCACCGACTCGGCTATCCGCATTACCCACCTGCCCACCGGCATCGTGGTGGAGTGCCAGGACGAGCGTTCTCAGCATAAAAACAAAGCCAAGGCGCTGTCGGTGCTGGGCGCGCGCATCCGCGCCGCCGAAGTGGCCAAACGTCAGCAGGCGGAAGCCTCCACGCGCCGCAACCTGCTGGGCAGCGGCGACCGCAGCGACCGCAATCGCACCTATAACTTCCCGCAGGGCCGCGTGACCGACCATCGTATCAACCTGACGCTCTACCGTCTGGATGAGGCGATGGAGGGCAAACTCGACATGCTGATTGAGCCGATTGTCCAAGAACATCAGGCCGATCAGCTGGCGGCGCTGTCCGAGCAGGAATGATGACCTTTCAGGCCTGGCTGCAGCAGGCGATCGCCCGCCTGGCGGAGAGCGACAGCCCGCGACGCGACGCTGAGATCCTGCTGGGACACGTTACCGGCCGGGCGCGAACCTGGATTTTGGCCTTCGGTGAAACGACGCTCTCTGCTGACGAGGCGGCGAGGCTGGAGGTGCTCCTGGTGCGACGCCAGCGCGGGGAACCTATTGCTCATCTTGTCGGGCAGCGCGAGTTTTGGTCGCTGCCGCTGTTCGTCTCCCCGGCGACGCTGATCCCCCGCCCGGATACCGAATGTCTGGTAGAGCAGGCGCTGGCGCGTCTGCCAACCGCGCCGTGCCGTATTCTCGACCTCGGCACCGGGACCGGCGCCATTGCCCTGGCGCTGGCCAGCGAACGTCCGGACTGTGAGGTCACCGCGGTGGACGTGATGCCGGACGCCGTGGCGCTGGCGTTGCGCAATGCCGAACATCTGGGCATCGCTAACGTGACGATAAGTCAAAGCGACTGGTTTAGCGCGCTGGACGGGCAGCGCTTCGCCACGATCGTCAGCAATCCCCCCTATATCGACGCCGCCGACCCGCATCTCGCCGAAGGCGATGTGCGCTTTGAGCCGTTGACGGCGCTGGTCGCAGGCGACCAGGGGCTGGCCGATCTGGCGCATATCATCCGCGAGGGACGGCAGTATCTGCAGCCCGGCGGTTGGATGCTGCTGGAGCATGGCTGGACTCAGGGCGAGGCGGTTCGCGCGCTGTTCCGCGAAGCGGGCTATCTGGACGTCGCGACCTGTCGCGACTATGGCGACAATGAGCGTCTGACCCTCGGACGTTTACCCGACATGGAGAATGTTGGCTGATGAACTTATTCACGGCTGTCCTCTACCTGCACATTGCCACAGTGGCGGTGTCGGTAGGATTGTTCGTTTTACGTTACTGGTGGATGTATCACCAGAGCCCGCTGCTGAACCAGCGGTGGGTGCGAATTGCGCCGCACTGCAGCGATACGCTGCTGTTTCTCAGCGGCGCGGGGTTAATGGCGATAACGCACTACCTGCCGTTCACAGAAGACGGCGCATGGCTGACTGAAAAGCTGTTTGGCGTTATCATTTACATCGCATTAGGTTTTATCGCGTTGGGCCGTCGTCGTCCGCGCAGCCAGCAGAGCCGCTTTATCGCGTTCCTGCTGGCGCTGGTGGTGTTGTTTATCATCATTCAACTCGCCATCACAAGAATACCGATACTGGGGTAGGTCATGGGGTCATTAGCGGATTTCGAATTTAACAAAGCGCCATTGTGTGATGGCATGGTCCTCATTTCTGAACAGGTCCGCGACGATTTTCCGTCGCGTTTTGTCGAGGAAGAGCTGCAGCGATTGCTGCGCCTCGCGCAGGAGGAGATTGCGCCGTCGTGGGACCAGGAGCGCCAGATAGAACGATTGCTGGAGCTGTTTTATGACGAGTGGGGCTTTGGCGCCTCGCAGGGCGTGTATCGTCTTTCCGACGCGCTATGGCTGGATAAAGTGCTGGTTAACCGCCAGGGGAGCGCGGTGTCGTTAGGCGCGATCCTGCTGTGGATCGCCCAGCGCCTGGCGCTGCCGGTGGTGCCGGTGATCTTCCCGACCCAAATGCTGCTGCGTGCGGACCCGGAAACCAGCGAAGAGATGTGGCTGATTAATCCGTTTAACGGCGAGACCCTCGACGAGCATACCCTGGAGGTATGGCTGAAGGGCAACATCGGGCCGGTGGCGGAACTGTTTAATGAAGATCTCGACGAAGCGGATAACGCCGAGGTGATCCGCAAGCTGCTGGACACCCTGAAGTCGGCGCTGATGGAAGAGCGGCAGATGGAGCTGGCCCTGCGCGCCAGCGAAGCGCTGCTGCAGTTTAATCCGGAAGATCCGTATGAGATCCGCGACCGCGGGCTGATATACGCCCAGCTGGACTGCGATCACGTGGCGCTGTTGGATCTGAGCTATTTCGTTGAGCAGTGCCCGGAGGATCCGATCAGCGAGATGATCCGCGCGCAGATCAACACGATTTCACATAAACAAATTACATTGCATTAGTCTGGAACCATTCCGGTTACACCCTGATAAGGCGAACTTATGAAACAAAAAGTGGTTAGCATTGGTGATATCAACGTAGCGAACGACCTGCCGTTCGTGCTGTTCGGCGGGATGAACGTGCTGGAGTCGCGCGACCTGGCGATGCGTATCTGCGAACATTATGTCACCGTTACGCAGAAGCTTGGTATTCCCTACGTCTTCAAAGCCTCCTTTGATAAAGCCAACCGTTCCTCCATCCACTCCTATCGTGGGCCGGGTCTGGAAGAAGGGATGAAGATTTTCCAGGAGCTGAAGCAGACCTTTGGCGTGAAAATCATCACCGACGTTCATGAAGCCAGCCAGGCGCAGCCGGTAGCTGACGTGGTGGACGTGATCCAGCTTCCGGCTTTCCTCGCGCGCCAGACTGACCTGGTGGAAGCGATGGCGAAGACCGGGGCGGTGATCAACGTCAAGAAGCCGCAGTTCGTCAGCCCGGGTCAGATGGGCAACATCGTCGATAAGTTTATCGAAGGGGGTAACGACAAAGTAATCCTCTGCGACCGCGGCGCTAACTTCGGTTACGACAACCTGGTCGTGGATATGCTCGGCTTCGGCGTGATGAAGAAAGCCTCCAACAACTCGCCGGTCATTTTCGACGTCACCCACGCGCTGCAGTGCCGCGACCCGTTTGGCGCAGCCTCCGGCGGTCGTCGTGCGCAGGTGAGCGAGCTGGCCCGCGCCGGTATGGCGGTAGGTATCGCCGGTCTGTTTATTGAAGCGCATCCGGATCCGGACCACGCGAAATGCGACGGCCCGTCCGCGCTGCCGCTGGATAAACTGGAGCCGTTCCTCAAACAGATGAAAGCGATTGACGATCTGGTGAAAAGCTTCGACGAGCTGGATACCAGCAAGTAAGCCTGACTGCATCAGTAAAAAAGCCTGCCGGCGTCAAAACCGGCAGGCTTTTTTTCGCCCGGACTCCGCCGGGTGGGAAAGCGGGGTCAGGCGAAAATGGTCATCAGATAGGCGGCGAACAGCGCCATGTGGGCCGCGCCGTTCAGCACATTGGTGCGTCCGGTGGAGAAGGAGATATGGCACAGCACCAGCGAGGCGACCATCACCACCATCTCCGGGGCGCCAAGGCCAAAGCGCAGCTCATTGCCGGTCAGGAAGGCTATGAGGGTGACCACCGGGACCGTCAGCGAGATGGTGGCCAGCACGGAGCCGAAAAACAGATTCATCGCCCGCTGAACCTGATTGTTGAGCACCGCTTTCAGGGCGCCAAGGCCTTCCGGCGACAGGATCAGCAGAGCCACCAGGAAGCCGGTAAAGGCCACCGGGGCATTCATGCTGGTCAACAGCGTTTCCAGCGGGTTAGCGTTCATTTTGGTAACCGCGATCACTGCCACCAGGTGCACCAGCAGCCAGGCGGTATGCCACCCGCTGCTGTGGGCGGACGGTTTACCGTGGTGCGGGTCGTCATCGTCGCTGTCGTCTTCATGCTCATAAACAAACAGACTCTGATGGGTTTTGGTCTGAATAAGCAGGAAAACGCCGTACATGGCCGCCGAAATTACCGCCACCAGCAGCGATTGCCCGGTGCTGAAGTTCGCGCCCGGCAGCGCCATCGGAAAGACCAGCACGATAATCGCTAGCGGAAACAGGGCGATAAGATACTGCTTAATGCCGAACAGATTCATATATTGGGTGGCGAATTTACGCCCGCCCAGCAGCAGAGAGAAACCGACCAGACCGCCGGTGACGATCATAATAATGGAGTAGAGGGTATCCCGCATCAAGGTCGGCGCGGCGTCGCCGGTGGCCATTAAGGCAGAGATCAAACTGACCTCAAGGATAACCACCGACAGGCTTAAAATCAGGGAGCCATAGGGTTCGCCCAGGCGGTGGGCGAGGACGTCGGCGTGGCGGACCACGCTGAAGGCGCTGCTCAAAATGCCGACCAGCGCGAGGATATTGATCGCGATAACCACTGGCAGTGACTGGCTGCTGCCCCAGAAAAACAGCACCGCCAGCGCCAGCACCGGAAAGACGAGGGAAGACTCCTTATGGCGGGTTTTTACCGCCTCATGTGCATGGGTCATGAACCATCTCCATTTATGCAGGTGTTATAATTATAAAAACGTAGGGCGGTAAAGTAACAGATCTTGCTAAATTACCGCTGGTTTTTTACTTAAATTTACGGGTATCGAGGGATATCTTGATTAGTTTATTATAATTTATGTTTGCTTATATTTAGTTCTTATTATTCAGATAATTACTAAAATAATTTTTCTACTCATTTTGACCTTGATAGCCAGCCGACTGCGTACCAGACTTAAACTTAATGCTCAAACAGGAGGTCAGTATGCCCTATCGCAGTAAACAAGAACTCCCCGACAGCGTTCAGCATGTACTGCCTGCCCATGCGCAGGAAATTTATAAAGAAGCGTTTAACAGCGCCTGGGATCAATATAAAGATAAAGACGAGCGGCGCGATGACGCCAGCCGCGAAGAGACGGCGCACAAAGTCGCCTGGGCGGCGGTGAAGAACAGCTATGAGAAAGGCGATGATGATAAGTGGCATAAGAAAAAATAATCGCTGACGCCGCTTTTTCGCTTGCCAGCGCCCCGCTGATTGCTTATTGAAAGATAAAGCTGGATAATATTTCAGCAATATTGACGGATGCATGAGACGAACGCCGGGAAGCGGGCAGTGGCGGAGGTAGTAAACAGTGTTAACTCGTGATTTCTTAATGAATGCGGATTGTAAGACAGCGTTTGGCGCTATTGAGGAATCGCTACTCTGGTCGGCAGAACAACGTGCAGCCTCGCTGGCGGCGACGCTGGCCTGCCGCCCGGATGATGGCTCAGTATGGATCTTTGGCTACGGTTCGCTTATCTGGAACCCGGCGCTCAATTATCGCGAGTCCTGCACCGGCACGCTGCCGGGCTGGCACCGCGCGTTTTGCCTGCGGTTGACCGCCGGGCGCGGTAGTGCCTGCCAGCCGGGACGCATGCTGGCTCTCAAAGAGGGCGGCCGAACCACCGGCGTCGCCTATCGTCTGCCTGACGACACGCTGGAGGAGGAGCTGACCCTGCTGTGGAAGCGGGAGATGATCACCGGCTGCTATCTGCCCACCTGGTGCAAGCTGGAGCTGGACGACGGACGGACGGTGAATGCCTTGGTGTTTATTATGGATCCGCGCCATCCACTGTTTGAACCGGATACCAGTGCCCAGGTTATCGCCCCGCTAATCGCCCGGGCCAGCGGGCCGCTCGGCACCAACGCCCAGTATCTGTTTTCGCTTGAGCAGGCGCTGCGTAAGCTGGGCATGCACGATGCCAGTCTCGATGACCTGGTGGCCAGCGTCCGCGCGCTGTTGGGCGAGAGTCCGACGCCGGGCCTGGCCTGAGCGCGCGCAAAAGAAAACGCCCGGCATGACCGGGCGTCCGATTGCTGACCAGTAAGGAAAAAGCGTGGTTTTTCCTTACTGGTGGTTATCAGCCGAAAATCAATAAATTGATTTTCCTTGTTATTTTTCTGGTGCAATCTGCAAGTACAATGATTGCATGAGGTTTGTCATGAATCTCACGCCCGGCATGACCGGGCGTGTGTTCTGGCAGTGACGGTCAGGCCGGCACGTAGCTGATGGAGTGCTCCAGCGACTGGCTGTGACTGTCGATAAGCACGTTCCAGGTGCCGCTGTAGGGCACCGTCAGATAGGCGCTGTCCCGATCCTGCACGCTCAGAATATCCGCATGACTGTCGCCCGGGACCTTCGCGCTCATCAGATGAATATGGCAGCGCTCTGAGCACCGCACCACCAGCGTGTCACCACCAAATAACGTCAAACTTGCTTTAACCATCGCCATTTTATACCCCGTTTCTGTCCCGCTACAGCATCCTGCCCACCCAGTCCTCGCGTGATATTGTTCACACTTTGCTCTGTGCATCACACCAAACGGCGCGGGTCGGGATGCTGATTTTGATCAAAAAAAGGGATAAAGATTAAACAAAAATGACGTTGTTCCTGAAAGCATTCAGCTAACGTTTTTTTTACCTCTGCAGGCGGCGAAACCTGATATTTCCTGCCGTTTGGCGCCCCAGATTCAGAAGGTCAGCACTTTATCTGCCGCCAGGGTCCACTGGGCCAGCTCAACGAGAGTGCCAACCTCCACGCCGTCAACCAGCGGCAGTGCGCTGACCCCGCGGCCGTCCGCGCAGGTTTTACACAGCTTCACGGGAACCTGCTGGGCGGTGAGGATCTCCAGCATCTGCTGCACATTATACCCTTCTGCCGGCTTCTGCCCCCGCAGCCCGGCGGTGACGGCGTCGGACATCAGAAACAGCTTGAGATCGAGGTCGGACTGCTGCTCGCGCAGGGCAATGGCCAGGCGCAGGCTGTTGAACAGGGATTCGCTGCCGTAGGCGGCGCCGTTGGCGATGATCACAATACGTTGCATACAAACTCCTTCTTAAAGGCACGGTTATTGCTTAGGCAGTATAAAGCGTTAACCCGGAGGAGGGGTATGAATAATACGACTGGTCATGCGCACGATGCGACGGCCTGGCTGCAGCTGGCGCGTCGCCTGCAAAAGCAACAGCTTCAGCAGCTTAGCCAACTGGGGGAACTGGCCAGCCAGCTCAGCGCGCTGGTGCATATGCTGCAGTGTGAGCGCGGGGCGTCGAATATCTATCTTTGCTCGGGCGGCTTGCTGTATACAGCGGAGTGTCGGGCGGGAGGGGCGCTGGTTGACGAGCGGCTAGCCCTGTTTTATGCCAGCCTCGAACGGGCGCGCGCGGTAGCCGGCAGCGCGCTGTGCTGGCGTATCGCCAGAGCGGTTGACGAGCTGGCGCAGCTCCCGGCGCTACGCGCGCAGATCGGCCGCCGGCAAATTGCCGCTGAAGCCGCGACGGAGCAGTTCAGCCGCGTCATCCGCCATCTGCTGAACATCGCCCCGCAGCTCAATGACAGCATTGACGATCCGCCGGTGGCTGGTCGGATGGTCGCCCTGTACAGCTTTATGCAGGGAAAAGAGCTGGTGGGCCAGGAGCGCGCGCTGGGAGCATTGGGCTTTACCCGCGGCGAGTTCAGCGACAGCCTGCGCCAGCAGCTGGTGGACCGTATTGACGGTCAGCAGCCCTGCTTCGACAGCTTTCAGGCGCTGGGCAGCCCGGCGACCGTCCAGTTGTTCAGAACCCAGTGCCACGCCGGTCTGGATATTGAACAGCTGCGGCGGATCGCCTGTACCCGCCAGCCGGCTGCCGACGGCGGGGAAACGGCGCTGCGCTGGTTTGGCCTGCAAACCCAACGGCTTGAGCAACTGCGCGAAGTGGAAGAGCAACTGATCGACGATCTGCTGGATGCCACCGACGCGCTGTTAGCAGACGACGCGCCTGGCTGGCAGGCCGGAGAGGAAGACGATTGCGTGACGCCACGGCTCGATAAACAGCTACTGCCGCTGGTGCGCCAGCAGGCCTATGAGTTGCAGCAGCTCTCCAGCCAGCTGGCCTCGCTGAAAGACGCGCTCGAAGAGCGCAAGCTGATCGAAAAAGCGAAAAGTCTGCTGATGACGCACCAGGGAATGCAGGAGGAGCAGGCCTGGCAGACGCTGCGCAAGATGGCCATGGACAAAAATCAGCGCATGGTTGAGATAGCCCGCGCGCTGCTGATGGTGAAGGCGATTTGGCCGCTAACACCAAAGGAGTAGATGCACAATCGATGAGCATTCTTTGCCTGCCGGCGGTGCACTTTTAGGTGAAAAACCGGCCAGCGTTGGGAAAAATCCCGCCAGCGCGCTATTGCCAAAGCTGGCATCCCGTTTGCATTACTTATTAAGTGAATAAAAGTCCGGGCAACGAACCAATGGCGGTTCGGGTGTCCGTGGATAAAGGCGTCCTGCAGTGCGTATGCACTGTCGGGCGCTTTTTTTTTGCGCATGGTGGAGCGGATATGGGCGACAAATTTTCAATTTCCCGGCGGCGCTTGCTGCAGGCAGGGGCCGCGCTGGGCGGCGCGATGCTGCTGCCGGGCGTGATGCAGGCCGCCTGGGCCGGCGGCTCGGACAAACCGGAGCAAACCCGCGTGCGGGTCGGATTTATTCCGCTGACCGATTGCGCGCCGCTGGCCATCGCCGCGGCGAAGGGGTTTGACCAAAAATATGGCATCACCCTGGTGGCGAGTAAGGAAGCCAGCTGGGCGGCGGTGCGCGACAAGCTGGTGGCCGGCGAGCTCGACGCGGCGCATATTCTCTATGGCCTGCTGTACGGCCTCGAACTGGGGATTGCCAGCAAGCCGCAGGCGATGGCCAATTTGATGACCCTCAACCGCAATGGCCAGGCGATTACCCTCTCCAGCGAGCTGCAGGAGAAAGGGGTGACCGACCTCGGCGGGCTGAAGCGGCTGATCGACCGCAGCGCGCCGGGCAGTTACACCTTCGCCCATACCTTTCCTACCGGCACCCATGCCATGTGGCTTTACTACTGGCTGGCGAGCGCCGGCATCGATCCCTTCAACGATGTGCGCACCGTCGTGGTGCCGCCGCCGCAGATGGTGATGAACATGCGCATCGGCAATATGAGCGGCTTTTGCGTCGGCGAGCCATGGAACGCCCGCGCCATTAACGACCGTATCGGCTTCACCGCGGCCACTTCCCAGGATATCTGGCCCGAGCATCCGGAAAAGGTGCTGGGCACCCGTCGCGACTGGGTGGAACGCAACCCGAACACCGCCCGCGCGCTGGTGGCGGCCCTGATGGAGGCGCAGCGCTGGATCGCCGCCTCGCCGGAGAACACCCGGGAGACGGCCCGCCTGCTCGCCAGACGCGGCTGGCTCAATACCAAGGAGCAATACCTCACCGGCCGGATGCTTGGAGAGTATGACAACGGCCTTGGCCGCCGCTGGCAGGATGCCCATCCGATGCGCTTCTGGGCCGGGGGCGAGGTGAGTTTCCCGTGGCTGTCGGACGGGATGTGGTTCCTCACCCAGTTCCGCCGCTGGGGGTTGCTGAAGCAGGCTCCGGATTACCTCGCGGTGGCGTCGCGCATTAACCGCATCGATGTCTGGCAGGCTGCCGCCCAGGCGGTAGGAGGGATCAGCGCGCCGGCAGCCAGGATGCGCAGCAGCACACTAATGGACGGGACGGTCTGGAACGGGTCCGACCCGGAAGGCTACGCCCGCCATTTCTCTATTCAACGTAAGGGGGCATGAGATGAAGCAGGCACAACGTAAGCAACCGGTCGTCAGCGTGGACAACGCGCCTGGCGAAGTGATTATCCTGCCGCCGGTGCAGGTCCGGCGCACCACGCCGACCGTCACGCGCTGGCTGCGTGAGCTCACCCAGCGCCTGCTGCCCCCGCTGTTGGGGCTGGGAGTGCTGCTGCTGGCCTGGCAGCTGGCGGCGATGCATAGCAAAGGCTTTCCCACGCCGCTGAGCACGCTGGACTCGGCGCTGACCCTGTTTGCCGATCCGTTCTATCAGGACGGGCCCAATGACATGGGCATCGGCTGGAACGTGCTGGCCTCCCTGCAGCGCGTGGCGGTGGGCTTCGGCCTGGCGGCGCTGGCGGGCATTCCGCTGGGGTTTTTGATCGGCCGTTCGCTGTTCTTCGCCCGCATGTTTAATCCGCTGATTGCTCTGCTGCGCCCGGTCAGCCCGCTGGCCTGGCTGCCGATTGGCCTGCTGCTGTTCCAGAAGGCGGAGCCGGCTTCCAGCTGGACCATTTTTATCTGCTCCATCTGGCCGATGGTGATCAACACCGCGGAGGGTGTGCGGCGGATCCCGCAGGACTATCTCAACGTCGCCCGCGTCCTCCAGCTCTCGGAGTGGACGGTGATGCGCAAAATCCTCTTTCCGGCGGTGCTGCCGGCGGTGCTTACCGGCGTGCGCCTCTCCATCGGCATCGCCTGGCTGGTGATCGTGGCGGCGGAAATGCTTACCGGCGGGCTGGGGATCGGCTTCTGGATCTGGAACGAGTGGAACAACCTCAATGTGGAGAACATCATCATCGCCATCGTCATTATCGGCGTCGTCGGCCTGCTGCTGGAGCAGGGCCTGATGCTGCTCGCTCGCCGCTTTAGCTGGCAGGAAAAATAAGGAGCCAACATGAAACCATTAATTCAGGTGCAGGCCGTCAGCCAACGCTTCAACACCGCCAGCGGCGAGTTCCTGGCGCTGCAGAATGTCTCCTTCGATATCGTCGAAGGGGAGACCATTAGCCTGATCGGCCACTCGGGTTGCGGAAAATCGACCCTGTTGAACCTGATCGCCGGGATCACCACCCCTACCGAGGGCGGACTACTGTGTGATAACCGGGAAATCGCCGGTCCCGGGCCGGAGCGGGCGGTGGTTTTCCAGAACCACTCGCTGCTGCCGTGGCTGAGCTGTTTCGACAATGTGGCGCTGGCGGTGGATCAGGTGTTCCGTCGCACCATGAGCAAGAGTGAGCGCCGGGAGTGGATCGAACACAACCTGGCGCGCGTACAGATGGGTCATGCGCTGCACAAACGTCCCGGGGAGATCTCCGGCGGCATGAAGCAGCGGGTGGGTATCGCCCGGGCGCTGGCGATGAAGCCGAAAGTGCTGCTGCTTGATGAGCCCTTCGGCGCCCTGGACGCGCTGACCCGCGCCCACCTCCAGGACACGGTGATGCATATCCAGCAGGAGCTCAATACCACCATCGTCATGATCACCCACGACGTTGATGAAGCGGTGCTGCTCTCGGATCGGGTGCTGATGATGACCAACGGTCCGGCGGCGACGGTCGGCGAGATCCTCGCGGTCGATCTGCCGCGTCCGCGCCACCGCGTTCAGCTGGCGGACGACAGCCGGTATCACCATCTGCGCCAGCAGATCCTCCATTTCCTGTATGAAAAACAGCCGAAAGCGGCGTAAGGAGGCGGTCATGACGCGGCGACTGGTGGTGATCGGTAACGGCATGGCGGCCACCCGGCTGGTGCAGCGGCTGGTTGAGCGCGACCCCGCGCGGTTTGCCATTACCGTCGTCGGCGACGAGCCGCACCCGGCCTATAACCGCATTCAGCTCTCGCCGCTGCTGGCTGGTGAAAAAACGGCGGCGCAGATCCCGTTGCTGCCGGCGGAGTGGTATACCCGGCACGGGGTGTGCCTGCGGTCTGGCGAGGCGGTCGATGAAGTCGATATTCAGCAACGGCGGCTGCGCATCGCGGAAACCTGGCTGCCGTGGGATGAGCTGGTGTTCGCCACCGGTTCGCGGCCATTTATCCCGCCGCTGCCGGGCATTGATCGTCCGCAGGTTATGCCCTTCCGCACCCTGGCGGACGTGGAACGTATTCTGGCGATACCCGGCCCGGCGGTGGTGATTGGCGGTGGCGTGCTGGGGGTGGAAGCGGCGGCGGCGCTGCGTCGTCACGGCGGAGAGGTCACTCTTCTGCATCGCGGCAGCGGATTAATGGCGCCGCTGACCGACGCTTTTGCCGCCGATGAGCTCAGGCAGCAGCTTGAAGCGCGCGGCATTCGCTGCGTGCTGGAGTGCCGCATCGCCGCCATCGACGCCGATGGCGTGCGGCTGGCGGACGGGCGCGTATTCCGCGCCGCCAGAGTGGTGCTGGCTACCGGCGTGCAGCCCGACAGCCGTCTGGCGGCGCAGTCCGGCGTGCTGTGCCAGCGGGGGATCGTGGTCGACCGTCAGATGGCCTCCTCGCTGCCGGGGATCAGCGCCATCGGCGAATGTTGCGAAATTGACGGCCAGACCTGGGGGCTGGTGGCTCCCTGCCTGCGTCAGGCCGAGGTGCTGGCGGATCGCCTGTGCGGCGCCCCCGGCGAGGGCTTTGTCTGGCAGGACGCCGGGACCCGCCTGAAGGTCACCGGCATTGAACTCTTTTGCGCTGGCGAGCAGCAGGCCGGCGAACAGGATGACATTTATACCAGCTGGGACCCCATCGACCGCCACTATCGCCGCCTGCTGCTGCGCGATGGCCGCCTGCGCGGCGTGCTGCTGATGGGCGACTGCACCGCCGCCGCCGCGCTCACCGCGCGCCTGGAAAGCGATGAGCCTGCCACCGTGGACTGGCTTTTTGACCCCTCTTCAACGCAGCCGCAGGCTGCAGGAATAATGACGATGACGAAATCTGTATTAGTGCTGGTGGGACATGGCATGGTCGGCCACCATTTTCTCGAACAATGCGTGAGCCGCAATCTGCATCAGCAATATCGAATCGTGGTGTTTGGCGAAGAGCGTTACCCCGCCTACGACCGGGTACATCTCTCCGAGTATTTTGCCGGACGCAGCGCCGAGTCGCTGTCGCTGGCGGCCGGGGATTTCTTTATTGAACACGGTATTGAACTCCGCCTCGGCGAGGCGGTGGCGACCATCGACCGCGACGCACGGCTGGTACGGGACGCCGAGGGGCATGAAATCCACTGGGATAAACTGGTGCTGGCGACCGGCTCGTATCCCTTTGTTCCGCCAATCCCCGGTAACGATCTCGCGGGGTGCTTTGTCTACCGCACTCTTGACGATCTCGACCGTATCGCCGCCCATGCCGCCGCGGCGAAGAGCGGGGTGGTTATCGGCGGCGGGCTGCTCGGGCTGGAGGCGGCCAACGCCCTGAAACAGCTGGGGCTGGAGACGCAGGTGGTGGAGTTTGCCCCGAACCTGATGGCCGTCCAGCTGGATAACGGCGGGGCGGCGATGCTCCGGGAGAAGATCGTCGCCCTCGGCGTGGGGGTGCATACCAGCAAAGCGACCACCGCCATCGTGCGCGAGGCCGACGGCCTGCGGCTGAACTTTGCCGACGGCGGCGCGTTGCGGACCGACATGGTGGTCTTCTCGGCGGGGATCCGCCCGCAGGACGCGCTGGCCCGCGGCTGCGCGCTGCAGGTGGGCGAACGCGGGGGAATTCACATCGACGGCCAGTGCCGCACCTCTGACCCGGACGTGCTGGCGATAGGCGAATGCGCCCTGTGGGACAATAAAATTTACGGTCTGGTGGCGCCGGGCTATCAGATGGCGCGCATCGCCGCGGCCACTCTCGCAGGAGAGGACGCCTGCTTTAGCGGCGCCGACATGAGCACCAAACTGAAGCTGCTGGGGGTCGACGTGGCCTCGTTTGGCGATGCGCAGGGGCGCACGCCGGGCTGTCAGAGCTATCAATGGACCGACGGTCCGCAGCAGATTTACAAAAAAATCGTCGTCAGTCAGGACGGCAAAGCCCTGCTTGGCGGCGTGCTGGTGGGGGATGCCAGCGACTATGCCACGCTGCTGCAGATGATGCTGAACGGCATGGCGCTGCCGCCGCGTCCGGAGAGTCTGATCCTGCCCGCGCTGGAGGGAGCCGCGCCGAAGGCGCTCGGCGTCGCGGCGCTGCCGGACAGCGCGCCGATCTGCTCCTGCCATAACGTTAGCAAAGGCGATATCTGCCAGGCGGTGAACAATGGGGCGGGGGATATGTCGGCGATAAAAAGCTGCACCAGAGCGGCTACCGGCTGCGGCGGCTGCAGCGCGCTGGTGAAACAGGTGATGGAGTATCAGCTGGCGGAGCAGGGCGTCGAAGTGAAAAAAGACGTCTGCGAGCATTTCCCGTGGTCGCGCCAGGAGATCTACCACCTGGTGCGGGTTAACCATATCCATACCTTCGAGCAGTTGATTAGCCGCTACGGCCAGGGGCACGGCTGCGATGTCTGCAAACCGCTGGTGGCCTCGGTGCTGGCCTCCTGCTGGAACGAGTACCTGCTGAAGCCGGCGCACCTGCCGCTGCAGGATACCAACGACCGCTATTTCGCCAATATCCAGAAGGACGGGAGCTATTCGGTGGTGCCGCGGATGGCGGCAGGAGAAGTGACGCCGGACGGACTGATCGCCATCGGGCAGATCGCCAAACGTTACCAGCTCTACAGCAAAGTGACCGGCGGCCAGCGCATCGACCTGTTTGGCGCGCGGCTGGAACAGCTGCCGGCTATCTGGCGCGAGCTGGCCGACGCCGGGTTTGAAACCGGCCACGCCTACGGCAAGTCGCTGCGCACGGTGAAATCCTGCGTCGGCTCAACCTGGTGTCGCTACGGCGTGCAGGACTCCACCGGGCTCGCGGTACGGCTCGAGCATCGCTACAAAGGGCTACGCGCCCCGCACAAAATCAAGATGGCGGTCTCCGGCTGCACCCGCGAATGCGCTGAAGCCCAGGGGAAAGATATCGGGGTGATTGCCACCGACAAAGGCTGGAATCTGTACGTCTGCGGCAACGGCGGGATGAAACCGCGTCACGCCGACCTGTTTGCCAGCGATCTCGACGAAGCGACGCTGATCCGCAGCATCGATCGTCTGCTGATGTTCTATATCCGTACTGCCGATCGCCTGCAGCGAACCAGCACCTGGATGGATAACCTGGAGGGCGGCGTCGCCTATCTGCGGCAGGTGGTGCTGGAGGATAGTCTTGGCATTGGCGAGGAGCTGGAGCAGGAGATGGCCCGGATCGTCGACAGCTACCAGTGCGAGTGGCAGACCACCCTCAACGATCCGCAGCGTCTGGCGCTGTTCCGCTCCTTCGTTAATAGCGACCAGCCCGACGAGGCTGTGCAGCGCCGCGATCTGCGCGGTCAGCCGCAGCCGCTGCTGACTGAGACGTTGCCCGAAGGCGAACTCCCATCCCGACCGTGGCAGGCGGTATGCGACCTTGACGCCATTCCGGCGCAGGCGGGGATCGGCGCCCGCTTAGGGGAGCGGCAGATTGCCCTGTTCCGCTTCGGCGAGCGGGTCTACGCCCTCGACAACCGCGAGCCGGGCAGCGCGGCCAACGTGCTGTCGCGTGGGCTGTTAGGGGACGTCGGCGGCGAGCCGGTGGTGATCTCCCCGCTGTACAAACAGCGGATACGCCTGCGCGACGGCTGGCCGTGCGACGGCGACGAACAGGCGGTACGCGCCTGGCCGGTGAAAGTAGAAAACGGCAAAGTGTGGGTGGGCAACCAGCAGCTGCTGGCCCGCGCGGAGGCCTCCTGATGAAGACCATCCGAACGACCTGCCCCTACTGCGGCGTAGGCTGCGGGGTGCTGGCGAGCGTGGACGACGCGGGGCAGGTGAGCGTGCGTGGCGACGATCAGCACCCGGCGAACCTCGGCCGTCTGTGCGTCAAAGGGGCCGCCTTAGGGGAGACCACGGGCCTGGCGGGGCGGCTGCTGACGCCGGAGGTCGACGGCCAGCAGGTAGCCTGGCCTCAGGCGCTGGCGGAAACCGCTGCGCGCCTGAGACAGATCATCGACCAGCACGGACCGCAGGCGGTGGCCTTCTACGCCTCCGGCCAGCTGTTAACGGAGGATTACTATGCCGCCAATAAGCTGATGAAAGGGTTTATCGGCGCGGCGAACATCGATACCAATTCACGGCTGTGCATGTCGTCAGCGGTCACTGGCTACAAGCGGGCCTTTGGCGCCGACGTGGTGCCCTGCAGCTACGATGATGTGGAAAACAGCGATCTGGTGGTGCTGGTCGGCTCGAACGCCGCCTGGGCGCATCCGGTGCTGTTCCAGCGGCTGGCGCAGGCGAAGCGGGATAATCCCCGATTGCGGATCGTGGCGATCGACCCCCGACGCACCGCTACCTGCGAGATCGCCGACCGCCATCTCGCGCTGGCCCCGGGAAGCGACGGCGGGTTGTTTGCGGGGCTGCTTAACGCCCTGGCTGAGGCAGGAGCCTGCGTCGATGGCTTTCGCGACGGCCCGCAGGCGCTGGCCGCCGCCCGCGGCTGGGACGTGGCGAGGGTGGCGGCCTTTTGCGGTCTGCCTGCCGATGAGGTGGCGGGATTCTATCGCGAGTTCATCGCCGCCCCGCGGGCGATCACCCTCTACACCATGGGAATCAATCAATCCGCCAGCGGCAGCGACAAATGTAACGCCATCATCAACGTCCATCTGGCCAGCGGGAAGTATGGCCGCCGCGGCTGCGGCCCCTTTTCGCTGACCGGTCAACCCAACGCCATGGGCGGCCGCGAAGTCGGCGGGCTGGCGACGATGCTGGCGGCGCACATGGATTTTGTGCCAGACGATCTGCAGCGGCTGGCCCGCTTCTGGGGGACGGAACGGCTGGCGCAGACCCCCGGGCTGACCGCCGTGGAGCTGTTTGCCGCCATTGGCCGCGGCGAGGTCAAAGCGGTCTGGATCATGGGTACCAACCCGGTGGTGTCGCTCCCTGACAGCCATGCGGTGAGCCAGGCGCTGGCCGCCTGTCCGCTGGTGATCGTCTCAGATGTCGCCGCCCAGACCGATACCGGACGTTTCGCCCACATCCGCTTTCCAGCGCTGGCCTGGGGCGAGAAGAATGGCACGGTCACCAACTCGGAGCGGCGGATATCCCGTCAGCGCAGCTTTCTGCCGCCGCCGGGGGAGGCGAAAGCGGACTGGTGGATCATCGCCAGAGTGGGCCAGGCGCTGGGGTATCGCGAGGCGTTTGCCTGGCAGCATCCGCATGACGTCTTCCGCGAGCATGCGGCGCTGTCCGGTTTCGAAAACGACGGCCAGCGGGCGTTTGATATCGGCGCGCTGGCTGATCTCAGCCGTGAGGCGTGGGACGCCATGCCGCCGGTGCGCTGGCCGGTCAGCCGCAGCGAGGCCGCCTGGGATATCACGCGCGGCTGGCATGGCGATGGCAGGCTGCGGATGGTGCCGGTGACGCCTCAACCGACCCGGGCGACAACCGATGCCTTTTATCCGCTGATCCTCAACAGCGGGCGGATCCGCGATCAGTGGCACACCATGACCCGTACCGGCGCGGTGCCGCGGCTGATGCAGCATATCGCGGAGCCAATGGTGGAGGTGGCGCCGCAGGATGCCGTTCGCTATCAGCTTCCCGCTGACGGGCTGGCGCGGATCTGGTCGCGGCATGGGGTGATGGTGGCGAAAGTGGCGATCAGCGAAGGGCAGCGCCCCGGCTCGCTGTTTGTTCCGATGCACTGGAACAACCAGTTTGCCCGTCAGGGGCGGGTGAATAACCTGCTGGCCGCCGTCACGGACCCGTATTCCGGCCAGCCGGAAAGTAAACAGGCGGCGGTGGCGATCGCCGCCTGGCAACCGGCCTGGCACAGCGAGCTTTTTTGCCGCGAACCGCTACCATTTCCTGCGGCCTGGCACTGGCGGCGGCGGGCGTCGCCAGGCGTGCTGCACTACTCGCTGGCCGGGGAGGCATCTGCCCGACAGTGGCTCAGCGCGTGGTGCGCCCGGCGCGGCTGGCAGTTACAGGTGGCTGACGGCGGCGCGGTGTGGAACCTGCTGGCCTGGCATCAGGGAAGGCTGATGCTCGGCTGGTGGAGCGATGCGCGCGAGCCGGCGGTGGATTGCGCATGGATAAGCGCTGCCTTTGCCGCGCCGCCGTCCGATGCTGCCCAACGACATGCCTTGCTTAGCGGCCGACCGGGCGCCGCCGTCGCGCCGCGGGGGCGGATCGTCTGCAGCTGCTTTGGGGTGGGGGAATGGTCAATTAACGAGGCCATCGCCAGCGGCTGCACCAGCGTCGGGGCGCTGGGTGGGAAGCTGAAATGCGGGACCAACTGCGGCTCTTGCGTGCCGGAGCTCAACGCGCTGCTGGCGGCGCAACGAACCCGGGCGTAACGGTGGCGCGCAGCGACGCCTCCGGTTGGGCGGCACCTTACCCAACCGGTTTCAGCTTATTCCTGGAATTGCCCACAGGGCTGCGGGAGCAGGGAAAAAACGATAAACTAACATTTCTATCCATTTTTGTGAGCTTGCGCAAACTCTGTTAATGCCTGTGTCGTTCCGTTTGTTGCCAACGTTGACCTTTCTCCTGCTGTTGCCGGGCGTTCCCGTCTGGGCGCTGACCGCCAGCGACACCACCCACCCTGCGCAAGCGCAAGATCCGCTGCCCGATATGGGGATTGCTCCCCAGGTTGATGACGACGCCCGGCACTTTGCCGAAGTGGCGAAGAAGTTTGGCGAGGCCAGCATGAGCGACAATGGTCTGACGGCGGGTGAACAGGCGCAGCTGTTTGCCATCAGTAAAATCGGCAATGAAGTGAGTCATCAGCTGGAGAGTTGGCTCTCGCCGTGGGGCAACGCCAATGTCGACCTGCTGGTCGATAAAGAGGGGAAATTCACCGGCAGTAAAGGGAGCTGGTTCGTGCCGTTGCAGGATAACGACCGTTATCTGACGTGGAACCAGTACTCGGTGACCCGGCGCGAGCACGATCTGGTGGGCAACATCGGGCTTGGCCAGCGTTGGCGGGTCGGCGGTTGGCTGCTGGGCTATAACTCGTTTTACGATAAAGTGCTGAGCGAAAGCCTGGCGCGCGGCAGCGTTGGCGCCGAAGCGTGGGGAGAATATCTCCGCCTGTCGGCAAACTATTACCATCCGCTGGGCGACTGGCAGCTACGCGATAATCAGACTCAGGAGCAGCGGATGGCCGCAGGGTATGACGTCACCGCCCAGGCGCGGCTGCCGTTCTACCAGCACATCAACACCAGCGTCAGCGTCGAACAGTATTTCGGCGATAGCGTCGATCTGTTTCACTCCGGCACCGGCTACCATAATCCGGTGGCCGTCTCCGTTGGGCTCAATTACACCCCGGTCCCGCTGGTCACGGTGACCGCTAAGCATAAGCAGGGGGAAAATGGCGTCAGCCAGAACAATGTGGGACTGAAGCTAAACTATCGCTTTGGCGTACCCCTTAAGCAGCAGCTTGCGGCAGACGAGGTGGCGATCAGCAACTCGCTGCGCGGGAGCCGCTTCGATAGTCCGGAGCGGGATAATCTGCCGGTGGTGGAGTATCGTCAGCGCAAAAATCTGACGGTCTATCTGGCCACGCCGCCCTGGGATCTGCAGTCCGGGGAGACGGTGCAGTTGAAGCTGCAGATCCATAGTCTGCATGGCATCAAGGCGCTGCACTGGCAGGGAGACACCCAGGCCCTCAGCCTGACGCCGCCGGTAGATGCCAGCAGCCCCGATGGCTGGAGCATCATTATGCCGGTGTGGAACAGTGAACCGGGCGCCGCGAACCGCTGGCGCCTGTCGGTGGTGGTGGAGGATAAACAGGGGCAGCGCGTCTCCTCCAATGAGATCGCCCTGGCGCTGACCGAGCCGCTGGTCAAGTTTACCACGCCAGGCGTCTCCTGGACGGACTCGCCTTAGAAGATTCGCTCCTGGTGGACCCATACCGCCGCTTCCACGCGGGATTTGAGCTTCATTTTCTTCAGCATGTGCTTCACGTGTACTTTGACGGTGCTTTCGGTGATATCCAGGCGACGGGCGATCATTTTGTTCGGCAGTCCCTGGGCTATCAGCTTGAGAATGTCGCGCTCGCGCGGGGTCAGCTGGCTGATGTCCCGATCGGAGGTGGCGCGGTTGGCGCGCAGGCTGGCGGCCAGCACCGGCGTTAACGCTTCGCTTAATACCATCTCTCCGGCGGCCGCCTGCTGCAGCGCTTTCAGCAGATCTTCCGGTTCCATGTCCTTCAACAAATAGCCATCGGCGCCGCGCTTCAGGGCGGTGACAACGTCCTCTTCATGGTTGGAGACGCTGAAGACCACTACCCGGCCAGAAAGGGATTTCTCACGCAGCTTATCCAGCGTCTCCAGACCGTTCATGCCCGGCATATTGAGGTCCAGCAGGATCAGGTCAGGATCCAGCGACTCGGCCAGCTCAATACCTTGCGCGCCATTGCTGGCCTCGCCAATCACCTGGATGTCCGGCGCCATGCTGATCAACTGTTTCACGCCGGTGCGCAGCATCGGATGGTCGTCAATGAGAAGGATAGTTGCCCGTTCCTGTTGACTCATGAGGGTCTCCTTATTGGATGGAAAACGTTTTTTCCGGGATAAACGTGACGATCACTTCGGTTCCACCGGTTTCCCGGCGTCGTACCTGACAGTCACCGCGCAAGCTCTGGGCGCGATCCCGCATAATAATTAAACCGTAATGGTTACTCCGTTCGGCGTGGTCCGGTACGCCGCGGCCGTTATCCGCTACCACCAGACGAACCTGATTATCGCGTTGTGACACCGTCACGGTCACTTCGGTCGCGCTGGCATGCTTCAGAGCGTTGCTCAACGCTTCGCGAGCGATCTGCAGCAGGTGGATCGCCTGATGCGAGGGCACAAAGCGCGGCGGGAGCTGGTAATCAAGCTGCACCGTAAAGCCGAAGTGGGCGCTGTACTCCTGACAGCTGGCCTCCAGCGCCGGGCGCAGCCCCGGCTCGGTCAACTGCAGGCGGAAGGTGGTTAACAGCTCCCGCAGCTGGGCCCACGAGGTATTCAGTTCGTTACGGATCTGCCCCAGCAGCTGGCGGCTCTCCGTCGGCAAGGCGTCGCCTTGCATCTGCAGACAGCTAACCTGCATCTTCATACAGGATAGCGACTGGGCGATGGAGTCGTGCAGCTCGCGGGCGATAGTGGCCCGTTCTTCCATGACGATCAGCTGCTGCTGCTTCTCCTGATGGCGGTCCAGCGCCAGGGTGCTGGTCAGCTGTTCCACCAGGGTATCCACCAGCTGCTGCTGATCGTGGCTGAGATGGCGGCCAACCGGCAGCGTCGCCAGCAGGATGCCGTACTGACTATGCGCATCTGACAGCCGCCACTTCAGCGTTGTTCCCCCATCCGGCAGCGGCGGCAGATTGCGTGGACAGAGGTAGCAGCCTTTATCATCACAGTCATCATCCGAGTGGCAGGTAAACTCCTGGTGATTATCTTCGTCTTCCAGGTCATAAACCCGTACCTCGATATCGCGCAGCAGCGTCAGCCCCTGCAGGCCATTCAGTACCGGCGAAATACGTTCGCAGAGCGGGGCGCTGGAGTGCAGCCGGCGGTTGGCCTGCCATAAGAAAGCGAGGATCTCGTTCTTCTGCTCCAGTCCGGCAGTCTTCTCCTGCACCCGCCGCTCGAGCACGGCGTAGCTTTCCGCCAGCTCTTCCGACATGTTATTCAGCGCCATGCCCAGGGTCGCCATTTCGTTGCGGCCGCTGATGTGCGCCCGCTGGGTGAAATCACGCTGGCTCACCGCGCGCGCCATGCTCAGTAGCTGTTTCCACGGCCGCAGCAGACGGGCGCGTAGCCAGATGATAGTGAAGATCAGCAGCAGCGCCATACCAATGGCGAGGATGCGATGGATCCAGACCACCCGTTCGATACGCTGCTCGGTGGTGTGGTCGAATGCGGTGACCAACTGGTCGATACGATCGACAAAGTCGGCGACATCCTGGGCCACTTCCGCCTGATTGACTGCGCGCTGCATGCCGGGGGCCAGCGCCAGCTGCCAGTACTGCTGCAGGGCTTTAAGCTGGATTTCCTGGCCGTCGCGGCGGGCGGAATTTTGCAGCTCCGGGCTGAAGACGGTGGCGGTCATGTCCGCCACCAGTTTTTGATCGTTTTCATTCAGCGGGATCGCCGCCAGCAGCCGGTAGCTTTGCATACGCAATGAACCGGCCTTGTTAATGGCGTGCGCGCTGCCCTGCACGCCGTTCACCAAGCGCGCGGAGATCGCCATGCCGGCGACGCCAATAATCGTGGCGAGCAGCACGATTAACGCCAGTTGATTGACCAGCGTCAGCGGGGTAAAAAGACGTTTTAACATGGAATGCGTGGCTCCTGACCGGTCATGTCTCCGGGAGTGGCGCTTATTCTCGACTATCCCCTGGAGTATACCCATACCCCTAAAGAGTTACTCCTTAATTGTCGGTGGTAGGCGATGTTAGGGGGGGGATTATACGCAACCCGGCAGCAGCGTGAAAAACCACACTTTTTTCCCCACCATTCTCTACTCACTTGGAGGCATGGTTTATTTTTGCACAAATTAGCTCGCGCTTTTCCTTTGATTTATATCAACTTACCGCCCCGGGTAACCCCTAAGGTAGCGGCAGGAAATATGAATAATCAGAGGTATCTATGAGTCAATCTTCCCTCCCGGAGAAGGCTAACCGCTCGGTCATAACCGACTGGCGGCCTGAAGATCCTGAATTCTGGCAACAGCGCGGCCATCGTGTGGCAAGCCGCAATTTATGGATCTCCGTTCCCTGTCTGTTACTGGCGTTCTGCGTTTGGATGTTGTTCAGCGCGGTTGCCGTTAACCTCAACAAAGTAGGCTTTCAGTTTACAACCGATCAGCTGTTTATGCTGACCGCGCTGCCGGCGCTGTCAGGCGCCTTATTACGCGTGCCTTACGCCTTTATGGTGCCGCTGTTCGGCGGCCGTCGCTGGACGGCGTTCAGCACCGGGATCATGATTGTGCCATGCGTCTGGCTGGGCTTCGCGGTCCAGGATACCTCTACGCCGTTTAGCATCTTCGTGATTATCTCTCTGCTGTGCGGCTTCGCCGGAGCCAACTTTGCCTCCAGTATGGCCAACATCAGCTTCTTCTTCCCGAAAGCGAAGCAGGGCGGGGCGCTCGGCGTTAACGGCGGACTTGGCAATATGGGCGTCAGCGTGATGCAGCTGGTTGCGCCGCTGGTGGTCTCGATCTCTATCTTTGCCGTTTTTGGCGGTAACGGTAGCGAGCAACCGGACGGCTCGATGCTGTATCTGGAAAACGCCGCGTGGATCTGGGTACCTTTCCTGATTATTTTCACTCTGGCGGCGTGGTTCTTTATGAACGACCTGTCGGCTTCGAAAGCGTCGCTGAGCGAGCAGTTGCCGGTACTTAAGCGCCTGCATCTGTGGATTATGGCGCTGCTCTATCTCGCGACCTTCGGCTCCTTTATCGGCTTTTCCGCCGGGTTCGCGATGCTGTCAAAAACTCAGTTCCCGGATGTGCAGATCCTGCATTACGCCTTCTTCGGCCCGTTCATTGGCGCGCTGGCGCGTTCGATGGGCGGGGCGATCTCCGACCGCCTCGGTGGGACCCGCGTAACGCTGGTCAACTTTGTGGTGATGGCTGTCTTCTGCGCGCTGCTGTTCCTGACCCTGCCGACCAACGGCCAGGGCGGTAACTTTATCGCCTTCTTCGCGGTGTTTATGGTGCTGTTCCTGACCGCCGGGCTGGGGAGCGCCTCCACCTTCCAGATGATCTCCGTGATCTTCCGTAAGCTGACTATGGACCGCGTGAAGGCCCAGGGCGGCAGCGAAGCGCAGGCGATGCGCGAGGCGGCGACCGATACCGCGGCGGCGCTGGGCTTTATCTCCGCCATTGGCGCTATCGGCGGCTTCTTTATTCCGAAAGCGTTCGGTATCTCGCTGGATCTGACCGGCTCGCCGGCCGGGGCGATGAAAGTGTTCCTCGTGTTCTATATTGCCTGCGTGGTGATCACCTGGGCGGTATACGGTCGTAAGCGTCAGTAATCGGCCGCGGTAACGTTGGCGTATAAAAAGGCGCGCTCCCCACGGAGGCGCCTTTTTTAACCGCTTAATTAGTTACAACATACTATTGGAGAATATTGTCCGCATCGACCGCTGAGCCAGAACAGGTGGGCTTGCCAGTGAAATGGCTCTACCCCTTAATACCTCCGTTGTTAACAAATCCCGGTGAGGCGCCGCTTTTTGAGGTGAAAACCATTAAAAAACAACAAGTTAAAAAATAACATCTTATACCACCTTGGTGGTAATCGAGGTTTTGCTGCGCAGTAACAAGCCAGTTCGGATTGATCGCTATCAATTCTCGCCCTCTTTCATAGCGTTACCTTCGCTGCAAATCCAGCAATGTCGATTTATCAGAGAGCCGTCAGGCTCCATATCAGGAGAAACCCGATGAGTAAATTCCTGGACCGGTTTCGCTACTTCAAACAGAAGGGTGAAACCTTTGCCGATGGGCACGGCCAGCTTCTAAACACCAACCGGGACTGGGAGGATGGATACCGTCAACGTTGGCAGCATGACAAAATTGTGCGTTCCACTCACGGTGTCAACTGCACCGGCTCATGCAGCTGGAAGATTTATGTCAAAAACGGTCTGGTGACCTGGGAAACGCAGCAGACTGACTACCCGCGCACCCGCCCGGACCTGCCGAACCACGAACCACGCGGTTGCCCGCGCGGCGCCAGCTACTCCTGGTACCTGTACAGCGCTAACCGCCTGAAATACCCGCTGATGCGTAAACGCCTGATGAAGATGTGGCGGGAAGCGAAAGTTCAGCATAGCGATCCGGTTGAGGCATGGGCGTCGATTATCGAAGACGCCGACAAAGCCAAAAGCTTCAAACAGGCTCGCGGTCGCGGCGGTTTTGTACGTTCCTCCTGGCAGGAAGTGAATGAGCTGATTGCCGCCTCCAACGTCTATACCGTCAAAACCTACGGTCCGGACCGCGTGGCTGGCTTCTCGCCGATCCCGGCGATGTCGATGGTCTCCTACGCGTCCGGCGCCCGTTATCTGTCGCTGATCGGCGGCACCTGCCTGAGCTTCTACGACTGGTACTGCGACCTGCCGCCGGCTTCGCCGATGACCTGGGGCGAGCAGACCGATGTGCCGGAATCCGCCGACTGGTATAACTCCAGCTATATCATCGCCTGGGGCTCCAACGTGCCGCAGACCCGCACCCCGGATGCGCACTTCTTTACCGAAGTCCGCTATAAAGGGACCAAAACCGTAGCCATCACTCCGGACTACGCCGAAATCGCCAAACTCTGCGATCTGTGGCTGGCGCCGAAGCAGGGTACCGATGCCGCGATGGCGCTGGCGATGGGCCATGTGATGCTGCGTGAATTCCACCTCGATAAGCCGAGCCAGTATTTCACCGACTATGTGCGCCGCTATACCGACATGCCGATGCTGGTGATGCTCGAGGAGCGCGACGGTTATTATGCCGCCGGCCGTACGCTGCGCGCATCCGACCTCGTGGATTCCCTTGGTCAGGAGAACAATCCGGAATGGAAAACCGTCGCCTTTGACGAGAAGGGCGACATGACCGTACCGAACGGTTCCCTCGGATTCCGCTGGGGCGACAAAGGCAAATGGAACCTCGAACAGCGCGACGGTAAAACTGGCGAAGAGATTGAGCTACGTCTGAGCCTGCTGGGCAGCCATGATGAAGTGGCGAACGTCGGCTTCCCGTACTTCGGCGGCGAAGGTTCTGAGCACTTCAACAAAGTCGATCTGGAAAACATTCTGCTGCACAAACTGCCGGCCAAACGCCTGCAGCTGGCCGACGGCTCTACCGCCCTGGTCACCACCGTGTATGACCTGACCATGGCTAACTACGGCCTGGAGCGCGGTCTGAACGATGACAACTGCGCCGCCGGCTACGATGAAGTGAAAGCCTACACCCCGGCGTGGGCGGAGAAGATCACCGGCGTCTCCCGCGCGCATATCATCCGTACCGCCCGTGAATTTGCCGATAACGCCGATAAAACTCACGGTCGTTCGATGATTATCGTCGGGGCGGGCCTCAACCACTGGTTCCACCTCGACATGAACTACCGCGGCCTGATCAATATGCTGATCTTCTGCGGCTGCGTCGGTCAGAGCGGCGGCGGTTGGGCGCACTATGTGGGCCAGGAAAAACTGCGTCCGCAGACCGGCTGGCAGCCGCTGGCGTTCGCCCTTGACTGGCAGCGTCCGGCACGTCACATGAACAGTACCTCGTACTTCTATAACCACTCAAGCCAGTGGCGCTATGAAACGGTGACCGCGCAGGAACTGCTGTCGCCGATGGCGGATAAATCCCGTTACAGCGGCCACCTGATCGACTTTAACGTGCGCGCAGAGCGGATGGGCTGGCTGCCGTCGGCGCCGCAGCTTGGCGTCAACCCGCTGCGTATCGCTGACGAAGCGAAGAAAGCCGGCATGACCCCGGTGGATTACACCGTGAAGTCGCTGAAAGAGGGCTCGATTCGTTTTGCGGCCGAGCAGCCGGAAAATGGCAAAAACCACCCGCGTAACCTGTTTATCTGGCGTTCCAACCTGCTGGGCTCCTCCGGTAAAGGCCATGAATACATGCTCAAGTACCTGCTGGGTACCGAGAACGGCATTCAGGGCAAAGACCTGGGCAAGCAGGGCGGCGTGAAGCCGGAAGAAGTCGAATGGCGGGATAACGGCCTCGACGGCAAACTGGATCTGGTGGTGACCCTCGATTTCCGTCTGTCGAGCACCTGTCTCTACTCCGACATCGTGCTGCCGACCGCCACCTGGTACGAAAAAGACGACATGAATACCTCGGATATGCATCCGTTTATTCACCCGCTGTCGGCCGCCGTTGACCCGGCTTGGGAATCGAAGAGCGACTGGGATATCTATAAAGGTATCGCGAAGAAATTCTCTGAAGTCTGCGTGGGCCACCTCGGCAAAGAAACCGACGTCGTCACGCTGCCGATCCAGCACGACTCCGCCGCGGAAATGGCGCAGCCGCTGGATGTCAAAGACTGGAAAAAAGGCGAATGCGACCTGATCCCAGGGAAAACCGCGCCGCATATTATTCCGGTTGAGCGTGATTACCCGGCGACTTACGAACGTTTCACCTCGATCGGCCCGCTGCTGGAAACCATCGGCAACGGCGGGAAAGGCATCGCCTGGAACACCCAGAGCGAGATGGATCTGCTGCGTAAGCTCAACTACACCAAGGCGGAAGGCCCGGCGAAAGGCCAGCCGAAGCTGGAAACGGCCATCGACGCCGCGGAAATGATCCTCACCCTGGCCCCGGAAACCAACGGTCAGGTGGCGGTGAAAGCGTGGCAAGCGCTGAGCGAGATCACCGGTCGCGAGCATACGCACCTCGCGCTGAACAAAGAAGACGAGAAGATCCGCTTCCGCGACATTCAGGCGCAGCCGCGGAAGATCATCTCCAGCCCGACCTGGTCTGGCCTGGAAGATGAGCATGTCTCCTACAACGCCGGTTACACCAACGTTCACGAGCTGATCCCGTGGCGCACGCTGTCCGGACGTCAGTCGCTGTATCAGGATCACCAGTGGATGCGCGACTTCGGCGAAAGCCTGCTGGTCTATCGGCCGCCGATTGACACCCGTTCGGTGAAAGCGGTGATGGGCGAGAAGTCCAACGGCAACCCGGAGAAGGCGCTGAACTTCCTGACCCCGCACCAGAAATGGGGTATCCACTCGACCTACAGCGATAACCTGCTGATGCTGACGCTGTCGCGCGGTGGGCCGATTGTCTGGATGAGCGAAGCGGATGCGAAAGATCTGGGTATCGAAGATAACGACTGGATCGAAGTGTTCAACGCCAACGGCGCCCTGACGGCGCGTGCGGTGGTGAGTCAGCGCGTTCCAGCCGGGATGACCATGATGTATCACGCGCAGGAACGTATCGTGAACCTGCCGGGCTCTGAAATCACCGGTCAGCGCGGGGGGATCCATAACTCCGTCACCCGTATTACGCCGAAACCGACCCACATGATCGGCGGCTACGGCCACCTGGCCTATGGCTTTAACTACTACGGCACCGTCGGTTCCAACCGCGATGAGTTTGTGGTGGTACGTAAGATGAAGAACATTAACTGGTTAGACGGCGAAGGCAACGACCAGGTACAGGAGAGCGTAAAATGAAAATTCGTTCACAAGTCGGCATGGTGCTGAATCTCGATAAGTGCATCGGCTGCCACACCTGCTCGGTGACCTGTAAAAACGTCTGGACCAGCCGGGAAGGGATGGAATACGCCTGGTTCAACAACGTGGAAAGTAAGCCGGGCGTCGGTTTCCCGAACGACTGGGAAAACCAGGAAAAATGGAAGGGCGGCTGGATCCGCAAAATCAACGGTAAACTGCAGCCGCGCATGGGCAATCGCGCGATGCTGTTGGGTAAAATCTTCGCCAACCCGCATCTGCCGGGCATCGATGATTACTACGAGCCGTTTGATTATGACTACCAGAATCTGCATAACGCGCCGGAGAGCAAACATCAGCCGATCGCCCGTCCGCGCTCGCTGATCACCGGCCAGCGGATGGACAAGATCACCAGCGGTCCGAACTGGGAAGAGATCCTCGGCGGCGAGTTTGAAAAACGCGCCAAAGATCAGAACTTCGACAACATGCAGAAGGCGATGTACGGCCAGTTCGAAAACACCTTCATGATGTATCTGCCGCGCCTGTGCGAGCACTGCCTGAACCCGGCCTGCGTTGCGACCTGCCCGAGCGGCGCCATCTATAAGCGTGAAGAAGACGGCATCGTACTGATCGACCAGGACAAGTGCCGCGGCTGGCGGATGTGTATCACCGGCTGTCCGTACAAGAAGATCTATTTCAACTGGAAGAGCGGGAAATCCGAGAAATGCATCTTCTGCTACCCGCGTATTGAATCCGGGATGCCGACGGTGTGCTCCGAAACCTGCGTGGGCCGTATCCGTTATCTCGGTGTCCTGCTATACGACGCGGACGCGATTGAAAACGCCGCCAGCACCGAGAACGAGAAAGATCTGTATCAGCGTCAGCTGGACGTGTTCCTCGATCCCAACGATCCGAAAGTGATCGAGCAGGCGCTGAAAGATGGCGTACCGCAGGGGGTCATTGAAGCTGCGCAGCAGTCGCCGGTTTACAAAATGGCGATGGACTGGAAGCTGGCCCTGCCGCTGCACCCGGAATATCGCACCTTGCCAATGGTCTGGTATGTGCCGCCGCTGTCGCCGATTCAGTCCGCCGCCGATGCGGGTGAACTGGGTAGCAACGGGATCCTGCCGGACGTGGAAAGTCTGCGTATTCCGGTGCAATATCTGGCGAACCTGCTGACCGCGGGCGATACCCAGCCGGTACTGCTGGCGCTGAAACGAATGCTGGCGATGCGCCACTATAAGCGTGCGGAAACCGTTGACGGCGTCATCGATACCCGCGCGCTGGAAGAGGTGGGGCTGAGCGAAGCGCAGGCCCAGGAAATGTATCGCTATCTGGCGATCGCCAACTACGAAGATCGTTTCGTGGTGCCGAGCAGCCATCGTGAACAGGCGCGAGAAGCGTTTCCGGAGAAAAACGGCTGCGGCTTTAGCTTTGGCGATGGCTGCCACGGCTCTGACAGTCAGTTCAACCTGTTCAACAGCCGTCGCATCGACGCCATCGACGTGACCAGCAAAACGGAGCCGCACGCATGATTGAACTCGTGATTGTATCGCGTCTGCTCGAATATCCTGACGCTGCCTTATGGCAGCATCAGCAGGAGATGTTCGAGGCGCTCGCGTCATCAGAGAAACTCAGCAAAGAGGATGCCCACGCGCTGGGCGTTTTCCTGCGCGATTTAGTGGCTCAGGATCCGCTGGACGCCCAGGCGGCCTATAGCGAACTGTTTGACCGCGGCCGGGCCACCTCGCTGCTGCTGTTTGAACATGTCCACGGCGAATCCCGCGATCGCGGGCAGGCGATGGTGGATCTCATGGCGCAGTACGAGCGCCACGGTCTGCTGCTGGATAGCCATGAGCTGCCGGATCATCTGCCGCTATATCTGGAATATCTGGCGCAGCTGCCGGAAGAGGAAGCGCTTGGCGGCCTGCGGGACGTCGCGCCGATCCTCGGTCTGCTCAGCGCGCGCCTGCAGCAGCGCGAAAGTCGCTATGCGGTGCTGTTCGAGCTGTTGCTGAAGCTGGCCAATACTCAGGTCGACAGCCAGAAGGTGGCGGAGAAGATTGCCGACGAAGCGCGCGACGATACGCCGCAGGCGCTGGACGCCGTCTGGGAAGAAGAACAGGTCAAATTCTTTGCCGACCAGGGCTGCGGCGAGTCGGAAATTTCCGCTCACCAGCGTCGTTTTGCCGGAGCCGTGGCCCCGCAATATCTGAATATCTCTAACGGAGGACAGCAATAATGCACTTCCTGAATATGTTCTTCTTTGACATTTATCCGTACATTGCGGGTTCGGTGTTCCTGATTGGCAGCTGGTTGCGCTATGACTATGGCCAGTACACCTGGCGCGCCGCCTCCAGCCAGATGCTGGACCGTAAGGGGATGAACCTGGCGTCGAACATGTTCCATATCGGCATCCTGGGTATTTTCGCCGGCCACTTCCTCGGCATGCTGACCCCGCACTGGATGTATGAGTCCTTCCTGCCGATCGACGTCAAGCAGAAGATGGCGATGATCGCCGGCGGCGCCTGCGGCGTGATGACCCTGGTGGGCGGGTTACTGCTGCTCAAGCGTCGTCTGCTCAGCCCGCGCGTTCGCGCCACCACCACCGGAGCGGATATTCTGATCCTCTCGTTGCTGATGGTGCAGTGTGCGCTCGGCCTGCTGACGATCCCGTTCTCCGCTCAGCATATGGACGGCAGTGAAATGATGAAACTGGTCGGCTGGGCGCAGTCGGTGGTGACGTTCCACGGCGGCGCGTCACAGCATCTGGATGGCGTGGCATTTATTTTCCGCGTTCACCTGGTGCTGGGTATGACCCTGTTCCTGCTGTTCCCGTTCTCCCGTCTGGTTCATATCTGGAGCGCGCCGGTCGAATACCTGACGCGCAAATACCAGATTGTCCGCGCCCGTCGCTAACTGGCCCGCGACTGCTCACTGACCCCGCCGCGGCGGGGTTTTTTTTCGCCCCAGCCGAGATTATTCCCTGCGGCGGCAAACAGAATAAGCATCCCACCGAGCAATTGCACCGCGGATAACGCATGGTGGAAGACCAGATAGTCGACCACCATCGCCACCAGCGGATAAATAAAGGAGAGCGAACCGGTAACGGGCGTCGGCAGTTTCTGTATCGCGCTATATAAAAGCTGATACATGATCCCGGTATGGACGATGCCGAGGATCAGCAGATAGCGCCAGGGGAAACTGGCCGTCAATTCTGGGGCATGCACCAGCGGCAGCAGCATCACGACGCCGACGAGAACCTGAATGAAGGCGATATGCTGCGCGGGGAGCGGATGCAGTTTGCGCGCGATGATGGCGGTCAGGGCATAGAAGAATGCCGCGCCCAGCGCCAGCAACACGCCGGTGGTAAGCCCCTCTTCGTGTGCAGGCGTCAGCTCGCTCGACAGCAGGATCACTACGCCGCCAAAGGCCAGCAGTAACCATCCCCATTTCACGGCGCTGACCCGTTCCCCCAGCACCATCCCCATCAGTACCAGCATAAACGGCTGGGTGTTATAGACCACGGTGGCCATACCGATTGAGATCCGCGAATAGGCGGCAAACAGCAGCAGCCAGTTGACGACCAGCGCCGCGCCGCCAATCACCGCCAGAGCGAGAGTGAAACGCGTTAGCCGGCTGAAGGGCTGGCGGCTTAACACGATAAACACCAGCAGGGTTAGCGCGCCAATCAGGCAGCGCCAGAACACCACATCAGTCACCGGCAAACCAGAGAGCAGCACGAACGCGCCGATCGAGCCGGAGATTATCATTGCCAGGCTCATCTGCCAGACGCCGCGGGTAAGTTGCATTTTTCACCTCCACCATTTTTTAGTTATTGTGCGAAAAACCCTGACAGGGTGATATGGCTGAATTAAGGTAGAAGGGGGGAAATGCCTTTTATAATTAGGTGAAATATATGAATGACGTACTTGATGAAATTGACCGGGCGATCCTCTCCTGCCTGACTCAGGATGCCAGAGTTTCGCTCAAGGTCCTGAGCGCGCGAGTGGGGCTGACCTCGCCGAGCACCGCCGAGCGGGTGAAGCGCCTGGAGGAGCGGGGTGTCATTCAGGGCTATGGGGCGCGGGTAAATCTCGCCGCGCTGGGCTATAGCCTGCAGGCGCTGGTGCGGGTCCGGCCGCTGCCTGGGCTGCTGCAGAAGGTGGATAAATATATCCAGGCGATGCCGGAATGTATTGAAAGTGACAAGGTGACCGGGGAAGATTGTTTTGTAATGCGTCTCGTGGTGCGCGATATTGCCCAACTGGATACCCTGCTGGACGGTCTGGCGGAGTATGCGCAGTGTAACACCTCGGTGGTGAAAAGCTCGCCGGTAAAAAGGCGGTTGCCACCGCTGTGAGTTTTTCCGGAGGCGGTGCTGCGCACCTGTTCGGGCTACCAGACGGCACCACTTGTAGCCTCGCTAAGCGAAGCGCGAGCGATGAGACAGCAGAACCGGTGGCTGAGAGTGCAACAGTGGTGGGGGAAGGATTACTCGGCGCTAAAGCGCCTCGCCCTTCGGGCCGTTGCCTGCGGCAACGTTCTCTCGCTTCGCTCGAGTCGAACCTTAGTCGAAGCTTCTCATCCTTCCCCATGGGGCAGAATATAGCGTATCGCAGGTGGAATAAGCTGGGCAATACATGAAGAGATGGTGGTGGGGGAAGGATTACTCGGCGCTAAAGCGCCTCGCCCTTCGGGCCGTTGCCTGCGGCAACGTTCTCTCGCTTCGCTCGAGTCGAACCTTAGTCGAAGCTTCTCATCCTTCCCCGTGGGGCAGAATATAGAATACCGTAGGTAGATTATGCTGGGCATGACATGGGGAGATGGTGGTGGGGGAAGGATTCGAACCTTCGAAGTCGATGACGGCAGATTTACAGTCTGCTCCCTTTGGCCGCTCGGGAACCCCACCAGGGGTAAAATCACATTGTAGGCTATTCAGCAAAATGAATGGTGGTGGGGGAAGGATAACTCGTCGCTATCTTTCCTCGCCCTTCGGGCCGTTGCCTGCGGCAACGTTCTCTCGCTGGCGCTCGAGTCGAAGGTTCTTACCCTTCCCGCTAAGTGCAAACATCGTTTACGCTTGTCGGGGAAACCATATCACTGTAGTGAATAATGGTGGTGGGGGAAGGATTCGAACCTTCGAAGTCGATGACGGCAGATTTACAGTCTGCTCCCTTTGGCCGCTCGGGAACCCCACCACGGGGTAATGCTTGGTACTGGCCTGCTTCCTTCTCGGGAAGCGGGGCGCATCATACCAAATGATGCGCCCCTGTAAAGCATTCGTTTGACAAAAATAAACTGGTTGCCTGATTTTTACACGTAACGCCGTAAAGCTAACCAATTCATTTCTCAGTCGATTAAAGAATAATCGTCCGGTTACCGTAAACGAAGACGCGCTGCGCCAGTACCTGATACAGCGCCCGGCTCAAGACGTTTTTTTCAACATCGCGCCCAGCGCGCATCATATCTTCTGCGGTATAAGTATGATCGACGTGAATCACGTCCTGCATGATGATCGGGCCTTCATCCAGATTGTCATTCACGTAGTGGGCGGTAGCGCCAATGATTTTCACGCCGCGCTCATAGGCCTGATGATAGGGACGGGCGCCGATAAACGCCGGCAAAAACGAATGGTGGATATTGATGATTTTGTTCGGGAAGCGGGCGACAAATTCTGGCGTCAGGACGCGCATATACTTGGCCAGCACCACGTAATCCGGTTCGTGGGCGGCGATAGCATCGCCCATCCGCTGATCGTGTTCTTCGCGGCTCAGTCCTTCATGGCTGACCAGCTCAAACGGAATACCAAAGCGCTCCACCAACGAGCGCAGGGTGTCATGGTTGCCGATAACCGCGGCAATATCGACATCCAGCCCGCCGTAGTTGGCTTTCATCAGCAGATCGCCCAGACAGTGCGCCTCTTTCGTCACCAGAATCACCACCCGGCGACGGCCTGCCGGATTTAGTTCGCGGATGGAGCCTTCAGGCAGGGCGCTGTCGAGATCGGCCAGCAGAGTAGCGTCGTTAAAAATGCCTTCCAGTTCGGTGCGCATAAAGAAACGACCGGTACGGTGGTCAACAAACTCATTGTTCTGCACAATGTTGAGTTCATGCTTGTAGCAGATATTGGTGATACGCGCGATGAGGCCTTTCTGATCAGGGCAAATAGTGCGTAGTACTTTACGTTGTAATGAATGCATCGCGAGGAAAATCCTGTAATGTTTGCAAGCGCTGTGCCAGCGTTACTGGCCGCAGCATTTTTTAAATTTTTTACCTGAGCCGCAGGGGCAGGGGTCGTTACGGCCAATCAGCGGTCGTGTCCCGTCGATATAGTACCACTGTCCATTTTCTTTTAAGAATCTGGAACGTTCAATAATGGCGCCAGGGCGGTTATTGTCATTAAAGCGGGCGACAAAGCTGACAAAACCTTCATTTGGAGCTCGCCCCTCATCACTGGCGAACAGGGTTAAGCCCAGCCATTCGGTCTGGGAAAACCCTTTCTCCAGCTCGGCGCGAAATTGCTGCGCCTGACAGGACGGGTGCCAGGTTTTGATTAGATAGTCAGCGTCTTTCATGACGAACGCGCTATAACGGGAGCGCATAAGCTGTGACGGGCCCGGCGCAAGCTCAGCGCCGGACAGATATCGCTGGCAACATGAGCTATACTCCAGTGCGCTGCCACAGGGGCATAATTGCGACAAAACTGCCTCCATGGAAGAAAGAGTAACGGCGCTTATACGCCAAAGGGCATTATGTTAACTGAGCCGTGACAATGTTGCCACGCTCAGAGTGGAAGGATAGTTATTAGTACTAATGAGAAAGCTTAAAATTGGTCTGGCGCTAGGTGCGGGAGCCGCTCGCGGATGGTCGCACATTGGCGTCATCAACGCCCTCCAGCGGGCCGGTATTGAGATTGATATCGTAGCCGGTTGTTCTATCGGTTCGCTGGTAGGGGCGGCGTATGCCTGTAACCGACTCCCGGCACTCGAATCATGGGTCTGCTCATTCAGCAACTGGGATGTCCTGAAGCTGATGGATCTCTCCTGGCGCCGGGGGGGACTGCTGCGGGGGGAAAAGGTATTCAATCATTACCGCCGCATTATGCCCGTCACCGAGATTGAACGCTGCGAGCGCCGGTTTGCCGCTGTTGCCACCAATTTAAGCACCGGTAGGGAGCTGTGGTTTACCGAAGGCGATCTACATTTAGCCATTCGCGCCTCCTGCAGTATGCCGGGGTTAATGTCGCCAGTAAGGCATAATGGTTACTGGCTGGTCGATGGCGCGGTGGTCAATCCGGTTCCTGTGTCGCTCACCCGGGCAATGGGAGCGGATATTGTGATTGCCGTCGACCTGCAACATGATGCCCATCTTATGCAGCAGGATTTGTTCTCCCTTGAAACGCCGCGGCAGGAAGCGGAAGAGAAGGAGGGGCCATGGCATACTCGTCTGCGCGCGCGCTTGACGCGAATGAGTTCCCGCCGTACGGCCGTGACGCCGACGGCGATGGAGATCATGACCACCTCTATCCAGGTACTGGAAAACCGTCTTAAACGCAATCGTATGGCGGGTGACCCGCCGGATATCCTGTTGCAGCCATACTGTCCGCAAGTTTCGACGCTTGATTTTCATCGCGCCGGAGAGGCGATCGCCGCGGGGCAACTGGCGGTAGAAAAGAAAATGGATGAATTATTACCATTAGTGCGTACAGCCGTTTGACGTACGAGTTACTGACTTAAGCAAATTCTGACAGGCGATAGTGAGAATAGCGTGCCACTATTGAATTATCGTCAGCCAGGGGAGATATCATGACGCAGCCATTGGCGGGAAAACAGATTCTGATAGTTGAAGACGAACCCGTTTTCCGCTCACTCTTGCATGGATGGCTGACCTCGCTGGGAGCAACAACCTTCCAGGCGGAAGATGGCAAGGATGCCCTGCATAAAATGACGGAGGTGCATCCGGACCTGATGATTTGCGACATTTCTATGCCGAGAATGAACGGTCTGGAGCTGGTGGAAACGCTGCGTAACCGCGGCGAACAGTTACCGATCCTGATGATCTCCGCCACCGAAAACATGGCGGATATAGCTAAAGCGTTGCGACTTGGCGTCCAGGACGTGCTGTTAAAGCCAGTAAAAGATTTCGATCGCCTGCGCGAGACCGTTTACGCCTGTCTCTATCCCGCGATGTTCAGTTCGCGCGTGGAAGAGGAAGAGCGTTTATTTGAGGACTGGGATGCGCTGGTCAGTAATCCCATCGCCGCTTCAAGACTATTGCAGGAATTACAGCCGCCGGTGCAACAGGAAATGTCGCACTGCCGTATTCATTATCGACAACTGGTGTCGGCAGACAAGCCCGGTCTGGTACTCGATATCGCGCCGCTTTCGGAAAATGATTTGGCTTTCTATTGTCTGGATGTCACACGCGCAGGCGATAATGGCGTGTTGGCAGCATTATTGCTGCGCGCGTTGTTTAATGGTCTGCTGCAGGAGCAACTGGCGCACCAGGGACAACGGCTACCAGAAATGGGAAGTTTGTTAAAACAGGTGAATCAACTGCTGCGTCAGGCAAATCTTCCGGGCCAGTTCCCTCTGTTAGTAGGGTATTACCACAGCGGGCTGAAAAATTTAATTCTGGTGTCAGCGGGACTTAATGGCACGCTGAATACGGGGGAGCATCAAATTCAGATTAGTAATGGCGTTCCTTTGGGGACGCTGGGTGATGCTTATCTTAACCAAATTAGCCAACGCTGCACCTCGTGGCAGTGCCAAATTTGGGGGGCTGGCGGTCGTTTACGCTTAATGTTGTCTGCGGAATGAGCAATTGCGTTTATATCTAAGCAGACGGGATTACCTCTTGCCCTTTAGCGGTGGTAACATCGAGCAGTTTTATGCGTAAAAGTCCTAATTCGAGGCTATCGGCAGCTTTTCAGACCAGTGAATACGCGGTTGACTGATATACTCGACACGTTATTTGTAACGAGAAGTTTAAAAAACAAACAGTCCAGGAGATTTCAATGGCTGCCCTTAATTCTAAAGTCAGAAAAGCGGTTATCCCGGTTGCGGGATTAGGCACCAGGATGCTGCCGGCCACCAAAGCGATTCCAAAAGAAATGCTGCCGCTGGTAGATAAGCCGTTAATTCAGTACGTTGTTAATGAATGTATCGCTGCAGGAATTACTGAAATTGTTCTGGTAACGCACTCGTCGAAAAACTCTATCGAAAACCATTTCGATACCAGTTTTGAGCTGGAAGCGATGCTGGAAAAACGTGTAAAACGCCAACTGCTGGAAGAAGTGCAGTCTATTTGCCCGCCGCACGTGACTATTATGCAAGTTCGTCAGGGCCTGGCGAAAGGTCTGGGTCACGCGGTGCTGTGCGCCCATCCTGTAGTGGGAGATGAGCCGGTCGCGGTTATTCTGCCAGACGTTATTCTGGATGAATATGAATCCGATCTGAGCCGCGATAACCTCGCTGAGATGATCTCTCGCTTCGATGAGACTGGCGCCAGCCAGATTATGGTTGAACCTGTCGAAGACGTAACCGCTTATGGCGTGGTTGACTGCAAAGGCGAATCTCTGAAGCCGGGCGAAAGCGTACCGATGGTGGGCGTGGTTGAGAAGCCAAAAGCTGACGTTGCGCCGTCCAACCTGGCGGTGGTGGGGCGTTATGTCCTCAGCGCCGATATCTGGCCGCTGCTGGCGAAAACCCCTCCGGGCGCTGGTGATGAAATTCAGCTGACTGACGCCATTGATATGCTGATCGAGAAAGAAACGGTTGAAGCTTATCATATGAAAGGCAAGAGCCATGACTGCGGTAATAAGCTTGGCTACATGCAGGCGTTTGTCGAATATGGTATTCGTCACAAAACGCTGGGCGACGATTTTAAAGCCTGGCTGGAAACGGCGGTAGCGAAGTAATCCGCCGCGCGGTTGAAAGCACAAACCGGGAGCGCATCTGCGACTCCCGGTTTTTTTATATCGGCCCTGAGGGCAAAAAAAATCCCGCCGCAGCGGGATTTTTTATAGCGATCAACGGAGATTAGATCAGGAAATCGTCCAGTGATTTACCTTGCTCATCCATTGCTTTTTTGATCACAGCCGGGGTACGGCCCTGACCGGTCCAGGTTTTGGTTTCACCATTTTCGTCAACATAGCTATATTTAGCCGGACGTGCAGCACGCTTGGTTTTGGTACCGGCTTTAACAGCAGCCATGGTGCTCAGCAGTTCATTCGGATCAATACCGTCAGCAATCAGCATTTCACGGTATTGCTGCAGCTTACGCGTACGCTCTTCAATTTCTGCCGCGGCAGCGTTTTCTTCTTCACGGCGCTCGTTAACGACGACTTCTAATTTTTCCAGCATTTCTTCGAGCGTTTCCAGGGTGCATTCTCTTGCCTGCGCACGAAGAGTACGGATGTTGTTCAAAATTTTAAGTGCTTCGCTCATTGTAGTAATCTCAAACTTATATTGTGGGGTGGTTTGTTGAACTAATAATAGAGCGATAAAATGCGTTGTGCAATAGGGGGGAATGTAAGGAATTCAAAATTACTGGTTATTTGTCGCGAGAATTAATTAATTTAAGTTAAAATTCCCGTGCCGCTTCACATCTTTCATCGCTTATAGCGATGAGGCGAAGGCAAGCTAAAACATTGAGACGGTATGCTTTTTGAGAGGTTCAGTGAGAGAAATGATCCTTTACATGGGTAAATAACCCTCGTCAGTATTAGCGCATTTTTGGTTACAAGGCTTAATATAAAACAACCGGCAGCCCTGCTTATAGCCCATGGGCAACCGGTCTATAAGCACGAAAAGACAATGGTTAGCGCGCCAGTAGCGTAACGGGGCGTACAAATAGTGGCCCTGAAAATTCAATTCATCTTCTTAATCCTTTCGGTTTGCAGGCCCTTCAGCTTCGCGACAATACCCCTGCTGAAAGCGCGGCTGTGCGCATAAAATATGGTACAATCGTCGCCGCGATAAAACACTTTGATTGGGGTCACGCAGCCGATGGCACAACTTTATTTCTACTACTCTGCAATGAATGCAGGTAAGTCGACCGCTCTGTTGCAATCTTCGTACAATTACCAGGAGCGGGGGATGCGTACCGTCGTTTATACCGCTGAGATTGATGACCGCTTTGGCGCCGGAAAAGTCAGTTCGCGTATCGGGCTCTCCTCGCCGGCCCGATTGTATAATCCACAGACCTCGTTATTTGACGATATTGCGGCGGAGCACCAGCTAAAGCCGATTCACTGCGTGCTGGTGGATGAAAGCCAGTTTCTGACGCGTGAACAGGTTCATGAGCTGTCCGAAGTTGTCGATACGCTGGATATTCCGGTGCTTTGCTATGGGTTGCGGACGGACTTTCGCGGTGAGCTCTTTACCGGCAGCCAGTATTTACTGGCCTGGTCAGATAAGCTGGTTGAGCTGAAAACGATCTGCTTCTGCGGCCGCAAGGCCAGCATGGTATTGCGCCTCGATCAGGAGGGGCGTCCTTATAATGAGGGTGAGCAGGTCGTCATCGGCGGTAATGAGCGGTACGTATCGGTCTGCCGTAAGCATTATAAAGAGGCGCTGAGCGTCGGTTCGTTAACCAAGGTACAAAACCAGCACCGTCCCTGCTGATACCCTCAGAAGCTCGTACAGGCGCCTGTGGGCGCCTTTTTAATGTCTGCTATAGGTTGGCGTAGCTGGCGATAAAGAATGGCTGATAGCGGGGATAAAAAAAGCCCCGTCAGGTGACGGGGCTTGTCGCGATGCTATCGCTGTTGGTTAAGCGGATTTTTTCGCTTTTTTCTCAGCCTTTACCGGAGCAACTTCGGCTTTCGCACCGGCTTCGCCTTCGACGAATTCGCGGCCGTAGTAGGTATCCAGCAGGATCTGTTTCAGTTCGGAGATCAGCGGGTAGCGCGGGTTAGCGCCGGTGCACTGGTCATCGAATGCATCTTCAGACAGTTTATCAACGTGGGCCAGGAAGTCAGCTTCCTGAACGCCAGCTTCGCGGATAGATTTCGGAATACCCAGCTCAGCTTTAATGCTTTCCAGCCATGCCAGCAGTTTCTCGATTTTCGCTGCGGTGCGGTCGCCTGGTGCGGAGAGGCCCAGGTGATCGGCGATTTCAGCGTAACGACGACGAGCCTGCGGACGGTCGTACTGGCTGAACGCGGTCTGCTTGGTCGGGTTGTCATTCGCGTTATAGCGGATAACGTTGCAGATCAGCAGGGCGTTGGCCAGACCGTGCGGAATATGGAACTGGGAGCCCAGTTTGTGCGCCATCGAGTGACACACGCCGAGGAAGGCGTTAGCGAACGCGATACCGGCGATAGTCGCGGCACTGTGTACGCGCTCACGGGCAACCGGGTTCTTGGAACCTTCGTGATAGGAAGCCGGCAGGTACTCTTTCAGCAGTTTCAGCGCCTGCAGCGCCTGGCCGTCAGAGAACTCAGAAGCCAGTACGGAAACGTAAGCTTCCAGGGCGTGAGTCACCGCATCCAGACCACCGAACGCACACAGCGATTTCGGCATATCCATCACCAGGTTGGCATCGACAATGGCCATATCCGGGGTCAGCGCGTAGTCTGCCAGCGGGTATTTCTGACCGGTCGCGTCATCGGTCACCACGGCGAACGGCGTCACTTCAGAACCGGTACCGGAAGTGGTAGTGATCGCCACCATCTTGGCTTTGACGCCCATTTTCGGGAACTTGTAGATACGTTTACGGATATCCATAAAGCGCAGCGCCAGTTCTTCGAAGTGGGTTTCCGGATGTTCGTACATGACCCACATGATTTTCGCCGCATCCATCGGGGAACCGCCGCCCAGGGCGATGATCACGTCTGGTTTAAAGGAGTTCGCCAGGTCGGCACCTTTACGTACGATGGTCAGCGTCGGGTCAGCTTCAACTTCGAAGAAGACTTCCGTCTCAACACCCGCAGCTTTCAGTACGGAAGTGATCTGATCGGCATAGCCGTTGTTGAACAGGAAGCGGTCAGTCACGATCAGCGCGCGTTTGTGACCATCGGTAATCACTTCATCCAGTGCGATTGGCAGGGAGCCACGACGGAAGTAGATAGATTTCGGAAGTTTGTGCCACAACATGTTTTCAGCTCGCTTAGCAACGGTTTTCTTGTTGATCAGGTGTTTCGGACCAACGTTTTCAGAGATGGAGTTACCACCCCAGGAACCACAACCCAGAGTCAGGGAAGGCGCGAGTTTGAAGTTGTACAGGTCACCGATACCACCCTGAGAAGCCGGGGTGTTGATCAGGATACGCGCGGTTTTCATCATTTGGCCGAAGTAAGCCACGCGAGCCGGCTGGTTGTCCTGGTCGGTGTACAGGCAAGAGGTGTGACCGATACCGCCCATGGCGACCAGTTTTTCTGCTTTGGCTACCGCGTCTTCGAAATCTTTTGCACGGTACATAGCCAGCGTCGGAGACAGTTTTTCGTGAGCAAACGGCTCGCTCTCGTCAACGTTGGTCACTTCACCAATCAGAATTTTGGTGGTGGCCGGCACGGTGAAGCCTGCCAGTTCAGCGATTTTGGCCGCTGGCTGACCAACGATAGCCGCGTTCAGCGCGCCATTTTTCAGGATAATGTCCTGAACGGCTTTCAGCTCTTTACCCTGCAGCAGGTAGCCGCCGTGGCTGGCGAAACGTTCGCGAACCGCGTCATAGACTGAATCAACCACCACAACGGACTGCTCAGAAGCACAGATCACGCCGTTATCGAAGGTTTTAGACATCAGTACGGACGCTACGGCACGTTTGATGTCGGCGGTTTCATCAATGACTACCGGGGTGTTACCGGCGCCGACGCCGATAGCAGGTTTACCGGAGCTGTACGCTGCTTTCACCATGCCTGGGCCACCGGTCGCCAGGATCAGGTTGATGTCCGGGTGATGCATCAGCGCGTTAGACAGTTCTACAGACGGCTGATCGATCCAGCCAATCAGGTCCTTCGGCGCGCCGGCCGCGATGGCAGCCTGCAGCACGATATCAGCCGCTTTGTTGGTGGCTTCTTTTGCACGCGGGTGCGGAGAGAAAATGATGGCGTTACGCGTTTTCAGACTGATGAGCGATTTGAAAATGGCTGTTGAAGTCGGGTTAGTGGTCGGTACGATACCGCAGATGATGCCGATAGGCTCAGCAATAGTGATGGTGCCAAAGGTGTCGTCTTCTGACAGAACGCCACAGGTTTTTTCGTCTTTATAAGCGTTGTAAATGTATTCGGAAGCAAAGTGGTTTTTGATCACTTTGTCTTCAACGATGCCCATGCCGGATTCGGCTACGGCCATTTTGGCGAGAGGGATTCGAGCATCTGCAGCGGCCAGAGCGGCGGCGCGGAAGATTTTGTCGACTTGTTCTTGAGTGAAACTGGCATATTCACGCTGGGCTTTCTTGACACGCTCAACAAGCGCGTTCAGTTCAGCGATATTAGTAACAGCCATAATGCTCTCCTGATAATGTTAAACTTTTTTAGTAAATCAGTCGCTCGATTCGACATTATAGACAGGCCGTTAACAGCTTGCATGTAAATGTTTATGTAGAAAAATCAGGGCGCTGTTTCACCGATTTACTAAAAAAGCTTTATCTCTTTCGCTTTCAGGTACTGCTGCCTTCCACTCTGTTAGTGTCATCAAGATTACTCACTTCTGAGTACAAATTACGTGATTTAGATCAAGTATTGTCGCTGCTGATACCTTTCAGCTGGCTGCTTTTTGACCGGTTCGATCAAGTGTGATGGGAGGGTTTTGAAATTAAAAAAACGATTAGCATTAAATATACAAATGGCTAACATTCGATACATATCACCGGGTTATGCATATTTATAATGAATATTGCAGGTAAAAAGCGTATGTTTCGCGCAGTTATTTTATGCTGTTAACAGTCAACCGCCAATTTTGATGATGCTGCGGAGCCCAATGTGACTCAATCACTGTTCGATTTTTCTGCATATTTCAAGTTTTTCATCGGCTTATTTGCCCTGGTTAACCCGGTTGGCATTATTCCGGTATTCATCAGTATGACCAGCTATCAGCCGGCTGCGGTGCGTAATAAGACCAACCTCACCGCCAATCTGTCGGTGGCGATCATCCTCCTGACGTCGCTGTTCCTCGGCGATGGCATTCTGCAGATTTTCGGTATCTCCATTGACTCCTTCCGTATCGCCGGCGGCATCCTGGTGGTGACCATCGCGATGTCGATGATCAGCGGTAAGCTCGGCGAAGATAAGCAGAACAAGCAGGAAAAGTCGGAGACGGCGGTCCGGGAGAGCATCGGCGTCGTTCCTCTCGCGCTACCATTAATGGCCGGGCCAGGGGCAATCAGTTCAACTATCGTCTGGGGGACCCGGTACCACTCCTGGGTGCATCTGGTCGGGTTCTCACTGGCGATAGCGGTATTTGCCCTCTGCTGCTGGGGGATTTTCCGTATGGCGCCGTGGCTGGTCCGTTTGCTGGGGCAGACGGGAATCAACGTCATCACCCGTATTATGGGCCTGTTGCTGATGGCTCTCGGCATTGAGTTTATTGTGACCGGGATTAAAGCGCTTTTCCCAGGGCTGCTGAGTTAGTTCGTCGCCAGCAGGCGGGGAGTCTCGCTTCACGCCTGCGCGATTATTAGCAAAACCTATTAGCCAACGCGGAACTGGCGGTAGGGATAATATTTTGCGATATCGCTATTAATTTCATATTTTTCATTAAGATATGAAATATTTCTCTTAACATTCTCCTCACGCCTCCCACTCCTGTGATGTTATTTTCTTCACATCATTCTCTGGTACTTGCTGTCGGATCATCGAAATGATATTAGTAATTTTAACAAGGCGGCAGATGAATGTGCTAAAAAGTAATCTATTGTTAAATTTTTGTACAAAAAACCATCTTGTGGTCGCTGCTCAGAATGTCGGCTGATGAAATTATCGTAATGCTCTGATAAATAATAATATTTTTACATCGACGTTTTATGGCAAACGCTTGTCACGCTGGCAAAACCGGCAATAAAAGAGAATTCGGTAACATATTTGCAAATTGCATTGGCGGAGGTGTTTACCTTTTGGTACTTTCCGCCGTTATCGTCTGCTGAATTATGTACGCAAATGAGAATTATTTTTAATTAACTCATTTCGCCAGAACGACCCTCCAGCGAGGGCAACGAATCGACGTTAAGACTGCCGTTCGAGCGGTCGTAATAAATAAGTCGGTGATAGCAATCTGCCAATCGCAAACTCCTGCGTTGGACAGAACCCGAAAACGGGAAAAACAGGCTGGTTAAAAAACCAGTAATTATAATGACTGGAGTTACAACACAATGACCATCATCACTAAAAAGCGTTTAATCGCCGCGGGAGTGCTATCCGCACTGATCGCCGGCAATATGGCAATGGCAGCGGATGTCCCGGCTGGTGTGCAGCTGGCAGAGAAGCAAACCCTGGTACGTAATAGCGGCGCCGAGCCGCAATCGCTGGACCCAAATAAAATCGAAGGGGTGCCAGAGGCCAATATTAGCCGCGACCTGTTCGAAGGTTTGCTGAATACTTCGCCGAAAGATGGCCACCCGATCCCTGGCGTGGCGGAGAGCTGGGATAATAAAGATTTTAAAGTCTGGACCTTCCATCTGCGTAAAGATGCAAAATGGTCTAACGGCGAGCCGGTTACCGCCCAGGACTTCGTATACAGCTGGCAGCGTCTGGTGGATCCGAAAACCGCGTCTCCTTATGCCAGCTATCCGCAATATGGTCATATCGTTAACGTCGACGAAATCATTGACGGCAAAAAAGCGCCGAGCGAGCTGGGCGTAAAAGCCATTGACGACCACACGCTGGAAGTCACCCTCAGCGAACCGGTACCCTATTTTTATAAACTGCTGGTTAACCCGGCGATGTCTCCCGTCTACAAACCGGCCATCGAAAAATTTGGCGAAAAGTGGACGCAGCCTGGCAATATCGTTACCAACGGCGCGTATACTCTGAATGACTGGGTGGTCAACGAGCGGATCGTGATGGAGCGTAACCCGCACTATTGGGATAATGCTAAAACCGTCATTAACACCGTTACCTGGCTGCCGACCTCTTCCGAAGTGACCTATGTTAACCGCTACCGCAGCGGTGAACTGGACATGACTTATAACCAGCTGCCGATCGAACTCTTCCAGAAGCTGAAAAAAGAGATCCCCAACGAGCTGCACGTTGACCCCTATCTGTGTACCTATTATTACGAAATCAACAACCAGAAGGCCCCGTTCACCGACGTGCGCGTGCGTACCGCGCTGAAGCTGGGTCTGGATCGCGATATTATTGCTAATAAGGTGAAAGGACAGGGCGATCTGCCGGCCTACGGCTATACCCCACCGTATACCGATGGCGCGAAGCTGAGCGAGCCGGAATGGTTTACCTGGTCGCAAGAAAAACGCAACGAAGAAGCGAAAAAACTGCTGGCCGAAGCCGGCTATAGCGCCGATAAACCGTTGACCTTCAACCTGCTGTATAACACCTCTGATTTGCACAAGAAGCTGGCGATTGCCGCCGCCTCGCTGTGGCGTAAAAACCTGGGCATTGACGTGAAGCTGGTCAACCAGGAGTGGAAAACGTTCCTCGATACCCGTCATCAGGGCACCTATGACGTGGCGCGTGCGGGCTGGTGCGCCGACTATAACGAGCCAACCTCTTTCCTGAACACCATGCTCTCTGACAGTTCCATGAACACCGCGCACTATAAGAGCCCGGCGTTCGACAAGATTATGGCTGAATCCGTAAAAGCATCCGATGAAGCGCAGCGCACGGCGGCCTATGCGAAAGCAGAGCAGCAGCTGGACAAAGACAGCGCGATCGTACCGGTCTATTACTACGTTAACGCCCGCCTGGTGAAACCGTGGGTCGGTGGCTATACCGGTAAAGACCCGATGGATAACGTCTATACCAAAGACCTCTACGTTATCAAACATTAATGGCAATACGTGGAGCGGGTCTCGGCTCGCTCCATCGTGTCTTATTTGAGAGCAGTGCAAAGGCACACGCCAGAAGGTACGGGCAATGTTAAAATTTATCTTACGTCGCTGTCTGGAAGCGATTCCGACGCTATTTATTCTTATCACCATCTCATTCTTCATGATGCGTCTGGCGCCGGGAAGTCCTTTTACCGGGGAACGCACGCTACCGCCGGAAGTCATGGCGAATATTGAAGCAAAATACCATTTAAACGACCCTATCATGACGCAGTACTTCAATTACCTGAAGCAGCTGGCGCATGGCGATTTTGGTCCCTCTTTTAAATACAAAGATTATTCCGTCAACGATCTGGTGGCCGCCAGCTTCCCGGTTTCAGCGAAACTGGGCTTCGCCGCCTTTTTACTGGCGGTGGTGATCGGCGTTGCCGCCGGGGTGATAGCCGCCCTGAAGCAAAATACCCGCTGGGACTACGCGGTGATGGGGGTAGCCATGACCGGCGTGGTTATTCCGAGCTTTGTGGTCGCGCCGCTGCTGGTGATGATCTTTGCCATTACCCTGCACTGGCTGCCGGGCGGCGGCTGGAACGGCGGGGCGCTGAAATTTATGATCCTGCCGATGGTGGCGCTTTCCCTGGCCTATATCGCCAGCATCGCGCGTATTACTCGCGGCTCAATGATTGAAGTGCTGCACTCTAACTTTATCCGCACCGCGCGGGCGAAGGGGCTGCCGATGCGTCGCATTATTCTGCGCCATGCGCTGAAGCCGGCGCTGCTGCCGGTGCTCTCCTATATGGGGCCAGCTTTCGTGGGCATCATCACCGGCTCAATGGTCATTGAAACCATTTACGGCCTGCCGGGGATCGGCCAGCTGTTCGTTAACGGGGCGCTTAACCGCGACTACTCGCTGGTGCTCAGCCTGACGATCCTCGTTGGCGCCCTGACTATCCTGTTCAACGCCATCGTTGACGTGCTGTACGCCGTTATCGATCCGAAGATTCGCTACTGAAGCCGGAGTTCGCCATGATGTTAAGTAAGAAAAATAGCGAGGCGCTGGAAAACTTCAGTGAGAAGCTGGAAGTGGAGGGGCGTAGCCTCTGGCAGGACGCGCGTCGCCGCTTTATGCATAACCGCGCCGCGGTGACCAGCCTGATTATGCTGGTGCTTATTGCGCTGTTCGTTACCTTCGCGCCGATGGTGTCGTCGTTCTCCTACTTCGATACCGACTGGGGCATGATGTCCAATGCCCCGGATATGGCCTCCGGCCACTACTTCGGAACCGACTCCTCCGGGCGCGACCTGCTGGTGCGCGTAGCGATCGGCGGGCGCATTTCGCTGATGGTCGGGGTGGCGGCGGCGCTGGTGGCGGTGATCCTCGGCACGCTGTACGGTTCGCTCTCCGGTTATCTCGGCGGCAAAGTGGATTCGGTCATGATGCGTCTGCTGGAGATCCTCAACTCCTTCCCGTTTATGTTCTTCGTCATCCTGCTGGTGACCTTTTTTGGTCAGAATATCCTGCTGATCTTTGTCGCCATTGGCATGGTGTCCTGGCTGGATATGGCGCGTATCGTGCGCGGGCAGACGCTGAGCCTGAAGCGCAAAGAGTTTATCGAAGCCGCGCAGGTCGGCGGGGTCTCGACGGCGAGCATCGTGCTGCGCCATATCGTCCCCAACGTGCTGGGGGTGGTGGTGGTGTATGCCTCGCTGCTGGTCCCCAGCATGATCCTCTTCGAATCCTTCCTCAGTTTCCTGGGACTGGGGACGCAGGAGCCGCTCAGCAGCTGGGGGGCATTGCTCAGCGATGGCGCCAACTCAATGGAAGTTTCGCCCTGGCTACTGTTGTTCCCGGCGGGTTTCCTGGTGGTGACCCTGTTCTGTTTCAACTTTATCGGCGATGGTCTTCGTGATGCCCTCGACCCGAAAGACCGCTAAGGAGCGCTGCCATGACCATGATTGAAACGGCAAAAGCGCCGCAAGCGCAGAGCCACAGCGGGCTACTGCTGGACGTGAAAGATCTTCGCGTCACCTTTAAAACGCCGGATGGCGACGTCACCGCCGTCAATGATCTGAACTTCACCCTGCAGGCGGGCGAGACGCTCGGCATTGTGGGCGAATCCGGCTCCGGTAAATCGCAAACCGCCTTCGCCCTGATGGGACTGCTGGCGGCCAACGGTCGCATCGGGGGTTCCGCCACCTTTAACGGTCGGCAAATCCTCAATTTGCCCGAGCGTGAGCTGAACAAACTGCGCGCTGAACAAATCTCAATGATTTTCCAGGATCCGATGACCTCTCTTAACCCCTATATGCGGGTGGGCGAGCAGTTAATGGAAGTCCTGATGCTGCATAAAGGGCTGAGTAAAGCCGAAGCGTTTGAAGAGTCGGTGAAGATGCTCGACGCGGTAAAAATGCCGGAAGCGCGTAAGCGCATGAAAATGTTCCCGCACGAGTTCTCCGGGGGCATGCGTCAGCGCGTGATGATTGCCATGGCGCTGCTGTGCCGGCCCCGGCTGCTGATTGCGGATGAACCGACCACTGCCCTGGACGTCACCGTGCAGGCGCAGATCATGACGCTGTTGAATGAGCTTAAACGCGAATTCAACACGGCCATTATCATGATCACCCACGACCTTGGGGTGGTGGCAGGGATCTGCGATAAAGTGCTGGTGATGTACGCCGGGCGCACCATGGAGTACGGTCAGGCGCGCGATGTCTTCTATCAACCGTCGCACCCATACTCTATTGGGCTGTTGAATGCGGTTCCACGTCTGGATGCGGAAGGCGATGCGTTGTTGACCATTCCCGGCAACCCACCGAACCTGCTGCGATTGCCGAAAGGCTGTCCATTCCAGCCGCGCTGCCCGCATGCCATGGAGCAGTGCAGCAGCGCGCCGCCGCTGGAATCGTTCGCGCCAGGCCGCCTGCGCGCCTGCTTTAAACCGGTGGGGGATCTGCTATGAACGCCGTAACTGAACAACGAAAAGTCCTGCTCGAAATTGCCGACCTGAAGGTGCACTTCGATATCAAAGATGGCAAGCAGTGGTTCTGGCAGCCGTCGAAAACGCTGAAAGCGGTGGATGGCGTGACGCTGCGCCTTTACGAGGGTGAAACCCTCGGTGTGGTAGGGGAGTCGGGCTGCGGAAAATCGACCTTCGCCCGCGCCATTATTGGTCTGGTGAAAGCGACCGATGGCAAAGTGGCCTGGCTGGGTAAAGATCTGCTGGGCATGAAGCAGGAAGAGTGGCGCGACGTGCGCAGCGATATCCAGATGATCTTCCAGGATCCGCTGGCCTCGCTGAACCCGCGCATGACCATCGGAGAAATTATCGCCGAACCGCTGCGTACCTATCATCCGAAGATGCCCCGTCAGGAAGTGCGCGATCGCGTCAAAGCGATGATGATGAAAGTTGGGTTGCTGCCCAACCTGATCAACCGCTATCCGCACGAGTTCTCCGGCGGTCAGTGTCAGCGTATCGGCATCGCGCGGGCGCTGATCCTTGAGCCAAAGCTGATTATCTGCGATGAGCCGGTCTCCGCGCTTGACGTGTCGATTCAGGCGCAGGTCGTCAACCTGCTGCAGCAACTGCAGCGTGAGATGGGGCTATCGCTGATATTTATCGCTCACGATCTGGCGGTGGTTAAGCATATCTCCGATCGGGTTCTGGTAATGTATCTGGGCCATGCGGTGGAGCTGGGGACCTACGACGAGGTGTACCATAATCCGCTGCATCCCTATACCAAAGCGCTGATGTCGGCGGTGCCGATCCCCGATCCTGATCTCGAGAAAACGAAAACTATCCAACTGCTGGAAGGCGAATTACCCTCGCCGATTAATCCGCCCTCAGGCTGCGTATTCCGCACCCGCTGTCCGCTTGCCGGACCGGAGTGCGCCAAAACCCGCCCGGTGCTGGAAGGCAGTTTCCGCCATGCGGTTTCCTGCCTTAAGGTAGACCCGTTATAATCTCAGGGGCTGACGCAGGTCAGCCTTTTTTTTTGCGAGGTTAACGAAGTGGGTATGCTTTCTGCCGCTCGTCTGCGGCTTTATCATTTACTTTTCGATCAGAACCGCCGTTCCGGCCGCCGCTTTGAAGGGCTGTGCGGACTTTTCGCCCTGCTCAGCGTACTGGTGATATTTATCGAGTCGGGACTGGGCACGCAATATCACCTGACATTAGATGAATGGCATATTTTCGTCTGGCTGGAGCTGCTGGTGACCGCGGTCTTTACCCTGGAATACCTGCTGCGTATCGCTACCTGGCCCAATCCGCTCCACTATATTTTCAGCTTTTGGGGGCTGATTGACCTGGCGACGATTTTACCACTGTATGTGATGTGGCTATGGCCGGAAATTAGCCTCAATTATGTATTCGCCTGGCGGGCAATGCGGGCGATCCGCGCGCTGCGTATTCTCAAACTACTGCGCTTTATGCCTTCGCTCAACGTGTTCTGGCGAGCGATTGTCAGCGCGCGCCATCAGCTGATCCTGTTTTATTCGTTTATCGCCATTGTGATGGTGATTTTCGGCTCGTTAATGTATCTGATTGAGGGGCCGGAATACGGCTTTACCACGCTTAACGCCTCGGTCTATTGGGCCATCGTGACCATCACCACCGTCGGCTACGGAGACATCACGCCGCACACGCCGTTGGGTCGCATCCTGGCCTCCATTCTTATCCTGATCGGCTACTCCATTATTGCCATACCGACCGGACTTATCACCACGCATATGACCAGCGCCCTGAATCGTCGACGACAGCAGCGCCTGTGTCCGCAGTGTCAGCAGGGCGACCATGACGATAACGCCCGTTTCTGCCATGCCTGCGGTCATGCCTTGCCGAAGTAAGCTGGCGACATAAAAAAGCCTGCCGGGAGAACCGCGGCAGGCTTTTTACTGGATGTTAAAGGTTATTCACGCCACAGAATATGGCACAGCTTATGATCTTTCTCGCGGCACAGCAGAACGCGGGCGAAGATATCATTGATTTCCCCGCCGTCGGTATCCGCCAGACCAATCACCACTTCGGCGAAGAAATCCGGGTTGAGATCGTAATCCACATGCTCTTCCCAGTCTGCCGAAGGGTCGAACAGTTCGGCGCCGCCGCGCTCCTCAAACTGCAGGTTAAACAGAATGATGTCCGCCGGGTCGAGATTGTCGGCCGCCAGTTCGAGGAAGATATCGTAAGCCTGCTCGAGCGTTTCGTCTTCGGTCAGGCGGTTGTTTAAATCCATATCCATGATTGCTACTCATTCGGTATCTGATGGGCACGTTTTACAGCAACGGGCTGAAGAAGTAAAACAGTCGCTCGGCGATCCGCTGCCACAGCGGACGTTTTAACCAGAGACGGGCATCCAGCAGGCGCGAGCGCGAGATATAATCATCCTGAACCGCCGCCAGATCGCTGCCGAAACCGGCGTCATCGATGACCAGGGTAATCTCGAAGTTGAGCCACAGGCTGCGCATATCCAGGTTGACGGTCCCCACCAGACTTAGCTCGCCATCGACCAGCACGCTCTTGGTATGCAACAGTCCGCCCTCAAACTGATAGATTTTGACCCCGGCCGCCAGCAGCTCGGTGAAGAAGGCCCGGCTGGCCCAGCCTACCAGCAGCGAATCGTTCTTGCGCGGTAAAATAATGCTCACGTCAACGCCGCGCTGGGCGGCGGTACAGATCGCATGCAGCAGGTCGTCGCTGGGTACGAAGTAGGGGGTGGTCATGATCAAATGCTCTTTCGCCGCATAGGCGGCGGTGAGGAGAGCCTGATGAATCAGATCTTCCGGAAAGCCCGGTCCGGAGGCGATCGTGTGAATAGTATGTCCGCTGGCCTCTTCGAACGGCATGATATTGACGTCCGGGGGCGGCGGCAGAATGCGCTTGCCGGTCTCTATTTCCCAGTCGCAGGAGTAGACGATGCCCATCGAGGTCGCCACCGGGCCTTCCATTCGCGCCATCAGATCAATCCACTGTCCGACTCCTGAGTCCTGTTTAAAGTAGCGCGGATCGACCATATTCATGCTGCCGGTGTAGGCGATATAGTTATCGATCATCACCATTTTACGATGCTGACGCAGGTCCATCCGGCGCAGGAATACGCGCATCAGGTTAACCTTAAGAGCTTCGACGACTTCAATACCGGCGTTACGCATCATCGCCGCCCATGGGCTGCGGAAAAAGGCCACGCTGCCCGCGGAGTCAAGCATTAGCCGACAGTGAACCCCGCGGCGAGCGGCGGCCATCAGCGATTCAGCGACGCTGTCGGCCATGCCGCCGGGCTGCCAGATATAAAAGACCATCTCTATGTTGTGACGGGCCAGCTGAATATCGCGGATCAGGGCCTGCATCACGTCGTCAGATTCCGTCAGCAGCTGTAGCTGGTTGCCTTTTACGCCGCCAATGCCCTGACGCCGTTCGCACAGCTTGAACAGGGATTCGGCCACCGGGCTGTTATCTTCCGCGAAGATATGTTTGCAGGCTTTGAGGTCGTTTAACCACTTGGCCGTCGAGGGCCACATCGCCCTGGCGCGCTCGGCCCGACGCTTGCCGAGATGCAGCTCGCCAAAGGAGAGATAGGCGATGATCCCCACCAGCGGCAGGATATAAATGATCAGCAACCATGCCATGGCGGACGGGACAGCGCGGCGTTTCATTAGAATTCGTAATGTTACACCGGCGATCAACAGCCAGTACCCCAGAATGACCAGCCAGTTCACCACCGTGTAAAAGGTTGTCATAGATGTAAAATCCTTTTGAATGACGATATGTGATGAGTTTACGCATCAGTATTTTTCTGGCAAATAAAAACGCAGCGAAAGCGGTAGTCAGTTGCTGGCAGAGGTTTATAATGGGGGCTGTTTTCACTCGTAGAGTCGTTGCAATGAAGCGTAGTAGAACGGAAGTAGGGCGCTGGCGCATGCTGAGACAGGTGAATCGCCGTAAAGCGCGCTGGCTGGAAGCCCAATCGCGCCGCAATATGCGGATCCTCGCTATCAGGAAGGGACTGGTGAAACGGCAGCGTCATGCCCTGCTGTTTATCTTCCCTGACAGCTAAGCGAGCAGGCAAACGGCACCGTACGCGGTGCCGTTGTCGTTTTCTCTCTGCGCTAAATTCCCGTTGCACATCGCCATAGGGCAATGATGGTTTTTCATGCTGCGATGCGACGACAAAACAGAGCTCCCGCCTCAGAGAAAAAGAGATGCTACACCTGGCTTGTAATGACGGACGATAAGAGCCAGAGCCAAGTCACTTGCGGCGACAGGAAATAACCGTCAGATAGCATTTATTGCCGCTCAGGAAGGGCATGCGTTGTTAAATGCTTAATGATATGACCGGCCAGCTGCGGTAACCAGGCGGGAGCTGAGGCAATGAGAAAACAGACTCAGACAGGCAAGGGGGTTATTAAGCGGTCCAGCGCGTTGAAGCTAAATGAACCGACCGATCCTGACCATGAATAATCTGAGCCTGTTATATTATCCAGAGAGGCCATGCAATAAGCATCCTGAATAAAAAGCAATCGTTGCGCCAGCTTTTACTTATTTTGCATAGGCTTCCGTGGATAACGTGATGGTGACGTTATCACTTACCGCCGGCACATATTTATCAAGCTTAAAGTCTGAACGTTTTATCACCCCGGTGGCATCAAATCCAATGGCCTCTTTTTTCACCATTGGGTGCATATCCTGCTTATTCAGGACGGCATGCAGGACCACCGGTTTGGTGATGCCTTTAATGGTCAAATTACCTTCCACATCATATTTATTGTCGCCTTTGCTTTCCACTTTGGTACTCTGGAAAGTGGCGTCGGGAAACGTTTTAACATCAAAATACTCTTTGCCTAAAAACTCATCCGTTAACGCCTTGACGTGAGCGTCAATGGTTTTCACTGGCAGCGTGACGTTCACCGAGGATTTCTCCGGATTCTCTTTATCAAAGGCCAGTTTCCCTGAAACATCAGAGATATAGGCGGTAGGGTTTGAGAAGCCGAAATGGTTCCAGGAGATCACAACCGAGGTATGCTGTGGATCAAGACTGTATTCCTTAGCCGCGGCTTGCGACACAGGAATATATAAGGCAAGTACAGAAAGCAATGCGGTTTTTTTCAGGGTATTCACACAATAATCCTCAAAATCGGCAGGTACATAAATGTTAGCCCAAAAAAATACAGGGCTTATTGAAAACATTTGTTATTCCCTTTCAAATTTTTTAATCAAGCAGTGATGTCCCTACTATCACTCTGCGTGAAGTTTACGCAACGAAATTAATAGTCTTTAAAAATGATGCTCAGCAACTTAACGCTGGCAGCGTAGTTAATATCCCTTTATGTCAGGCAGGTAAACCTTTGTATGCAGGGGTGTTATTTCCAAGTGCTTTCAAGCGGCTACGGTCCTGAATATAGCAAGATGGGCTACGTTCGGTTCCGCGGCATCCGCAGTGGATGCCCAATAATATTTTTTTCAGGCTTTCATATCTGTCGTTAAGCAACTATCTTTCAGTTATTTTTTTTTCTTTCTATTGCACTGTGGATTTATAGGGCTATATCAGGATGTGCTGACATTAAATGCAAGCGCTAAATAACAACGCGATCCTCCCTAACAGCCTTACACAAGGTATTAGTAATTCACTATCACGCGTGGCGTCGATGTTTTGTCAGCATTTTCCATTGTCGAAAAAAGCGAGGCGATGGTCGATGATGGGGTAGCAGGAGAAAGTGCGTGCTCATCTTCCAGGCTTCTCAGGCGGATAACAGTCAACGCTTTCGCGAGGTTAAAAAGGGCGACACTTCAATGTCGTGTACCAAAATGCGCCCTTCATTCTGATGACCTGGGTGTTTTTGTGGTTAGCCAGAAAAAGGAAAGGGTATTTTCAAAAAACCTTCTTATACGGCTTAACTGAGACCTGGCGGTAAACCCCGGCGGCGATATACGGATCGTCATTGGCCCAGGCCTGGGCCGCTTCCAGCGATTCAAACTCGGCAATCACCGTTGATCCGCTGAATCCTGCTGCGCCCGGTTCGTTACTGTCAACGGCCGGCATTGGCCCGGCGGTAAGCAGTCGGCCTTCATCGTGTAAGAGTTGTAAACGCGCGAGATGCGCGGGGCGAACCGACAGCCGCTTTTCCAGAGAATCGGCGATATCTTCAGCGTAGATAACGTAAAGCACGGCAAAGCTCCTTATCAATAATCAGGCGAATTACGTTAAGTTAAACAGCGATGGACTGCAATGCAAAGATGCGCTCTGGAGTGGAAAGCACTGCCGACGCAGCTTTTTTCTGCAAATGGCGGCAAAAATTGACTCAGGTTAAGACGCCTTATTGAATATGATTGCTATTTGCATTTAAAATCGGAGCATCATTTTTCAACAGAAACGACTATGAGCGCAATGACCCTTGATTTACCTCGCCGCTTTCCGTGGCCAACGCTGCTGTCCGTGGCTATCCACGGTGCCGTTGTGGCGGGGCTGCTTTATACCTCGGTACATCAGGTTATTGAACAGCCTTCTCCGACGCAGCCGATAGAGATCACAATGGTGGCGCCGGCCGATCTTGAGCCGCCTCCGGCGGCGCAGCCTGTAGTGGAGCCCGTTGTTGAACCCGAACCTGAGCCGGAGCCAGAGGTAGTGCCTGAACCGCCGAAAGAGGCGCCGGTGGTGATCCATAAACCGGAACCTAAGCCGAAGCCCAAACCTAAACCCAAGCCTAAGCCGGAGAAAAAGGTTGAACAGCCGAAGCGGGAAGTGAAGCCGGCAGCAGAGCCGCGTCCGGCCTCGCCGTTTGAAAACAACAATACGGCGCCGGCGCGTACAGCGCCAAGCACCTCGACAGCAGCGGCTAAACCCACCGTTACTGCTCCAAGCGGCCCGCGGGCGATCAGCCGCGTTCAGCCGTCCTATCCGCCGCGCGCTCAGGCGCTGCGCATTGAAGGGACGGTACGGGTGAAGTTTGACGTTTCGCCTGATGGCCGCATTGATAATCTGCAGATCCTCTCTGCTCAGCCGGCGAATATGTTCGAACGCGAGGTGAAAAGCGCGATGCGCAGATGGCGTTATCAGCAGGGAAGACCGGGTACCGGCGTAACGATGACCATCAAATTCCGCCTGAACGGCGTCGAGATTAACTGATAAAACGCTGCGGCGGACCGGCAAGGTCCGCCGTGAAGCTTGTTTAACGCATTTTCTCCATCAATACATCATCCAGCGCCTGCTGGGCCGTTACCAGGTGCTGGCCGCCAAACAAAATCGCTCTGTTCAGCAGAGTATAAAGCTGATAAATCGGCTGACGATCGAGAAAACCCGACGGCAGAGGCGAAACGGACTGATAGCCGTCATAGATTTGCGGGGGCTGTTCCGGATGCATCGGCAGCATGGCTAAATCGCACTCGCGGTCGCCCCAGTAGCAGGCGGGATCGAATATATAGGGGCCATCCGGCCCTAAGGCGCAGTTGCCGGACCACAGATCCCCGTGCAGCAGCGAAGGCTGCGGCTGATGGTTGGCCAGTCGCTGCTGTACCATATCGACTAAGGTATCGATATCGCCAAAGTGCAATCCCTTCTCCGCCGCGAGCTCCAGCTGCCAGCCGATACGCTGCTCGGCAAAAAAAACCGACCAGCGACGCTGCCAGGCGTTGGGCTGCGGCGTGGTGGAAAGATCGTTATCAAAATCCAGACCGAACTGCGGCTGATCGCTCCACTGATGGAGGTGGGCTAGCTGCTGGCCAAGCAGAAACGCATTGTGCGCATCCAGCGGACGGGGAGGGAGGTACTCCATGACCACGAAGCTATAGTCGCGATCGCTGCCGACGGCAAAGACCTGCGGTACGCGAACGGTTTTGCTTCGCGACAGCAGCTCCAGCTGATCGGACTCGGCGGTGAAGATAGGCAGAAGTTCCCGTTCGTCGCATTTCACGAAGTAATCTTTCCCGCCGAAGCGTAAATGCCAGGCGGAATGGATCTCTCCACCGGGCAGCTCGGTTTTCAGTTCGATTTCAGCGTCTTCGGTATGCCAATCGCGTAAAAGAGTACTGATTGCTTGCCACATGCTGTCTCTCCCCATGTTTTCCACCATATCATAAGGTTAGCGCATTACTACCGGGTAAACCTGGAACTGACGCACAACTGACGCTTTCCGTTGCGCTAAACGCACTTATTGAGCTTTTAACCACTCGGCGAACGTGGCCACAGCGATTTCCGCCGGGCGGCCAAGGGCCGCTTCCGCCAGGCCGGCGCTGAGGGCCTTAACTTCCTCGGCCGTCTGGCCGCTCAGCAGGCCGAAGGTGTTGGTACCCAGCTCATGGGGCGTGCCCTCTTCATCATTGAGCGTCAGTACAAACCCGGCACGGGTAAAATGGTTGCTTACCTCATTGATCTCCGTCAGCGCCTGTTCATGGAAGGTCACGCTGACGACCCAGGCGGTAATCTCATTGCTCATCTCTACACCCCGTTGTTATGCATGGCCTTTCCAGCATAGACCATCCTGCTTATATTGTGATTCCCCTCCGCCTGCGCGGAGGGGGCCGGGAAGATCAACGCCCGCAGAGATAATCATAGATTTTTTGCGTATTGGCCCGCGAGCAGAGGCGGGTGCCCTGGTTGATGGTCGCGGCGCTACCGGCGGCGACGCCAAAGCGAACCATGTCTTCAAGGCTGGCGTTTTCCGCCAGACGCAAGGTCATGGCGCCCACCATGCTGTCGCCAGCGCCGACGGTGCTCTGGCTTTTCATCGGTGGCGGCACAACCTGAACGCTGCCGCTGGCGTCCACGCCTAACGCCCCCTGCGGACCCAGGGAGACCACCACCCGGCGCACTTTACCGGACTGGATCAACGACTGAGCGGCAAGGCGCACGTCATCGGGTTGGCTGAGATCGCGCTGCACGAGGGCGCTAAGCTCTTTCTGGTTCGGTTTCACCAGCTCAATATTGCCGACGTCCAGCGCGGCGGCCAGCGCATCGCCGGAACTGTCAATGATGCAGCGCAGTCCCTGCTGTTGCGCATTTTTCACCAGCTGCATCAGGTTATCGACGCTAATACCTGGCGGCAGGCTGCCGCTGACCACCAGCAGAGAGCCGGGTTCGATAGTCAGAACCTTCTCTTCCAGACGGCGGAATTCATCGTCCGTCAGTGCCGCGCCGGGCATAACGAAGCGATACTGTTCGCCGCTGGCGGCCACGTGGACGTGCAGGTTTTGCCGCGTCCAGTCGCGGGTTTCGACGGTCTCGACCGGCACCTGCTCATCGGCCAGCAGGGCGGCAAGATGCTCGCCGGTAGCGCCACCGACCGGGAAAATGGCGGTGGCTTTGCCGCCGAGAAAGGTCACGGCGCGGGCCACGTTGATCCCGCCGCCGCCAGGTTCAAATACCGGCGCGCTGCAGCGAAGTTTGCCTTCCGGGTAGATCTGTGGGGTTTGCGTGGCGCTATCCAGCGAGGGGGCCAGCGTGAGCGTGTAAATTTTGGTCATTCCTTCTCCTCCTTAATACGGCGACTGTCGTTATTTTAAGCATGGCACGATGACTCGGGGAGGGAAAGTCCAGTTCCTGACAGTTTTGCAAAGATGCCTCTATTTTCATTATGAAATAAAGATTGTTTCCGGAGCTGTCTTATTCAAAAAACGAAAGAGTAAGTGATTGCTATGTTATTCGTGCTTTTTTATAATTTGCTACCTTTCTTAGGACCTGCACTCCGCGATCCTCGCGAAAGTTTCCGGGACCCTCAGGTCTCTTTTATGTTGTACGGACGCTAAATTCAATGAGCCGGCGAGATTATGCCTGTTCATCATTTGTACTGTCCTAAAAAAATGTATTTTAGAGAGTTATAATGAAGCTTTTAAAGACAGTACCCGCAGCGGTTATGCTGGCGGGGGGGCTTTTTGCGTCTGTTGGCGCAATGGCCGATGATTCTGTATTTACCGTCATGGATGACCCTTCCGCTGCCAAAAAACCGTTCGAAGGGGTGGTTAACGCAGGCTACCTGGCGCAGTCCGGCAACACCAAGAGCTCTTCGATGACGGCGGATTCCACCCTGACCTGGTATGGTAATACCACCGCCTGGTCGCTGTGGGGCAACGCCAGCAACACGTCGTCCAATGATGAGCGATCCTCAGAAAAATATGCTGTCGGCGGACGTAGCCGCTACAACCTGACCGATATGAACTATGTCTTTGGTCAGGGTAGCTGGCTAACAGACCGCTACAACGGCTATCAACAGCGCGATGTTGTGACGGCGGGCTATGGTCGTCAGATCCTCAACGGGCCGGTGCACAGTCTGCGGTTTGAATTCGGTCCTGGCGTTCGCTATGACGAATATACCGACGGGGATACTGATACCCAGCCGCTGGGTTATGCTTCGGGTACCTGGGCTTGGCAGATGACTGATAACGCCAAATTTTCGCAAGGGGTATCGGTGTTCGGCGCCGAGGACACCACGGTCAACTCAGAGAGCGCGTTAAACGTGGCGATTAACGCCCATTTCGCCCTGAAGGTCGCCTACAACGTGACCTGGAACTCTGAGCCGCCTGCGTCCGCGCCGGAGCATACCGATCGCCGGACCTCGCTCTCCCTCGGGTATAAGATGTAATATTTCAGGCCGGGTTTTCCCCGGCCTGTTCGTTTTGGTTTTAGCAATTAGTGATATTATTTTTTCTGGCCGTTCGTTTTACTTTTTGTAAAAAGGAAATAGCCCTCCATTTTTTCTCCATTATTCACGGGCGCCTGACAAATATTCATTCTATTTGACACAAATAGCTAAATATTCGACGGACAAATATGTGATCTGGATCTATACTAACAAGCACTGACCGGAGGGTGACATTGCCCGGTCTGTTTTCCGTAATAAGAGAATTAACATCATGAAAAACAATCGTTATACCATCGCAGCCCTGGCGCTGTGCGTGCTTTCTTTTGGCGCATCAGCCGCCACGCCCGTTCCGCCATCGGGTCATCAGGATCATACCCAGGTAGGTATCGCCAAAGCCTCTGACGTTGAGGCTGGTTCGAATATTGCGCCCGGCGCCCCTACCACCGGAAAATCCATGAACGACGCCTTTAATGTGCATACGCTGATGGCCGGCGAGTGGTCTTAATATTGCAGGCTATCGTTTCGCGAGCGGTCTAATAAGCCGGGTTAAGTGGTACCGGTTTAATGGCCCGCGGTATACATTCAGCAGGTAATATCTCTACCTCTCTTTTATCATGTCCGAATAATATCGTCCGGCGCCATTGGCCAATATTACCGCGCCACATCGCTTATATTCTGCTTTTTATCCGTGGCCCTCTTGTTTTCTCCGCATTCCGCCATCATTTATGCTGTTGCGGCTTTAATCACGTACCAATGATGTGTAAACTACTCCCCGGTGTTATCAGCAGGCGGCTGCAGGGGGGAGCGATCGTTCCGGTCGTGCTCCTATTTTCGCAGAGTGAAGCGGGAACTGCGCCTTAACCTGATGATAATTATGATTATATAGTTTTGTATGTGCTCTTTCGTGCGGGGCACCACTGCAAATAAGGACATAAAATGCCTGTAATTACGCTTCCTGATGGCAGCCAACGCCATTTTGACCACGCAGTTAGTCCGATGGATGTCGCGCTGGATATCGGTCCAGGCCTGGCGAAAGCCACCATTGCCGGGCGGGTAAACGGTGAACTGGTAGACGCCTGTGACCCGATCGAATCCGATTCCACTCTCTCTATCATCACCGCGAAAGATGAAGAAGGGCTGGAGATCATTCGTCACTCCTGCGCGCACCTGTTAGGCCATGCCATCAAACAGCTGTGGCCCAACACCAAAATGGCTATCGGTCCGGTTGTCGATAATGGTTTCTACTATGACGTAGACCTCGACCACACCCTGACCCAGGAAGATATCGACGCGCTCGAAAAACGTATGCATGAGCTCGCCGAGAAAAACTACGACGTTATCAAGAAGAAAGTGAGCTGGCATGAAGCGCGTGAAACCTTCGTGAAACGCGGCGAAAGCTATAAAGTTTCTATTCTTGATGAAAACATTGCCCATGATGACAAGCCTGGCCTGTATCATCATGAAGAATATATCGATATGTGCCGCGGTCCGCACGTACCGAACATGCGCTTCTGCCATCACTTTAAGCTGATGAAAACCGCCGGAGCCTACTGGCGCGGCGACAGCAACAATAAAATGTTGCAGCGTATCTACGGCACCGCGTGGGCAGATAAAAAAGCGCTGAATGCCTACCTGCAGCGTCTGGAAGAAGCCGCCAAGCGTGACCACCGTAAAATCGGTAAGCAGCTCGACCTGTATCACATGCAGGAAGAGGCGCCGGGGATGGTGTTCTGGCACAATGACGGCTGGACCATCTTCCGTGAACTGGAAACGTTTGTTCGTTCTAAACTGAAAGAGTACCAGTATCAGGAAGTAAAAGGTCCGTTCATGATGGACCGTGTGCTGTGGGAAAAAACCGGCCACTGGGACAACTACAAAGATGCGATGTTCACCACCTCTTCTGAGAACCGTGAATACTGTATCAAGCCGATGAACTGCCCGGGTCACGTGCAGATCTTCAACCAGGGGCTGAAATCCTACCGCGACCTGCCGCTGCGTATGGCGGAATTCGGTAGCTGCCACCGTAACGAACCGTCTGGCGCGCTGCATGGTCTGATGCGCGTTCGCGGCTTTACCCAGGATGATGCGCATATCTTCTGTACTGAAGATCAGGTTCGCGATGAAGTGAACGCCTGTATTCGTATGGTCTACGATATGTATAGCACCTTTGGCTTCGAGAAGATCGTCGTCAAACTGTCGACTCGCCCGGAAAAACGTATCGGTAGCGACGAGACCTGGGATCGCGCGGAAGCGGATCTGGCGGTGGCGCTGGAAGAAAATAACATCCCATTTGAATATCAACTGGGTGAAGGGGCGTTCTACGGCCCGAAAATTGAATTTACCCTGTATGACTGCCTCGATCGTGCATGGCAGTGCGGTACCGTACAGCTGGACTTCTCTCTGCCGCAGCGTTTAAGCGCCTCCTATGTGGGCGAAAACAACGAGCGTCAGGTGCCGGTCATGATTCACCGTGCGATTCTCGGTTCTCTGGAGCGCTTCATTGGCATCCTGACCGAAGAGTTCGCAGGCTTCTTCCCAACCTGGATTGCACCAGTGCAGGTAGTGGTCATGAATATCACCGATTCTCAGGCTGAATACGTTAACGAATTGACGCGTAAACTACAAAATGCGGGCATTCGTGTAAAAGCAGACTTGAGAAATGAGAAGATTGGCTTTAAAATCCGCGAGCACACTTTACGTCGTGTCCCGTATATGTTGGTCTGTGGCGACAAAGAAGTCGAAGCCGGCAAAGTGGCCGTGCGCACCCGTCGCGGGAAAGACCTCGGCAGCATGGACGTAAATGAAGTGATCGAGAAGCTGCAACAAGAGATTCGCAGCCGCAGTCTTCAACAACTGGAGGAATAAGGTATTAAAGGCGGAAAACGAGTTCAAACGGCACGTCCGAATCGTATTAATGGCGAGATTCGCGCCCAGGAAGTTCGCTTAACAGGTCTGGAAGGTGAGCAGCTGGGAATTGTGAGTCTGAGAGAAGCTATCGAAAAGGCTGAAGAGGCTGGAGTAGATTTAGTTGAAATCAGCCCTAACGCCGAGCCGCCAGTTTGTCGTATCATGGACTACGGCAAGTTCCTTTATGAAAAGAGTAAGTCTTCTAAGGAACAGAAGAAGAAGCAGAAAGTTATCCAGGTTAAGGAAATTAAATTCCGCCCTGGTACTGATGAAGGTGACTATCAGGTAAAACTCCGCAGCCTGATTCGCTTTCTCGAAGATGGCGATAAGGCCAAGATCACGCTGCGTTTCCGCGGTCGTGAGATGGCCCACCAGCAGATCGGTATGGAAGTGCTTAACCGCGTGAAAGACGATCTGGTTGAACTGGCAGTAGTCGAATCCTTCCCAACGAAGATCGAAGGCCGTCAGATGATCATGGTGCTCGCTCCTAAGAAGAAACAGTAAGGCCATCAAGAAACATTTCCGGTGGGCTTCGGCTCACTGGTTTTGTTCGCCTTTGTTTCGTTTATTAACAATGCGAAGTGGAAGTTATTAAAATGCCAAAAATTAAGACCGTACGCGGTGCTGCTAAGCGCTTCAAAAAAACCGGTAAAGGTGGTTTTAAGCACAAGCACGCTAACCTGCGTCACATTCTGACTAAAAAAGCTACCAAGCGTAAACGTCACCTGCGTCCGAAAGCCATGGTTTCCAAAGGCGATCTGGGCCTGGTTATCGCGTGCCTGCCGTACGCATAAGTCGTTAACGTTTAACTTTTTTAACTTAGAATAGATACAGGAGAGCACACATGGCTCGCGTAAAACGTGGTGTAATTGCACGTGCACGTCACAAGAAAATTTTGAAACAAGCTAAAGGCTACTACGGTGCGCGTTCTCGCGTATACCGCGTTGCCTTCCAGGCTGTTATCAAAGCTGGTCAGTACGCTTACCGTGACCGTCGTCAACGTAAACGTCAGTTCCGTCAACTGTGGATTGCACGTATCAACGCAGCAGCACGTCAGAACGGTATTTCTTACAGCAAATTCATCAATGGCCTGAAAAAAGCCTCTGTTGAAATCGACCGTAAGATCCTGGCTGACATCGCTGTATTCGACAAAGTAGCGTTCACCGCTCTGGTCGAAAAAGCGAAAGCAGCTCTGGCATAAGCCAGTTGAAAGAGGGAGCTTGTCTCCCTCTTTTCGTTTCAACACCATCAATACATTGACTTTTATCGGCGCAGGCTTTTCAATACAGCTCTGACGTTTCTTACCAGACAAGGTAATGCAAGCATGAATGCTGCTATTTTCCGCTTCTTTTTTTACTTTAGCACCTGAACTCAGGGGGCTTGCGCGTGAAAGAAGAAACGGAAAACAGCGCCAGAAAGCCTCCCCTGTGGAGGCTTTTTTCGTATATGGATTCGGAATATTAATTTCACTATAACCGGTGTCTGCACCGACATAATGAGGAAAACCATGTCACATCTCGCAGAGCTGGTTGCCAGTGCCAAGGCAGCCATTAACGAGGCATCAGATGTTGCTGCGCTGGACAACGTCCGCGTGGAATACCTGGGTAAAAAAGGGCATCTGACCCTGCAAATGACCACCCTGCGTGAGCTGCCGCCGGAAGAGCGTCCGGCAGCCGGTGCGGTCATCAACGAGGCGAAAGAGCAGGTGCAGCAGGCGCTGAACGCGCGTAAAGCTGAACTGGAAGGCGCAGCGCTGAATGCGCGTCTGGCCGCAGAGACCATTGACGTCTCGCTGCCGGGTCGCCGCATTGAAAACGGCGGCCTGCATCCGGTTACTCGCACCATCGACCGTATTGAAAGTTTCTTCGGTGAGCTCGGCTTTACCGTGGCGACGGGCCCGGAAATCGAAGACGATTACCACAACTTCGATGCGCTGAATATTCCGGGTCACCATCCGGCGCGCGCTGACCACGACACTTTCTGGTTCGATGCCACTCGCCTGCTGCGTACGCAGACCTCCGGCGTGCAGATCCGCACCATGGAAAACCAGCAGCCGCCTATCCGTATTATCGCGCCGGGCCGCGTCTATCGTAACGACTACGATCAGACCCACACCCCGATGTTCCATCAGATGGAAGGTCTGATCGTTGATAAAAATATCAGCTTCACCAACCTGAAAGGGACGCTGCACGACTTCCTGAACAACTTCTTTGAAGAAGATCTGCAGGTCCGCTTCCGTCCGTCCTACTTCCCGTTCACCGAACCGTCTGCGGAAGTTGACGTAATGGGTAAAAACGGCAAATGGCTGGAAGTGCTGGGCTGCGGGATGGTGCACCCGAACGTGCTGCGTAACGTGGGTATCGATCCGGAAGTCTACTCCGGCTTCGCCTTCGGCATGGGCATGGAGCGTCTGACCATGCTGCGCTATGGCGTCACCGATCTGCGCGCGTTCTTCGAAAACGATCTGCGTTTCCTCAAACAGTTTAAATAAGGGCAGGACAGAACAATGAAATTCAGTGAACTGTGGTTACGCGAATGGGTTAACCCGGCGATCGACAGCGAAGCGCTTTCCGATCAGATCACCATGGCGGGCCTCGAAGTAGATGGCGTTGAGCCGGTCGCCGGCAGCTTCAACGGCGTCGTAGTCGGGGAAGTGGTGGAGTGCGGTCAGCACCCGAACGCCGACAAACTGCGCGTCACCAAAGTCAACGTCGGCGGCGAACGCCTGCTGGACATCGTCTGCGGCGCGCCAAACTGCCGTCAGGGGCTAAAGGTCGCGGTAGCCACCATCGGCGCCGTGCTGCCGGGCGATTTCAAAATCAAGGCCGCGAAGCTGCGCGGCGAGCCGTCTGAGGGGATGCTGTGCTCCTTCTCCGAGCTGGGTATTTCCGACGACCATAGCGGTATCATCGAGCTGCCGGCAGATGCGCCCATCGGCACCGATATTCGCGAATACCTCAAGCTTGACGATAACACCATCGAAATCAGCGTCACGCCAAACCGCGCCGACTGCCTGGGCATCATTGGCGTGGCGCGTGATGTCGCTGTCCTGAACAAAGCGCCGCTGAACGCGCCGGAAATCACGCCGGTTGCCGCGACGATTGACGACGTGCTGCCGATTCAGGTTGACGCGCCGCAGGCTTGCCCGCGCTATCTGGGGCGCGTGGTGAAAGGTATCAACGTCAAAGCGCCGACGCCGCTGTGGATGAAAGAGAAGCTGCGCCGCTGCGGGATCCGCTCCATCGACGCGGTGGTTGACGTGACCAACTATGTGCTGCTTGAGCTGGGCCAGCCGATGCACGCCTTTGACCGCGACCGTATTGAAGGCGGGATCGTGGTGCGCATGGCGAAAGAAGGGGAAACCCTGGTCCTGCTCGATGGCTCTGAAGCAAAGCTCGACAGCGACACGCTGGTCATTGCAGACCATAACAAAGCGCTGGCGATGGGGGGGATCTTCGGCGGGGAACACTCCGGCGTTAACGACGAAACACAAAACGTGCTGCTGGAATGCGCGTTCTTCAGCCCGCTGTCCATTACCGGCCGCGCGCGCCGTCATGGCCTGCACACCGATGCCTCTCACCGCTATGAGCGCGGCGTCGATCCGGCCCTGCAGTATAAAGCGCTGGAGCGTGCCACCCGTCTGCTGATCGACCTCTGCGGCGGTGAAGCCGGCCCGGTCATTGACGTTACCAGCAAAGAGAATCTACCAACACGCGCCACCATTACGCTGCGTCGCAGCAAGCTGGATCGCCTGATTGGCCACCATATCGACGACGCGCAGGTCACCGACATTCTGCAGCGCCTCGGCTGCGAAGTGACGGTTGGCGAGGGCGAATGGCAGGCGGTTGCGCCGAGCTGGCGTTTCGACATGGAGATCGAAGAAGATCTGGTTGAAGAAGTGGCTCGCGTTTACGGCTACAACAACATTCCTGACGAGCCGGTGCAGGCGGGTCTGATCATGGGAACCCATCGCGAAGCGGACCTGTCGCTGAAGCGCGTGAAAACGCTGCTGAACGACAAAGGCTATCAGGAAGTGATCACCTACAGCTTCGTCGACCCGAAAGTCCAGCAGCTGATCCACGCCGGGGAAGAGGCGCTGATCCTGCCAAGCCCGATCTCCAGCGAAATGTCGGCGATGCGCCTGTCGCTGTGGACCGGCCTGCTGGGCACCGTGGTCTACAACCAGAACCGTCAGCAGAGCCGGGTGCGCATCTTTGAGAGCGGCCTGCGCTTTGTGCCGGACACCAATGCGCCGCTGGGCATTCGTCAGGATGTGATGCTGGCCGGGGCGATCTGCGGCAACCGCTACGAAGAGCACTGGACACTGGCGAAAGAGACGGTCGATTTCTATGATCTGAAAGGCGATCTGGAAGCCGTTCTGGATTTAACCGGAAAATTAGCGGATATCGAATTCCGTGCTGAAGCGACCACCGCGCTGCATCCGGGACAATCCGCAGCGATTTATCTTAAAGGTGAACGCATTGGTTTCATTGGGGTTGTTCATCCTGAGCTGGAACGTAAACTGGATCTGAACGGTCGCACTCTGGTGTTCGAACTGGAGTGGAACAAGCTCGCAGACCGCGTGGTGCCTCAGGCGCGCGATATTTCCCGCTTCCCGGCGAACCGTCGCGACATCGCGGTGCTGGTCGCGGAAAACGTGGCTGCCGCCGATGTTTTAGCCGAATGTAAGAAAGTTGGCGTAAATCAGGTAGTTGGCGTAAACTTATTTGACGTGTACCGTGGTAAGGGTGTGGCGGAAGGGTATAAGAGCCTTGCGATTAGCCTGATCCTGCAGGATACCAGCCGTACACTCGAAGAAGAGGAGATTGCCGCTACCGTTGCCAGATGTGTAGAGGCATTAAAAGAGCGATTCCAGGCATCATTGAGGGATTGAACCTATGGCGCTTACAAAAGCTGAAATGTCAGAATATCTGTTTGATAAGCTTGGGCTTAGCAAGCGGGATGCCAAAGAACTGGTCGAGTTGTTTTTCGAAGAGATCCGTCGTGCTCTGGAAAACGGAGAACAGGTCAAACTCTCCGGGTTCGGCAACTTCGATTTGCGGGATAAAAACCAACGCCCGGGACGTAACCCGAAGACGGGGGAGGATATTCCCATTACAGCCCGGCGCGTGGTGACCTTCAGACCCGGTCAGAAGCTGAAAAGCCGTGTCGAAAACGCGTCGCCGAAAGACAAATAATCTGAACTAATTAAAAAGGCCGCATTGCGGCCTTTTTCTTTTCTGTCAATCTTTACGCTTTGACGGCGGTGAGCATGATCTCCACCAGGATTTCTGGTCGCGCCATCTCCGCCTGCACGGCCGCTCGCGCCGGGCTATAGCCTTCCGGCATCCATTGCACCCACACCTCATTGAATGCGGCAAAGTCACGCTCGATATTTTTCAACCAGATCTGCGCGGAGAGAACGTGCTGCTTATCGCTCCCGGCCGCGGCCAGCAGCGCGTCGATCTTCTCCAGTACTTCACGGGTTTGTAAAACGATATCGTCTTCATTGCTTTTTGGCGTCTGCCCGGAGAGGAACAGCAGATCGCCATACGCAACGCTGGCGGCAAGACGAGGTTGTGGATTATTACGAATAATTGTCATGCGGTTTGTTTCCATGTGAGACCTTCTAAAGAAATGTCTGGCATCTGATTGTCGATTAACGCGCCCAGCACCACCGCGCTGCCGGCGGCGAGAGTAAAGCCGAGGCTACCCTGGCCGAGGTTCATCCACAGGTTGGGGTAGCCGGCACGCCCCAGCATCGGCGGGCCGGCTGGCGTTGACGGGCGCATGCCGGTCCAGACTTCGGCCTCGTCCAGCCCCTCCAGTTCAGGAAAGCTGCGGGCGACGATGTTCTTCAGCGCCTGAATGCGGCATTCGCGCAGTTCGTCGCCGTCGTAGCCGATGTCCACCATCGCCGCGATGCGCAGCTGTTGGCCAAGGCGGGCATAAACGATTTTGTGCCCGTAGTCGGTGACGCTGATGTCAGGGGCAATACCTGCTTTTTCAGGATAGGGCAGGGTCAGGCTGTACCCCTTCAGGGCGCACAGCGGCACGCGAACCCCCAGATGCCCAAGCAGAGAACCACTGCCGTTACCGGCGGCGACGACATACTCATCGCCGGTGAGGGTCCCCTGACTGGTCTCAAGGCTGCTGATGCGTCCCCCGCGCTTATGGAGTCGCCGCACCTCACACTGGGTCAGCAGGCTAAAGTCGCTGCTGGCATTGAGCTTGTCGAGCAGGGCAAGGCAGAACTGATGACAATCTGCCGTTTCATCGCCTGGCGAATAGATTCCGCCCTGCAGAGAAGGACTAATATGTTTGAGCGCCGGCTCCAGCTGCAGGCAGGCTTCAGCATTCAGCGCCTGCTGATACTGAGGATCAATCCCTTTTGCTGCTTTATTAAAATCATATTCGCGACGATGGATAATTAATTTTCCGCTGCGCCGCCAGTGGAAATCGGCAAGATTATCCTCATCCCGCCACGCCTGCATGACCTGACGGCTGAGCAGCGACAGGCGTAAAATATGGTCGCCATTCATTTTATTGGTCTGGTTATTACAGGCGCGCAGAAACTGCAGCAGCCAGCGCCACTGCTGGAGAGACATCCTGAGACGCATATTCAGCGGCGAATCGGCTTTGCCCATCCATTTCATTCCCTGCAGGGGAACGCCGCTGTCGGCAAGGGGGGCGACGTAGCGGTAACTTAATTGTCCGCCGTTGGCAAAACTGGTGGCGCTGCCCGGTTCGGCATTGCGCTCCAGTAATTGCACCTGATGGCCGCGCTTGATCAGTTCCCAGGCCGTGGCCAGACCGACCACGCCGCCGCCGATAATGACAATGCGTTTGTTCATAACCCGATATATCCACCGCTGATAAATTTATCGGGTTATGTCAAAGCATTTACCCCAGCGGCGCAATTGACTTTTTATGGTCAGGGTATAACCGCAGGTTAATCTCCTTGAGCTGCTGGCGCAGACGCTGGCAGAGAAAATCGACGAACTTTTGCGCCATAGGGCTCAGGGAAACGTCGGCCCGGCGTAACAGACAGAGGCTAATCGCCATCGGCGGCGTAATGGGATGGATCATCTCCGGGGCCAGGTTGTGCTGGGCGGAAAAGATATCAGTGATGCTGCAGCCCATGCCGCGCTTCACGAACTCGGTGGCCATATAGTAGGTCTGGACGTTTAGCCGGGTGGTGGAAAAGTCGCGACGGGTGGCGATGGCGGCAGAGAGCGAGTGCGGTCCCGGCGAGATCCAGCGCTGCTGGTCGATCTGATCGATCTCCACCGCCCCCTGACGATAATGACGGTCGATGTATACCAGCGGTACTTCGGCAATCAGGGTGGTCAGGATCTCCCCCTGCTGCACCGGCTGTAGCGTCAGCGCCAAATCTATCTCGCGCAAATCCAGTTTTTTGACCAGCGTCTCGGTGTGCTCGGTAGTGAGCGTCATCACCAGGTTGCTGTTTTGCTGATAAAAGTCGGTCACCAGCTCCGGCACCAGGCTTAACCCCAGGCTTGGCAGACAGCCTAAAGTGATCTTGGCGCGCGGATCGCGAGCCAGGTTGTCGGCCAGCAGGCGCAGGTTGTCCAGGTCCTGATAAATGCTCTGCGCTTTTTCGAAAAGTGTGATCGCCTCGCTGGTCGGCAGCAGCTTGCCGCGCACCCGCTGAAACAGGGTAAAACCCAGCTTCATTTCGGCGCTTTTTAACGCTTTGCTGGCCGCGGGCTGGGAGATATTGAGCGCTTCCGCCGCTCGCGATAAAGAGCCGCAGGTCATGACGGCATAGAAGATTTCCAGATGACGCAGTTTCATGAACAGTTAACTCAGGGTTATAGCCTACCGATAAAAAGTCATTTTCTACTAACACTAAGTTAACATAGATTTAATCACCAATCAGCGCATTGGTTACATCTTGTGCTGTAGACCCCGCCCAATGGCGGCATATTACGCTCTCAGAATCGTTTCCTTTGTACCCAAACAAACCCTCAGGCCGCGGCCAATCAATAATGAAAAAGAGGGAGGATATTTTCTGAGCAGGCCCCCATACACCACCTGACCATCATGGTCGGATTGATTGGCATTAAGGAGTGTTATGAGTGACTCAACGCTCACAGGCAATGCGCCTGTCAGACGAAATATCACGCGGAAAAACGTTATTATTGGTCTGTTATTGCTGCTGTTCGTGTTGATCGCGCTGTGGTGCCACGGTCGACCAGGCAGCGAGCTTGGTCTGCTGGGATTTACGCCGCTGGTGGCGCTAGCGATATTATCGCTGATCGGCGTTGATATTGTGCTGGCGGTCATCTCCTCGATTATTATCGCCATGATAATGACCTCGACCGGCCTGCCGGAAATGGGCACGATGCTGGCGAAATCCACCGGGTCATTTATTGCCACCGTTGGGCTTATCATTATGCTCGGCGCCGGCGTGGGGGAAGTGGCCACCCGCACCGGCGCAGCGGTTGAGCTGGTAAAATTTGTCGTCCATCGCATCGGGTTGTCGAGTCAGACGCGGGTGAAATTCGGCATTGTGGCGTCATCGATTTTAATTTGCGGTTCGCTGGGCACTATGGCCGGTGGCAATGCCATTATCGTGGCAGTAATCATTCCGGTGGCGGCAGCGGTATGCTTAACCCCGCCAACGGTCGCCGCGCTGATGATGACCGCCGGTTCCGTTGGGCTGTTTACCGGGCCTTTCACCCCCAGTACCGTGACGATCCTCAGCCTCGGTGGGTTGAGCTACCCGGATTATCTGCTGTACGTTGGTCTGCCGATGAGCGCGGTCACGCTGCTGGCCGGCTGGGTAATGGCGGGACGGATCCAGAAGATGACCGAAGGCAAACTGCGCTATGACGTCGATCTCGCGGAAAAGCCGCAAGAGGATCTCAGCGCCGCGCAGCAGCGTCGGCGTAAATTAAGCGCGCTGGCCTTCGCGGCGACCATCATCGTGATGGCGATCGTTGGCGTGGTGATTAAAGCCGGCTTCAGCTTCGCGATAATCGTGATGCTGCTGGTGGCCCTGATGACCGGCCTGGTAGGCGGCCTGCGACCGACGCAGATCCTTCAGGCCCTGTATCACGGCTGCGGCCGCCTGGTGTGGATGTTTATTCTCTACTGGCTGTACAACCCGATCCTTGAGCTGATGGATGGCCTGCACGCCTATCAGGGGCTGCTGGAGTATACTCAACCGCTGCTGGAGGGGATCTCCCCGGCCTGGCTGTGCTTTAGCATCTTCGCGTTCAATATTATCGGCCATGTGCCCGGTGCGGCGGTGGCCCAGATGACCTTTACTCATAAAATCTTTGGCCCGATGCTGATGGCCGCCGGCGTGCCGCCCCAGGGGACCACCGCCGTGCTGCTGGCCTCATCCCAGGTGGACTGGTTCGGGCCGTTTCCCTCATCAGATATGTTCGGCCAGATGGGGCTGGCGCAGTCTACTCATCTGAAATATATGCTCTATAACGGCTGGGCAATCGTGGTGGCGAACATCATTCTCTTTGCGCTGCTGTTTCAGATTCTGGTGTGACGAACGACCGCAGACGCGGAGGAGATTTTCCTCCGCGTCGACGTTTGGTCGTGAGGTTTTCCTTTTCTCACCGCGACAGCCACCGTAAAATCAGCCTCTTGTTCCCCCTGCGTAATGGAATCTATGCTGACTCTCGCCCATCTTCAACAGCGCCGCAGCCGGCGTTGGCTCTTAGGATTAACGCTGTTGCTGCTGGTCACCCTGCTGATCAGCCTGTGCGCGGGGGAGCAATGGATCCCGCCCGGCGAGTGGCTCAGCGCCAAAGGTCAGCTGTTTATCTGGCAGATCCGCCTGCCGCGAACCCTGGCGGTGCTGCTGGTGGGGGCGGCGCTGGCGCTCTCCGGGGCGATAATGCAGGCGCTGTTTGAAAATCCTCTGGCGGAGCCGGGGCTGCTGGGGGTCTCCAACGGCGCGGGCGTCGGGCTGATTGCCGCCGTCCTGCTGGGCAAAGGAGTCTTGCCCGGCTGGGCGCTCGGCCTGTGTGCCATCTTTGGCGCGCTGCTGATCACTTTTATTCTGCTGCGTTTCGCCCGCCGCCATCTGTCTACCAGCCGTCTGCTGCTGGCGGGGGTGGCGCTGGGGATCATCTGCAGCGCCCTGATGACCTGGGCAGTCTACTTCTCCACCTCTTTTGACCTGCGTCAGCTAATGTACTGGATGATGGGCGGGTTTGGCGGCGTCGACTGGCAACAGCTGTGGCTGATGATAGCCCTCCTGCCGGTGCTCTGCTGGGTCTGTCTGCAGTCGCAACCCCTGAATTTACTGGCGCTGGGCGAAGTCTCCGCTCGTCAGCTTGGGCTGCCGCTGTGGCTGTGGCGCAAATTACTGGTGGTGGCGACCGGCTGGATGGTCGGCGTTAGCGTGGCGCTGGCGGGGGCGATTGGCTTTATCGGTCTGGTGATCCCGCATATTCTGCGGCTATGCGGCTTGAGCGATCACCGGGTGTTGCTCCCGGCCTGTATGCTGGCCGGGGCAAGCGCCTTGCTGGGGGCGGATATCATTGCCCGGCTGGCGCTTTCCGCCGCAGAGCTGCCGATTGGCGTGGTGACGGCGACCCTGGGCGCGCCGGTCTTTATCTGGTTGCTGCTGCGTTCGCGGGGGCGGGGATAGCGCGGCGCCGTCGGCAGGGACGGCGCCGGTTCAGGCTTACCAGCCTTTGATCGCGTCGCCTTTGTAGACTTCCTTCGCTTTTTCCGCGACTTCGCTGGTCTGGAAGGCGGCTTTTAATTCCTGAATTTTCTTGCTGTCCTTATTATCCTCGCGGGCGACTATCGCATTCACGTATGGGGAATCCGGCCCCTCCATAAACAGACCGTCGCGGGCGGCCGACAGGCCCGCCTGGGCGGAGAAGTTGGTGTTAATGATTGACAGGCTGACGTTCGGATCGTCAAGGGTACGGGTCAGCTGCGGGGTATCCACTTCAACAATTTTCAGCTGTTTCGGATTGTCGATGATATCCAGCGTGGTGGGTAAATAGCCGACGCCCGGTTTAAGCTTGAGTAACCCCTGCGCCTGAAGCAGCAGCAGGCTGCGGCCCAGGGTGGTGGTTTCATTAGAGATGGTCACCGTCGCCCCTTCGGGCAGTTCGCTGATATTTTTGATCCGGTGAGAATAGGCGGCGATAGGGAAGACAAAGGTTTTACCGACCACCGCAAATTTATAGCCGCGCTCTTTCGACTGCGCCTCAAGGTACGGCAGGGTCTGGAAGGCGTTGGCATCGACACCTTTGTTGTTCAGCGCTTCGTTGGGCAGCACATAATCATTGAAGGAGACCACTTCGACATCGAGGTGGTATTTATCCTTCGCCACCTGCTCCACCACTTTCCAGATGGCTTCGTCCGGCCCGGTATTGATAGCGACTTTTACTTTATTATCTTCATCCGGGGAGCAGGCGCTCAGCAGGGCGACAGAGGTGGCGATTAACGCCAGGCTAAACAACTTCTTCATCACTAAAACTCTCTTAAATTAACAAGTAACGAAACCATATTACATTCATGGAACACTGTACACGGAAATGGTCGACGGCCCAATTGAGAGGATTTCATGTTGCCGGCGGCCAGCGAAGCGCTGTTACATCATGCGACAACTCGGGGGGAATGGCAGTAGAATGGCGGGCGCTGAATCCGCTACAGTAGAAAGGGATCACCTTCACCGGAAACCGGTTTATCCATTGAGGACAGGCTATGCAACATGACATTCTGAATACCGAAGTGACGACCATTGATGGCGAGAAAACTACCCTGGCATCCTTTGCCGGCAAGGTGCTGCTGATCGTCAATGTGGCCTCGAAATGCGGCCTGACGCCGCAGTATGAGCAACTCGAGGATCTGCAAAAGCAGTTTGCCGCCGAGGGCTTCAGCGTGCTGGGGTTCCCCTGCAACCAGTTCCTCGGCCAGGAGCCGGGCAGTGAAGAGGAGATTAAGACCTTCTGCAGCACTACCTACGGCGTCACCTTCCCGCTGTTTAGCAAAATTGACGTCAACGGCGAACATCGCGCGCCGCTCTATCAAAAACTGATTGCCGCCGCGCCGAAAGCGGTGGCCCCGGAAGGCAGCGGTTTTTATGAGCGGATGGCCAGCAAAGGCCGGGCGCCGCTGTATGTGGACGACATTCTGTGGAACTTCGAAAAATTCCTCATCAATCGCCAGGGCAACGTCATTCAGCGCTTCTCGCCGGATATGACGCCGGACGATCCGCAGCTGGTGGCGGCGATTAAAGGAGCGCTGGCGCAATAATGTCGTTTCTGATGCAGCTACAGGATGTAGAGACGGCGGGGCGCCTGGCCCCGTTTTCTGCGGCCTTTCGCGCCGGGGAGATTGTCCATCTGGTGGGGCCGAACGGCGCAGGGAAGAGCACGCTGCTGACCCGCATGGCGGGGCTGTCCGACGGCCCCGGCACGGTTCATTTTAACGGCCGGCTGCTTGACGAGTGGCCGGCGAGGGAGCTGGCGCGCCGTCGCGGATATCTGTGTCAACACCAGACCCCGCCGTTCGCCATGCCGGTATGGCACTACCTGGCGCTGCATATGCAGCAGCAGGGTGATAGCGCCCGTCTGAGCGATATCGCGGCCAGGCTTGGTCTGGACAATAAGCTGGGCCGTCCGGTCAATCAGCTGTCGGGCGGCGAGTGGCAGCGCGTGCGGCTGGCGGCAGTGATCCTGCAGATCGATCCCTTGAGTAATTCCGCGGGTCAGCTGCTGCTGCTGGATGAGCCGATGAACAGTCTGGATGTGGCTCAGCAGGCGGCGCTGGATCGGCTGTTACACGAGCTGAGCGCGGCGGGGATTGCGGTGGTGATGAGCAGCCACGATCTCAACCATACCCTGCGCCACGCCGGTCAGAGCTGGCTGCTCTGCCAGGGGGAAGCCATCGCCTGCGGGGAGACCGCCGAGGTGCTGAATGAGGAAAATTTAACCGCCGCCTATGCGATCCCGTTCCAGCGCGTTGAGGTGGCCGGTCATATTATGCTCATCGCGTCACAGTAGCACGCAGTTATCTTGTCACTATATTGATAAACAAGCTAAATTATTGCGATAAAAAGACTAGGGATAGAGGGATCATCTGAAATGCGCTTCTGGTTCATGTTGGCGGCGGCGTTAATTTTAGCCGGCTGCAGCAGCCATCGGGCACCGCCGCCGAATCCTCGGCTGGCAGACTCCATTACGGTGGTGGCGAATCTGAACGAGCAGCTGCGCAGCTGGCGCGGCGCGCCGTATCGCTACGGCGGCATGACGCCGCGCGGCGTTGACTGCTCCGGCTTCGTGGTGCGCACGTTTCGCGATAAATTTGCCCTCCAGCTGCCGCGTGAAACCCGCGAGCAGGCGGAAATCGGCACCCGCATCGATAAGCGCGATCTGCTGCCCGGCGATCTGGTGTTCTTCAAAACCGGCTCAGGGGAGAGCGGTCTGCACGTTGGCATCTACGATACCGACAACCAGTTTATTCACGCCTCCACCAGCCAGGGCGTCACCCGTTCCTCGCTGGATAACGTCTACTGGAACAAAAAGTTCTGGCAGGCGCGGCGAATCTGACGTCATTCAGAAGCAAGTGGGAAGCGAACGCTTCCCTTTTTTATGCCGATAACCCTGCACTCCGCCCGTGTTAATCCGCTGTTCCAGGCACTACACTGGAGAGAGGAGGAACCATGACCCTTTCTTTTACCACCCACTGGCGGGATGAACTGCCGGACTTTTACACTTCCCTGTCACCAACGCCGTTGGATAACGCCCGACTCATCTGGCGCAACGCCCCGCTGGCGCAACAGCTGGGGGTGCCCGACGCCCTGTTTGCGCCTGAAAGCGGGGCCGGTGTCTGGGGCGGCGAAGCGCTGCTTCCGGGCATGTCGCCGCTGGCGCAGGTATATAGCGGCCATCAGTTTGGCGCCTGGGCCGGCCAGCTGGGCGACGGACGCGGGATCCTGCTCGGCGAGCAGCAGCTGGCGGATGGCCGCCGTTACGACTGGCATCTGAAAGGCGCCGGCCTGACTCCTTATTCGCGGATGGGGGACGGCCGCGCCGTGCTGCGCTCGACGATCCGGGAAAGTCTGGCGTCGGAGGCGATGCACGCTCTGGGGATCCCGACGACGCGCGCCCTGGCGATGGTGACCAGCGATACCCCGGTCTACCGCGAGCGCGTGGAGCCCGGCGCGATGCTGATGCGGGTGGCCGAGAGCCATGTGCGCTTCGGCCATTTCGAACATTTTTACTATCGCCGTGAGCCGCAGAAGGTCCAGCAACTGGCCGACTATGTTATTCGCCACCACTGGCCGCAGCTGCAGGATGAGGCGGATAAGTACCTGTTATGGTTCCGTGACATTGTCATGCGTACCGCGCAGACTATCGCCAGCTGGCAAACCGTGGGCTTTGCCCATGGGGTGATGAATACCGACAACATGTCGATTCTCGGTCTGACCATCGACTACGGCCCGTATGGCTTCCTTGACGATTTTCAACCGGACTTCATCTGCAACCACTCCGATTATCAGGGGCGCTACAGTTTTGAAAACCAGCCGGCGGTGGGGCTGTGGAATCTGCAGCGTCTCGCCCAATCGCTGTCGCCGTTTATCAGCGCTGAAGCGTTAAACGCGGCGCTGGATGAGTATCAGCACGCCTTGCTGACCGCTTATGGCCAGCGGATGCGCGATAAACTCGGCCTGTTCAGCCAGCAGAAAGGGGATAACGACCTGCTGGACGGGCTGTTTGCCCTGATGATCCGCGAGAAGAGCGACTATACCCGGACGTTCCGCCTGCTGAGCCACAGCGAACAGCTCAGCGCCGCTTCGCCGCTGCGCGATGAGTTTATCGACCGCGCGGCCTTTGACAGCTGGTTTGCCGGGTATCGTGCGCGGCTGCGTGATGAACAGGTGGACGACGCGCAGCGCCAGCAGAGGATGCAGGGCGTGAATCCGGCGCTGGTGTTACGTAACTGGCTGGCGCAGCGGGCGATCGAGCAGGCTGAGGCGGGCGATATGGGCGAGCTGGAGCGCTTGCATGCCGCGCTGGCAGACCCCTTTACCGATCGCGAGGACGACTACGTCCGCCGCCCGCCCGACTGGGGGAAACGTCTGGAAGTCAGCTGCTCGAGCTAACTTGCCTCGCCCCGCGTTCAGCGGGGCGCTTACTTGGTCAGAATTAACTTCCCGGCGTGGGTCTGGCGCAGCAGATAGCGCTGGCCGCCATGCTCAATCACTACTCGTCCTTCGCTGCCTAACAGAACCCGACTGCTGATCTCTCTGTCCGTCGCCACGGGATAAGGGGCATTGTCTTTTGGTTTTTCAGCTGTGGCAGTGTTATCCATACGCGTCATAGCTCTCAAAATAAAAATCAAGGCAACAATGATAATCATTATCAATAATGTTGTTTTTGACGGCAAGCGTTATTTATCGTGTTACCGGATTTGGTAGGGGAGTCAGCGAAGAGAATTGCCCGCCGCAGGCGCGGCGGGCGGAGCGGTTACAGGCGGGTGGCGGTGGCCGCAGCCAGCTCGCTCAATAATCTTTCGCTGTCTTCCCAGCTCAGGCAGGGGTCGGTGATCGACTGGCCCCAGGTCAACGGCTGGCCGGGGACCACTTTCTGAGTGCCTTCCTGCAGGAAGCTTTCGGCCATAATCCCGGCGATGGCGGTGGAGCCCGCGCGAATTTGCTGACAGATATCGGCGCACACCTCCAGCTGACGGCGGTGCTGCTTCTGGCAGTTGCCATGGCTGAAATCAACGACCAGCTGTTCCGGCAGATCGAATTCACGCAGCGCCTCGCCGGCGGCGGCGATATCCTCGGCGTGATAGTTTGGCCGTTTGCCGCCGCGCATAATGATGTGCCCGTACGGGTTGCCGCTGGTCTGGTAAATCGTCATCTGCCCCTGCTTGTCCGGAGAGAGGAACATATGGCTGGCGCGGGAGGCGCGGATGGCGTCCACCGCGATACGCGTATTGCCGTCGGTGCCGTTTTTAAATCCAACCGGGCAGGAGAGCGCTGAGGCCATTTCACGGTGGATCTGGCTTTCAGTGGTGCGCGCCCCGATGGCCCCCCAGCTGATGAGATCGGCGATAAACTGACCGGTCACCATATCGAGAAACTCGGTGGCCGTCGGTACCCCCAGCTCATTAACCTGCAGCAGCAGGCGCCGCGCCAGCTCAATTCCGTGGTTGACCCGGTAGCTGCCGTTGAGGTCGGGATCGGAGATTAAGCCTTTCCAGCCCACCACGGTACGCGGTTTTTCAAAGTAGGTGCGCATCACGATCTCCAGCTGCGGCTGGTAGCGCTCGCGCATGCCCTGCAGGCGGCGGGCATACTCCAGCGCCGCATCGGTGTCGTGAATGGAGCAGGGGCCGATAATCACCAGCAGTCGGCGGTCTTCGCCGTTGAGGATTTTTTCAATTCGGCGGCGGGAGGCCGAGACGTGGGCAGCCACGTCGGCCGTCACGGGATGGCGCTGGGCCAGCTCCGCGGGCGTTACCAGGCTCTCAATGCGCGCGGTACGCAATTCGTCTGTTTTATTCATTGGGGTCTCAAAAATCTGTTTCTTCCGCGGCGAAAATGCCGGGAAGTGATGCGCATCACGATAAACCAATCCCTGCTTATTGCAAGAGCAGGGCATGATCCTGTATAGGCCACGGGTGATAGCATAAACAAATTTTTAATAATGTACTAGTGTATTAGTACATTCTGCGATTCAGCCCCATGATGTCCATGATTTTTGTCGCTATTTCCTCAACGGAATAGTTGGTGCTGTTCAGGCAGGGGATTTTATTCTTGCGATACAGGGCCTCCACTTCGGTCACTTCCATCCGACACTGGCGCAGCGAGGCGTAGCGGCTGTTCTCCCGGCGCTCCTCGCGGATCGCCGCCAGACGCTCCGGATTGATGGTCAGGCCGAACATCTTATGCTGCAGGGGTTTCAGCGAGGCCGGCAGCACCAGATTGTCCATATCGTCGGCGATAAACGGATAGTTGGCGGCGCGAATACCGTACTGCATGGCGAGATACAGACTGGTGGGTGTTTTGCCGCAGCGCGAGACGCCGAGGAGGATCACCTGCGCCTGGTCAAGGTTGCGCAGCGAGATGCCATCGTCATGGGCGAGGGTATAATCGATGGCGGCGATACGCGCATCGTATTTAATCAGGTTGCCGGGGTTGAGGCCGTGGGTGCGGTGGGCCACCGGCGTCGGGTCGAGGTTGAGCTCCTGCTGCAGCGGGGCCACCAGCGCCTGCACGATATCCTGACAAAAGCCTTCGCTTTGCAGAATAATGTCGCGTATTTCCGGGATGACGATGGAGTAGAACACCAGCGGGCGAATACCCGTTTGCTGATAGATGGCGTCGATCTGCTCCTTTACCGCCCGCGCGCGGCTGATGTTTTCCACAAACGGCAGGGTTACGCTGCTGATGGCGACCGGGAATTGCGACATCACGGCATGCCCCAGCACCTCCGCCGTGATGGCGGTACCGTCAGAAATATAAAATACGTGGCGATCTACAGCACTTTCCATTTTGACCATCCGGTATAATGAGTTTAATTGCCTGAAAGCGGATATTAAATTTAAGCATATCTCTGTTTGATTTGTCTCTTGTTAAAATTGAAACGCTATTTTTGTTTTTTATGAAAAGGGTGGTTCATTTTCTTTTTGTCGCCGTTATTTCCAGCGTTTTTCATCAGAATTCCTAAAAATCATCAAGTTAGCAATATCGGGGGAACAGTCCGAAAAATGAAAAAATAATTTGCTTGAACGATTCACCGTTTTTTTCAGCTTCATAAATATGTCAGGATAATCCTGCAGTCGATCGTGAAATTTTTTTCACTGGTATTAAATCACAAAAGGATTGTCTCGATGTCCAACAATGGCTCGTCACCGCTGGTGCTTTGGTATAACCAACTCGGCATGAATGATGTAGACAGAGTTGGGGGCAAAAATGCCTCCCTTGGTGAAATGATTACGAATCTGTCCGGTATGGGTGTTTCCGTACCTAACGGGTTTGCCACCACCGCTGATGCTTTCAATCAGTTCCTGGACCAAAGCGGTGTTAACCAGCGCATCTATGCGCTGCTGGATGAAACCGACATTGACGACGTTTCCGCATTAGCGAAAGCGGGCGCGCAGATCCGACAGTGGATCATCGATACCCCCTTCCAGAGCGAACTGGAAAACGCGATTCGCGATGCTTATGACCTGCTGTCCGCCGATGACGCCGAGGCCTCATTCGCCGTGCGCTCTTCCGCCACCGCGGAAGATATGCCGGACGCCTCCTTCGCCGGACAGCAAGAGACATTCCTCAACGTGCAGGGCTTTGACGCCGTGCTCGTTGCCGTGAAGCACGTGTTTGCTTCGCTGTTTAACGATCGCGCAATCTCCTACCGCGTGCATCAGGGTTACGATCACCGCGGCGTGGCGCTCTCCGCCGGGGTGCAGAGGATGGTCCGCTCCGATCTGGCCTCCTCCGGCGTCATGTTCTCCATCGATACCGAATCCGGCTTTGACCAGGTGGTGTTTATCACCTCTGCATGGGGTTTGGGCGAGATGGTGGTGCAGGGCGCGGTGAACCCGGACGAATTCTACGTCCACAAACCGACGCTGGCCGCTGGCCGTCCGGCGATCGTGCGCCGCACCATGGGGTCGAAAAAGATCCGTATGGTTTACGCGCCGACCCAGGAGCACGGTAAACAGGTGCGTATCGAAGATGTGCCGCAGGCGCAGCGCGATATTTTCTCGTTAAGCAACGAGGAAGTGCAGGAGCTGGCGAAGCAGGCGGTGCAGATCGAGAAGCACTACGGCCGTCCGATGGATATCGAGTGGGCGAAAGATGGCCACACCGGTAAGCTGTTTATCGTCCAGGCGCGTCCTGAAACCGTGCGTTCCCGCGGCCAGGTGATGGAGCGTTATACCCTCCACGCTCAGGGGCAGATCATCGCCGAAGGGCGCGCCATCGGCCACCGCATTGGCGCCGGTCCGGTCAAGGTGATCCATGATATCAGCGAGATGAATCGCATTGAGCCAGGCGACGTACTGGTTACCGACATGACCGACCCGGACTGGGAACCGATCATGAAAAAAGCCTCGGCGATTGTCACCAACCGCGGCGGGCGTACCTGTCACGCGGCGATTATCGCCCGTGAGCTGGGGATCCCGGCAGTGGTCGGCTGCGGCGATGCTACCGATCGCATTCAGGAAAATCAGAATGTCACCGTCTCCTGCGCCGAAGGCGACACCGGCTATGTCTACGCCGAGCTGCTCGACTTCAGCGTCAAGAGCTCCAGCGTCGGCGACATGCCGGATCTGCCGCTGAAGGTGATGATGAACGTCGGCAACCCGGATCGCGCGTTCGACTTCGCCTGCCTGCCGAACGAAGGCGTCGGTCTGGCGCGGCTGGAATTTATCATCAACCGCATGATTGGCGTTCATCCGCGCGCGCTGCTGGAGTTTGACGACCAGGAGCCGGGCCTGCAGAACGAAATCCGCGAGCTGATGAAAGGCTACGATTCGCCGAGAGAGTTCTACGTTGGCCGCCTGACCGAAGGGATCGCCACCCTCGGCGCCGCTTTCTATCCGAAACGGGTGATCGTGCGTCTGTCGGACTTCAAATCGAACGAATACGCCAACCTGGTGGGCGGCGAGCGCTATGAGCCGGAAGAAGAGAACCCGATGCTCGGCTTCCGCGGCGCCGGACGCTACGTTTCCGAAAGCTTCCGCGACTGCTTCGCCCTTGAGTGCGAAGCGATGAAGCGCGTGCGTAACGATATGGGACTGACCAACGTTGAAGTGATGGTCCCGTTCGTCCGTACCGTCGCCCAGGCGAAAGCGGTGGTCGAAGAGCTGGAGCGTCAGGGGCTGAAGCGCGGCGAGAACGGGCTGAAGATCATTATGATGTGCGAGATCCCGTCGAACGCCTTGCTGGCGGAGCAGTTCCTCGAGTACTTCGACGGCTTCTCCATCGGTTCGAACGACATGACCCAGCTGGCGCTCGGTCTGGACCGCGATTCCGGTGTGGTTTCTGAGCTGTTTGATGAACGCAACGACGCGGTGAAAGCCCTGCTGTCGATGGCCATCCGCGCGGCGAAGAAACAGGGTAAATACGTCGGCATTTGCGGCCAGGGGCCGTCTGACCATGAGGATTTCGCCGCCTGGCTGATGGAAGAGGGGATTGATAGCTTGTCCCTGAACCCGGATACCGTGGTACAAACCTGGTTAGGTCTGGCGGAACTGAAAAAATAAGTTCGCCCTGACAGGACCGATCCCCGGCAGCGATGCCGGGGATTTTTTTTACCGGTGTCAGGCTATCTGGTGTCGTGATGCGCAGGGCAAAAAAAAGCCCATCGTGGGAGATGGGCAAAGACTACACACAGCAATTCGTTGTTTCACTCAGGGGATTTCCATGCTTATAAATCAAGGTGTTGATTTATAACCGTGAGCTAATAGTAGGCAGCGGGGCCTTTGCCGTCGATCAGATTCCTCTCAATAGTTAAATTGTTGTGAAGGACCGGGGGAGGAAAGCGAGGTGAAGGGCGCGCGGGGCCAGCGCATTGCCGGCGATCAATAAATTTTGCTTAACAATATGCGGGCAAAGAAGCAGGCGGGTCTCCCCGCCTGCCAGGCATTACTTGCGACCGGCCTCCAGCTCACTGAGCTCTTCAAGGACTACGTCAGGGTCTTTCGGCGGCGGCGGCACCTCATGCACCCAGGCGTCATACAGTCGCCAGGAGACGGCGAGCAGCACCGGACCGATAAACAGGCCGATCATGCCGAAGGCGATCAGGCCGCCAATGACGCCGGTGAGGATAAGGATCATTGGCAGGTCGGCGCCCATGCGGATGAGCACCGGACGAATAACGTTGTCCATGGTGCCGACTACGCAGCTCCACACCAGCAGCACGGTGCCCCAGGTGGTGTCCCCGCTCCAGTAAAGCCAGATAATCGACGGCACCAAAACCAGTAAAGGGCCGAGCTGAACCAGACAGGTAAAGATCATCACCACGGTCAGCAGAGCGGCGTAGGGCACGCCGGAGACGGCAAGGCCAATCCCGCCCAGTACCGCCTGAGTGAGGGCAGTGACCACCACGCCCAGCGCCACGGCGCGCACGGCCTGGCCGGCCAGCAGCACCGCGGCGTCGCCGCGTTTGGCCGCGAGGCGCGTGGCGAAGTAGCGGAAACCATAGGCCACCTGCTCGCCGCGCCAGTAGAGCAGCGCGCTGAACAGCAGCATCAAACCGCAGTAGACCAGCAGCTTGCCGATGTGCGCCGCCTGACCGACAAACCAGCTGGTGGTGGTGCCAATATAGGGACGAACCTTGGCCATAATCGCCGAGCCGCCCATATCCAGCAGACCGTGCCAGGCGGAGTACAGTTTATCGCCGACCAGCGGTACGCTGTTGAGCCAGGCGAAATCCGGCAGCGTCACATTTCCGCTGCTGATGAGTTTGATCAGCGGAACGCTGTTATCCACCAGGCTGTTGACCAGCAGAGCGATAGGAATAACGAATAGCAGAAACAGCAACAGGGTCATCGCCAGCACCGCCAGCAGTCGTTTGCCGAACAGCACACGCTGCAGACGCAGCAGCACCGGCCAGGTGGCGATCACCACCGTACCGGCCCAGGCGAAGGACAGAATAAACGGCTGCACAACCCACAGGCAGGATATGATAATCAGGGCCAGGAACAGCACCGACAGCAGTATTTGCGGAATGTCCCGAGGCTGATGGGGATTAATCATAGAGAAATTTTACCTTTCCAGTCGCGCCAAACAGCTGGCGCCGCGTAAATCCATATACTGATAATAATATCAATAATTTTGCCGGGCTGATTTTGCACAGAAAACACGTGGGCGCATATGAAAAAAATGTGATAAAAAGTTGAATGCGCTACGCAAACGTTTAGTTAGCACCAACACAATATTTTCAAACACAACATAGTCAGGCAGGGTCAAGCGTGATGATCCCACAAATTTCTCAGGCGCCAGGGGTAGTTCAACTGGTGCTGAATTTTTTGCAGGTACTGGAGCAACAGGGTTTTACCGGCGATACCGCCACCAGCTATGCCGACAGGCTAACGATGGCCACCGACAACAGCGTCTATCAGCTGCTGCCGGATGCGGTCATTTTTCCTCGATCCACAGCGGACGTGGCGCTGCTGGCGCGCGTCGCCGCCGAACCGCGTTTTAAATCGCTGATTTTCACCCCGCGTGGCGGCGGCACCGGCACTAATGGCCAGGCGCTGAACGGCGGGATTATCGTTGATATGTCCCGCTATATGAATCGCATCATCGAGATTAACCCTGACGAGGGCTGGGTGCGCGTTGAAGCCGGGGTCATCAAAGATCAGCTGAACCAGTTTCTTAAACCCTATGGTTACTTCTTTGCGCCTGAGCTATCCACCAGCAACCGCGCCACGCTGGGGGGGATGATTAACACCGACGCGTCCGGCCAGGGATCGCTGGTGTACGGCAAAACGTCGGATCACGTGCTCGGCCTGCGGGCGGTGCTGATGGGCGGGGATATCCTCGATACCCAGGCGGTGCCGGTGGCGCTGGCGGAGACGCTGGGCAATACCCCCTCGACGGTTGGCCGGATCTACAACACGGTCTACCAGCGCTGCAAGGCGCAGCGTGACCTGATCATTGATAAGTTTCCCAAACTCAACCGCTTCCTCACCGGATACGATCTGCGTCACGTCTTTAACGATGAGATGAGCGAGTTCGACCTGACCCGTATTTTAACCGGTTCGGAAGGGACGCTGGCGTTTATTACCGAAGCGCGGCTGGATATCACCCGCCTGCCGAAGGTGCGCCGTCTGGTCAACGTCAAATATGACTCCTTCGACTCTGCGCTGCGCAATGCGCCCTTTATGGTCGAAGCGAAAGCCCTGTCGGTGGAGACCGTCGATTCTAAAGTTCTCAATCTGGCGCGCGAGGATATCGTCTGGCACTCGGTAAGCGAACTGATCACCGACGTACCGGATAAAGAGATGCTCGGGCTCAATATCGTCGAATTCGCCGGCGATGACGCGGCGCTGATTGACCAGCAGGTTACTACCCTGTGCCAGCGGCTGGACGAGCTGATGGCCGCTAGCGAGGCGGGCGTCATTGGCTGGCAGGTCTGTCACGATCTTGAAGGCGTGGAGCGCATCTATGCCATGCGCAAGAAGGCCGTCGGCCTGTTGGGCAATGCCAAAGGCGCCGCCAAGCCTATTCCTTTCGCCGAGGACACCTGCGTACCGCCCGAACATCTGGCGGATTACATCGTCGAGTTCCGCGCGCTGCTCGACAGCCACGGCCTAAGCTACGGCATGTTTGGCCACGTTGATGCCGGGGTGCTGCACGTGCGCCCGGCGCTGGACATGTGCGATCCGCAGCAGGAGGTGCTGATGAAGCAGATCTCCGACGAGGTGGTAGCGCTGACGGCGAAGTATGGCGGCCTGCTGTGGGGCGAACATGGCAAAGGGTTCCGCGCGGAGTACAGCCCGGCCTTCTTTGGCGAGACGCTGTATGCCGAGCTGCGCAAGATCAAAGCGGTCTTCGATCCCGATAACCGCCTGAATCCGGGGAAAATCTGTCCTCCGGAAGGTATCGACGCGCCGATGATGAAAGTCGATGCGGCGAAGCGCGGCACCTGGGATCGGCAGATCCCCATCGCGGTGCGCAGCAGCTGGCGTGGGGCGATGGAGTGTAATGGCAACGGGCTGTGCTTCAACTTTGACGTCAAGAGCCCGATGTGTCCGTCGATGAAAGTCAGCAACCAGCGCATCCACTCGCCGAAAGGGCGGGCGACGCTGGTGCGGGAATGGCTGCGCCTGCTGGCCGACCGCGGCGTCGATCCCAACCAGCTGGAGAAGGCGCTGCCGGAGCAGGGCGTCAGCCTGCGCTCGCTGGTGGCGCGCACGCGCAACAGCTGGCATGCGCGCAAAGGCGAATATGACTTCTCGCATGAGGTCAAAGAGGCGATGTCCGGCTGTCTGGCCTGTAAAGCCTGTTCGACCCAGTGCCCGATCAAAATCGATGTTCCCGAGTTCCGCTCGCGCTTCCTGCAGCTGTACCACAGCCGCTATCTGCGGCCGGTGCGCGATCATCTGGTGGCCTCGGTCGAATCTTATGCGCCGCTGATGGCCCAGGCGCCGAAGACCTTTAACTTTTTTATTAACCAGCCTTGGCTGAAAAAGCTGTCGGAGAAGCATATCGGGATGGTCGATCTGCCGCTGCTCTCGGCGCCGTCGCTGAAGCAGCAGATGGCCGGCCACCGTTCCGCCAATATGACCCTTGAGCAGCTCGAAGCGCTGAGCGCCGAGCAGAAAGCGAAGATGGTGCTGGTGGTGCAGGATCCCTTCACCAGCTACTACGACGCCCAGGTGGTGGCCGACTTTATCCGTCTGGTCGAGGCCTTAGGCTATCAGCCGGTGCTCCTGCCGTTCTCGCCGAACGGCAAGGCGCAGCATATCAAAGGCTTCCTCACCCGCTTCGCGCGCACCGCGCAGAAGACGGCGGACTTCCTCAACCGCGTGGCGCAGCTGGGCATGCCGCTGGTGGGCGTCGATCCGGCGCTGGTGCTCTGTTACCGCGATGAGTACAAGCAGACGCTCGGCGACAAGCGCGGCGATTTCCAGGTGCTGTTAGTCCATGAGTGGTTGCCGAAGGCCCTAACCAGCGACGCCCGTCCCGATCTGGGCGGTGAGCCCTGGTACCTGTTCGGTCACTGTACCGAAGTGACCGCGCTACCGGCGGCGACAAAGCAGTGGGCAGATATTTTTGCCCACTTCGGCGCGAAGCTGGAAAACGTCAGCGTTGGGTGTTGCGGGATGGCTGGCACCTATGGTCATGAAGTGAAAAACCACGCCAACTCGTTGGCCATTTACGCGCTCTCCTGGCAGCAGGCGATGCAGCGGCTGCCGCGAAACCGCTGTCTGGTGACGGGCTACTCCTGCCGCAGTCAGGTGAAGCGTATTGAAGGTAGCGGCGTTCGCCACCCGCTGCAGGCGTTACTGGAGATAATCGGATGATTTGGAAACGTCAGGCCACGCTGGAGCAGCTCAACCGGCTCGGTGAGGGGAACATGGTAGGGCTGCTCGATATTCGCTTTGAGACCGTTACCGACGATACGCTGGAGGCCACTATGCCGGTCGATAGCCGCACACAGCAGCCGTTTGGCCTGCTGCACGGCGGAGCGTCGGTGGTGCTGGCGGAGACCCTGGGGTCGGTGGCAGGCTATCTGTGCAGCGAAGGCGAACAAAAGGTGGTGGGGCTGGAGGTTAACGCCAACCACATCCGTTCGGCGCGCGGGGGCCGGGTGCGCGGCGTCTGCAAAGCGCTGCACGTCGGGACGCGCCATCAGGTCTGGCAAATTGAAATCTTCGACGAACAGTCGCGGTTATGTTGTTCATCACGACTAACCACCGCGGTAATATAAGCCGCATGGCGGGAGGCGAATAGCCTCCCTTTTTTTAAGGTAATAAGCGAGAGCCGGCCTGCCAGAGCCAGAGAGGTTGTCACAAGATCAGCCGGGCGTCGGCAGGGAATTATCTAATATTTATATTATTACCGATCCACTCTCGTTATTTATGCTACTCTTTTCAATACTAAATGCTTAAAGGTAACAAGAGGACGGTTAACCATGGGTATTCTTTCCTGGATCATTTTTGGACTTATTGCCGGTATTTTAGCCAAGTGGATTATGCCGGGAAAAGATGGCGGCGGATTTATCGTGACCGTTATTTTGGGGATCATCGGCGCCGTGGTCGGCGGCTGGATCAGTACCCTGTTTGGTTTTGGCAAGGTCGATGGGTTTAATTTCGGCAGCTTCGTGGTAGCGGTTATCGGTGCGCTGGTGGTACTGTTTATCTACCGGAAAGTGCGTAGCTAATTTTCAGCTGATCAGCTGTAAATAAATACATAAAAGCTGCCGCGATATGCGGCAGCTTTTTTATTGCTGACAGATGACAGCGTAGATCTCCTTTGGGCTATTGTCTGTCGGTTCCCTCGCCAACCGGCACCACCTCAACGTGCACTTCGTAGTGTTTCGCCTGGCCGGCGGGGATCAGCGCGGTCAGTTTGTTAATGGTTTCCGCTGGCGTATCGGTTGCTACCGTGGCTGAAAACAGCACCGGTCTGTGCGGCGGAAGCTGCGGCGGGAACGGCGGCAGGGGGCCACGATCCCTCTCCATCGGCGGGCGGACTCCGTTATCGACGACAGGCGCCGGGACGTCGGTTTTATCAGCCGCAAAGGCGCTGGCGGCGGTAACGGTGGCGATAGCGAACAGGGCAAGCAGAGCTTTTTTCATCCGGGATTCCTCAATAAGCAAGTCCCAAAAGAGTAGAGGGTGCCGGCAGGCGGAACAATCCCAGGCGGCGCGAATCCTCTGAATCTTCTTTTTTCCTCGCGAATGTGGAGGTCAGATGAGAGCGAGTGTCATTGCGTTCGGGAGCCTCTTAATTCAGCAGTACGCTCATAATCAGCAGTACGGCCATGCACATCGACATAATACTGATATCAACAATCATTCTGTACGACAAAAGCTCCAGCTAAACGGGTACGGCGGGCAGGTAAGCCCATCTTATAGTGGTTAAAGAGTGTACCCTGCCTACTTCCATTGAACAAACGTTTATTGACTAATATTGTCGGCCTGCGTCGGCCATCGGCCACCGCCTGGAGCAACATGAGGATGGCTCATGTTGCATTGAATTTAAGTCGCTTTCCCTCCAGCGCTGACTCTGGCAAAAATAGGTTCATTAACGAATCAACAACATTTACCGGTTGAAGCGCGCCCGGCCTGACTCCGCGTCGCCAGGCTGGTGGAGAGTATTCCGCCGGGTTCGCTTTATGCCCGCCATCAGGATGGACAATCGCCATGAATAATAAATTTACCTATACGATTAAGCGCACCCGGTTTGATGAAAACTATAACCCTGCGGAAAATACGCGTATTACCACCAACTTCGCTAATTTAGCCAGAGGGGTGAACCGTGAGGAAAATCTGCGCAATACGTTAATCATGATGAATAACCGTTTTAATAGCCTGGCCCACTGGGATAATCCCCATAACGATCGCTATGCGGTGGAACTGGATATTATTTCTGTCGAGATGAATATTGCTCAGGATAGCGCCAGCTTCCCGGTGATTGAGATCCTGCAAACGCATATTGTCGATAAAAAGAGCGGGGAGCGTCATGCCGGTATCGTCGGCAATAACTTCTCCTCCTATGTGCGGGATTACGATTTTAGCGTACTGCTTCTGGAACATAATAAGGACCAGAGTCGCTTCAGCGTACCGGAAAACTTTGGCGAGCTGCACGGCAATATCTTTAAGGATTTTGTGCAATCCAGCGCCTGGCGCGCCAACTTCAGCAAGGCGCCGGTGATTTGCCTGAGCGTCTCCAGTAAAGATGTTTACCATCGCACCGGTAACGAACATCCGGTCCTCGGCATTGAATATGCTCAGGAAGGCGTCTCGCTGACCGAGCGCTATTTCAGCAAAATGGGGCTGCAGGTACGCTATTTTATGCCAAAAAACAGCGTCGCGCCGTTGGCCTTTTATTTTACCGGCGATCTGCTCAGCGATTACACCAGCCTGGAACTGATCGCCACCATCAGCACGATGGAGACGTTTCAGAAAATATATCGCCCGGAGATCTACAATGCCAACTCCCCGGCGGGGCAATACTATCAGCCCAATCTCAGCCACCTGGATCATTCATTAACGAAAATCGTCTATGACCGGGAAGAGCGCAGCCTGTTGGCGATTGAGCAGGGGAAATTTACACAACAACATTTTATCAACCCGCACAAGACGTTGCTTGAGCAATGGTCTGCTAATTTCGCGCTTTGCTAAACCCATATAAAAGGCTAATGACTATGAAAACATGGCTTCCGACATCGACCGCCGGCAGTTTACCGAAACCTTCCTGGCTGGCGCAGCCAGAGACCCTGTGGTCGCCCTGGAAACTGTCCAGCGAAGAATTACTGGCCGGCAAGCGCGACGCCTTGCGGTTATCCCTCGACGACCAGCTGCGCGCCGGGATCGATATTGTCAGCGACGGCGAGCAAACGCGGCAGCACTTTGTCACCACCTTCATCGAGCATCTCAGCGGGGTGGATTTTGCCAAACGCGAGATCGTGAAAATTCGTAACCGCTATGAGGCCAGTGTTCCGACGGTGGTGGGCGCCGTGGAGCGCCAGAAACCGGTCTTCGTGGAGGACGCTCGCTATCTGCGGCAGCTCACCAGTCAGCCGATCAAATGGGCGCTTCCGGGCCCGATGACCATGATCGACACGCTGTATGACAACCACTATAAAAGCCGGGAAAAGCTGGCCTGGGAATTTGCCAAAATCCTCAATCAGGAAGCGAAAGAGTTAGAGGCTGCGGGGGTTGATATTATTCAGTTCGATGAGCCGGCCTTTAACGTCTTCTTCGATGAGGTCAACGACTGGGGGATCGCCGCCTTAGAACGAGCCACCGAAGGGCTGAAGTGTGAGACAGCGGTGCATATCTGCTACGGCTATGGCATCAAGGCCAATACCGACTGGAAAAAGACGCTGGGCTCCGAGTGGCGACAGTATGAAGAGGCTTTCCCGCAGCTGCAGAAATCGTCCCTTGATATTATCTCTCTCGAGTGCCACAACTCGCGCGTGCCGATGGATCTGCTGGAGTTGATCCGCGGTAAAAAGGTGATGGTCGGGGCGATCGATGTCGCCAGCCATGCTATCGAAACCCCGGAAGAGGTGGCTGGAACCCTGCGCAAGGCGCTGGCGTTCGTCGATGCCGACAAACTCTACCCGTCCACCAACTGCGGTATGGCGCCGCTGCCGCGCCATGTCGCGACCGGCAAACTGCACGCCCTGAGCGCCGGCGCCGAGATTATTCGTCGCGAGCTGGCGGCAAAGTAAGGCGGGGCGCGCCCGTTATCTTCCCCAGGCGGTGTACTTTATCGTCGGTTCCCTTCCAGAGCGGGCTGTCGCCCGCTCTGCGTCATGTTGCCGCCAGCGGGCGACAGATTGCCCGCAGGGCGACGGCGCTGCACAGCGGAAACAGCGCCAGCAGAAGCCAGGGATAAACCGCCTGCGGCGAGGGAATGAGCGCCTGGTCAAGCAAATGACCGAGCAGTAAATTCCCGGCTAACACCGCGCACCCTCCTGCGGTGGCGAGCGCTCCGTAGTGGGCGCCCAGCGTCGACTCCTCGGCGAACAGCGGGATCAGATCCTTGGCTGCGGGCACTAACAGCATCTGGCCGAGGGTGAGCAGCGTGACAAAACCAGCCGCCGGCATTAACCGCAGCCAACCTTCGGCGGGTGGGGCGGCGGCGAATAACGCCACGCTGGCAAAGGAAGCCGACAGCAGCAGAAAGCCCACCGGCAGGATGCGCACGGCGCCCATTCGCCGGGCGAAGCGGGCGAGAGGGAGCTGGAGGGTGATAATCAACAGCGAGGCCAGCATAAAGAGCGGCGCCAGATCCTGCTCGCGGCCGCCGGAACGTTGGATCTCCACCGGCAGGGCGAGGTACAGTTGGTTGTAGCTCAACAGCCATGAGCTGTAGGCGAGAATAAACGCGACAAAGCGCGGCTGGCGCAAAGGCGTCCACCATGGGACTCGTCTGCGCGTTGTTGTCGTGTGCCCGTCGGCGGGCAGACAGAAAAAGAGCACCGCCAGCGCCAGAAGAAATATTCCCGCGCCGGCGAGGGCGATATGCCGAAAGCCGATCCCGCTCAGCACGCCTCCGGCCACCGGGCCGATCACCGCTCCCAGTTCACCGCATACCGCAAACAGCGCAAACCACTCGGCGCGACTGCGTTTCCCGTTGGCCTGGCTGAGGGTACCGGCCCGCGCCAGCAGGGCCTCTATCGACGGGGAGAACAGGGCGCCGCCGACGCCGGTCAGGCAGGCGCCGAGGATAATGGGCCACAGCGACGCCCCGCACGCCAGCAGGAGAAAACCGGCGACGCGAACGACGCAGCCGGCGAGAATGATCGCCTTAGCGCCATAGCGGTCGGCCAGCGTCCCGCCGAGGATAAACATGCCCTGCTGAGAGAAGGTACGCAGCCCGAGGATCAGGCCGATAAGTCCGCCTGAGAGCAGCATGTCGTCGCGCAGGAAGAGGGCGAGGAAAGGAACGACCGCGTAAAAGCCAATATTAAAAACGAACTGGCTTCCCAGTAACACCGGAGGCCAGAGGGTTGCCGCAGGGCGCAGGGAGAAAAGAGGCATATCCGCCCAACCTAAACGATGAAATGAATGTGCTTTTTGCCGTGGTAAGGGGAGATCTCGATTTTGGTTTTCACCCGGAAAACGTCCCACAGCAGCGCTTCGGACAAAATCTCCTCCGGCGTCCCGCTGGCGAGGATCTGCCCCTGCTGCATCACGATCAGCGAATCGCAGAACATCGCGGCATGGTTAAGATCGTGAATGGCCACAATGCTGGTAACCGGCAGCTCGCTGATCAACTGCATTAACTGCATCTGATGGTGTATATCCAGATGGTTGGTCGGCTCATCCAGCAGGATTTCGCTCGGGCTCTGCGCCAGCGCGCGGGCGATATGCACCCGCTGCCGCTCGCCGCCGGAGAGGCTTAACCATCCCTGTTCGCTTTTCTCCAGCATCGCTACCCGCTGCAGCGCGGCGGCAATCGCCTCGTCATCCTGAGCGCTCCAGTTTGAGAACGGAGAGTGGTGGGGAATGCGTCCCAGGCGCACGACGTCGCGCACCCGCATATCGGCCTCGGTCATGCCGTGTTGCTCGACGAAAGCCACGCGGCGGGCGAGCTGCTTTTTCGCCATCCGGGCGATATCCTGGCCGTCGAGGGTGACGCGACCTGCATCCGGGCGGCGCAGGCCCGCCAGAACGCGCAGCAGCGAGGATTTGCCGCAGCCGTTGGGCCCCAGCAGTCCGACCGTTTCGCCGCGCGGCACCCGCAGCGAGACATTATTGACGATGACCTTTTTGCCTGCCTTCCAGGTGATATTTTCAGCGCAAATACTCATCACTTATTCCTTGAGCGGTAGATAATCACGGCAAAGAAAGGCACCCCAACCAGGGCGGTTACTACCCCAACGGGCAGACTTTGCGGGGCAATCAGCAGGCGCGACGCAATGTCCGCCAGTACCATCAATATCGCCCCTGCCAGCGCGCTGGCGATCAGCAACGTTCGGTGCAGCGGGCCAAAGAAGAAACGCATCACGTGCGGCACCACCAGGCCAACAAAGCCGATTGAGCCGGCCATGCTGACGATGGTGGCGGTGATCAGCGCCGCAGTGGTGAAGAGGATCAGGCGCACGCGCGGCACAGCAATCCCCAGCGAGGCGGCGGCATCGTCGCCGAAGGTGAACGCGTCCAGCGCCCGGGCATACCACAGGCAGACCGCCAGACCCGCGAGCACCACCACGATGACCAACTGGAATTCGGGCCAGCGAACGCCGCTGAAGCTGCCCAGCAGCCAGAACATCACATCGCGCGCCTGCTGCGCGCTGGCGGAGGTGCTGATGGTATAGGCCGTGATGGCGTTAAATAACTGCGAGGCGGCGACGCCCGCCAGAATGGTTCGCTCATTACCGCCGCGCGCGCCGTTAGTCAGCAAGGCGACAAAGGCGAAGGCGGCGAAGGCCCCGGCAAAGGCCCCGGCCGAGAGGGAAATTGCGCCAGCGCCAAGGCCCAGCACCACGATCGATACCGCGCCGGTGGAGGCCCCGGCGGAGACGCCGAGGACGTAGGGTTCGGCGAGGGCATTCTTCAGCAGGCTTTGCAGCACGACGCCGCAGATAGCGAGGCCGGCGCCGCAGCAGGCGGCGACCAGCGCGCGGCTGAGGCGGAAATCCCAGATAACGCTCTCATAGATACGGTTGAGCGGCTCAGCGGTTAAGCCGGTTCTGTTGCTGATAGCGTAAAAGACATTCTGCAGCGGGATGGCCAGCTCGCCGACGCTGACGCCCACCGCTATCACCAGCGCCAGCACGATCGCTGCCAGTAAACACCAGCCGGTGAGCAGTATGCTGCGGCGCGTCTCAATCGCGGCGACGCTCATCAGTTCAGCCCCATTTTTCTCAGCTGCTCGCCCACCTGTTCCGCGCCGTAAAGCGTGCGAATGGTCGGATTCATCGCCTGACCGTCCATGACCACGATATGGCCTTTTTTCACCGCCTCCAGCTGGCTGACGGCGGGATCGCTTTTGAGGAATTTGATCTTCTCCTCGGCCTTATCCAGCGCCCAGCGGTTACGGTCCAGGCTGGCGACCACGATCACATCCGGGTTGGCGGCAATAATGCTCTCCCAGCTCACCGTGGGCCACTCGGTTTCGGAGGTAATCGCATTATGTCCGCCCAGCACGCTGGCGATAAATCCGGAGGCGCTGTTTTTGCCGCCGACATAGGCATCGGCCGAAGGTGAGGCGCTGGAGAACCAGAAGACGAAGGAGAGATCCTTTTTGTTTTTACCAAATTCGTGGCGCAGGTCGGCTTCACGTTTTTTGAAATCGGCAATCAGCGCCTGACCACGATCTTCGACGTTGAAAATGCGGGCGAAATCGCTAATTTCCTGATACAGCCAGGTCATATCCCACAGCTTTTGCCGGCTGCCGTACATGTCGCCGGTGGCCTTTTTAGTGGCGCACATCCCCGGTGAGACGTAGCTGTTTACGCCGACGGTGGCGAGATCTTCACGCCTGGCGACTTTGCTTTCCGGCCCCAGCAGCAGCGGCAACTGGGCGGGAACGAAATCAGGATTTTGCGCCAGCACCGATTCCAGGCTCGGAATTTCCACCGTCAAGGTTTTAATCTTCGCGTTTTGCTCAGCCAGCTGCGGTAAAACGCTGGTCGGCCAGAAGGCGCTGGCGACCACCTGCTTTTGCAGCCCGAGCAGCAGCAGAATTTCGACCGTATTTTGCCCCAGCGCGACCACGCGCTCCGGCGGCCGGGTGAAGGTCTCCTGATAGCCGCAGTTTTCAATCGTCAGGGGGTAGGTTGTTGCCAGCGCGGAACTGACGGCGGTGAACATCAAGCCTAACGCGCAAAGGACCTTCTTCATTAAACGCTATCCTTGTAAACAGGCGAGTGGATGACCAGCAAATGGGAGTAATGCAAATGAAACTCATTATTGGGGCGGGGTTTTATACAATGCCATATTTACAGTGTCAATGAGTGACTATTTCCGCAGGCAATGAAATGCCCGCGCGATGGGCGGGTCAGCTCGCCAGTGGGCCACGAATATACGCCTGCAACCCCTGGGCGAGAAAATCAAATACCCGCTTACAGGCAGGGCTGTGGCGCAGATCCTCATGCATTACCAGCCAGGTATCAAGATACAGAGAAAAGTCGGCCGCCAGCACTCGCTGCAGGGGAATGATGCCATCCGCAAGAGGCGCCTGGCAGATGCCGATCCCCGCTCCGGCGCGGATCAGGCTCAACTGGGCGAGGTCGCTATCGGTCCGCATCGCGAAGGCCTCGCGCTGAAAACGGGGGTAAGCCTGCAGGGCCCGGCGAACGAGAGGGGTGGCGCTATCGAAACCAATCAGCGCGTGGCTGGCCAGATCGTCGAGGGTCGCGGGCAGGCCCTGGCGCGTCAGGTAGGCGGCGGTGGCATGTAACCCAAGCTCAATCCTGCCGAGACGGCGGGCGATAAGCTGCTCCTGCTGCGGGGCGACCATCCGCACCGCGATATCCGCCTCCCGGTGAAGCAGATCCTGAAATCGATTGGAGAGCATCAGTTCGATGACGATATTCGGGCACGCTTGCCTGAGCCGGGCAACCAGCGGCGGCAGCACCTCGGCGCCGACTACCTCGCTGGCGGCCACCCGCACCACGCCACGCAGATCGGCTCTGTCGCGACTAAAGTTGGCCGCCGTGCGTTCCAGCGCCCGGGCGGTGTTGTCCATCGCCTCGGCGTGCACCCGCAGCGCCAGCGCCGCGTCGGTCGCCAGCAGGCCGGTTTGCGAGCGGGTAAATAAGGCCTGGCCGAGGGCGGCCTCCAGCCCGGCAATATGGCGCCCCGCCGTCGGCTGAGTGATGTTCAGGGTACGCGATGCGCCCGATAAAGAGCCTTCCTGCAGGACGGCGAGAAAGGTTCGGTACCACTCCCAGGGAATAGAGGTATTCATACAAATATGTATAGCCGATCGACGATGGTATGCAATTTCATTTGATATGAGCCGCAGGTAGGCTGTCAAGCATCCATTAGCGAACGGGGAAAGAGGATGAACAGCAGCGGCAAGGTACTTATTCTGGGAGCAAGCGGGGGCATCGGCGGGGAAGTGGCGCGCCGGCTGGTGGCAGACAACTGGCAGGTTCGGGCGCTGAAGCGCGGCGCCCGGATGCGTGATCCCGAAGATGGCATACAGTGGATAGCCGGCGACGCGCTGGATGGCGGCCAGGTCGCGGCGGCGGCTGCCGGTTGCGACGTCATCGTCCATGCGGTGAATCCGCCGGGCTACCGGCACTGGCGGCAACAGGTACTGCCTATGCTGCGCAACACCCTGCAGGCCGCCGAACGGCAGCGGGCGCTTGTAGTCCTGCCCGGCACGGTCTACAACTATGGACCGGATGCCTTTCCGCTGATTGCTGAAGAGGCCGCACAACAGCCGGTGACCCGCAAAGGCGCTATCCGGGTGGCGATGGAGCTGGCGCTGAAGGATTACGTGCAGCGCGGCGGCCGGGCGTTGATTGTTCGGGCGGGCGATTTTTTTGGTCCACGCGCCGGAAATAACTGGTTTTCGCAGGGGCTGGTCAAGCCTGGTCAGCTTCCCCGCATCATTAGCTACCCGGGGACGATCGGCGTCGGGCATCAGTGGGCCTGGCTGCCCGACGTCGCCGCCACCATTGCCGCGCTGCTGGCCCGCAGGCATGAGCTTGAGCCGTTCGCCCGCTTTCATATGCAGGGCCACTGGGACCCGGACGGCAGCGAAATGAGTCAGGCGATCCAGCGGGTGGTCGCCCGCTATGGCGGCAGGGCGGTAGTGAAGTCCTTTCCCTGGTGGCTGGTGAAGATGGCGGCGCCCTTCAACGCCACCCTGCGCGAAATGGTCGAGATGCATTATCTCTGGCGTCTGCCGGTACGCCTGCGCAACGATAAACTGGTTGATTTTTTAGGCGCGGAACCGCATACCCCGCTCGACAGCGCGGTGTATCAGACGCTGCAAGGCCTGGGTTGTCTGCCCGCCGGCGCGATAAACCAAGAGGCGGGTGAGGCGTAACGCGGCAAGAGGATCACAGAGCGGGGTGTTATTGTGACCAAATCATAATAACGTCACTCGTTGTCAAACGATAACGATCGCATTAAGCTAAACGGATGACGAAAAATACCCCCACCCCTGCAAGCCGTGGTCCCCATGACCACAGCGTTCGGGACCAGATTCTTGACGCGGCCATGGCGCACTTTAGTCGCTATGGCTATGAGAAAACGACGGTCACCGATCTCGCCAAAGCGATAGGCTTTTCCAAAGCCTATATCTATAAATTCTTTGACTCCAAGCAGGCGATTGGCGAGGCGATTTGCGCCAGCCGGCTGGAGAAGATCATGGTGGCCGTCAGCGAGGCCATCGCCGATGCGCCGTCCGCCAGCGAGAAACTGCGCCGCCTGTTCCGGGCGCTGACCGAGGCCGGCAGTGAACTGTTTTTCGAGGATCGCAAACTGTACGACATCGCCGCCGTCGCGGCGCGCGATAAATGGCCTTCAACGGAACAGTATGCCGGTCATCTGCAGCAGCTGATTGGTCAAATCCTTGTCGAAGGCCGCCAGGCGGGTGAGTTCGAGCGCAAAACCCCGCTGGATGAAGCGACCCTGGCGGTGTATATGGTGATGTGTCCTTTCATCAATCCGGTGCAGTTGCAATACAATCTCGACACCGCGCCCACCGCGGCGGTGCTGCTTGCCTCCCTGATCCTGAGAAGTCTCTCCCCCTGATTAGTGACTATTGACTTTATTGGTCACTAGTCTGAGAATGCGGTCACCATCCGGTCTTTTCATTAAGGTGACCCATGCTCAGGCTCAACGCCGTCCATCTTGCCGTCTGCCTCCTGCCGCTGGCCCTCGCGGGCTGCGGCGAACCTGCCGATCATGACGACCCCTGCATCCGGCCGCCGCTGGTCCGGGTGGCGACCGTCGAGCGCGCGGAGGCCGGCTCGCGGGCCTTTACCGGCGTGGTAGTGGCCCGAACCCAAAGCGACCTCGGCTTCAGGGTGGCGGGAAAAGTGCTTGAACGGCGGGTGGAAACCGGGCAGAGCGTCAAGCGCGGTCAGCTGCTGCTGCGCCTGGATCCGGCTGATCTAGCCTTGCAGGCGCAGTCCCAACAGAGGGCCGTAGATGCCGCGCGGGCGCGGGCCAAAAAGGCGGCCAACGATCTGGCCCGCTATCGCGGCCTGGTGGCGAGCGGCGCCATCTCTGCCGCGGAATTCGACCAGATTAACGCGACAGCAGAGGCGGCGAGAGCCGACCTCAGCGCGGCCCAGGCGCAGGCCAATATGGCGCAAAACGCCACCGGCTATGCCGGACTGCTGGCGGATGCTGACGGCGTGGTGGTGGAAACCCTCGCTGAGCCGGGGCAGGTGGTCAGCGCCGGGCAGGTGGTGATCCGCCTGGCGCGGGCGGGGCAGCGCGAAGCGCGGGTGCAACTGCCGGAGACGCTGCGCCCGGCGGTCGGCAGCGAGGCGCTGGCGACACGCTATGGCAGCGAATCTCAGCCGGTCACGGCGACCCTGCGCCTGCTTTCGGACGCGGCTGACGCCACCACCCGCACCTTTGAAGCGCGCTATGTGCTGAACGGCGCGCTGGCGAATGCCCCGCTGGGGTCTACCGTGACCCTGCGCATCGGCAACGACCAGGCGCCAGGCCAGGTGCTGGCGGTGCCCCTGGCGTCGGTCTACGATCCGGGTAACGGCCCTGGCGTCTGGCGCATTGCCTCTCGTCCGGCCACCGTCTCCTGGCAACCGGTAACTGTGCTCGGCCTGGATGATGAAACCGCGCGGGTGACCGGCCCGCTGAAGCCCGGCGAGCCGATCGTCGCCCTGGGCGCCCATCTTCTGCACCAGGGCGAGGCGGTGCGTCTGGCGGAACGACGCGAGCATAATGCCGCCGGGAGCCAGCCATGAGCGCCGGGCGTTTTAATCTCTCCGCGCTGGCCGTCCGCGAGCGGTCGGTGACTCTGTTTTTGATTATCCTTATCTCCGTCGCCGGGCTGGTGGCGTTCTTCGGACTCGGGAGAGCGGAAGATCCGCCCTTTACGGTCAAGCAAATGACGGTCATTACCGTCTGGCCCGGCGCCACCGCGCAGGAGATGCAGGATCAGGTCGCCGAGCCGCTGGAAAAACGGCTCCAGGAGTTAAAGTGGTACGATCGCACGGAGACCTATACCCGCCCTGGCATGGCGTTGATCACCCTGTCGCTGCAGGATCAGACCCCGCCTTCCGAGGTGCCGGAGCAGTTTTATCAGGCGCGCAAGAAGCTGGGCGACGAGGCGAAAAATCTGCCTGCCGGCGTCTCCGGCCCGATGATGAATGACGAATTCGCCGACGTCACCTTTGCGCTCTTTGCCCTGAAGGCGCGGGGAGAGCCGCCGCGGCAGCTGGTGCGTGACGCCGAAGCCTTCCGCCAGCAGTTGCTGCATGTTCCCGGGGTGAAAAAAGTGAATATTCTCGGCGAACAGGCGGAGCGCATTTATCTCTCCTTTTCTCATGACCGTCTCGCCACCCTGGGTCTCTCGCCGGAGGCGATTTTTGCCGCGCTGAACAGCCAGAATGTGCTGACCGCCGCCGGGGCTATCGAGACCCGGGGCGGGCAGATCTTTATCCGCCTCGATGGGGCATTTGACCGCCTGCAGCAGATCCGCGACACGCCGATTATTGCCGGGGGCAGAACGCTGAAACTGGCCGATGTCGCCACGGTTGAGCGGGGGTACGAAGATCCCGCCACCTTCCTGATCCGCCATCAGGGCGAACCGGCGCTGCTGCTGGGCGTGGTGATGCGTGAGGGCTGGAATGGTCTGGCGCTGGGAAAAGCGCTGGATGCCGAAACGTCCAGCATCAATCAGAACCTGCCGCTCGGCATGTCGTTGAGCAAAGTGACCGATCAGTCGGTGAATATCAGCGCCGCGGTCGATGAGTTCATGATCAAATTCTTTGTCGCCCTGCTGGTGGTGATGGCGGTGTGCTTTGTCAGCATGGGGTGGCGCGTGGGCGTGGTGGTCGCGGCGGCGGTGCCTTTAACCCTCGCCGTGGTGTTTGTGGTGATGGCGGCGACCGGCAAAAACTTCGACCGCATCACTCTCGGCTCGCTGATCCTCGCCCTGGGGCTGCTGGTGGATGATGCCATCATTGCCATCGAAATGATGGTGGTCAAAATGGAGGAGGGGTATGACCGCCTCAAAGCCTCGGCCTATGCCTGGAGCCATACCGCCGCGCCCATGCTGGCCGGTACCCTGGTGACGGCCGTGGGCTTTATGCCCAATGGATTTGCGCAGTCCACCGCCGGGGAGTACGCCAGCAATGTGTTCTGGATCGTCGGTATCGCGCTGATTGCCTCCTGGATGGTGGCGGTGATTTTTACCCCCTGGCTGGGGGTGCACCTGTTGCCGGACAGAAAGCCCGCGCCGGCCACGCCGCGCTGTATGACACCCCGCGCTATCAGCGCTTCCGTCGGCTGCTGACCCGGGTTATTGCTCACAAATGGCGCGTGGCCGCCGGGGTGGTGGCGCTGTTTATCGTGGCGATCCTGGGCATGAGCGTGGTGAAAAAGCAGTTTTTCCCCACCTCCGATCGTCCGGAAGTGCTGGTTGAAGTGCAGCTGCCTTACGGGTCGTCGATTAGCCAGACCAGCGCCGCGGCGGCGAAAATTGAGCACTGGCTGCAGCGGCAGCCGGAGGCGAAGATTGTCACCAGCTATATCGGCCAGGGCGCGCCGCGCTTTTACCTGGCGATGGCTCCGGAATTGCCCGATCCCTCCTTCGCCAAACTGGTGGTGTTGACCGACGGGCAGGGTGCCCGCGAGGCGCTCAAGCGGCGGCTGCGGGAGGCGGTGGCCAATGGCCTGGCGCCGGAGGCGCGGGTGCGCGTCACTCAGCTGGTGTTTGGCCCTTATTCGCCTTATCCGGTCGCCTGGCGGGTGATGGGGCCCGATCCGCACGCTCTGCTCGACATCGCCGAGCGGGTTAAATCGGTGCTGCAGGCCAGTCCGCTGATGCGCACCGTCAATACCGACTGGGGTTCGCGGGTACCGGTGATGCATTTCAGCCTCAATCAGGACCGGCTGCAGGCGAGCGGACTCAGCTCCCAGTCCGTCGCCCAGCAGCTGCAGTTCCTGCTGTCAGGGATCCCGATCACCACCGTCCGGGAAGATATTCGCGCCGTGCAGGTGATCGGCCGCGCGGCGGGCGACATCCGTCTGGATCCGGCGAAAATCGCCGACTTCACCCTGGTGGGCAGCGGCGGGCAGCGGGTTCCCTTGTCACAGATTGGCGACGTGTCGATCAGGATGGAGGACCCGCTGCTTCGCCGTCGCGACCGCACGCCGACCATCACCGTCCGCGGAGATGTTGCGGAGAACCTGCAGCCGCCGGATGTCTCCACCGCGCTGATGAAGCCGCTGCAGCCCATTATCGACTCGCTGCCGCCTGGCTATCGCATCGAGACGGCGGGGTCGATTGAGGAATCCGGCAAGGCCACCCGGGCGATGGTGCCGTTATTTCCGATAATGATCGCCCTCACGCTGCTGATCATTATCCTGCAGGTGCGTTCGCTGTCGGCGATGGTCATGGTTTTCCTGACCGCGCCGCTGGGGCTGATTGGCGTGGTCCCGACGCTGCTGCTGTTCAATCAGCCGTTTGGCATCAATGCCCTGGTGGGCCTGATCGCCCTGTCGGGGATCCTGATGCGCAATACGCTGATTCTGATTGGCCAAATCCATCATAACCAACAGGCGGGGCTCGATCCGTTCCACGCGGTGGTGGAGGCGACGGTGCAGCGCGCCCGCCCGGTTCTGCTGACCGCGCTGGCGGCGATCCTGGCGTTCATTCCGCTCACTCATTCGGTCTTCTGGGGAACGCTCGCCTATACGCTGATTGGCGGGACGCTGGGGGGAACCATCATGACCCTTATCTTCCTGCCGGCCATGTACGCGATCTGGTTCCGCATCCGTCCGGAGAACACGCTACAACAGACAGAGTTGCACCTTCAGAGGTAATTCCACTTTGCCGGACCTGGGCGAGGCACATGGCCAGGCCAGGTCCCGGGCAGCGTCAGGCGGGTAAGGATACCGGCACCGCATGAGTGCGGTGTTGATCCTGTTCGAGGCGATCAAGGCAATCGAGGCTGATGGCCGATGGCGAGGTCGCGCCGGTGAGGGTCATGGTAACCTTCATATCCTCGGCAAATAAGCGCAGCAGATGCGCCACGCCCGCTTCGCCCGCCGCGGCCAGGGCATAAATATAGGCCCGACCGAGCAGCACGCCTTTCGCGCCGAGGGCCAGCAGACGTATAACGTCCACGCCGGAGCGCACCCCGGAATCGGCAAGCACTGTCAGATCGTCGCCGACCGCATCCACCACCCTGGGCAGCGCCCGGGCGGTGGGGATGGCGCCATCGAGCTGTCTGCCGCCATGATTTGACACCACAATACCATCGGCGCCCAGCCGCACGGCATTGCGCGCATCGTCGGCATCGAGGATCCCTTTGATGATTAATTTTCCTTGCCAGCTGTCGCGGATCCACTCCAGATCGTGCCAGGCGATGGACGGGTCGAAGTTGTTGCTGATGAACCCCATATAGTCGTCCATGGTCATTTTGTGGCCGGTGTAGGCTTCGATATTACCAAACGACAGGGGTCTGCCCGCCAGCCCGACGTTCATCGCCCAGCGCGGATGGGTGCAAGCCTGGAGATATTGTCGCAGGGTGGCGTGCGGCCCGGACATCCCTGAGCGGTTATCGCGATACCGCGAGCCGGGGATTGGCATATCGACGGTAAATACCAGGGTTTTCATGCCAGCGGCCCAGGCGCGCTCCAGCGCGTTACGCATATAGCCGCGATCTTTGAGTACGTACAGCTGGGACCAGAGCGCGCCGCTGGCGTGGCTCGCCACCTCTTCAATCGAGCAGACCGACACGGTGGATAAGGTGTACGGGATCCCGGCGCGGGAGGCGGCGCGGGCCGCCTGGACTTCGCCGCGGCGGGCGTACATCCCGGTGGCGCCGACGGGCCCCAGCGCCACGGGCATCGCCCATGGGGCATCAAGGATCGTGGTCGCCAGCGTCGGTTCGCCGGCCCCGCACAGTACGCGCTGGCGAAGAGCTACCGAGGCAAGCTCGGCGGCGTTGGCGTTCATGGTGTTTTCCGCCACCGCGCCACCGTCAATATAATCGAAAAGGAAGCGGGGCAGACGACGACGAGCGGCTTCGCGATAATCGCTGGGGGCTGAAACAATCATTATTATGTCCTTATGTTTTTTAACCTTAGTGGATGTTCTGCAGGTAAAAAAACTATAGGCCTCTAAAAACCGGCGAGGAAATGAAATATTAGCATTCCCACTATTCCCTCATGGAATAATCTGCGTTGCACTCTGTGGTTGTTATTTTCTTTTAATGCTAACCGGTAAGGACATTATTTTTTGCGCCGGGCGCGGATTGGGCACAATAAATCAGCCTTACGCCAGGCGACAGCACTGAAAAGGGGAAGGAGAGATCAGCCCGGCGCCAGGGAATACGCGCGCAGAAAGACGTCCAGGGCGCGCTCAACCCGCTGTTTGATTTCGTCGTCGGACAGCGGAGGTCTTGCGCCAAGTTTTATCGCCAGGCTGGTCATTCCCAGCCATAAACCGGCCAGTTCGTCGGCAGCCTCCTGCGGATCGCAGGCTCGTAAAATACCGGCTTCGATCGCCTCGGCGATGATCGCTTCCAGCATCTGCTGCGCGCGCCCCGGCCCGGCGGCGTAAAAGCGGCCGGGGAGATCGGGGTGACGCACGGCAGCCGAGGCGATCAGTCGGTCCCAGCCGGTCAGTTCCCGCTGGTTGATAAAGCGGACAAAGCGATAGCCAAACGCCGTCAGCACCTCGATCAGCGGCAGATGATGGCGCTGGGCGAAATCATGGTCGCTGATGGTGAGATCCGATTCCTGGCGTAAGACCGCCTCTATCAGATGTTCTTTATCGCTGAAATTGGCATACAGGGTGGCTTTCGCCACCCCGGCTACGCGGGCGATTTCGGCCGTTGTCACCTCCAGGCCCTGTTCCAGAAACAGCTTACGGGCGGCCTGAAGTATCGCCTGCGTTTTCAACGGATCTTTTGGCCGACCTTTCTGACGAGGGGTTTCGCTCATCGCCGATAGCCTGCAAACAGCGCGCTCATAATTAATCCTCCGACCACGGTAATGTGTTCAAGCGCAATATGGAATTCCTCAGTGCGCCGGGGTTCACTGAAGGCCCAGAAGGCGTGTCCCAGCGGAATAGTGAGTAATGTAAACACAATCAGCATCCCCGATCCAATCCAGCCGTAGCCGGCAGGATTAAAAACGATCAGCGCCGAACCCGCCAGCTGGCAAAAAATCGTGCCCGCCGCGAACAAGACCGGCCACGGCAGGCCGACGGTCACCATCTCCTGAACGATCTCCGCGAAATGAAAGACGCCGTAGATGCCTGCCATCCAGAAGAAGAAGGTCACCAGGACGCGAGAGAGACAAAGGGTGATGAAAAATAAGGTCGAATTAGGCATAAGATTTTACGCAATTGATAATTAACAGACCAATGAGTCTAAAAAATAATTTCAAGACTCACAAGTCTGTTAATTGTTCATTAGTGTTATGCCATTGCAATCAGCCGCTTAGTTTGTTTTTCTCCTGCCAGGTGCCCTGCCGCAGGCTTTGCGTCAGACGTAAAGAAGGTGAATTTGAAATTGAGCAGATGGTATCTTTTGCTAGCCTTTCTGAGGAGGACAGACGGAGCGACACCATGAAAGATAAAGATGAACAAACGGCATTGATTGGCATGGCCATCGGCGCGGCGGTCATTAGCTTAGTGGCGACCCAAAAGCAGATTAATCAGGGGAGTATCGTGGATGAACTGGTGAGGCTGGGCAGACAGAAGGGGGACGGGGTAGAGGATGAGGTCTTTGTCCAGGCCGCCCGGCTGGTGAGTAAAGGCACCTAGCCAGCCGGTATCCCGCCTGGCAGCCCCGTTTGCGCGTTTTATTTTGGTTTTTATTCCCCAAATGCGGCCAGGCGAGCGGCGCTTATTCCTTTCCTGAAGCGTTACCGGCGGGCGCTTTCACTACCCGCTTTTTTCTAGCGCATGGCCGGGGCCGCGCCCCGCGCTGGCATGGTCTTTCTGTTACGTTGTCACTTTATGTTCGCCTGCAAAGGATAACCAGCAAGGTGGTCTGCCGCTATTGCATAAATCGGTATTTTCGATACATCTTTGCCATTGCGTGCGGAGATAGAATGATTTCAAAATAACATATTATAAATCAATCCATTAAGTTCTCTTTGCACGCCCTGATAATCCCCGGGCGAGGGTCTATGCTTATAAAAAGCGCTAAATGAGGCAATATCCCTGCTGCAGAAGGGTTGAAGTGATAATCATTATCACTAACATGGCGGTATGCCTTGATGGCGCCAACCTGGAGGTCTATCGATGGAAGTACAAGCAGGAACTTTTAATCCCGCCGATTTCAGCTGGCAGGGACTGACCATGACGCCGGCCGCTGCCGCGCATATCCGCGATCTTATGCGCAAGCAGCCGGATAAGAAAGGGCTGCGGCTGGGCATTAAAACCAGCGGCTGCGCTGGTTTTGGCTATGTGCTCGAAATGATTGCCGAGCCGGCGCCCGACGATCTGCTCTTTGAATCTGACGGGGCGAAGCTGTTTGCGCCGCTGCAGGCGATGCCGTTCATCGACGGCACCGAGCTGGATTATGTCCGGGAAGGTTTAAATGAAATCTTTAAATTTCATAACCCGAAAGCGCAGCATGAGTGCGGCTGCGGCGAAAGTTTTGGGGTGCAGGCGGAGTAACTATGTCGCGTAATACTGAAGCAACTGACGATGTCAAAACCTGGACCGGCGGCCCGCTCAACTACAAAGAGGGCTTTTTTACTCGCCTGCAAACCGATGAGCTGGCCAAAGGCATTAATGAAGAAGTCGTTCGGGCTATCTCGGCTCGCCGCAATGAGCCGCAGTGGATGTTGGAGTTTCGTCTGAATGCCTACCGGGCGTGGCTGGAAATGGAGGAGCCGCACTGGCTGAAAGCGCATTACGATAAGCTTAATTATCAGGATTACAGCTACTATTCCGCGCCCTCCTGCGGCAACTGCGATGAGACCTGCGCCTCCGAGCCTGGCGCGGTGCAGCAGACCGGGGCCAATACCTTTCTGACCAGCGAGGTGGAAGAAGCCTTTAACCAGCTGGGCGTGCCGGTACGCGAAGGGCGCGAGGTGGCGGTGGACGCGATATTTGACTCGGTGTCGGTGGCGACCACCTACCGAGAAAAGCTGGCCGAGCAGGGGATCATCTTCTGTTCTTTCGGCGAGGCGATCCACGACCATCCGGAACTGGTGAAAAAGTATCTGGGCACCGTAGTGCCGGGTAATGACAACTTCTTTGCCGCGCTGAACGCCGCGGTGGCTTCGGACGGCACCTTTATCTATGTGCCGAAGGGCGTCCGCTGCCCGATGGAGCTGTCGACCTATTTCCGCATCAACGCCGAAAAGACCGGGCAGTTTGAACGCACCATTCTGGTGGCCGATGAAGGCAGCTACGTCAGCTATATTGAAGGCTGCTCGGCGCCGGTGCGCGACAGCTATCAGCTGCATGCCGCGGTCGTTGAAGTCATCATCCATAAAGACGCGGAAGTGAAATACTCCACGGTGCAGAACTGGTTCCCCGGCGATAACAACACCGGCGGGATCCTCAACTTCGTCACCAAGCGCGCCCTGTGCGAAGGGGAGAACAGCAAAATGTCATGGACCCAGTCGGAAACCGGCTCGGCCATCACCTGGAAATACCCCAGCTGCATCCTGCGCGGCGATAACTCGATCGGCGAATTCTTTTCGGTGGCGCTGACCAGCGGCCATCAGCAGGCGGACACCGGCACCAAAATGATCCATATCGGCAAGAACACCCGCTCGACCATCATCTCGAAAGGGATCTCCGCCGGACACAGTCAGAACAGCTATCGCGGGCTGGTCAAAATCATGCCGACCGCCACCAACGCCCGCAACTATACCCAGTGCGATTCGATGCTGATCGGCCCGGACTGCGGGGCGCATACCTTCCCGTATGTTGAATGCCGCAACAACAGCGCCCAGCTGGAGCACGAGGCGACCACCTCGCGGATTGGCGAAGATCAATTGTTCTACTGCCTGCAGCGCGGGATCAGCGAAGACGATGCCATCTCGATGATCGTCAACGGTTTCTGTAAAGACGTCTTCTCCGAGCTGCCGCTGGAGTTCGCTGTAGAGGCGCAAAAATTGCTGGCCATTAGCCTTGAACATAGCGTCGGCTGATAATTAAGGAAAAAAGATGTTAAGTATTCAAGATTTACACGTCGCCGTCGAAGATAAAGCGATCCTGCGCGGGCTGAACCTTGAGGTGCGCCCGGGAGAGGTCCACGCCATTATGGGGCCGAACGGCTCAGGCAAAAGTACGCTTTCGGCCACCCTGGCCGGGCGTGAAGATTATGAGGTGACTGGCGGTCGCGTTGAATTTAAGGGCAAAAACCTGCTCGAACTCGCTGCGGAAGATCGCGCCGGGGAAGGTATCTTTATGGCCTTCCAGTATCCGGTAGAGATCCCCGGCGTCAGCAACCAGTTTTTCCTGCAGACTGCGCTGAATGCCGTGCGCAACTATCGTGGCCAGGAGGCGCTGGATCGTTTCGATTTCCAGGACTTAATGGAAGAAAAGATCAAGCTGCTGCAGATGCCGGAAGATCTCCTGACCCGCTCGGTGAACGTTGGCTTCTCCGGCGGTGAGAAAAAGCGCAACGATATTTTGCAAATGGCGGTGCTTGAGCCGGAGCTGTGCATTCTCGATGAATCGGATTCGGGGTTGGATATCGATGCCCTGAAAATCGTCTCCCAGGGAGTGAATGCCCTGCGCGACGGCAAACGCGCCTTTATCATTGTCACCCACTATCAGCGCATCCTTGACTATATCAAGCCGGACTATGTCCATGTGCTGTATCAGGGACGGATTGTGAAGTCGGGCGATTTCTCTCTGGTCAAACAGCTGGAGGAGCAGGGCTATGGCTGGCTTACCGAACAGCAGTAACGCGCTGCAGCAGTGGCACCATCTGTTTGAAGCGCAGGGCGGCCCGCGTACCCCGGAGGCCAGTCAGCATCTGCAGCAGCTGCTGCGCCTTGGGCTGCCGACGCGCAAGCACGAGGACTGGAAATACACTCCGCTGGATGCCCTACTTAACGGTCGCTTTGTCGCCGATGAGGGGGCCTCTCTCAGTGCTGAACAGCGTGATGCGCTGGCGCTGCCGCTGGACGCCTGGCGGCTGGTGTTTATCGATGGCCGCTATCATCCTCAGCTGAGCGACGATCTTGCCGCCAGCGGCGTTGAGGTCAGTGTCGATAATCAGCGCCAGCATCTGCCGGATGCCCTGCAGCCGGAGGTGTTTCTCCACCTGACCGAAAGCCTGGCCCAGACGGTGACCCGCATTCGCGTGCCGCGCAACCGCCGCCTGGATAAACCGCTGCTGCTGATGCATATCACCAGTGGCCTGGCCGGCGATGCGCTGAATACCGCCCACTATCGCCATCATCTGGCGCTGGAGAGCGGGGCGGAGGCGACGATTGTCGAGCATTACCTGAGCCTCAATGAGCAGCCGCATTTCACCGGCGGGCGATTGACCATGACGGTGGCCGATAACGCGCACCTCCAGCATATCAAGCTGGCATTTGAGAATGCCCGCAGCTATCACTTCGCCCATAACGACCTGCTGCTGGGCCGCGACGCCTCGGCCTTCAGCAGCAGTTTCCTGCTTGGCGGCCAGGTGCTGCGTCACCAGACCAGCACCCGCCTGGGCGGCGAAAACAGCAACCTGCGCCTCAATTCGCTGGCGATGCCGGTGAAAAATGAGGTCTGCGATAGCCGCACCTGGCTCGACCATCAGGTCGGCTACTGCACCAGCCGCCAGCTGCACAAAACCATTGTCAGCGATAAGGGGCGGGCGGTGTTTAACGGGCTGATCAACGTCGCGCCGCTCGCGCTGAAAACCGACGGTCAGATGACCAACAATAATCTGCTGCTCGGGCGGCTGGCGGAGGTCGACACCAAACCGCAGCTGGAAATTTACGCCGATGACGTGAAATGCAGCCACGGGGCGACGGTGGGGCGCATTGACGAAGAGCAGCTGTTCTATCTGCGCTCGCGCGGTATCGAACAGCAGGCGGCGCAGCAGATGATCCTCTACGCCTTCGCCGCCGAGCTCACCGAGGCTATCCGCAGCGACGCGCTCAGAGAGCAGGTGCTGGCGCGTATTGGACAGCGTTTGCCGGGAGGCACAGTATGACATTTTCAGTAGAACAGGTTCGCGCCGATTTTCCGGTACTGAACCGGGAGGTCAACGGTCAGCCGCTGGTCTATCTCGACAGCGCCGCCAGCGCCCAGAAGCCGGAGGTAGTGATCGGCGCCGAAGCGGAATTCTATCGCCACGGCTACGCGGCGGTGCATCGTGGCATCCATACCCTCAGCGCGGAAGCCACCGCGCGGATGGAAGCCGTGCGTCAGCAGGCGGCCACCTTCCTTAACGCCGGGTCGGCGGAGGAAGTGGTGTTCGTCCGCGGCACCACCGAGGGTATCAACCTGGTGGCCAACAGCTGGGGAAACGCCAACGTCGGCGCCGGGGATAACATCATCATCAGCGAAATGGAGCACCACGCCAATATTGTGCCGTGGCAGATGCTGTGCGCCCGCGTCGGGGCTGAGCTGCGGGTGATCCCCCTGAACCCGGACGGTACGCTGCAACTGGATGTTGTCCCGGGACTGTTTGACCCGCGCACCCGACTGCTTGCGATAACCGAGGTCTCCAACGTGCTGGGGACGGAAAACCCGCTGGCGGCGCTGATTGCTCTTGCGCATCAGCATGGCGCGAAAGTGCTGGTGGATGGCGCCCAGGCGGTGATGCACCACCCGGTAGACGTCCAGGCGCTGGGCTGCGATTTTTATGTTTTCTCCGCCCACAAGCTGTATGGGCCGACCGGGATCGGCGTGCTCTACGCCCGGTCCGAGCTGCTGCAGACGATGGCGCCTTGGGAAGGGGGCGGGTCGATGATCGCCACCGTCAGCCTGACGGAGGGCACCACCTGGAATCAGGCGCCGTGGCGCTTTGAGGCCGGCACGCCGAATACCGGGGGGATCATTGGCCTCGGCGCGGCGCTGACCTACGTCAGCCAGCTGGGACTGACGCAGATTGCCGAGTATGAGCAGACGCTGATGCGCTACGCGCTCGATGCCCTGCGCGCGGTACCGGATCTGATCCTTTACGGCCCGGCGCAGCGTAAAGGGGTAATTGCTTTCAACCTCGGTCAGCATCACGCCTATGACGTCGGCAGCTTCCTCGATAACTACGGGATCGCCGTGCGGACCGGACACCACTGCGCGATGCCGTTGATGGCCCGGTATCAGGTACCGGCTATGTGTCGGGCATCGCTGGCGATGTACAATACCACGGAAGAGGTGGACCGCCTGGTGGCCGGCCTCCAGCGGATCCGCAAACTGTTAGGGTAAAGGACGGGACAATGGCGGCACTACCGGACAAAGACAAACTGTTGCGTAACTTTAGCCGTTGCGCCAACTGGGAAGAGAAGTATCTCTATATCATCGAGCTTGGCCAGCGTCTGGCGCCGCTAAGCCCGGAAGAACATAGCGTGCAGAACATTATTCAGGGCTGTCAAAGCCAGGTCTGGATCGTGATGGACCAGGATCCCACAGGCGTGATCACCCTGCGCGGCGATAGCGATGCGGCGATCGTCAAGGGTCTGATAGCGGTGGTGTTTATCCTCTATGACCGGATGACCGCTCAGGACATCACCGAGTTCGACGTGCGTCCGTGGTTTGAAAAAATGGCGCTCACCCAGCATCTCACCCCCTCCCGCTCGCAAGGCCTCGAAGCCATGATCCGCGCGATACGCGCGAAAGCGGCAAATATTAGCTAGAATAAACAGGTAGATTTCATTCTGTTACGTCCGGCAGGGCGCTGACCCTGCCGCCGTTCAGTCTCCTGGCGTTTTATCAGCGAAAGAAGGAATCTCAGTATGAAACGCAAAACGATGATCACCTTAGCCCTTCTCAGCGCCCTTGGCGCCTCCTCGGCCGCCTGGGCCGTTGATTATCCGCTTCCTCCCGCCAACAGTCGGCTGATTGGTCAGAATCAGTACTGGACGGTCCAGGAGGGAGATCGCAACCTGCAGGCGATTGCGCGCCATTTCGATACCGCGGCGATGCTGATCCTCGAAGCCAACGATACGATTGCACCGGTGCAGCCGAAGCCCGGCACTCAGGTCCTTATCCCTTCTCAGATGCTGCTGCCCGACGTGCCGAGGGAGGGCATTGTCGTCAACCTCGCCGAACTGCGGCTGTATTACTTCCCGCCGGGAGAGAATCAGGTGCAGGTCTATCCGCTGGGCATTGGCCAGTTAGGTCTGGAAACGCCGGAGATGACCACCCGCGTGGGGCAGAAGATCCCTAACCCTACCTGGACGCCTACCGCCGGCATCCGCGCGCGCTCGCTGGAGAAAGGGGTGACGCTGCCAGCGGTGGTCCCGGCCGGACCGAACAATCCCCTGGGCCGCTATGCGCTGCGTCTGGCCTACGGTAACGGTGAATATCTCATCCACGGAACTAACGCCCCAGACAGCGTTGGTCTGCGCGTCAGCTCGGGCTGTATGCGGATGAATGCTGATGACATCAAAGCGCTGTTCAGCCAGGTGAAAACCGGGACGCCGGTACGGATTATCAATCAGCCGGTGAAGTTTGCCGTCGAGCCGGATGGTAAACGCTATGTCGAAGTCCACAGGCCGCTTTCGCAGACCGAAGGGGAAAACACCCGGACCATCGCTTACACGCTGCCAGCGGCGTTTCACGCCTTCGCAGAGGATAAAGCAGTGGATGACCTGCAGTTGAAAAAAGCGATGTCGAGAAGGGCGGGGTATCCGGTGGTGGTGTCGGCGGGGGCAGGTAGCACGGCGACGTCGCTGTCGGCGCAGAATAGTTCGTCTGACAACGGTCTGCTTACCCAATAGCCCTCATGCTGAGGGCAAAAAAAATGGCGCACAGAGTGCGCCATTTTTATTACCAGAACTCTTACTTACGGTAAGAGTGAGCCTGGTTGTCCAGACGCTGGTTAGCGCGAGCTGCGTCGTCTTTAGCAGCCTGAACGTCGGAACGCATTGCGTTCACGTCGTTGCTCAGCTGGTCAACTTTAGCGTTCAGAGTCTGAACGTCAGAAGACAGCTGATCGATTTTAGCATTGCTGGAGCAACCAGCCAGCAGAGTAGAACCCAGGATTACCGCGCCCAGTACCAGTTTAGTACGATTCATTATTAATACCCTCTAGATTGAGTTAATCTCCATGTAGCGTTACAAGTATTACACAAAGTTTTTTGGGATGAGAATATTTTTTTTACCTGAACGCACTTATTTTTGATCGTTCGCTCAAAGAAGCATCGAATTGCTCAGAATCGCTGAAAAAGGCGAGTGAAAACAGCGCGCTTCCATCGGATTCATCTTAGATAATCCCTTATTAAATAGTAAATTCCGATTTGCATTTTTAATAGGAAGAGCTAATCAATGAATAAAAAAAAGCGCCCCGCGAGGCGCTTTATTAAAAAAAACCAATTAACCTGTAAATTATTACAGCACGTGTACGGAAGCGGTATTAGTCGTGCCGCTCGGCACTAATGCGCCGGAAACCATCACTACTACGTCGCCTTTACGCGCGAGGCCGCTCTTCAGCGCCAGGTCTTTGCCCAGATGATAGAAATCATCGGTAGAGGCAATCTCTTCCACCAGCTGCGGTACCACGCCTTTGCTCAGCACCAGCTGACGAGCGGTGGTTTCGTTGGTGGTCAGCGCCAGGATGATGGCATCCGGGAAGTATTTGCGCACAGCGCGTGCGGATTTACCGCCCTGGGTGGCGACCACGATCAGCGGCGCTTCCAGTTTCTCAGCGGTTTCTACCGCGCCGCGGCACACCGCTTCGGTGATGCGCAGTTTACGGTTGTCGTTGTTGAAGTCCAGACGGCTGGTCATCACGCGGTCGGTACGTTCGCAAATGGTCGCCATGATGGTGACCGCTTCCAGGGGGTATTTACCTTTCGCGGATTCGCCGGACAGCATCACCGCATCGGTGCCGTCGAGGATGGCGTTAGCCACGTCGCCGGCTTCAGCGCGGGTCGGACGCGGATTCTTGATCATGGAGTCCAGCATTTGGGTGGCGGTGATAACCACTTTACGCGCGCGGATACATTTTTCGATGATCATTTTCTGGGCGAAGATAACTTCTTCAACCGGGATCTCCACGCCCATGTCGCCACGCGCAACCATGATGCCGTCAGACGCTTCGAGGATTTCGTCGAAGTTGTTCAGGCCTTCCTGGTTTTCGATTTTGGAGATGATCTGGATGTTTTCGCCGCCGTGGGCTTTCAGGTGCTCACGGATCTCGACGACGTCGGAACGTTTACGGATGAAGGAGGCCGCGACGAAGTCCACGCCCTGTTCGCAACCGAAGATCAGATCCTGTTTGTCTTTCTCAGCCAGCGCCGGCAGGGCGATGGAGACGCCCGGCAGGTTAACGCCTTTGTTCTCGCCGAGGTCGCCATTGTTCAGCACTTTACAGATAACTTTGTTGCCTTCGATAGCCGTGACTTCCATGCCGATCAGGCCATCGTCCACCAGGACGGTGTTGCCGACGGCGAGGTCGGAGGTGAAGCCTTCATAGGTTACCGCAACGATTTCGTTGTTGCCGATGACGGATTTATCGGTAGTGAAGGTGAAGGTCTGGCCTGCTTTCAGGGAGACGTCGTTGCCGCCTTCCAGCTTGATGGTACGAATTTCCGGCCCTTTAGTGTCCAGCAGAATAGCGGCTTTCTTACCGGTTTTGCTCATCACATTGCGCAGGTTCTGGATGCGCTGACCGTGTTCCGCATAGTCACCGTGGGAGAAGTTCAGACGCATCACATTCATGCCGGCTTCCAGCATTTTGGTCAGCATCTCTTCAGATTCGGTTTTCGGACCGATGGTGCAAACAATTTTGGTCTTTTTCATGACAGTTTTAGTCTTTAAGTTGTGAAGGATGTGGAATTCTCGCTCCGCGGGCGCACTGCCGGGGAGCCAAACCTGTATTACGAAAGTTGCTAAGCCACGCCCTAAGGATAGGTGACAACCCTGAAGCGTGCAGAAGAATGTGTGCTGGCGGTTCAGCCCATGAAATGTGGCAAGGTGTTATGCGTTTTATCATGCAGTCCAATGCGCTGAAACCATTCAAGAAAGAATCGAAGCGCATTATACGCTGCCGAAATCAAAAAGGAAAATAAAAACCTCGTTTCAAATTATGGACAAAACGCGTAACAAAACCGGCACGTTATGCAAAAATCTACGCAACACACTTTTTCGTCACCGGCTATGAAAAAGGGTAAAAGAAATGGATTATTTCGCCATCGTGAGCCGGTAAAATGCGTCATTGAACCTTTAAAGTGGCGATGGTTTGCGTTGTGCGGGAAATCTATCAATAATGATTTGATTGATAATGATAAAATACGAGCCAAATTCTATGGGAAATAAAGCAAAAGACGACGACCTGTACCAGGAAATGTGCCGCGTGGTGGGTAAAGTCGTGCTGGAAATGCGTGACCTGGGTCAGGAGCCGAAACACATTGTCATTGCCGGTGTGCTGCGCACCTCGCTGGCGAACCGCAAAATCCAGCGTTCGCCGCTCACCGTGGAGGCTATGGAGAAAGTCATTCATGCGCTTTCCGGGCACTGAACCCTTACGCCGGCGGGTCAGGAAATCACGAAGCGGATCACCGCCCGGACGGCAATGTCACAATGGTGAGCCACCATCGCTTCATCGTCGATGGCGGGTAGCGGATCGTCAAGATACAGGCTGCTGAAGGTGTAGAAGTTCGACACCTGATAAAAGCTGAAGCTGCTGATTAACCGGTGGACATCGCGCGCGTCGAGCCCCGCCTGAAAGACGCCCTGCTGCTGGCCGCGCAGTAAAATGTCTTCCAGAATCGACAGGGCGGTACGATTCAGCGGCTTCAGTTCACCCGAGCTTTTTAACCACTTGCCGCGCTGCATATTCTCCATGCAAATGACGCGCATATAGTCCGCATGGGTGGCGTGATAGCGCACGCTCCAGCGCACCAGCCGCACCAGCGCCTCCACCGGCGGCACATTCTCCAGCCCCAGCTGCTGCTCGGTTTCGCGGATCCGCGCATACACATGCTGCAGCACCTCCTGATAGAGCTGTTCTTTGCTTTTGAAGTAGTAAACCACCATGCGTTTGGTGGTCTGCGCCTCGGTGGCGATCTGCTCCATGCGGGCGCCTGACAGCCCGTGTTCAGCAAAGACAGCGATAGCGGCGCTGAAGATCCGCGCCTTCAGGGATTGTGCTTCATCATGGGCAACGACGGTCATGGCAACTCCTTTTTCTTGGGTGACAAAAAATACACATAATGATCACAATTTAGCAACCTAGTATGGCGCAAATGAACCAAATGATACATATTCAAGGCTTACGTCAGCTGTTGACCCGAGGACCTTATGCTGCGCTCTATCGCCACCGTTTCGATTTCCGGCACCCTGCCTGAGAAGCTGCACGCTATTGCGGCGGCGGGGTATCAGGGGGTGGAAATTTTCGAGAACGATCTGCTCTATTATACGGGGACGCCGGCGGAAATCCGCCAGCTTGCCGCCGATTTAGGGTTAAAAATCACGCTTTTTCAACCCTTTCGCGATTTTGAAGGCGCCAGTCGGGCGCAGTTTGCGGCGAATATGGCCCGCGCTCGGCGCAAGTTTGCTCTGATGCGCGAGTTGGGCTGCGAGACGCTGCTGTTGTGCAGCAATGTACAGCCGGACTGCTCGGCGGATAGCGAATTGCAGGTCGCGGACCTGCGGGCGCTGGCCACGCTGGCGGAAGAGGAGGGTATCGCTATCGGCTATGAGGCCCTGGCCTGGGGAACCCATGTGAACCGCTGGCAGCAGGCCTGGGAGCGAGTGCGGCGGGTGGACAGCCCGGCGTTGGGCCTGGTGCTCGACAGCTTCCATATTCTGGCCCGCGGCGACACGCTGGACGCGCTACCGTCGGTGCCGGTGGAGAAAATCACCTTTGTACAGCTCGCCGATGCGCCGTATATGAAAATGGATTTGCTGGAGTGGAGCCGCCACTTCCGCTGCTTTCCCGGACAGGGGGAGCTGCCGCTGGAGGTGTTTGCCGAGCAGATCACCCGCTGTGGCTACCGCGGCCCCTGGTCGCTGGAGATCTTTAATGACGGTTTTCGCGCCTCGCCGAACGGCGCGACGGCCAAAGATGGTTATCGTTCGCTGCTGTGGCTGGAGGAGCAAACCCGCCGTCGGCTCCCGACGTCCGATGCCGATCTGTTTTCACCGCCGCCGCTGCCGGTCTATCACGGGCTGGAGTTTATCGAGTTTGCCGCCAGCGCCGCCGAGGCGCAGCGCCTGGGGCAACATCTGCAGGCGCTGGGTTTTCAGCACGAGGGAAGCCACCGCTCCAGACAGGTGACGCTGTGGCGCAACGGCGGGGCGCGGATCGTCATCAACCATCAGCCGCACAGCTGGGGCGACCATTTTTATCAACGCCACGGGGTATCGCTCTGCGCGATGGCGCTGCGGGTCGAGCACAGCGCGTCGCTTGTCGCCCGCGCCCGCGCGCTGGGGTATGCCACCTGGCAGGGCGACGCCGGGCCGAACGAAACGCCGATCCCGGCGATCTGCGCCCCCGACGGCAGCCTTATCTATCTCATCGACGCCGGGGAGGCTATCTACGAGCGCGATTTTCATCTGCGTGATGGCGTGACGGTGCGCGAGGATTATCTCGGTATCGATCATCTGGCGCTGGGAATGGAGGCCGACAGCCGCGATAACTGGGTGATGTTCTTCCGTACGGTGTTTGGTTTTTCCCTTGAGCATGAGCAGACGCTGCCGGACCCGTATGGACTGGTGCGCAGCCTGGCGGTGCGCAGCCCGCAGGGCGATATCCGTCTGGCGCTGAATATTTCGCAGAGCCGGGCGACGCAGATCGCCCGTTCCGTTGCCTGCTACCAGGGGGCGGGGCTGCAGCATGCCGCCTTTGCCTGCCGCGATCTGCCGGCCGCCTGCGACCAGCTTGCCGAGGTTGCCCGCCATACGCTGCCGATCCCGGCCAATTATTATGACGATCTGCTGGCGCGCTTTGGCGGCGAGCTGGACGTCGGGCAGCTTCAGCGCCAGCAGCTCCTCTATGACCGCGATCCGCAGGGGGGAGATTTCCTGCATCTTTACACCCGGCCTTTTACCGCCGGCCGCTTTTTCTTTGAGTTAACCGAGCGCCGGGCTGGCTATGCGCTCTATGGCGCAGCGAATGCGGCCGTCCGTCTGGCGGCGATGCAGTATTGTTAGCCTGAATCAAATGGTTCATTATGCGTTAAACACAATAACAACACCCTCTGTACCCGAGACAGGAACCGACTATGAGCTCATATAGCCCTAACCCGACGGCTGCCGCCCAGCCAGCCGTTACCGTGCGCCGTTCCCGGCGGCGTATCGGCATTCTTGCGCTGTTGGCCATTGGCACCATGATCAACTATCTCGATCGCACCGTACTGGGGATCGCCGCCCCAAAGCTCACCGCTGAGCTGGGGATCGACCCGGCGATCATGGGAATCCTCTTCTCCGCCTTCGCCTGGACCTATGCTCTGGCGCAGATCCCCGGCGGACTGTTTCTCGACCGCTTTGGCAACAAAGTGACCTACTTTTTGTCACTGACCCTGTGGTCGCTGTTTACCCTGTTCCACGGCATGGCGGTGGGGCTGAAGACGCTTCTGCTGTGCCGCTTCGGGCTGGGCATTAGCGAAGCGCCGTGCTTTCCGGTCAACAGCCGGGTGGTCAGCGCCTGGTTCCCACAGCAGGAGCGGGCGAAGGCCACGGCGGTGTACACCGTGGGGGAGTATCTCGGGCTGGCCTGCTTTGCGCCGCTGCTGTTCTGGATCATGGACGGTTTCGGCTGGCGGGTGCTGTTCGTCAGCGTTGGCGCCGTCGGCATTCTGTTTGCCCTGGTGTGGTGGCGCTGCTACCGCGAACCGCATGAAGACCTGCGTCTTAGCCCGCAGGAGCGCGAGCATATCGAAAACGGCGGCGGCCTCAGCGCCCCGACCGACCAGCAGGTGGCGTTCAGCTGGCCGCTGGTCCGCCAGCTGCTGAGCAAACGGCAGATCATCGGCGCCAGTATCGGCCAGTTTGCCGGCAATACCGTGCTGGTGTTCTTTCTCACCTGGTTCCCCACCTGGCTGGCCACCGAGCGGCATATGCCCTGGCTGAAGGTTGGCTTCTTCTCCATCCTGCCGTTTGTCGCCGCCGCCGGCGGGGTGATGTTTGGCGGCTGGCTCTCCGACAAGTTGCTGAAAGCTACCGGGTCAGCCAACCTCGGTCGTAAGCTGCCGATCGTTGCCGGCCTGCTGATGGCCAGCTGCATCATCACCGCCAACTGGCTGGAGAGCGACCTGGCGGTGATCCTGGTGATGTCGTTTGCCTTTTTTGGCCAGGGGATGGTGGGTCTCGGCTGGACGCTGATCTCCGATATCGCCCCGAAGGGGCTGGGCGGCCTGACCGGCGGCCTGTTTAACTTCTGCGCCAACCTCGCGGGGATCCTCACCCCGCTGGTGATCGGCTTTATCGTTGCCGGGTTCGGCAATTTCTTCTACGCCTTGATCTACATCGGCGGCGCCGCGCTGCTGGGCGTGGTGGCCTATCTGTTTATCCTCGGCGACGTCAAACGTATCGAGTTATCGCAGTAAGCAAAGGAGCAAGGCATGGTGATTAGTGGGAATACGCGGCTGATAGCGCACCTTGGCTATCCGACCGCCAGTTTTAAGGCGCCGATGATCTACAACCCGTGGTTCGTTGACCAGCAGGTGGACGTGAAGGTGGTGCCGATGGGGGTCAGGCCGGAGGACTACGCCGCGTTTATTCCGCCGCTGTTTACGATGACCAACATCATCGGCGCGCTGGTGACGATGCCGCATAAAATCGCCACCTGCGATCTGGTGCAGCGCCTGAGCCCGACGGCGGCCATCGCTGGCGCCTGCAATGCCATCCGCCGCGAGGCTGACGGTAGCCTGAGCGGAGACATGTTCGATGGCGAGGGATTTGTGCTGGGCCTGCGTCGTAAAGGGTTTAACCCGCAGGGGACGCGGGCGCTGGTGGTTGGCAGCGGCGGGGTGGGATCGGCTATCGCCGCCTCCCTCGCGGCGGCGGGGGTCAGCGCCCTGACCCTGTACGATACCCGGCCCGAGGTGGCGCACGCCCTCGCCGGGCGGCTGCATCAGCACTATCCGCAGCTCGATATCACCCTGATGCAGCCCGATCCTGCCGGACACGAGCTGGTGGTCAATGCCACCCCGCTGGGGATGAAGGCCAGCGATCCGCTGCCGCTGGACGTTGACCGTCTGGCGCCAGGCGCCTGGGTGGGGGAAGTCGTCATGACTCAGGAGTACACCCCGCTGCTGAGGGCCGCTCAGGCACGACAGTGCCACATCCAGCGCGGGACCGACATGCTGTTTGAAATGATCCCTGCCTATCTGCGCTTTTTTGACCTACCGGTAGCCACCCCCGAGCAGCTGCGGACCCTGGCAGAAATTCGCTACTGACGCGACGGCAAACCGGGTAATATAGCGCTATATTATCCGGTTTATAGCGATAGCCTATGGCAAACACCTCTCTCACGCTGCTGGCGGCGGGAAGCCTGAGAAGCGCTTTCCTGCCGCTGGTGGCGCACTTCCAGCAGCACACTGGCCTGGCGGTCGATGCGCAGTTTGGCCCTGCCGGCCTGCTGCGCGAGCGGATCGAAGCCGGGGCGCCATGCGCGGTTTTTGCTTCCGCCAACGCGGCGCACCCGCAGGCGCTGCTGCAGGCGGGTCTGGCGCAGGAATGCCAGGGATTTGCCAGCAACCAGCTGATGCTGACCGCCCGGCGGTCGCCGGACAACGATGGCCTGGACTGGCTGGCGCTGCTCAGCACGGCCCGCCTGCGGTTGGCGACCTCCACGCCAAGCTGCGATCCGTCGGGAGATTATACCTGGCAGCTGTTCGCCCGAATTGAGGCACGCTATCCAGGGTTGGGCAACGCGATGGCCGGGCGGGCGCAGCAGCTGGTCGGCGGCAGAGACTCACTGAGCGTGCCGCCGGGAGAGATAGCCGGCGCGTGGCTTATTCGCCAGAATCTGGCGGATCTGTTTATCGGCTATGCGCACTATGGCCCCGCGCTGGCCACCTGCGACGATCTGCGTACCCTGACCATCCCGGCGCCGTGGAATATTCGCTGCGATTACCAACTGGCGCGTCTCAGGGCCGATCCCGCCGCGCTGGCCCTGTATCGCTTTATCCTCGGCGACGTTGGCCAGGGGTATCTCCGGCAGGCGGGTTTTATGCCGTTCAGCGACGCAGCGTAAACCCCGGCGCCAGCAGAGGGAAGGCGGAGGCGGCATGGCGGATCAGGCGTACCGGCAGGCCGTACGCTTGCCGGAGATGCGTTTCGCTCAGCACGTCGGCGGTCTCGCCCGCCAGCCACCGGCCCTCCGGCAGCAGAAGCAGCGTATGGCTGGCCACCTGTAGGGCGTGGTTGGGATCATGGGTGGTGAACAGGACGGTGCGCGCCTGGCGGTGGGCGAGGTCGCCGATCAGCTGCAGCACCACCTGCTGGTTACCGAGGTCCAGCGCCGAGCAGGGCTCATCCAGCAGGATATTCTGGCTGGCGCTGACCAGCGCGCGGGCAATCAGCACCAGCTGCTGCTGGCCGCCGGAGAGGGCGCCGAAGTCATCTTCGGCCAGGGCGGCAATCCCCAGCTGCGCCAGCGCCTGCTCAACCCGCCGGGCATCCTCCTCGTCCGGCTGGGCAAAGAGATCCACGTGACGGGCCCGGCCCATCAGCACCACATCGCTCACGCGCCAGCGAAAAGCGGGACGAAACGACTGCGGAACCAGGGCCACGCCGCCCTCGCACTGCATCTCGCCGCCCAGCGGCGGCAACACGCCGGTCAGGGTATCCAGCAGGGTACTTTTTCCCCGGCCATTGGCGCCCAGCACCGCCCAGATCTCACCGGGCCGGCAGGCCAGCGTGAGCGGGGCGAAGAGCGGCTGACGGTGGCCGTAGCGTAGCGCTTGCAGCGATAATGAGCTGTTCATCGGGTCGTACTCCGGCGTCGGGATTGCACCAGCAACACGGTAAACAGCGGCGCCCCGAGCAGGGCGGTGATGATCCCGATCGGGATCTCCGCCTGGGTCAGCGTGCGCGCCAGATCGTCCACCACCAGCATCAGCGCGGCGCCGAGCCAGAAGGCGGTGGGCAGCAGGCGACGATGGTCAGCCCCTACCAGCAGACGGGCGAGGTGCGGGACCACCAGACCCATCCAGGCGATGCTGCCGCTGACCGCCACCTGGGCTGCCACCAGCACCGCGCAGCAAACCAGCACGCCGCGACGCAGCGCGGCCACCGGAACGCCAAGACTGCGGGCATCGCGTTCCTCCAGCGCCAGCAGGTTGATACGCCAGCGCAGCTTCCACAGCGCCCCGGCAGCCACCGCCAGGGGCAGGGACATAAGCAGTACCTTATGCCAGCTGGCGGTCGCGAAGCTGCCGAGCAGCCAGAAAACGATGTTCGGTAACGTCTCTTCGCTGTCGGCGAGGTACTGCATCAGGCTGACCAGCGCGGCGAAGAAGCCGCTGAGAATGATCCCGGACAGAATCAGCCCCAGCGTGCTGTCCCGCCCCTGCAGGGCGGCGAGGGCGTAAATCAGCCCCAGCGCGACGAGGCCGAAGAAAAAGGTCGAGGCCATCATCAGCAGACTGCCGACGCCCAACAGGATCGCCAGCGTGCCGCCAAAGGCGGAGCCGGCGGTCACCCCGATGATGTGCGGGTCCACCAGCGGGTTCTGGAACACGCCCTGCAAGGTGGCGCCGCACAGCCCCAGCGCGCCCCCGGCCAGCAGGGCCATCACCACGCGCGGCAGGCGAACCGACCAGACGATCTGCCCGATCACCCCTTCACCTGGCGGCAGATGGACCAGGGTGTGGCCAACGGCGCTCAGGCTTAACGGGTACTGGCCGAAACAGAGCGAGGCGACCGCGATCGCCAGCGTCGCCAGCGCCAGGCTTCCCTGCACCAGCCAGGGCTGAGAGTTAGCGGGCATCTGGCGTCCACGCCACGCGGTAAAAACGCTGATAATAATCCCTGGCTTTACTGTCCACATCGATGCTCTGGTAGCGCGCAGGATAGAGTTTTTTCGCCATCCACAGCTCACCCAGCGCCAGGGCCTCCGGCATCGGGTAACCCCAGGCTTTGGCATACTCCGGCATCAGCCACACGCGGTGATGTTTCACCGCATCGATCGTCTGCCACTGCGGGTCGTTCTCTATCTGTTTGACCACCTGCGGATAACGGTCCTGGACGAAGATCACCTGGGGGTTCCACTCCAGCACCTGCTCCAGCGACACCTGGCGGGCGCCTTTTACGCTGGCGGCCGCCACGTTCAGCGCCCCGGCGTGCGCCATCATCAGCCCGGTGTATTTGCCAGCGCCATAGGTATTCAGATCGGGGTTGGCCATGTACACCCGCACCCGCTGGTTCGGTGGAATATCGGCCACCGGCGCATTGGCTTGCTTGCGCGCCTCGAAGGTGTAGTGAATCAGCGCCTCGGCCTCGGGCTGGCGCTCGACCACCTCGCCGATAAGGCGGATCCCCTCCATCAGCCCGGCGTTATAGGCCTGCTCTTCGTCAGCCATGGTGGGGTTCATTTTATTTTTTTCCCCGGCGGCATCATGGCGCAGCGAGATGGCCACCACCGGGATCCCGGCCTGTTGGATCTGCGCGATCATCGCCGGCGGCGCATAGTTGACGACGAAAACCACCTGCGGACGCAGCGCCAGCAGGCTTTCAATATTGACCTGGGTGAGATCGCCCGGGGTCGCCAGTTGCCCGATCTCGGGCATAAAGCGGGCGAACTGCGGCCCGAGCTGTTTCTTCCAGCTGCTTAAGACGCCGACGATATCCTCGGCGGCATGCAGTTGTACCAGCAGGTTGAGCGTCTGATGCTGCAGAACCACAACGCGGGTGACGTGGTCGGGGAGGGTGACCTGGCGACCCAGCTGGTCGGTGACGGTGCGGTCGGCGAAGGCCTGGCCGGTGAACAGGCTGGCGCTGAGCAGCGTCAGGCCCAGCAGTAAGGGGTGTTTTGACATGGTGTGGCCCGAATGGCGTGAAAATTCGTTGAGTATTAAATTATATAACGAAGCCGGGCGCAATGGTTGATCGCGGTTACCCTCATCGCGATCAGGGCATTTCGTACCACACTTCTTCATCCTCCATGCGGGCTTCTATCTGTCTCGCCACCCTCTGCAGCGCAGGGAGATGCTTCTGCGCCGCCTGCTCAATGGTCATTGCGCTGGCGATATAGACCAGGTTCAGGCAGCCGATAACCCGCAGCTGACTGCAGACCGGCACGGCGATCGAGGCGATTTTCTCCTCCTGCCGCCAGCCGCGGAAGTTTTCGCCATAGCCGTTCTGGCGGGTGCGGGCGAGGATCCCCCCCCAGCCGTTCCGGTTCGCGGGCCAGCTGATACTCAGCTTCCGGACGGGCGGCCAGCATGCTGACGATGGCGTCGCGTTCCGCGTCGGGGGCAAAGGCCAGCCACGTCAGTCCGGAGGCGGTGAGCAGCAGCGGCAGCCGCCGTCCGACCATCGCGCGGTGAAACGACAGTCGGCTGAAGCGGTGGGTAGTCTCGCGCACCACCATGGCGTCGACGTCGAGGGTGGTGATGTCCGTTGGCCACTGCACCTCGCGCAGCAGCTCGCCGAGCAGCGGCGTGGCGAGGGCAGAAATCCAATGTTCGTCACGAAATCCATCGCTCAGCTGGCGGACGTTAATGGTCAACCGGAAGCTGTCATCGGAGCGGCTGCGGCGGACAAAACCCTCCTCCTGTAGCGTCTCCAGCAGCCGGCGCACGGTGGTGCGATGCAGGCCGCTAAACTCCGCCAGCAGGCCCGGCGTCGCGCCGCCGTCGAATTTATTTAACAATTTTAATAACAATAAACCCCGGCTTAATCCGCGCACCGTTTTGTACGCTGCGGACCCATCGTCACGCATAAATCCTCCATTAAAATGCTTTAAAAACAGTGTTGTGCACCTGGTGCACATTCGATGATGTTTTGATTGTAGCCGAAAACCCCCGCCCTATACTCAGCCCATTATAAAAATACGTTTACACATGATTAACAAATTGCCTGTCAGCCGGGCAGTTTCCGAGTCGTGAGGTCGCTGAGAATGACAACATCTACACCCGATATTCAACCCGCCGTGCAGCATACCGCTCAGGTCGCCATCGTTGGCGCCGGTCCGGTTGGTCTGATGATGGCCAACTACCTTGGCCAGATGGGCATCAGCGTGCTGGTGGTGGAAAAGCTCGCCACACTGATCGATTACCCGCGGGCCATCGGCATTGACGATGAATCCCTGCGGGCGATGCAGGCGGTGGGGCTGGTGAATGACGTGCTGCCGCATACCACTCCGTGGCACGCCATGCGTTTTCTCACCCCAAAAGGCCGCTGCTTTGCCGATATCCAGCCGATGACCGATGAGTTTGGCTGGTCGCGGCGCAACGCCTTCATTCAGCCGCAGGTCGATGCGGTGATGTATCACGGTCTGCAGCGTTTCCCTCAGGTCCGCTGCCTCTTCTCCCGCGAAGTGGAAGCCTTTAGCCAGACCGGTGACAGTGTCACGTTAAATCTTAAAGGACCGGACGGCGAACGGGAGACGGTGCGCGCGGACTGGCTGGTGGCCTGCGACGGCGGCGCCAGCTTTATTCGTCGTACGCTGAACGTCCCCTTCGAAGGCAAGACCGCGCCGAATCAGTGGATCGTCATCGATATCGCTAACGACCCGCTGGCCACTCCGCACGTTTACCTGTGCTGCGACCCGGTGCGACCCTACGTTTCCGCCGCGCTGCCCCACGGCGTGCGCCGCTTTGAATTTATGGTGATGCCCGGAGAAACCGAAGCCCAGCTCAGCGAGCCGCACAATATGCGCCGTCTGCTGAGCAAAGTGCTGCCGGACCCGGACCGCGTAGAGCTGATCCGCCAGCGGGTCTATACGCATAACGCCCGCCTTGCCGAGCGCTTTCGCATTAACCGGGTGCTGCTGGCCGGCGATGCGGCACACATCATGCCGGTCTGGCAGGGGCAGGGATACAACAGCGGCATGCGCGACGCCTTCAACCTGGCGTGGAAGCTGGCGCTGGTGGTCAACGGTAAAGCGGGAGAGGCGCTGCTCGACAGCTACCAGCAGGAGCGCCGCGACCACGCGAAAGCGATGATTGATCTGTCGGTCACCGCCGGCTACGTGCTGGCGCCGCCGAAGCGCTGGCAGGGGGCCGTGCGCGACGGTCTCTCCTGGCTGCTGAATTACCTGCCGCCGGTGAAACGCTACTTCCTCGAGATGCGCTTTAAGCCGATGCCGCAGTACCGCGAGGGGGCGCTGCTGACCGACGGCGCCGGCAAGACATCGCCGGTGGGCAAAATGTTTATTCAACCGCAGGTGACGCTGGAGAGCGGTGAGAGCGTGCTGCTCGACGAGGTTATCGGGGCGAATTTCGCCATTATCGGCTGGGGCTGTAATCCGCAGTGGGGGCTCGACGCCGGGCAGATCGCCCGCTGGCGCGCGATTGGCGTGCGCTTTATCCAGGTGGTGCCGGAGGTGCAGATCCACCGTGAGCAGGATAACGCCCCCGGCACGCTGCGGGTGGGCGACAGGCAAAACCGCCTGAAGAGCTGGTTTGCTCAGCATAACACCGCCATCGCCGTGGTCAGACCGGACCGCTTTGTTGCCGCTCTCGCCATCCCGCAGTCCCTCGGCGCGCAGCTGACCGCCCTGGCGGAAAAAATGGCCCTCGCAACCGGGGATACCGCCCACGCTGAAGAGAAGGTGGCCTGATATGCATGCCTATTTGCACTGTCTCTCCCACACTCCGCTGGTGGGATTCGTGGACCCGGAGCAGGCGGTCCTCGATGAAGTGAACCGGGTGATTGCCGACGCCCGGCGGCGGATCGCTGAATTCGATCCAGAGCTGGTGGTGCTCTTCGCCCCCGATCACTACAACGGTTTTTTCTATGACGTGATGCCGCCGTTCTGCCTCGGGGTCGGCGCCACCGCGATTGGCGACTTCGCCAGCGCCGCCGGCGACCTGCCGGTGCCCGCCGAGCTGGCGGAAGCCTGCGCCCACGCCATCCTCAACAGCGGTATCGACCTGGCGGTGTCGTACAACATGCAGGTGGACCATGGCTTCGCCCAGCCGCTGGAGTTTCTGCTGGGTGGCCTGGACCGCGTGCCGGTGCTGCCGGTGTTTATTAACGGCGTCGCCGCGCCGCTGCCGGGTTTTCAACGCACCCGGCTGCTGGGCGAGGCGATGGGCCGCTTTCTCAATACCCTCAATAAGCGGGTGCTGATCCTCGGCTCGGGCGGACTCTCGCACCAGCCGCCGGTGCCGGAGCTGGCGAAGGCCGACGCCCATCTGCGCGATCGCCTGCTCGGCGGCGGAAAGCAGCTGCCGCCGGACGAACGCGAACGGCGCCAGCAGCGGGTGATCAGCGCCGCCCGACGGTTTACCGAAGACCCGCACTCGCTCCATCCCCTCAACCCGGTCTGGGACAACCGCTTTATGAGCCTGCTGGAGCAGGGGCGGCTGAGCGAACTGGACGCGATCGGCAATGACGAGCTGTCGGCGATGGCCGGCAAATCGACGCACGAAATTAAGACCTGGGTGGCCGCTTTTGCCGCGCTATCCGCTTTTGGCCGCTGGCGCAGTGAAGGCCGCTATTACCGGCCGATCCCCGAGTGGATCGCCGGATTCGGCTCGCTGAGCGCCACCACCGAGATTTGATTAACCGGGAGACTAACATGAGCTATCAACCGCAAACCGAAGCCGCCACCAGCCGATTCCTCAATGTCGACGAGGGGGGCCGCACGCTGCGTATCCATATCAATGACTGCGGCGACGGGAAAGAGACCGTGGTCATGCTGCACGGCTCCGGGCCGGGGGCCACCGGCTGGGCCAACTTCAGCCGCAATATTGACCCGCTGGTCGAGGCGGGCTATCGCGTGCTGCTCCTCGACTGTCCGGGATGGGGCAAAAGCGATGCTATCGTCAACAGCGGCTCGCGTTCGGACCTCAACGCCCGCATTCTGAAAAGCGTGGTCGATCAGCTGGGGATCGATAAAGTCCATCTGCTGGGCAACTCGATGGGCGGCCATAGCGCGGTGGCCTTCACCCTGAGCTGGCCGGAGCGGGTGGCTAAGCTGGTGCTGATGGGCGGGGGGACCGGCGGCATGAGCCTGTTCACGCCGATGCCGACCGAGGGCATCAAGCTGCTGAACGCCCTGTACCGCGAGCCGACCATTGAAAACCTCAAAAAGATGATGAGCATCTTCGTCTTCGACACCCGCGACCTCACCGAGGCGCTGTTCGAGGCGCGTCTCAACAATATGCTGTCGCGCCGCGACCATCTGGACAACTTCGTCAAGAGCCTGGAAGCCAACCCGAAGCAGTTTCCTGACTTTGGCCCGCGGCTGGGCGAAATCAGCGCGCCAACTCTGATCGTCTGGGGACGCAATGACCGCTTCGTGCCGATGGACGCCGGGTTGCGCCTGCTCGCCGGGATCGCCGGTTCGGAACTGCATATTTACCGCGACTGCGGCCACTGGGCGCAGTGGGAACATGCCGACAGTTTTAATCAGCTGGTGCTCAATTTCCTCGCACGGGCTTAAGGAGTAAATGATGACTTTTTCTCTTGACGCGCTGGCCCGGCAGCTGCGCGACGCGGAACAGAGCGGCCAGGCGATCGCCCCGCTGCGCGATATTCTCGGCGTCGACAATGCCGACGCCGCCTATGCCATCCAGCGCCTGAACGTCCAGCACCATGTGGCCCATGGCCGGCGGGTGGTGGGCCGCAAGGTGGGCCTGACCCATCCCAAAGTGCAGCAGCAGCTGGGCGTCAATCAGCCGGACTTCGGCACCCTGTTTGCCGACATGTGCTACGGCGACAACGCCGAGGTGCCGTTTGGCCGCGTGCTGCAGCCCAAGGTGGAGGCCGAGATCGCCCTGGTGCTGAAGCAGGATCTGCCGCATGCCGATACCACTTTTGATGAACTGTATAACGCCATCGAATGGGTATTGCCGGCGCTTGAGGTGGTGGGCAGCCGCATTCGCGACTGGTCAATCGGCTTTGTCGACACCGTCGCCGATAACGCCTCCTGCGGCCTGTACGTCATTGGCGGCCCGGCGCAGCGCCCGGCGGGACTGGATCTGAAGCAGTGCGCCATGCACATGACCCGCAACCAGGAGCTGGTCTCCAGCGGCCGCGGCAGCGAGTGTCTGGGGCATCCGCTGAACGCCGCAGTCTGGCTGGCGCGCAAGCTGGCGAGTCTCGGCGAACCGCTGCGGGCGGGGGATATCGTGCTGACCGGGGCGTTAGGCCCGATGGTGACGATTAACGAGGGGGACAGCTTTGTCGCCCATATCGAAGGTATTGGCTCAGTCGCGGCACGCTTCGTTGCCGCCGGAGAAGGAGATCGTGATGCGTAAACGTAAAGTCGCCATTATCGGCTCCGGGAATATCGGCACCGATTTAATGATTAAAATCCTGCGCCACGGCCAGCATCTGGAGATGGCGGTGATGGTCGGCATCGACCCGCAGTCGGATGGCCTGGCCCGCGCCCGGCGCCTGGGCGTTGCGACCACTCACGAAGGGGTGGGCGGCCTGATGCAGATGGCGGAATTTGCCGACATCGATTTTGTTTTTGACGCCACCAGCGCCGGGGCGCACATCAAAAACGATGCCGCGCTGCGCGAAGCGAAGCCGGGGATCCGCGTTATCGACCTGACGCCGGCGGCGATTGGCCCGTACTGCGTACCGGTGGTCAACCTCGCGGTCAACCTCCATCAGGGCAACGTCAATATGGTGACCTGCGGCGGGCAAGCGACCATCCCGATGATCGCCGCGGTCTCGCGAGTGGCGAAGGTGCATTACGCGGAGATTGTGGCCTCGATCGCCAGTCAATCCGCCGGGCCGGGCACGCGGGCCAATATTGACGAATTCACCGAAACCACCTCGCAGGCGATTGAAAAAGTCGGCGGCGCGGGCAAGGGCAAAGCGATTATTGTACTGAACCCTGCGGAGCCGCCGCTGATGATGCGCGATACCGTCTACGTCCTGAGCGAGCTGGCGTCGCAGGAGGCGATTGCCGCCTCGATCGCCGAAATGGCGGCGGCAGTGCAGGCTTACGTCCCAGGCTACCGGCTGAAGCAGCAGGTGCAGTTTGAGGTTATCCCCGAGGACAGGCCGGTCAACCTGCCCGGCGTCGGCTGTTTTTCCGGCCTGAAAACCGCGGTGTACCTCGAAGTGGAAGGGGCGGCGCACTATCTGCCAGCGTACGCGGGCAACCTCGATATTATGACCTCGGCGGCGCTGGCGACGGCGGAGCAAATGGCCGGGGCAATGCACAGCGCGGCGGGAGCGACAGCATGAACGGTAAAAAACTTTATATCTCGGACGTGACGCTGCGCGATGGTATGCACGCTATTCGTCACCAGTATTCCCTGGCGCAGGTGCAGCAGATCGCCAGCGCACTGGATAAGGCCGGGGTCGACTCCATCGAAGTGGCCCATGGCGATGGCCTGCAGGGATCCAGCTTCAACTATGGCTTTGGCGCCCACAGCGACATCGCCTGGATTGAAGCGGCAGCGGATGTCGTGAGCCAGGCGAAAATCGCCACCTTACTGCTGCCGGGCATCGGCACGCTGCACGATCTGAAAGCAGCGTATCAGGCCGGGGCGCGGGTGGTGCGGGTCGCCACCCACAGCAGCGAAGCGGACGTCGCCGCGCAGCATATTGCCTTTGCCCGCGAGCTGGGGATGGACACCGTCGGTTTTCTGATGATGAGCCATATGATCTCCCCGCAGGCGCTGGCGCAGCAGGCGCTGAAGATGGAATCTTATGGCGCGACCTGTATCTATGTGGTGGATTCCGGCGGGGCGATGAACATGAACGACATTCGCGACCGCTTTCGCGCCCTGAAGGCGGTGCTGAAGCCGGAGACCGCCACCGGGATGCATGCCCATCATAATCTGAGCCTCGGGGTGGCGAACTCGATCGTCGCGGTGGAAGAGGGGTGCGATCGCATTGACGCCAGCCTGGCCGGGATGGGGGCGGGGGCGGGCAATGCGCCGCTGGAGGTGTTTATTGCCGCCGCCGACAAGCTCGGCTGGCAGCATGGCACCGATCTCTACGCCCTGATGAACGCGGCCGATGAGCTGGTGCGGCCGCTGCAGGATCGCCCGGTGCGTGTCGACCGCGAAACGCTGGCGCTGGGCTACGCCGGAGTCTACTCCAGCTTCCTGCGCCACAGCGAAGCGGCGGCCAAGCGCTATGGCCTCAGCGCGGTGGATATTCTCGTCGAGCTGGGCAAGCGGCGGATGGTCGGCGGCCAGGAGGATATGATCGTCGACGTCGCGCTGGATCTGCTTAACCGCAATAAATAACTAAGAACGTGCGGCTGACAAAGCATCAGCCGCCAGTCACCTGCTCCGTTTGTTCGGCTATCGCCAAGGTACCCTATGACCAAGATAACGACTGCAACCCCCTCGCGCCTGGTGGTCACCATCGGGCTCTGTTTTATGGTGGCCCTGATGGAAGGGCTGGATCTGCAGGCGGCGGGGATCGCCGCCGTCGGCATGGCGCAGGCCTTTGCGCTGGATAAAATGCAGATGGGCTGGATCTTCAGCGCTGGGATCCTCGGCCTGCTGCCCGGCGCGCTGGTGGGCGGCATGCTGGCGGACCGCCACGGGCGTAAGCGCATTCTGTTGGGGTCGGTGCTGCTGTTTGGCCTGTTCTCGCTGGCCACCGCGCTGGCATGGAGCTTCCCGACGCTGCTGCTGGCGCGCCTGCTCACCGGCGTCGGGCTCGGGGCGGCATTGCCGAACCTGATTGCCTTAACCTCGGAAGCCGCTGGCTCACGTTTCCGCGGCCGGGCGGTAAGCCTGATGTACTGCGGCGTACCCATTGGCGCCGCGCTGGCGGCAGCGCTGGGCTTTTCCGGTCTCGCCGCGGCCTGGCAGATTATTTTCTGGATTGGCGGCGTGGTCCCGCTGCTGCTGATCCCGTTGCTGATGCGCTGGCTGCCGGAGTCGCAGGCGTTTCAGCGCGCGGAGGCCAGCGTGCCGCTGCGCACCCTGTTTGCCCCGGGCCAGGCCGCCGCTACGCTGCTGCTGTGGCTGGGTTATTTTTTCACCCTGCTGGTGGTCTATATGCTGATCAACTGGCTGCCGATGCTGCTGGTGGGCCAGGGATTCCGCGCCAGCCAGGCGGCGGGGGTGATGTTCTCTCTGCAGATCGGCGCCGCCTGCGGCACGCTGCTGCTGGGGGCGCTAATGGATAAGCTCACCCCGCTGCGGATGTCGCTCCTGATCTACAGCGGCATTCTGGCGTCGCTGCTGGCGCTGGGCAGCGCGTCGTCGCTGACTGGCATGCTGCTGGCGGGGTTTGTCGCCGGGCTGTTCGCCACCGGCGGACAAAGTGTGCTTTACGCTCTGGCGCCGCTTTTTTATCCCGCGGCCATCCGCGCCACCGGGGTGGGCACCGCCGTGGCGGTGGGGCGTCTTGGGGCGATGAGCGGCCCGCTGCTGGCCGGCAAGATGCTGGCCCTCGGCACCGGCACCGTCGGGGTGATGGCGGCCTCGGCGCCGGGCATTGTGCTGGCCGGCGTGGCGGTGTTCTGGCTGATGCATCGCCAGCAGCGCGCGGCCATGGTCTGATATGCATCCGGCGGTCTGGTAAAAAAATGCCGGGCCGCCGCCTTGCCTGTCCGCGTCCCCTGGCCTAAGGTAAGACATCATTCCCTGACGCTTATCGTCCCTATGGCTTACACCTCCCGTTTGCTCAATGCGATCCCTGGCATCCGCCACGCTTTTCTCGATGTCCATGAAACCGCCGCCTTTCCCTATGCCGAGCTGGCTCCGGTGAAGCTGGTGCATGGTAATGAGGTTCATCATTATCAGCAGCCGCTGCCGACGCGCCCGCACGCCGACGCGGTGTTTACCGCGGTAGCCGGGCAAAAGGTGGGGGTGGTGACCGCCGACTGTCTGCCGCTGCTGATCGCCTCGCGCGACGGTCGCTACGTCTGCAGCGTGCATGCCGGCTGGCAGGGGCTGGTCAGCGGTATTGTCGACAACAGTCTGGCCTGTTTTCGCCAGCAGGGGGTGGCATTGGCCGATCTGGTCATCGCCGTGGGGCCGCATATTCACCCCTGCTGTTACGAAGTCTCCGCCGGATTCTATCAGCAACTGCTGGACCAGCCCGGCGGTGACCGAGTGGCCCGCCATCGCCAGCGGCTGTTCCATTCCCGTTCGGGCCCGGTCAGCGATCCGCTCAAAGCCGCCGCACGCGGCAGCGATAATCTGTGGTTTGATCTGCGCGCCTTTGCCGAAGCGATCTTCGCAGAGGCGGGGGTGGCGCCGGCGAGCGTTGAATGGCTGGGGAGTTGTACCTACTGCACCCCGCAGTCGCTGGGCTCCTACCGTCGCCGCACCCATTTTCCGGCGCCGAAGAGCTTTCAGTATTCGTGGATCATGCGCGAAGCCTGAGGCGCGCTCGCGCTAGAGCACCCGAAAACCGTGGGTGCCGTCGCGGGCCAGCTGATCCACCAGGCCATACTCCCACTCCAGATAGGCCTGCATGGCCTCGGCGGAATTATCGGTTCCTTCGTACGGACGACGATAGCGGTCACGGCGCTCGACGGCGAGGCCGCTGTCGCCATGCGCCAGCGGCAGACCGGCGGCGATCCACACCAGCGTCCCGCCGGTAAGCAACTGCACCGGTTTACCGGTCAAGGCCGCCACCTCCGGCACCGCGTAGCGGGCCAGCAGACTGCTGCCGCAGGTCACCACGTAACGTTGGGCGGGAGGGATCACCTCCAGGGCCTGGCGCAGCTGCGAGCGCGTTAGCCACCACGCGCCGGGGATATGGCGAGCGACAAAGTTGGCGCTGGTGGTAAAATCGAGCACCACCGTACCGGGTTCTTCCAGCTGTTGCGCCAGCTGCGCCGGGCTTATCTCCTCCGCCTGCGGGCCGGGCGGCACCTCGGCGGCTGGCACCCCGCGTTCGCTCAACTGGCTGGTCGACAGCGCGCTCAGCCGCGCCGTCTCCCAGCCCATCTGCGCCAGCCACGAGCCGGTTATTGCTGCCCGGATGCCATCGTCATCCAGCAGCACAATGCGCGCCCCTCGTACGCTGGCGAAGTGGTCGGTCTCCTGCACCAGCTGGCCGCCTGGCGCGCTCAGGCTGCCGGGATAGTGACCCGCCGCGTACTCTTCGGGGCTGCGGACATCAAACAGGAAGGTGGTGCGGTCGCTCTGCTGCTGCCAGCGTTGCAGCGTGGCCTCATCGATGACCGCCACCCCGGCCCGTTCGGCAAAATGCGCCACCGCAGCGGCCCGGGCGCCGGAGGCGCGGGCGGCGGGATCGTATTGCCGCTGTTGCTGGTGCGCCAGCGTCTGGCCGGCCAGCGTCCAGCCGATAGTGCCATTGCGCAGGGCATGGACCGGGTTTGGCACGCCGGCGTTGATCAGCGACTGGGTGCCAATGATGCTGCGGGTGCGTCCGGCGCAGTTGACGATAACCGGCGTCTGCGGGGAGGGCGTCAGGCTCTCTACCCGCAGGGCCAGCTCGCCGCCGGGCACGCTGATGCTGCCGGGGATGCTCATGGTCTGGTACTCATCGAAGCGCCGGGCGTCGACGATCACCACCTCCTGCCGGCTGTCGATGAGCGCCTGAACCTCCTGGGCGCTGAGCGACGGTGTGTGACGCACGCTTTCCACCAGCTCGCCAAAGGCTTTACTGGCGGAGTTGACGTCCTGAAACAGCTCGCCGCCGCTGCGGCGCCAGCCGGCGAGACCCTCGGCCAGCAGGGCCACATCCTGATAGCCCCAGGACCGCAGCCGTTCGACGGCGATCTCCGCCAGACCCTCGCCGTTGTCGTAGACGGTGAGCGGGGTGGTGAAGCGCGGTATCCGCCGGCGGACCTCCAGCTCCAGTTTGCTGAGCGGCAGATTGACGGCAAACAGCGGATGAGCGGTGGCGAAATCGGCCTCTTCACGGACGTCGATCAGCGCCAGTTCACGACGGTCGAGCAGCGCCTGGCGGATCCCGGCGGCCTGGCGATAAGCGTAGGTGGACATAGTGGTTATCCTTGATGTTCGCGGGAGGAATCCCAGATATTGGGTAAATGGCGGTTAGAGTAGCCGGAGATAAACGGTTTCTGCTGCCCTTCCGGGGTATACACGGCGCGCTTCACCGCGCCGATATTGCCGCCGTAGACATGAATGCTGATGGAGACGCGATCCGCCAGCGCATTGCTGACGCGATGAATATCGCCATCGTCAGCGGAGACTTTCTCCACCTGGCCTGCTTCCAGAAGCGTGGCGGCGCCCAGCGCGCGCGGTATGCCATCGGCATCCAACTGGTAGCGCTGGTTTTCCTCCGCGCCGCGCAGCATCCCAATGGCCCCCCACACCCGGTGGTCATGGATCGGCGTCGCTTGCCCCGGTCCCCAGACGAAGCTGACAATCGAGAAGCGCTCCCCGGAGTCGGCATGCAGCAGATACTGCTGGTAATGGTGCGGATGCGGCAGGGTGTACTCTTCCGGCAGCCAGTCGTCGTAACGCACCAGCGCCGCCAGCCGCTGCGCCACGGCGTCAAGCAGCGGGGCGGTCTGGTGGTGTTCGCGGTGCAGGCGGTCTACCTCATGAATGAAATGGCGTAATTTTTCCAGTCGTGGTGCAGTCATGTGCGGTTCCTGTCAGAGGGACTGGTCAAAACGCTAACAGAGGTGTTAATATTATTTAAATGCAATTTACGCATATATTAATATGCAAATTTCACATAAGGTTCCTATGCGCATTGACGATATCGACGCTTTGCTGGCCACGGTGCAGTTTTCCTCCCTCAATCAGGCCGCGGAATATCTGGGGATCACCCAGTCGGCCATCACCCGGCGCCTGCAGCGTCTGGAACAGGAGCTGAACGTCACGCTGTTAGAGCGCCAGACCCGCCCGCTGACCCTGACCGCCGCCGGACATCGGGTGTACGAGCAGTGTCTGAGCATTAAGCGTGAGACGAAAAAACTCTACAGCCTGTTGGATCCGCAAGGCGAGCCGCGCGGCGCCCTGCGTCTCGGCGTGCCGCAGAGTCTCAGCGAGATTGCCCTGCCGGCGGCGCTGTCGGCGCTGAGCCAGCAGTTTCCCGGACTGTCGCCGCAGATCACCTGCGGCTGGAGCGGACAGCTGCAGCGCCGGCTGGAAAACGGCGAGCTGGACGGCATGCTGGCGATGGGGCCCGCCCAGCAAAGCTTCGCCGAGGGCTACAGCGGGCGCCTGCTGTGTCCCCTGGAGGTGGTGCCGATCGTCGGCCGGCGTTTGAATTTGCGCGCGTCATCCCTGCGGGAGTGCGCCGAACGGGGCTGGATCCTTAACCCCGACGGCTGTGGCCTGCGCGCCGGGCTCATTCGCGAGCTGCAGAGCCAGGGATTGCGGTTGACGCTCAACGTCGAGAGCGCGGGCGCGCAGCTGCAGATAGCGCTGGTGGCGCAGGGGCTGGGGCTGGGTCTGGTGCCGAGGGCGGCGTTGGCCAGCAGCCCGTGGCGGGACGAGGTCGCGGTCCTCAGCCTCAGCGATTTTCAGCCTGCGGTCTCACTGTGGCTGATCCACGCCCAGTATCTGGCGAACCTGCAGCCGCCGCTGACCTTTTTTGCCAGCAAAGTGGTTCAGCAGCTGACCGTATCCGACTGAAAGCACTATGCATTTTTGTTTAATGCTAATTAAGCATATTAAGATATAATAAAAATGCATTTTGCTCATTAACACGCTCTGTATAGGGTAATGACCAGCGCCGCTGTCGCGGCCACTCCATTACCCTGACGCAAGGAGTTGTTCATGAGCATTCAGTTTCTCGGCATGATTGGCCACCGCCTCTCTTCCGAAACGATTGCCCCGGTGGGGCCGATCTTTGACCGCGACTATATCGTTCGCTTTGCGCAAACCCATGAAGCCGCCGGGTTTGATCGTCTGCTGGTCGGCCACTGGTCCGATCAACCCGACGGCTTTCTGGTGACGGCCCTGGCGGGACTGTCGACGCAGAAAATTCAGTACCTGCTGGCCCATCGTCCCGGTTTTGTTTCCCCAACCCTTGCCGCGCGCAAATTCGCTACCCTTGAGCACCTGCTGGGCGGCCGGCTGGCGGTGCATATCATCAGCGGCGGCAACGATGCCGAGCAGCGCCGGGATGGCGATTATCTCGACCACGACCAGCGCTACGCTCGCACCGACGCCTTCCTCGACACCGTGCGCCAGGTGTGGACCAGCGAGCAGCCGGTGGATATTCACAACGATTTCTATCAGGCCGAGCAGGCCTGGTCCGCCATTCGCCCGCTGCAAAAACCGCATCTTCCCATCTACTTCGGCGGCTCGTCGGAAGCGGCCATCGCCGTCGCCGGCAAACATGCCGACGTCTTCGCGCTGTGGGGTGAGTCGCTGGCGCAAACCGGCGAGACCATCCAGCGGGTGCGCGCCGAAGCGGCGAAACACCAGCGTGATATCGGCTTCAGCGTCTCGTTCCGGCCGATTATCGCCGACAGCGAAGCCGAAGCCTGGGAGAAAGCCGAGCATATCCTGCACGTCGCCACCGAGCAGGCGGCGCAGCGCGGGGGCGGGTTCAAAGCCAAACCGGACAGCATCGGCGCCCAGCGGCTGCGGGCTACCGCGGCGCAGGGCAGAGTGGTGGACAAACGCCTGTGGACCGGCATCGCCCAGCTGGTGGGCGGCGGACATAACTCCACCGCGCTGGTGGGCACCCCGGAGCAGGTGGCGGATGCGCTGCTCGACTACTACGACCTCGGCGTGCGTAACTTCCTGATCCGCGGCTTCGATCCGCTGAACGACGCGGCCGACTATGGCCGGGCGCTGCTGCCGATCGCCCGGGAAAAAGCCGCGCGGCGTGCGGTGGCGGAGCGCGCATCGTGATCCATCCTGAGCGCGACGACTGGGCCCGGCAGCTGACGGCGCTTCGCCAGCAGATGGCGGAGCAGGCGGCCAGCCTTGACGCCAGCGGCGAGTTTCCCTGGCGTAATATCGACCATCTGCGTGCGGGGGGCTGGTTAAGTCTCGCCGTGCCGCCATCCTGCGGCGGCGCGGGCGCCAGTCTGGCCCAGCTGCAGCAGGTCATCGCCGCCATCGCCTGGGGAGAGCCGGCGACAGCGCTGATCGTCTGCATGCAGTATCTCCACCATTTGCGGCTGGCGGAAAACGACGCCTGGCACGCGCCGCTGCGCCAGCAGGTTTTTCACGATGCTGTCGAACACGGTGGCCTCATCAACAGCCTGCGCGTCGAGCCGGAGCTGGGCTCCCCGGCGCGGGGCGGCCTGCCGGACACCGTGGCGACCCGTCGCGCGGAGGGCTGGGACATCAGCGGCCATAAAATTTATACCACCGGCATTGAAGGGCTGCGCTGGCTGGCGGTGTGGGCCAGAAGCGATGATAACCCGCCTCTGGTGGGCACCTGGCTGGTGCCTGGCGACAGCCCGGGTATCACGGTGGTGAAGAGCTGGGATCACGCCGGGATGCGGGCCACCGGCAGCCATGAAGTTATTTTTAACCACGTGCGGGTGGCGGCAGAGCACGCGGTGGATGTCTGGCCGACCGATGCGCCACCCGCCGCCCAGGCCGAACCGTTTCGCCTGTTCGCCAACCGGCAGACGGCGCTGCTGGCGGCGATCTATGACAGCATTGCCCACGCCGCTCACGACTGGCTGGTGAGGTGGCTGGCGGGGCGGG